>Ga0209123_1000002_pt1 | contig 610027 bp, 448 predicted proteins | sample BarGraIncu00431A_FD_184500 | JGI IMG/M metagenome (GOLD analysis project Ga0209123, IMG submission 184500) | Arctic peat soil microbial communities from Barrow, Alaska, USA - Barrow Graham LP Incubations 004-31A (SPAdes) (version 2) | ecosystem: Environmental > Terrestrial > Soil > Wetlands >...
CATGTCAACCTTATTTCAGGTGACTATAGCGTCGGGGTCCCACCTCTTCCCATTCCGAACAGAGAAGTTAAGCCCGCCCACGCCGATGGTACTGCGCAAGTGGGAGAGTAGGTAGTCGCCGTTTTTTGGACCCCCGTGAGAGCAATCTTGCGGGGGTTCTTTTTTTTAAGATATTCTGCCTACCTTTGTAGTCATCAGATGACGTACGTAAACGTTGCAATTAGACACGAGTGGATCCTGAACGGATCTTTCTAAAGTATTCGAATATGCCATTAAATTTGCCCGACCAGCTCCCTGCCGTGGAGCTCTTAAAGAAGGAAAACATATTCATCATGGATTCCGGACGTGCAACGGAGCAGGACATTCGTCCACTTCGCATCGTCATACTCAATCTCATGCCGTTAAAGATTACGACGGAAACCGATTTGGTGCGTTTGCTGTCGAATACGCCCTTGCAGTTGGAACTTGAATTCATGAAACTCAAGAGCCATACCTCCAAGAATACATCGATTGAACATATGAAACAGTTTTACACAACGTTTCACAAAATGCGAGATCAACGGTATGACGGCATGATCATCACGGGCGCACCTGTCGAACAGATGCCCTTTGAGGAAGTAACCTATTGGAAAGAATTGAAGGAAATTTTCGATTGGGCGAAAACACACGTTACTTCCACCTTATATATTTGTTGGGCAGCTCAGGCGGGGCTTTATCATGGCTATGGTATCAAAAAGTATCCACTGAACAAGAAGATGTTCGGTGTGTTCAAACATTCGTTCAATGATCCGCACAACGCCATTTCAAGAGGATTCGATGATGAGTTTTTTGTACCGCACAGCCGACATACGGAAATTCGTGCCGAAGATATCGAAAAAGTACCTGAACTGACACTTTTGTCTGAATCGGAAGAATCCGGCGTTTATATGGTCATGGCCAGAAATGGTCGAGAGTTTTACATTACAGGTCATTCCGAGTATTCACCCAATACGTTGGATACCGAGTACAAGAGGGACCTGCAAAGGGGTTTGCAAATAGAGGTCCCTCGAAATTATTATACCGACAACGACCCTTCAAAGAAACCGTTGGTGAAATGGCGGGCCCATGCTAACTTATTGTTTACCAATTGGCTGAATTATTTTGTTTACCAAGAAACGCCTTACGACATCACTCAAATCCGATAAATGACCAAGATCCGTACGATCGAATTACTGGCACCCGCAAAAAATGTGGAGGCGGCCCGAGAAGCTATTCTTCATGGTGCAGATGCCGTTTACATCGGTGCCCCGAAATTTGGAGCGCGATCTGCCGCTGGCAACAGCTTAGAGGATTTGGCTGGGTTGGTGCGTTTTGCTCATGAATTCGGTGTTCGTATTTATGTGACAGTTAATACTTTATTATATGATGAAGAGTTGCCTGAGGTTGAAAAACTGATTTGGGAACTTTGGGAGATTGGTGTGGATGCGCTGATTGTTCAGGATATGGGAGTCACACGTTTAAACCTGCCACCCATCTCGTTGCATGCCAGTACGCAGACTGACAACCGGACACCAGAGAAAGTGCAGTTCCTTCAGGATGCCGGTTTTCGTCAGGTTGTTTTGGCCAGGGAATTGTCATTGGATCAAATACGCGAGATCTCCTCAAAAACGACAGTGCCGTTGGAATGCTTTGTTCACGGAGCACTTTGCGTCAGCTACAGCGGTCAGTGCTTTATAAGTCAGGCTATTAGTGGCCGAAGTGCCAATCGGGGTGAATGTGCGCAATTCTGCCGTTTGCCTTATGATCTGATCGATTCGGATGGGAAAATGCTGATCAAACAGAAGCATCTGTTATCCATCAAGGATTTGAATCGGTCGGAGGCATTGGAGGAAATCATAGATGCCGGTGTTCACTCATTCAAGATTGAAGGTCGGTTGAAGGACGTTTCTTATGTGAAGAATGTGACTGCTTTTTATCGTAGTAAATTGGATGAGGTACTGAAAAGACGACCTGACCTGAAACGAAGTTCGGATGGCGTGAGTCATTTGTTTTTTAAACCGGATCCGAGTAAGAGTTTCAATCGTGGGTTTACGAATTCTTTTCTGAAAGGAAGACCTTCCAACCTAGGGAATCCGGATACGCCAAAATCGTTGGGTGAACCGGTTGGCCGCGTAAAAGAAGTTCGTGGAAATCAATTTACGGTAGCGGGTTTGACCTCGTTTACCAATGGAGACGGTCTAAGTTTTGTCGGCTCGTCTGGGCAGTTTGAAGGATTTCGGGTGAACCGGGTGGAAGAGAATCGTTTGTTTCCGGCCAGGATGCCTGATATTAAACCCAATACGTTGTTGTATCGTACGCATGACCAAGCTTTTGAGTCTTTGTTGGAGAAGACTTCGGCAGAGCGGAAGATTCCGGTGGATATCAAGTGCTGGGAAACGGCATTCGGTTTTGCGTTGAGTATGGATGACAAGAATGGAAACTGTGTCTCCTTGAGTTTTGAGCAAGAGAAAGTGCCGGCTTCGAAGCCTCAGGAACAACAGGTGAAAAATCAGTTGACCAAACTTGGAAACACCTTGTTTGAAGCAGTTTCCTGTGAGCTGGAATGGTCGGGAGATTGGTTCGTGCCGGTTTCAGCTTGGGCGGAACAAAGGCGTTTGCTATGTGAAAAGATGGTGGTTGTGCGAAAAATAGCCTTCCGCAGGGAAGAATATCGTTTGCCTGTAACGTCACATCCATATCCCGAACATCAATTGACGTATCTGGGTAATGTGCTGAATCAAAAAGCGGCTGAATTCTATCGTTTGCATGGAGTCGATTCCATTGAATGGGCTTATGAATCGGAGGAACATTTGCGTAAACCCGGAGAGATTTTGATGTTCAACAAGCATTGCATCAAGTTTGAGTTGGGTGCATGTCCGCGTGTTCATCCTTCAGCCAAACCACTGAATGAACCGTTATATTTGGTTTACAACACCAAACGGATTCAGTTGCATTTCGACTGCAAAGCTTGCGAAATGCATTTGACGGAAGTGGTTTAAAAAAGATTGTATTGCTAACCTTTAATGCGTATCCCTTCACACCGAGTTGTTGGCATTGAATTCCGGGCGCGCATTCCTCGCTGCTTTGCGGTGAGGAGATTCAATTAGGATACTTACTTAGGCTGAGTGACAGACTAGTAGGCTAAACAAGTATGCCGTCGCCTGCGATTATGGACGATAATCCGCACCTTTTAGTACGTCCTGCGCTTTCGTTTTCAGCATCAAGCTTTGCAGGGTAGCTTTCGGATTTTTTTCCATATAGGCTGAAACGATTTTATATCCTGTCCAAACGGCAGCCCGACCAGGTGATTCAGGGCTGAAGAAGGTTGTACGAGGCGCTTCACGGATATATTTGGCAATAATGCTGACATCTTTGCTGTACAAATGCTGCAGTTGTGTGATGGTACCCCACATGTTTTTCTCGTTGACAACAAACCAGTCCAATTGCTCTGTGGTGAAACCGCTCAGGTTTTCCATGCTTTCATCCGGGAGCAGAATTTGCATCAGAAACAGAATCTTGCCTTCGTAGATCATATAATCCAGCAAGCGTTGGTTGTCCATCAGTTTGTATTCGGTGAGTTCGGAACGAACCCAACCTGTCAAGTAGTCAGCAGTCAGCTTTTCCGGATACATCCGGACGATCTGATAGGGAGAGAAGAAGCTTTTATAGGCATCGTAGTCTTTTCCAAGGTATTTATCGATGTCGGCTGATAGGATGCCAGGGGCAGAAACGATGGATTCACCATAACCGGCAATGTGCATGTAAACCTTTGGAATCGGGATGTTTGGAAAAAAATACAGCAAGCGGTGGAACCCCCAAGTCAGCTCTTCTTCAATGTCTGAAACGTCGCTGAATGTTTTCTGGCAATCAGTGTACAGTTTTTTCAGGTCTGCATCGTTTCTGAAAACGGAATCGAACTGTTGGAACAATATGCTGCCGGGTTCGCCAACCTCCATGATTTCATTCGCGTAGAGGTTTAGGAAGGCAGAGTCGGAGTATAGGCCTGTTTCGTAGAAGGTTTTGTCAAATCGTTGAATAGTGATGTTGTTTTCCGGCTTCCCCGGTACATCGTAACGACTGCCGGCACAACTGACTAGTGCAAGCAATAGCAGAAATCCGAGGAATTTTTTCATAGGAAGGAATTTTATTGAGTTCAGGGTGAGCATACCCCGCTTATTGCGGCGGAGGCTTCAATTCACACTTAACAAAGTTAGGTTTTAAACCCCGTTTTTCAATCTGGATAATGGAAATAAATGATAAATGGAATGAGAAAAGCGAGTGTTACCTGTTGCTGGAATGAGAAGTGTGTGTCCCGATCTCCATTTAGGAAAGGGAGCTTTGATGATATTTGTATAAAAAGAAGAGGGTATCTCAAAGCTTTCACTTATGAGACACCCTCTTTTTTAGCAGGACGGTGAGCGAAGTTTTAAATAAGTGCCAAGGTCAAGGAACTGATTATGAGACACACCGGAGCGTACTTAAGGTACGTGAGGATTGTCGAATAAGCAGTGACGCAGAGATTGGTGCTTATTTAAAACTTCTAGTTACTTTTTGGCGTCTAGGCGCTCCTTAAGTTCAGCCAAAGCATCGATGTCACCAAGAGTGGTTTTTTCCATCTTCTGAGCAACGGGCTGTTCGTCAGCTTCGTCTTTCTTGGTGGTTTTCTTGGCACCTGAAGCTTTTTTGGCAGCACGGGCTTCCGTTTTAGCTTCATCTTCGTGGATACGGCTGTGTGACAGGATGATGCGTTTTGCGTCCTTGTTGAATTCGATGACTTTGAATTCGAGCTTTTCTTCAACGACTGCGGTCGTACCGTCGGCTTTTACCAGGTGTTTGGGGGTGGCAAAACCTTCCACGCCGTAAGGCAGGGAGATCACGGCGCCTTTGTCCATCAGATCGATGATGGTGCCTTCGTGGATGCTGTCAACAGTGAAGATGGTTTCGAATACATCCCAAGGATTTTCTTCCAATTGTTTGTGGCCTAGGCTCAAACGACGGTTGTCCTTGTCGATTTCGAGAACGGTCACTTCGATGGGCGTACCCAGCTGAGTGAATTCGCTCGGATGTTTCACTTTCTTGGTCCAGCTCAGGTCGCTGATGTGGATGAGACCGTCAACTCCTTCTTCAATTTCAACAAATACACCGAAGTTGGTGAAGTTGCGAACCTTGGCGGTGTGGCGGCTGCCTACTGCGTACTTGGTTTCAATGTTGGACCAGGGATCTTCTTTCAGTTGCTTGATGCCGAGTGACATTTTGCGTTCGTCGCGATCGAGGGTCAGGATGACAGCTTCGACTTGGTCACCAACTTTCATGAAGTCCTGAGCGCTGCGCAGGTGCTGTGACCAGCTCATTTCAGAGACGTGGATCAAACCTTCAACGCCAGGAGCGATTTCAATGAATGCACCATAGTCGGCCATAACCACTACGCGGCCTTTCACTTTGTCGCCAACGTTCAGTTCAGCACTGAGGGCATCCCATGGGTGCGGGGTCAGCTGCTTGAGACCAAGAGCGATACGTTTCTTTTCATCATCGAAGTCAAGGATGACGACGTTGATCTTTTGGTCGAGTTCAACCACTTCCTTCGGATCGCTTACGCGGCCCCAACTCAGGTCGGTGATGTGAACCAAGCCGTCTACGCCGCCCAAATCAATGAATACACCGTAAGAGGTGATGTTCTTGACGGTACCTTCCAGTACCTGGCCTTTTTCGAGTTTGGCAATGATTTCTTTTTTCTGTTGTTCCAGTTCGGCTTCGATAAGCGCTTTGTGAGATACAACAACGTTTTTGAATTCCTGGTTGATTTTGACAACTTTGAATTCCATGGTTTTGCCGACAAATACGTCGTAGTCGCGGATGGGCTTAACGTCAATTTGTGAACCAGGCAAGAAGGCTTCGATGCCGAATACGTCGACGATCATACCACCCTTGGTGCGGCATTTTACGAAACCCTTGATGATTTCGCTGTTTTCCAGTGCTGAATTGACACGATCCCAGCTGCGGGTTGCGCGGGCTTTCTTGTGTGAAAGGATCAGCTGACCTTTTTTGTCTTCTTGGTTTTCAACGTACACTTCAACGCTGTCGCCGATTTTAAGATCGGGGTTGTAGCGGAATTCGTTCAAAGAAACGATACCGTCGGATTTGAAGCCGATGTTGACTACTACTTCGCGTTTGTTCATTGAAATAACGGTACCTTCAACGACATCCTTGTCCTTAACGGTGTTCAGGGTGTTGTCGTAAGCTACTTCGAGTTCTGCTTTGGACATAGTGCCAAAGACTTCGCCTTTCTCAAAGGCATCCCAGTCAAAAGTCTGATCGGGAATTAAAAGATTTTTTTGTTCCATTAATTGATTAGAGGAAAATTAGTGAATTAGACATTATATTGATTTGAAAATCGAGCCGCAAAGGTAGGAAAAAATACCCAAAAAATGCAAGTGGATTGATCGAAAAAACCTAACTTTGTTTGAAAGTAACCCGAAAGGCCGATGAATACCCTGAAAAATTCGCTATTTATACTGATAATGATCTTGTTAAGCAGCTCCTGCAGCAATATGCATGTATTTCGGATGGATGTTTTAAAACCAGGTTACGTTGTAGTTCCATCACAGAAAAGTAACATATTGATTGTTGACAATACGGGTATCCAGCCACGGGATGCAGGGCATATTGTCAAGATTGGTTTCAAAATTGTTGGTGATACCGTTTTTAACGTAGAGCCGTTGTCGGGGATACTGATTAACTCTTTGAATAGTTATTTATTGAAAGAGGGCTTTTATCAGCAAATCAGCCCACTGTATCGAAATGAACTTTTGCCCGGTAAGACCGGTGAGGATGATTACCTTCGCTCTGCCCGCCTCAGCTCTTCAAAAATTATGGAAATTAGCAGGGATACCAGCATCCACCTGCTTTTCAGTATAGATAGGCTGTTGACCAAAACAACCACGAATACCTATTACACCGGAGAAACGTACATAGCTACCAGGGATGTCTGGGTCAATACTGTCTGGCGGATTTACGATCTCGATGTGGATACGTTGATTGCTCAGTTTCAGTACAACGACAGCCTTTATTGGAAAAAGTTCAGCCAAAATCCATACTTGGTTACTAAAATGTTGCCTGAAATGGAAGTCGTTTTGCCTGAAATCGGTGATGTCATTGCAGAACATCTGAATAAATTTTTGGGACCTCATTGGGAAACCGAGAAACGGGAGTATTTCTGTACCGGTAGCTACCGAATGACCATGGCAGCTGACCTGGTTCGGAAGGATTTGATTGACAATGCCGCCGAACTCTGGAAAGCAGAATTCTCGAAGGGATTTCTTCGCTCCAAATACAGGGCGGCCATCAATATGATGTTTTATGAGGAGGTGAAAGGGAATCCGAAGGAAGCGCTTGCATGGGAAGATAAGGCAGAGGTGGCCATGCTTAAATGTCCGGTTGGTGGTTCTGATTATGACATCGCCTTGCTCACACTTTGGAAGAAGACGCTGGAAGACCGTATTAAGGACTTTCAAAAGTTGAAAATATACTTTGATGGGAATTTAAATTAATTATTTTTTGTACTTTTGGCGCCATGAAGAAAGAAGCCTTGTATCATTTGTTGGATCGTACCTTCCGCAAAGCCCTGGAGCAATTGGAGGTTTCAGAATCTCAGGCTGCCATTGTCGACCTGTATCTGTTACCCAATCCGGAGGCCGGAGAGTTTTCGGTTTTCGACGATGAGGATCATGAGCTGATCAAGGTTCAAGTTGCAGCATGGCAGGAAGAATATGAAACGCTTGACAATGAGGCAGAACTGAAAGAATGTGAAGCATTGCTCAGTGAAATTGTCCACAAAGCAAAGGATGAAGGAGTTTTTGAAAAGATCAACATCCTCAAGCCGTTCTCGGTGTTGATGGTTGATGAAGAAATGGAAACCCTGGCCGAACTGTTGCTTATTGATGACGAGCAGTATCTGGTCGATGACCATTTTTTGAGGAACATGGACAAGGATTTGGACGAGTTTTTCGAAAAACTCATGGCCGATATTTAATCCCTGAAAAAGCTTTGATTTTTAAAAAATCTGACTAATTTTGCCGCCGCAATAATGTATTGCCGAAATAGCTCAGTTGGTAGAGCAACGCATTCGTAATGCGTAGGTCGCCGGTTCGAGTCCGGCTTTCGGCTCAAAAAAAAAGTTCTCTAAGGAGAACTTTTTTTTTGAGCTAACCGTGTTTTATTAAGATGCTTATTTGGCTCTTCGGTTTATCTTCTCGAACGAGAACCTTTTTTTGAGCTAACCGTGTTTTATTAAGATTCTCATACGGATCTTCCGTTTTTTCTTTTGGCCCAAACCCCACTCAGTGGTTTGAAATAAGCCTCAAGTACAAGGCATTGATTGCGAAATCGTACCGGAGCGTACTTTTGGTACGTGAGGATCGATAAGCAAGCAATAACGCAGTAATTGAGGCTTATTTCAGACCACTGATATTTCAGACCACTGAAAGATAGTGTAGAAGAATGTCCATGAGCTGCTCCTTCTCGAACGGTTTTGACAAGAAATCGTTGCAACCTGCCTGCATTGCCGCATTCCTGTCCTGGTCGAAAGCGTAAGCGCTCAATGCCACGATGGGGACTTTGGGTGAGATGCTGCGGATGATTTTGGCCGCTTCTATCCCGTTAAGTATTGGCATCTTAATATCCATAAGCACCAGGTCGGGCTCTGAATCCTGAAACATCGTCACCACTTCCATGCCATTCTGGGCTCTGCGAAGTGTAAAGGATTGTCCGATCATGTTTTCCAACAGTTGGTAGTTGCTATCCGTGTCTTCTGCAACCAGGATGACCACTGAATTGTCTGAATTTGCACCGCCTTTTCTGCTGACCGATTGAATCATGTATTCGACCGAAATAGTGAACATAAACTTGGCACCTTCTCCGTACGTTGATTCCACGGAAATAGTCCCGCCCATTTTCTCGATGATGGATTTGCAAATGGACAATCCAAGTCCGGTACCTTGTGTGAAATTGTCGCCTTTGATGAACCTGTCAAACACTTTCCGGATTTTGTCAGGCGAAATGCCGCTACCGGTATCGGTCACCGTAAATTCCAGGAATTTTTCGTTCAGATGATATCCAAAACTGATGGATCCTTGTTTGGTGAATTTGATGGAGTTGCCGATGAGGTTGTTGAGCACCTGACTTAGGCGGTTTTTGTCGGTATTGATGATCAGATCCGGATCGGATTCTTCGAAAATGAGTTTCACACCCGGTTGACAACGCAGGCTCATGGTCTGTAGGATGTCGCGGGAAAGGGATGCCAGGTTGGTGGGCTCCAGATCGAATTCCATGATGCCAGACTCGATTTTGGAAAGGTCCAGGATTTCATTGATAAGACCGAGTAGTCTTCCGTTATTGGTTTCAACGATGGAATAATAGGATTTCCGCTCCTCTGGATCCGATGTTTCAGCAATGATTTTGGAGAAGCCGACAATGGCGTTTAACGGGGTACGGATTTCATGGCTCATGTTGGCAATGAAGGCCGACTTGAGTTTGTCAGATTCTTCCGCACGTTCCTTGGCATCGATCAGTTCCTGTTCCATCAGCTTATCTTTGGTGATGTCCCGTTCGATGGAAATGAGGAGTGCACGGCTTTCGTCTTCCACCAGGAGGCGGAGTTGGTCAAAAAAGATGGTGCGGTCATCACTGTCTTTGTCGACGATTATTTTTCGGGTTTCTTCCCTGGATTCGAGTGAATCGATGTCGTCGGAACGCATTTTGGTGGCTTCCTGGGATGGGAAGAGGTCGAAATCGGTTTTACCGATGATGTCGTCCATGACACCCCAATGGATTTTCTTGCCCATGCGGTTGCTGAAAATATATCGGAAGTCGTTGTCCGCATCTTTTACGGCAATATTCATGGGTATGTTGGTCAGAACGGTACTCATGATCTGGTTCAGTTCCTTGACTTGTTTTTCGTATTGCACGCGTTCTGTGATGTCTTTTCCGAAGGTCCAGATTTGGTCGGAACCATGCGCGTCCTTGACCAGATAGGAAGTACAGTCGAATGCCAGGATCTCGGGCTTGCCTGGAATGGGTTTTGGTAAGACGAAATTGAGTGTCTTTCGGGTGCTGATGAGTTGTTGGATGATGTCTTGCCAGCGTACTTTGCCCGATCCACTGACAATGGTCTTGAAGAAGTTGATGTTAGTCAGCACTTCACTTTCATCCAATCCATGATGTTCCTTGAATTTCTGATTGCCGAAAACCAGTTTTCCGTCGGTCTGCATGGCAAAAATATAATCAGTCGAATTCTGAACGGCCAGTGTAATCATTTCAAGCTCGTGTTGCTTTTCCATGATGTCTGTGATGTTCTGAATATAGCCTTCGACTATCTTATCGTCCTCTTCATCCAAATAAGTATCGATGATCTTGATTCGGAAATGTAAGGATTTTCCGGGTAGAATCATCTGGTAATCAATGTATTCCTTTTCGTGGACTTCAGCGGTTGCGTTGAGGTAATCGTTGACCGACTGCCTGTCGTCCGGATGGACCGTTTCCATGAAGTCCTGCAAACTGATGCTTCTGGATTCATTGATTTCGGCCTGGCCTGCCGGGAAACTGGCATATTGAAGTACTTTCGCACGGTGATTGTATAGCCAATGACCGATTTGAGCAACTTTCTCGACCTCTTTCAGTTTTTGGTTGATTATTTCAATGCGTTGTTTAAGAAGCACCCGTTGGGTGATGTCGCGGTATTGGCAAAGGACATGGGTTTGGTCATACCAGGAAAGAATGCATTTGAAATAATAGTTTTTTCCGGCTACTTGTACCTCATAGTTTTCTGCTGAACGATCTCCAGGTGCACGAATTTTATTGAAATTGCTTCGCAATGCATCAGAAGTAGGTTGCGGAATCTGATTGAATGTGTTTTTTCCTAAGAAATAGGAGGTATCTTGCATGAACCATCGGTCCGTATGTATTTCCAAATCAACACAGACTCCGTCCTTGTCCAACAAGAACATGGTATCCGAGGTGATTTGAAGAATTTTGTGGGCATTTTCAGGATTGTTCAAAAATCCAGACCCGGAGGATTGATTCTTGGACATTGGTTCAGTATCGGTAATTATCATTCAAAAAGCCCCTTTAAGTAAAAAATGTGTTCTGAAACAAAAGTACACTTTATATGGATTAATCAAACCGATGTAGTAAAAAAAACAAGCACAAACATTTTGTTTCTTAATTTGGAAACGAAGTCTTATATTTGTTACTGAAAAAAGCGGTTTTTGAACAAAGTAATTTCTGAATTATGGAATCCCTGAGCATTGTGCCTGAAATTGACTCAAACACAAGTGAAAGAATGCATACCATTCTGGTAGCTGAAGATATTGACAGCAATTTTGCACTGGTTAATATTCTGTTGCGTAAGGACTTTAATATAGTACGTGCATATAACGGTGTTGAAGCCGTTCGTTTGTATCAGGAAATTCATCCCAGCTTGATTTTGATGGATATCCAGATGCCTGAAATGAACGGACTTGAGGCAACACGATTAATTCGTCAATTAGATGCTACTATTCCTATCGTTGCGTTGACGGCATTTGCATTTAATTCAGACCGAATCGAATTTATGGATGCAGGGGGTTCTGACTATGTGGTGAAACCCTTGGATCCCATGCAATTGAAGGACAAGGTCAAAGAGATACTTGAATTCCGGGCGTACTAACCCCGTTGCTTACGTTGGGGTTAGCGCATTAACATTTTTCCCTGCCGGAATCGAGGATTCCTCGCTGCACCCAGCGAGGAGCCTCAATAATTCATCCGTGTGCGGTGTATGATTTTCCCTGCCTGCTTCCTCTAATTTTCAGACATTTTTCGACCAGATGGGTGAATTCATAATTTTTCAATCCCCAGTTCGGTGCAATAAGTAATTCCGGGGGCGACTGGGAAACAAAGCGTTCTACAGCGATATCTGGGCGAAGGTGCTCCAGGAAATCACAAACCGTTTCAATGTATGCGGAGGGTTCGGGAATGTGGACCAGAGTTGGGTCTATAGCGACTTGTGCAGCCATTTTGGTGCCTTTTATCAGCTGAAGCTGGTGAAGCTTGACGGTTTGAACAGGCAAAGAACTCAGAACATCGGCATGACGGATCAGATCTTCCCTGCTTTCTCCGGGCAGACCGAGTATCAAATGTACACCGGTAGGAATGCCTCTTGCGGCAGTTCTGCAAATGGCGTCTTCGGTGCAAGCGTGGTCATGTCCGCGGTTGATGAACATCAGGGTTCGGTCGAGGGTGGATTCCACACCGTATTCTATCAGAATAAAGGTTTTTTTTGACAATGCCTCCAGATAGTCCAGCAATTCTTCCGGCATGCAATCCGGTCTCGTTCCGATGACGAGACCTTTGATGCCTGGTACTTGGAGGGCTTCCTCATAGAGGCTTTTGAGTTGCTTTAGCTCCCCGTATGTATTGGTGTACGCTTGGAAATAGGCCAGATAATCCATTTTTGGATACTTGCGGGAAAAAAACCGGATGCCTTCCTCGAGTTGGTCGGTAATGCTTTTTTTGGTTTCGCAATAGGCCGGATTGAAGGTCTGATTGTTGCAGTACGTGCAGCCTCCGAAGCCTTTGCTACCGTCGCGGTTGGGGCAGGTGAAACCGGCGTTCAGAGAAATTTTCTGAACTTTTGTTTCAAAGTGTTCGTCTAAAAAAAGCTGAAACGTTCGGTAAAGTGATCTGGAGGGCATTTGCTTCATTTTCTTGACAAAAATACACAAAAGGACCTTTAAAGAGACTGCCTACCGATTCAAATTCGTATTTTTGCGGTCATAAATAAATTCCTGATGAAGAGATTCGTGATTTTATTGGCCTGCAGCTTCTGTGTTCTTGTTGTTCAGGCAGTCAGACCCAAACTGGAACTTGATTCGGTCGTAACCGGAAAATACAATGCCCTGACGCTTCCTGAAATGAAACCCATGCTGGATGGCAAGTTTTATACCTGTCTGGATGAACTCGGGCAACACGTCATCAGCTATCAATTCCTGACCGGTAAGCAGGTGGAAGTCCTTTTTGATTTGGATAAGGTCAAGGGAGATGGTCCAGAACGAATCGTTGGGTACGATTTCAGTCCTACGGAAGCCAAAATGCTGGTTTGGACAGAGAAAACGCCGATATACCGCCGTTCCTTTATGACCGAGTATTATGTATATGACCGAAAGCGAAATACCATTGAGGCCTTGTCTTTGTTTGGGGCCCAGCGCAATGCCAGATTCTCACCGGACGGTCGATCCATCGCTTTCGTGCGTGACAATAATCTATTTATCAAGCGTTTGGATTTTGGTACAGAGATTCAGGTGACAACTGATGGTGTACGTAATTCCATCATCAACGGTGTAACGGATTGGGTGTACGAAGAAGAATTCATGGAAACGGGCGCTTATGATTGGTCGGCTGACAGTAAGTTTCTGGCGTATATTCGTTTCAATGAAAAGGATATACCGACCTATTCTTTTCCGCTTTACGGGGCGTTGGTGAGCAAACTGAAACGTCAAAAGTATTATCCGGGGCAGTACAGTTTCAAGTATCCTTCTTCCGGTGAGCAGAATTCGGTGGTGACTGTTTGGGCATTCAATATTCAGACGCGCTCGGCAAGACAAATGGATTTGCCGGTTGCGGAAGAGGATTATATTCCAAGGATTCGTTTTACCAGAAATAGCAATCAATTGGCAATCATGACGATGAACCGTTCACAAAACACCTTTAAGTTGTATTTTGCCAATCCGAAATCGGCTCAAAGCACGTTGATTCTGACGGAACAATCTGAAACATATTTGGATCCGTTGTATGATGCCATTCGATTTAACTCGAACTATTTTACCTATGTCAGCGAAAAGGATGGTTTCCGTCACCTGTATTTATATGGACCTACTGGTGGTTTGCAGAAACAGCTGACTTCCGGTAAATGGGATCTGACCAAATTCATTGGCTGCGATACCATCAAGAATGTGTTTTATTATCAGTCGGACGAAGACGATGCCACTCGGCGTTCGGTTTACAGTGTTGACTTAAAGGGGAAGAAAGTTTGTCTTACTACGCGCAAAGGTGTAAATGATGCATTTTTCAATGCCGATTTTACCTATTCTGTGCAAACATGGTCGGATATCAACACGCCTCCCATGCATACGCTTAATGATCCGCTGGGTCAGGAACTCAGGGTTATGGAGAACAATAGGAAATTAAAGAGTGAACTGGCTGATTTCGGTTTAAAGGTCAAACAATTCATCAAGGTTCCTGCGGCTGATGGACAGCTGCTGAACGGATGGATGCTCAAACCTTTGGATTTCAGCAACGAACGCAAATACCCTGTCGTTTTGGTTCAGTATAGTGGCCCGGATTCGCAGTTGGCTTTGGATACGTATGATTTTGACTGGGAATATGTGCTGGCACAAGAAGGCTATATGGTGGTCTGTGTGGATGGTCGCGGAACAGGTGGCCGTGGTGCCGCTTTCAGAAAATCGACCTATACCAACCTCGGTTTGCAGGATTCACAAGACCAGATTGCCGTGGCAGGTTGGGTTAAAAACCAGACTTGGGCCGATGGGGATCGAATTGGTATTTGGGGTTGGAGTTACGGTGCCTATATGACACTGATGTGCATGACGGATGCTTCATCGCCCTTTAAGGCCGGTGTTGCTGTGGCTCCCGTTTGCGACTGGCATTATTACAATACGGTCTATACAGAACGGTTCATGAAGACGCCTAAGGAAAACCCGGAGGGTTACGAAAAAACGTCACCACTCCTGAGGGCTGCGAACCTAAAGGGAAATTTGTTGCTGATTCATGGTTTGGCCGATGACAATGTGCGGGCCAACCAAACGTTGGATATGTCGGAAGCCCTGATCAAGGCAGGCAAACAGTTTGATATGCAGGTGTATCCTACGAGCAGTCACAGCATTTTGGGTGATACGTACAGAAAGCATCTGTACCGTAAGATGTTCGATTTCTTGAAACAAAATCTGTAATGAGCACGTATATTCGGAAGCCGGAATGGCTGAAAACAAGGCTGGGTGACAATGAACAATTTGCCCACACACGGCGCGTGATTGAGGGCCACCACCTGCATACGATCTGTACCAGCGGAAAATGCCCCAATCAGGCTGAATGCTGGAGTAGGGGAACGGCAACCTTCATGGTGCTCGGCGAGATTTGCACAAGGTCCTGCGGTTTCTGCAATACATTGACCGGTAGGCCTTTGGCACCGGATCCGGACGAGCCGCGTCGTGTGGCTGAGTCTGTGAAGCTGATGGCTTTGAAACATGTGGTGCTGACTTCGGTGGATCGTGACGATTTGCCCGATTTGGGTGCTGCGCATTGGGTTCAGGTGATCAAGGTTTTAAGGGAAGTGAATCCGACAACGACCATTGAGGTGTTGATTCCTGATTTTCAGGGACGACCCGAATTGATTCAACAAATCATCGATGTGAAACCGGAAATTGTTTCGCACAATCTGGAAACAGTTCGGCGACTTACTCCAGAGGTGCGTTCAGCAGCGAAATACACGACAAGCCTGGCAGTATTGAAACAGCTAGCAGAAGCAAGTGTACGGGCGAAATCAGGGTTGATGCTGGGTTTGGGTGAAACGGAAGCGGAATTGTTGGAGGCGATGGACGATTTGCTTGCAAATGGCTGCTCCATTCTGACGCTGGGGCAATACATGCAACCGACCAGGAAACATTTGCCGGTTCAGGCATACATTCATCCGGATGATTTCAAACGTTTTAAGGAAATTGGATTGAAAAAGGGTTTTGCCTTCGTGGAAAGCGGACCGTTGGTGCGGTCGTCGTATCACGCGGAAAATCAAATTTAAGCCTTGTATATCAAAAAGATGCAGGGTTTTTTTGTGAGTTCCATCGGACTTTTTTTCCAGCTTGCGGCGGTTTTGGATAGAATGCTTTCTTCGGGTCCAGTCAAGTCGAAGGCCACGCAGATGCGGGTTTGCGGCCGTAAAGTGGACATCAAGTCTTCCAGCATTTTTTCGTTTCTATAGGGAGTTTCAATAAAAATCTGCGTCATGTCTTCGTTATAGGAGCGAGTTTCCAGACGCCTTATCGCCTTCAGTCTATCCTCTTTTTCCACTGGCAAATAACCTTCGAAGGCGAAGCGCTGACCGTTGAAACCTGAACCCATCAGGGCAAGTAAAATGGAGGATGGACCAACCAATGGTACGACTTTATAACCTTTTTCCTGGGCGATGCGGACGATATCAGCACCTGGGTCGGCAATGGCCGGACATCCTGCTTCAGAGAGCAGTCCCATGTCCTGGCCGGCTTTAAGGGCATTCAGGTAGCCTGCAATCTGCTCTGCAGTCGTATATTTGTTGAGGGTGTGAAAGGTACAGGCGTCAATATCGAAGCTTTTGTCCGAGGCTTTTAGGAAGCGCCTGGCGGTACGGACATCCTCCACGATGAACTGTCGGATGGGGAGCAACAGCTGCCTGTTGTATTCAGGAAGTACGTTCTCCAGCGGGCTGTCGGACAAGTGTACTGGAAAAAGATATAGCGTGCCGGACATAAGGAGGACTTTTAGGTGCACAAAGATAAAGGAATTTTGCCGTCTTTGAAGAATTCTGGCTTACTTTGCAGTTCGAACAACGGAACAATGAAACGAGCATGTTGCACTAAAAGTCCAATTTTATGGACATTTGACATGCGGGTTCCATATGACCTTAAACTAAAAATTATGTTCATATGAATCTACCCGATGCCTTTCTGGAAAAAACCCGCATCTTGCTGGGCGAGGAAGCGGAAGTGCTTTTTGCAGCTTTGGACGAACCGTCACCGGTAAGTATTCGGCTGAATCCGTGTAAACCGACGGTTTCGGTTTTAGGTTCTAAGGTCTCTTGGTCTTCGTTTGGAGAATATTTGCCAGAACGCCCAGCTTTTACGTTTGACCCCTTACTCCATGCCGGTTGCTATTACGTGCAAGAAGCATCTTCCATGTTCGTTGAAAAGGCTCTGAATCAGGTGCTTGAAATCATCGGATCGCAGTCCTTGAACGTATTGGATTTGTGCGCCGCCCCGGGAGGAAAATCCACGCTACTGGCATCGTGTCTGCCTGAAGACAGCTTGTTGGTGGCCAACGAATTGAACCGGTTGCGTGCCAATATTCTGGCGGAGAATCTGATTAAATGGGGACTGCCCAATGTGGTTACGACACAGAGCGACGCCACCGCTTTTTCTGGAATGACCGAATTTTTTGATATCGTACTGACCGATGTGCCCTGTTCGGGTGAAGGAATGTTTCGCAAGGATCCGGATTCAGTCGGTGAGTGGTCGGTGGATAATGTGAAATTGTGCGCTTCCAGACAACGGGTGCTTGTGGGCAACATCTGGTCGTCTTTGAAACCCGGAGGTTTTTTGATTTACAGCACATGCACCTATAATATAGCCGAAAACGAGGAAAACGTGCAGTGGATTTGTGAGGAGCTGGGTGGTGCTTTGGTTAAAATTCCGTTGGAGCAGGGTTGGGGCATTTCCGGAGCTAAGGGCCCCAATACGGAGCTCGCTGTCAATCGGTTCTTTCCGCATCGAACCAAAGGAGAAGGTTTCTTTCTGGCATTGATTCAAAAGGAGGGTGAACATGAAAGTGGATATTCGCGCGTCAGAAACGTTCGAACAAAGAATTCCACCGGGAAAAAAATGCCGGTTATTCCTGCTGAAATTAAACAACTCTTGTTGAATGATACTGATTTTGAATTCTATACAGACCGTCAGGGGCGAATTTGCGCTTTTCCGTCCAACCATCTTGTTTCACTGAGACGGCTGGAGGAAAACATCCGAGTGGTGCACGCAGGTGTTGTTTTGGGTGAAATCAAGGGCAAGGACCTATTGCCCGATATTTCACTGGCTTTGTCGGTTTCCCTGAACCGTGATGTTGTCAAGTCCTTTGATTTGGATAAGAAGCAAGCGATTGATTATTTGCGCCGGGAGGCGATTACGTTGCCGGAGGATTGCCCGCTGGGTTGGGTGCTCATGTGTTTTGATGGTCACCCATTGGGATGGATGAAGAATATAGGTAACCGAGCCAATAATGGGTATCCCAACGAATGGAGAATCCGGTCGGAAAATCCTTTCTGACGTATTTTATTTTTGAACGATGGTCATTTTCATCAGGATATCCTTGACCGGTCTGTCCTGTGCGCCGGTTTGTACAGCCTGGATTTTACCAACCACGTCCAAACCTTCGATGACTTCTCCGAAAACGGTATAATCGCCATCCAAATGAGGCGTTCCGCCAATGGTCGAATAGGCTTTCTTCTGTTCGGATGTGAAACCGCCTTTGGAAGGATTCTTCTTGAATTCAGTTTCTGTCTGAGCAATAAGTTCAGCCTGTAATTTGCTAAGGCCCGTGTTGTCGTTGCTGCTCTGCATTTTCTGGATGCTATCCGTGAGTGGGATAGCTAAGGACTGGAAATAGGACTGCTTGGCTTGTTGTTTTTTCTGGTCTTCCATGCCGGCGAGCTGTACTTCGGCATAGAGGTCGCCCCAAACAATATAGAACTGGGAACCGGAGGATGCCTTCAGCGGATTCATCTGGTCACCGGTACGGGCTGCTGAGAGGACGCCGCGTTTGTGGAAAAGCTGGGGATAAACGATTTCAGCAGGAATGGTATATCCAGGTCCACCGGATCCCAAGGCTTTGCCTGCGGGTGCACCTTTGGAATCAGGATCACCGCCCTGAACCATGAAACCTTTGATGACGCGGTGGAAAAGAAGGCTGTCAAAATAGTGTTGTTCAACGAGTTTCAGGAAATTGTCGCGGTGTTGGGGCGTTTCGTCGTAGAGACGGATTTTGATGTTTCCCATCGAAGTTTCGATCAGGACGATGTTGCTTTTGGCATTGCATTGCGTGCTCATACTGCAAAAAAGTATTAAGAGGGTGTATAAAAGAATGCGGTGTTTCATTGGGCTTCTTTATTAGAATGGTTGGCAAAGATACTAATTTTTTGTACTTTTGTGCCTGCTTAAAAACTGCAAAAACTCTAAATCCCAAGCAATTTATGAAACCAACACTTTTCGTTTTGGCAGCCGGAATGGGTAGCCGTTACGGTGGTCTGAAACAAATGGACGGCCTCGGTCCCAACGGTGAAACCATCATGGATTATTCCATATTTGACGCTTACCGCGCCGGTTTTGGTAAAGTCGTATTCGTGATTCGTCATTCCTTCGAGGAAGATTTCAGAAACATCGTAGTGAATAAATATCAAGGTAAATTGCCGGTCGAAATCGTTTTCCAAGAAGTGGATTACCTGCCTGAAGGTTTCACTTGCCCGGCCGACCGTGCTAAACCCTGGGGAACCAACCACGCTGTCCTGATGGGCAAGGACGCCATCAAGGAACCCTTTGCGGTGATCAATGCCGACGACTTCTACGGTCGTGAAAGTTATGTGGTGTTGGCCGATTGGCTGAGCAAAATGGAAGGCAAGAAAAATGAATATTGCATGATTGGTTACCGTGTTGGCAATACCTTGTCCGAAAGCGGTTCCGTGGCTCGCGGCGTTTGCTCCAAAGACGCCTCAGGCAACCTCACCACCGTGGTGGAGCGCACCTACATCATCCGTGACACAGACGGTCAAGTCAAGTTCAAGGACGAGAACGACCAAATGGTTGCCGTGGACGAAAACGCTCCCGTTTCCATGAACATGTGGGGTTTCACACCCGATTATTTCGACTATTCCGAAGACGCATTCAAGAATTTCCTCCAGGAAAGTGAAGGTAATTTGAAGGCTGAATTCTTTATTCCGTTGGTGGTGAACAACCTGATCGTCGCTGGAACGGCTACCTGCCAGGTACTGGATACGCCCTCCAAATGGTTCGGGGTTACGTATGCGGAAGACCGCTCTGGGGTGGTTGCAAAGATTGAAGAACTAATCAAGGCTGGGGAGTATCCTTCACCGCTTTGGTAATAGTATACGTATCAATTAAAAAGGGCTGAATTCCATTTTCTGGAAGTCAGCCCTTTTTTTTATTTTTTTGGGAAAGAAGTGTTTTTAACCGTACTAACAGTAAACAACCTTTTTAAGGGTGTTTAAATAAGTTATTTCGCACACTTCCAACGATCAAATTATGAAACGAATTTTCTTTTTAGTCTTCAGCATATTTCCCTTTCTGACCGCATTTTCTTCGGAGTTGTCGATTTACCCGGTACCTAAGGAAGTAGTGTATTCCTACCACAATGATGACTATACTGTTAAGGTGCGTATTCCGGGTGGTGCATGGCAGGATTTGTTTGAGTACAAAGTTCGTGTAGATTTGGATGAACCTCAGGTAGCATCGATGGTTCAATTTGATTTTTCCGGGCAGGTGGAAGTCATGGTCAAAAAGAACGATGGTTTGATCCAAAAGGTGGATGTGCGTCCTTTGGTTTCAAAGGTTGCTCCTGTAATAAAAGGGAATGTCATTTTTCTTACTTTGAACAAGCCACAGAAACTTTCCATTGAATTCAATGGAGACCGTTTGCATAACCTCCATCTTTTTGCCAATGAACCGGAAAAGGTAAAGCCATTGGAAAGTGATACCAATGTCATCTATTTTGGCCCTGGTGTCCATAAACCAGACGATCAGCCCGGTATTGAATTCAAAATACCATCCAACAAAACGGTATATCTGGCTCCTGGCGCGATTTTGAAGGGGAAATTGGTGGTGGACAAAGCGGAGAATGTTCGAATTATCGGGCGCGGTTTCATCGATCAGGCTCAACGTGGGGTGGAAGTGACCCATTCTAAAAATGTACTGATAGAAGGTATTACGGTCATCAATCCCGATCATTATACGGTTTATGGTGGAGAAAGTCAAGGGATTATCATTCGAAACCTGAAATCGTTCAGTTGCAAGGGCTGGAGTGATGGGATTGACCTGATGTCTTGTAAAAATGTTTTGATTGAGGATGTATTCATGCGCAATTCGGACGATTGCATAGCCATTTATGGGCATCGGTGGGATTTTTTCGGAGATGTCAGGAATATTACGGTACAGAATTCAACCTTATGGGCGGACGTGGCACATCCGATTAATATCGGACTGCATGGAAATACCGAGGGAAGGAGTGAAGTGATTGAAGATTTGACTTTCAGAAATATTGATATTCTGGAACACGATGAAGATGATCCTGAATACCAGGGTTGCATGTCTATTTGTGCCGGTGATAATAATCTGGTGAGGAATGTCACTTTTGAGGATATTCGAGTGGAATCAATTCAGGAAGGTCAATTACTGCATTTAAAAGTGGTTTATAATTCAAAATACAGTACTGCCCCTGGAAAGGGAATTGAAAACATTCAGTTTAGGAATATTTCGTATCAGGGTTATGGTGAAAGTCCGTCTCAAATGGAAGGGTATGACTCCATCTGCATTGTTCAGAATGTCAGTTTTGAGAATATAATTATAAATGGTGTTCGGGCCCGTTCACTTATGGAGGCTGGGATAGTTACGGGAGAAGGAGTAAGGGAGATTCATTTCAAATAAGGTTCTCAAAAACCGGAAAGTAAATCCTCACCGACGTTATGCCTATTTGTCGTTGTGGAAGATTCTAATTTATCAGTACATTCGTCCTAATAATTGATTATTGAAATCGTTGCATTTTCAAGGATGAACACGAAACACCTCCTTTTGCTTCTTTTTGCCATCATGGTGAATGCGACAAGTATAAGTTCGCGTAATGAGCTTGTTTTCAGGCATATAGATAGCAGTGATGGCTTGTCGGACAATCAGATCAGAGGAATTTTTTCAGCCCCTGACGGTCGAATTATGATCCGAACAGTAGGAATGATTAATTTCTACGATGCCACAACCTTCAAATACAGCCGTTTCAACGCGGGAAACACTTATAAATGGAACTATTCAGGCTTTGAACTGGAGTACATGGATAAGGAAGGTCGGATCTGGATGAAGGAAAACGGACAATTGTTGTTGTTCGATCTGAAAACAAATCAATTCGTTTATAACATCCCAGAAATTCTGATGAAGTATGGAATTGGAGAAACCATTAAAGACGTTTTTCTGGATCAGGATAAAAATTATTGGTTTCTGACACAGAGTGATAAACTCTATTATTGTAAATGGAATTCTTCAACATGCAGGTTGATGACAGACCGGTCATCTCCAGATCCTCGTTTTGATCAGGTTTTGTGTCTAACACAATCAAATACAGACGTTTATATACTATATCGGAGTGGGTGGATTCGTGTTTTTGATGCAAAAAAAGAGCGGTTTTCCAGTAATATCGGTTTTCTTGAAAACAAAGTAACTTCAGAGACTTCCCGTTATATGATGAAATGCGACGCCACGGGTAAACTTTGGATCATGTTTAATGGCAGGAACGGTGGTCTTTACAGATATGACAGCACTTCAGCGAAGTGGGAAACAGTGCTCCCATCGGGAGATTTTTATACCTCCTTCGATATTGATCTTCAGGGCACTGTTTGGGTTGGAACCCGTAATGGTCTATGGTTGATTGAAAAGAATGGCAAGCCGGACAAGCTCGGTTCCTTCAAATTGTTGGAAGGCGGGAATCTGACCAACGATATCAACTCCGTATATGCAGACCATCAAGGTGGTATTTGGTTGGGTACGTTCAATCAGGGAATTTTGTATTATCATCCGAGCATTCTGAAATTCCGTCAATTCAATAAAAAATCGTTTGGGAATCAGGTCATGCTGGAAGACGGCGTTCGTTGTCTTTTGGCTAACCCTTCAGGTAGCATCCTAGTAGGCACTGTGAGAGGATTGTTGGAATTTGATCCGGTGAAAGAACAAATCGCTTTTTTTTCACCTGCATTAAGGGATGCCTTTTGTTTGCAATTGAGTCGGGACCGATCAGGAAAATTGTGGGTATCAACCATCAATCAGGGTTTATTTTGCCTGGATGGTACTAAGGTTCGAAATTATCTGAAAGGTCAAGTCCCCGATGGTATTCCAGATAACAATGTGCGGGCTTTTTATGAAGATGTAGACGGAGCGTGTTACATCAGTACTGAAACCGGTGGTTTTGGACGTTTTTATCAGAATAGTGGGCGATTTGTAGCGCTGAAAAACAGGTTCCCTGCGATTAATCAAATGCGATTGATCACACATATCGTTCCGTTCCAGGGGAAACAATTATTGGTAGCCTCGCAAAACGGTCTTTTCATTTATAATCCGAAAACTGGTGGAATCCATCTGCCATCAATGGGTACCTCCCCAATGGACAGTATGTTCAGGCACAGTAATAATAAGTACAATTGTGTCTTTACGGATAGTCGGGGATATAGTTGGTTTGGTACTCAAGTTGGTTTAAATGTTTGGTGTCCTTCCGTCAATAAACTTTATAGTTTCTATCTGGAACAAGGGCTTTCCAACAACTGCATCCAGACGGTTCTGGAGGATAAGAACCATGATGTTTGGGTGTCTACTTCCAATGGCCTGACTCGGATTAAGATGCGCATAAAGGATGAAATCCCGGAATTTTCGTTTGTGAATTTCAATCAGCTTGACGGATTGATCGAAGGTGAATTCTATGAGCGATCTGCATTGGTTGATAAGAACGGCATGTTGTATTTCGGAGGGATCAACGGTTTTAACAAAGTGGATCCCAACCATATCTCATTCGGTGTAGATAAAATGATTCCCATTTTTGTGAAACTGAAAATATTCAACACCGAAATCATTGAAAATGAAGTTTATAAGAATAAGATCATTCTGAAACAGTCCATATCCCAGACTAAAAAACTCACCCTTGCTTACAATCAAAACTTCATCACGCTCGAATTTTCTGCCTTGAACTTTATAAATCCGACTCAAACGTATTATAGATACCAGCTGGAAGGACTGGATAATTTATGGACGGAAGTTCAAGCGACTGACGGAACCGGTCGTGTCACATATACAGGGTTACGCCCAGGTAAATATCGTTTGAAGGTCTACGCTGCGAACAATAGTAAAAATTGGAGTCAAAAATATACCGAACTCGATATTTTTATCAAAGCACCGTTTTGGGCGACTCCATTTGCCTATCTTGTTTATCTCATACTGATTCTTTCACTCATTTATGCATTGATTGAGTGGAGAATCAAGACTAATAAACGAAAATTCCTAAGCAAGCAAGAGGAGGAACGCAGGGAGGAAAAAGAAAAATTGGACCAGATGAAGTTCCGTTTTTTTACCAATATCAGTCATGAATTCCGGACTCCGCTCACATTAATTCTAACACCATTGGATTCCATTCTGAAGCGCTTGACGGACGAAACGCTTAAAAAACAATTGACGACGGTGTACAAAAGTTCGCGTGATTTGCTGGATTTGGTCAACCAATTGCTCGATTTCAGGCGGCTTGAAATGAAGGGCGAAAAGCTGACACTCGCCTATTGCGATGTCATGGAGTATCTGGATACGATTTATTACTCATTTCGGGAAGCAGCTGCAGAAAAAGGTATTGCCTTCAATATTGAACATCGCAAAGCCAATCTGTACATGTATATCGACAAGGATAAGCTGCATAAGATCATAAACAATCTACTGTCCAATGCCTTCAAGTTTACCCCGAAAGGCGGAATCGTCACGATTCGTATCGGTGAAGATTCACCTCCACCTACCATAGGATCTATGACCGAATTCTTACGTATCGATGTTTCAGATACGGGAGTTGGTATTCCGGAAAAAGAGGTCTCCAATATTTTCAACCGCTTCTATCAAGCCAATAATTATTCGGATACGAACACCGGGAGTGGTATTGGGCTTCATTTGGTGAGGGAATATGTGCGTTTGCACAATGGAGATGTTTTTGTTTCGAGTACATTAAACAAGGGGTCGGTTTTTACGCTTTATATCCCACTTGACTTGCATCCGAATGCTGAAATTCAAGAATCCATCGCTAGTGAAGAACGTGTTCAGGAAGAAACGATATCGCCCATTGTGGAAGCAAACAAACTCACCTTGGTGGTGGTAGAGGACAATCTGGAATTCAGACGTTTTCTTGCTGAATCCCTGGAAGAGTTTTATAACGTCGTGGTTGCCTCTGATGGGCAGGAAGGGAGCGAAACAATAGTTCATCTCTTGCCTGACCTTGTCATCAGTGATATAATGATGCCAAAGATGGACGGAATCGAGCTTTGCAAACGGATCAAAACAGACATCCGGACGTCGCACATTCCTGTCATTCTATTGACGGCAAAGATTTCAGAAGAGTATCAGTTGGTTGGATATGAAGCTGGTGCGGATGCCTATATTGCCAAACCGTTCAATATGGATATTCTTTTCTTGCGTATCCGCAAACTGATTGAACAACAGGAAAGCCGAAAAGCCCTTTTCCATAAAACGATTGATGTTAATCCGAGTTCCATCACCATTACTTCCTTGGATGAAAAACTGGTTCAGAAAGCGCTGGATTGTGTGGAAAAGAATATGGACAATCCCGAATATTCGGTCGAGGAACTCAGTACGGACATCGGTATGAACCGGACGCATCTGTATCGCAAATTGCAATCCATTGTTGGAATGACACCGTCGGATTTCATTCGGTCCATTCGACTGAAACGTGCTGCACAACTGTTGGAAAAGAGTCAGTTGAACGTAGCTGAGATAGCAGATATGGTCGGGTTCAACACACAGAAATATTTCAGTAAGTATTTCAAGGAAATGTTTGGGGTATATCCTTCCCAATATGGTAAAGACAGACAGGCTGAAAAGGATGCTGAAAATCAATAATACTATTTTTATGATTCGATTACTCGTTCGCTTTTTGCTGATGCTGACATTGGCTTTTTCATCGAAATCTGTTGCTCAAAACGCGATATATTCCAAGACTCCGGCATGGAAGGAACTAAATCCAAAGGATTGGTCGAACTTGACCACTTTACAAGATGGTTTTTCCTTGAAGCTTCCCGGTGAAGCTATTTATACGGTTCCTAATGGGCCAAAAGGCTGGTATACTCGTGGATTGATGGGCGAAAACGATGGGGTGATCGATGCACGATTGTGGTATGGCCTTCGCTTCGACCTTTTTCTGGATAACAATGCACTGTTTGAAGCAGAGTTGACGATTTCCCTACCAAAACGGACCGGTCGTCATGATTTGCCCGATTCCACTTCAACCAAATTGACACTGCAAGGCAAAGGTTGGCATACGGTTTCAGTACCCTTTCAATCGTTTGATTACAATCGGGGGCAGGAATATATGTTGAAATTAGTCAAACAAATTCGTTTGACGGGGAAGTATGTCCCATCCTCAGGCCCGACCATGATAGCGATTCGCACTGTCAAACTGATAAAAGGAAATCCGTTGTACTTCGATGCTGAAGTGTGTTCCAAACCAGGAGATGCGGACAGTACGGTGCGTTATGAATCAACCCTTGGAAACAGTTCGGATCAACTTCAGCAAGTGAATCTGACCATTCAGCGGAAAGGTTGGGAAGCAATGAAAGCTGTTGTTTCTCCTGCCTATGTGACGCTTCAGCCAGGTGAAGAAAAGAAAATTCTGGTTTTGGTTACAGTTCCAGCCAATATCCCGCAGGGTTCACAGGAAAAACAGACACTGATTGCTACCACATCTACTTCGATTGAAACGATGGATTTCATTACGTTGCGGCGTATGACTGGCCCTTATTTGATTCTAACGGAAGCAGGATGGCAGGAAGTCAGGGATAAAATCATCAAGTATGATTGGGCAAAAGAGGCCTTGAAACAAAAGCTAAAAACAGCGGATGACTTGGTAGTTCCGGAGGTTCCCGTCGGTGGAATTCGAGGTGAAAATTCCAATGCCATTTATTCTTCCAGCATAGAACCAAAACTCATGTCCCTGAACATGGCATGGAAACTGACGGGTGAAAAGAAGTATGCTGAAAAAATAGCCCTGTTGCTCAAACGAATTTCAGCCCCTGGTGCATATCCTACTACTTTACATGCCGGAAGTCAGGGCATTCCCCAGGAAGGAGCCATGTTTGAAGGTCTGGCAAGGGGATACAACCTGATCAAGGATGAAGGTATTCTGACAGAGGCCGAGAAATTGCAGATTGAGCAAACCTTCCGTCTATACATTTATACCGTCGAAGACGGCTTCGGAAACGGTGGAATCTCCAACTGGAGTGTCTTTAATTTGGGACCTGCCGCCCAATGTGCGCTGGCTATTCAGGATATGCATTTGTTCAATGAATTGATGGATCGCCCCTGTGGACTTCGTGACCATTTGAGGTATGGTTTGATGGACGACGGTTGGTGGTATGAAGTCTCCTTGAGTTACAACTTGGGTTGTGCTGAAGTCTATACGCAACTGGCTTTGGCTGCCAAACCTTTTGGCATTGATCTGTTGAATGAGAAAATGCCGGTTTCACTGACTCAAAATGTGGGTCTACGCCCGTTTGAATATGAGAATTTCCAGGGTATGGCATTCGGGAAATTCGGCCCGATTAAACGGAACTTTCTGACAATAAAAGATATGTGGGATGCCATCGTGATCTATCCGGATTATCGGGGTGTCATGTTTGGTATGGGAGACGGTCACGAACACCAGGTGGGTAGTGGACCCTTTGAAATGGCTTATTATGCATTCCGTGATCCGTCCTATGCTGCTGTTTTGAAACAAAGCAAAACCCGGGATTTGTTGTATGGTGTACCCGAATTGCCAGTCAATACACCGCTTTTGTATACCCAATCCACGCATTCGGACAATGCAGGTGTTACGGTTTTGCGTTCGCAAACCGATCATCGGGAACAACGGGAGCAAATCCAGGCTGCCATGAAGTATGGAACTCATGGGAGCTATCACGGACATTTCGACCGGTTGAGTTTGTTGTCATTGATGCGGTATGGCCGTAGTTTCTGGAATCCCGAAACCTCCTGGTTCGGTTATGGTTCGTATATGTACAAATGGTGGGTGCAGTCTTCGATGGCTGCGAACATGGTCGTTGTGGATGGTAAAATGCAGGAGCCTCAAGAAACCACACCTGCTCTTTTCCATAGTGGAAAGATGATGCAGGCGATGTTACTTGAAAATACAGCCCGTTGGAGCAATCCCCCCTATTTTGGCGGGTATGAGCAAATAGAACAAGTTAAATGTGGTGATGCCCCTTATGTAGAAATTCCAGCCAACCATCCGATACCGACGGCTGTGACGGATTACACCGAACCTGTATTTCAACGCAGGCTGATGGTGGTGACGGATGATTATGTACTGATAGCCGATTATCTGAAAGGCAGCAAAGAACATGTTTTTGACAATTTGCTGCAATTACGCGGTGCAAAACCCGATCTTTCCCTGAAGTTTACAGGGCATGATGCTCACTTTGACAACAGTCCGCTCAGCAGTGGACAATTCATTACCAATGTCGACAATTACAGTACGACAAAGGGGGCGAAAATTCCGTCTAGAATGGTGGCTAAGCTCGGTGGCGAATGGGATATGGGCGGATTCAACGCTTTTCAGGAAACGGGTGATTTGAACATCGATGCCTACCACGTCTGGCCTCAAAAGGCTGAAGTACGCATCGGGAATTATGCCGAGGGCAGAAGTATGAATAAAAAGTTGGTGTTTCAAGTCAAAGCAGATGGCAATGTGCTGGCTGCGGACAGTATGGGTACCTGGATTTTAGGCAACAAGGCAGTGGATGTCAACGTGAAAAACAGGAAGTCTTTGCAACTTCTAGTTCGGACAAACCGCGGTGGAAACGTCAAGAACACCCTTTTCTTTGCCAACGCCAAAATTATCACTTCGAAAGGGAAGGAACTTTCAATAGCCGGTTTGAAACCCGAGTTCGTCAATGTCATTTCAACACCGGAACAGGGTGAGGATTACGAAGGTGGTCCTGTAAAAATCGGTGGAATTGTATACACTGATGTATTGCCCGTGGAACCTCAGAACACCAGGGAGACGGCTGTAATCAACATCAATCTGGCCGGATTGGATGCCGTTCGATTCAAAGCAAACATTGGTGGAGATTATCCCATCGGTGATGAAGATCAGATCCGTAAAACCGTCAGTTATCGGACAACAGGAAAGGAAGCTCGTTTTCTGACCGTGTTGGAACCCTACGAAAATAAAAGCATGGTGGTTAAAGTTACGGCTGTGTCAGCCAAGGAATTGGTTGTTGAACTGGCCGATGGAAGAATTCAACGCCTAAGCATTGAGAATTTGGATAATCAGTCTGGGGGAGTCGTTGTAACGATTTCAGAAGTAAAGAATGGTGAGCTGATCCGTACGGAAAGAAGCAATAACTAGAGATGCTTAACGGAACTTAATGAAGTTTGGCAACCTCGTACCTGTTAAATTGGTTGGTTGAACAGCCTTGATGGATTCATTCATTAATTGGATGAGAACCTATTCAGAAAGTCTTGCAGGGGCAGCTCCGGTGCTTCGGCAGGAAGACACCAAACCAACAGGTCTTGCAATTCCTTTTCCTTTACTAACTTTTCCCGATTCTCTGGGGAAGATTCCACCCATCGAATCACCACACAACTTTCCTCGGGTGAGGTAAGTCCCTGAATAAACAGGTATAGTATTTCTTCTTTCATTGTATTGGGTTTTGTAAGTTGACTTTTAATAATATACGTTTCAGTAAATCAGAATCCTTTTCTTTTGAAATATAAACCAACTTTTTTTGTGTTTCCTTTGTTATTTGTTGCGCGTTCATTCGAGCAATTTTTTTAACTATCATGTAATCAGTAGGATATATTTTTGGTTTTTTTTAAATTGTAACGATTGATGCAGTCATCTGCAACCAGTTAACCCTAAGGTCTTGTTTCATCACGGTATTTTCGTCCTGTTATTTAGAAGTTGCCATGCAAAAACACGACCATGAAAGATTTTGACAAGAAATTCGAAGTTTTTTATACTGAAAACTATACCAAGGCTTTTCGTTATGCCAATTCTTTTGTCTTCGATATGGAAGTTGCACGCGATATTGCGTCGGATTCCATGCTTCGGATTTGGGAGATGAAAGATTCAGTGGACCCTGATAAAAACCTCAATGCCTTTCTCTTTGTATCCATTCGCAACAAATGCTTCGATCATTTGAGGCATGAACAAGTCAAGCAGAAATCCGCTGCCGAATTCGGTCTGTTCATGCTTGAAACCATCACTCCTGCCGACTTTTATTCTGATGAACTAACCATCCTGGTGCAACGTGCTGTCGATTCCCTTCAGGAAACGACCCGAAATTGCTTTTTGATGATTCGGATGAACGGAAAGTCCTATAAGGAGGTCGCTGAAGTGCTGAATATATCCACACGTTCGGTGGAATATGAGTTAAAGAAAGCGGGCAAGAAGATGAGAAGGCTGTTGGCAGATTTTATCTGAATAGTGTTACAATTATTTCTGAATTCATTTCGCCACCGAAATATTCAAACAGTTTACGGTTAATTCATTACTTTTGTGTGAGACTTTGTAATCATACGAAGGGAAAAGTAGTCGTGTACTAATTTTTTTTACAAACCATCGTAATGAAACGAGCATATTGCACTAAACGCCCAAGATTATGAACATTTGGCATGCGAGTTCCATACGTCCTAAGAATAAAAATTATGGTCGTATGAGAAACGCATTTTTAATACGACCAATTCTTGTATTGGTTTTCACCATAGTAGTTTTCGATGCGTTTGCTGAAAAACAGAATTGCATTCGACCCTGCGAAGTTTGGCCCGACGAAAATGACAATCATATTCAAGCACATGGAGGTGGTATCATCAAGATTAAAAACACGTATTATTGGTATGGAGAACAACGTGGTAAAGGACTTGATCCACAATACCGCTATGTCAGTTGCTATTCATCCGACGATTTGACAAATTGGAAGTTCCGTGGCAATGTGGTAAAAATGTTACCTCCGGATTCGCTCACTTCCGGCTGGGTTTTGGAACGTCCAAAAGTATTCTACAATGCTGGTACTCACAAGTATGTGATGTATTTTCATTTGGATGACAGAGGCTATAGCCTTGCACAAGTGGGTGTCGCAGTCTGTGACAAACCAGATGGTGAATTCAAATTCGTAAAAAGATTCCGCCCGCTGGGCCATGAGAGCCGTGATATTGGTCAGTTCATCGATGACGATGGCACAGCCTATCTGGTATTTGAAGACAGACCTTTTGGCTTTCGCATAGCAAGGCTTTCGAAGGATTATATGGATGTTGAAAAGGAGATGAGTCTTATACCGGATCACATGGAAGGTGGAGCAATTGTCCAATATAAAGGTTTGTACTATTCCATAGGCTCTGCCCTGACAGGTTGGCGTGCTAATCCCAATAAGTATTCGACCTCACCTTCACTCGAAGGGCCTTGGACTGAATTCAAAGACATCGCACCGGTTGAAACCAATACCTATGGTTCGCAATCAACCATGCTGATCAAAGTGACAGGTACAAAGAAAACCACGGTGATTTTTATGGGTGATATTTGGAAACCAAAAACCCAATGGGATTCGCGGTACTTGTGGATGCCTCTGGAAATCGGAGATGGAAAACTACGATTGCCGGAACCGAAGCCCTGGAAATTGAACCTTAAAACCGGAGAAACCACCCTGATGCTATCCGATTCGTTGAAAAAGTCAGTACTGGAGGCTTATTTTGCAGACATTGTTTTTATAGGTGGTTCCGATTCGGTGATCAACCGCAATGTGAAAAAGATTGTGAAACTGTAAATGATAAAAAACATGTGTAGATATTTTGCATTAATCATCGGTTTAACCCTTTGGATAGGATCCGCCTTGGCGCAAATGCCAACAGTCAATGTAGGTGTCAAACCGATGACACCACGTGTCCCGAGATCCGATCTCGGAATTACACAACAAGAGAACTCAAAACTGGATTGGTTGCTGGATGCCAAATTCGGGATGTTCATCCATTGGGGTATTTATGCAAGCTTGGCCAAAGGCGAATGGGTGATGGAAAATGAAGGCATATCTCCCGAAGAATACCGAAAGATGGCTTATCCCGAAAGCGGCGACTTGTATTTTGCCGCTGATAAATTCAATGCCGATGAATGGGCGACCTTGGCCAAAGAGGCAGGTATGAAATACATGAACATGGTCACGATGCACCACGACGGGTATTCCCTTTTCGAAAGCAAATACATGAATGCCTTCACCAGCAAGCAAACGCATAATCGCGACTTTGTCAAGGAGTACGTGACTGCCTGCCGGAAACAAGGATTGAAAGTGGGGCTTTACAAAACCTTGATCAATTGGCGCTTCCCGGGTTATTATGATGTCAATGGAACGGGTTGTAAACCCAACAAATTCGGTTATACCACCGATATTTCCCATAAGGAAAATGCCCGCTTGATGAAAGAAGAACTCTATTGCCAAACCAAGGAACTGATGACCAAATACGGGAAAATCGACCAAATCTATTGGGACGGAGGTTGGCTTGGACAGCAGGGCAGTGATGCCGATGGTGCTTATTTCTGGGAGTCCGGCAAGTTTCAGGATCCAACGAGTCCATGGCCGGTGAATCCCTACTTTCAGGACCTGGACGAAAAAACCGGAAAGCCGTTGGGCTTGATGGGTATGGTCCGGAAATATCAGCCCGACGTCCTTGTCAATTCACGTACCGGCTGGTATGGAGATTATAAGTGTGAAGAAGGTAGTCAAACGATCACGGGTCCTGTACGTACCGAAGAAGTCTGCGAAAAGAACATGACCATGGCTTGGGGATGGGGCTATACGCCTGCCCACGGCGATACCACCAAATTGATTTCTTGCAGTGGTGTAAAACGCATGCTGGCCGATTGTGTGATCCGAAACATGTCCCTGTTGTTGAATGTTGGCCCGGACAGGCATGGTCAGATAACTCCCGAAGCACAGAACGTACTGAGGCAGACCGGGAAATGGCTTGGAAAAGTGGGCGAGGCGGTCTATGGCACCCGTGGCGGTCCCTGGAATCCAAAGGATGGCGTGTATGGTTATACCTACAAAGGCAATACCATTTACATTTATCTGCTTCAGGATTTTAAGGATTCAGCGTTCTTGCTTCCTGCCGTTAATAAGGGTCAGAAAGTCATTCGTGCGTATTCGGTCACAAACGGAAAGAACATTGACTTCAAGCAAAACGCGAAGCGAGAAACCCTTTTGAAAGGTTTTGGCAGGGAGGATAAAGTGGTGACGATTCTTGCTGTGGTGCTAGATAAAACAGTGCTTTCTAAATAACCATCCTGACACTCCGGATACCTTTCTCGGATTCGATGCAAACTATGTAAATACCCTTTGTAAGCGAGGAAACCTCTAGTTCCAGGTTGTTCTCACCATATCCATACTGGACCGGTTTCTTCTGATAAAGTATGCGTCCCATACTATCAAATAGTCGAACGCCAACCTTAGCTGGTTCAGGCAAATTGAAATGTAGCGTTTGAATAGTTGAATTTGAAGGATCCGAAACCAGAGTCAGTTCACCACCGATTTTGTTCGTCTTGATTGGATTCAACGCATTCGGGTCCTTATATTCGAACGCTCCGAAATCGGGTGCGCTGCCGCTGAAGGCGAAACCCAGATTCATGCCTTTGTTGATGAGGTCGCTCGTGGATTTCAGCCTCAAAAAGTCATTGATTGGTAAGCTGCCGTCTGAGCTACGCGGGGCAATCAGCAAAGCTTCGTCCGTACTCATAAAATCCGTGGCGTCTACCGAGACTCCACTGCCCGGTGTGAATGAATTGTAGGTGAAGTTGCAGGAACCCATGTTCAAGGTATCCCTGTTTGTCCGGAATGCCAGGTTGTTGTGCAATACATGGTTGTAGCCAGGACAATCCACGGAAGTGTCTTCTCCCGAATAAGGGCTTTTCATAACCTTTTGACTCAGCATGTTGAAATTGGTGCTGTTGCGGTAGGCCGTATTGTTGTAAAAGGAATTGCCTGTCGTGACGTGATGGTTGGAATAAAAGCCGTTGGCCTTGTTGCGATAAGCCATGCAAAACTGAACCGTATTGCTGGGAATGGGGTTCGGCAAACCTGAAACCACCGGTGCAGCACCGTAACCACCCACTTTGAAACCATTTCCATCGCCTTTGCTTATAAATGCCGATGTATAGCCGTTGTAAAAGGCCCAGCAGTTTTCGAACCGCGTGGCTTCATCGGCATTGATGCAATCGTACCCGTCGTCGCTGTTGAACCAAGCGCGGCAACCACGGATAATGTTTCCTGTATAGCCTTTGGCATTGGGGTGGAAACCGAAACCGTCCGTATTGCCTCCGACTCCGTTTTCGGAAACCGAATCCCAATTCCGATAGGCATCACAGTTCAGCACCAAATTGTTGGAACCCCTGGTCAGGTAGAATCCGATGGCCATGCCGTCGTGCATGCTCAGTTGTTCGTAGATGTTGTTGCTCCCTTCGTTGTGAAAACATTCGGACTGGGTGTGTGCCAGGATGGTAACCTGAACGCCGGTCACTTCCAAACCTTTCAGATGGATGTAGGAACCGGTCACCATAAAGGCGAAAACACGGTAAGTGGCAGGTTTGATGTTGGTGTATACAAAGATTGGTTTTTCGCCCGGATACGCCCAGTAATTGATGCGTTTGCCTGCAGACCCGCTTTTGGTGAGGTTAGTCACATAGGCATATATGCCGGTTTTAAGCGCAATCTGGGTTTCGACCATGACGTAGTTTCCGCCACGAATATAGACGGTATCTCCCGCAGAGACCGATGTTTGGGCTCTCTGAACCGTCAGAAAGGGCCCTGTGATGGTGCCCGCGTTGGTATCGATGCCGTCCGTGGCAACGTAAAAGATGGTCGAAAAGGCTTGTGAAACGCCAAAAACTAAAAGTAAGACAATCAAGGAAATTTTCTGTGGCATGGGGCAATACAATTTCTCCAAAAATACCGCATAATTCTGACACTTGACTGAAAAGTATACCGATTATGCAGATTTTAAATAGGTTCTATTGGTGTTTTGTCCGTACCTTTGGATTTGAAACAAAAAACATTGTACATGAAAACATCTTGGCTATTCGTCGCCTATCTCTTTATAAGCAGTTTTGTGTTTGCTCAGACCAAATTGACGCTTGACGTCAGCAAGCATGGTATCTCCATCAGCCCCACGCATTACGGCATTTTCTTTGAAGACATCAACCACGCAGCCGATGGTGGACTTTATGCGGAGCTCATTCGAAACCGTTCCTTCGAAGACGGTACTACTTTTGATTTCTGGACAGTAGCTAATCAATCCGGAGCCTTTATGTCTACCACCATCGAAACCACGAATCTTCTGAATGCGACTCAGACGAAAGCACTCAAGATGGTTGTTTCAGCCGCTTCACCAACTGCCCGAGCAGGGATGGCGAATGCAGGTTTTTGGGGCATCAATGTCGTGAACGGCAGGCAATACAGCGTTTCATTCTTCGCCAAGTGCATTGACGGTTTTTCGGGTACGGTAACGGTTTCCCTCGAAAACAGCGCGGGAGTTAAATATGCGGAGGCAACCGTAAGCGGTTTGACAACAGGCTGGCAGAAGTTCAGTTGTACCATGACAGCCAGCGGAAACAATCCAGTCGGGCGCTTTGTCATTGCCACGAATTCAGTCGGAACACTTTGGTTTGATATGGTATCGTGTTTTCCGCCTACTTATAAGAATCGTGTCAATGGTCTTCGTCCCGAATTGGCTCAACTATTGGCCGATATGAAGCCCAAGTTCATGCGTTTCCCCGGAGGCTGTTTTGTGGAAGGCGACGTGCTGGCTAATCGTTTCCAATGGAAAAAAACAATAGGACCCATCGAAACCCGTCCAGGTCATTGGAACCTGTGGAACTACCGCACTTCCGACGGAATGGGCTACCATGAATTTCTTCAATTGTCTGAAGACTTGAATGCCGAACCGCTTTTTGTAGTCAATGTGGGCCTGGCGCACAACGACAACCAGCCGTCGAACGCACTGAGCGCTTACATTCAGGAAGCCCTGGACGCCTTGGAATATGCGAATGGAGCAGTGTCTACCACCTACGGCGCCATGCGAGCAGCCAATGGTCATCCGGAACCTTTCAACATCAAGTATCTGGAAATTGGCAACGAGAATTTTTCCGGCAACAACTACGGCGACCGTTACCTGCAGTTTTACAATGCCATCAAGGCAAAATATCCAACCATGAACTGCATCGGCGATGTGGCAGCCTGGGGAACCGACAGTCCGACCTGGCCCTTCACGCATCCGGTTCAGCTGCTGGATGAACATTATTACCGGAACCCGGCCTGGTTCGTCAACCAGTACAACAAATACGATACGTATAGCCGAACGGGCCCTAAAATCTATGTCGGCGAATATGCCGTAACTTCCGATTGCGGTTTGGGAAACCTGAACGCAGCAGTTGGTGAAGCCGTTTACATGGCAGGTATGGAGAAGAACTCCGATGTGGTTACACTGAATTCATACGCGCCCATTTTCGTGAATGTGGACGATCGGAAATGGTCGCCCGACATGATCGACTACAACGCTTCGGCAGTGTATTGCACGCCTTCTTATTATATACAGAAACTGTTTGCCACCAACATAGGTACGGTCAACATTCCAGTGAATGACTCCTTGTGCCGGAAGTCGGCAGACATGACTGGAGCCATTGGTTTGGGAACGTGGTCGACATCAGCCAATTATTCCGATGTAACGGTTAAGAATGGCTTGGGAACCACCATTTTCTCCGATAATTTTGCGAATACGGCGAACTGGACGCCAGGTGCCGGTACGTGGACTGCATCCGGCAACACATACACGCAATCATCAACGTCATTGACCGATTGCCGTTCTATTGGAGCAATTATTCAGGATTCGGTCTATACTTATTCGCTGAAAGCCCGTAAGACCGGGGGCGGAGAGGGTTTCCTCATTGTGTTCGGCTACAAGGATTCCAACAATTTTTACTGGTGGAACATCGGTGGTTGGGGCAATACCCAGCATGCCATCGAGCGTTGTGTGGGCGGAAGCAAGAGTACCGTTACGTCTTCTTCCGGCAGCATTACGACAAACGTCTGGTACAACATTCGCATTGACGTGACCAAAACCAAGGTGTTGTGTTATCTGAACGATGTGTTGATTCACTCTTTGACCACCGGTGCTCCATTGCTTTATACGGCAGCTTCCTTGAATGAAACGGATAATAAATTATTTTTCAAGGTGATCAATCCATCGACTAGCGATGTGACCTCTGCCTTGAATGTGATAGGGGTGAACACCTCGTTTACCGGGCAAGCCACGGTATTGACTTCAGCCAGCGGATTGGATGAAAACTCGCTGGCGACTCCCACCAATGTGGCACCGGTTACAACCAGCCTGGGTACAGTCTCTTCGAATTTCAATTATACGTTCCAGGCGAATTCGGTGACGGTGATGCAGTTGAATGTGACGCCATCCGGTATCTCGCCACTTGGCAAAAAGGCTACCGCTGCATGGAAGATCACTCCGAATCCTGTGGGCAATTCATTTGCAATAAATGGAACAGATATTTCCTCCATAGAAATCTTCAGTCTGCTGGGTAAGTCTGTTATGAAGCGGTTTGTCAATGGTGAGAAATCCATCGATGTTTCCAAGTTGAAAACAGGGCTCTATGTGGTGAAAGCCAGTACTGCAGGCGGAACTGCATCGGCAACCATGATCAAGCAATAGCTTGCAGCTTACGAGGATAGCTGTGACAACAGGGTATCAATTTTAAATTGGATATTGTAGTTCTTACAATAATCCAATTGCTTCACATGCCTGTTTCATAGGTGTTTAGTGGCTAGACTTATTGTATTTGTGTCTAATTATAACAGCCTAATAATCAGGTAAATAAAGGTTAAAAAACAAATAATGTTTGGTGTTCTTGATTTCCTTTCACATCTTTGAGGAACTTTGTTGAAAAACACGTTCCACCATGAATACGCCCATTGTTTATCCACACGTTTCCGTCGACTGTGTCGTACTCGGTTTTGACGGCATTCACCTGAATGTTTTGTTGTTGAAACGAACCGGCAAGGAAGGCGAAAACAGTTTCAATGACCTGAAATTACCAGGAAGTCTTATTTTCGCGGAGGAGGATCTGGATGAGGCTGCTCAACGGGTTATGGGTGAATTGTTCACCAAGAACATTCTTTATCTGCGACAATTCAAGAGTTTTGGTTCGCCCTCGCGCACCAGCAATCCCAGAGACATCGGTTGGCTTGAGAATGCCGTTCAGCAGAAAATCGGTCGTATCATCACCGTTTCCTACCTGTCTATGATTCGCATCGACGATAAGATGAAACTGAAATCAGACAAAGTACAGGCTGTTTGGACCGATCTTCCCGAAATAAAAGAACTGGCTTTCGACCATGCCCGGATCATTCACGAAGCGGTGGATGAAGTCAGGCGTTTTGTCTCCATGGATGCCACTTTGGTGTTCAATCTATTGCCCAAGAAATTTACGGCCGCCCAAATGCGGGTATTATTCGAAGAACTGTACGGCGAAAAAATGGATGTGCGCAATTTCCATAAGAAAATGTGCCGAATGGACTATGTGATGCCTCTTGATGAATTCGAGACCGGCGTTTCACACCGTGCGGCTAGGTTTTACAAATTTGATAAAAAAACCTATTCTAAATCTCACGCAAGATTTTAATTTAATACCAAATTTTATTTAATACTAAGAATACATGTATCTTTTAGGTTATGACATAGGCAGTTCGTCTGTCAAGGCTTCCTTGGTGGATGCCCAAACCGGGGAAAGAATCGCAACCGCATTTTTCCCTAAGTCTGAAATGGAAATAAAGTCCGTGCAGGCTGGATGGGCAGAGCAAGACCCTGAAGCTTGGTGGACCAATTTGCAACTTGCTACGGCAGAAGTGCTGAAAGGCCGGAACGGTGCTGATGTTTCTGCAATAGGAATTTCCTACCAAATGCACGGATTGGTGTTGGTGGACAAGGATCAAAACGTGCTTCGTCCTTCCATCATCTGGTGTGATTCGCGTGCGGTACCCTTTGGTGCCAAAGCTTTCAGCGAACTTGGCGAGGATTGGTGTTTAAGCCATTTACTCAATACACCGGGTAATTTCACCGCTTCCAAACTGGCGTGGGTGAAAGCAAACGAACCGGCTTTGTACGAAAAAATTGACAAACTGATGCTTCCAGGTGACTACATTGCCATGAAGCTGACCGGTGAAATCTCCACGACGGTTTCTGGTTTGTCCGAAGGCATGTTTTGGGATTTCAAGGAACAAAAAGTTTCGGAGCGGCTGATGAACTATTATGGTTTTGACGCATCTTTCATTCCTGAAATCAAACCGACGTTTTCCGTGCAAAGTCTGGTTTCATCCGAGGCAGCACAACTTCTGGGCCTGAAAGCAGGCATTCCTGTGAGCTACCGCGGAGGTGACCAACCGAACAATGCGCTGTCGCTGAATGTGTTGAATCCGGGAGAAGTGGCTTCGACCGCCGGTACGTCCGGTGTAGTATATGGTGTCAACGGAACTCCGAATTACGATCCGCAATCGCGGGTGAACAGTTTCGCCCACGTGAACCATACCGCCGGAGTTCAAGGCGCATCGGACAGCACAACCCGCATCGGGGTACTGCTGTGCATCAACGGAACAGGTATCCTGAACTCTTGGATGAAACACAAAGTAGTGCCGAATCTCGATTATGCCGAAATGAATGATTTGGCTTCTTTGGCACCCATCGGTTCCAAGGGTCTGTCCATCTTACCCTTCGGAAACGGTGCCGAACGCTTGTTGGGCAACGCCAATCCCGGTAGTTCAGTCCATGGACTACAATTCAATACCCACGGCCAGCCTGAATTATTACGTGCCGCTCAGGAAGGCATCGTCTTTAGTTTCGCCTACGGCATGGAAGTGATGAACGGCATGGGCATCGAAACCAAACTGATTCGTGCAGGGATGGCCAATATGTTCCTGAGTCCGATTTTCAGAAGTACGTTGGCCGGAGTAACTGGTGCGACTATCGAGCTTTATGATACGGACGGTTCCGTCGGTGCAGCCAAAGGGGCCGGTATTGGTGCAGGCATTTATGCCAATGCTGTTGAGGCGTTCTCTTCCCTTCGTAAACTCAGTGTGGTTGAACCCGTGGCTTGCGATGCAAACGCATACCAGGCAGCCTACGAAAACTGGAAAACTAAGCTTTTAACTATTTCCTAATCAATTAAATATCATTATTATGGCTACAGAATTTTTCCCGGGCATCGCGCCCATCAAATTTGAAGGCAAGGATAGCAAGAATCCGATGGCTTTCCGTTTTTACAATCCCGAACAGGTAGTTTACGGACGTCCCATGAAGGAATGGTTCAATTTCTGCATGGCTTGGTGGCACAGCCTGTGTGCCGATGGCGGAGATCCTTTTGGCGGCGGTACGAAACATTTGCCCTGGAAGGCACCCAAAGATGCACTCGAAGCAGCCAAGGCCAAACTGGATGCCGGTTTTGAATTTATGCAGAAAGTTGGCATCGGTTACTATTGTTTCCACGACATTGACCTGATCGACGAAGGCAAAAACATAGCTGAATACGAAGCCAACCTGAAAGCCATCGTTGCCTATGCCAAGCAGAAACAGGCAGAAACCGGTATCAAACTGATGTGGGGCACGGCCAACGTGTTCAGCCACGAACGTTATATGAACGGTGCCAGCACCAATCCCGATTTTGATGCTGCTGCTCATGCTATGTTGCAAATCAAAAATGCGTTGGACGCCACCATCGAACTGGGCGGCAAGGCATACGTATTCTGGGGAGGACGCGAAGGCTACATGAGCCTGCTCAACACCAACATGAAGCGCGAAAAGCAACACCTCGGCATGATGCTGGGCAAAGCCCGCGACTATGCCCGTGCCAAAGGTTTCAAAGGCGTGTTCCTCATCGAACCCAAACCCATGGAACCGATGAAACACCAATACGATGTGGATGCTGAAACCGTTATCGGCTTCCTCAAGGAATTCGGTTTGGACAAAGATTTCAAATTGAACATCGAAGTGAACCACGCCACACTGGCCGGTCACACCTTCGAACATGAACTGCAATGCGCAGCCGATGCAGGCATGCTGGGCTCCATCGATGCCAACCGCGGTGACGTTCAGAACGGTTGGGACACCGACCAATTCCCCATCGATGTGATGGAACTGACTTCAGCCATGCTGGTTGTTCTGAAAAACGGTGGTTTGCAGGGTGGTGGCACGAATTTCGACGCCAAGACCCGTCGCAACTCCACCGATCTTTCCGATTTGTTCATCGCCCACATCGCCGGTATGGATGCAATGGCTCATGCCCTTTTGGCTGCTGCCGATATTCTGGAAAATTCACCGTACGAAATGATGCTGACCGATCGTTATGCATCTTTTGATAGCGGAAAAGGCAAAGAATTTGAAGAAGGAAAGCTATCTTTGGAGGAAGTTTATGCTTATGCCAAAGCAAAGGGTGAACCCAAGCAAGTCAGTGGCAAGCAGGAACTGTATGAAGCGATCGTGAACATGTACGTATAACATTTATTATGAGCCTATTGCCTGTAAAAATCAAACAATTTTTTGCCCTACTGAGTTTTATCGTTTTAACAACCACCTCAACTCAAGCGGCAAACCAGGACAAAAGGCTCGTTCTTCAACAAGCACGGATTACCACCGGACGGATTGACCGTCCGGTGCGTCCCGTGAAGAACATCATTCTCCTCATTCCCGACGGCTGCTCCCTTTCAACCGTCTCGGCTGCCCGCTGGTACCAGTGGCTGCTGAACCCTGAACTTCCCGCCCTGTACATAGACCCCTATCTCTGCGGAACGGTTCGAACCAATTCTTCCAACGCGCCCATCGGTGACTCCGCGCCCACCACTTCCTGCTACATGACGGGGGAACTCTCCCGAACCGGCTTTATTGCCACGTATCCGCCAGTTGACTTAGCAAACGATATTTTTACGGTGGATTCCACCAAAGCCTATCAGCCAATGATGACGGTTTTGGAAGCAGCACGGATCGTTTATGGAAAATCGACCGGTCTTGCCATTACCTGCGAATTTCCGCATGCCACGCCTGCAGATTGTTCCTCACACGATTATTCCCGTGGAAATTATAAAAATATTTCTGAGCAAATGGCTCACAATCAATTGGATGTGGTTCTCGGTGGCGGTATCAGCTTTCTGAAGGCCGAAGAACGCGCCTACCTGGCTCAAAACGGTTATGCCGTCCAATCCGATGATTTGGCTGGTTTGCGTGCCTTCAAAGGAAATAAGATATGGAGTCTGTTTGGTGCGCGGGATATCCCCTACGACCTCGATCGGGATACAGCAAGCATGCCGGCATTATCCGAACTGACATCGAAAGCCATCGATCTGCTTTCCCAAAACAAGAAGGGTTTCTTCCTCATGGTGGAAGGCAGCAAGGTAGACTGGGCCGCCCACGCCAACGAGCCGATAGCCATGATCACCGAATTCCTGGCATTCGACCGCGCCTGTAAAGTGGCGCTGGATTTTGCAAAAAAAGACGGCAATACAGCGGTTATCATTTTACCCGACCATGGGAATGGTGGTATGAGCATCGGAACCAAGCGCATGCCCGGTTATGACAAGCTGACCAAAGACGAGCTCTTCAAATCGGTGCTGGAAACCAAAGTCACAGCTGTTCGCCTGGCAGAGATTCTGAACGAAACCAGCAATGAAAACCTTCGGAGTACGTTTAAAGAATATACAGGCGTGGACCTGACGGATGCCGAAAAAGCCGAGATAGACAGCTGCAAAGATTATTTGAAAAGTCCGATACCATTGGCACAACGTTCAAGCGGAGGCCTCTTGAAATTGGATATCACCCGGATGCTGGCAGACAAGTCCTGTTTTGCCTTCACCACCACCGGCCATACCGGTGAAGAGGTTTTTGTGGCCAATTACCATCCCAAAGGCGATATTTTCAACGGTGTTCACTTTGGTTTCGAAGTGAATGACTACCTTTGCAGTCTGTACAAGCTGGACGGAAAACTGCCTGGATTGACCAATCAGTATTTTGCCAAACATACGGAGGTTTTTAAAGGCATGGATTACCTTCTGAAGCCTTCTTCCACCAGCGTGAATGCTGAACTGACCGTTACTTCAGGCAACAACAAACTGACAATCAGGCAGAATTCAAGCGTTGCGACATTAAACGGCAAAGACAGGCAGCTTCCCACGGTCGTCGTATTCGTGGACAAAAACCAGACCTTTTACCTGCCGGCTTTTTTGGCCGACTGGATGAACTGAATTTTTTATAGGTATGAAACGCTTTTTTAGGGGATCAATCGTAGGGTCCCTCTTCCTGTTGATAGGGGTTTTCAGTGTACAAGCAGGTGGCTTTCAGTCGAGCTTCAAAAACCCCCCGATGAAGTACCGCCCGCAACCCCTTTATTTTTGGAACGATACAGTCAAGGCTGAAGTCGTGGCCGAACAAATGAAACAACTTCGGGACCATGATGGTTACGGTGGTTTCTCCATCCTAGGTTTCAGCAAGAATTTCAAACCTGAATACCTGAGCGATGCCTACTTCGATTTGTATGGAAAAACACTGGCAACCGCTAAAAAGCTGAAACTTTCCCTATGTCTGTACGATGAATATGGATTTCCAAGCGGCGGGGCAGGAGCAAAGAATGCCGATGGCGTGACACGTTTCAAGAATAAATTCCCAGACAAGACTATTAAACGGCTGGACAAATTCGAAGAATTTGTCACCGGGCCTTCCGTGGTTTATCGTCCCATTCCAGCCGGCAAGATCATGGCCGTGGTCGGTATGGATACGGTCACCTTCGAGCGTTACGACCTAACCAATCAGGTGTATGCCAACCGTTTGAAATGGCATGTGCCTGCAGGTACGTTTAAAATCATGTATTTCACCCTAGTGGAGGATTCAGACCCCCTAGTAGACTACCTGGATCCGGCTGCGGTCAAAGACTTTGTTTCCATGACGCATCAAGCCTATTTCGAGCGTTTTCACGCATCTTTTGGTAAAACGTTGGTGCGCAGTTTCTTTGACGAACCCACCATGTATCGAGCTAAAGGGCGCATGTGGACTGCGAAATTCAATGATGAATTCCGTGATCGGTACAGTTATTATCCCTACTTGCTGTATCCAGCGCTTTGGTACAACATCGGACCGGATACGGAGGCTGACCGTAATTTGCTTTTTGGATTGAGGACGGAACTTTACGCATTGGGTTTCACCAAAGTGTTGAGCGATTGGTCGGTAGGGCACATGCTTCAGGCAACTGGTCATCAGGACCAGGAAGAAGTGGTGAATCCCGTGAGTGTTTCCGGTGATTTGATGAAGGTTTTCAAGTATTTGGACATTCCAGGCATCGACAAAATCGGTGGCAACCGCCCGGCAGAGCGTTTCTACAAAATCGTGTCCTCGGCCGCCAACAATTGGGATAAGCCGTACGTGATGTCTGAAACCTTCGGGGCGATGGGCAACCTTTCCATCGATACTATGTATGCCATTGCCATGGATCAGTATGCCAAAGGGGTGAACATGCTGCTTCCGCACGCCGTCTGGTACAACGATAAAAACGTGACTTTCAAACCGGAACTTTCCTACCGAAACCCATTGTATTCGGAAGGTTTGCCCGCCTTCAACAAATACCTTTCCCGTCTGAACGTTGTTTTACAGGCCCCTGCGCGGCACGTGGCCGATGTGGCGGTGTTGTATCCCATCAATACCCTCCAGGGCGAACACCATTTTGACGGTCCGCTGAAATCGACCTTCGGAGGCATGCTGATACCGCGAACGGATTATGTGGACGTATCGAATCTGCTCATCGATTCGCTCGGCATGGACTTCACCTTCTTGCATCCGGAAGTTTTTTCCAGTAATTGCACTTCTGAAAACGGTTTGTTGAAGCTCCATAATAAAATGAATCCGGAATCTTGGCAAGTGTTGGTGCTACCCTCCGTGAAAACCATCACCACGACAAATATGGTGGATGTCCGGAAGTTTTATGAAGCCGGTGGCAAGGTGGTCTTTACCACCCGTTTGCCATGGAAAGCCATGGAACTGAACGGGGATTCCATCGTCCAGACCGCCGTGCGCGGCATTTTTCCGGAGCTGACCAAGCCGACTCCAGGCGATTCCTTCCCCGATATTGCGATGGAAGTGAGCAATGCAGCCGGTGGTAAGGCATACTTGATTCCAAATCCGACAGCAGCAAACCTACGGGCCGTGATTCCCTCCGTGGTCGTTCCGGACGTAGCTTTCGAAGCTGGTAAACCTCTGGAGTACATCCACAAAGTACGTGATGGAAATGATATTTATTTCTTTGCCAACACCCGCTTTAAACCCTACACTGGTGTGGTTGCTTTGAAAGGGGAATACCTCTTGACTTGGATGGATCCGCATACCGGAAAGTCGGTCAAGGCTTTGACAAGCAGCATTATGCGACAGAACCAAGCTTATACGCTGGTGGATATGAAACTGGAAGCCAACCGTTCCATCTTTCTGGTTGCTAAATAGCTCTTTCCCAGTCCAGCAGTGCTTTTTTGATTTCAGGCCCCCAGTAAAAATGGCCTATTCCACCTGATGCGGGCAGCACCCGATGGCAGGGTACGGCGTAGTAAATGGGATTATCGCCCACGGCTGAACCCACTGCCCGAAAGGCCTTGGGTCTGCCTATTTTAGTGGCGATTGCACCATAAGTGGAGGTTTCTCCAAAGGGAATTTCCAACAACGCTTTCCATACATCCAGTTGGAAGGGGGTGCCCAGCAAGTGAAAATTCAGGGAAACCGGTTTTTTATCCAGGAATTTTAGGAATTCAGCATGCTCCGGTTTGGCCGATGCTTCAATCGTGGCTCCGGGAAACTTTTTCTGCAGGCTTTCCAGGGCTTGTGCGTCGGTAGCCCCTGCAAGGATGAGGTTCACCGAACAGAGCCCTTTATCGGTGGAAGCCAAGCATAATCTAGCAAATCGGCTATCTTCAAAACTGTAGGAAATGTGCAAGTTCCGGATTTCTCCTTTTGAAATGGGTTGAAGGGTGTGTTTCATGAAGTTTGATTTTGTACTGCCAAAGTACAACCTTTTCCCGTAACTAGAAATTCTTTTTTGTAGTATCTTCGTGGTAGCGATTTCGAATGTGAAAGCATCTTATAAAGAATGTATGAAAAATCATGAATACTATGAAACGATTTCTGCTTTACCTTTGTTACGCATTGACAGTCAGCATTATGACTGGATGCACCTCCCTGATTAATACACCGGACGATACCACCTACGAGGAATTCGTACCAACTGGCGGTTCTGGTCCGATTCAACTGCGCGCCGCTTTGTTGCCACAGGTTGCCAGAGACAACGCCTTTGCCTTGCAACTGTTCCGTCAGATGGCTTCCAATTCAGGCGATTCAAACATTGTGGTATCTCCTTTAAGCATCAGCATCGCCCTTGGGATGGCTTGGAATGGCGCAAACAGTGAGACCAAGGCTGAAATGTCCGGCATGTTGGGCACGAACGGGATGGCTGACTCCCTGGTCAATCAATATTACGAAGTGATGCAAAAGTCCCTGCCGGTGGTGGATTCTTCCACGGTTGTGAATCTGGCCAATTCGCTTTGGTACGCACCCGATTTCAGCGTCAAACCCTCGTACCTGAAACTAAATCAGGATTTTTTCGATGCTGAAATCCGTAAAATCGATTTCCACCAGACTTGGGCCAAAGATACCATCAACGCTTGGGTGGATGCCAAAACCAACCATTTGATCGATCAGATTCTGAACGCGACCTCCGAGGAACGGATGATTCTTATCAATGCGGTGTATTTTAAAGGTGTTTGGGTGAAACCCTTCGATCCTGAAAAAACGTATTCCTCCACCTTTACCAAACAGAATGGCGGAACGAAGCAGGTCAAGATGATGTGCATGCTGGACACCTTGCGCTACGGAGAAGATTCCAACGCCCAATACCTGGATTTGCCGTATGGGAACGGCGCCTATAGCATGACGCTAGTTTTGCCCAAGTCGGGGCAGACGACAACGACTGTTTTGAATGCGCTGACACCTGAATCCTTGAGCACGACGGTCAACTCCCTTGCCACACAACAGGTTCAGATCAATTTGCCCCGATTCAAGGTGGAATGCGATTTCAGCCTGGTCAAACCGTTAAAAACGCTGGGTATGAAACTGGCCTTCACGGAACTTGCCGATTTTTCATACATCTCAGAGGAACCGGTGATGATTAGCGATATCCTTCACAAGACCTTTGTGGAAGTGACCGAAAAAGGGACCAAGGCTGCAGCGGTTACAGCCATCATTTTTGTAACCACTTCTTTACCGAATTATCCGACTTTCTGTGCTAATAAGCCATTTCTTTTCTTTATCCGGGAAAACGGGACTAAAGTCATCCTGTTTGCCGGTAAAGTCGGTGACATTGACAACTACTAACAACGATCTATGAGTCAGAATAATGAAATATGGGGTACCGCAACCTTAGGCGGAAAATTCAGGAAGAAATTGCTGGCACAGCCGGCCAGTCTGTTGGTGGTGTTATGGGGTTGGGCCCAGTTTCTGAGTTACTTCCGCTATTTTTTTGTGCGCGCGGTTTCGCTTTCATTTGTCACCTGCAAAACACTGGAGTACCTCACGAACGGATTGTCGCTGTTGGTCCTGCTGTTTACCCTGTATTACCTGTGGGTGCACCGTGCGTGGTTTAAAAAGCCGGAAGTTAAAACCATCTCGACCATTTGGATCGGCTTGCTTTTATCCATGGTCTTTATCAACCTGATCCAACAAAATGTGCTGCATCACATCGTTTTTGAATTGCAGCATGCCTTGTTCATGCTGTTGACTGCCGCGGCCATCCTGATTACCGGCAGCCTGATCCGAAACCGTTGGATGTTTATTGGTGGAGTGGTTTTCGCATTGCTGGCTTTCGGGGCTTCCTATCTGCCCTTAAAAAACCAAATGTTGCTCGAAGCCATCGGCTGGTTGGTGGGATTTGGCCTTCCTGGTCATTTGTTGTTAAAGCGCAAATAAGGGTTTTTGCTTCCGTTCCCCCAAAAAAGTGTACCTTTGCAGTCGAATTATAAATAGGTACTGCAATGATTTCGGTTGATGGTTTAACGGTAGAGTTCGGCGGGTTTACGCTGTTTGATTCCGTGTCGTTTGTGGTGAATAAAAAGGACCGCATCGCGTTGGTGGGAAAAAACGGAGCCGGGAAATCGACGATGCTTAAAATCTTTGCCGGAGAACAGGCTCCCACACGGGGGATTGTGACGGTTCCTAAGGATATCACCATCGGCTATTTGCCTCAACACATGATTCACAACGACGGCCGAACCGTTCAGGAGGAAGCTGAAACCGCTTTTAGCGCCATTTTTGAAATGCAGGCTGAAATCGAAAACATCAATCTGGCTCTGGCTGAACGCGAGGATTACGAGTCCGACTCGTACCACAAACTCATCGAAGATTTGACCCACAAGAGTGAATATCTGGCCATGTCGGATGTGAACAACTACAAGGCCAACGTGGAGAAGACGCTGTTCGGACTGGGTTTCGTCAAGACCGATTTCGAACGGAAGACGGAAGAATTCAGCGGTGGTTGGCGCATGCGCATCGAGTTGGCCAAGTTGCTGTTGCAACGACCGGACGTGTTGTTGCTCGATGAACCGACCAACCATTTGGACATCGAGTCCATCCAGTGGTTGGAAAATTTCCTGGCCAATCATGCCAATGCTGTCATACTGGTTTCGCACGACAGAGCCTTCATCAATGCCGTGACCACTCGGACCATCGAGATTTCGCTGGGCAAAATATACGACTATAAAGTTCCCTACTATCAATACTTGGAACTGCGCAAGGAGCACCGCGAACAACAAATGCGGGCCTACGAGAATCAGCAAAAAATGATTGCCGAAACCGAGGATTTCATTGCACGGTTCCGCTATAAAGCAACCAAATCCATTCAAGTGCAGTCGCGCATTAAGCAATTGGATAAAGTGGAGCGGCTGGAAGTGGACGACGAGGACAATGCATCCTTGAGCCTGAAATTTCCACCGGCACCCCGATCGGGTAGTTTCCCGGTGATCATGGAGGAATTGCGCAAGGATTACGGACATCACACGGTCATCAAACACGTAACACTCACCATCAACCGTGGAGACAAGGTCGCTTTTGTCGGCAAGAACGGTGAAGGCAAATCCACGTTGGTGAAATGCATTTTGGGCGAAATCCATCATACAGGTACGCTGACACTCGGCCACAACGTCAAAATCGGCTATTTTGCCCAGAATCAGGCGAGTCTGCTGGATGAATCACTCACTGTTTTCGATACCATCGACCGTGTGGCGGTGGGGGATATCCGCACCAAAATACGCGACATTCTGGGCGCATTCATGTTTGGCGGCGAGGCTTCTGACAAAAAAGTAAAAGTGCTATCCGGTGGCGAACGCAGCCGTCTGGCTATGATTCGTTTGTTGCTGGAGCCTGTGAATTTGCTGGTATTGGATGAACCGACCAACCACTTGGACATGCGTTCCAAGGATGTGTTGAAAAAGGCCATCAAGGAATTCGACGGTACGGTCATTGTGGTTTCACACGACCGTGAATTTATGGACGGATTGGTGGACAAGGTCTACGAATTCGGCGGTGGCAAGGTTCGGGAACATTTGGGTGGCATTCAGTACTTCCTGGAGAAGAAAAAGATGGACAGCCTCCAGGAAATGGAAAAGCAGGTCGCTGTACAGGCTGAAGCAGGCACCAAAGCCCCTTCCGAAAACAAGCTTTCTTACGAAGCCCGCAAGGAATTCAACAAGCAGGTGAAACGCCTCGAAAAACAGGTGGAGGAGTGCGAAAAGCAGATCGAAATACTTGATAAACAGGTCGCTCAGACATTATCCATGCTGGCAACGTCCGAAGGCGCATCCAATCTGGCTTTGGTGCAATTGCATCAAAAATCGAAGAAAGACCTGAACGATCAGATGGAGGCTTGGGAAAAGGCAACCACGGATCTAGAAGAACTGAAAGCACAAGCTTAATTCCGGTGAGTGCAGCCCTGCTGCTTGCAGCGAGTGTCCTCACTAGCAATTTCCACATTTGTTTGGTTTTCCCGAAAAAGATGCGGATTTTTGCGGTAACAAAATAGAGGAAACCGTGGAAAACAAAATCAAAGTATATAAGTATCGTTGGGTGGTCTTGAGCGTATTCATGCTCATCGTGGCTACCAGTCAGTTGTTGTGGATCACGTTTGCGCCGATTACCAAGGATGTGGCGCAGTTGCTGAACGTTACCGACTTGGAAATCGGTATTCTGTCGATGTGCTTCATGCTGGTATTCATCGTATTCTCCATACCTGCTTCCTGGATTATCGACAAGTACGGCATTCGAGTCGGAATCGGCATCGGAGCTTTGCTGACCGGGCTTTTCGGTCTGATGCGCGGCTTAGTCACAGAAGATTATACGTCCATTCTACTTTCGCAAATCGGTATTGCCATCGGGCAGCCTTTCCTGCTGAATGCCATTACCAAGCTGTCAGCCAGGTGGTTCCCTATCAGTGAACGGGCTACGGCAGCAGGTTTGGGCACGCTTTCCATGTATATCGGTATTTTTGCCGGCTTGGTGGTGACGCCCTATCTGGCCGGAAAAATCGGCATTCCCGCCACCTTATATTATTATGGTATTTTTGCAGTGATTGCAGGCCTGGCCTTCCTCTTCTTTATTCGTGAAAACCCGCCGACACCTCCCTGCAGACCCGATCAGGAAGAACGGGCGCTGGTTGTTGACGGCTTGAAATCCATTTTCAAATTCCGCGATTTCAATATCCTGCTTTTCATTTTTTTTATCGGACTGGGCATTTTTAACAGTGTCACCACTTGGATTGAAGCCATTCTCGAACCGCGCGGATTTACTGCGGTGGAAGCCGGAACGGCAGGCGGTGTAATGATCATGGCAGGCATCATGGGCGCCTTTATCATGCCCGTTCTGTCCGATTATTTCAAAAAGCGGAAGCCGTTCATTGTCGTGGCCATTGCCGGTGCCACACTGGGTTTGGCGGGAATTGCCTTTGCCACAAGTTACTGGATGCTAATGTTTTCAGGAGCAATACTTGGATTTTTTCTACTGAGTTCAGGTCCCATTGGTTTTCAATATGGGGCTGAAGTCACGTATCCTGTTTCAGAAGGCACTTCCAACGGATTCTTGCTGCTGATGGGGCAGATTTCAGGTATCGCTATGATTTTTGGCATGGACGCATTCAAAGATCCGGTGACGGGCTCGATGCAAATTCCTTTGTTGGTGATGCTCGGTTTGTTATTCCTGGTCATTTTCATTTCCATGTTTTTGAAGGAATCGAAATTGATTGGTACCAATTCCAATGAGTAAGCGGCTTGTACTTGCCGTCCTTGGCTTGTTGCTGGTCTCGGTGACTTACGGAGCTGAAAAGGTGGTCGTAAAGGATGATTCATTGTCGATCTCACCACTTACAAATCAGTTGACTCTTCTCGAAAAGATCCTCCATTCCAACGAACGGAGCGCGGAAAAGTGGTGGATTACCTGGACGGCATTGTACGCAGCTGCCACGGTCGGACAGGGAGCCGTTGCCATAGCTACTAATGACCTGTCAACCAGGCAAGATATGATCGTGGGTGCTGGCACGACGGTGTTGGGTATGGCCAGTCAATTGTTCACACCGGTTTCAACCGAATTCAAATTCATTGGAGCTGATTCCATTGCCAGACTTTCTGATGCAGAAAAGCAGCTCCGATTGACAAAGGGAGAAGAAATCCTGAAGAAACAGGCTCAAATCGCTCAGGCAGGTAAAGGCTGGCAAGTGCATGCGCTCTCCGGAGCCGTCAACCTAGCCAGCGGTTTGATTACATGGATTGGTTTTAAGCGTACCTTTGAAGAAGGCGTCTTCAATTTTGCCCTGAATACCGTCATAACTGAAACGCAGATTTGGACACAACCCATCCGTGCTAAAAAGGAATATGAACAGTATCTTCAGGCAAAGAACCGAGGTTTTGGGCCTTCCCTAGCACATACTCCCGAATGGTACGGCCAAGTTTCACCAGCCTCCTGCAGCTTTGGCATCCGTTTTTGATTTTTTTTGCCTGAAATATGCGTAGAAACCACTGCTGAACCGTATATAGAAGTAGTTACCCCAAAGTATGCCAAAAAAAATACAATGAAAAAAGAAACCTCTCCAATTTCCAAAACCTTACCCGTATTATTCGGGTTTTTCGTCATGGGATTCTGTGACGTGGTCGGCATTTCGACCTCCTATATGAAGGAAGCGTTCGGTCTGAGCGAATGGGCCGCCGGCTTTATTCCATCCATGGTTTTTTTCTGGTTCCTGTTGTTCTCGGTTCCCACCGCCATCATCATGAACAAGATCGGCCGCAAGAAAACCGTACAGGTGAGCAACATCGTGACCATTGTCGGGATGTTCATTCCGCTGTTTTTCGCCCATTCTTTTCCTGCTTACATTGCCGCCTTCATTTTGTTGGGCATTGGCAACACCATTCTGCAAGTATCGTTGAACCCATTGCTGACCAATGTAGTCAAGGGCGACGCGCTAACCAGTTCGCTTACCGTTGGTCAAGTGGTCAAGGCCGTTTGTTCCTTCCTGGGCCCGATCATAGCGGCCTTCGCAGCCACGCAACTGGGCAACTGGATGTTCGTCTTCCCGATTTTTGCCGCCATCACCGTGATTTCCTCCCTGTGGTTGCTGGTCACTAAAATTCCGGCGGAAGAACCAGCCAAAGAAGTGGCTTCCATTGGCAATACCTTTGCGCTGCTAAAAGACAAAACCATATTGCTGCTGTTCCTCGGCATTGTTTTCGTAGTCGGTACCGATGTGGGTATGAACACGGTCACTCCGAAATTGCTGCTCGAACGCTGTGGCTTGGACCTGCAGGCTGCCGGTATCGGTTCCAGCGTGTATTTCCTATGTCGTACGGCAGGTGCACTCATCGGTTCCATTCTGCTGGCCAAAATGGTCCCTGTCAAGTACTTCAAAATCCACATTCTCATCGCCTTGCTTGCTGTGGGGATTCTGTTCTTCATGCCTGGCAAGATTGCCATCCTGGCCATGGTCGGCGTGATCGGTTTTGCTTGTTCCAGCATTTTTCCCATCATCTACGGAAAGGCCATCACTGCCCGTCCGGACAAGGCCAACGAAATTTCAGGCCTCATGATTACGGGTGTGTTCGGTGGCGCTGTCGTGCCTCCGCTGATGGGTTTCGCCACGGAGAAAATCGGCAGCCAGGCGGGTTCACTCATTGTGATCACCCTCTGCATTTGCTACCTCACCTACCTGGCTTTCGGACTTAAAACGGCGAAGAAATAATGTATAAGCACGATCATCGGGTTGTCATGACCCTCGATGCCGGTGGAACGAACTTCGTTTTCTCTGCCATGCAAGCCAACGAAGAAATCGTTGAATCACTGATTTTGCCTTCCAACGCGGACAATCTGGAGAAATGTCTGAAAACACTTGAAACAGGTTTCTCTACAATACTGCTCCGTTTGTCTGAGCCAGCCGTTGCCATCAGTTTTGCTTTCCCAGGCCCGGCTGATTATAAGAACGGCATCATCATGGAATTGCCCAACATGCCTGCCTTTCACGGTGGAGTTGCCCTGGGCCCGTTTTTGGAAATCAAATTTGGATTGCCGGTGTTCATCAATAACGATGGAGATCTGTTCGCTTATGGAGAATGCATCGCCGGTGTTCTTCCTGAAACAAATGCCATGCTTGCCGAAGCAGGCAGTTCCAAACAGTACAGCAACTTGATCGGGTTCACACTCGGCACCGGTTTTGGTTGTGGCATTGCCCGCAACAAGGAGCTTTACCTGGGTGATAACGGTGCAGCCGGAGAAGTCTCGTTGCTGCGCCATAAGAACTACCGCGATGTGGCTATTGAAGAAGGCGTAGCCATTCGGGCCATTCAACAGGTTTATCGGGAGGAATCCGGTGACGTCCGCGCACTGACTCCCAAAGATATTTTTGACATTGCTGAAGGCACGGCCGAAGGCAATCCCGAAGCCGCCAAGAAATCTTTTGCTGAATTCGGCGAAATTACCGGAGAAGGCATTGCGCAGGTCTCCACCGTTCTGGACGGGCTTGTCGTAATCGGCGGAGGCATCGCTTCAGCCAGAAAGTATTTTATGCCTGCCTTAATGGGTGAATTGAACGGAACCATCAACCTGATGGATGGAACGCCCAGACCCCGTTTGGAAATGAAGGCCTACAACCTGGATGACCCTAAAGACAAAGCCGCTTTCCTGCAAGGCACAGGTACCAAAATCAAGGTTCCCGGTACGGACAAGCTGGTGGATTACGATCCGGTAAAACGCTTGGGTGTCGTATTCTCGAAACTCGGTGCCAGCAAGGCCATAGCTTTGGGAGCCTATTCCTTTGCCTTGAACGAACTCGACAAACAATAAAGAACCTTAGGCTAAAAATCTCTATCTTTGTCCCTGTCTTTTTAAACAGCCTATGGAATTGTATCCTTTGAAATTTGAACCCATCCTGAAGAAAATTCTTTGGGGCGGTTCTGAAATTTGCCGCTTCAAGCAACTGAAAATTCAGGAATCTGGAATCGGAGAAAGCTGGGAACTCTCGCAAGTGCCCGGTTCGGTTTCAGTCGTTGAGAACGGCCCGTTGAAAGGGAAGACTTTGACGGAACTGATGGAAGTTGCTCCGGAGGCACTCCTAGGCAAAAAGATTTTTAAGCGTTTTGGCATGGACTTTCCGTTGTTGGTGAAATTCATCGATGCCCAGGACGATCTGTCCATTCAGGTGCATCCGAATGATGCGTTGGCTCGCCAGCGGCACAATTCTTTCGGCAAGACCGAAATGTGGTATGTGGTGGATTCCAAACCAGGTTCCAAACTGATAGCTGGATTCTCGCAACAAATAGATGCAGCTGAGTATATCCGCCGCATTGCCGACAATACCATCGAAGAAGTCCTGCAAACCCATGAAGCAAAACCCGGTGATGTCTTTTTTATACCTGCAGGCCGTGTGCATGCCATCGGAGCCGGCCTTTTCATAGCTGAAATCCAGCAAAGTTCCAACATCACGTACCGGCTGTACGATTACAACCGGAAAGATGCGCAGGGCAACGGTAGAGAGCTGCATACCGAACTGGCCAAAGATGCCATCGATTACAAACTGTACGATAACCTGAAAACCAACTATGAACCGTTGGAGAACGATTTGACGCCGTTGGTTTCTTGTCCCTATTTCACCACCAACCGGATTCACCTCAAAGCCGACGAATCGGGATTAGAAACCGTTGTCACTTCGGAGGGTCGCAAGCAGGTGCCCATGATCGAAACGCTCGAAATGGACAGAAGCTACGAAGGCTTTGACAGTTTTGTCATTTACGTTTGTATGAAAGGAGAGGGGCAGGTGCAGTATGGTAATGATCAATTTCTGGATATCCGTCAGGGAGAAACCGTTTTGTTGCCGGCAGCGTTGAATAACACCGTGTTGAGTACTTCCAGCGAATTGTTGCTGTTGGAAACCTATATTTTGTAAAATGAAACGAGCATGTGGCATGCGAGTTCCATACGCCCTTATACTAAATTTTTTGTTCGTATGAAATTTTTTCGATCATTCCTACCGGTTTTGCTAATGCTAGTCGTATTGACAGCCTGCAAACCGACCCCGAAATCCGGCTATGTGGCGGTGCCCACCGTGACTAAAAATGGGCTTTCAGGCGTTTATAATCTATCGCCCACTCATCCGACCACCAAGTTGTATTACGAAGAACTCGGTCAGGGTGAGCCTGTCATCTTGCTTCACGCGCATACGGTGGATTGCCGGATGTGGGACAATGTGTTCTATCAGTTGGCTAAAAAATACCGAGTGATCCGCTACGATTTGCGGGGCTATGGAAAATCGGGCATGCCAGAAGTTGGTTTCGGATTTCTGCAGGCCGATGACCTTTGCAATTTCATGGATGCTTTGGACATCAAAAAAGCCCATTTGGCCGGACTCTCGCTGGGTGGTATGACCTTGGCGGATTTCGTAGCACTTTATCCGGAACGCGTTCTGACAGCGACCATCACTTCGGGCGCCATCAGTGCCTTTCCGGATCGCAGCTCCGCTCCCAAACAGCTGTTGAAAATCTACAACGATACCATTTTTACGCTCAAGCGGCAGGAAGTCGATAAAAATATGAAAAGGGGCGTGGACACTATGAAAATGGAGTGGAAGCGGGCCATGAAAAGTGTCAGCGGCAAGCATTACCGCAGTATCAAAAAGAAACTTAACCGAATGATTGACGATTGGCAAGCCTGGCAATGGACGCATCCGGAAACCGATGCCTTTATCGGTGCGCAGGCAGACAGCCTTTTGTCCAAACAAAAGACGCATCCTCCGGTGCTTTTCCTGATTGGTCAATACGATTCCAAAGGCAGCAAACGCTCCATGCAAAAGATGGCAGCACTCTGCAAGGAGTCGCGCATTGAGATGCTTCAGGATGCAGGTCACTTCTCTGCGATGGAATGCCCGGACGAGTTCGTGAAGCGAATGGAACGGTTCATCGATGAACATTGAATTCCGGTGAGCGCAGCCCCGCTGCTCTGCGGCGGGGAGTATCATTGCCATTTTTTAACTGAATCTTCGGACTGAGACTGCTTTTTTATTGCTTTCTTTGCATTAATATGTTTCTTCTCTTGCTATGCCAATAAAACGCTTGCTTGCCTTTCTTGTTTTTGGACTCATGCTTTTTCCTGCCAATCTGACGGCGCAGGAACAACTTACCAATATTCCAACCATCTACATCACTACTGTCGACAGTGCCCCTGTGGCAATTAAAACGACTTGGGTGCCCGGTTTCATCACTGTTGTCGGAGGTGATTCATCGGATGTGCAGGTAAATGATACCATCGAAATCCGTGGCAGGGGCAACTCCACTTGGTGGCTGCCCAAAAAGCCGTATCGCATCAAATTCAGCAATAAGCGCCACCTCCTGAATATGAAGGACGATGCAAAGGATTGGGTGCTTTTGGCCAATTATGCAGACAAGACGCTTATCCGTAATGCGGTTGCATTTGAAATTGGTCAGTATCTAAATATGGAATTCACCCCTTCGGTAAAATTTGCCGATGTCTATCTAAACACTGTATTTATAGGCAACTATATGGTGACCGATCAGATTGAGGTGGGTAAGAATAGAGTGAATATTGAGAAATTGGATACTGTTGATGTTGCTGAACCCAATATTAGCGGCGGCTATCTAATCGAACGCGACGGCTTCGCTTATCAAGAACCTATCAGCTATTTTATTACAAACAAATCCGTTCCTTTCTCGGTAAAGGATCCAGATCCTGATGTGATCAAACCCGCTCAGATGACCTATCTGACCACGTTTGTCCAAAATCAAGAAGATACCCTTTTCAGCATGAATTGGAAAGATTCTTTGACGGGCTATCGGGCTATTTTGGATACGGCTTCCTTCCTGAGGTGGTATATCGCCAGCGAATTGACCGGAAACATCGATTGTTTCTGGAGCACGTCCATGTACAAGAGACGGAACGATCCGAAACTCTATTACGGACCGCTTTGGGACTTCGACATCGCCTTCAACAACGACAAACGAAAAAATGACGTTTCCCAGGTCCGTATGTTGGCGACCGCTTTCGATGCTGGTGGTGATAATAATGCGTGGATTTCACGGATGGCCACCGATCCTTGGTTCAAGATTGCGGTGAACTCTATGTGGAAAGGTATTGTTGCCAAAGGCGTTAAAAACCACATTCAGAACTACATTGATTCACTGGTGACCGTGTTGAGCACCTCCATCAATAAGAATTACGAAAAATGGCCGACCCTCAACACACTCATTTACAATGAATGGTATAAGTACCCGACATACCAGGAATACGTCAATGTGCTGAAAAGCTATATAGATACACGCGTGGATTTTCTGACCACCAGCTTCGCGGCGGATGTTTCGGGAATAGTTCTACCAACCTCACCGTTTATACTTGAAAAATACTATTATTCGGTGTCAAACAAAGCATCTGCGACGCTATTGGATGCTCAGTATCAATCTATAGCGGACAGTACTAAAGCTGTTCTTAATGCGCAGGTAACCGACCGACTAAGCCAACAATGGGAATTAATTCCAATGTCCGATGGTTCGTATCAGTTCATCAACCGCTATGCAAACAGAGCACTGCGCTCCAACGCCCCGGACCGTATTCCTCGTTTATTTACAATAAATGCTTCCGATACGCGCCAACGATGGAGAATTGTACCGTTGGACATGGGTAACGGAACCTACAAACTTGTAAATGTAAGTACGGGAAAAGTACTTGAAAATACATCAGGTTCAAATGCCGATAACCTCTCGGTGAATGAGAACCCGGCCACCGCAGTTGAAAAAACGAATCAAGCTTGGTTGCTCAATAAAATGGCCGCTTTGCCTGTCGGACTGAACGATGTGCCCTTTGCCCTGAATCTGCAATACAGTCCGAACCCGGTTTCCGATCGGCTGTTGGTACATATCGACGGCATCTGCGCAGAAGCACGCCTGGAAGTGTTTGACCTGCGTGGTACACGCCAGTTGCAACAGCAAATGAACACTCAGGAATCCTCTTTGAATGTACAAGGTCTGTCCGAAGGTCTTTACATCTTAAAGTTCACGGCCGGTCAGCAATGCAAGACGGTGAAGTTCCTGGTGAAACACTGATTATAACTCCACACTAAACCGACTCCCCTGTTCTTTGACCGATTGAACCGTCAGTTTCGCATTCAGCTTGCGGACAATCTGGCGGGAAAGGCTTAAACCGATACCGTTTCCGCCCTCTTTGGTGGTGAAGAAAGGTACAAAGATTTTGTCCATCAGTGATCCATCAATGCCACATCCATTGTCGGACAATTCGATGTGAATTCCACCTGTTGAAGTTTTCTGTACCGTCAGCGCTATTTTTTTCGAGTTTGAATTGGATTTAACGGCATCTATGGCATTGGTTGTCAAATTGATCATCACCTGACTAAGCAGTTTCTCATCGGTCAATATAGTCGTGATGGTCGGGTCTGAAACAAAGTTGAATGAAATATCCCGGTTTTGGAACTCTGGTTGGAAAAGAAGGCCAATACCGTGTGCCCAAGCATTTATATCCAACGGTGCAAATGTCGGTTTGGGAACTTTGGCCATTCGCCGGTAATTATCCACGAAATGGATCAGACCTTTGCCACGTTCTTCGATGATGTTGAGGCCCTCTATGGTATTGGAAATATCTGCATCCGTCAATGCCAAAGGCTGTTTTGGCTGACCCTCCTGATGAAAAAAATGCAGCAGCGTGTGAGTCAGCGAAGTGATTGGAGCAATGGAATTCATGATTTCATGGGTCATCACCCGTATGAGTTTCTGCCAGGAGTCAATTTCATTTTCTTCCAGTTCGTGCCCGATATCTTGGAGGGAAATCAATTGAAACCTCTTTTCCCCGAAACGTAATTCGGAAGATTGAATGGATAGAATTATCAACTCCCTGGCTACCACGGTCTTTACTGTTCTTTTCTCGCCAGGCTTTAGCGTAGTGAGCAGGTCGTATAATTCCTTGTTTTTTTGCTCCAATAGGCTCATTCTGGACAGTTGGACTACGCCAAGGTATTTCTTGGCAGTACTGTTCATGATTTCAACATAACCTTCTTCGTCCAGCGACATCAGCCCAGTGGAGGAATGCTCGATCAGTTCCTTGAAGAATCGTTCGTTCGTTTCATTCTTGATCTTGATTTCTGAAATCATTTTATTCAAATCATTCAGGCTTTTATTCAAAGCGACCAGTGATTTGTCTTTGACATTTTCAGGAAAGAGCAGGGAGGTATCCTCGTTTCGGATGGCTTCAAAAAAATAGGCCAGTTTTCGGTTCTGAGCATTAAAGAAATGGATAAAATCCATGACTTCTACAAGGATAACCAAACCAAGCATTACCAGCAAGATCCAGGACTTTCCCGCAAACAGCACAAATGCCAGGTACGAAGTGGTCAGAAAGAACAACATCAACTTCAGGACCAGGAGCATGCTTTGCCTTCTAACGATCATAGCGTTTGATTTTATTGTACAAGGTCTGTCGAGTGATTCCTAATTGCTTGGCAACCTGAGTCAGATTGTCTCCGTATTTGCTAAGGGCAGACTGAATCAAACGTTTTTCTACTTGTTCAAGCGTTTCATTCTTTTCGTTCTCATCGGCTGAACCCGTCCGGAATATGAAATCTTCTGGTTTTAACAGGTCTGAATCACAAAGAATAACGGCTTTCTCTATGGTATGTTGCAGTTCCCGAACATTCCCTGGCCATGAATGTTTCATCAACTTACGTAAGGCAGGATTGCTAATTTTGAGGGCTTGTTTCCGATATTTCTTTTCGAATTGTTTTAAGAAATGGGTGGCCAACAACTCGATGTCCTCACCTCGGGCCCGTAGGGGCGGTACTTCAATGTGTATGGTGTTCAGTCGATATAATAAATCTTCCCTGAATTCCCTGCTGTCGATCATTTGGGTGATGTCGCCATTGGTGGCACTCAATAAACGGATATCGATGGGTATACGTTCGTTGGATCCCACCGGAATCACGGTACGGCTTTGCAGAACAGTCAGTAGTTTGGACTGCATCGCAAAAGGTAAATTCCCGATTTCATCGAGGAAAAGGGTGCCTCTGTTTGCCAATTGGAACTTACCTATCCTATCTTGTCTGGCATCTGTGAAAGCCCCCTTGACGTGGCCGAACAATTCGCTTTCAAACAAGGTTTCAGTAATGGCCCCCATGTCCACAGTTACCAACAATTCGGATGACCGATCCGATCGTCTGTGAATTTCGCTGGCAATCAACTCTTTTCCAGTGCCGTTTTCGCCTGTGATCAGTACGTTGGCTTCGGTCTTTGCCACTTTGTCCACCATGTATAGCACATTCATCATGGCTGGCGAAGAACCGATCAGTTGGGGATAGCCCTTGTTCATTTCTTGTTTAAACGAGGTTTCTCGTCTTTTTAATACATTGATTTCCTGTCTGGATTTTCTCAATTTGAGAGCAGATTTTAAGGTCGCCAACAACTTTTCATTTTCCCAGGGTTTCAGAATGAAATCGGCTGCTCCCAGTTTCAGTGCTTTAACTGCAAGTTCCACATCACCATAGGCGGTGAACATGACCACCTCGATATCCGAATCCAACCGCTTGATTTCGTCCAGCCAAAATAGACCTTCATTACCGGAATTCACACCGGCTGAAAAGTTCATATCCAATAGCACCACATCGAAACCCTCATTTTTAAGGGTTGAGGGTAGTTGTCCAGGATTGGCTAAGGTGACTACGGTTTGAAATTCAAACTGCAGGAAGAGCTTCAAAGCACTTAACGCACTTTGATTGTCATCCACAATCAATAATTTTCCTTCGGCCATTTTCGTGATTTTACGATGCAGTCAAAAATACAAACTATTTCATTAAAAAAAACGATTGTCCATTTATTTTACATTTTATAGTAAAATATTTTTACAAAACTGAAAGGGTAGTATTTTGTATGTCGCAGAATATCAGATATATACAACTATGGCATGCCTTTTGCGTCAATAAGAATATAAACGATTTATTATGAGCATGGACAAAACCATTACCGATAAGAGATTGATTAAACCCAAGCACTTGAAAATTGCAATTCCTTCCATATTGGTGTTGGCATTGATCCTGTTTGTCATTTTTAGTCATCCGACCAGCACTTATCGAACGGAAAAAGATAAGACTACCATCGAAAAAGTATTTAAAGGCTCTTTCCAGGATTTTATTCGGGTCACCGGAAATGTTGAACCCATTTCTATTGTTTCCCTTGAAGCTTTGGAAGCCGGACGTGTGGAAAAAATACTTATCGAAGAAGGCAGCATGGTTAAGCAAGGAGAAGTCATCCTAACCCTTCGGAACGAAAACCTGAACATGAGTTTTACCGACAAAGCTTCCAGTTATGCTTTTCTCACAAATGAACTCAATAATCAACTAATTTCTGTGAAACAACAGGAACTTACGGACAAACAAGATTTGCTGACCCTGGACAATGATGTTTCTGAAAGAAAGCGGAAAGCGGAAAAAACAGCCCGTCTATTTGCCAAAGAGGGTGTATCGGAAGAAGAATATCTTTCACTGAAGAACAGTTACGAAACTGCCGTCAAGTACCGGGCACTTAAGGAACAAAAAATGGCCCTGGATGCTGAACTCAGAGCCAACCAACGTGCACAGATCGAGTTGAACATGAAAATGATCAAACAGCAACTGGACAACTTGAATGTCAAAGCACCGGTGGACGGACAACTTACAAACTTCAGCCCTGAAATTGGTCAATCCGTTTCGAAGGGTCAAAGTATCGGACAAATCAATGTGTTGACATCCTATAAAATCACGGCCAGCATCGATGAACACTACATTGACCGGGTAAAATCCGGTTTGGCAGCCACCTTCGAACGTCAAACAGAACAGTTTAGCTTGGTTGTAACCAAAGTTTATCCTCAAGTTAATCAAGGTCAATTCAAGGTGGAATTCAAATTCAATTCCACACTGCCGCAAAACATACGCTCCGGTCAAAGCTACAACATCAGTCTGCAACTCGGAGAAACAGAACAGGCTGTTCAGGTTGCTCGTGGAGGGTTTTTCCAAAGTACCGGCGGACAGTGGGTCTATGTACTTGCGGCAGACGAATCCTATGCAGTTAAGCGCAACATCCGCATCGGTAAGCAAAATCCCCAATATTATGAAATCCTGGAAGGGCTCAAGCCTGGTGAAAAAATCATCACCTCCAGTTACGAAACCTTTGGAGACAACGATAAAATCAGTTTTAAATAATAAAAATCCATTCAACATGATTAAAACAGAAAATTTGGTAAAAGTATTCCGTACGGAAGAAGTCGAAACCACCGCACTTAATAAGGTGAACATACACGTGCAGAAAGGTGAGTTTGTAGCCATCATGGGCCCATCCGGATGTGGCAAGTCCACTTTGCTGAACATCATCGGGTTGCTCGACAATCCCAGTGAGGGCAGCTATTTCTTCGATAACAACGAAGTCTCCAAATTGCGGGAAAGTCAACGGACAAACCTGCGCAAAGGCAATGTAGGCTTTGTGTTCCAGAGTTTTAATCTGATAGATGAACTCACCGTTTATGAAAACGTGGAACTGCCGCTCATCTATTTGAAACTCAAAGCGTCTGAACGTAAGCAGATGGTGGAGGCAGTGCTTGAACGCATGAAAATCGGACATCGTCGCAAACATTTCCCGCAGCAACTCTCCGGAGGTCAGCAACAACGTGTGGCCATTTCCCGTGCTGTCGTGGCCAATCCAAAATTGATTTTGGCGGATGAACCGACCGGTAATCTGGATTCCAAGAACGGGCTGGAAGTCATGAAGTTACTGTCTGAACTCAATAAGGAAGGCACCACCATTGTCATGGTGACACACTCGGAACGGGATGCCGGCTTTGCGCACCGTATCATCAATTTGTTCGATGGACAGGTCATTTCCGAGCAACAAAAACAATTATTTGAACAAGCAGGAATCGAATAATAAATCGGTAGAAAAATGCGTCACGGGATTCTTTTTTGTTTTTTCATCTGTTGTTTGACCATGTATGTGAGAGCCGAACAGGCCCTCACCATGGAGCAAGCCTTGTTTATTGCCGAAAACAGCAGCCCTACCATGCAGAAGGCACTTTTGAAACGGGAACAGTCCCATCAGAACCTGCTTGCTCAGAAGGCTGCCTTAAAAGCCCGTTTCTCCTTGAACCTGAATCCTCTACGATACAGCAATATCCGCAATTTCGACGACCGATATTCGAGTTGGTATAATTATGAAAATCTGAGTTCAGGCGGTACGTTTAGCATTACACAACCCATTTTGCCCACCAATTCGACCTTGTCGCTGGTCAATTATCTAGGTTGGCAAAGCACGCTTTCCAGTAATTCGGGCAGTACGACTTCGGATAAATCCTTTGTCAACAACCTCTATGTGTCCCTGGAACAACCTTTGTTCACCTACAATTCTCAACAAATGAATTTGAAGGAACTGGAACTGGACGTGGAGAATGCGGAGATTGAATATGCTTTGGCACGATTGTCACTCGAAAGGAACGTCACCGCTTTGTTTTACAATGTCTATATGGCACAATTGAACCTCGACATTGCCATGGAAGAATTGAAGAATACGCAACAGAGTCGAAGCACAACTGCTGATAAAGTGGAAGTCAAGCTTACCGCCAAGATCGAACTATATCAGGCAGACTTGAACCTGTCTTCTGCCAAATCCACGGTAAAAAACAAAGAAGTGGCCCTTGAAAATGCCAAAGCGAGCTTCAAACAATACATTGGAATGGATTTGAACGATTCAATCCATGTCATGGCTCGCATTTCACCCTCCGATTCTACGACCATATCCATTGATCAAGCTGTCCAATACGGGCTTGCTTCACGCATGGAACTTCGACAACGTAAAATCGACATTGAGAACGAACAATTCAACCTGACTAGGATCAAGGACTACAACGACTTCGATGGCTCTATAGCCCTTTCTGTGGGCTTGACGGGCAACGATCCGGTCTTACGCAGTGTCTATGACAAACCGGCAAAAAGCCCGAGTGTGGGCATATCCTTCAGCATCCCCATCTTTGATTGGGGCGAACGAAAAGCCCGAATCAAAGCCCAGGAAGCCGCACTCAACAGCCGCAAAGTCGATTTGGATGCCGAACGTACCGGAATTGTAGTCGAAATCGGAGAAGTTTGCCGCAATTTGGAAAACTACCGCACCCAAATCGATATCGAAAAACAAAACCAACGTAACGCTGAATTGGCGTATGAAATCAGTCTGGAAAAGTATGAAAACGGAGACTTGACCAGTATGGATCTCAACCTATACCAATCACAGCTCTCCAACCGGAAACTGTCCATGGCTCAGGCCCAAATCCATTACAAATTGGAAATGCTGAATCTAAAAATTGCAACCCTGTATGATTTTGAAAATCAAAAACAGATCCTTAAACATCAATAAATGAAAACACAATTCAAGCATGAAGAAGAAAGTGAATCCCTTGGTAATGTTCAAAAGAGACAAGTTGTAGCTACTCCATTTTGTGGTGGCTTATAAACCAGGAATGCACGAAGTTGCCATGAATAATAGTTGGAGAACTTTGCATACAAAACAGAATTGTTAATCCGTTGGAGGTGTTAAGGAGTGAGTAAATTATATATTAATAAATAACCAAATGTTAAAATTTCATTTAAAATTGGCCTTTAAAAATTTCAAGTCGAATCGACTGGTTTTTGGAGGTAGTATTGCCACCATATTTCTAGCTACATTATGTATCTCACTTCTGTTCAGCTATACGCAAAATGAACTTTCGATGGATGATTTCCATAAACGGAAAAACGATATTTATTTGATAACATTTCAGGAATCTAAGGGAAGTAACCCTGAAGTATGGGAAGCAAGTCGGTTTTTTAATTTTAATTATAAAGATTACCCTGAAATTGAAAACCTAACAGCCTTTAAGAAATACAAGGAAGGAGAAATCAAATTTACGTATGATGAACGTTCTTACTCTCCTGCCGGAATTATTGCTGACAGTGTTTTTTTTGAGGTATTCGATTTTAAATTAACTGCCGGAAATAAAGCAACAGTTTTGCATGATCCTGATGCTATTGTTATTAGTCAAAACTTCGCTAAGAAAATATTCGGGGATAAAAATCCTATTGGTAAACCTATAACCGTAACAACCAGAATACAAAAAGTATATACTGTAAAAGGTATTCTTGCTCCAATAGCATCGAATAGTTCATTAGAGTTTGACTACATAATCCCCGATCATTCGGGGGAATTTAACAGAATGGGTGGAAACTTTATTTTAGTAAAAAACAATTTTAATAAAGCTGATTTTTCTAAAAAATTAAAAAAAATAGTACAAGAAAACAAACAATTTTCTGAAGGAAAAGCATCAATTTTTCCTTTAAGTAAGGTTTATTTTGAAGGGACCAACATTAACTCTCGGGGAATATTCACAAAATTTGGCGACAAAAATAATATAAATATACTTTATACAATAATTGCTGTAATTTTTATAATATCGCTACTCAACTTCACCAACCTTCAAATTATCAATATCAATTCGTCAATTAAAAACATAGGCATCAATAAGATTTCCGGGGCTGGTTCAAAACAAATAGTATTACAAAAACTTATAGAGATCTTCCTACTTATTCTACTTTCATCGGTCGCGATATCTCTTTCGTTCAAAGTTGTTCTACCTTACTTCAACCAAATTACACAAATTAACCTTGCGCCTGAGTGGTGGCAAATTTTCTTGTTAATAGTATCCATTCTTGTTTTGCTCGTTGCTGGAGCTATGATTTATCCATTCATTTTGTATTCCACTATTCCAATTACAACAAGTTTAAAAAAACAGGCCTCTTCCAATACCAGGCTAACTGGGAGAAAGGTCTTGGTAATTTCCCAATTTGCGCTTTCATTTATTATGTTAATTGCTTCGGTTGTGGTTGTAAAACAACTGGGTTTACTATTGAACAAGGATCTTGGGTTCAATTCGAAGAATATTATTTGCACACAGCTTTTTCATGAACCCCAGATGATTAATGGTTCACGTGAAGAGCTAATGAAGCAATATCAGGCCTATTTGGATAATTTCCAATTTGAAAAAAACGAGCTAAAAAGTCAAAGTTCAGTAAGAAATTTTTCTATCGGAGACTCTCCTATTCAACCATTTGATATGTCGTGGAAATTGAAAGACGGAAAAAATGATTATTCCACTGAAAAATCACTAATAGTTTCACCAGAATTTGCAAAACTATTTGGCCTTCAAATATTAGAGGGAAGGTTTTTCGATAGGAAAATTGACAAAGAACGCAGTAATAAGCTAGTAATTAACGAAGCAGCAAAAAGATATTTGGGAATATCGGATATCAACACCAAACAAATCTTAAACAAATCATGGGGTGAATATGAGATTATCGGGGTTGTAAAAGATTTTAATTTCCAACATCTTTCGGTTAAACCGCAGCCCCTTTTCTTGCTGTTTTTCGAAGATATGGAAGACCAATTCATGATTCAGTTTGAAGATGGTGCAACACAGGCAGGACTTCAATATACAAAACAACTATTCGAAAAGAATAATCCGGGCGAAGCGTTTAAATATACTTTCCTTTCGGATGACATTCAGGATTTGTACCAAAAGGAAAAGCGACTTAGTAAAATATATATCTTATTTACCTTGATTGCCTATTTTATTTCGTTCATAGGCCTATTTGCCATTTCGCTTTACGATACAAAGCGAAGAACCAAAGAAATAGGTATTCGAAAAGTGAATGGTGCTCGCATTTCTGAAGTACTTGTGATGCTTAATAAAGATTTCCTGAAATGGATAGTTAGTGCATTCGTTATCGCCACACCAGTCGCATACTACACAATGCACAAGTGGCTTGAAAACTTTGCTTACAAAACAGAACTGAGTTGGTGGATTTTTGTTCTGGCAGGCTTGCTGGCATTGGCAATTGCATTGTTAACGGTTTCTTTTCAAAGCTGGAAAGCTGCAACTAGTAATCCGGTAGAAGCATTGAGGAATGAGTAAAGCTTTTCCAAGGTGCTAAATAATTTGAACTATTGAACTATAAAATATAAGGTGATGCAATACATAATTATGCAATTTTTTCGTTCGCTAAAAAAGCGTAAAACAACGATGGCCATCAATATTGGCGGATATGCCATTAGTATGGCTGTTTTGCTCATTTTGGTATCGTTTATCATTGGAGAAAAAAGTGTCAACAAAGGGTTCGAAAACGGTAAGAATATCTACCGCATTATGCCTTCGGATGGAGGGTCATACGTCCCTCAAACACTTATGGATGATATTCATTCCAAAGTACCAGGTGTTGAAAAGATTTGTTTGTATGCAATCACCGACGGACTTTATAAAATGGACGAAAAGCTGGAACCGGCTCGGTTTATCAGCACCAACGATGATTTCCTTGATATGTTTTCGTTTCGGTTTATTCATAAATCATCTGACCAAACGTTGTTGGTTGCTAATAATATCATCCTGACAAAATCTTTCAGCGAAAAGCTGTTCGGAACGAAGAACCCTGTAGGCGAGTCAATGCAAATCGGTAATAAAACCTATAATGTTGTAGGTGTGGTGAACGATGTGCCTAAATATGCCTCATTTCGATTTGATGCTTTGACACCGGTTAGCTTTTTCTGTCCATACCGTATGGGTTTCAACACCGAAAACCATGATTTGTATTGCTCCTTTTTACAGTTGGTCCAGGGGGTTGACTATGAAAAAACGAACTTGCAGGTTGCAGGTATGATTAAACACTGGAAGGCATTTAAAGACATATCACTTTCGCTACAACCACTGAAGAAAGTTTATTTCAGTAGTTTAAGCGGCGATGGATTGGAACATGCCAACGTAAAACTACTATACCTGCTGACGAGCATTGCTATTGTCATCTTTTTTATGACAATTTTCAATTATACCAACCTGACCCTTGCCAATAGCTATGATCGGATGAATGAAATAGGCATAAAGAAAACAACTGGAGCAAGTAGGAGAGAGATTTTCAGGCAGATTATTGCCGAATCGCTGTTGGTTAGCTTCCTGTCTATGTTAATTGCCATCGTTGTTTCATTTGCCATTGATCCCATATTCTCGAGTATATTGGGTAAAAATATTGATCTTAATTCGCTGTTTTCCCAGCCCTTAGTAATCATTACCGGATTTTTATTGTTTTTTTGCACGGGCATCCTATCGGGCATCTATCCTGCATTTTTGTTTTCGGGCATGTCGCCACTTCAAATGATATCGCAACAAACAGGATCGAAAAAAAGAGGTAACCGCGAGAGTATGGTAGCTGTGCAGTTCCTGATTACAACCGTGTTGATCATATCGTTGCTTTTTATTCAGAAACAACTTGCTTTTGTGAAGCATTCCGACCTCGGATTCAATAAAGAGTTGATGGTTCGGCTTGATCTTATGGGAAATGCGTCACTTAAAAAAGAAGTTCTGAAAAACGAACTTCTCCGAAACCCCGACATTGTTTCTGTTTCAGGTACTAGCGGAAGCCCCATGGAGACTATCGGATCGGGAAGTGGAAATTTCGTAGTTAATGGGGAAGATAAGATGATTAGCTTCCGATCTTTTGGCATAGATGAAGATTTTTTAAAAACCTTTGACATTGAAGTTATTAAAGGGAGGAATCTTCGAAATACTGATTCAACCGCATGCCTCATTAACGAACATTTATACAAAGAACTTGGGTGGAGCGACCTTGCCGAGAAAAAAATTTTTGGAAATGAAGTTCTTGGAGTTGTGAAAAATTTCCATTACGAGAACCTATATACAGAAATTGGGAATCTGCAAATTCAAATGGCTCCTAGTTATTCAAGGGTTTTAAATATTAAAATGCAGGGTAACATTGCCCAAAATATCGATTTTATAAAGAAAACTTACAAAACAATAGAGCCCGAATTCCCGTTCTCGTTCAAATTTTATGACGATTGGATACAGTCGATGTACCAGAAAGAAGAAAAGCAAGCTCAAGCAATCGGGCTGTTTACCCTGTTGGCTATCATCATTTCATGCCTTGGACTTATAGGTACGGTTGAGCATATCACCCACAAAAAAGTAAAGGAAATTGGTATCCGAAAAGTAAATGGTGCTCGCATTTATGAAGTACTTGTAATGCTCAATAAAGGTTTTGTAAAATGGGTGGTTATTGCTTTTGTTATTGCCACACCAATCTCCTACTACGCTATGAATAAATGGCTCGAAAATTTTGCCTACAAAACGGAACTGAGTTGGTGGGTTTTTGCACTGGCAGGGTTGCTAGTATTAGTAATTGCCTTGCTAACGGTTTCATTCCAAAGCTGGAGGGCGGCAACAAGGAATCCGGTAGAAGCATTGAGGAATGAATAAAAATACTCTAAGTGCATGACAAAAATTGATACATATCAAATGCCGACCTGTTACAATAATTCTAAGATAGTGCGTACTTTTTAAAGCGATTGGAATTTATTATTTAAGTGATTTGAGTTGTTCGTACGTATTAAAGGCATAGTATCTTTGTCTATTATGAAACAAACACTCTTTACCCTGCTTTTTTTTTCCGTCTTGACGCTGCAGGCACAAACCATCCCTGTGCCTGCCCAATTGCCACAAGCCCATCCCAGAGTGCTGACCACTCCGGCTGGAAAGGCTGCGACCAACAGACTCATTGCCACCGAGCCTTGGGCAAAAGGTGTTTTTGAATCGCTTCAAAAACGGACGGATGTCTATACGGAAAAGGTAGCGGTGGATCCAACTTGGTTGTTTTCCAGATTGCAAATGTATTGGAACTCCCATTTCACCGATGTTTTTATTAGAGGAGAAGTCTTTGATCATGCAGGTGGGAAAAAAGCACCGGCTCCGACGGTCCGTTTTACCGGTACCCGCGGAACAGTGACCAGCTACAGTCGCCCGAAATTGGAGGATGTCTTGCCCTATATGGACGATGAAAAGGGGCTATATTTTGTGAATACTGCCAAAGAAGGCCGTCCTATGGAGTGGATTGAACCTGCTAAAACAGGACGAAACATTGAGTCAATCAATGTGGAGATCATGGACATTGCTATGAATGCTGCTTTTTTGTACTGGCTCACCAATGATGTGAAATACGCCAGAATGGCCGCCGAAGTGTTCGACACGTATATGACTGGCATTTATTATCGGAACGTGCCCATCGATCTGAACCACGGCCATCAACAGACGCTGGTCGCAATGACTTCCTTTGAGGTGATTCACGAAGATATTGTCAATCAGCTTGTTCCGCTATACGATTTCTTGTACGATTATCTCAAGGTCAATAAACCTGAGAAGATGCCGGTATACGCTTCAGCCTTCAAAAAATTTGCAGACAACATTATCGACAGGGGAGTTCCGCACAACAATTGGGACATCATTCAGGCGAATTTTGTATTGAACATTGCTTTGATTCTGGAAGATAATGCAAGCTATGCGGATGGAAAAGGTCGTGGCTATTATATGGACTACATATTGAATCAGTCGAGCATTCGTCAATGGTCGATGAGCAAGTTGGCGGCCTATGGATTCGATCCCAAAACGGGTGTCTGGGCTGAATGCCCGGGTTATAGCATGAATGTGGTGGGCGATTATGCCAGCTTTATCCGATGGGCGGATACCAATATGAATGCAGATATTTTGCCACAACTGCCCGTGGTAGAAAAAGCCGTGTATGCGGTTCCGCAGTATCTGTTCCCGAACCGCCAGACCGTTGGTTTCGGCGATACGCATCCTGGTCCGGTGAGGACGGATGCCATCGTCAAGATGATTCAGAATGCCCAGCAATGGGGGCGCAAGGATCAGGAATGGAAATTCACGGCCATGCTGAAATGCTTCAGCCCGAAAGCTGCGGAAACGTCTGAAACGCGTGGTGGAAGGGCTTCCATCAATTCCTTCTTTGCTGAGAAGCCGATGACGCTCGATTCTACCGTTTCAGCCGGAAAAATTGAAGATTACGTCTCACCAACGTTCTGGGCGCCCAATGTTAGCTGGTTTGTGCAGCGCAACGGTATGAATCCGCGTCATAGCCTGATGATTTCGCAAAATGCCTCCTTAGGCAACCACATGCACGCCAACGGCATTTCGATGGAACTCTATGGCAAAGGCTTTGCACTGGCACCAGATGCAGGAATAGGTACAGGCTATTTTGCGTTGGATTATGCGGAATACTATTCTCAGTTCCTTTCCCACAACACGGTTTGTGTGGACGGTATCTCGAGTTATCCGGCCATGAAAAGCAACCACGGTTTTGACCTCAAATCATGCTATCCGGTGCCCGAAACTAAAAAATACGATGGCATCACGTATAGTGAAGTGGCTTTCCGTGAACCGGAAACCCGTGCCGACCAAACCAGGACAATGAGCATTGTGACCACAGGTCCGACCACCGGTTATTACGTGGATGTATTCCGCAGCCGTAAGGAATTGGGTGGGGACAAGATGCACGATTATTTCTACCATAACTTGGGCCAGAACATGACCCTGACCGCCTCCGACGGTAGTTCCCTGGATCTGAAACCCACCGAGGAACTGGCTTTCGCGGGGGCAAATCTGTATGCCTATTCGTATATTTTTGACAAGAAAGCGGCTACTACTGCCAAGGATGTCCGTGCAACGTTCACGATGGGGATGCCAGACGGGGACGATATTGCAATGACGATGTGGATGAAAGGCTCCACAGACCGTACGGTTTTTACAGCCTTGTCACCCATGTGTGAGGGCTTGAGCCGGGAACCAGGCATGTCCTATTCCGTGAAGGACCAGCCGACCTTGACCTTTGTAGCCAGGCAGCAGGGCGAAGCATGGACGAAACCATTTGTAGCCTTGTTCGAGCCAACAACCGTCAAGGAACCCTCCAATATTGCATCCGTTACTTTTTTCGAGGCCAAGACGCAAGCTAAAGATTTCGCCGGGATTTGTGTGAAAAACAAATCGGGTAGGACCGATTATATTTTTACCGCCGGAAGTGTTGGCCAGAAAGCAGTCTATGCCGATATGGCTTCGGATGCCACCTTCTCATTGGTTGGAAAGGATGCTCAAAATGAAAATATCTTGTTGTTTTTGGGAAATGGCAGGAGTCTGCAGGCAGGTACACTATCCATTTCAACGGAGAAAACAGCCAATGTGCTGCTGGAAAAGAAAGACGGAAAATGGTATTATACAGCATCGGCTCCAGTTACTGTCAAGATGGGAAAAAAGAGCGTGAAGCTACAGATCTCCCTTCAATTAAAGGCTTTGTAATTATGGCTAATGGTTCAAATAGAAGCGGCAGCATCAAAAGTTTTGATACAGCCGCTTACTTTTTGTTAGCCTGATGAAAGATGTTTCAAAAGAGCGCCAAGGTCAAGGCACTTTTTACGAGAACTCCCGGAGCGTACTTAACGTACGTGAGATTCTGTATCAAAAAAAATACCGCCTCTTCTTTAGCAATACGGTATAAGATGTTTCAATAGAGCGCCAAGGTCAAGGCGCTTGTTGTGAGACACCACGGAGCGTACTTAAGGTACGTGAGTAGTGGCGAACAATAAGCAACGCAGAGATTGGCGCTCTATTGAGACATCTTTGTTACTTGTAGAGTGGTCCAAACACTTGGCAAGCCCTATAATCAGCACCTTCCGCATCCATTCCGAAGGCATTCCAGGTGGCAGGACGGAAAATGTTATCGTCTTCGACGTTGTGCATGCAAACCGGAATACGCAGCATGGAAGCTAGGGTAATCAGATCGGCACCAATGTGACCGTAACTGATGGCACCGTGATTGGCACCCCAGTAATTCATCACACTATAGACATCCCCGAATTGTTTGGATTCGTTGAGGCGCGGTGCAAACCAGGTTGTCGGCCAGGTTTTGTCGGTGCGGTCGTTAAGCACCTTATGAACATCGGCTGGCAGGTCAACGGTCCATCCTTCAGCGATTTGAAGGACAGGTCCTAAACCTTTCACGCGGTTCATACGCAACATGGTCACCGGCATGCCGCCTTTGGTTAGGAAGTTTGAAGAATAGCCACCCCCGCGGAAGTATTCTTGGTTGGCCGGATACCAGGTCGTGGCATCCAGGCATTTTTCAACTTCCTGGGTTGTAATGTCCCAGAAGGGTTTCATGACAGGATTGCCCTGTGCATCGGTTTGTTCACCGGTGGCGTCCAGGCAGGTGGCACCAGAGTTGATCAGATGGATGATGCCTTTTGCAGCTTGACCTTCCAAGGTGTGACCGGTAACGCGTTCCACCGCTTCGGGACTCCAATAGGTACGAACATCTGAAAAGATGGAGGCCGTATTGGTGAGCAGGTGGCCAAAAAGCATCGATACAGCATTGAGCGCATCGTTTTCGGTAGCCAAGATAAAGGCTTCACGCAGCCCATTCCAGTCGAAAGAGGAGCAAAGCATCGATTCGCTGAAGTCGCCGTTGGGTTTGTAATCGGTCCATTGACGTTGTCCCTGAAAGCCGGCAGCAATGGCATTGTGCCCAAGCGCTTCCTCGGCGAAACCCAGTGCTTTCAATTTAGGGTTGCCTACCATCAGATCGCGTACGATCAACGTCATTTTTACCACGAATTCCCAGTCCAAGTCTTTCTGTTCCCGGCTTACAGCGAGTTCGGGCTTGTTGGTGTCGGCACCTTCTTGCACCTTGCAATAGGTGGAAGTCCAGTCCATGGCCTTTTTGAACTCTTCAGGGTCATAGATGCCTTTGTCGATGCGGCGGAGAATTTCCACTTCGTCAACAGCTTCGGTGCGGATGCCCAGATAGTCCTGAAAAAAATCGGGATCCACAACGGAACCGGCAATGCCCATGCACTGACCGCCAATGCCCAGGTAGGACTTGCCTTTCATCGTTGCAACGGCAAGACCCGCTTTCACGAAACGCAGGATTTTTTCTTCCACATCGGCAGGAATGCTGGTGTCGGTATTATCCTGCACATTTTGGCCATAAATGCCGAAGGCGGGAACACCCTTTTGGGCATGTCCTGCAAGGGCGGCTGCCAGATAGACAGCACCTGGACGCTCCGTACCGTTAAAGCCCCAGATTGCTTTGGGGTAATAGGGATTCAGATCGATGGTTTCGGTTCCGTAAGCCCAGCATGGGGTAACAGAAAGTGTCAGACCAACGCCTTCCTTTTCAAATTTCTCTGCACAGGCAGCAGCTTCAGGTACACGACCGATGGTCGAATCGGCCAGTACGCATTGTACAGGACTACCATCTGGATAGCGAAGTTTTTCAGTGATGAGTAGGGCGGCTCTTTTGGCCATGTTCATGGTCTGGTCTTCCAGACTTTCACGCACACCACCTTGGCGTGCATCAATGATGGGGCGGATGCCCACTTTGGGATACTTGTTCATGCTATTTTGTTTTGGTATTGATTTCCAGGGGGTAAAAGTACATGACAGTTTTAGTGAATAGATACTCTTATATTGCTATTCGCTGTACTTGATGAATAGTGAATTATATCTATAAAGTCCATTATATAAGCATTCTATGTAAATAGTATGTTCTATAGCAGGTATTTCAGCAGTAAAAAACCATATGCTTATATTTGCATAGTACTATCTTTTAAAAACATGAAACTGATCTTGCTCAACGTAGGAAGTGCCATACACGACGGCAACTGGAACTGGCCGGGAATCAGCAGCCCTTTTTTTCGGATATACCTGGTAGGAGCTGGAAGTGCAAGACTGGGCCTCCTGGGTAAGGACTATGCGCTGAGTCCTGGTCACCTGTACCTGGTGCCGCCTTTTACCCTGCACAGCGATACCTGCGACGGGCATTTCGAGCACAGTTATTTGCACGTGTACGAGGAAATGGGACACGAGGAAAGTCTGTTTGAACAATGGACCTTTCCGGTGGAAATCAAGACGGACCCACTCGATGAAATGCTTTTCAGTCGGTTGCTGGAAATCAATCCGGACAAAGCATTGGACTATTTCGATCCGCAGACCTACGATAATAACAGAAATCTGTACAAGAGCATTGCGGATTCCGTCAGGGAACCGTTGCCCATTCTAATGGAAACCGAAGGAATCATTGAAATGCTGCTTTCCCGATTTCTGGCCAACTCCGTAAAGTCCGTGCAAACAGAGGATTTTCGGATTCTTAAGGCGCTTTCCCATATCCGAAAACACATCGATCGGAAAATCACTGTCTCTGAATTGGCCTCCCTCTGTATGCTTTCCGAATTCCATTTCCTTCGACTCTTCAAGCGGGAACTGAAAACCAGCCCCATCAACTACATCAACCAAAAGAAAATTGAACGGGCACAATTGCTGCTCGTCGTTTACAAAAGGTCCATAAAAGATATTGCCTATTCACTTTCGTTTGAGAATGTATCTTATTTTACGCGTCTGTTTAGGAATGTAGTCGGAAAAACCCCTTCCCGTTACCGAGAGGAGTTTCCGGAGAAGTGAGGTTAAAAGTTGGAGTACAAGACGACAGAGGTACGTGGCGCCGTTAGAAATGTCAACTATACGAAATGACGACAGATTTGTAATCAATTCTGTTTTGGAACTGATTTGAATTCCAGGCGCGCAGCCCCGCAGCTTGCGAAGAGGAGTTTCAATTCGAATAGGGAATGTTTTTTCAATAGAATTTTGTTACTTTGCGTTTGTTTAAATCTAAAATATATGAGCACCAAAAAATGGATGGCCGCCCTGGCTACATGCCTAATTTTTTCGAGTACGCTGCACGCGCAAGTCGAACCCAGGACAACTGGTACGTTTGAACCGACCTGGGAATCTCTATCTCAATATCAGGTGCCTGAATGGTTCCGGGATGCCAAATTCGGAATTTGGGCACATTGGGGCCCTCAATGCCAGCCTGAACAAGGAGACTGGTTCGCCCGTTTCATGTATGTGGAAGGCAGTCCCGAATATAAATGGTTTACGGAGCATTACGGTCCCCAGTCAAAATTTGGATTCAAGGACATTTGCAACGACTGGAAAGCCGAAAAATGGAATCCGGAACGTCTGGTGGCCCTTTACAAAAAAGCAGGAGCAAAGTACTTCTTTGCCATGGGGAACCACCACGACAACATGGACTTGTGGGACAGCAAATACCAACCCTGGAATTCCGTCAACATTGGACCTAAAAAGGATATCATTGGGGGTTGGGCGAAAGCTGCCCGGAAAAATGGCCTGTATTTTGGCGTCAGTTTGCATGCAGCCCATGCTTGGTTGTGGTACGAAACCGCTCAGCGCGCCGACAAGACCGGCCCTTATGCAGGCAAACCCTACGATGGAAAAATGACGAAAGCCGATGGGAAAGGTACCTGGTGGGAAGGGATGGATCCTCAGAACTTGTATGCTCAAAACCACGAACTAAGCCGTTACAGCGATGATGTCAATGCCATCCACCGCCAGTGGCATTGGAATGCCGATGAGGGTGTAACATTGCCTGACCAGGCTTATAGCGATAATTTTTACAACCGAACCGTTGATGTGATCAACAAATACAAACCCGATCTGCTCTACTTCGACGATACGGCGCTGCCTCTCTGGCCTGCCAGTGATGCTGGGTTGCGGATTGCCTCTCATTATTATAATTCGAGTGCCAAAGACCACAATGGCGTGGTGAGCAATGTCATTTTCGGAAAAATACTCACCGATGAACAAAAGCAAGCCTTGGTTTGGGACGTTGAAATGGGTGCGCCCGACAAAATTCAGGAAAAACCGTGGCAGACCTGCACCTGCATTGGTGGCTGGCACTATAAACGGTCCATCTACGACAATAAAGGCTATAAATCGGCCACGATCGTCATCCGGATGCTTGCCGATGTGGTGAGCAAAAATGGCAACCTGTTGCTGAACATTCCAGTTCGTGGAGACGGTAGCATTGACGAACAGGAAGAACTTGTTGTCAAGGATATTACCGACTGGATGAAAGTGAACCAGGAAGGCATCTTCGGAACCCGTCCCTGGAAAATTTTTGGAGAAGGTCCGGTTGCCGAACAGGCCAATCCGATCAACGCACAAGGTTTTAATGAAGGTATGTACCGCAAATTCACGGAAAAGGAAATCCGTTTCATGACCAAAGGAAATGTACTTTATGCCCATGTACTGGGTTGGCCAGCAGAAAATGCCGTTACGGTTAAATCCCTGGCAACTGGTAGCCTGATCTTTGATGGCACCATCCTCTCCGTTGAAATTCTGGGAGCAGGTAAAGCAAAATACACTCAGACAGTTGAAGGATTGACGGTTCAGTTACCTGCAAAGCGTCCGAATCCAATTTCCTTTACGCTGAAAATCACGACAAAATAGTAGCTCTTTCAAGGTTTCAGGTGCGGCAATTTCGTTATCTTTGCACGCCCGAATTTCAACAAAAAAACCACGATGAAAAAACTGCTATTTCTGCTCCTACTATTGCTTCCCTTCGCGCTGCTGAAGGCACAATCAAGCACCCCCGGAACCTTCGAAACCGGAAAAAATACCTTTCTGCTGAACGGTAAACCCTACACCGTCCGCGCTGCCGAGCTACATTATGCCCGCATTCCGCGACCCTATTGGGACCACCGTATCAAACTGGCTAAAGCCATGGGTATGAATACGGTCTGCATCTATCTGTTCTGGAACTACCACGAACAGCAGCAAGGTGTCTATGATTTCACAGGTCAGAAAGACGTGGCTGAATTCGTCCGTCTCATACAGAAGAACGGCATGAATTGCATTGTGCGCCCCGGCCCCTACGTTTGTGCCGAATGGGACATGGGCGGACTACCCTGGTGGTTGCTCAAAAAGAATGACCTGAAAGTTCGGACCATAAGCGACAGTTTGTTTATGAACCGTTCCAAACTATTTATGAATGAAGCAGGCAAACAATTGGCCTCCTTGCAGATTCAGAATGGCGGTCCCATCATCATGGTGCAGGTCGAAAACGAATACGGCGTCTGGGGAAATGATCCGAAATACATGGAAGCCATGCGCGACAACATCCGTGCAGCAGGATTCGACAAGGTTCAGTTGTTCCGTTGCGACTGGTCTTCCAATTTCTTCAAATATGATTTGCCAGGTGTGGCCAGTACGCTGAATTTCGGGGCTGGTTCCAACATCGATGGCGAGTTCAAGCGCTTCAAGGAAATGAATCCGGATGCACCGCTCATGTGCAGCGAGTATTGGACGGGCTGGTTCGACCAGTGGGGCCGTCCGCACGAAACCCGTTCGGTGGAATCTTTTATCGGCAGCCTCAAGGACATGATGGACCGAAAGGTTTCGTTCAGCCTCTACATGGCTCATGGCGGGACTTCGTTCGGACAATGGGCGGGCGCCAATGCACCTGCTTATGCGCCTACCACGTCTTCGTACGATTACAATGCGCCCATTGATGAGGCTGGTAATACGACGGAGAAATTCTTTGCCGTGCGCGATCTACTGAAAAACTACCTTCAGGAAGGAGAAACGCTGGGTGAAATACCGTCCAATCCGGAAAAAACAATCACGATTCCATCGGTTATATTTGAGCAGACCGCTGGTCTGTTTTCCAATTTGCCCAAAGCGAATGCATGCAAGGATATTCAGCCGATGGAATTCTTCAATCAAGGTTGGGGAAGCATCCTGTACCGCAAAAGCATTCCTGCCTCCAAACTGCACCGCACGCTCACCATCACGGATGTACACGACTGGGCAACGGTCTATATCAATGGCAAAGTCGTGGGTAAACTCGATCGCCGTCGCGGAGACAAACAAATTTCGTTGCCCGTCCTTTCAAAAGAATCCCAACTCGACATACTTGTGGAAGGCATGGGCCGTGTCAACTACGGTCAGGCCATCCTGGACCGCAAAGGCATCACCAGCAAGGTTGTTCTGACGGAAGGTACTACCGAAACCGACCTCAAGGACTGGCAGGTATTCAACCTTCCCGTCGATTACAAATTCCAGACGCAAGCCAATTTCGGAACGGCAGCCGTTTCTGGACCGGCCTGGTTCAAGGCAACTTTTAACCTGACCGAAACCGGAAACACCTACCTGGATATGACCAAATGGGGAAAAGGCATGGTCTGGATCAATGGTTTCAACCTCGGTCGTTTCTGGAGAATCGGCCCCACGCAAACCCTATTCCTCCCAGGTTGCCTTCTTAAAAAAGGTGTCAACGAAATCATCGTATTCGACATTGACAATCCTACTGAACGGAGCATTGCCGGCTTGGATCACGCCATTCTGGATGTGACCGCTCAGGACGAATCCCAACTTCACCGCAAACCGGGGCAAAAACTCGATTTGAAAGGGCTGAAACCGATATTGACGAATTCCTTGTCTGCAGGACCCGGTTGGAAAGCCATTTCCTTTAGTAAAACCGTGACTGGCCGTTATTTCTGTCTGGAAGTCTTGAGCGCTCAAAATGCCAAAGATCCTGTGACTTCCGTGGCTGAAATGGAACTCATCGGTGAGGACGGCAAACCAATTTCCACCCTAAACTGGCGCGTGTTGTACGCCGACAGCGAAGAAATCACCAAGGCCAACAACGCAGCCGACAAACTCTACGACTTGCAGGAATCAATCATCTGGCAAACGCAGGTGACCGGTGGCAAGCCAAGCCATCCGCATCAGGTAGTGATTGATCTGGGTGAACAGTTCAAAGTAGCCGGTTTCCGCATCCTGCCGCGTTCGGACAAGAGTACGGTGGGTGCTGTCAAGGATTTCAGGATTTACCTGGAAAGTACGCCAATCAAGTATTAAAATCCAGGCACGAATTCCCCGCGATTTGCTGTGGGGTTATTGCATTGAAATTTATCCTATCCGGTATTGAAGAGGATGTATCAAAACAATGATACATCCTCTTTTTGGTATTGTGGTGGCCTTTTGAGTCATCTTCTTCAATATTCGGAATTATTGTTTCTCAGTGATGAATAATACGACACCACCACTGGCCTTAAGGTCTAAGGTGAGCACCGTTTTAGCAGTGATTGATTTCTCAGTGACGCTCACCTTGGTGGCTGTCTGAACGGTATCATCGTCCTGATACATCTTTAGTGTGTATTTTTTCCCTTTTTCCAGAAAGGACATCGGAATGGTGACCTGTCTGGCCTGTTTGTTGGTGATAGCACCGACAAACCATTCGTTTCCGCTGCGACGGGCTACAGCAATATACTCGCCGATTTCACCACTAAGCGTACGACTGTCGTCCCAAACCGTTTTTACACGATCGAAAAATTCGATTTCAGGCTCACCTTGATACAAGGAAGGATTGTCGTACCAGTATATGAATTGGATCGGGCTGTAATAAATGACTGAAAGCGCTAGTTGATGGGCATGCGTATTCTTAATCCTGTTATTGTAATAGCAGATGGTATAGTCTGCCGGTCCAGCCAAAAAGCGGGTAAAAGGCAGAATGGTATTATGATCGGCGTCTGGCATTTCCTCGTTGCCCCTGATGCCTTCCTGTGTCATGAGATTCGGATAGGTACGGCTGAAACCCGTTGGACGGTATTCATCGTGGATATCGACCATGATCCCATAATCAGCACACTTTCGTACCGCTTCGTGCAACCAGGTTGACCAACGTTGGTTTCCTACCTGTACGAAACCGAACTTAATACCTTTAATCCCCCATTTTTTATAGAGTGGCAAAATACTGTCCAATTGCTGAATCAATGCCCGCTGATTGACGTAAAGCCATAAGCCGATGCCTTTGGATGTTGCATATTCGACCAATTCAGGAATGTTCAGATCGCGTGTTTCGCTCGGTTTCAATGCCGAGGAACTCATCTTCATTTCTGGACCATACCAACCTGCATCGAGGTGGATGTACTGCAGGTTCCTTTCTGCGGCAAAATCGACACATTTTTTAGCATCTGCCTGTGTCAGTTTTGCTACCCGAATGACCTTCCCTGGTTTGATCCAGGAAACATCCTTCAGTTTGTTTTCTGGATTCAGGTTTAATATAAGTTCTTTATGATCAATCAGATCCGTTGACTTTTCACCAACCAAGATGACACGCCATGGGGTAAAATAAGAGGGAATGACGTCCACACTGCCGTATAGTTTTGCCAACAAAGCATTTGGTGTTTTCGGATCCAAGATGAACTTCATTCGGGCATAGTCAACCATCTGTGCTTCTGCCAATACCACTTGAAGCCCGTTGTTCAACTTTAAAGCTAGGGGTCTTTCGCTTTCGCCTGCCCAATCTTTCAAAGGTAATAGGGAATAGGGCCCTTGTGCCCAAGATTCGTAGTAGGCCAGCGTACCTTCGGGCATTGTAAATTGTGTCATTTCACCTACGATGTGCAGGAACAATCCATTGCTTTGTTCCGGAAAATGATAGCGGAATGCCACTCCTTCGTTGTAGGCACGAATGATGATGTTGAAAGCATAACTTTTGGATTTATCCCAGCCTTCAATGTTCAGACTGGGCAAATCGCCCTTCCTGAAGTTTAACATCATTTCGTTATACTGGTCACGGATTAAAGCGTGTTCCCCGTAGACTGGCTTCCAGGTTTCGTTGCAGGAATCTCTCTGAACGCCGGTAAAGGTCAGATTTTCACCCCATACGTTACAGGTGTCGTTTGGTATTCCCAGAGCCGATTCGAAGGTGTTGTTTTGTATCTGTATACCCAGCTCCGAATCAAGAATGACGGGTTTCCCCTTGAATGTCAGGGAGTAATAGAGCTGTTTCAAGGAACTGCCGGTTTCTTTCTGATAGAACGTAAATTCATACGAACCATCAGGCGAGGATAGCTTCTGAAGTGTTCCTGGGACTACAGTTTGAGCACTGACGGCCGTTACAAATATGAGCCATAAGCCCAGCATTCGTGCGATTTTCATATTCAATATAGTAAAGTATGATTTGTTCAGGCAATAAAGTATAAACGGTACTTTCTATTATACGTATTCGCAGGACAAAATACGCATTCTGTCATTCGGATTATTGCAGAAAAACTACCTCCCGTGCTTTTATTTGACACTGTATTTCATTCGTATCACCGTGAAAGAGTAAGGCGGTAACTCACAAGGGAAATCGGAACCCACCTGAATCATATCAATTACGGGCTTTAAGTTCAGTTCGTTTGGTTTTCCTGTCAAAACAGAGCGCTGAGCCTGTGCTATCATGTTGCCTGCCTGATCCAGCTTCACCTGTGTCCGGACGCTGACCGGAAGCAGATTGACCAGTTTTACGATCAGGTCGTTCGTCTTGCTGTCGCGAACCACCGATACTGCCACCCGTTCACGGGCTTTTTCATCTTTGGTGGTAACGGACAAGTTGTTCGTCACATACGAATCTCCGGGGTTTTCACCATAGAGTTTCTGAACCTGGTAACCTGTTGTAGGTTTTACTTCCGAATTGTTGAAATATATCAGGTTTGGATTCCATTGAGTGTGCCCTTCTTTGGCCAACAGCGGTGCGTAGGAAGCCAAACTCACTACATCACCGTTGCGTTCCAGTGTGGTCATGTACAGTGCTTCGGCTAGGGCTGTTTCCAGATTGTTAGGTCGGCCGGGCAGGTGTGCCGCATATTCACCCAAGTATACTTTGGATTTGGAACGGTCGTATTTGTCGTAAAAATCCTGATGGTTGATGAACCAGCCCGGGGACTCATAATAATGTTCGTCCACCATGGGAACCTGAAGTTTCGTGGCAATATCCCAACCTTCCACGTAATCGGTTCCTTCATAGAAGGGTCCGACGGTGCCGATGACGACAATTTCCGGATACTTTTCTTTGACCGCCTTGAAGATCATGGTAAAACGTTCTTCAAAAATGTCGGTGATGAGGTCTTCGTTCCCAATTCCGAGGTATTTCAAGCCAAAGGGTTTCGGATGACCGCTCTGGGCACGGATCTTACCCCATTTGGTCGTATTGGCATCGCCGTTGGCCCATTCGATCAAGTCAAGAACGTCTTGAACATATTGGTCCATTTCACACATTGGGACACCGCCTTGTTGTCCAGCTCCCCCAGTATGAGAATTTTGGCAGGGTACACCGGCTGCAATGACGGGTAGCGGTTGTGCACCGATATCTTCGCAGTATTGGAAGAACTCTTGATAACCCAAGCCAGCGGTTTGATGGTAGTTCCAAATGTTTCGTAAGGGTTTGCGGGCTTCCATTGGGCCGATGGTATTTTTCCAGCGGTAGATGTTGCCCAATCCATCGCCATGCGCCACACAACCACCCGGGAAACGGATGAATCGGGGGTGAATGTCCGCAATGGTTTGTGCCAAATCCTTTCGAAGGCCATTTTTCCGACCCATGAAGGTATTTTGAGGAAACAAAGAAACCATGTCCAGCGCCACTTTACCTGCAGCTTGCGGTTTAATTTCCAGTTTGGCATCGGTCGCATCCGCGTTTGAAGTAAGTATAAAGGCCTTTTTCTTCCAGACAACTGGTAGGCTTCCGGTTGAAGTCTGTGCAAAGACTTCACCGTTTTTGCCGGTCAAGCTTAGGGTCAGACTTGAATTATTGCCTTCCAACTGTTTGACAAACAGGCTTAAATCGTATTTTTCCCCTTTTTTGAGCACAATGCCCTCCCAACCAGTATTGATCAGACTCGCACCTGGCTGTGTCGTATTCAGAACGGCAAAGTGGGGATTGTTCGGGTGGATGGGCAACAGGGTATCGATGGAGAAGGTACTGCCGCTCCCCTGCAAGCTCCAGGAATAGGTACTGTTCCAGCTTCGACGACCATCCTTGTCGCTTAAAGCGTACTCAAAATCACGGTTCTGCAGCAGTTCAGCATATAGGCCACCGTCTGCCGCATAATTGATATCTTCAAAGAAAATACCTGTCAAAAGGTCACTGATGGCTTTACGTTGTCCGGTCTGAATGGTCAGATTGGCTTCCAGCGGTTGCAGGTTTGCAAAACGGATAGGGTCTTCGGCGGTACGTTCACTATTGAGCGACTCTTGATAACGCTTCAGTTCCACGCTCTTTTTCAGTAAATCAATTTGTGACCAAGCGACCTTATGAATGGTTCCGATGGCCTGACCTTCAGATAGATCCAAGGTAATTCGATCGTTCTTCCGGTCGGTTGACTCGACGAGTCGGGAAGTTGTATAGGTTTTGAAATCGTTGGTTTCACATCGGTAACTTTTCTTGTCATCGCTGTTTTCCCAAGTCAAGATGTATTGGTTTTTTGCAGCATCAAAGCGGATTTCGGGATTCAAACAATTTCCTTTTGAAACGACCGGATACGATTGGCGTTTCCAATTGACAAGGTCGGCAGATGCGGCATGCGCTAATGCAGGTTCCGTTTCATTCAGGCTCCAGACTGCGTGCCAGAGGCCATCACCACCTTTTGTCAAATAAGGTGTCAGCATCCGTTTTTGCGAACCCCAGGCACCGAAATCGGAACTGACGAAGCCAAATTCGGGACCGATGGTCTTCCAGTCTTTTCCGTCCAGACTCCAGGCAAAATGCAGACCGTTGTGGCCGGCATTTTTAGTGGTGGAATAGGAAAACAGGTAAACGGAATCGGGTTCGTTGGCAAAAAGCTGAAAGCAACTGCTTAACAATAGGAGCAAAGCGAATGAGAACTTATTCATGAACAATTAAAGTTTGATGGTGTTTTGTTTCATGTAGGTATGTTTTTCAATGTGGATCCAAAGATAGAACATTTGAATCTTTGGGAAGGCTAATAATTCGTCATGAAAGGCAGAAAAAATGCAAACAAGGTGATTTTTTTGAAAATCAAAAAAAAAGCCACCTGTTGGTGGGCATAAAAGCTTTTCAAACGTATATTGCTTAAAAGGAACTAAATATCATGCATTTATTTAAAACAACAGTACTGTCTTGTATCATCCTTTTGTGTTGTGGCAGTTGCAAGAGCAGTCTGCCCGGTTTTAATACGGACAAAGCCCTGAGATATTGTTCAACACAGGTAAACCGTACGTTGAAGGAACTGAAACCCATTGATTTCTCATTGATGCCTCGAAACATATCGGATACTTCCTCGGTCTGGCATTGCCGGAAGGTTGATAAAAGTGAATGGTGTTCAGGTTTTTGGCCAGGTATTCTTTGGTACGATTATGAATATACGAAAGATTCTGTCGTTCTTGATATTGCAAAAAATTATACAGCTTCCCTCCAATTTCTTTCTGAAATTCCCGCTTTCGATCATGATCTGGGCTTTCTCCTGTTTTGCAGTTATGGTAATGGCTTTCGTCTAACGAAAGATGCTGCATACAAAAAGGTCTTGCTTCGTGCTGCCGATACATTGGCCACTTTATTCAATCCCAAAGTGGGTACCCTTTTATCCTGGCCGCGTGAAGTGAAACTTAGGAACTGGCCTCATAATACAATCATGGACAATATGATAAACCTGGAACTTTTGTTCTGGGCGGCTGCCAATGGCGGGGATCATCGCCTCTACGACATTGCTGTTTCACATGCCAATAAAACGATGGAGAATCAATTCCGAAAGGATTTCACCTCCTATCACGTGGCAGTTTACGACACCGTAGATGGTCATTTCATTAAAGGGGTGACCCATCAGGGTTATTCCGATCAGTCCATGTGGGCGAGAGGTCAATCCTGGGCTATTTATGGTTTCACCGTGGTTTATCGAGAAACAAAAGATCCGAAGTTTTTGGATTTTGTTCAGAAAGTCACTGATGTGTACCTGAATCGCTTACCAAAAAATGGTATCCCCTACTGGGACTTCAAAGATCCTACTATACCCAACGCTCCGCGCGATGCTTCGGCTGCTGCAGTGACCGCATCGGCACTTATTGAACTGTCCGGTTATGTAAAGGATCCTAAAGTATCTTTACGTTACAGGTCGGCTGCCTTAAAAATGTTACGTTCATTGAATTCAACTGCTTATAAGGCTGGAAAGTCAAAACCCGCTTTCCTGTTGCACTCCACAGGAAACAAACCCAAGGGTTCGGAAATTGATTACGCCATCATTTATGCGGATTATTATTTCATAGAAGCCTTGACACGGTTAAAAAATTTGGAAATGCCGAAATCTTCAACAAAATGAAAGGGGTGAAACCCACTGAACCGAGCATCCATTTCTAAGTCCTTTTTTTTACCTTTGCAGGTAATTATAAGAACCACCATGAATTTCTCAAAGAACGCTAGGATCCTGGCCCTATTATTTGCCTTGCTTTCGCTTAACATCCAATCACAGGTAAATTACAACCCCATTATTCCGGACATGATTGCCGATCCCAGCATCGTGAAATTCGGCAACACATATTATTGCTATGCCACTACCGACGGATATGGACGCGGCTTAGCCACTTCAGGCCCACCTGTAGTTTGGAAGTCAAAAGACTTCGTGAACTGGAGCTTCAACGGCATCTTGTTCCCCTCCATGAAAAATCAGTTGTATTGGGCCCCCAGCAAGGTAGTCAAGGCCAATGTCAACTATTTCTTGTATCCGACATTGAACACCCATATTTACGCTGCCGTTTCCAAATCGCCCCAAGGACCTTTCCGCCTGGCCAATGGTGCGGACACCTTATACGGGTCTGGCGCCCCCAAGCCCATGGTCTACATGAAGGGTCCCCGCAACAGCAAAGGCATCGATGCTGAAATCTTTACTGACGACAACGGACAATCCTACATGTACTGGGCACAACGTGGCGCATCCAAATTGAACAAGGACATGATCACCTTGGACACGGTGGTAAGCATTATGGATACCAAACGTCGCGGATACTCCGAAGGCCCGATATTCTTTAAACGCAAGGGCATCTATTATTACCTCTACACGATGGACGGCAATGAAAACTACAAATACGCCTATGTTTTCAGCAAGGTTTCACCCGTAGGACCCTTCGACTATCCTGAAAAGGACATTATTTCCTCCACATCGCGCAGTGCAAGTATTTTTGGACCTGGTCACGGCTGTGTGTTCAACGAACCAGGTACCGATAAGTATTACTTTGTTTATCTGGAATTCGGAATCGGAGGTACCAACCGTCAGGTTTGGGCCGACGAATTGCATTTTAATGAAGACGGCACTATTGTACCGGTCAAACTGACGACAGCAGGAGTAGGGGCGCTTAATAAAAACAAAGCCAAACCGAATCTTGCGCTTGGAAAATCGGCAACTGCATCTTCCGTGGCTCCCGATTACAAAGTTCGACCAATCAAGGATCCTTTGATGTACCGAGTGGAAACCTACAACCCGTCCAATGCCATCGATGCCTCCAACGGTACCCGCTGGCTGGCTGCGACCGGCGATTCCACGGCTACGTTTACATTAGATTTGGGTGCTGTTACCAAAATCAAACAGACCGACCTTTACTTCAACATGCCCACAGCCGGACATGCCTACCGTCTGGAATATTCCACGGATGGTTTGAGCTGGTTCCGTTGCGGCGGTCACGCTGATTTGCGCATTCAGTCGCCCCATACCGATAAACCCGGAATCAAAGCCAGGTTCCTAAAAGTTTCCATTCAGAAAGGCAGTCCGGGTATCTGGGAAATGAAAGTCTACTAGCGTTACGATGAAACGTCTAGTCGGAATCAAAGCATTAAAAGAATAGATTCAATCCAGAAATTTGCTGATTTTTTGCTTCAGAACCTGAATCCGCAGCGGTTTAGTAATGTAATCGTCAAAAACGGCACTGTACTGTTCAATTTCATAATCATTGGCATAAGCCGTTTGTGCCAGAATCGGCAAATCCGGGCGGAATTCCTTGATGGCGATGGCCGCTTGGTATCCATCCATGACAGGCATTCGGATATCCATCAGGATCAGGCGAATGGTCTCGTCAGAACGAGCCAAATCTATTGCTTCCTGACCATTTCTTGCACGAATAAGCTTCCAGTTCATGGGTTGTAACAACGTCTCCAGAAACAGGTAATTGATGTCCTCGTCCTCAGCAACTAAAATGGTGAACCCTTTGTTCCATACGATGGGTTCAATAGGTTCAGTTTCCAAGGGACTGGCAGCCTGGTAAGGTAACGTGAAATGGAAAACAGAACCTTTTCCGGGTTCGGTTTCCACGCCGATCTGACCGCCCAACAGTTCGACAAACGCTTTGGAAATGGCTAGACCCAAACCGGTTCCCCCGTATTTTTTATTGATGTCTTCGTTTGCTTGTCTGAACCGTTCAAAAATGGTTTCCCTGCTTTCAGGATTGAAACCGATGCCCGTGTCTTTTACAAAAAAGAACAGGTTTTCCTTTTCACGATGACAATGCAGTTCGATGGATCCTTCTTTCGTGAATTTCAGTGCGTTGGTGAGCAGATTGGACAAAATTTGAGTCAACTTGGTTCTGTCCGTTAATATAAATGCCTGCTCTTCAGGTATGTTGGTAGTATTTAGAAAGTCAAGAGATAAGCTGGTCGCCGTTGGATTGAAAACATGCGTGAGTTCCTCCATCAGTTGATTCAAGTTCACTTCCTGAATGTTGACTTTCATCTGTTTGGTTTCCACGGAAGAAATGGTCAGCACATCGGTGATGATGGTGAGTAGTTGATCGCAGTTGCTTCGGACGATGGAACTGTAATTTTCCTTTTGCTCAAGGCTCAGGTCAGGTTCCGTCATCAGGCTGGTGAATCCACAGATGGCGTTCATCGGAGTGCGAATCTCATGTGAAATGTTTTGGAGGAAAGCGATTTTCAAGCGGTTGCTTTCTTCCGCTTTTTCTTTGGCATCAATCAGCTCCTTTTCGGCCTTTTTTTTAGCAGTGATGTCCTGAGATACACCCAGCAAAAACTTGGGCTTCCCGTTGTGATCCAATATTGATAACTTCTTGGTGATGAAAATCCGAAGGCCGTTTTGAGTCGGAAGCGTTTCCTCCCTTTGAATGATAATGTTGGAATCCATGGCCATCTGGCCCTCTTTGATCAATATTTTGGCTATTTCAATCGGAAACAGATCGGATTCGTTTTTGCCGATCATGAATGCTCGTTTCCAACCCATGTTTTCTTCTACTGCCTTATTCACCAGTAGAAAATTCGATGTTTGCGCATCCTTTACGAAAATCATGTCTGGTATGTTTTCCAAAATGCCTGTGACAAAATTCTCATTTTCCTGCGCCAAGTCTTTAGCCAACTTCAGTTCATGGTTTTGCGCCAGAAATTTTTCATACAGTATCTTGTAGTCCTGAATTTTATTTTCCAATAAATCCCTAGCTGCTCGGATTTTTTTCATATAATCTCGAACCAAAATAAAAAGCAGCAATGCGGTGATAAAAATAAACGAAAAGCCTTTGTAGGTTTGAATTTCAGTGAGCGTTTTCAGATCTTTGATCAGAAAATTCAGCAATTCATCCGATAAAAGTATCCATGTTAAACCGAAAACCAGGTAAAGAAGGGTAATCCTATACGAGAATTTTTCCAGAAATACTTTTTTCTTTTTCATCCGTGGTAGCGTTGACAGAATAATTCTTTAAATCGGAAGTTGATGGTGGCGAAATTACAACAATGTGTTCATTATCTCAAATAAAAGTTGTTTTTTTAAATTCAGTAGTATCTGGTTAGTTAATTCTTGAAGCTAAAATATAGGGAAACAATTCTTGGGAAATAAGTCAGGTTTTCACTGATCGATATTGTCTGTTTCAGCCCTTGATTCGCACAATTATTGTTTTAAAGGAATTGTGAAATAAAATATGGTGCCTTTTTCCACCTCGCTTTCGGCCCAAATTTCCCCACCATGTTTTTCTACAAATTCTTTACATAGCAATAACCCAAGTCCTGAACTGGGTTCTCCATCAGTACCAATACGGTTTGTTTGAACATCAATTCTGAATAACTTGTTCATCATTTCGCAGGTCATCCCAATACCTGTGTCTTTTATTGATAGTTCAACACCTTTATTATCGGAGGATTTAGCCGAAACACGTATTGTTCCTCCACGAGGGGTAAATTTCAAAGCATTTGAAACAAGGTTCCGGACTACTGTTTGAAGCATGTTTCTGTCGGCAAAAACTTCTAAGCCTTCTGGTATAGTGATCCTAATTTCAATTCCCTTGTTCTTGGCTGTATCCAATGCCACGACAACGCATTCATCTATCACAGGATGTAATTGTAATAATTCCGGGTTAAAAGAGATCGATCCTTGTTGCATTCTTGACCACTGCAACAGGTTTTCGAGCAGATTGAATAGATTAGTGGCAGAGTTCCTCAAACTTAACGAAAACTCCTGGATTTGGTCAAGAGTATAACGTTGAAGATCTTCTGCCATTAATTCTGTAAGACCCAAAAAAACGTTGAATGGACCTCGTAGGTCGTGTGCAATAATGGAGAAGAACTTATCTTTAGTAGCATTGAGCTCCAATAATTGTTCGTTTTTTAACTTTATTTCGGTCTCGGCCTGTTTGCGCTCGGTAATATCGGTCAACATGTTTAAGGTGGCTGGGGAACCTTCCCATTCAATTGCTATCCCATTCATCTCGATGCTTCTTGTGCTCCCATTCTTCTTCACAATCCTGAATTGATATCTGGGTACAAACTGCTCCCCTTTTAGTCGTTCCATGTGATTGTTTATCACTATTTCCCAATCATCGGGATATACATATTCAATAAAAGGAAGTGTCAATAGTTCCTCTTGGGTATAACCTGTAATCACTTGCATCATTGGATTAACAAATTTGAGAAAACCATTTTGAGCCACCAGAATTCCTTCATTGACGGTTTCAATCAATAGACGGTATCGACGTTCGCTATCGCGCAGGTCTTCTTCCATCCGTTTGCGTTTCGTGATATCCATCGATCTGCCGAAAGTGCCGATAATAGCTCCATTCTGATTCCTCAAAGGAAGTTTGGTAGTAGAAACCCATGTATCAGGTTGATCATTCCAGGTTTCTTTTTCTTCACTTGTTACTATTTTCCCCGATAAAACTATTTCCTGTTCATCGTTGTAAGCTCTCCGAGCATGTTCTTCGCTAAAAAAATCAAAGTCGGTTTTTCCGATTGCATCCTCTGCCGAACTAAGTTTAAACAATTTTGCGTGTGCCTCATTTATTTTAATAAATCGACTCTCTTTATCTTTGAAATAAATATAATCCGGCAGGTTACCCATCAGTGCATTCATCAGAGACTGCTCCTGAGCAAGTGCTTCTTCTGCCTGTTTGCGTTCGGTAATATCCCTTCCTACGCCATGAAAACCAACAATTTCACCTTTTTCATTCATGATACGAGCACCATTTGATGAGTGCCAACGCCACGACCCATCAATGTGTTGCATTCTATACACAACATCCTTTTGTGTTTGACCCGTTTCTAATAGCTCCTGCATTAACAACATATAGGCCAACAAATCATCTGGATGGACAAATTGTTGGAATGATTTTCCTAATACATCGCAAACAGGCTGTCCTAAAAGGGTTGTCCACGCAGGAGAGACAAAAGTAAATATCCCATCCAGATTGATGGTATAAATGATATCTTGGCTGTTCTGAACCAAAAAGTGATATTTTTCTTCGCTTTCCAGTAATGTTTCTTCAACTCGTTTTCGCTCTGAAATGTCAGTAGCAATAAAAACGATCCCTCTTACATCACCTCGTTTATCTTTCAAAGATGAAGCTGAAAAAAGAACAGGTATTTCGCTTGCATCTTTCGCAAGCAAATTAGATTCATGACTTATAACGATCTCTCCTGCGCTAATTTTTCCTAAAATAGATTTTATCAGGCTATTTTCGTTGAAAAGTATTGCTACTGATTGTCCCGTTAATTCTTTGTGTTCATATTTCAAGGAATCTATTACTGCATTATTTACATTTAAAATTTTTCCTTCATCATCGGTAAGAATTAACAACTCTTCCATGTTTGATATAATATTCTCGGCGGCAATAGCAAATGAAATAGTTAAAAATTCATATTTTACAATGGCATAAACAATCCCCCCTGCAAAAACGAATAAGACAATTTTACCTATTTGAGGAATTACATGAATATCAAGTAACGGCATGATTATGTCAGTAATTGTTGCCCCAATTAAACTGATAAAAGCGGTAGCAACAATAATTTGGGACTGTTTCTTTTCTGTTATTTGTTTTGTTTGTGTTCCGTGCCGGTATATAATATAAATACCTGCCAGCATAAATGAACTATAATAGACATAAAAAAGATAGGCCCAAAAAGTTTCTTTCCAACTAAGATACCAGCCAAAGTCTTCCATAGTTGGGGTATTCATAAGACCCGTAGTCCATTGTTGGTATAAAAGAATTATTGGAAAAATGAAAATGAAAATTAGGACCCATTTCTTCTTCAACAGCTTCTCCCTTTTGGAAAAAACCAAGGCAAAACAGACAAAAAAACTTGCAAAACTAATCCATCCGATGGAACTAATATTCCTAAAAAGAATTACTGTTTCTTTCGTGACATCTTTACTTAGTGAGTCCGGGTCAGCAATAGTCCATATTGCAAAGGAAGATAGTAATAAGGCACAGGTTATATTTAGCAATGATTTTGGGTTTTTACATAAAATATAACCCGCCATAATTGCATACACCAGGAATCCGATAAACCGAAAATATTCAAGTAAAATCATTGTAAATGTATGGGATTTAAACATACAACTATTCTGTTGAATTTCAAAAAATTAGTTGAACAAAAAAGAGGATGCATTTACATACATCCTCTTATCATAAGTTTCCTGGGATTTATTTTTTCTTCAACCAAAGTTTGGTCATGTCTTCCAAGGTTTTTCCTTTTGTTTCAGGCACCATTTTCCAAACAAAGATGGCTGAAAACACACTCATGACGCCGTAAAGCGTATAGGTAAACGGTACGCTGAAAGCCTCCAGTGCAGGGAAGGTGGCTGAAACGATGAAATTGGTGATCCATTGTGCTGCAACGGCAATGGCTACCGCTTTTCCACGGATGGTGTTGGGGAAGATTTCAGAAATCAATACCCAGCAGATCGGACCCCAAGACATCATAAAGGAAGCAGTGTAGATGACGATAAATATAAGCGTGCTTACTCCAATCACTTCAAAATAGGCCAATGCGCCGATGGCAAACATACCGATGGACATCCCTGCTGAACCAATCATCAGCAAAGGTTTGCGACCAAATTTGTCCACCGTGAAGATGGCAACCAGCGTAAAGATGATGTTCACAAAACCCATGATGACTGTCTGCCACATGGCCGCATCGGAGCCAAAGCCCAAACCTTTAAAAATAGTCGGTGCGTAATACAGCACCACATTGATGCCCACCACCTGTTGAAAGACGGAAAGCAAAATACCGATAATTAGAACCAGCTTCCCGTAAGTAAGCAGTTTTTCCGTTTTTTCATGAACGGAAGCTTTGATGTCGGATAAAATCTCAGCGGCTTTTTTGGAACCATTGATCTTGGTCAGAATATGCAGTGCTTTTTCTTCCTGTCCGACTAGTGCCAGATAACGCGGCGTTTCGGGAACTATGAAAAGCAACATGGCGAATAAAACAGCGGGTACGGCATTGGAGGCAAACATCCAGCGCCAGCCAATGGTGTTGATCCATTCCGAAGATTCTCCTTTGATGATGAAATAGTTTACGAAATATACAACCAACATACCGAAAATGATGGCGAACTGGTTCCAGGAAACCAGCTTTCCGCGGATTTCAGCAGGAGCGATTTCAGCTATGTACATCGGACAAATGGCTGAAGCCAATCCAACACCGATACCGCCCAAAATGCGATAAATGTTGAAAGCAATCAGGACAGACAAAGAACTTTCGCCTTTCTCGAAAAACAAAACTTCCGGATAAGCAGCACCCAGGGAGGCTACCATAAACAAAAAGGCGGAAAGCAACAAGGAATTCTTTCGACCGAGAGCGGATGCAAACAAGCCGGACAAGGCACTCCCGATGATGCAACCAATCAAGGCGCTGGAAACTGTCGCACCATGATAAAAGTTTGCCATATCTCCGAATGTTTCAGGATTCAGATGGAAATACGATTTGAGAGAATCGACTGCACCGGAGATCACTGCGGTGTCGTAACCGAACAAAAGACCTCCAAGGGTGGCGATCAGCGTAATCATAAATACGTAGCTTTTGCTACCGTTCTGTGTTTGCATGGTATCAGTTTAAAAAGTTATTTACAAATGAACGTCAATAAAACTTGATACGCAAGATTTATAGGGGTATTCTAGGTTGATTAAATAGGGTAAATGACAATATACAGCATGTCCGAATACCCTGTTTAGTGGGATAAGTTGCCCATGAATATCGTAAATCATACAATAAGCCTGATTGTTAAAAAAGTTTAATTGGAGCCCAAATTTATTCCACCGTCATTTCCCCGCAATACGAAACACCGATTTCGCGGCGTATCACATCCGGATCGTCGTGATGCCCCAACAGGAACATCAGTTTGGTGACAGCCGATTCGGTCGTGATGTCGTAACCGCTCACCACTCCTGCGTCATGCAGATGGACACTGGTTTTGTAACGGCCCATCTCCACACTACCCGTATTGCACTGTGTCACATTGACAATGACGATGCCTTTGTCGGCAGCTTCTTTCAATGAACGAATAAGCCAATCGTGTGAAGGCGCATTCCCGGCGCCGAAACTTTCCAGAACGATTGCGCGAAGTCCTTCCGTGCGAAACACGGCATTAACGTATGATTCGGAAATGCCAGGGAAAAGTTTCAGAATGGCGATGTCCGTCTTCAAGGCTTTGTGCAAGTGAAGCCTTTCATCGCCTCGCTCGTAATGGATGACCGCGCGGTTGTACCGAATGTGCACCCCAGCTGTAGCCAACGGCGCGTAATTATAGGAGCCGAATGCATTGAACAATTCGGCATTCTTTTTGGTGGTACGGTTGCCCCGCCAAAGTGTATTTTCAAAGAAAATGCAGACTTCTGGCACCAGTGGAAAGCCGAATTCAGCAGCAGCTGCAATTTCGATGGCCGTGATAAGGTTTTCCTTACCGTCCGTTCGGACCATGCCGATGGGTAATTGGGATCCAGTGAAAATAACAGGTTTCTGGAGGTGTTGCAACATGAAACTCAGTGCGGAGGCTGAATACGCCATCGTGTCCGTACCGTGAAGCACTACGAATCCATCGTATCGGTCGTAAGCCTCGTAAATGGTTTCTGCCATACGTATCCATTCAGCAGGTCCCACTTCCGATGAATCGAGCAAAGGGTCAAACTGTTGGAAATCGATCCGAAAATCAAATTTGTTCAGCTCCGGGATTTGTTTGTACAGCTGTTCGAATCGGAAGGGCGTCAGCGAGCCCGTGCCCGGGTCGACCGACATGGTGATGGTACCTCCGGTGCAGATCAGCAATACCTTACGGAATCCGGCGTCGTTCATTCCATTTTATTTAGCTACTTTCTCCAGCTTCTTCATGATGGCGAACATGAAGATGGCAGAAAGGATGCAGCATACTACAAAAATCATCCACAAAGACCAGAGCGGCACCTTTATCCAATAATAGGAGCCAATCTGAATCAGAAAATTACCGATGGCCGTGGCAGCAAACCAACCACCCTGCATCATTCCTTTCAGTTTGGGTGGAGCCACTTTGGAAACAAAGGATATGCCCATGGGGCTGATGAACAATTCAGCAATAGTCAGCATGAAGTAGGTTGAAATCAACCAGTAGGGGGTGACACGCGTGTAATCGACGACGTCTCCGCGATCCATTGGGCTGAGCAAACCGAAGGAACCCATGACCATCAGCAGGTATGCTGCAGCAGCGATCAACATTCCGTAGGCGATTTTCTTTGGAGCGGAAGGCTCCTTGCCTTTTTTGCCCAGCGCGTTGAAAATGCCTACTGCAACCGGTGTCAGAATGACTATGAAGAACGGGTTGAAATGTTGGAACAACTGCGGTGTGAAGGGATTGCTAACTGCAAAACCCGAAATACGGACGTATGCCCAAGCTCCGGCAACCACAGCGATAATACCATATAGTAAGCGTTTCTGCAATGTATTGCGGTCTGTCAGCGCATATTTCTTGACGGCGAACCCTAAACAAATGACCGAAATGGCAACAGGAATCAAGGTGAACAGGTCAAACCAGATGTTGGTGAAACGTCCTACGGAAGTGTCCGTATAATCCCTCGCGAAATAGGTCAACGTGAGTCCATTCTGATGGAAAGCCATCCAAAAGAAAATGACGGCGATAAAAACCAGGCAAAGTGCGACGATCCGTTCGCGGTTTTCGGCTGGTGTGATTTCTTCGGTAGCCAAATCGGTTTGTTTCATTGCGTTTTTTACCTTATCGCTCTGGATCATATACGTTTTGCGGCCCAACAGGAAGATCGCGAGCGATGCCACCAGACTGATGCAAGCAACGCCGAATCCAAGCTGATAGGCGCCACCCAAGGCTTGTATGTAATGGCTTCCGAATTGCTGTAAGCTGTCCATGGTCACCGAAGCATCTTGCAATTGTGCAATGCTCAGGAATTCGGTTTTTACGTTGGTACTTAAGCCACCTGCTTCCATCTTGTGGAAAAGTTCCGGAATGCGTGAATCGTAGGTCAGATTGACCTTGTTCATGACGAAATTCACCACACCCTGTGCAGCGGTCGGAGCAAACATGGCGCCCACGTTGATGAACATATAATAGAGGCTGAATCCGCTGTCCCGTTTGGCAGAATAGACTGGATTGTCGTACATCCGGCCCACGAGTGCCTGAAGGTTGCCTTTGAAAAGTCCGGTACCCAATGCAATGACAGCCAATGCAGCAAAGATGGCGATGATTTCCTTCCCGCCGATGATGTTGGGGAAAGCCAATAGCACATATCCGATGAACATGATGACCATTCCCAGAGTCACCGATTTTCGGTAACCCAACCAACGGTCTGCAATGATACCACCGAACAAGGGCAGGAAATAGACAAACATCAGGAAGGTAGCGTAGATTTCTCCAGCTGCAGCTTCTGAATAACCATATTTGGCTTGCAGAAACAAAACAAAAATGGCAATCATGGTGTAATAACCAAAACGTTCGCCTAGATTGGCCAGCGCGGTAATGAAAAGGCCTTTGGGTTGTCCTTTGAACATGGGGTATTTATTTATATTTCGGACAAACTTACTAAAAAACCCCGAATAAATGGGTTGGTTTAGGAACAGAAAAAAATAACCCAGAACGATGGAGAATTCCTTTCAGAATTATCCAAAGCGTCTGGGCTATTGTTTCCACTCCAATGGTTTTGAAAAAAAACGTTGCGTTTCCAGCAAGTATGCAAAAAAAGCACTTAGGTCTTTTATCGTTGCAAAATTACGATTGAAAACTATTGGATGGTGGTCAAAACAACAAATAATCCACGCAAATTGACCACGAATGAAACATTTAACGAAATGATAACTTTCAAGACCGTTTATTGATCCTTTCGCCAAGCTTGCGGACTTTTTCCTGTCAATCTTGTGAATTGACGGCCAAAATTGCTTTTATCAGGGAGCCCGATCATGGCACCGATCTGGCTAACGGGCATGTCCGGATGGCATTGAAGCAAGCTCTTGGCTTCTTCAATTCGTAGAGTATTGATCCACTCCTTGAACGTCATTTTTCGGTGCAGGTTCATGTGGGTGGAAAGGTACGTCCGGTTTGACCGGAGCTGCGTGGCTACCTGCTCGATGGTGATGCCAGGTTCGACAAAATACTTCTGCATTTCCCAGTCTTCGATGGCTTTTTCGAGCTGATCAAACGATTTGTTACTGTACTTATCTTTGATTGGACTGTCTTCAGCGATGGAGAAAGCCGGCTCCATATCCAAAAACAAGGTGACATAGTTCAGATAATGTATGCTGAAATATAGGTAGAAGAACGTATAGAAAACGGCAAAGAAAAGGTAGAACCGCATATCCAGATAAATGGACATGAAGGAAATGATACTTCCGGAAAAGAGCCAAAGGAAAATTCTACCTGTCCATTTCATTCGGGTAGCGGTTTCTTCCGAAAAGAAATTGTCCAGTTTTGCTACCGTACTTTTTTTGATTTTGAAATAATAGAGCGTGTATCGGACGATTTGAATGATATAATAGACACCGAAGACTCCAAAAAAGGAATGAAGCATGGTCCATTCACGAAGGATGAAGAAAAGAAAGCCAAGGGATGAAAAAGACAGGCTAATTAGAATTTCCAGTAACGCTTTCCGAACGGTATAGGCCTGGTAATCCAGCATAATGATGAGGGTTCCGGAAAATACAAAAAGCTGAAAGGAGGAAATGGACAGGGTATTCAGGCTAAGAAGGTCACGTTCGATGGTGGAAGGAAAATCGTTGTATAATAAAATTATACTAAGACTGGTAACCATCAAAAATGAAAAAATTAAGCCGATACGGGTAATGCGATACGGCCTCAGCGCTTGTTTTTTTGGAGTACGAATAAAAACCAGCAATACACATAGGGTACCTGAGATACAGAGGGAACAAAAGGACAAACCATAAAACAAGGTCTCGATTGACATTTGGATCGTAGGATTGGTTTTCCGTTCAAAGGTATATAAAACCTTTTAATGAAATGCCAAATAAGCAAGAAACTCCAGAAAAGGTCTGATAAAAACCTTTTCTGGAATTTCTTAAATAAAAACCCGGTGAAAGATGTTTCAATAGAGGATCAAGGTCAAGGCACTTGTTGTGAGACACCACGGAGCGTACTTAAGGTACGTGAGTAGTGGCGAACAATAAGTAACGCAGAGATTGGTCCTCTATTGAGACATCTTGTTACATGCCGATGATGAATCCTATAGAAGCATGTTGCACATCAGGCCCTTTCCCTGTTTCGAAAATGCTTATTGGAGAATATTTGGCATAGATGCTGATCTTGCCCATCCCTGCCTGCGCCACATAGTCCAGGGACAGAGGCAATACGTTCATGCCACGTTCGGTGGTGCGAATGGTGGAACCCGCTGCATTGACGTATTTCGTTTTATTGCTGGTTGTCAAACGAACGTCACCGATCACACCAGCTGCAATATAGGGCTTACGCTTGCTGGATTTGAAGAGTTGCAATTCGAGCATGAGCGGAACAGTCAAATACCAGTTGCTCAGCTTACTATACCTGTACGTGTTGCCAGCGACACCAGGTTCAATGGTGACCATGTTGTTGGTTTCCTTCAGATAGGTGTTGTTGTCTAAGTAATAATATCTCCAACTGAAGCCAATACCCGACGAAAGGCCCAAATAGCGAAAGAAGATTGGAGTGATGTGTTCAATCATGTTATAATTGAATTCATAGCTCCTGTTCAGGTCTAACTGAATGCCGTCGACATTGTTCAAGTCAACCCCGTCAGTCATGGCGATACGCCCCCAACCGAATCCGGCCCAATGCGATTGCATTTCGTAGCGGTGCTTTTGGCGGTTTTTCTTATTGTTGGTCACAAAGGGTATCTGGATGCCCAATTCTTCTACCACCGACCATCTTTCGTAGCTTTGGTTGTCGCTGTAAAGTCCTTCAAAAACAGTCTTGTAGGCTGTGGTGTCGTTTTCGCCAACCTTGCTGACTTTGACATTCACCTGATCCACGCTGTCATTTATCTGTATGATCTTGTTGTTGAAAAGAATTGTCGTGTCTTTTCCTGTAAAGTCAGAGGCCAGCATGCTGCTGAACTGTAAAAGAGCCAAAACGGGTAGTAAAATAATTTTTTTCATAGTTCAGAATATTATTGTTTTTTCTTAAGCAATAGTTTGAGAATGGCTTCCGTATCGTCGTTCGACTCGATGTAGATCAGTGTGATACGCAAACCGCCGGAACGGGATTCGTTGTACAGGATAAGCCTGTTATCGTGCCCCAGACGGGGCAGCTGCAGGTAAATGGAGGTTGGAATGCCGTTGGCCACGACTTCTTTGATTTTTTTGGCTCCTACCTGGTCGCGTTCCAAACATCTCCGGGCAAAAGTGGCGGCTTCTGGATCATCCTTAATGGTGATGCTGCGGAAGCGGGTCAGGCGGTAATTCTCCAGGATTTCTCCTGAAAGATCCACCATCACGACGCCTTTCTTTTTTCCATACATATCGAAGACTTTGCTGATGAACAAGTCGTTTTGGGCCTGTACGCCGGAAGCTGCGAACCATCCGAACAGGAGGAGCAGGAGCGGCAAAAAGGTTCTTTTTCGTATCATAGTCGTTGTAATTATTTTAATTCTTGAAACGGCTGGAGTTGACTTTCCACCAGGTTATTATCATTCATTTTTTCGACGGTGCCTGCCACTTCGTCCGACCCAAGGTCGATTTCCTGGATGGAGGCGATGGCCAGTTTGGTCACTTCCCGGCTGTCGGTACAACGATGCCCGTCGATATAGGCAACGTCGCTGTTTTGTGCCTGAATTCGGTTGTCAATGATAAACACACCGAATAGCAGTACGGCAGCTGCGAAGGACCACCTCAAGACAGGATTCAGCCGGAACAAAAGATTGCGGGGCGGAATTTTTTCCTTTTCGGTCAAATCGTCTGTCTGCAAAGGCGTTCTGCTTTCGAACAGCACCTCCTGAGAAGGCGACAGACGTAATTTCTCTTCAGCAAAGTAACCAAACAAGGCACGTTCAGCCTCAAATCGGGCTGGCAAGTCTTCCTGCTGAAGGAAGTCCTGCAGGAGCTCTTGCTCAGCGCAGGTGGTTTCCCCGTCGTAGTATTTTTCGAACAGAGCGTCCGCTTCTTCAATTGTCAGGTATTTTTCCATTTTTTGGGTCATTTTCCGGGTCATTTTCTTGGTCCCGTTAGTCTGATAAATTCTTCCCGTACTTTTTTGCGTGCTCTCGAAAGATTCACGCGTACGGCTTCGTTGGTTGTTCCAGTAATTTGTGCGATTTCTTCTAATTCGTATTCTTCAATGTCCTTCATTTTCAAAACCGTTTGCTGAAGGGTAGGTAGGCGGTCAATGATCATCCGGATCAGTTCGTCGTTGCTTTTGCGTTCCAGGCGGAGATACGGATCATCCGGTCCTGCCTGGCGGTAAAGCTCCTCCTCGATGGGTCCCTCTCTGCCTCGTTTCCGTATCATATCGACGCATAGATTTTTGGTCATCGTCGTAGCAAACGCCTCCAAGCTGTCATATCGGTCCAGGTTTTCGCGCATCTGCCAGAGCTTCAGGAACACCTCTTGCAGGGCATCCTCAGCATCAGCCTCGTCCTCCAGCATTCGCTTTGCTGTGCGGAAAAGTTTGTCGCGGGTTGGCAGGACCTCTGCCTTGAATCTCTCAGCGTTCATTTCTCTAAAGACGAAAAACCATTATAATTGTAACATCGTTTCCTAAAAAAAAAGGCTCCCAATTGGAAGCCTTATAGAAAGCAAGCTAAATAATTCAAATGAAGGCCAAGAACAAGGCACTGATTGCGCAATCGTACCGGAGCGTACTTTGGTACGTGAGGATCGATAAGCAAGCAGTAACGCAGTTATTGGCCTTCATTTGGATTATTTATTGAAGTCGAGTTTGATACCGACGTATGGAGCCCAATAACTAATCGGTGAGAACTTTCCCCCCACATTCGCCCACGTCCAGTTGTAATCAACCCCTACGCAGAACATGTTCATCAACTTATAGCCCGCACGTACCGAAACCAAGGAGCGTTCATCCAGTGAGATCACATCGTTGAACGAAGTCAGACCGCCTTTGACATATTGGCCTTCCAGAACAATGGCTTTCGATATCTTTGAACCGTCCAAGGTGAGTCGAAGCAACGCGGGATTGCTTGCGCCAAGATCATCAGGCAAGAGTAAACCGCCGCTGACCATGATTTTGCTCAATACCATCAGACCAAGTTCTGCGTAGTAGCCTGTCATCTTTTTTGCAGTCACTGCTTGCATGATGCGGGCATCCTTGTTCATTTCATACGACACATCAAAGAAATGAGGGATGAAGTTGTTGGTGTACCACAGACGTTCAGCACGGGCATCCAATCGAAGTATATTGCCTAAGAATTTGAATTTCAAATCCAGACCGGCGCTTACACCGTAGCCGGCTTTATAGTTGTTCACATCATCCCTAAATTCTGAAGTTGCACCGGGGCTAGACGACAATGTTTGCAAAGAGTCAAGAAAAAATTGGCTCGTACTTTTTTCAAGTCTGGCTGCCGATGTAAAGGCCTGAATTCGGATCATCGGCATATTCAGCAAGGTGACACCCATATCGATGGCTTCAGCGTTGACACCACTGGAACCGATGAACGTATTGTGATTGGAACTGGCATCTCCAGCCAGCATTCTACCCGTTTTATCCCGGTCGGTCACATATTGCACACCGATGTCGAAGGTCTTGATAATGGGTATGCCAGTCAATCCTAAAGGCCTTATATACGGACGTATACCTATCAAATTGAGCGATTTGACATTAACGTCACTGTACAAGACTTCGATTCCCCACATCTTGCCAAAGCAAAAGTCCAGGTCAACCCCGATTTTACGCTTGTCCACAGAGATGGAGTTCGAATAGTTGTTGATGAGCATTCCATAGCCAAGGAAAGAACCAGTCAGATCACCGACCTTGATGTAATAATCATCCTGTTTCTTGGTACCCCAGCTTAAAAAGCGGATCATACGCAACAGGCCAACACCATCCTTGAATTCCTCGGTTCTGAATTTCTTATTGGTAATACTGTACTGAACGGGTATATCCAGACCAACGCCCAGTTTGCCGATTTGCAAATCCGGCTGAAGACGGAATCCGACAACGTTTTCTCCTCCGATGTTGGTATAACCGAAATAAGCACCCAATGAATTGGTTTTTTTCATCATCCCCCCCATGTCAAATTCACCGCCTTCAATACTGGCTGTACTTTCCAACGTCGCGGTACTTTCCGTTGCATCGGTGGTCTCCGTTTCAACGGTTGCTTCCGTACCGGTCGTTTCAGTAACAGCCGTTTCTTCGGCGAACAATGACAAACTGCTTCCGCTAAGGAAAATCAGCGACAGAAACACTTTTAGTGATTTTTTCATATCGTATGGTTTAAGGAAGTAAAACAAAAGTAGTAATGAGTCAAATGTGTTAAGCAAGAGTTAACCGTACAAATTTATTGTTTTTTTGCAGTTTCCATTCGTATTTTTTCACTTTTTTTCACGAAAAACAAACCGATGTGAAAACTTCGTCAGTATTTGTGATTGTCACCGTTCATTTCGGCAGCATCTATTTGTTTTCCGTTGATGGCTTTCCACGCTTTGTAGATGTACCAGAGCACGAAAGGAATCAACAGCGAGACGATGCTCATCACCTTTAGGGTGAAGAAACTAGAAGAACTGTTGCTGATGGTCAGGGAACTTTGAAGGTCTGCAGTTGAAGGATAATAAGCCGTATTGTTCCAGCCTGCAATCAGCAAAAGTGCCAGGACCGTGGCTACCGTACCGACGCCGGTGAACCAGATACCCTGAATGAATTTGGGCTTAAGAAGTGTCCAAATGATGCCGAACAGAACGGAGACGACACCCAATAAGAACACCAAGGCAACAACAGGCATTTGCAACAGGTTATGCAGATACTTGGCATTCTCCATAGAAACCACTTGTGTTGCAGGATCTACGGCAAAGCCTTTAGCCACCAGCGTCCAGATGAGGAACGTCAGGAAAAAGACTAGGAACAAAGCTGTATCAACCAAAAGGAATTTACGTGAACGGGCTAGAATGTTTGCATCGTTGATGGTCTGGATGAAATAAAGTTCTCCAAGGACACGAGCCAGAAAAAGCACGGCCAGCCCAAGCAGGATGTTGCGGACGTTCAACAAGGCTTCCAGCCCGTGTAGCGGGTTGCTCCAGGTGGAAATCACCGGCATGGCCGTATTGGTCAGGTTGGCTTTGTTAACCACGAATTCGGAACCTGTGAACATGGTAGCTACGACCACACCCAGTAGTAAGATGCTCACCCCATTAATAAACAAGAAGATATCGAAGGTCTTTTTGCCCAACAGGTTGCCATTTTTGCTGCGGAATTCGTACGAAACAGCCTGAATGATGAAGCAGAACAACAACGCCATCCACGCCCAGTACGCTCCGCCGAAGCTGGTGGAGTAGAAGAGTGGAAAGGAAGCAAAAAAGGCACCGCCAAAGGTCACCAACGTGGTGAAGGTGAATTCCCATTTCCGACCAATGGCATTGATCAGCATGGTCCGTTCCAGATCGGACTTACCGATTTGATACATCAGACTTTGTCCGCCTTGCACGAACGTCAGGAAAACCAGCAGGGCTCCAAGCAAGGATATCAGGAACCACCAGTAATGTTGATAAAAGGAGTAGTCCATAGTATTGTATATTTTTTAATTCAGTCCCTCCGGACCTTTCCTGATTTGTTTGATCATAATGCTCATTTCAGATATCAGCAGCACGGTAAACAGTACTGCAAACAGAATGAAGGTAGTCATGACGGATCCGGCACTGATTTGAGAAACCGCCATGTTCACCGGCATGATGTCCTGGATCACCCAGGGTTGACGACCGACTTCAGCCACAATCCAACCACATTCGGAACTGATGTAGGCTAGCGGTAGACCGAGCATGGACAGCCAAAGCATCCATTTCTGGGAATGCAGGGTGTTTTTCTTGTTCATAAACCAAGCCAGGGCAAAGAATAGGATGAAGTACATGCCGATCATCACCATGAGGTGGAAGGTATAGAACGTCAGCGGTACATTGGGCACTAGTTCTTTTTTGTCTTTGATGTAACCATAACCGAACCATGGGAAATTTTCTTCCAGTTTGGCTTGGTTCACCTTGGCCAATGAATCATTGCCTGCCGTGCGGGCGAGTTTGTATTCCTTCAAAGCCTTAACAGCGAGCGTACCCCGTTCCATTTTTTCTTCGGCTGAAAGGGCAATCCCCAAATCACCTTTTTTGGAAGTCATCGTATAACCGCCATCAATCAGGTCGTTTACACCGGGAACGAACGAGTTCAGGTTTCGGTTGGCCATCAGTGACAACAATCCGGGAACTTTGATGTTGAAGACGAAAGGATCTACGCCATCATCATAGGATTTCTTGGAAGGATTCAAGATACCGACAACAATAAGGCCTGCCTTGTTCTGGCCTTGATAAAGCCCTTCCATGGCAGCCAGCTTCATGGGTTGCTTCTGTGCTACCTGGTAAGCGGAGCTGTCACCGGTGTAAGCAGTCAGCAAGGTTCCTACAAACCCAAAAATGGCAGCGATTTTAATACTGCGTTTAGCCAATAGCAGTTCCCGCTTTTTAAGGAGGAACCAGGCACTTATAGCTACTACAAAGGCTGAACCGACAATCCAACTGGATGTGACGGTATGGGTGAACTTTGACATGGCCACCGGAGAAAGCAGCACTGCCCAGAAATCGGCCATTTCATTGCGGACCGTATCCGGATTGAAATGCATGCCGTCCGGGAATTGCATCCAGGCGTTCGCCACCAAAATCCACAAGGCTGAAAGTGTAGCACCGATCACTGTGAGCCATGTGGCAGCCAAGTGGAACTTTTTGCTCACCTTGTTCCATCCGAAAAACATCACCGCGATAAAGGTGGATTCCAAAAAGAAGGCCATGATACCTTCGATGGCGAGCGGGGCTCCGAAAATATCGCCGACAAACCAGCTGTAGTTGGACCAATTGGTCCCAAATTCAAACTCTAGGATGATGCCTGTTGCTATGCCGACAGCGAAGTTTATTCCGAACAGTTTCATCCAAAATTGGGTGATTCGTTTCCATTCTTCGTCACCGGTCTTGTAATAATAGGTCTCCATCACCGAAATGATGACGCCTAGGCCGAGTGTCAAGGGAACGAACAACCAGTGGTAAATGGCGGTCAAGGCAAATTGTGCCCGCGACCAGTCAACCAGAGAAAGATCAAGCGTTTGCATAGTACATTTTCAAGGGTTTATAGTACGTTCTATCAATTGTTTACCGACAAAGTCAGATTTTTCTTCGTTGGTTTGAAACCGACTTCCAAGGAAATCAGGGAAAAAGAAAATCTTAAGGACAATGAACATGATGAAAAGTTTGACCAAGATGATTAGCCAGAGCGTCTTGCCCAACTTCATTTCTCGGAAGCCTTCCAGGTAAAATCGAAAAACTGTAATCAAGGCTTTTTTCATGAACGGCAACATTCATTTTCAACCAATTGGCAACCGGACTAGAATTTCCGTGCCGACACCCATTTCGGAGTTTACAAGGATTTCGCCCTTGTTTATCAGGATGAATTCTTTGCAAAGAATCAGACCAAGTCCGGTTCCCTCCTCATTGTTCGTCCCAAAGGTCTTAAAATTTTCGTTCACTTTAAACAATTTTGCAATATTTTCCTTGGAAATTCCAATTCCGGAGTCTTTTACACCGATTTCAGCCATATTTCCTTCCTTTTTAAGCGAAAGTAATACCTCGCCTTCGCTTTTGGTAAATTTTACTGCATTGGAAAGCAGATTGCGGACCACCGTTGCTATCATGTTATGGTCGGCTGTCACCTGTAAATCTTCCGGTATGTTGAGCTCCAATTTTATACCCTTTTGTTCAGCCAGTTTCCGTTGTATATAAAATTCATCGTCCAACAATCCCCTTAATGCAAGCAATTCCGGATTGAACGGAATGACCCCTGTTTGAACCCTGGCCCAGTCCAGCAAGTTTTGCAGCAATTTGTAGGTGCTTTCGGAAACTTGCTTGATGGCGGAAATCATACTTATTTTGTCTTCATCCTTAAACGTATCGAAATCGGAAAGCAAAATGTTGGAATACCCCAGCAAACCATTGAAGGAATTTTTTAGGTCGTGTGCGATGATGGAGAAGAATTTATCTTTGGTAGCGTTTGCCGTGGCCAGTTGCTTGGTACGTTCTTCCACAATCTTCTCCAGGTTGTCGTTGATTTCCTGCAATTCTTTGTTTTTTCGGCGGATTTCAAGTTCCTGAATGAAACTTCGGATAGCTTCCCGGACGGTCAGGATTAGATCGTCACGATCCCAGGGTTTCGGAATGAAGCGATACAGGTTGGCATTGTTGATGGCATTGGTGATACCGTCAATATTGGCGTGTCCTGTCAACAATATTTTAAGTATGTTTGGATTTTTCGCATGGATCTTAATTAGAAATTCATCACCGCGCATGGTGGGCATCAAATAGTCCGAAATGACTACCGGTACTTCGTAGTCGTTCTCGATGAGTTCATCATAAATTTCGAGCGCTTCTTCAGCGGTCGTGGAGGTCTCGATTAGGAATTGATTTTCAAAAAAAGGTCCGAGCTGATCTTTCAGTGCTTCGAGGATGATATCCTCATCGTCAACACAAATGATGGCTTGCTTCATTTCTGGTAAAGTTATAGTTTAGGTTATTTCTGATCTTGATTCAACGGAATTTCAACAAAGAAGGTGCTTCCTTTATCGGGCTCTGTTTCAAAGTAAATGCGACCGTGGTGGTTTTCCGCAATCTGCCTGGATATGTCGAGGCCCATCCCGGTGCCTATGCCCGTCGCTTTCGTCGTAAAATAGGGTTCAAAAACGCGTTCTGCTATATCCTTGCTCATACCGCAACCCGAATCCTTGAACCATGCAAGAATATGTTCCTTATCGGACAATCGGATTCCGATATCCAATGTCCCGCCCTCTGGCATAGCCTGAACGGCATTGGTGATGAGGTTGGTCCATATCTGACAGATTTCATCCTGCCGGCAAAACAGCAGTGGCACGTTCTCAAAATGCGTGATTACCTCTGTTTTGCTGTGTTTGAGCATGTTGGAAGTGAGTACAAGGACGTTGTCAATCGTTTCAGATAAACTGGCGGATTCCTTCGAGCCAGCATTGTTTTTGTGAATGTAACTTTTCAGAGCGCGGACCACATTGGAGGCCTTTTCTACGGAAACGTATATGTTTTTGGCATTGCGTTTTAGCGAGAAGAGTACCTTGAGCATTTGAAGCAGGATTTGTGCATTCGGCAGACTTACGAGTGCCAGTAATTCCTCCTCTGTCTTTTGTAAACGGAGGGAAACAATGGTATCAGCAATGTTCGAGGCGTTTTTGATGTCGTTTTGCTCGAAAAGGGCCGTCAGTTCTCGTTTTTTCTGACGTTCTTCTTTGCTAAAGACGGAAATGTCTCTGGGATCGGATACATTAATGAGGTCGAACAGCCAACTTATTTCATCCGGTGATGCATGATTGATCAGCCAAGGCAGATCGATGTTGATCTTGTCGACCACATCGTTGATATTGGTGGAACTGGCCTTGATGGCACCAAGTGGTGTATTGATTTCGTGGGCGATACCTCCGATCAGATTGCCCAAAGCGGCCATCTTTTCCGAAAAAATCAGTTTGTTCTGTGTGCGTGAAAGTTCTTCAAGGGTCTTTTCAAGCAATTGATTCTTGGCGGAAAGCTGCTCATTCAATATTTTCATTTTTTCCTGCGCATTTTTGATATCCGTGATATCTCTGGAGATACCGTAAGTGCCAGTGACTTCCCCGTTGACATCGCGCAAAACTGCCTTGATGGTTTGATCCCAACGAATTACTCCATCCTTGAGCGTCATTGATTCCTCTTGATTGATGGTCTTGCCGGTAGCCATAATGTGCTGCTCGTCATCAAAAGCATCTTGAGCATGAACAGGATCAAAAAAATCGAAGTCAGTCTTACCCTTCACTTCCTCAAAGGACGTGCAACCAAGGCCTTTAATGTGCGAACGGCTGTTGGAGATAAAGCGGCTTTCCTTATCCTTGAAGTAGATTTGCAAGGGGATTTGCTCCATCATGGTCTGCAGGTAAAAAAGTTGGTTTTTGCTGATCTCATCGGATTGGACCTCACTGGTAATGTCTTCAATGCGTTTCAATACGAATTCAGGCTTTTTTTCTGTGTTTCGAAAAAGAATGGCCGTCACTTCGACTTGTATAACATTTCCACCTTTCGTCAGCCGGGAGGATTTGAACTTGATGTCCGATTTTTCACCAAGCAACAATTGATCGATGAAACCGATTTCCCGTTCATGAGCAGAGTCGCTTACATAAACCGTAAATTCCTTGTGTCGGATTTCTTCTGCCGTATAACCAATCAGGTTGGCATAGGCATCATTGAAGCGAAAAATATCCCCACTCAGATCAACCATCAGGCTGCAGGTGGAAGAATTCTTCAATAATATATCGTAAATTACCCCGTATTCGTGTTCGTTCATGATCTAAACTTAAAAAGCGAATGTTCGTCTTTTCCGAAGCCAATTTTCAAGGTGACCAATCCTTAAAAAAGGGATGGAATGAAATCCGAAGATAAGTGTTATTCTTACAACTGCAAGAATTTTGCCTTGAAAAGTTCATAAATCAATTCAAAAAACACATCTTTGCCTGCACGCAGAATACGAACAAATAGTATGACAGGTCAATTTTACCGACTTTTACTACTTATCCTTTCTATCACGGTACTTTACTGTGCTTCAGCCCAAGCCGTCAAAAAGCAGGTGCGGAAAGGTGCGGGTGCGGATACTGTGCTGGTGAGTCGTACAGGTACAGCATCCTACTACGCCGCCAAGTTTCAGGGCAGACATACGTCCAATGGTGAGAAGTTGGACAATGAAGCGTACACCTGCGCCAGTTACTTGCCGTACGACACTTGGGTGCGGGTGACGAATCTGCGAAACGGCAAATCGGTCGTTGTGCGTGTTACGGATCGTTTCCACCCTGGCGGAACGCATTTGGTTGATCTGACGCTTCGGGCGGCCAAAGACATCGATATGGTGCGATACGGCATTGCACGTATCCGGATGGAAGTGCTGAACCCGGTGCTTGTCAACGCTTTGCTGACTAAGGATTCCATTACTATCGCACTTCCCTATCCGACAATGAAGCCGTTCGTTCCGGTTCCCATCCCTGACTGGCAGATCGGTACGTACCTACGGTGATTTTTTTTTCATTGGTTTGCAACTTTTCGGCGCGTTCTGACGTCAAACGGACAAACCCCTTAAAAACTTACATTATGTACATCGGCGAATTAATCCCCATTTTTGGAATTGTATTTTCGTTCTTGACTCCGGTCCTCATCATTTTTATCATTTTCGTGAACAAGACAAAACAGGAAAAATTCAAGAATGAAGTTCTAAAAGCAGCCATCGAACAAGGACGAGAATTGCCACCCGATTTCTTCAAAACGCAAGAAAAACCCAAAGAAAGTCTGCTTAGGACCTCCACATTCTTTCTGGCATTCGGTATCGGTATCGGCATTTTCTTTTACTTTTTCTTTGCTGCATCGGGAGAAGGCTTGAAGTTTGCTTCCATCGGATTGATTTTTATCTTCATCGGCATTGGCCAACTGATCGCTTATCTGATCGAACAGAAACAAAAGAAATCCGGTGAACAGGAAGGAGTTTGAACTACAGGTTCAGATCAACCAGGAACCGCTCCGCCGGTTTCTTCGTAATCTCTGCAGGGGAGACGCGGCCTTGGCCGACGACATCGCCCAGGAGGCCTTCATCAAGGCCTTTCTGCATTTGGAAACGTTTGGTGGAAGGTCGACCTTCTCCACTTGGTTGTTCCGGATTGCCTACAACTGCTTCTGCGATACTAAAAAAGCGGCTGAACGCTACAGCCCGGTCGAAGTGGAAAGCCTGATAGTCACTGCTTCCGAAAAGTCGGATCAAGCCTTTGACCATCAGGCACTTTATCTGGCATTGGATAAGCTGAATACCAAAGAGCGGACGGCCATCTTGCTGTTTTATATGGAAGAAAAAAGTTTGAAAGAAATAGCGGTCATCACCCGAATGCCCGTCAATACAGTTAAAGCACACCTGTCCAGAGGCAGGTTGCATGTAAGTGAACATTTAAAAGTCATCGGTCATGAAAGAGGATAATGTAAAAGCATTCCTGAACAGTCATAAAGAAACGTTGCCCGAGAACGGCTTCAACGCCCGGTTGTTCAATACATTGAATTACCTGCCACAACCCTTTCCCGCAAAGAATCGAAGTCCACTCATTGTCGGAATCTTTACCGGCATCGGATGCTTGTTGTTCGTGCTGCTGGGTGGATATAGTGTCCTGTTGAACGGGCTTTCCACTATGGATCGGATTTTTATAGATGTTCATGCCATTACACCCGACATCCTGACGACCTGCATCATGCTTGCCTTGGCCTTTGTCGCTCTGATTCGTTTCGCCGTTCGTTCCTATCATTGTTGAGAAAATCGATGCCGGTTTTGTATATTTGCAGTCTAAGCGCTGCGTATGACGGAACAGGAAAAAGCGATACGGCAAATGAACGAATGGGGCGGGAAGGGGAGACCTTTCTTTTTCCTAATCGATTTTGACCTGCAAAAGCCTTTGGTACTTTCGTTGGAGGAAGCGACAGAAGCCGGCATCTGTTTTTCGACCCCAGATTTCCCGGATACTGAAACGGAAACGGCAATCTCTGTTTTTCTGGAGCATGAAGGCTATTCCCTGAGCAGCTACACCTCGCAATTCCAAAACGTCATCGATCACATCCGTGCAGGAGACAGTTTTTTGGTGAACCTCACCTGCCAAACACAAGTAAGGCTCCATCTGCCCTTCGACCAATTGTACAAGGTGGTCCGTGCCAAATACAAACTGTTATACAAAAACCAATTCCTGGTTTTCTCGCCTGAAACCTTTGTTCAGATTCAGGACGGTGTGATTTCCTCTTGCCCGATGAAAGGAACGCTGGATGCAACCCTGCCCGATGCCGTGCAACAGCTCATGGACAACCCCAAGGAAAAAGCGGAACACAGCACCATCGTCGATTTGATCCGAAACGACCTGAGTATCGTCGCCACGGATGTCCAAGTCAAGCGCTTCCGCTACATCGAAGAGATTTCAGCAGGTAAGGGCAGGCTTCTGCAGGCAAGTTCTGAAATAACCGGTCAATTGCCATCAGATTACCCTTCGAAAATCGGTGACATCCTTTTTGCACTTCTGCCGGCAGGTTCCGTCACCGGCGCACCCAAAAAGCGGACGGTCGAAATCATCCGCGAAACAGAAACCTATGAGCGTGGATACTATACCGGTATATTCGGTATATTTGATGGTCGAAACCTGGATAGCGCCGTGTTGATCCGTTTTCTGGAGAATACACCTTCCGGAGTGGTGTATAAAAGCGGCGGAGGCATCACCGCCCAAAGTGACTTGATGCAGGAATTTGACGAAATGATTCAAAAAATATATGTACCGCTTCATTGAAACCATCCGTCTGGAAAACCACCGTTTGCAACACCTCGATTGGCACAACAAACGGCTGAACGAAACACGAAAGCATTTTTTTGCTTCCGCTCTTGAAGTGGATTTGGGGGAGACCTTGGTTATGCCTGACAACCTCGATGAAGGTGTCTACAAATGCCGGATTGTGTACGACGAACAGATTGAAGAAGTTTGCTTTCAGCCCTATATTCCCAAAAGCGTACATGCGCTGCGGCTTGTAACAGACGATCACGCCGATTATTCCTATAAATTTGAGAACCGGGCGATGCTTGAACTTTTATTGTCCCAAAAAGGCGAAGCCGACGACATCCTGATAGTCCGAGACCACTGCATCACCGATACCTCCTATTCCAACGTTGCTTTGTTCGACGGCCTGCACTGGTACACTCCCGACACGTACTTGCTCAACGGGACTTGCCGTCAACGCTTGTTGGCCGAGGGCATACTTAGGGAAACACACATTACACTTCACGATTTGGTTCGCTTTGAGGAAATCCGTCCCATCAACGCCATGCTGGTGTTGGAACGGACGCCTTCTGTGCGGTTGATGTTTTGAATCAAATTTTACTGTACGAATTCGAAGATGACTCGAGGTTTGCTACGAGGCTATTCCATTCAGGAAGCAACTTGCAGGACATTCTTCAGTTTCAGTTTCACACGAATTGTTTTTCCGTCGCGCAGCAGAATTAGCTGGACCGTCGATCTGGAGCGCGTTTCGAAAATGTTCTTGATTTCGTTGATGCTGATTCTGAAACCATTGATGCCGTTGATCTCGAGAATGAAATCGCCGGCTTTCACCCCCGCTTCCTGACCCGGTGAATTTTCCCAGACATTCAACACTTCAGGCAGCTGAAAAGTTTCGTTGTCCTGTACAACCTCGATGCCTGCCATGTTGTACGGAAACGGCAACTTATACAGGTAATTGGGCTTGACATACAATTTGTTGCCTGCCTGATCGAAAATCAGGTCGAAACGGCTGAGTAGTTGACTGCCAACCGTGCCTTCTCGCTGAGCGTTGATATTGGTTCCTGAAATGGAAACAGAATCGGGAAATGCGACGACTGGATCTGATAGCAGAAAATCACCGATCCAAATTTTACCAAGCTTACCTAAGGAGCCTTCAATATCACCACTCAAGCCACGCCCGATGTATCCACGGATTTTTCTGGAAGGCACCGGCACCGGATCGTAGCCGTACGAACGGAACCAAGCGGTCAGTTCAGCACCCGTATCTAGAAGCATCCGAACGGTTCGGATTCTGCCATTGGCATCCTGAATGGGCACCTCAATGAACATTTTATGACCTTCCAAGCTGATAGGCAAGGGTACAAACCCTTTTGGTGGAGTGAAACTGCTCGCATCGTAGAGGTAAATGCATTTTCGGGTATAATCCACCCGTACAATCTGATTACCAAAGAAATCAGCACCGAGAATCCCGTTCATTTTGGTGCCGGTGTGTTTGGATAAGTTGAAAACGTCAGTCTCCAAAATCATGACGGTTTGGTTTTTCAGTTTGTGTTTTCCAATCTGAAGTGTATTGCTGTCACTGACCCAAGCATGCATGTCGGTTCCGGTGCCCAGGCCTTTCAACACCGTTTTGAAGGTCCTATCAAAAACGATGCTGTCCCCGGCTGTCAGTTCGGTTATCAGCGTCGTGCCTATACCTGAATCCAGCAACAAGTTCAGCGGCGGATTATCATTGATTTTCACTTTCATAACGACGTAGGTGCCGACCATTTCGAACGGAATTCTTGCAAGAACCTTGGGACCGTCCGAAGCAGGGGCTTCGAAAGTCAAAAAAAGCATTAGGATCAAGCCAAGCAAGGTTCGCATATACAATTAGTTGGACAGCGCAGTCGGTTTATACATTTCCACCCACCACCTGTCGTCCGCTTTCGGTCAATCCTTTTTGACAGGATTGTAAATGAATGATTTCCAAAAGTAGCAAAAAAAGTTACGGCGAATAAATCTTCGAAAAAATAGTTACGAAAATCGGCTGCAACTACCGAAAAATAGTGTATTTTTGAAAATATGAATCTGGAAGTAATCACTAAAATTCATAAAGCCATGACCTCAAAACTTGCCAGAGAAATCTACGACACCATCTCCGACACTTGTGCGGTAGAATTGTACATTGATCTTATCCAGAAAGCGGTAGTTTATGCACACATTCGTGCAGAATGGGCCTTGGCTGATGAAAAAAGCCAAGCCAGCATGCGTGCTTCGCGTACCGCAGCTCACAATGCCTTTATTGCTGCAACAGGTGCGATGGCATTGGCCATGGCTGAAAATGACGAATCCTCTTCCTGGCGTGAGCATATCGGCAACGACAGACAGGAATCGGCTGAGTTTGCCTGTTGGATACATTACCATTTGAGCATGGAGGCAGAATGAAAATCCGTCTGCTGACTTTTCTTTTATTCATCCCTCTTTTTCTTTGGGCCGAAACAACGGTCACCATTTCCAACCTTCGTCCCCGCACCGATACCGATGGGCAAATTGTGGATGCGCACGATGGCCGCATCACCCAGTTCAACGGGGTATTTTATTGGTACGGAACGGCTTATGGAAATACCTCCGGCTTTTTAAAAAGCAATTTCTATCAAGCATACAGTTCCACCGACCTGACCAGCTGGAAAAAGGAAAGTCCGCTGCTTAAAAATGTTCCGACCGGCGTTTATTACCGTCCTCATGTCGTTTACAACGCCAAAACCAAAAAATACATCCTCTGGTACAATTGGTACGCCCAACTTTGGGACGGAAAGTTCGGCGTGGCCGTTTCGGCAACTCCGACAGGCCCATTCAAAATCGTGAATGCCAATGTCAAGGTGTTCAACAGTGCCGATGGGGTGGGTGATTTTGGTTTGTTCGTGGACGACGATGGCACCGCCTACCTGGCCTACAACACCATCAACGGTCACCGTGGCTCGGTGGAGAAACTCAGTGCTGACTACCTTTCGTCCACCCTCGAAAACGGGGGTTTCCTCACAGAAGGATGTGAGGCAGGCGCAATGTTCAAACGCAACGACAAATACTACTTGCTCACCGACAATACCTGCTGTTTCTGTACGCAGGGTTCAGGCGCCAGAGTGTATGTTTCCAACAGACCTTTGAGTGGTTATGAGCAACGGAACAACATCAACCGTTTCCCCGGAACACCGGCTCCGATGCTGGTTGATGGAGTGCTGAGCCCGAATCTGTATACCACGGTGCGGAAAAATCCGGATGGTGCGTTTACGCCGATTCAGATCAATTTTCAGGGGGATTCTACGTTCAACACCATCAAGGTGATTCAATTTACGGGAAACCGCAAGGGCACCTGCGGCGATACGCTTACCAGCCAAACCCACGAACCGATTCTGGCGCCTTCCTTCGAAGTTCAGTATTGGAAAAATGGCTACTGGATACCGCTCAAAATAACGGAAAAAGCGATGTCCTCATCGGTCTATACGTTGTTGAACCTCCGTTTCGAAACGGTCAAAGCAAGGAGATTGAGGATTCTAACGAGTAAAAGCTATCCTTACAACCTGATGATCAACGAAATAGAAGTGTCTGACAACCAGCAGATGCTTTCAGGCGGTGCCCAAGCTTTCCTGATTGACCAGGACCCAGAAAAATGCCTGCCTCAAATTCCAGGCCAGCAGACGTATGTGATGCCCCTTCAAACGGTGGATGGCGTCCGATTCATCTGGATGGCCGACTTGTGGGGTTCGGCCTCCGACAACATCAAAGGTCACGATTACCAGTACTGGGGCGCTCCGCTGGAATTCGACCCGAAGGGCGACATCGAGCCGATGAAGTGGGTGGATACCTGGCGGGTAAAACTGCCCTGAAACGGTGTTGGTTACTTCAAGAAAAAGTTTTATATTTGCATCATAATTAGAATTCCGCACCACCATGCAGTATTTTTCATACATGCGAACGACCACAACCCCTTGGGGGGTCTGAATATCTTCCACAGTCTGGCAGAACGGTGCATCGGTGCGTGCGCCCGGCCAAGCCCATTAAGGGCTACTTTTCCAACAAAACTTTTTTTCTTAATGGCTGAAACGGTGCTTTCCATGCACTCGGGGCGTTTGTAGGTCCGACGTTGCAGCCCAATAAAAACCAAAACATCGCAGAAAACCACGGATAGCATTTCCGCGCTGTGATTCAAAATTAAACTATATGAAAGTAATGAAATTCGGCGGAACGTCCGTAGGTTCCGTGAACAGCATTCTCACCATCAAACAGATGGTCAGTTCGGCTAGCGAGCCGGTAGTGGTTGTGGTTTCAGCCGTAGGCGGCGTCACCGACCAATTGATTGAGACCACGAAACTGGCTACCGCCGGTGATCTGGAGTATCAAAAAGATTTTCAGGCCATCCGCAGCAGGCACGAAGAACTGCTGAGCGGGCTTTTTGCAGAAGAAGACCTGGCCGCTATCCAGTTTGAAATCGATTCAATGCTCGATGAACTCGGCAACATCTTCAAAGGTTTGTACCTCATTCAAGATTGCTCTCCCAAAACAACGGCAGCCATTTTGAGCTACGGGGAACGCATTTCTTCCCATTTCATAGCTAAACTGCTGAACTCCACACATATTGATGCTCGCGATCTCATCAAAACGGAAGATCAGTTCGGCAAGCACATCGTTGATTTTCAGGAAACATCGCAACTCATTGCAAAAGCGTTTGCCGTACTGCCTGCTATAACGGTTGTCGGCGGCTTTATTTCCAGCAACATCCGCACGGGTGAAACCACCAACCTGGGCCGCGGCGGTTCCGACTATACGGCTGCCATCCTGGCTGCCGACCTGAACGCCACTGTGCTGGAAATCTGGACGGACGTGGACGGTTTCATGACAGCCGACCCGCGCGTCATCAACAACGCTTACGTCATCGAACGCCTCACCTTCGTGGAAGCCATGGAGTTGTGTACCTTCGGCGCCAAGGTCCTCTACCCGCCGACGATTTTTCCGGCCTACAACAAGAACATTCCCATCGTCATCAAAAATACGTTCAATCCCGAAGCTCCAGGTACCTTCATTTCCAACGAAAAAAGCAGTGAAGGCAAAGCCATCAAGGGCATCTCCTCCATTTCCGACACCAGTCTGATCACGGTGGAAGGTTTGGGCATGGTAGGCGTAATCGGTGTGAACTACCGCATATTCAAAGCACTAGCCCAATCAGGCATCAGCGTTTTTCTGGTTTCGCAGGCTTCTTCCGAAAACTCCACCTCCATCGGTGTTCGCAATGCTGATGCCGATGAGGCTGTCCGCGTGCTGCAAATCGAATTCAAATCGGAAGTCGACAACGGGGAAATCAACAAGATTTTCGCTGAAAAAGACCTTGCCACGGTAGCCATCGTCGGTGAAAACATGAAGCGCACGCCGGGTATCGCCGGTAAGCTTTTCGGAACACTAGGTCGCAACGGGATTAATGTAATTGCCTGTGCACAAGGCGCTTCTGAAACCAACATTTCCTTCGTTACCAACGTTTCTTCCCTGAGGAAGGCGCTTAACGTCATTCACGACAATTTCTTCCTGTCCGAATACCAAGTGCTGAACATCTTCCTGACCGGTACCGGTACGGTGGGTGGCAGCCTGCTTGACCAGATCAAGCAACAGCAACCGCTTCTGATGAAGCAAAACGGGCTGAAACTGAACGTGGTGGGTATCGCCGACATCAACAAAGCCATTTTCAACCGCGAAGGCATCGACCTGGGCAACTACCAGGATACGCTGTACAACGAAGGCATTGACACCACTCCCGAATTGCTCAAGCAGGAAATCCTGAACATGAACATCTTCAATTCGGTGTTCGTGGACTGCACGGCTTCGCCTCAAATCGCCGGTCTGTACCGCGAGCTGATGGAAAACAACGTTTCTGTCGTGGCGGCCAATAAGATAGCTGCTTCCTCTGAATACGGCAACTACATCGGTTTGAAGAACCTGGCTCGTCAGAAAGGTATCAAATTCTTGTTTGAAACGAATGTGGGAGCGGGGTTGCCTATCATTAATACCATCAACAACCTGATCAATTCGGGTGACCGCATTCTGAAGATGGAAGCCGTACTTTCTGGCACGCTGAACTATATTTTCAATACCATCAGTGCCGATATACCTTTCAGCCAGACCATTAAAATGGCTCAGGAAGCCCGTTATGCCGAACCCGATCCACGCATTGACCTGAGTGGCAAGGATGTAATCCGCAAGATCCTCATTTTGGCCCGCGAAGCCGGTTACCATTTGGAACAGGAAGATGTGGCCAAGAATCTCTTCGTGCCCGACAAGTATTTTCAGGGCTCGCTTGACGATTTTTGGGCAACCATCGGAGAACTTGATGGTGCATTCGAGGAAAAACGTAAAGTGCTTGCCAGCCAGAACAAACGCTTCCGCTTCGTCGCCAAGATGGAAAATGGCGCTTGCTCGGTCGGTTTGCAGGAAGTTTCTTCCGCGCATCCCTTCTACGATCTGGAAGGCAGCAACAACATCATTTTGATCACGACGGAACGCTATTTGCAGTATCCGATGATGATCAAGGGGTATGGGGCAGGTGCGTCCGTAACCGCAGCAGGTGTTTTCGCGGACATAATTTCTATCGCGAATATCAGATGAAGTATATAATTATATTGGGGGATGGGATGGCTGAAGAAGCGATTCCGGAATTGGGCGGAAAATCGCCGATGCAGCTGGCCAACACGCCCTATATGGATTTGTTGGCCTTAAAGGGTCGAAGCGGGATGCTTGCAACGATACCGGAGGGCTTTGCGCCGGGTAGTGAGATTGCGAATATGAGTTTGTTGGGGTATGATGTCCGAACGGATTTTGAAGGGCGCGGATCATTGGAAGCTGCCAGTATAGGCGTGGCTATCCAACCGGGCGAAATGGCGATGCGGTGCAACATCCTTTGCATTCAGGATGGAAAAATCAAAAACCACTCGGCAGGTCATATTTCCAATGAGGAAGCGGCTGAACTGGTGCATTTTTTGGAGACTGAACTCGGCAGTGAACTGGTAAAATTCCATGTGGGGATTTCCTACAGGCATTTGCTGGTGATGAATGGTGGAAGCAAAAAAATTTATTGCACACCACCGCACGATGTGCCGGGAACCCCGTTCAAGGACGTTCTCGTGAAAGCTTTGGTGCCTGAAGGACAAGCGACGGCTGACGAGTTGAACCGATTAATCCTAAAATCCCAGGAACTTCTGGCCAACCATCCGGTAAACCTGAAGCGTATCGCCGAAGGGAAGGACCCCGCCAACAGTATCTGGCCTTGGTCACCCGGTTATAAGCCGGCCATGAAGACCTTGATGGAGCAATTCCCGAACGTAAAGACTGGATCGGTGATTTCAGCCGTGGACTTGATTAAAGGCATTGGCATTTATGCGGGCCTCGAATCCATTGAGGTGGAAGGCGCAACTGGCTTGTACAATACGAATTACGAGGGTAAGGCACAAGCCGCTATCAAGGAGTTAAGGAAAAAGGATTTCGTGTTCCTGCACTTGGAAGCCTCCGATGAGGCTGGTCACGAGGGGGATGTGCCCTTGAAAATCAAGACCATCGAGTATCTGGATAGCCGTATCGTCGGTCCCATTTACGAAGAAGTGAAGACTTGGGATGAACCGGTGACCATCGCGATTCTGCCTGACCATCCTACGTATTGCCGCACCAAAACCCATGTAAACGAACCGGTACCTTTTCTGATTTATCGCCCAGGTGTGGAACCCGATGCCGTGGTTGTTTACGATGAGTTTGCCGCCCGCAAGGGTGCGTATGGTTTGCTTAAAGACAATGAATTTGTAAAAGCATTATTTATTCTATGAAATACTACAGCACCAATAAGAAAGTAGAACCCGTCTCCCTTCAGGTGGCCGTCGTGGACGGTCTGGCCGGCGACCGCGGGCTCTTCATGCCAGAACGCATCAACGTACTTCCTGCTTCTTTTTTCGACGAAATCCAGGACTTGAGCTTTCAGGAAATGTCTTACCGCGTAGCCGACGCTTTTTTTGGCGAAGACATCGAAGCTGAAACGTTGAAGAAAATCGTCTACGACACGTTGAGTTTTGATACGCCGTTGGTTCACGTAAAGGATAACATCTACAGCCTTGAGTTGTTTCATGGGCCGACTTCAGCCTTTAAGGATGTGGGCGGTCGTTTCATGGCCAGAATGCTGGCTTATTTCATCCAGAAACAGGGTCAAAGCCAAGTTAACGTGCTAGTTGCCACCTCAGGCGATACCGGTTCTGCTGTAGCCAATGGTTTCCTCGGAGTGGAAGGTATTCACGTTTATGTGTTGTATCCCAAGGGTTTGGTTAGCGAGATTCAGGAGAAGCAGTTTACCACGCTGGGGCAGAATATCACGGCGATTGAAGTGGACGGCACGTTCGATGATTGCCAGGCACTGGTCAAGGCTTCGTTCATGGATGCCGACCTGAAGGCGCACATGAATTTGACTTCGGCCAATTCCATCAACGTGGCTCGGTTCCTGCCGCAGGCATTTTACTATTTCAATGCGTATGCTCAACTGAAGCGTTTGGGTAAGGCCGACAACATGGTGGTTTGCGTGCCCAGCGGCAATTTCGGCAACATCACCGCCGGACTGTTCGGCAAAAAAATGGGTCTGCCGGTGAAGCATTTCATCGCCTCCAACAACAACAACGACATTTTCTTTGAATACCTCAAGACAGGCGAATATAAGCCCAGACCTTCTGTTTCGACCATCGCCAACGCCATGGATGTGGGCGATCCGAGCAACTTCGCGCGGGTTCTTGACTTATACGGACACAGCCATGCGGACATTTCAGCAGACATCAGCGGTGCCCGTTACGACGACACTCAGATTGCGGAAACGGTGAAGAACGTTTATGACGAAACCGGTTACTTGCTCGATCCGCACGGAGCATGTGGCTTTCGTGCTTTGGAAGAGCAACTGCAGCCCGGTCAGGTCGGCGTGTTCCTGGAAACCGCCCATCCGGCTAAGTTCAAGGAAACGGTGGAAGCCATCATCGGCGCACCTGTAGAAATTCCGGAACACCTTCAGGCATTCATGAAAGGAGAGAAACTGTCGATTCCTATGTCGAAGGATTTTGAGGACTTCAAGGCGTTCTTGCTTAAGCGGTAAGATGATATCAGTTACATTCGGGCAGACTTACGCGTTGGACTGCCCGTTTTCTGTATTTGAACAACATTGGTTTAACTTTATTGGAATTTCTGTATCAAACCAGATATTGACTTGACCTAAAGATTTCCGAATGCCCCGACCTTTTTTGATTCTTGTATTTTCCATGATGTTGTTTAGCATTTCTACGTATGCACAACACAGCATTCAAGGTAAAATACTGGATAAAAGGGACGAGGGATCCATCGAATCAGCGACCATTCGATTGCTGAATGCAAAAGATTCCATTTATTTGCTGAGTTGTCAGACCCTTTCTGACGGAAGTTTCACTCTAAACAAGGTACAAAACGGAGACTATGTTTTAGAGGTTCGATTCTTGGGTTACAACACTACATTCCGATCGGTTTCCTTGACCAATAAGTCCGTCATGCTCAAAAATATTTATCTGGAAAGCCTCGATAATCCATTGGATGAAGTGGAAGTTACCGGCAAGATCGCACAAATGTCCGTTAAGAATGATACGATCGAATACAACGCTGCCGCATTCAAAACTGCCGAAAATGCTCCAGTGGAAGATTTGTTGAAAAAGTTGCCTGGCGTTGTGGTGGATGAAGACGGCAAAATCACCATTAATGGGGAGGAAATCAAAAAGATCCGCGTGAATGGGAAAAAGTTTTTCGGAGGCAACATTCAAATGGCAACCAAAAATATACCGGTTGACTTGATTGATAAAATTCAGGTGATCGATCAAAAGTCTCAAATGGCAGAACTGACTGGATTTGAGGATGAAAACACCGAACGAATCATCAATCTCACCTTCAAACCCAATAAAAAAAAGGGCGTTTTTGGTAATGTGACAGCAGGTGGAGGAGTGGACAGGGAAAATGATTTTCGCTACAACAGCAATGCCATCCTCAACATTTTGAATGAAAAGGCGGAATCATCCATCATCGGCGGTGCAAACAATTCCAATAAACAACGGAGCGCCAAAGGAAGGGAAGGTATCGGGGGAGCCAATGGTATCACAGAAACCCAAAACCTTGGATTCAACAACAATACCGAGTTTTCAAAGGCTTTAAAAATTGGTGGAGACGGATCCTACAACCATACCTCCAATCTGACGGAGACCTCTTCGGAACGTGAAAGTTGGCTGAGCGGAGTGACCTACAACAACCTCAACGAATCGGGAATGAGCAGAGAAAACCATCAGGCAAACGTGCGACTGGAGCTGGAATGTAAACTGGATTCATTCACCACGATGATTGTACAACCGGAGTTGGATTACTCAAAAGGGTTCAATACCAGAAACAGCCAGTACGCGTATTTTGCCGACGGCGACAGCATCAGCTGGGGCAAATCAATCAACAAGGGCGAAAACGATGGAAAAAGCGCCAATCTCAATCTTATTTTCAGCCGAAAATCAACATTTAAAAAAGGCCGAACCTTTACGTTCAGCCTAGGTGGATCGTTCAATGATTCAAAGAGTTCAGGTACCAATTATTCGGAGAAAAAGACCCAGGACACGACTGTCGTGGTGGATCAGCGGACAGAAACAAGTGCGACTTCAACCAATGTCAACTTTCGTGTTTCGTTCGTGGAACCCTTATGGAATCTGGAGAATTTCCTGGAAGCTTCAGCATCGATGCGGATGAGCAACCGGAATTCCGAGAAATTGCAGTTCAGACGGGGAGAAAACAATCTTTACAATGAGTTGGATTCGGTTTATAGCAACAGTTTCGAAAATGCTTTTTACAACGAAGTGGCTGAATTGAATTTTCGACATCAGGAGCCAAAGTTCAATTACATGATCGGAGCCAAAGTGGAGCCCTCTCAAACTTACAATACCATGTACTATAAGAACGGCTATGTGCTCAACAGGCCGAATAAGGTCATCAATGTGTCTCCTACTGCGACCTACCGCTATGTGTTCGGGAAAAAGAAGTTCGCCCGCCTGGAATATCGCGGCCGAACCAGTCAACCCAGCATCGAGCAGATGCAACCCGTCAAGAACAACAACAACCTGATGCACGAAACCATTGGTAATCCACTGCTGAACCCTTCATTTGAGCATACGTTGCGATTGATGTACAGTAGTTTCGATGCTAAACGATTTTCTTCGTTCAGTGTCGGGCTGAACGGCTCTTTTACAAAAGACGCACTCATTACGAACAGCATTTACGACAAAACCGGAAAGCAATACAGCCAAATCATCAATGCAGCGGAAATGCCCTTCAATACGAATGCGAACATCATGTTCAACACCCCGGTCATCAAAAATCGATTGCAATTCAATACGCGCACAGAAATAAGTTTTAATCAACGCTACGGCTATTCCGACAGGGATAGGACGGTTGCTGCGTTCGATGCGGACGGAAATCTGCGGCTGGGCAGTTTGAGCAGTACGCAGAACGCCAGTGCCAGCGAAAACCTGTCACTGACTTTTACGACGGATTTGCTGGAAGTGGGCCTTCGTGGTTCCGTTCGGTATTCCAATACGCAGAACAACCTGAATGCTCGGAAAAACCAGGAAACCAAGGACTGGACGGGTTCCAGCAATGTGAACCTGCATTTACCCTTCAACTTGAATGTTTCCAGCGATTTAAGTTATACCAATCGGCAAGGGTACTCCGCTTTTGACAGAGACGAATGGGTGTGGAACGCTTCAATCGACAAATCTTTTTTTAGGAATAAGGGAACCTTGTCCTTGCATTTTTACGATATTCTCCAGCAAAAGCTCACCATCCGCGAAAACATCGGCGACAACTTCAGACAATTGAACAGATTCAATGCCTTGACATCGTATGTGATGCTGAGCTTTACCTATAAGATCAATCGATTCGGAGGTAGAGTTCGAGGTGTAAAAGGAGGTGGCTAAATTGAACTATTATACTTTGTATGTCAAACTCCCGTTCGGACAAACCGCCACACACTTTAGACATTTGGAGCAGGAATAATTGTCGCCCGATTTCAGTTTCTCAGGTTTGTACAGGCTGAACTTTGCCGGTTCCAACGTGGAGATATAACACTCCTTGTCACACTTGCTACATTTGATGCACGTGTCGTTGTTGACTTTGATCCTGAACAGGGACCATTTGTTCAGAAATCCCGATACCCAAGCAATGGGGCATCCCACTTTGTGGTACTGGTACATGCTGCCGAACTGAGCACTGCCGCCCATGAGGAGTTCCATTGCAAAACCGATGGGACACATCCAGCGACAAAAAACTTTACCGAAGATGAATCCGGTTCCGATTCCGAACAGTACGATGTACCAGAGGGAGATGTCGTAATTATGGCTGGCGATGTACACCAGCGCGCCCAAAATGGCAAGGATGACGATGCGTTTGGAAATGATGAGTTTGGTCAATTTTTTCATACGATGCGTGGTAGTTTTCCGGTTTTGCTCCAAAGGACAGAATAGCCCCAGGCTTGTTTCAGCCAATGGCCTACGATGGGCATGGGAATCATTATTTCTCTTTTGTCGTCTCTGTAAACGAAGGCGGCGCCATTGCCCATATCCATCACGCAGAGGATGTTGAGATGCTCCTGATAGCCTTTGAATGCGTGACTTCCTTTTTCGATCTGCAGAATATTGTGAGCGGCATTCTTGCCCATCACTTCAGCGATGTGTCCTTGCCTGGCTGTCCATTCAGGCCCTTCATAGGCTGCCGCATCGCCGATGGCAAATACATTCGGGAATTCAGAAACTTGGTTGAAATTGTTTATTTTTACGAACCCTGCTTCTGATAAAGGCAGGTCGGAATTTTTTAAAATGGCAGAACCCGTTCCGGCAGCGATGAACATCGTCAAATCGGAGGGCAGTTTGCTACCATCCTCAAACAGGACACCGTCTTCTATGAATTCCGTTATTTTTTTGCCGAAACGTTTGTTCAAGTTTTGTTGCGCAAACATACTGTAGATGGCTTTCATCGCCTTTTTTCCCATTCGGGCACCTGGTTCCTCCATAGGCGCGAACATGGTCAGTTCAAAGTTCTTGCGAATCCCTTTTTGGGATAGGTAATGATGGATGTTGAATAAAAGCTCGAATCCTGGTCCGCCACGAACCGCCGATTTGTCTTTCGGATTTCCACCGAAACCGATGGCTATTTTCCCGCTGCCCTTCCGGATCAGACTATCCAGTTTATCCCGTAATTCGACCGCCTGTTGCGGTTTTCCGCAGATGGTGAACGTGTTTTCAATGCCCTTGTGCGGCATCTTGTCGGCACCGATGGCTACGACCAGGTAGTCGTAATGCAACACCTGACCTTCGCAAATGACTTCGTTGTACGATGCATGAATGCCGGTGACTTTGTCTATGACCACTTTAAACGGATGCTTCTTTTGAATATCCTTCAAGGGTACTTTCACATCGTCAAAACTCTTTTTTCGAACCGGTATCCAAATGGAGATGGGATACACAAACAAATAATCACGGTCGGAAACCAACGTGACGTCCACCAATCCCGATTTCTGCAGTGAGATGGCTGTTTGAACTCCGGCGAAACCGCCGCCTAGGATCACTACCTTTTTCATACCGATTTAAGTTCTTTCAGAAGGAAATCTTTTTGCTTGATTCCTACAAACCGCTTTACTTCTTTACCGTTTTTGAACAACACCATCGTCGGAATACTACGGACATTGTAACGCACGGCAATGGACTGAAACTGACCTGTATCCACTTTGCCCACACGGGTGTTTCCGGTTAAATCTTCGGCCACTTCATTCAGAATGGGGATCATCATCTTGCATGGAGCACACCAATCGGCAAAAAAATCGACCAGCATCACCTTGTTTTTAAGCTGTTGGTCAAAGTTCTTATCGGTCAAGGTCAGGATATTGGCATGGTCGGCCACTTTGGGGACTTTCTTCATGGCATAACGCGCATAGACGTTCAAAAGTAGAAATCCAACCACAAGGCTTCCGATTATTATTAAAATAGTTTGCATTCGTTTTGAAAATTAAGTTAATGACTGAAATTTTTCGTTGATGTATTCCGATGCAGCCAGTGCAGCAACCGTGCCGTCCGCCACTGCAGTGGAAATTTGTCGGAAACGTTTGGCGATGCTGTCACCGGCAGCATAGACCCCTTCCAAATTCGTGGCCATATCCGAATCAACCACGATTTCACCCCACTTGTTCAACTCGACAGTGTCGGTCAGAAACTCCGTGTTGGGTATATATCCTATAAAAACAAAGGCCCCATCCGTTTTAAACTGCGTTGATTCGTTGGACTTAACGTTTTTGATTTCCAGGCTCTCCAGCCGTTCTTTTCCATTAAAAGCAGTTACGGTAGAATCCATGATGAAATGGATCTTTGGGTTGTTTTGCGCATCCTTGATGGCATGATCACTTGCCTTGAATTGTCTGGATTTATGCACCAAAGTCACCTTGCTGGCATACTTGGTCAGCGATACTGCTTCTTCCAGTGCCGTATTCCCACCACCGATCACCACAATTTCTTTATCCGTGAAAAAGTCGCCGTCACAGGTGGCGCAATAGGAGATGCCCCGACCTTTGAAATCATCTTCGCCTGGTACGCCCAATGTTTTGGACCGTCCACCCGGACTCAGAATCACGCATTCAGCTGTAAACGTGTTGCCATCGGAAAGCGTCAGGCTTTTCACACCGTTCACTAAATCAAGGTGTTTGATTTCTGTATTCGACTTGATGTCGCAACCGAACGTTTTCGCTTGCTTTTTCATGATGTTCGAGAGTTGATAACCGCTGATGTTTTCAACGCCAGGGTAATTGGCAATCTCATGAGTCAGAATCATTTGCCCGCCTACCGTACCTTCGTTCACGATCAGTGTCCTGCGTCTGGCACGCGACAGGTAGATTCCTGCCGAAAGACCGGCAGGCCCAGCGCCTATCACAATGGCATCGTAATGATTGTTGGCATCCATTGTATTATGCTTTTTCAGCAAACTCAGCATTCAGGATGCTGGTGACCTGCGCTTTGTTCTGAATGCTGGATGTTGCCTTCACCACTTTTCCGTTTTTGTAGTAAATGGTGAACGGAATGCCCATGAAACCCTGTACTTCGGGCAAACTGCGAATAACGTGCGATTCGGGATTGTCAAACTCCATATCGCAGAATTTTACGTGCTTGTATTCGTCCTCCAGCTCTTCGGCAATGCCGTAGACCGGGATGCACATGGGGCCCATGCGACCGCATACAACCATGACGTTTTCATTTTCGCCGAGAATCTGTGCATGTTCTTCAGCCGATTCGATGTGTTTTAAGCCTGTGTATAACATATTATTTAGTTTTTATTATTTATGATACAAAGGTAGGCCGTGTCAAACAAGAAGTGAAATGTTTGACCTTGATGTAAGACAACTTTTATGTTGAGATAGGTTGGAAAGAAAAAGTGGTGGATTCAAGTTCCGAACTCCGAGTGCCAAGGCTGTTTTGCGAGGTATTTAAACAAGTAAAAGCTTTGTATAATAGGGGGCTGAAACCCCATTCCTGCTCTGTTTTTGCACACTTGATATACAGGTGTGCATAACATGTTTTATAACATACAAAGTTGCATGAATATAAATAATCCAAACTAGGAATATTTCGTAGAAGAAAGTAATTTTGTGGTTCAATAAAGAAATTTTTCAGTATATAACCATCGTTTTTCTGATTGGTATATTAGATTTGTATTGAACTGCATTTAACCACTTAAAAATAAATACTATGCCAAACGATCTCGAAGCTCAGGTTCAATTGCTTGAAAAGCAAATGAAGAAATTGCAAGCCAACCAACAAAAAGATCAGTTATCCATCGTCGTGTTTTCAGGGGATCTCGATAAGGTCCTGGCAGCCATGATTATTGCCACGGGTGCTCGCGCTATGGATATGGAAGTGAAACTCTTTTTTACTTTCTGGGCAACCACCATGTTGCGTGACAAAAAGAAAAAGGTGAAAGGCAAAGATTTGATTTCGAAGATGTTCGGTATGATGCTTCCCAAAGGCAGCAATCAGCTGAAACTTTCCCAAATGCACATGGCCGGAATGGGAACCGCCATGATTCGTGATCTGATGAAAAAGAAACACGTTGCTTCCCTCGAAGAAATGATAGCCACTGCCGCCGAACTGGATGTGGAAATCAACATCTGCCAAATGTCCATGGATCTGATGGGCTTTAAAAAGGAAGAAATGATCGATTACCCCAATCTGAAATACGTAGGGGTGGGTTCCTACCTGGCCGACGCCGGTGAAAGTCGCGTACAACTATTCATTTAAAAATATATATCATTATGACCAACGAAGAACTGAAAGCCCTAAAAGTGGACCTCTCCATCGATGCCCGCGGAACCGCTTGCCCTGGACCACTTTTAGCCGCTAAAAAAGCCATCGGCGAAATTGAATCCGGTGAAATCATGGAAGTGCTTTCCGCCGATGAAGGCACCAAGAGCGACATCCCCCGCTGGTGTGGCAAAATTGGCCATGAATACCTCGGCTTCTACGATGAGGATAGCTTTAGTCGTCTTTTTTTACGTAAAGAATAAGCTATAAATCAGCATTTTAATATACCTGACGCTGTTGGGTACAGGGTTCGTACACCCTAAATCGAACTAAAATAAATGATTATGAGTACTTCCACCACACCAAAAATTCTGGTGTTTTCAACCGACAAGATTTCTGACCCGGGCATTGACCAGGCCGGATTGCGCAAAATCCACTATGCGCCCACGGTCTATGTGATCAGCATGCCTTGTTCCTCTGGTATTAAAACCCGATGGATCCTACGTGCCTTTGAGCAAGGTTTCGACGGAGTGTTCATCGCTGCCGATGGACATGAGTGTTCCTACAGTTCCCGCTGTGCCGACCATACCAACCGGATCGTCGAGGAAGCACAAGTAGCCATGAAGGCGTTGAAAATCAATCCCAAGCGCATCCGTATGGCCGCCCTTTGTTCGGTTTGTGCGGAACCCTTCATGAACCACATGGAGAATTTTGGTAAGATTTTGTCCGGTCTGGAAGAATGAAAGCAATAAAGAAATACGATGCCCTCGTCATTGGCGGTGGCATAGCCGGACAGGAAACCGCGCTGAGTTTAGCCGACATGGGCAAGAAAGTTTTGTTGGTCGAAAAAGGACTCTCCATCGGCGGAAAAATGATTCAGTTGAGCAAGGTGTTTCCGACTTTGGACTGCGCTGCTTGCATCACAACTCCTAAAATGTCTGAAACCGCCCGCCATCCCAACATAACTTTGATGTTGAACAGCGACGTGGAAAGTGTTGAAAAGGTGGACGGCAGCTTTGACGTCCGCATTTCCAAGAATCCGCGTTTCGTGGTTCAAGCCGACTGTACCGGTTGCGGCGAATGCGAAATCGTTTGTCCGGAAGTACGCAGTGACGAATACAATACGCATCTGGCTGGCCGAAAGGTGGCCTATATCCCGTTCAACTTGGCTAATCCACGCATTGCGACCATTGATAGGATGGGGCATTCCGCTCCTTGCATCAATGAATGTCCGGGTGGTGTGAAACCTTATGGTTACATCACGTTGTCCCGCAATGGTCAGTACGAGGAAGCGATGAAGTTGCACCTCGAAGACATACCTTTTCCCGGAAGTCTGGGCCGTGCTTGCTATGCACCTTGCGAAGGCGCCTGCACCCGTGCCGGATTGGAAGCAGGAGTAGACATCCGCCGCATCAAACGCCATTTCGCCGATTGGTATTACGAAAAATATCCGGAAGCTCCGGCTGTGGAAATCAAGGAAAAATCAGGAAAGAAAATAGCCGTGATCGGTTCAGGACCTGCCGGTTTGACCTGTGCATACCAACTGGCGCTCAAAGGCCACGAAGTTAAGATATTCGAAGCTGCACCCGGTGCCGGTGGCATGCTCAAACTCGCGTTGCCGGAATACCGCGCTCCCAAAAACGTCGTTGACCGTGATATTCAGAACGTCACTGTTTTGGGTGTCGAAATCGAACTGAACCACAAGGTCTCGGATTTGGCTGCCCTGAAAGAACAAGGCTTCGACCTCGTATTTATAGGAGTTGGAACACATGTCAGCGTGAAAACCAACGCACCTGGTTCCAATTTGAAAAACATCATTGGTTGCATGGAATTCCTCCGCGAATCCAACATCGGCAAAAAAGAAGACCTGACGGGTAAGAAAGTTATGGTCATCGGCGGTGGAAACACAGCCATTGATGCTGCCCGTACGTCACTGAGACTGGGCGCTTCATCTGTAAAAGTCGTTTACCGTAGAAGTCGCGAGGAAATGCCTTGCTTCGCTCCTGAAATCAAGGAAGCTGAGGAAGAAGGCGTTGAAATCGTCGTACTCCGCAATCCGGTGGAATACATCGGCGAAAACGGCAACGTGAAAAAAGTCAAACTTACCAAGATGCAATTGGGTGAAACGGATGCCAGTGGCCGCCGCAGTTCCGATGCCATCAAGGGTTCAGAATACATCGAAGAAGTCGATTACGTCATCGAAGCTGTCGGTTTGAAACCCACGACCGCACCTTTTGTCGGTCAAGTCGAACTGAATAAGAACGGTACGGTCAAGGCCGACCCCAAGACCCTGCAAACCTCTGTTGATTACATATTTGCCGGAGGTGACTCCACCACTGGTGCCACCACACTGATCGAAGCCGCCGGACAAGGCAAGAAGGCTGCGTTCTACATGGACAAGCTGTTGCGTGGTCTGAATATGGTGGATTTCGTAGACGGTGACAAATTGCCTGCCGTTGACAAGACCAAAATACTTTCAACGTTCAAAGGCCCATTCCGCCAACCAGTAGCCCCTCAGCATATGCCTTTGGCATCTAGAAGGACCAGTTGGGAAGAAGTCGAACATACCTACACCGAAGACGAACTGAAGGCCGCCACCTCCCGTTGCCTGGATTGCAGCAATTGCCGCGAATGCCACCAATGTGTGAACGCTTGTCCGTCCAACGCCATCGATTTCAGCCAAAAGAAAATTACGGTGGAAGCCAGTGTCGGTTCCGTAGTCGTAGCAACCGGTTACCAATTGTTCCCGCCACAGGGCAAACCCGAATACGGTTACGACAAATACCCCAACGTAGTCGATTCCCTCCAAATGGACCGACTCATCGCACCGACTCGTCCGTATAACAACTTGCTACGTCCGGGCGACGGAAAAGTGCCCGATAATATCGCCTACGTGCTCTGCACAGGTTCTAGGGATTCCTCCATTGAGAACACCGGTTGTGGTAGCGATTGCGCCAACAACCCCATCTGCTCACAGATCTGTTGCATGTACTCCATCAAGCAGGCTCAATTGCTCATGGGTGCGCTCCCGATGGCCGACATCACCATTTATTACATGGATATCCGCGCTTTCGGTAAGGGCTACGAAGAATTTTTCATGCAGTCCAAATCGATGGGTGTGAACTTTGTCAAAGGCAAGGTGGCCAAGATTCGTGAGAACGAAAACGGCAGCGGCGACTTGATCTTGCGTTACGAAGACGTGACCAAGGGCGTCGTCAAGGAAGCCAAACACGACATGGTCGTGCTTTCCACCGGTGTAGTTCCAAACAAACACGTTCCTGTAATGTTCCCCAAACAGAAACTCGAACTCGACCGTTTCAACTTTGTCAAGCAGACGGACGAACTCGTCAGCCCGTCATTGACCAGCATCCAAGGCGTATTCGTAGCCGGTGCCGTCTCAGGTCCTAAGGATATTCCCGATTCCATCCTGTCTGCCGGTTGTGCCGCCACCGAAGTGGCTGCTTATTTGACCCAAAATACAGTAACATTATGAAGAACAGAATAGGCGTATACATTTGCCATTGCGGCGGCAACATCTCCGATTACGTGGATGTGGAGCAACTCGGTAAAATGTTCTCCAAAGAAGAGAACGTACAGATTTCCAAGGACGTCATGTTTGCCTGTGCCGACTCCAACCAGATCGACATGGTCAACGATATCAAGGAGAAGCAATTGGATGCCATCGTAGTGGCTTCCTGCTCTCCAAAACTGCACTTGCACACCTTCAAAGGCGTTGCAGCCCGTGCAGGGCTGAACCCCATGAACTACGTTCAGGTGAACATTCGTGAACAATGCTCCTGGCCGCATTCCGACCATCCCCGCGAAGCCACCGTCAAGGCAGCCGGGCTCATTCGTGCCGGTATCAACCGTGTCTCCTTCTCGCAATCCCTCGAGAACATCGAAGTGCCCGTTAAAAAGGCTGCACTGGTCATAGGAGCTGGTGTTTCCGGTATGAAAGCCGCCATCGACTTGTCCAGACTCGGCAACGATGTGTTCCTCATCGAGCAGGAATTCAACGTAGGCGGCCAGATTGCAGGCAAGAGCAAGGTGTTCATGAGCGGCCAATCCGGTAAGGAAATCATCGAAAAACTGTATCAGGAAATCCGTTCCCGCGAAAACATCACCTTGTTTACCGGTGCCACCCTCGAAAAGGTTTCCGGCAGTTTGGGTAATTTCAATGTTGAAATCAGGGTTCGTCCACACGAAACTCTTACCAATACTGGCCTTCCAAAAACAGGGATGAAATTCGATCCGACCAACCTTAAGACGCTGCAAGTCGATGAAAAAGGCGACCGCATGGCTTTCCTGGTCGGTTCCATCCTGGTAGCCACCGGCTTCGACCATTACAAACCTGCAGAAGGTGAGTTCGGTTACAAAACATTGCCAAACGTGGTGACGTTGCCTGAATTCACCAAATTGATGGATGCCTCCAAAGACAAGTTGGTATTTGAAGGCAAGACCATCAAGAGCGTTGGTTTCATCTATTGCGTCGGCAGCCGCCAGACCAAAGGTGACAACAAATATTGCTCCCGTCAATGTTGCACGGCAACTATTCATACGTCGTTGCAACTGAAGGAGAAGTTCAGCGACATCCAGACGTATCATTTTTACAGGGATATACGTACGTATGGCAAGCAGGAAATCCTATACGAACAGTCCTCCAAACAAGGCGACCTCTATTTCAAATACGAGGAAAAGGAAATGCCGGAAGTTTATACCGAAGGCAAGACCACGCTGATCAAGGTCAAGGATTACCTCACCGCCAAAATGGAAATCGAAGCGCCGGTGGATCTGGTCGTTTTGGTGACTGGCATGGTAGCCAGAGCCGATGCGGGAAAGATTTCAGAACACCTGAAAATCCCCATCGGCAGCGACAAGTTCTTCAACGAAATCCATCCAAAACTGAAACCCGTGGAAACCGTCATCAAAGGCGTGTACATCGGTGGATCCTGCCAAGGGCCCAAGAACATCAGCGAATCCGTGCAATCGACCTTGGCTGCCACGGCCAAGATGAATGCTTTGCTGCAGAGCGGTTCGGTCTCCGTCGATCCCATCGTGGCAAGCGTCAACCCTTCAGATTGTACGTGGTGTGGCAAATGCGCCGATGTTTGTGATTACAGCGCTCTCAAGGAAGTGGAAGATGCCAGTGGTAAGCACATCGCCGTGGTGAACAAGGGGGTTTGTACCGGTTGCGGCATCTGCACTCCGATTTGTCCGGAAAACGCCATCGAAGTAGCCCAATACACCGACCATGAAATCGAAGCCATGATTGATGGATTCATGACCGACTTTGAAATAAAGGAACGAGTTAAGGAAACCGACGATACGGCCGACGAAGGAGCCACGCACATGAAGGAATATCCGCAGGTGTGGAAGGAAATACTCGCTGGCATCAAGGATGAAAAGAACACCATTCCAGAAATCGCCGCAAACTCCGGCCTTAGTGCCGACCTCGTGACATGGCACCTAATGACGATGAACCGTTACGCCATCGTGGTGGCCGACGGAACCGACGAAGATCAGACCTATTATTATTACAAGAAAAAACACTGAATCATGGCCAGAATCAATCCAAAATTTGCTGTCGAACTCGCCAAATACGGGGATAAGGACTTCAACGCCTGCTTCAACTGTGGCAATTGCACTGCCATTTGTTCCCTGTCCACTGCCGACAGTTCCTTCCCGCGCGAAATGGTCCGCTATTCGACCCTTGGTCTGGAAGACGAAATCAAAGCCTCGCTGAAACCCTGGCAATGTTACTATTGCGGCGAATGCACAGCCAATTGTCCCCGTCAAGCCGATCCGGGCGAACTGATGATGTCCCTTCGCCGCTGGCTTACCGCCAAGTACGACTGGACTGGTCTTTCCGGCCTGCTCTACAAATCATTAACGTTGACTTGGGTGGCCATGATTGCTGTCCTCGCCGGTGTCATTGGTTTTGCCTACTCCGTCAATTTCGAGCTTTCAACGATGCTGGAATTCGGCCATTGGTTCGAGTTCATCGCCATCGCCACGGTAGGAGTAACCATCCTTGCACCCAACATTGCGCGAATGTGGTACTTTACCATTCTGAAACCCAAAGTCAAGGTGCCCTTTAAAAAATACGTGACTTCGCTGGGCGAACTGTTCATCCACATGTTCACTCAAAAACGCGCCTTGGGCTGCGACGACAACCAGTTCCGCTGGTTCGAACACTTCGTGCTGGTGCTGGCATACTTGTCGCTGCTGTTTACTACGGTGTTCCTGAACTGGTTCCATACTGAATACTTGTTCGTCCATATTCTCGGTTATGTGCTGAGCGGCATCATTTTCGTGGTCACCTTCGACTTCGTCCGTCACCGCATCAAAAAGGACAAGGCTGTCGCCAAAAAGTCTCAGCCTTCGGACTGGTTCTTCGTGGTCTGGCTGTTCCTGATGGGCATTTCAGCCTTCCTGGTGCGTATTTTCATCGATTTCGACATACTGGAAAACAACAAGTGGATATTCCTGGTGCACCTCACGGTGCTGGCTCAATGGGCCATCCTTATCGTACCCTTTGGCAAGTGGACGCACTTTTTGTACCGTTCATTTGCGATGTATTTTGATAAGCTGAAAGCAAAATCATGATTTTGTTGCACACATTTTTATTCTAATTCTTTCCTGATTCGTAAAATGAAGATATTTATTCGGAAATTGAAACAAATACCGATGATTTACGATCTAATATTGTATTTTTAACTTACAAAACATCGTAAACATGATCGTAGCCATAGACTTGGGGGGAACAAACATCCGGGTAGCCCGCCTGGAACAGAATCGTATCGTTGCTCAGAATGCGGCATTGCTGCAAGACAAGGATAATCTTCAACATACCTTGGACCAATTGATATCCCTTATTGATTCAGTCATGGATGCCACTGTGACGGGAATCGGTATCGGTGTTCCTTCCGTAGTCGATGTGGAGACTGGAACCGTATACGATGTGACCCACATTCCTTCCTGGAATAAGGTGGAGTTGGGCCGCTTGCTCGAAGACCGATTTGATGTTCCAGTCAAAGTCAACAACGATGTCAATTGCTTCATTTTGGGAGAACACCGTTATGGGGCTGCACAAGGATATCAGTCGGTCGTCGGTCTGACTTTGGGTACAGGCTTGGGCGGCGGCATCATTGTAAACGGTGAACTTTTTGCCGGCCGAAACTGTGGAGCCGGGGAATTCGGTATGTTGCCCTACCTCGATGACGTTCTGGAAACCTATTGCAGCGGGAGTTTCTTCCCGAAACAATTCGGCATGACAGCGTTGGAAGCTTTTCAAAAAGCCGAAGCAGGGGAAGAAAACGCTTTGAAAAGCTGGGAGGAATTTGGACTTCATGTCGGATCAGCCATTAAGACCGTAGTCTATACCTACGATCCGGAAGCCATCGTTTTGGGAGGGTCACTTGTAAACGCCTTTCCATTCTTTGAAGCATCTATGAGGAAATCCATGATGGATTTCGCTTTTCCCGAATCCATGAAACGATTGGAGGTCTTCACTTCAAAGCTGAACAACGTAGCCCTGTTGGGAGCTGCATCCCTTATCCGATAAACACATTTCCAATTTTGCGGGCTCGTGTTGGCTTGTCGATGTCGATTCCGGTCGCCAGACCAATCTCAACCAACAGGTTCCAGCCTGCACATAAGTAAACATAGGGGTTTAACACTCCTGCCGAAGGAACAAGAATGGTGGGGAAGGGAGTTTCCCTATCTGCAATGGCAACCACGTGCAATCCGACACCTTCGACAAGCACTTCCTGAAACTTTTCCATTTCAGACTCAATAGGGTCAATCCAAAACACAATGTCTCGTTTATCCATCACTTCTTCGATGCCGTGCGCTACGTAGGTTCCTTCCAGAAAATCCGATTTCTTATGGGTGATCTCATTGGTTTTTAGGGCTAATTCCTCGGCAACACCATCGTTGTATCCTGCAAAATAAATGGTTGGAGCCTTAACCGCCCATTCGACAATCTCCCGACTGATGGGCATGGTCAGCGTTTGTTCCAATGCTGAAGCCAACGATGGTAGCCTGGCACCCAAATCGATGCCTTTCAGGTGCCAGAGAATCGATTCGTAAATCAGCGCTTGTTCCACCACACTTTTTGTCGCAGCTACCGCTTGTTCGGGACCACAATGGAGCACAAAGGTTTCTTTGCAAGCCTCTTGCAACGGAGTATCCTTTTTTGCTGTTACGGCGTACCTTCTCTCATTGCCCGTTGCTGCGAGTTTTTGGGCAAGCAGGATCACTTCTTTGGTCTGACCAGAATTCGATGAGCAGAAAACGGCAAATTTTGATAAGTCGTAGAGCTCGGATTGATGGGAGCCGTCCGTGAATACTGCCAAGTCCAAGCCCATGGTCAGTGCTTTCCGAACAGCATTCTTTGCTGGAAAAATTCGGCTGGAACCTTCACCGGTGAGCAGCAGTTTGTCGACCGATCTTAATTCTTCTGCGATGTTCATGGTCTGTTTGAAGTCGAAGTTTCTGACCACTTCCGTTGTTTCCAGCATTTCACGGATCAATGCAAAGGTACCGTATGTAATGTCTTCAGGTTTCATTTCATCCTCCTTGCTAATTTACTACAATGATAGTGTAGGGTCAGGATTTCAGCAGATGTCATTTTGCAAATTCAGTTAAACTGGAAATAAATTGGAAGCCTTTTCTGAAATATTGTTACATATGCAACATTGTTACATATGCAACATTGTTGCATTAAATACACACCAATGAAAAGACTTTATCTGTTTTTAATCAGAAGAATTCCTCGGGGCTTGCCCCGGGGTTATTCAATCCTGGACGAAACGTTGTTCTTTCCTTGAAAATACTTTTGGTAAAGATTAAAAGGTGACACGATTTTGCTATTTTTAGGCGTCCAACGGAGTGATACAAGTAAAAAAATGGTTACTTTTTGCAACCTTTTTGGACAAGTTGCATTTATAGTAGAAAAAAGTTCATATGACCCTTGGTGAAGAAAAACAGCTTTTAGAAAAAATAAAAGAAAACCCTGCGTTTTTTGGTCAACTATTTGATGCTTACTACAAGCCTATTTTTAATTATATTTTTCACCGTGTTGCAGATTATGATGTTTCGAGGGATATAGCAGCCGATACTTTTCTAAATGCATTCTTGAAGATTAATGCTTTTACATGGAAAGACATTTCGGTTTTAACATGGCTTTACCGTATTGCAACGAACGAAATCAATTACTACTACCGAAAAAATAAGGTAACTAAATTGTCGTTGGATTTGCTAGGTTCACAAGCAAGTATTTTATTCGAGTTTGACGATTATCAAACCGAAAAACAGCTGATGGAAAATGAGGTGAAGTTGAACGATGATTATGCTCGCATCCAACGTTCGTTGAAAAAACTGAATATAAAGTATCAGGAGGTACTTTCCTTACGATTTTTTGAAAAAAAAGCGCTCAAAGAAATTTCCGAAATACTTGATAAAAAGGAAGGTACCATAAAATCACTCTTGTCCAGAGGCCTTGATAAGTTGAAAATTGAATTTAATAGTGCAACCTGATCCGGTTAGTTGCATTATGAATAAAAAAAAGTATGAAAAACGATTTTGAAGATAAATTGGAAAATCTTACTACTCCGAATGCCGATTTTGTAAAACATCAGGAGGTGTTGAAAATCGGCATGTTGAATGCCAGAAAATCGGCCAGGATTGGATTGATTTTTATTCTAACCCCATTGTTGTTGATTGTTTTGGTTTATCTGAAAATGAAACTCCTTATTCAATGGGATTTCTTTACCAAATTGCAACAGTTTGTCACCAATCAAAATCAAACATTATCCATGAGTTGGGTCTCGCATATCCTATTTCTAGGCTTGCCAATATTGGCCATATTATTGAATTTGCTTGCGATTACCCATTTTTATGTTGATAAACAAAAGAAAGAACTCATCATCACCATACGGTATCGTTTAAAAAATCTGATCGTTCTATTGGTAAGTGCTGTTTTGTTAGTGATAGTGTTTATATACGTTTTACTATAAAGCATGATTGACAAATGAATACTGATATTATTCGAACAGAAAGCCTTTCCAAACAGTATGATGATGTTCATGCTGTTTCCGATTTGTCGCTTAATGTACGGAAAGGCGAAATTTATGGGTTCCTGGGACTGAATGGCGCTGGGAAGACAACAACTATCCGAATGCTTTTGGGAATGATTCGCCCAACTTCTGGTGTTGCATATATAAAAGGAAAAAAGATTTCCTCCAACAATACTGAATTGTGGAAATCAGTCGGTTCTTTGGTCGAAATCCCTTTTTCGTATCCTGAACTTACGGTACGTGAGAATCTGGAAATTGTTCGTCGGCTGCGTTTTATGGACGATAAAAAAGCGATTGACAAGGTGATTGACAAACTCAAATTGGGAGCATATGCAAACCGAAAAGCCAAAAACTTGTCACTCGGAAACAACCAACGGCTTGGCCTTGCTAAAGCCTTGATCCATAATCCTGAAATAGTACTCTTGGACGAACCAGCCAACGGTCTTGACCCTGCGGGGATTTATGAAATCCGGGAAATGTTAAGCGATCTGGCTGCCAATCAGGGAGTAACCATTTTTATATCCAGTCATATTCTCGGGGAGGTTTCCCGATTTGCCACCAGAATCGGCATCATTCATGAAGGTTTTTTAGTAAAAGAAATCGATGCAAACCAACTGGAAACACTTTGCTCCAAACGCCTTTTAATCAATGCAAATGATCTGGAAAAGGCGTATAAAGTACTTTCACAACAAGGATATGTTTTGAAGAAAACACCGGATCATCTGTTGGAGATGAATGATGAATTTGTCGTTTCGCAACCGGATATTGTCGCAACCATTATGGTTCATGCCAGTTGTCCACCAACCTTATTGAAAGTAGAGGAAGAGGATCTGGAATCGTATTTCTTAAAAACGATTGGAATGAAAGGGGGCATACATTGAAAAGCATAAATGCCGTTTTGTGGGTTGAGGTTTTGAAAGTTCGTAAGTCAACCATGTTTTGGGGTACCATCCTGTTTTTCATGTTTGTTTCCACCATGATGGGATTGATGCTGTTTGTTCAATTGCATCCGGAAATTGCAAGCAAACTTGGAATGATTGGTGATAAAGCATCCATGTTGAGGTTTGGAGAACCCAACTGGCAGAATTATTTTAAATTACTGATGATGGGCATTTCTGCCATTGGCCTTGTTGGAAACGGGTTTGTGGCAAGTTGGGTCTTTGGTCGTGAATATACCGACCATACGGTCAAAGATTTGCTCGTGTTACCCGTTTCCCGTTCATCCATCGTTTTCTCCAAAATGATCGTGATTGTACTTTGGTCCCTGATTCTTTCCTTTGTTTATTTGATGATGGGCATACTGGTCGGTTTGTTCATTGATATTCCAGCTTGGTCTGCCGATATTGCCTGGTCTGCCTTTCATACTTATGCGGTAACCTCCTTTCTTATCCTCTTTCTGTGTACACCTCTGGCCTTTTTAGCCTGTTACAGTCGTGGATTCTTGCTTCCTCTCGGCTTTGTCATTCTGACACTCATCGTGGCAAATTTTACAGGTTTGGTTGGCTTGGGCCCTTATTTTCCCTGGGCGATACCTGGGTTGTACGCTACTTCATCAGGGACAGCAGCGATGCCATTACATCTTGTGAGTTATATCATTCTCCTTGCAACTGGTCTGTTGGGCTTGCTTGGGACCTTGGCAATCTGGCGTTTAGCTGATCAGAAGTAATAGGAATAATAGCCTATTGGCACGACCATTCCGGGGGCCATCTCTCTACATTAAGGGAAGTTGGTGGTTTAAACCTTGGACGAAACCTCATTCTGACGTTGAAAATTCCGTTGGTTAAATTGCTAAAGGATGGAAAAAGCTGAATGAATAATTAATCTTTTACAGGACTTATCCTCCGAAACTAGTAAATACGTATGTGCTGACTATCGGAAATTCGAAGATGCAGTCCTATCAATTTGATTAAGCTAGCTAACTTATAGATTTTATGAAACCTTAGTTGATTTCCGTCACAAACTCATCCTTGGGTTTCCGAACTTTTTTCATCGTAAACAGCCAGTCTCCAGCCTCGTCCCGATAGCCCAAGGGTAGCATAAGCACACTTTTCAAACCCTTCAACTCAAGATGCAGCAATTCGTCCAGTTTCGCATTGTCGAAACCTTCCATCGGGGTACAGTCCACTTTGAGTTCAGCAGCCTGAGCCATAGCCAATCCCAGTCCGATATAAGCCTGACGGGCAGTATGTATAAAGTTTTCTTCGGCTTCCTGTGGTAAGTATTTGGCTTTAAGGCGATCTGTGTACGCAAGAAAACGATCGGCAGGTTGTTCGCGTTCGGTGGTGATATAGTCGTACATGGAAACGATCCGTTCTTCGGTGTATCGGTCCCAAGCGACAAACACCAGCAGGTGGGAGCAGTCGGCAACGATTTGTTGGCCGGAAGCAATGGGCACAATTTGGTCTTTCAACGCTTGGTTGGTGATGACTATCAATCGAAATTGTTGCAAACCTGAGGAAGTGGGTGTCAGCCGAATGGCTTCAACAATTTTATCAACATTTTCCTGTGAAACCTTTTTGGTCGCATCGTATTTTTTAGTGGCGTAGCGCCACTTCAAGTGATCTAATAAACTCATAATTCTATATTTTTACGTACCGATTTCAGAAATGCCTGCATTTTCACCGCATCTTTATCTTTGACGATGTCGTGCAGCAAGCTTAGTTTTCCCATAATTTTTTCAATCTGTTCGGGCGCAAACGGATTGAACAATATTTCCTGCAACAGATAATCGTCTTCGGACATAAGTCCTTGTGCAATAGCCATATGCCTTTTAAAAGTGGTGCCCGGCGCTTCCTGATGACGCATCACCGAACCGAACACGAGCGTGGACGCAAAAGGAATGGACAATGAATACGCTGTGGTCTGGTCGTGCTTTTCGAACGTGTATTCGAAAATTTTCAGATGAAGCGAGCTGTACACATCCTTGAAGAACGCTTTCCCCAGAAAATCCGATTCCTTGATGATGATGGCACTTTGGGTGCTCAGATCACTAAGGCTTGCAAAAGTCGGGCCAAACATCGGGTGGGTGGAAACGAATCGGAAACCGCATTCGGCATAGAATTCCTTCAAGCCTGATTTAACCGAGGCAATATCGGACAGAATGCAAGAGGCTGGCAAATAGGGGATCACCATCTGGAACGCTTCAATGGTGTACTTGATGGTCACAGCGTTGATGAGCAACTCTGGCTCAAAAGCCTTAACCGCCTCCAAATCCGTTGTACGGATCGCGTTGTAAACAAACCGCAATTGCTTGGGATCCGTGTCAAAAAGGCAGACTTCGTGGTGAAAACTCAACGCATCCGCAAAAAAGCGGCCCATTTTCCCGGCCCCGATGATTAGTATTTTCATTTCTGATTTAGTATAATAATTTGTTGACGCACAGATTCCTCATGAATCGCCTCCAGGATTTTCTGCATGCAATCCCCATCAATTCCGAATTTCTCAGCCAGTTTGATGCGAGCGTCCAGAATTTCGCTGTACCGCGAAGCCTGCAATACCTGCATGTTGTGTTCCTTCTTGAAGGTCCCGATCTCGCGGGAAACACGCATGCGCTTGGAAAGCAGTTCCACCAGTTGGTCGTCCAGTTCGTCAATCTGCTTGCGCAGTTCGCTCAGGTTTTCCGTGGTTTGGGTTTCACCTTCACGAATCACCAGCATGTTCAGGATGTAATCCAGAATGTCCGGCGTCACTTGCTGTTCCTTGTCACTCCATGCACAGTCTGGGTCGCAGTGCGATTCGATGATGAGGCCGTCGTAGTTCAAGTCCATGGCCTGTTGAGCCAGCGGTGCAATCAGCTCGCGCTTTCCACCGATGTGGCTGGGGTCGCAAATAATCGGCAAATTCGGGAATCGACGACGCATTTCAATGGGTATGTGCCATTGTGGCAAGTTCCTGTAAATCTTTTTATCGGCCGAACTGAACCCGCGGTGTATCACGCCCAGCTTACGGATTCCTGCGTTGTATAAGCGCTCCAGCCCGCCGATCCAAAGTTCCAAATCTGGATTGACCGGATTCTTTATGAGCACCGGCTTTTCACAACCCTCTAAGGCATCCGCAATTTCCTGCATGGCAAAAGGGTTGGTCGTGGTGCGGGCACCAATCCAAAGAATATCTACACCGTATTTGATGGCCTCCGAAACGTGTTTGGCCGTGGCTACTTCGGTACAGGTGTACATGCCGTATTCTTTCTGAACCCGTTGCAGCCATTTCAGCCCTTCGGAACCGATGCCTTCGAAGGCACCCGGACGGGTACGGGGTTTCCAGATACCGGCGCGGAACATCTTGATACCGCGGTCGTGCAATTGTTTGGCGGTTGTCATGACTTGTTCTTCTGTTTCCGCGCTGCAGGGGCCTGCAATAACCCAGGGGCGTTTGGCATCGATGCCGGGAAGCAGAATGGATTCAAATTCCATTTTTTCCATTGTTATGTAGGTGTTAAATTATTTTTTTAATGCGTTTCAGTGCTTCCGTCAGGTTTTTTTCCGTGCAGCAAAGCGACAACCGGATATAGCGGTTTCCGTTGCTGCCGAAAATGAATCCCGGCGTGATGAAGACGTTGGCTTCGTACAAAACTTTGTCGGCCACTTGGCCGGCATCGGTGTAGGTTTCGGGAATGCGTCCCCAAAGGAACATGCCCGATTGTTTGGGATCCCAGGTACAATCTAGGGTTTTTAATATTTCTTCGGCGATGACACGACGGCGAGTATAGACCTCGTTCATGCCAGCATACCATTCAGGTCCAGCCTTCAAAGCGAGTGTGGCGGCTTTGAGCATGGGGCGGAACTGGCCGGAGTCCACATTGCTTTTCACCTTTAGAATCCATTCCTTGAAGGTTTTGTTGGTGGCCAGCATGCCGATGCGCCAACCCGGCATATTGTGCGATTTGCTCATCGAATTCAGCTCAATACAGATGTCTTTGGCACCGGGAACAGACAAGATGCTTAGATATTCCGTGCTCAGGATAAAACTGTAGGGGTTGTCGTTGCAAATCACGATGTGGTGCTTCTTTCCGAAAGCCACCAGTTTTTCGAAAAGTGCTTTCGATGCACGGCCACCGGTCGGCATGTTGGGGTAGTTTACCCACATCAGCTTCACATTGGACAAATCCATCTTCTCCAGCGCTTCAAAATCGGGGTGCCAGCTGTTGTTCTCGTCCAAATCATAGGTCAGGATTTCAGCCTGTACCAAATTACTGACGGACGTATAGGTTGGATAGCCCGGATTCGGAACCAGTACCCCATCGCCTGGATTCAGAAAGGCCATGGAAATGTGCATGATGCCTTCTTTGGAACCGATCAGAGGCAGGATCTCTGTCTTGGGGTCCAACGCTACATCAAACCAGCGTTTGTACCAATCGGCGAAACCGTTGTACAGGTCGGGAATGCCGTTGGTGCAGTAACCGTGCGCATCGGGACGAGCGGCGTCCGTTGCCAACGCTTCAATGGTTTCAAACGAAGGTGGCAAATCCGGACTTCCGATGCCCAGGCTGATAATATTCTTGCCTGCAGCATTCAGATCGGCCACTTCCTTGAGTTTCTTCGAAAAATAATATTCACAGACGTTGTCGAGCCGTTTGGCGGGTTGTATCTCTTTCATTGGCTTATACTTGTTGTTTTCCGGTGGGGTATTCGCCCAAAATGCGGAGGTTTCTGGTTAGTGGACGGATGGCATCCAAGCTTTGTTTGAACTTGAGGTAATCCACAAAGGTCAGGTCAATAAAGAACAGGTATTCCCATTCGTGCCCCATGATGGGCAGCGACTGGATCTTGGTCAGGTTATTCTTATAATAGGATAAAACAGATAAAACCTGTGACAGCGCACCTTCTTCGTGGTGGGTGGTGAAGACCATGGAGGCCTTGTTGATGTTGCCTTGTTGCGTATATTGTTCGGCAGCCCAACGATCGGCAATGATGAGGAATCGCGTGAAATTGCGCTTATTGGTTTCAATGCCCTTTTGCAAAATGTCGAGTCCGTAAATCTGAGCGGCATATTCACTGCAGATTGCAGCGCGACCTGTTATTTGCTTCGCTTGGATTTCCTTGGCACTCAAAGCCGTATCTTCCTTCTCAACAGCTTTCCAGTCGGGATGCTCTTCCAGGTAATCGGTGCATTGCATCAGCGCAATGGGGTGGGAGTGCACTTCCTGAATGTCTTCCATCTTCTGCCCGGGCAAAACGGCCAGGCAATGGCTGATGCGAAGCTTGAATTCACCGATAATGCTGGTTTCGCTTTCGCGGAGCAAATTATGGTTTTGGAGCAGGCTTCCGGCAATGGTGTTTTCAATCGCAACGATACCAAACGAGGCGGTTCCTTTACGTAAATTGTTGAACACTTCTTTGAACGTTAGGCAATCGATCGTTTCAATTTCTTCTCCATCGAAAAATTTTCTGGCGGCAATGTCGTGAAAAGCACCTGAGATACCTTGGATCGCTACTCGTTTCATAGTTGAAATGTTTATCGCGTTCGTAAACGCATGGTTTAAAACGTTCGTTTATTCTAAACAGTCGTTTTTCGTGACTCGGCATATTCGAAGCAAGCTTCGCCTCTGCACTCGCTACTTAAAACGTTGGTTTATGCAACCGTTTAGTATGCCGTTCATTATAAAAAAGGGTCCCGCCAATTGCTTAGCGGGACCCTTTTGTTATTTCTTTATCTGTTTGATTATGCACACAAAATCCCGCTCTTACTGTTGCTAAAGTAAAAGTAAAAATAAAAGTATGCAAAACCATGTTTAATTATCGCGGATATCATCTCGGATTGTATATTGAGTGCAAAAATACGGTTTTATTTGAAAAAAACAGTATTTACAATCATTTTTCTAAAAAAAGTCAAAAAACTTCGCCATCCCGAAGACGAAACACCCGGTCGACATGTTCAATGATTCGTTCATCATGACTGGTCATGACGATGCAACTCGCCAACTAATTATTCACATGTGTGAGCGATTACTCATGGGCTCGTTTCATGGCGGACTGTGTTTTTTTAAAGGTAAGACGGTTGAAAGGCCAAAATTGTTTCATAAACCCGCTTTTTTACCTCCTCAGCGGTAGGATTCAGTTCTACGGTAGTGAAATTTGAATTCGATGCATCGATCCGTTCATAAACCATGAGGTACAGATTGAAAATGATGTCCAGACTCAGCTGGGAACGCGGACACAAATAGGGCCTGATTTCCTGGATGATGTCGAATGTTTTTCGGTGGTATTCGTCGGCTACCACCAAGTATTCACGGATCATGTTGCGGAAGCCAGTCTCAATGGTTGCCCCGTGCGCCATGGCATCTAACTGATGGTGATTCAGTCCGTTTTTAGCGAGCAGATCGTCTGCAAAATAATGGAGATGGTTGAACTGATCTTTCTGGAAATCACGGATGATGTGCACCAGATAACTAAACACCGCACACGCTCTGGCTGCTTTCTGAACATCAAAGACAGGAGCGCTGTACTGTCCGTTTTCACCGTTCAACCCGCATAAATGGACAAAAATAGCTGCAGGAGCCACCGAAGCGCCTTCCGCATAATCCAGGAAGGATTGCAGGCTTGTAAAACCGTCGTGACTGATGTCGTAGATCATCGATTTGGCAAAAGCTTCCATTGGCCAGACCGGAATCTTAAACGTTTCGAACGTTTCCAGCAGTTCCCGACTCGGAATAGCCTCTTTCGAACCCTTCTTCAGTGCAGCCAGCCAGCTTTCTACATCGGTGGTCAAGTGTTTCTTCTCCGCTTCGGAAATGACAGGATGTTCCGTCTTATAATTATCGATGAGGTCGTCAATATGACGCATCACCTTGTAACAAACCTTGGCGGCATTGTAACGGTCTGTATCCCAAAAATTTGCAGCAATCAATATGTTGGGGTGATCGATGATTTTTTCAAAATCGATGGCGTTGAAAATGTCGAGGTAGGTCGCGGTCTGGTCGTTCATGGCTCAATGCTTTTTGGCATCTTTTAGGATGCGCTCCGAAGTCAGTTTGGACGAAAGCAGCACCAAGGGCACACCGTTTCCCGGATGCGTGCTTCCACCGACGAAATAGAGGTTATTGTACCGTGGGTGTTTGTTGTGCGGGCGAAAATACCCCATTTGCAGAATGCTGTGACTGATGCTTCCGAACACGGAACCCTTGGCAATGTTTAAAACGTTTTCCCAGGTTTTCGGTAAGTAGCAGATTTCAAACTTGATGTGTTCTTCCACGTCTTTCAACCCCTCCGCTTTCAACCGATTAAGAATGCCTTCTCTGGCAATTTGTTTCAGCATTACCCAATCCTGATGTTTTCTCGGGTCCAGATGCCCCACCGGAACAATGACCGAAATGGTATCTTGCCCTTCTGGAGCTGCCGACGGATCGTTTTTGACAGGCGCATGGATGTAAAAACTGGGCGATTCGGCCATAGTCTTGTCCTTGAATATCTTATCCAGACTTTCCTTATAGTCGCCCGACAAGAAAACGCTGTGATGCGCCAGTTGCGGATACACTTTGTCCAAACCCCAATGAAAAACCATGCCTGAACAGGAGTATTTGAGGAAATCCATTTTGAGTGAACGCAGGCGGTCAGGTAGCAATTCTTTATAGACGTATGGTAAATCGGCATTGGCCACGATGAGGTCCGCTTTGATTTCACTTCCGTCTTCAAAAAGTAAACCCTCCGCTCTGTCCGAATCCACATTGATGCGCATGACGGATTTATTGTATTGAAAATCAACACCCAATGCTGTGGCCACCTCCAGAAGTTTCTCGATGATCTTGTACATGCCGCCAACAGGGTATAGGGAGCCTTCGCTCAGTTCAGCAGCCGGCAGCATGGAAAAGAGGGCGGGCGCCTTAAACGGATTCTGTCCCACATAAATATTCTGAAACGTGAATGCCACCTGCAGCAACGGATTTTTGAAGAACTGCTTGATGTAGGTCATGTGTCGAATGTGGGTCTTGATCTGAAACAACAGTTTGACATTACCCAAATTGATGAAATCGAACATATGATAGAAATTTCGGCCAAGCAATTTGGTCATGGAAATCTTGAACAGGTTGTATCCGGTTTTGATGTAGCGCTGCATGAACTGAAAACTGCCGGGTTCTATTTTCTCCAATTGTGCCTTCATTTTGGCAGAATTGGTCGTGAAATCAAACGTCTGGCCGTTGCCGTAATACAGTTTATAGATGACGGGCAAGGGTTTTGATTCAAAACATTCATCCAAATTCAGCCCAAGTGATGCAAAGACTTCGCGGTAAATGGACGGCATCAGAAAAATGGTCGCACCCAGATCAAAACGGTGTCCGTCCCGAATCAATTGACCGCAACGACCGCCGGGAGTTGCATTCTTTTCATAGACCGTCACCTGATATCCGTTTTGAGCGAGTTTGATGGCGGTGGCAATGCCACCTGCTCCTGCACCGATAATGGCAACTCTTTTCATTCGTTCAGTGCGTATTCGACGGCTTTGTTCAGCCAGTTGTTGAAATTGACCGTACGACTGAATGCTTCCAGCGTGTTTTCCAGCAGCGCATCGCTCAGAAGGTAGGCGTCGTCGAACGGTTTGTACAGGCTGGGGTTTTTCAGTTTGAGGTATTCAGCCCAAGGCGAATCGGCTGGGAATCCTCTGGGCACTTTCTTCAGCGCTTGTGAATCTTCCAAAATGAAACCCGTTGATTCTTTCGCAGCCGCTTCGAAGGACGCGCCGTTCAGCATGATTTCCTCCCGAACACTTTTAAGTACATTTGGTTGCGGGCCGTATAAACCGGCAGCCAACAGATGACCGTCCAAATAACCGCTGTCTTTAGGCTCAATGTGAAAATAATAGCCAGCGTAAGGCGATTTTCGTCCTTGTTGGCAGATGTAGGCGCCAAAATGGTTCTTGAACGGCATTTTGTTGGGCGAGAACCGAACGTCACGGTAGAACCGGAACATACAGTCCTTGGGTTTTAGACCGCTTACTGTGGGATCGAAAGGACAGATGCCATCGATCAGTTGTTCCACAAATTTCGAAAAAACGGCCGTGGCTTCGTCGAATTCGGAGCGATGAACCTCAAACCATTCCCGGTTGTTGTTGTCACGTATGTCATTGAGAAAGTTAAGTACTTGTTTCATTGTTTTAGTTCTAAAAATTAAATAAAATCCTGCCAGTCAGCGTTTTGCCATTAATGCCATACTCATTTTTCTGACTTTGCGGACCTTCTTCCTCCGCTTTGGAGAATTTGGTGCCAATGGCGCTGATGCCGTTCAGGATGGAAATGTTCCCTTTTGGAAAAGGTGGATAGACGCCACCTTTGGCATACTTGGGCTTATCGGGCGTAAACAAATGCAAATATAGATCGGGTGTGGCTGAAATGATGCTGAAAGGAAGTACCTTGTTTTGAATTTCCACGGCATAAAAATTGGCGTAATAGCCTTTGAACTCGGGATAATCAAAGGTTTCGCCCGTGACCGTATTATTGTATTTCTTATCGAACACACCGAAATCAACTCCTTTCAGCCGATTTTTCCAGATGTGATAGGGTCCATTGGCCATCAACCGGGCACCCGTCACCAAGTTCTCAGGGAAATCGAACGTGATTCCGGCCACCTCTTGTTTTCCGGTTGGGTGGTATTGATAGTCCAACTGCAGGAGTCCACCTTCCTTCAAGGTCCATTTGACAAAGCATTCCGGTGATTGGTCAAAAAGGACTTCCACCACCTGATCGTTGCCTGAGGTGTATTTCCGAATGCTTTTAAAATTCAAGGTGTCTCCCTGAAATACAGGCCCATTTCCAAAAGGCAACACCGTTCCTGCCACAGTGACTTCGGCCAGTAAGCCACTTGTTTTGCTAAAGCTGACCGTCGTTTTACCGGAGGACAAGCGGATGAAACCGGCATCTTCCTTTGATGAAACCGGAAATTTCTCCTTAACTGTCACTTTTTGTGCCATCGATTCGGGGGTGCTCAGATTCCAGGACCAAGTATGTAGGGTTTTACCGGACGCATCTAGTGCCGTCAGATAAAATACATCGTACGAACGTAGGTCGGTAGGCCATTCCGGACAGAGTTGACCGCTCTGGCCAGGTTTGATGTCCGGGGAGGCAACATCAATGGATCGCCATTGGACATTTCGGCTTGGAAAGGCATTGGTGAATTTTTTCAACTGCCCCTTGAATGTACATGCTTTCAAGTTGGTGTAGAGGTAACGATTGACTACTGGAATCGTGGTCCCCAAGGCTGCTTTTTCAATATAAACCGGTGACCAGATTTCACGGATGGCATAAAAACTGCCTTCCTTTTCGTGGTGCGGTCCCAGAATGCCGTCCGGTGCATTGTTTCCGTGATTGTCGATGGTATCGTTCAAGTCCTTGCGAACGACGCCTTCATCGGCGAATACCCAAAGGAAACCTCCTGCAGACAAGGGGCTGGAAGTCATTAACTTCCAATAATCGTCCAGACCGGCACCGTGACCGCCGTCGTACAATCCATGCAAAAACTCGGTGGGAAAATAAATCAAATGGCCCTTGGTCAGGGCATTTTCCACGTATTTGTAACCAGGGTAATGCTTCGTATCCGTGCCGTTTATCTTGGACCAGGGTTCGATGACGATTCGTTGTTGTGGATCGTATTTGGCGTATTCGACCCGCAAATCTTTATTGAAACCACCTTCGTTCCCGTTGTCCCACAACACGATGCTGGGATGGTTTACATCGCGTTCCACCATTTGTTTCACCAGACGTTTGCCCGTTTCGGTGCTGTAAAAGTGTTGCCAGCCGGCCAATTCATCTAGAACAAACAATCCAAGCGAATCACAGACATCCAGAAAATGCTGGTCGGGAGGGTAATGGCTCATGCGGACCGCATTCATGTTCATGGCCTTGATGGTTTCTACGTCCGAAATACTCAGCGCCTTGCTGCTGCAACGGCCGGATTCAGGCCAAAACGTGTGCCTGCAAACCCCTAGGAATTGCACTTTGGTGTTGTTCACGTAGATACCGTCGTTCGGGCGGACTTCCACCGTGCGGAAGCCAAATCGTTGCCGAATCTCGTGAATCGTCTTTTTTGCAGTTTTCAATCGGACCACCACTTGGTACATAGTAGGCGTTTCCGGATTCCAAAGAGCCGGATTTTCAAAAGTACCGGTCAAAACAACCTTTGTAGCCTTTTTGGAAACCGGAACGATTATGGATTGTCCAAAATCCTTACCTTCAAGCGTTTGCAGTTGGGCCTCCAGGGTACATGCTTTTGAAATGCCTTCCAGGAAAACATCCATGCTAAACATACCGTTTGCCTTGGCATCGATCGCCACCCGATTAATGTTCGTTGTCGGAGTGGCTTCCAAATAAACCGGGCGGAATATGCCGCCAAAGTCCCAATAGTCCCCCCTTCGTTCGGCACGGTTCACGCTGGAATCGGCGGATTCTTTGCTGACGGTCACTTCAAGTACGTTCTCTGCTCCGTATGTCAACAGTTTGGAAATGTCATACCTGAACTGGTAAAACGCTCCCTGATGAACGGGGCCTGCCAATTTCCCGTTGATTTTGACCTCGGTATCCGTCATTGATCCCTCAAAAACAATGCGAACTTTTTTCTCTTTCCAATTTTTGGCTATTGGAAAACGGTATTTGTACAAACCCTGCTCGTTGTTGAACGGATCTCCCTGACCGTAATTATAAGCGCCGAAGCCCTGTTGTTCCCATTGGGAAGGCACTTGGATGGTGCTCCATGTACCACTGTTCATCCCCTTGGTACAAAAGAAATCCCAGGTGACTGTTTGGTCTTTATCCGTGCCGGACAGATATTGTATCTCGGTTTTGGAAGCCCCGGCCGATAGAAATACTGCCCACAACAGGCAAGCAAAATAAATTTTTTTCATAGCGATGAAGGTCACAAATACAAGGTGTGTTACGATTGGTATCGTAAAGATGAGAAATCTTTTTAAATGTGGAAGTATTCAAGGCTCAATTTCAATGTCAAACGGATCGAGCAGACCCGAAAGATTGCCTGCGGAGAACTTGGCTTTTTTGATTCGATTGCTGGCAGGGTTGATGGAAAAATGAACGGCAGTCCGAAAATCAGCCTTTACCAGGATGGTTTTGTCAAAGGTGGCGCGACTTAAATCACAGCGGTCAAAAACGGCATTGCTCAGGTCGCTTTCCGAAAAGTCCGTTTCCTGCATCGAACAGTTGTTGAACACCGTTTTTTTGAGGTGCAGGCCAAAGAAAGACGAATAGTTCAGCGTACAGTTTTCGAAACGGAAGGCCAACCCGAAGTTTCGACAGTTGTCTAGGCGAAGCCCCAGCATCTTGCATTCCAAAAACCGCACATCCATGAATGCTGTGGAATAAAGTTTAACCATACTCAGGTTGCAATGCGAAAACGTGCAGTCCGAAAAATGGATTTCAGAAAGGTCGGTGTTGGAAAAGTCGCAGACACTGAATGTACATTCTTCATATTCACCCTTTTCAAACGGTGTTTCCTTAAAATCACACTTGTCGAAGTGTTTGCTGATAGTCACTGTAAAAGCCATTTATTTGTTCGGATTTTTCTAAATACGAAGTTACGGAATTTCTTCTTACTTTTGGTTTTTGACTTCCATACCAACCACTGAATGTAATCCTATGAGAAAAAAGACGTTCATCGCTGTTGCATCATTTATTTGCACTGGTTTTTTGTTAGCTGCACAAGAGGTTTACCAAAGTGATAAACTTGTAAAAGTCTGGGAAACACCTGAAGGATTGAATACACCTGAATCGGCTTGTTTCAATCCTGCCGATCAAATCATCTACGTTTCCAATATTGCCAGGACAACGCCGGATAAAATCGGGTTTATGTCCAAGTTGAATGCCGATGGCAGCATCTTGGTGAAAGAATGGGTCAAGGGCTTGAATTCCCCCAAAGGCATTGCCATCGTGAACGATAAACTGTATGTGGCCGATCCGGGATTGCTTTGGGAAATATCCCTTAAAACTGGAGCAGTTCTAAGAAAATACGGCTGTGCTTTTGCAATGGCTCTCAATGATGTAGCCTCCGATGCAAACGGAACGGTTTATGTCACTGAAACCAAAAAGAACATGGTGCTGACCTTGGGCAAAGACAGCCTCGAAGTCTTTTCAGCCTCGGACCAACTGGCCAACCTGAATGGTGTTTTCGACTACGGTACCGAAATTCTGTTGGGTTCCAAGGGGAAATTGATTGCCATGGATAAAAAAACCAAGGAGATTCGTATTTTAGCCGAAAACACGGGCTATCTGGACGGAATCGTCGTCGTTGGTAAAAACAAGATTGTCACTTCAGACTGGAAAGGGCTGGTGCAACTCATTGAAATTGACAAACCTATTGACAAACTGATGGATACGACACCGCTCAAAATCAATGCGGCGGATCTGGGTTACATCGCATCCAAAAAACTCCTGTTGGTACCCACTTTTGCCGGAAATAAAGTCATCGCTTATAAACTAATATTCTAAATGATCATGAGAAAAGAAATGCAGAGCAACGCTTCCCAGGGAGCAGTTTACGGACTTGGAATGATTGGTGCCGCCATTTATTTTATCGGGCATGCCACTGGTTTTTGGATGGGCGCGCTTGGTTTGCTCAAAGCCATCGTGTGGCCAGCTTTCCTGGTGTACGAAGCCATGAAGCATCTGGGGTTGTAAAATTCCATTTTTATGAACTATTCATGCATGATCCTGGCATTCAGTCTGGTGGTCTTCTCTGTGTTCCCAATCAAAGCACAACAGGAAATTCCACCCCGTAAAACCATCGAGCTCAAAGGCGGGAAAGCGGACCCTATTCCACCAGGACCCTTTCAACCCAGCTGGGAATCCATCCGTCAGAATTATAAGGTTCCGACATGGTTCCTCGATGCCAAATTCGGGATCTTCATGCATTGGGGAGTCTATTCCGTGGCTGCAACCGCCAGTGAATGGTATCCCCGGCACATGTACAGCAATGCCGGTGTTCACAAGACACATGAAGAAAAATTTGGTGTCGGAACAGGTTACAAGGATATTGTACCCTTGTTCAAAGCCGAGATGTTCGATCCCGTGGAGTGGGCCGATCTTTTGGTGAAATCGGGAGCCAAATATGTGATACCCACCGCTGAACACCACGACGGATTTGCCATGTACGACAGCAAGTTGACCCGCTGGGATGCCATGGACATGGGCCCGCACCGCGATTTGATCGGTGATCTCTGCAAAGCGGTCCGTGCTCGTGGACTGAAGTTCGGGGTGTCCAATCACCGTATGGAAAACTGGGATTTCATGTATCCGCGCCTGAGCGGTCCCAACGATTTGTACGATCCGGCTTATGCCGATTTTTATGGTCCTCCTCAGAAACCCGATACCACCAAAGTATCTTCCATGGGACCCAATGCAGAAGACGTCATGGAAGGGGAGGTCAAAGTTGCCCCTCAAAGTCAGGCATTTCTGGAAGAATGGCTGGCCCGTTGTCAGGAACTCATTGACAAATACCAACCCGACATGCTTTGGTTCGACAATGGTGTGAATAGTCGGAGCCTGGATTCCATCAAATTACGTTTGGCGGCATATTACTACAACCGTGCCGTGGAGTGGGGAAAACCCGTATCGCTGAGCACCAAGTCCAAAGCCTATCTGGAAGGCAGTATCAAGGATTTTGAACGTCAGGGTAGAGCACCTGGTCAGTTGACGGATTATCCCTGGCAAGTGGACGAACCCATCGGCAACAAATTCGGCTATATTGAGGGGCTTCAATTACAGAATTCAGCCAGCGTCATCAAAAAACTGGTCACGAACATCAGCCGGAACGGAAACCTGATGCTGAACATTTCTCCGAAAGGGGATGGCACCATTCCCGATGATCAGCGAAAAGTGCTGTTGGAAGTGGGTGCCTGGCTAAAAGTGAATGGTGATGGCGTTTATGGCACTCGTGCCTGGATCAAGGATGCAGAATCCGTTACGAATGCAGATGGCAAGAGTGTTCTGGCCTATCGTTTCACAAAAAAAGGAAACAACCTGTATGCGTTTTTAATGATTGCACCGAACAAAAGTGCGACCATTCAATCCTACTCAACAGAGGCTATTGGAAAGGTCAAAGAAGTGCGTTTGCTGGGTTACGACAAGAAACTGACGTTCAAACAATCCGTCAATGGACTAATTGTTCAATTTCCTGATGAAATCAAACCCGAAGCTATTGCTACACTGAAAGTTGTGTTGAAGTAATCAGCTTATCAGGACTTTACGACCATTTATCAGATAAAATCCCGGGCGCAGCGAGATCGTCCGGGATTCACTTTTTCTCATAACAAACGTCATGATGGGGCGTCCAAACAGGTCATAAATAAGTACTATTTGCTGACGGTGGGCATTGAGTTGCAGTTTTCCATTGTTGTCAGAAATAACTGTTATGCCATCCAATGCCAGTTTTACTAGTTTCAGGGAGGTTGGAATTCCAAGTGCCGTAGCAACCTCGGGATATTTGGCAGCCGCTTCCTCCGCACTGTAATAATTGATGTCACTAAAGGTCGACGCAAAATCAGTGGCCGATGAAGTCAATCCGATCGCATTGATAAAGTTGGTCCCCTTGTTGGACAATAGAATGTTATTTTGCGTATAATCCATATTGCTGTACAGTTCAGGAACCGAGCAGATGTTCCATAATATATATACGTCTGAATTACTACCAGTTACAGTTATTGTTGGGCTAACCCTGCTGGATTTGTTGTATCCGTTGAACCACCATATTTGACTGTCTCCACTCCCTGTTTTAAGAAATTTCCCTTTTACAAGGAAATAAGTTTTGTTGTTGCTGATGTGATAAAATTCATTCACGCTCTGTTCCATTTTGAAAGTCAGGTTGTTGGTTCCCGATTTTTGGATGGTAAAGGTATTTGCTATGGTATCGTAGGAGAATGCAGTCGCTGGAGCACGGTTAACGTCACAAACACCCCAGTCTTTTGCTTTAAAACGGTAGGGTTTGCTAGTCAACACTGTAGAACCACGAAGCAATCGGATGTAATAAACACCGCCTGTATTATTTCCGGCTTTGGCAGCAAGAGAAAGCCGAACAGTATCCTTGCCCGACAACAAATGCGAAGGTACGGGGTATTCAACATTCAGGAATGCGTTCGTTTTCCATTTGTTAGTCAGATTAACAGAGGTTATAGTATCCTTGTCCAAAACTAGGATGATGTTTTTTGCACCTGTTTCGTTGCCGTAAAACCGCAACATGACGGTCACGCTATCGGAACGTCCCCTAGTTTGCATCCGATAACTGAAACTTCCACCATCTGAGGCTTCCCGATAGGATTCGCCATTATAGACGCCTGTAGTGGATTTATTCGTCGCCATGAAATGGTCGGCTTCCGATTGTTGTGCACCCGGACTAACAAAATCAAGCGTCCGATTATCCAAATCCATTATAATGGCTTCTTCGGCCTCAATGGTTGCTTTAACAGTATTGTACTGAGCTGTCGTAGGTTGCCACCAGTACATCATGTATCTGGAATCGTGGATGGTATAAAATGGTTGAAGGAGCAAGTCCTTGAATCGGATGCTGTTGTAGTATCCATCAATCTTAAACAACAAAGAGTCAGCACACAACAATTTTATAGAATCGGCCAATCCTGCACGGTTTCCAACTAAGATGGGGGCAGAAGTCAAGCTGTTGAGTTCGCCCGATGCGACATGCCCACTTCGATCTTCACCAGCCATCAAACCTGTCAGTTTAAAAGTGCCCGATTTTGCACCCAATAGCACCGGACCATAGGTCAATGCAACATAATCTGAGTAATACTGCAGTGGCTCCACTGCCACTTTCATGGGCAAACTAACCTGAACCACATCCCCGTTTCTCCAGTTTCGTCTGATTTCCAGGTAACTTTGTGGTGCTGAAACCGTTGATACGGGCACCCCGTTTACAGTCACCACAAAGGTTGTTTGACTGACCCATTTCGGATGACGGATGAATAAACTAAAGGAGTCGGTCTTACCGGCTGCCATGCTCAATGTCAGTTTGCTCCCTTGTTCATACGGGAAGCGCGTTTCCTGTTTTACAGTCAACCCTTTGGCCTTCCATTCCAGTTGGCTGGCTATGAACAAGTTGACATAAAGTGCAGTCGTGTCTCTGTGGGTATAGATGAACTGACCGTATTTGCCATGATTCTCCATGCCGGAACCGACACAGCACCACATGGCTTGATTCACCTGGGAATAGACCCGGTAATGCTGGGGTCTGGCCGATGTGAAGTATACATAACCGCCATGTACCGGGTGTTGTGTGGACAGGATATGGTTAAATATCGCCCTTTCATAGAAATCAGCAAACCGTGCATTAGGATTACGGGCGAACAAATCCTCGGTCAATTTCAACATGTTATAAGTGTTGCAAGATTCCGGTCCCTCTCTTTCGGTCGTGTATTTGGAATAATTGGCAGCCGGGAGAAAATGCTCAGCTACGCTGTTGCCGCCTAATGCCAAGGAACGGTTTGTAACAACATCGTTCCAAAAATTGTTTGAAGCAGTACCATAATCGGTGGCGGTGGGATCCAGTTTTGCAATACGGTCGAAACCGATCACTTTAGGGATTTGCGTGTTGGCATGCTGGTTGTCCAACCAAGTACTGCTGTTCGCTTTCATGTTGCTCAACAGCGTTTGATGTGAAAAACGCTTGGCCGTAGTCAAATATTTTGTGAGACCTGTCATCCCATACGCATCAGCATAAACCTCGTTCATGCCGCCGTGTTCCTTTCCAAGCATGCTTTGCATCTGGACATCCGTGAGTTTGCTGGTGAGACGAATCCCCCAGTCGCACAATCTCAGGAACATCGTTCTGGCTTGTTGGTTATCCAAATACAGCCATGCGTCCCGAAGACCGGCGAATATTTTGTGTTCGTTGTACCACGGAACCCAAGAATTATTGTATAGAGTGAAATCACCGGTTGCAAACGTGCTCCAAACTTGGGTGCTGCTCGGCACGCCGCCCACATATCCGTACATCACGTTCAACGTATCGGTTACAGCATCCTGGCATAATTTCAGTTGAGCCAGCATGGATTCGGCGTTCGCTTTCAGCCGAGATTTTGTCACAGCGTCGCGAGAAGAAGCGTACGAGATGGCCAGTGCCGACAAATAGTGTCCACCCACATGACCGTCCAACCCAACTCCGATTTCCCCGCTCCAGTTGATGAACGGAGCACCGGTCTGCTTGATGCCGGCTTGTTTCTGAAAAGGTTGAAGCAAACGGTTCACATCATACGCAAGCAAGACAGAATCATTCAGCTCCATGGCATGACGGAATGGACCGTTCAGCAGGGTTACTTCGCCCAATTCAAATTCATTCGGATATAAGGCACTCTGAGCAAAACAGCTTCCTGCAGGAAAAATACCTAGGAATGCTAGGCAAATTATCGATTTTTGAAATAGCTTCATGTTAAAAATTTATCGGTTGAACAATACCCCGCACTGCATGGTGGGGTTGTAAAATTTTCGGCCACCGTCAAACGATCCCATAAGGAAAAGGGCTTGAAACGTCAGGGATAAACGCTTGGACAATGCATAATCCAAACTTAATATTGGGGAATAAACCAAGGCGGAATGCTGATATAGGTAGGCTTCAGTCAATGACTCTCCAGTTTGGTTTTCGATGTGGAGGTTCTTGATGGAACCCATGCCTGCAAAAGCAGAAAGGGTATATCGGTACTTTCCGCTTTTATGTGTCAGCCCAACAAAAGGACCGCCATAACCAAAATTGACATAAGAATTGACGGAGTTGGCCGAGGGGTAGGTCGTTTTTTGCGAACCACCATAAATACCAGCAGTCAGATGCTTGCCGAAATACATCCGCAGAATGCCGCCTATTGCGAAACTTGATGCCTTGATGTCCTGACGGTCGTTCGATGTTAGCGTATACCCAGGCTGAAAAAGGAGCATTCCACCGCTGTAAACGCCTTTATTTTCATTTTGAGTCTGTTGGACTTCTTGTTCCATCTTGCGCAACGCTTCATCTGTTGAGTCTTGCGCCAAAGACAAAAAGGGGAGCCCCATCAGGATAATGAAAAAAAAGCTTTTCATGTTTACCGATATTAGTCTGCAAAAGTACACGTTTTTATATAACTTCGTATCTATGAAAAGAAGCTGACATGAAAAAATTTCGTACGTACTTTATTTTGGTGGCAATTTTGATGCAAAGTTGCAGTAGCCTTCAATCAACATCTGATGTTGAACAAAAGGCGCTTCGGATCCGAGCAAAAGTAGAAGCCTTTGACTTTACTTTTGAAGCTCTCACGGCGCAATCCATGCTATTCAATCAGGTCCATTTGTCTCCGGACTATACTTTTAAAGTTTCCAAGGATACCTTGAATGCTTATTTGCCTTTCTACGGTAGAGCTTATAACGCTCCGCTGAATTCGACCGAAGGCGGCATCCAGTTCATCAGTACCGACTTTGAACGCAAGCTTGTTTTGGGCAAAAGGAAAGGCAACTGGAAATTCACTTTCAAAACGCTGGATACCAGGAATCCGATCACATTATACTTGGAAATCTGGGACAATGGATCCGCCCATCTTATTGTGAACGACCCCGATAGGCAGTCCATTTCGTTCGATGGGAGCATCGATTAAACGTTTACCGATTCATTCGCTTTCTTCAACGAAAATTGGATGAATGTAGCAAATTGTCTTTTAGCTGAAGCTTGCCTTGATCAGACAGGAATCGTACGACCTTGAGAACCTTATCGGCAGCATAGTCGATTTCCTTGATCAACTGGTCGATGGTCAAGCCATTGTCAGCCAATAGTTCATGTGTTCTTTCCGAAATCTGTTCAAATTCAAAGTTCGATAATCCCGATTCGTTTTTTTTGAGGCAGACATCGCATTTACCGCAATTCTGTCCGTCCTTTTCACCGAAATACAGCAACAGCTGCCTGTTTCGGCAGACCTGATCCTCCTTGGCGTAAGTGAGCATGGACGTGATGCGTTCCTGATACCGGTCCCGACGTTCCTCATAGACCATTTTGGTAAGCATCAACCGCTCCTTTGCTTCGCGGTTCACCTGATAGATCACGTAGGGCGACTTTTTACGTGGAATGTAGTGGATGACACCCAATCTCGAAAAATGCAACAGGCGCTCGTACACTTCATTGGCCTTGAAACCCAGCCGTTTGGCCAGCACTTCTTCCTGGATGGGTACGAAATCCGCAAAAAGGCCGGTGTAGGAGCGGAGCAGGGTTTGCAACAGTTCGTCACTGATGGGATCACCCAATTTTAAATGGTACAGTTCTTCCCGTTTCGATAAGAAATAGACTCTGGACGGATTGTCGAGTTCCTCCGTCAGTTCGAGGTAGCCCGCCTGTTCCAGTATCTTGAGCGCATGATACCCTTGCAGGAAGTTGTATTTGAATTTGGTGCAGAAATCATTCAGGTCGAACGCCAACATGGAACCGATACCGGAACCTTCGGCAATCTGGTAATAGTGGGCCAGTGATTCGTAGACGTTGCGGATGGTGTCCTTGTCCGGGAAGCTGTCCGACAAACGTTTCTTGAGTTTGGTCGAGTCGTTTTTTTGGTAGAGCAGCACGGCGTATGCTTTGAGCCCGTCGCGTCCGGCACGCCCTGCTTCCTGAAAATAGGCTTCGATAGAATCGGGCAAATCCATGTGGACCACGACTCGAACGTCAGCCTTGTCAATGCCCATGCCAAAGGCGTTGGTGGAAACGATGACTCGGCAAGCCCCGGTTTTCCATGCCTTCTGGCGCTTGTCTTTCTGTTCGTTGGTCAGGCCTGCATGGAAGAAATCGGCGGCGATGCCGTTCTTTCGTAGCAAATCCGACACCTCCTTGGTGCTCTTGCGGTTACGGACATAAACCACCGCGGTGCCTGGGGTTTTTCCCAGAATTTGCAGCAACATCTTTTCCTTGTCCTCGGTGTGACGCACCACGTACGCCAGATTGCTGCGCTCAAAACTCATTTTGAACACATTGGGTACCAAAAATTTGAGGCTTTTTTGAATGTCTTCCACGACAGAAGGCGTCGCCGTAGCCGTCAAAGCCAGCACCGGTGTCTCCGGCAAATGCTGCCGTATGTCCGAAATGTTCAAATAAGAGGGGCGAAAATCATAGCCCCACTGCGAAATGCAATGCGATTCGTCCACCGCCAGCAGGCAAACCTTGAGGTATTGCAATCGGCTGATAAACAATTCAGTCGAAAGCCTTTCGGGAGAAACGTACAGGAATTTGAAGCCGCCGTATACGCAATTGTCCAGGGTAATGATGATTTCTTCGCGGGTCATGCCAGAGAAGATGGCGGCAGCCTTGATGTCCCGGTTTCGAAGGTTTTCCACCTGATCCTTCATCAAGGCGATGAGCGGCGTGACCACAATGCAGATGCCTTCCATAGCCAGGGCAGGAACCTGAAACGTGATGGACTTGCCGCCGCCGGTGGGCATGAGGGCAAGCGTATCCTTGCCGGCACAGATCGATTCTATGATGGACAACTGGAGCGGACGAAAATCATCGTAGCCCCAGTATTGTTTCAATATATCGTGGTAAACACTCATGTGCCTGACCCTCAAGCTCTATCGTCAAAAATCAGATTCAATCTTGATTTCCTTGATCAAAAGCTGGGTGTAGCTGCCACCGTTGAAATTGTTTTCTTCGATGGAATACGCAATGTTAAACGGATTGCGGCTTTTGATGTGGTTGTTGTGTTCGCTCTGGCAGAACGCGATGCCGTTCATGATGTTCTGCGAGTCAGCGTCCACCAGTTCCAATTTAAGGTGATTCTGCTCCCTGCCAAATAGACGGGTGGTACCATAATCACTGACATTGCTGGTAACGAAAATAGGCTTGTTGTTGTCAGGGCCGAACGGATTGAAAAGTTTCAGCGTGCGTACAAATTTTGGCGTGATTTCCTGAAAAGAAATCTCTGCATCGATGTCGATGGTCGGAATCATCTGCTCAGGCAGTATAGTGGCGGCCACGTAATCCTCGAAACGTTTGGTAAATTCAGCCACCTTTTCCACCTTCATGGAAAGGCCGGCAGCATACGTATGACCTCCAAAGTTTTCAAGCAAGTCGCGGCAATGGTCGATGGCCTTATAAATGTCAAATCCTGGGACTGAGCGAGCTGACCCCGTCGCCATATTGTCGGTTCTGGTCAGCACAATGGCCGGGCGGTAATATTCTTCGGTCAGGCGGGACGCCACAATGCCGATGACCCCTTTGTGCCATTCCTCATTGTAAACGACGATTCCCTTGCGGTCGGCCAGGTCGGTACAGGCTTGCAGGGCACTGTTGGCCTCTTCGGTCATGTTTTTGTCCAAGTCCTTGCGGGTCTGGTTGTATTGGTTGATGTCGTCGCTTTTACGGCGTGCCACTGCTTGATCCTTGGTTATGAGCAGTTCCACCGATTCATTTCCCGTCTGAATGCGACCAGAGGCATTGATGCGCGGGCCGATCTTGAAAACGATGTCGCTGATGGTGATGTCTTTGCCCGTAAGTCCGCAAATGTCGATGATGCCTTTCAAGCCTACAGATGGGTTGGCATTCAGCCTTTTCAAACCGTAATGGGCCAGAATGCGGTTTTCGCCCGTGATAGGCACGATGTCCGAAGCAATGGAGACAGCCACCAGGTCGAGCAAGGGAGCCAGTTCGGAGAACTTGATGTCGTTGTGTTTTGCAAAAGCCTGCATGAACTTGAATCCTACCCCGCAGCCTGATAGCTGATCGTAGGGATAGGTATTGTCGAGCCGCTTGGCATCCAGTACTGCCACGGCATCCGGCAAAATATCGTCCGGAACATGGTGGTCGCAAATTATGAATTCAATTCCTAAGGTCTTGGCGTATTCAATTTTTTCTACGGCCTTGATGCCACAATCCAACGCAATGACCAACGTATACTCGTTTTCATGGGCGTAGTCTATGCTCTTGTGGGAGATGCCGTACCCTTCTCCGTATCGGTCTGGAATGTAATATCCGATGTTGGTGGAGTATTGTTGGAGGAACTTGTAAACGAGGGCTACCGCGGTAGTGCCGTCCACGTCGTAATCGCCGTAAACCAAGATGCGTTCTTTGGTTTGCAGGGCGATGTTTAGGCGGGCAACGGCCTTATCCATATCCTTCATCAGGAATGGATCGTGTAAGTCAGTCAGTTGCGGGCGAAAAAATTGTTTGGCTTTGTCAAAGCTGTCTATCCCCCTCTGAACCAAGAGCTGAGCCAATATCGGGCTGATCCCCAGCTCGTTGGCAAGGGACTCCTTTACGGCGATCTGTTCGGATGTCAGGGTTAGATAATTCCATTTGTTGGTCATTATTTATATATATTTTCTTTCTTTCGCTTGCAGGGAGGCGGCATCAGTAGGCGGCCTCGGAAAAGTGGGTGCGTCGCGCAGGACGGACCAAATGTCTTTGTTTATTATCCAAAAAAGACTCGTAAAGATAGTTCTATTTTTTGGGATTTCACCCTTGTTCAAGCTCAAATCCAACGAAAGCATATTCTTCACTGTTTTTTCTATCTTTGTTCACAGAATACGGAAGTGCCATGATTGAAGAACTGAAAAAAGCACAGGAGGTCCTCTACCAGGGAGGGCTTATCCTTTATCCCACAGACACCATCTGGGGCATCGGCTGTGACGCCACAAACGAAGACGCCGTCAAGCGGGTGTACGAACTCAAAAAGCGCGTGGACAGCAAGGCTATGCTTTTATTGGTGGACAATCCGGCAAAACTGCAGTTTTATGTCCGCGAAGTGCCCGAAGTGGCCTGGGACTTGGTGGAGCTGGCCGAAAAGCCCCTCACCATCATTTATCCAGGTGCGCGCAACTTGGCACCCAACTTGCTGGCCGAAGATGGTAGCATCGGTATCCGGCTCACGAGGGAAGCCTTTTCCAGAAGCCTTTGCGAACGGTTCCGAAAGGCCATCGTTTCGACTTCAGCCAATGTGAGCGGCGAGCCTTCCCCGCGGTTTTTCAGCGAAATACGTCCTGAAATCTTGAAAGGGGTGGATTATGTGGTGAACTTCAGGCAGCAAGAAAAGTCGCCTTCGACGCCTTCTTCCATCATCAAACTGGGCATCAGCGGGCAGATTCAGATTATTCGTCCCTGAAATTTATACCAAACCCCCCTTTTTCACGTTAAATCCCCATGAACGACCGAAAACGGATACTGCGATACCTCTTGATGGACTATGTCTCGGCCTTTCTGGCTTGGCAAGGTTTCACCATCTTCCGTTTCTTCACGACCCGACACACCATCCATTTTTCCAGCCTGACTGAATTCATGACCTTCGAAAAGGCGTTGTGGATGAGTGTATTGATACCTTTATTTTGGATATTTACCTACTATTTTTCAGGTTATTACACTGCTCCAAGGCGCAAGACAAATTTGGGTGATTTGTTGAGCACCAGCGTGAGTACGCTTTTTGGCGTGTTGCTCTTGTTTTTCCTCATCGTCATCAACGATTATCCAGAATATCCTTCCTTATATTATGAAATCATGGTTGGGTTTTTCCTCATTCATTTTTCCTGCACCGCTTTTATGCGTTTCCTGCAAACGGATCCGTTGATTCGCCGGCAGGCCAAAGGAAAGGATTGCATACCTGTTTTTGTGGTCGGTACGGGCAAAAACGCATTGCGCATCCGTAAAGAATTCAACAAATACCAAAGTAGCTTTTGTTACCGTCTGGTTGGTTTTATACGGACGGGACAGGTTAAGGACATGGTTTTGGAAGAAGAAATCTTCGGAAACATGGATGAAATCACCGCATTGCTGGCTGAATTCAAGGTGGAAGAGCTCATCTTTGCCATGGATGATAGCCAGCCCTCATACACCAGAAAACTGTTGGATACCGTTTATCCGCTGCATCTTCCTGCAAAAGCGTATGCCAGGCGCCAGGACTTGTTGGCCGGATCGGTTTCACTGTTTTCGCTTTTCGGAATTCCGTTGGTCAATTTGACTCCCGCCCCTATGCCCCAGTGGCAACAAAAAATCAAAGCGATGCTTGATAAAGTCTTTTCGCTGATCGTTTTGATTTTGCTTTCACCATTTTTTTTATTTCTGTCCATTCGGGTGCGCATCGATTCTCCCGGTAAGGTCTTTTATGCACAGGAACGTTTGGGTAAAGGAGGCAAACCGTTTCGCATTTATAAATTTAGGACCATGTACACGAATGCTGAACCCGACGGTCCTCAGCTTTCGAACATTGACGATGTACGGGTGACCCCCTATGGTCGGTTCATGCGGAAATACCGGCTGGATGAACTGCCTCAATTCTGGAACGTGATCAAAGGGGACATGTCCTTGGTCGGACCTCGCCCCGAACGCCAGCATTTTGTGGAACAGATCGTCCTGAAAGCTCCTCAATATTACCTGACACAACAAGTGTTGCCTGGCATCACTTCCTGGGGCATGGTGAAATACGGCTATGCGGATTCGGTCGAAAAAATGATTCAACGGCTAGAATACGACCTCATCTACCTGGAAAATCAAAGTTTGCTGATAGACCTGAAAATTCTTGTTTTCACTCTGAAGCCGCTGTTGAGAGGCAACGGTCAGTGACGAGCCCCCTTGTATAATCTGATTTTTTTTGTGTTCTTTGAGTTTTCAAGGTAAATAAAGAATGGCAGAAAGTGCACGGTATTTGCGCCTTATTGGTTGGCGGGAGAAGCATATCAAGGAATCCAATTTCATTTTGATGCTGAGTTTCGTGGTCGGTTTGCTGACTTCGGTTGCTGCACTTTTGCTGAAAAGTATGATCCACTGGGTGGAAAAACTGATGACTTCGGCCTTTTCCAGTGATCAGACGAATTATTTATACCTCATTTTTCCAGCCATCGGCATTCTTCTGGCTTCGCTGTTTGTTCGGCTGATCGTCAAAGATGATATCGGACATGGTATTACGCACATCCTGTATGCCATTTCCCGACGTCAGGGAAGGCTTAAGAGTCACAATATGTGGACCTCCTTGGTAGGTAGCTCATTGACCATCGGCATGGGTGGTTCGGTAGGAGCGGAAGCCCCCATCGTATTGACCGGAGCAGCCATCGGCTCCAATTTGGGCAGCTTCTTCAAGATGAATCACAAAACGCTGATGGTTTTGATGGGTTGCGGTGCTGCAGGTGCCATTGCCGGAATTTTTAAAGCCCCCATTGCAGGCATGTTGTTCACCATCGAGGTGCTGATGCTGGATCTCACCGCTGCATCGGTGCTTCCTTTGCTTGTTTCCGCCATCACCGCTGCAACGCTTTCTTATGTCGTAACGGGCACTCAACCCATGTTCGCTTTTGATCAGGGTATGCCCTTTGAATTGAATCGCTTGCCATGGGTCGCCGTACTAAGTGTTGTCTGCGGATTGGTGTCACTCTATTTTATTCGCGGGATGAATACGGTGGAGGGTTGGTATATTAAAATGAAGAATCCCTACATGAAACTCGCTGTAGGAGCCGTTGTCCTAAGTGTGCTGATTTTCATTTTTCCACCGCTTTACGGAGAAGGTTATACCTCCATCAGTCAATTGATCAGCGGTCATTCAGCAGCATTGACCGACGGAAGTTTCTTTTATGCCTTCAAAGACAATGTTTGGGTGCTGGTTGGGTACATGGTATTTACCATCATCCTGAAAATCGTAGCATCTGCTTCGACCAACGGTGCCGGTGGTGTAGGCGGCGTTTTTGCACCCAGTTTGTTTGTGGGCGCGCTGGCAGGCTTTGTCGTTGCCAGAACCATCAATGAACTCGGTTTGGCGCAAGTTTCTGAACAAAATTTTGCCCTGATGGGCATGGCCGGCGTCATGTCTGCCGTCATGCATGCGCCACTCACCGGTGTCTTCCTGATTGCCGAACTTACTGGTGGTTATTCGCTCTTTTTACCCTTGATGGTGGTTTCAGCCGGTTCGTACCTGACCATTTTCATTTTTGAGAAACACAGCATCTATTCCTTGCGACTGGCAGAAAAAGGACAGTTGGTGACCCATCACAAGGACAAAGCCGTCTTAACGTTGATGAAGGTGGAAAACGTTATTGAAAAGGATTTCGACGTGGTCTATCCGGATATGACGCTGGGGGAACTGGTCAAAGTAATCGCCACCGCCAAACGAAACCTGTTTCCGGTGATAAGCAATGATGGAAAACTGCAAGGCATCGTTTTGCTGGATGATATTCGTAACATCATGTTCCGTACGGAACTCTACGACCGTTTCCAAGTGCAGAAACTCATGATCTCACCGCCGGCAAAACTGCGAATTGATGCCTCTATGGAGGAAGTGATGCGTGTTTTTGACGATACCAATGCTTGGAACCTGCCCGTTATCAATGAATTGGGCCAATACATGGGTTTTGTATCGAAATCAAAGATTTTCAACTCCTACCGTAAAGTGTTGGTGCATTTTTCGGACGAATAGTCTATTGCACCATTTCTACATTGATTTCACCAATGGCACCCGAAATATCGAGGGTGATGCTGTGCTTGGTTTTTCCCCAGGTGTCGTTGGTATAGTCGCGACCTTCTTTATGGAAGAAAGGAATGTTCACTTCTCCCAAAAGTCCGGAAGCATGAATCTTTACACCGGTTCTGAAAGGCACTTTCACGTTGATCCGACCCACACCACCTTTGATTTCTGCATCACAATCGTTCTGCCATTTTCCTGAAAGGTCAATGGTGGACTCGCCAGCCATCATATTTAAACGGATCTTCGGTACAGAGGTGTTCTTCAGGTTGATTTTGGATTCTCCGGCTGTCATTTTGAAGGCGAAATTTGTGATTTTGGCCCCTTCGAGGTTGATGTTGGCTACTCCTGCCATGAGTTCAATCGAAACGTCGTTTTTAATAGTTCGGTTCAACTCCAGTTTCCACTTGTTATCATCGGACCGGTTGTCCAACTGTTCTGTTTTTTCCCTTTTGGATTTGATTGTGAGGTAACCCATTCGGTCCACTTCCTTATACATCATGTAAGGAACAATGAAAAGGTCCTTGTAACCGTAATAGCATTCAACCAGTTTTTTGGAATTGGCATCCATGTACAGTTCACCTGCAAAAAAAGAGATGTTGGATTTGACTTCTTTGGCATTTGCCAATGGGAGACTTTTCCGGTAGATGGTTTCCCGTGTCTTGCTGGCAAACAGGAAAGTTGGAACAAAGAGGAGCAAAAGTGCTAAACGTACGTTTTTCATACGAAACTGATTTTTAATTTATGGATGTATGGAACTCGCATGCAACATGCTCGTTTCATACGATGAATTATTGATGTATCTTTGACGTATAAAGGTGTGCAAATGTTGCAATCTTTTGGCATATTTTTTAGCATCATGGAAAAAAAAGATTTGAGAATTGTTTATATGGGTACGCCGGAGTTTGCGGTTGCCCCTTTAAAAGCTTTGGTGGAAGGCGCTTTCAATGTTGTAGCTGTCATTACGATGCCGGATAAACCTGTAGGCCGTGGCATGAAAATGCAGGCTTCCCCTGTTAAAATCTACGCTCAGGAGCAAAACATTCCCGTTTTGCAGCCAGAAAAACTTAAGGATGAAACTTTTTTGGAGGAGCTGCGCGGCTATAAAGCCGATTTGCAGATTGTGGTGGCTTTCCGAATGTTGCCTGTCGTCGTTTGGGATATGCCGCCCATGGGTACGTTCAACTTGCATGCTTCCCTGCTTCCTCAATACCGTGGAGCCGCACCCATTCACTGGGCGGTCATGAATGGTGAAACAGAAACCGGTGTCTCGACGTTTTTTCTGCAACAAGAAATTGATACGGGTGACCTGCTGCTTCAGGATAAGATTTCCATCGGACCGGATGATACTACCGGATTGGTGCATGATAAGCTTATGGAATTAGGCTCCGAAGTGGTCTGTCAAACGGTGGATGCACTGTTGGCTGGAACCCTTCACCCGATTCCCCAGCCCGCAGGTGAAGTAAAACTTGCCCCAAAACTGTTCAAGGAAAACACGCGCATCGATTGGACACGGACTTCAGCCGAGCTTCATAATTTTATTCGCGGGCTTTCACCGTTCCCGGCTGCTTGGACTGAATTGTACGGCAAGGACGGCAATGTAACCAGTGTCAAGGTTTTCGAAGCAAAGTCCGAAATGGAAAGTCATTCGTTGAAGGCGGGTACCCTGGTCGTTGAAGGAAAAAAAGTTTTGAAAGTGGCCGTCACCGATGGTTTCATTCGGTTGGAACGATTTCAGCTGGCCGGACGCAAGGCCTTGAATTCCGACGAATTCCTGCGTGGTTTTCCCGAAATTGCCGATTATTGGCTTCAGTAAACGTAATAAAGTTCAGAATATTTGGTTTTATTCAAAAAAGTACCTTTATTTGCAGTACTAACCAACTAATACTATTTGCCTATCGATCTACTGCTACTCTTTGAATTCTAAAAAAAAGAGCAATGGACACGATTAAAACGATGACCGACGAGCAATTGGTCAATTTGTTTGCAAATGGTAACAATCAAGCTTTTGATGTTTTGTTGAACCGCCATAAAAACCGGGTATTTTCGTATATCCAGTTGGTCGTTCGAAACCGCGATTTGGCTGATGACATTTTTCAGGAGTCTTTCATGAAAGCCATCGTCACCATCAAACAGGGACGTTATGTGGATAACGGAAAATTTTATTCCTGGGTCACCCGCATCGCCCACAACCTCATCATCGACCTGTACCGCAGGGAACGGAACGAGAATACGGTCAGCAATGAAGAATTTGCTGAAGTAGACCTGTTCAACAATGCCAAACTTTGCGACGAAAACGTAGAAGACGTGTTGGTACGCGAACAAGTGTTCACGGACGTGCGTAAACTGATGCATCATTTGCCTGACAACCAGAAAGAAGTGGTTCAGTTGCGTTATTACGAAGACCGCAGCTTCAAGGAAATCGCCGATCTGACAGGGGTCAGCATCAATACCGCATTGGGCCGTATGCGTTACGCTGTTCTGAATATGCGTCGTATGGCTGAAGAAAAAGATATTTCCCTGGCCTATTGAGGATTATTTTCGTCCTGGACGAAAAAAAACAAAATATATTGGGTCTATTATATACGATGTTAGCCCTTTCATCGTTTTATAGTAAACCCAATACTTGTTTTGCCTATGCCACTACATTCTACACCTACTTTCTCCACCCGCAGCAGATTAAAAAGGGTTCACGCCCAACCTTCGGAAGCCACGATTGAATTTCTGAAGAATTTTGCCAGAACCTACGTGCCGGGTATGGAACTTCCAAACAAGAAGATTGAGCTAGTACTTAACTAGCCCTTGGACAGTTTCGGTTTTTTTTGTTACTTTGCGGAGTAAATATGCTCGATTATGCGAATGGTAGCTCCCTCCATGCTTGCAGCCAATTTTCTGGATCTGCGGGCAGATCTCGAAATGATCAATTCCTCCCAGGCTGACTGGTTGCATCTGGATGTGATGGACGGCGTCTTTGTGCCCAACATCTCCTTTGGATTTCCGGTTATGGAGCAAGTGGCTACGATTTGCACCAAACCGCTGGATGTGCACCTCATGATCGTGGAACCGCAAAAATTCATCCCACAGGTCAAAGCGCTGGGTGCCCTCACCATGAATGTGCATTACGAAGCTTGTCTGCACCTCAACAAAGTGGTGCACGACATCCAACAGGCCGGAATGAAAGCAGGCGTCACCCTCAATCCCCATACACCCGTTTCCTTGCTCGAAGAAATTATACCAGATGTTGACCTTGTTTTGCTGATGTCCGTCAACCCAGGTTTCGGCGGTCAGTTTTTTATTGAAAATACGTACAACAAGGTGGCTGAACTCAAAGAAATGATACTCCGTCGCAACAGCAGGGCACTAATACAGGTGGACGGCGGTGTGACCGACAAGAATGCTGTTGCACTCTATGCTGCAGGGGTGGATGTATTGGTTGCCGGAAGTTATGTATTCCGTTCAGCCGATCCACACGAAGCCATCCGGAGGCTTAAAAAATAAATATCAAATAAATGTAAATAAATAGTAACTTTACGATTCTTTAAAAAAGAGTTGTATGTTGCTTGATGTGCTCCGAAAACTTTCTGTTTCCAGGTTGTTTATTCCTTATTTGACCGGACTTTTGCTGTTGCCAGGCGACCTCCGTTTCATCCTGAGCCTTCTGATGCTGGGTCTCTGGGGGCTGTTCTTGTACCGCTTGCTGGAGAAGCGGTTACCTTCCGCATGGTCCGTGCGTTGGATCCCTGGCGCCTGTATTTTTTGCCTCTGGATGGCGTTGGGCGGCATCAATATGCACTGGCTAAATCAAAACGCTTCATTTCCGGCTGAAACTAAGCCTTTTTTTGCCAATATACGGATTGTTTCCCTGCCAGTAGAAAAACCAAAGTCAAGGCAATGCGAAGTCTCGGTGGAACTACCTGAGGAAGGCTTTGAAAACTGGAAAGGCAAACATCTACAACTTTATTTCAAAAAAGAGGCGAACACAGCTGAACTCGATATCGGAGACCGTTTGCAGGTGAAGTTGCAACCTCAAATGCCCGAACCGCCTGCAACATCGTACGATTTTGATTTCGCCTCCTGGCTCCGGCATAAGGGCATCTGCGGTACTTCCTTTGTAAAAAACTGGGCACTGATTTCCAACGCTTCACCATGGAATGTGCAAGCTCAAGCTGAACGAATGCGCAGAATCCTGTTGCAGTTATTTCGTTCAGAAGGTATTGACGGACCCGAATTTGCACTGGTTTCAGCGTTGGTGTTGGGAGAAACCAACCAGCTGACGGCAGACACCAAGACTGACTTTTCAGTTTCAGGCATCTCACACATTTTGTCGGTGAGTGGATTGCACGTCGCGGTGGTTTATGCGGTGCTGGCATTTCTGCTATCGTTTCTGGACCGATTCGAGCGGTGGCGAGTGCCCAAGCAACTACTTATCGTGCTCATCTTGTTTTTCTACGCTTTTGTTACTGGTCTTTCACCTTCTGTGCTCCGTTCGGCTTTCATGTTTTCCCTATTGGCACTGGGTAAATGTATGCATCGTAAATCACTGACCCTCAACACCGTGCTTTTCTCGGCCTTTGTGTTGTTGCTTTGGAATCCGGGTTTTTTTTACGACCTCGGTTTTCAACTGAGTTACCTGGCCGTGTTTTTCATCGTCGTGGTGCATCCTCGGCTCGTTGCCTTATGGATGCCATCCAACAAACCTACCCGCTATCTTTGGGAGATGCTTTGTCTTTCGCTTGTTGCACAATTGGGCACTTCACCCCTAACGGTACATGCATTCCATACTTTTCCCAACTATTTTCTAGTCAACAACCTAGTGGCAGTGCCTTATTCCAGCCTCCTCATTTATTTGGCTTTGGCTTTCCTGATGCTGAGCGGGATTCCCTGGGTTGGCCCCTTTTTAGCGAAGCTGCTCGATGGTTGCCTCCATGGTTTTCTGGTCATGGTGGAAACCACCGGAAATCTGCCCCACGCACTGACAATAGATCTCTACCCGGATATAGGACAAGTTTTTGGTTTCTATCTGATTATACTGACATTTTTCATCGCATTCCTGCTGAAAAGGCGTGCTTGGGTCATCCCGTTTCTGGCTACCGTTCTGGGTTTTCAGATTTTGACGTTCGGCCGAAGCTTCTGGTGGTAAATTCAGAGGTTTACTCTTGCCAAATGACCATCGAATGTGTACTTTTGTGTAAAATTTTTGAACATGCTTACCAAGATCATTGATGAAGACCTGATTCAACAGGCCAAACATATTTTAAACCGTGCCGAAACGGTTGCCATCCTGTCCCATCAGGGACCTGACGGGGATGCGCTCGGCTCCTCATTGGCCATGGCCGATTTTTTGCATCAACAGGGGAAGCATGTGCAAGTGATCTATCCGGATCCGTTTCCAGAATTCCTCCGTTTCTTGCCAGGATCGGATAAAGCGCTGATCTACTCCATGCAACCCAAAGCCTGTGAGGCATACCTGAAAATGGCCGATGTGATTTGCTGCCTGGACTTCAATCAACTGAAACGAATGGGCAAGCTGGGTGAGATCGTAGCGAACGCACCGGCTAAACGCATCATGATGGACCACCATCCGGAACCCGATACCTTCGCCGATGTTCAGATTTCCTATCCGCAACTTTCTTCCACCAGCGAAATAGTATTCAGATACATCTGTCGTTCAGGATATTTCGATGAAATGACCAAGGAATGCGCCGAGTGTGTTTATACCGGAATGATGACCGACACCGGTGCCTTCACTTACAACTCGAACAACGCCGAAATGTATTTCATCATTTCCCAACTCATCCAAAAAGGGGTGGACAAGGATGGGATTTACAATAAAGTGTTCAATAACTGGTCGGCCGACCGAATGCGCCTTATGGGATTTGTGCTCAATAACCGCATGAAATTGTTTCCGGAATTCAGTACCGCCATTTTGAGCCTTTCATTGGATGATTTGAAGGATTTTAAATTCCAGTACGGCGATACCGAAGGGTTCGTGAATCTGCCGCTCAGCATTTCAGGCATCATCTTCTCCGTTTTCATCCGAGAAGATACCGATAAGGTTAAATTATCTTTCCGTTCGCAAGGCACCTTTCCTGCCAACAAGGTGGCTTCAGATCTTTTCAACGGTGGCGGTCATCTGAATGCAGCAGGCGGTGAATACTACGGGAAACTGGAAGATGCCATCCGATTGTTGGAGGAAGCCCTTCCAACCTACGGTATTTAAGCATGCTCACGCACAAATAATGTTAAGATGTCGGTCTGAAAAGGGTATTTGATTACCTTTGCACCGTTCCTCTACGCTCTAGTTTTCATTAACAGCATTCCATGAGAAAGATTTTCCCTGTTGCCGCACTGCTCGCCCTTTTGGCTTTTGCCATCAGCTCCTGCGACAGTAATTTGACATACGCCAACCAATTGGATGCCGAAAAGACGGCCATCAAGGATTTCATCGCCAATAACAACTATAAGGTCGTTGATACAATTCCATCCGTAGTGCCCTGGCCGACTGGTGTTTACTACCTAACTAAGAGTGGTTTGTACGTTCATGTGCTGGATACCGGCGCATTTGTGAACAAAGCAATCGAAACCAATACGGTCATCAGTGTCCGCTTCACAGAAACCGATATGGCTGGCGTACAAGGTTACACCAATATGAACGGTACCGGCGATCCCGTGGAACTGCTTTATAACAACGTCAGTTCCAGCGCCACCTTCGGCGACTGCAAGGCCTGGCACGAAGGGCTGACGTATGTCGGTGATGGCGGACGCATTCAAATGATCGTTCCTGCCTCCCTTGGCTGGTCCATGTATACATCCACATCAGCTTTGACGGCTAAGTTCTATGAACTGAGCTACACGTTCTGGAAGTAATTCCAATGGGTGCGATGGCCCTTCCAATAGAAATCTTTAAACCTATCGACAATGAGTCTGATAAAATCCATTTCCGGCATCCGCGGTACCATCGGCGGTGTGTTGAATGACGGCTTGAATCCGTTGGATATCGTCAAGTTTACAACAGCCTATGCCCAATGGGTCAGGCTGAATTCCACCAAAAAGTCCAACAAGATTGTAGTTGGCAGAGATGCGCGGCTTTCCGGTGAAATGGTGTTTCAGGTGGTTTCGGGAACCTTGCTCGGCATGGGTTTCGATGTGGTGAACATCGGTCTGGCCTCTACGCCGACAACGGAACTAGCCGTTGTGATGGAAGGTGCCGACGGTGGTCTCATTTTGACCGCCAGCCATAATCCAAAAAACTGGAATGCCCTAAAGCTGCTCAATCAATTCGGAGAATTCCTGAATGCCGAAGAAGGCAATTGGGTTCTTAAAGCCGCTGAAAAAGAAGATTTTAATTATTCTCTGGTGGACGAACTCGGTATGCTGACGGAAGACCATTCCTACAACCAAAAACATATTGAAGCCGTACTGGCTCTGAAGCTGGTGGATGTGGAAGCCATCAAAGCTGCCGGTTTCAAAGTGGTCATCGATTGCGTGAATTCAGTTGGCGGTATCGTGCTTCCCAGACTGCTCAGCGCACTTGGTGTCAATGAAGTCGTTAAGCTGAACTGTACAGCAGACGGCCGGTTCACACACAATCCAGAACCGCTTCCAGAAAACCTGACCGAAATTGCTGCTTGCATGCGTACTGAAAAAGCCGATGTCGGTTTCGTAGTCGACCCGGACGTGGATCGTCTGGCACTGGTTTGTGAAAACGGTGACATGTTCGGTGAAGAATACACCTTGGTTTCAGTGGCTGATTATGTATTGGCCCACACGCCGGGCAATACCGTTTCCAACCTGAGTTCCACTCGTGCCTTGCGCGATGTGACTCAGAATCATGGTGGTATCTATACTGCCGCTGCTGTTGGTGAAGTCAACGTGGTTACAACCATGAAAGCCAACAATGCAGTCATCGGCGGCGAAGGCAATGGCGGAGTCATTTACCCCGAAAGCCATTACGGACGTGATGCTTTGGTAGGAATTGCGCTCTTTCTCACTCATCTAGCCCATACCGGCAAATCGGTCAGTGAACTACGCGCCACCTATCCTGCCTATTACATCGATAAACAAAAGATGGAACTCACCAAAGACATCAACGTGGATGCCATTCTGCTGGCCGTAAAGAAGCAATTCGCCAACGAACAGGTCAACGATATCGATGGCGTCAAAATCGATTTCCCCGACAAGTGGGTGCACCTCCGCAAATCCAACACCGAACCCATCATCCGCATTTATTCGGAAGCCGCCACTAAACCAGAAGCCGAGGCTCTCTCCGCACAGATCAAGGAAATCATCGCCTCCCTGATTTAATCCAGTCGTCCCAATAGAACGACAATAACTGCATCGCGGCCCCAAAAGCAATCCTCACGTACCTTAAGTACGCTCCGGTATGCTTTTGAGGCCGCTTTTTGTTCTTGACGGCCTATTCGAACGACTTTAAAACATCAAGTTAAAGCCAGTCTGAAGATTGAAATAGGAATTGTTGATTGGAAGGTTGACTTTTGGAAGATCCTTCATTAAAGTCACACCAGGTGTAACTTTCAATGGAATGTAGTCAGCTGCAACAAAAAAATTGAACAACAACAACTTCAAATTCACCGCAGCACCAAAGGAACTCATTTCCCCATGCAGTAATGAATACGAGAATGCTGTTTGCAGCATGCTGCCGGGTTTAAGATTCAGTGAAACCATATAGTCTTGATATTTGCCAGTTTCGGTTATGCCTGTTTGCGACAACACACCTAAGGTGATGTGGTTGTTGGCCAAACCAGCTTCCGCACCAATATTGACTTTGGTGGTCAGTTTGGAAGTGAATGGTTCTGTCGTATTATCTGGTACAAATTTGACAATATTCTTCATTTCCTGAGTCATCTTATCACCGATGCTTACGGATTCGTCACCCAAGTCGACACCCGTGTAGGTAAAGGTTGCGTCCGATTTAGCACTGCTCATGTAGGCAGGATCCCAATTGATTTGGCCCAAATCGGTCACTGCGGCAGACAGCGTCAAGAAATTCATTGGTTTGAACGTCAAACCGAAGTCGAATGACATGCCAGTACCAGCAGCTTTCGAAAGAATGCTCATCGGATTGGCCATGAAGTTGTCCATTTTGGTCTGATCGATTTTTGGGCCAGTCATTGCACCGTCCACATAATCCAGGTATATGAAGTCAGGACCTGTCAATTGCAAATTTCCTTTGGTGCTTACATTCAACGAAGAACCATTGGAAGCGACTGTGAACTTGTCAAAACCCATCCGCATGTCTGCCAGTCCCAACAGGTAGTTGGCATTCGCACCAATGGAAAGGTTGTTGGTGAGTTTCAATGAAAGACCAACGCCTGCTTTGGCATACATCATCGTATTGAGGTTAAGAGCGCTCAAATCAAGATTGCCACCCACATCGTTTGTTCCAAGCATTACCAGTTTGAATAAGTCTTTTGGCAAGCCAATTCCCATATCCGCATTGATGGAGCTGCTGAGAGTTAAGTAGATTTTACTACCTAATTTTAATCCAACATTCAGTAAATCTGCTGAAACGGTGGAACCTATGTTGGAAACATCGTTCAGGCCATTCAGGAACGTTTCACCCGATCCGGAAAGAAAAGTGGTCGGAATACCTGAACCATCAGTGCTTGGGTAAAGCATGTCACTCAACGCAAGGTCCGAACGAACATTGAGCGACAGACTGCTCACACCGAGTCCAATTCCGGCACGGCTTGGAGCCATGGCAGGGTTCCATTTGGTATGGAAGGGCGTTTTTTCAAGGAAATATAAAGAATTGACTTGTTGGGCAGAAATCCGTTCGGTTGCAAAGAACAGAAGTGCCACGGTCAGAATGCTTGTTACGGATACTATGATGCGTTTCATAATTGTCTTTTTTTTCGGTGGATAAATCATTTCTAATCGCTTCATTAATTGGATGTATTATCTCCTAAGTCAATTGTAAAGCCGCCTCTAATTTTACCGGCCACTTTAATCTTGATAAAATCGGAGGGCCGAAGGGCCGCACCACCACTTGCCTGTGTAGCTGAGATCGCGAATTCCACCTTGAATTTAGGCGTGCTTTTCAATAGGTTGATCTGAGTGTTATCAAACAACAGTTCGGTCGTTGTAATGGCTGTATCAGTTGCGAAACCATTTGAATCGATGGCATCTCCTGCCCGTATTAATCCGGATGTAACAGTAAACTGCTCATCTCCATTGTCATCCAAACCAATCATCTTTATCCTTATGGCCAACGGGATTCTATTTGTCACTGTAAGCACGAATCCAATTTGCAGACTATCCTGAGTAGGCAAGCTATCCATCAACTTCTTAAATGGACTTTCCATTTCGATTTGCTTATTCAAAACTAAATCATTGGCGAATCTGAGCGGAATCTCCATAGTGTCCGAAAGGGTCAGAAACGTATTCTTATTTACGAAGGAGCTGATTGTCTTGTTTGTTTGAATGGTATATCCCATCGATATTTGGTCTGGATTTACCTTGAAGAGACCTGCCAATCCATCGTTGGGTTCATTAATCGTAAGCACGTTTTGTTTTGTTGAAGTAGGATTGGAAGCGGCAAGAATGGTGCGGTTGGCGATAACAGGATTGGAAGAAATGTTCGTTACCGAATTCTTGCTAGACATATTCAACGTTAAATTGATGGGTATACCCAGATTGCTGTTCGAATACAATTTCAGCGTAGGGTCATAGAAACTTATGACGCTATTGTTGGTGATAATGTCACCAAAACCACCAAAATCAATGTCTACGTTATCCGATTTACCATAGTCCACCTTGCCATATACCGTCTGGAAATCGACCGGGCTGAAAGCTACCGTTAACGATATGCTTGTCATGGCTTTTGCCGTGATCGTGACCGGTGAGCCATCTACGACGTTAAGCGCTGCAGCACAATTGATTTGCAGGTTGCTGCCGTTTGCAGGTTTCAGTATCCGAATTCCAATTGTTTTTCCGGAGGTGTTATTGACAGGTATGTTCCAGGACGTAATTTTATTTCCAGTAGAGGGATCGTAATATTCGGCAGCGTTGCCAACTGGTGAACAGGTAATTGAAATACTACTGTTCAGGCCGGAACCACCCAAGTTGTTCGTGATGGCTTTCATGGTGAACGTCGTATTGGACAAAAGAATACTGTCAACCGGATCAATCATGGTAGTCTTGAAACTTGGCAAGGTCACAGAAGTCGAGCCGGCATAATCAGTACTTCCTACAGGTACGTTGGAAGGAACGTGGGGGAGTGAAGTGCCATCAAGCATGTCGACTACTGTTGCAGCCGGATTTGGTATTAACGCCGGAGTAAAACCGCTAAGGGCACTGTTCACCGCACTAAGGTCGATGGCATTGCCGACAAGAAAGGTATAAACGCCATTTTTCACTTTCAGGTCAACGGTTTTCAGTATGCTGTCCATAGAAGTCTCAAAGGTTCCTATAGGCAGGTCTACGTTTTTCAAGAGGGTTATATCTTTTACCTTCGATATGTCGTAAGCTTCATCGACACAAGAAAAAGACAACATGCACAACAAGGCAATCGAGCTGCTTTTTAAAAAGAGTCGCACGGGTTTCATGTTTTATTGTTTTAGGGAGTTGAGTTTAAACTTTACTATAAAGAACGCGTTTATTAAAATACAATAATAAGCACTAAAATTGAAATAATGTACCATTTAGGTGTATTAATAAAAAGAAACAGCCCATCGATTTTTTCGATAGGCTGTTTTTTCACTAAAAATTGGCTTATAGACGCTATTCTTCGAGCAATATCTCCATAATGGTCACAGCCGCTTTAGCTACGGAAGTTCCTGGGCCAAAGATACCTGATACGCCTGCTTTATACAGAAAATCGTAATCTTGAGCAGGAATGACACCCCCGGCAATGACCACGATGTCTTCGCGACCAAGCTTTTTCAGTTCTTCCATCACCTGCGGAACCAGCGTTTTGTGACCGGCAGCAAGTGAAGAAACACCCAGTACGTTCACGTCGTTTTCGACGGCTTGCTTGGCAGCCTCGGCCGGCGTTTGGAACAAAGGTCCCATGTCCACGTCGAAACCGCAGTCGGCATATCCGGTGGCTACCACTTTGGCACCGCGGTCGTGACCGTCCTGGCCCATTTTTGCAATCATGATACGGGGTTGACGGCCTTCTTTTTTGGCAAACTGTTCAACCAGCGTGCAGGCTTTCTGAAAGTCTGCATCGTTCTTTGTTTCGGAGGAATACACGCCTGAAATGGTTCTGATTACTGCTTTATAACGACCAACTATTTTTTCACATGCAGTGGATATCTCACCGAGGCTGGCGCGTACGCGGGCAGCTTCGACGGCCAGTTCCAGTAGGTTGCCATGACCTGATTCCACACATTTGGTGAGGGCTTCCAGCGCGGCAAGTACTTCTGCTTCGTTGCGGTTGGCTTTCAGCGTGTTCAGACGTTCGATCTGTTGGATGCGAACGGCGGTGTTGTCAATTTCCAGGATGTCGATGGGGGCTTCCTTTTCGAGGCGGTAGCGGTTCACACCCACGATGGTCTGCGTACCGGAGTCGATACGGGCCTGCGTGCGGGCGGAAGCTTCTTCGATGCGCATCTTGGGAATGCCGGTTTCGATGGCTTTGGCCATACCGCCGAGGCTTTCCACTTCTTCGATCAGGGCCCAGGCCTTTTCAGCCAGTTCCTTGGTCAAGGATTCGATGTAGTAGGAACCTGCCCAAGGATCCACTTCCTTGCAGATCTGGGTTTCTTCCTGGATGTAAATCTGAGTGTTACGGGCAATACGGGCGGAGAAGTCGGTTGGCAATGCGATGGCTTCGTCAAGCGCATTGGTGTGCAGGGACTGGGTATGACCCAAGGCAGCTGCCATGGCTTCGATGCAGGTACGGCCGATGTTGTTGTACGGATCCTGTTCGGTGAGCGACCAACCGGAAGTCTGGGAGTGCGTGCGCAAAGCCAGCGATTTCTTGTTCTTAGGGTTGAACTTGTTCACGATCTTGGCCCACAGCATACGGGCGGCGCGCATTTTGGCAATTTCCATGTAGTGGTTCATGCCGATGGCCCAGAAGAAGGAGAGGCGAGGGGCGAAGGTGTCGATGTCCATGCCTGCGTTCACACCGGCGCGGAGATACTCCAAGCCGTCCGCCAATGTGTACGCCAGTTCGATGTCTGCCGTTGCTCCGGCTTCCTGCATGTGGTAGCCGGAAATGGAGATGGAGTTGAACTTGGGCATGTTCTTGGAGGTATATTCGAAGATGTCGGCGATGATTTTCATCGAAAACGTCGGCGGATATATATAGGTGTTGCGCACCATGAATTCCTTCAGAATGTCGTTCTGGATGGTACCTGCCATTTCTTCGAGCTTGGCACCCTGTTCCAGACCTGCGTTGATGTAGAAAGCAAGAATGGGCAGCACGGCACCATTCATGGTCATGGAAACGGACATCTTGTCCAAGGGGATTCCGTCGAACAGCACTTTCATGTCTTCGATGGAGCAGATGGATACGCCAGCCTTGCCCACGTCACCCACCACACGTTCGTGGTCGGCGTCGTAGCCGCGGTGTGTGGCTAAGTCGAATGCTACGGACAGACCCTTTTGGCCGGCGGCCAGGTTTCTGCGGTAGAATGCGTTGGATTCTTCTGCGGTGGAGAATCCGGCATATTGACGGACAGTCCAGGGACGCATGGCATACATGACGCTGTACGGACCACGTAGATAAGGAGAGACACCGGCTGCATAATTCAGGTGTTCCATGCCTTCGAGGTCGGCTTTGGTATAAACGGGTTTCACGCTGATGAGTTCCGGCGTTTTGAAGTTCTTCTCGATGCCTTTTTCCGCTGACCAGGTTTTGGGATCTGTAGCAGGGATTCCGGCGTTCTTGATGTCTATGTTTTTGAAATTCGGTTTCATAAGGTACTGCTTAAAGGATTCCTAACTGCTGGTTGAAGCCCTGCAAGGTCTGCAGAACGTTCGAACGGACGTTGATGAAGTTGATGATGCCCTGGGCCTTGAGTTCGTCCGTGCAAGCGGGAGCACCTGCAACGACAAGGATTTCCTTGCCCGAACCGATGGCGGCTTTGGTGGCAGGAGCAAATTCAACGTATTCATCGTCGCTGGAGCATAGTACGATAAGGTCTGCACCGGCTGCACGGGCAGCTTTTACGCCTTCTTCAGCCGTTTCGAAACCTAAATTGTCGAACAGCTCGTAACCGGCACAACCGAAGAAGTTGCCCGAAAACTGTGCTCGTGCCAGACGCATGCTCAGGGAACCGATGGTCAGCATGAATGCTTTTGGACGTTTGCCCGATTTTTCGGTGGCCAGACGCAGGACGTCGAAAGCGGAACTTCCGCGGTCGCAGCTCAAGGTAGCCAGGCTGCCTTTTTCGGTGGTACAGTTGCAACAGGATGCGGTCCCGTTGGAAACCTTATCCAACGCCATTTCGTTGAAGTTGGGGTATTGGTTGGTGCCCAACAGGATTTCGCGGCGACTGGAAACGTCGTTCAAGCGCTTTTTGTTGGAAGCGTTGACTTCGGCTTGTACGAAACCTACGCGAAGAGCAGCTATGAAACCGCCTTTCTCGTCTACGGCCAAGAAAATTTTCCAAGCTTCTTCGGCAAGGGCAGTGGTGAGGTTCTCAATATAATAGGAGCCAGCGGAAGCGTCCACGATCTGGTCGATGTGGGATTCTTCCTTCAGCAGCAATTGCTGGTTGCGGGCGATGCGTTCGGAGAAATCGTCTGATTTCTGATAAGCGGCATCAAACGGAACGACGGTCATGGAATCGACACCGGCGATGGAAGCAGACATGGCTTCGGTTTGGCTGCGGAGCAGGTTCACATAAGCATCGTACACGCTTTGGTTGAATTCGGAGGTGGAGGCATGAATGCGCATTTTGGCAGCACTCTTGCAATCACCTTCAGCCAGGTAAGCGTTCACGATTTGAGCCCAGAGCAAACGTGCGGCACGGAACTTGGCGATTTCCATGAAATAGTTGGAACCGATGCCGAAATTGAATTTAACCTTCTTGGCAACCTCCTTGACGGAAAGACCGGCTTCGGAAGCGAGGGTCAGGAATTCATTGCCGTAAGCCAGGCCAAAGCCCAGTTCCTGTGCGCAATAAGCACCTGCGTTATTAAAGAGGTATGGGTTTGCACCGAAAACTCGGAATTTAGGAAGGGTGACGGCTGCTTCGAAAGCGGCTTTCATATCCTCTTTTATTTTTGAGTCCTCCACGTCGAAACCTTTGTTCAGCATCCGCTTGAACGGGTCGTAATTGACAGAACCGACAATTTTGGAAGCGTCCAGTTTGTTGGCTTGCACATAATCGGCCAGTAAAGTTGCGATTTTGGCAGCTTCGGTGGAGCAGCTCCGGAAGTTGATTTCAATGCACTCAAGACAAATGCCTTTGAGCAGGATGTCCAGGTTTTCAGCGGAAATCAGTTCGCCGTGGAGAATGAAACATAAGGAGTCCACACCTTTATTCAAGATTTCGAGCGCCTTTTCATTCGCCTTTTTGGAATCGGTGCCTTCGATATTCTGGCTGACGAGCCAGTCGTTGTCGGTTTTGGTTCCCCGCACGAACGGGAATTCGCCCGGAAGCGAATCGGTGATTTTCATACCTTCCAGGTCTTCTGCCCGATAAAAGGGCTTGACCTGAAAACCTTCGTTGGTCTTCCAAACGAGTTTCTTTTCGAAGTCCGCACCTTTCAGGTCTGCAGTGATCCTGTCCATCCATTGCTGGGTGGTTACGGGCGGAAATTCCGAAAATAACTTTTCTTTGCTATCTGCCATAGTATAAGAATAATAAATGTTTCAAAAATGTGTGCAAATGTACGGGTTTTATTCCGATTCTCGCGCGTTTTCAGGGTTGAAAAACGACTAAATATGCATTTTTAACCCCAAATTGCAAGTGCTTGTCTATCAATATAATTAACGAATTTTGGCCATTGGAGTACATGAGTTGTCAATATAATTATTACTTTTGGTGCGTTTTTGTAGTGCATTTTTCTTTCAAATATGAAGAATGCGTGAATTTTTTTGTGACTAATACCTAATTATAATGAGGAAATTAACAGAGAAGTGCGCCTTGTATACGGAGCCTGAAAAGATCATGAAACTCGGCCTTTACCCTTATTTTCGTTCGATTGATTCCGATCAGCACACCGTCGTTTCCATGAATGGAAAGGATGTACTGATGTTTGGTTCAAACAGTTACCTCGGTTTAACCAATCATCCCAAAGTAAAAGAAGCGGCCATCGAAGCTACCAGAAAATATGGTACTGGTTGCGCCGGCTCCCGATTTCTGAATGGTACACTCGATATTCACCTCGAGTTGGAAGAGCGTCTCGCAATATTGACAGGTAAAGAAGCTGCTATCTGTTTCAGTACCGGTTTTCAAGCGAATCTCGGCGTTGTTTCTGTCATGGGCGGTCGTCACGACCATTTGTTGCTGGATGAACTCGACCATGCTTCCATTATTGAGGGCAGCCGTCTATCGTATGCCAAGTCACTGAAGTTTTCACACAATAACATGGCTTCGCTCGAAAGCAAACTTAGAAAATGTACGCACAACAGCATCAAACTGATTGTAGTGGACGGAATTTTTTCCATGGAAGGTGATATTGCCAATCTTCCGGGTATTGTTAAACTGGCCGAAAAACATGGTGCTTCCGTCATGGTGGACGATGCGCACTCCTTGGGTGTCATTGGCAAGAACGGTGCCGGTACGGCTTCTCATTTCGGTCTGACCGACAAAGTTGACCTGATCATGGGTACGTTCTCCAAATCGCTCGCCTCCTTGGGTGGCTACATCGCTGCTGACAAAGAAGTGATTTCCTTTATCAAGCACAATTCCCGCCCGTTGATCTTCAGTGCCAGCATGACCCCTGCTTCTGCGGCTGCTGTCCTCGCTGCGATGGATATCATGGAAAGTGAACCGGAACGCATCCAGCACCTCTGGGACGTTTCTAATTATGCTCGCAAAGCCTTGCAAGATGGCGGTTTCGATACTGGTATTTCTTGCACGCCCATTATTCCGCTCTTGGTTTACGATGACCTGAAGGCTTTGAAGATGACGAGCCAGATGCTGGACGAAGGAGTTTTCCTCAATCCTGTAATTTCACCTGCAGTACCTCCGGGACGCAGTCTGATTCGCTTCTCACTGATGGCTACCCACACCTTCGAACAGGTGGACGAAGCCGTCGATAAGATGACCCGTTGCGCTAAAAGACTGGATATTCACGCATAATATGAAGAAGGTTGTTTTGATTACCGGCGTATCTTCCGGATTCGGAAAATCGTCTGCCGAACTGTTGGCCGCCAATGGGCACATCGTTTATGGTACCATCCGTAAGGAATGCGCCATTTCCCCGTCCGTGAAGTTGCTTCAAATGGACCTCACAGATCCTGTATCCATCAAAAAGGCGGTGGATCAGGTGATCGCGGAACAAGGCCGCATAGACGTGCTCATCAATAATGCAGGCATGCATTTGGGTGGTCCCATCGAAGAAGCGCCCGAAGAGTTGTTCAAACGTCAGCTCGAAACCAACGTCAACGGTTTGGTGTACATGCTCCAGGCAACCCTGCCGTACATGCGTAACCACAAACATGGCACCATTGTCAATTTCGGTTCCATTGGCGGTCTGATGGGTTTGCCCTTTCAGTCGTTCTACTCGGCCAGCAAATTTGCCATCGAAGGGTTGAGTGAATCGTTGCGTATGGAAGTCAAAGCATTCGGCATCCGCGTGGTGGTGATCAATCCGGGTGACTTTGCAACTAGCAACACGGCCAACCGCACCAACATCACCGTTGCGGGCGGTCCATACGAAGAACAGTTCCGCAAATCGCAGGCTCAGTTCGAAAAGGATGAAGTCAATGGTTGGGATCCCATCATCATGGCTAAGTTGATGCTGAAAATCGTCGAAAAAAGACGTCCGTGCAACCGCTACATTGTCGCTTCGTTCGAACAGAAACTGGCGATCTTCCTGAAGCGGATACTGCCCATCAGCTTATTCGCCGCGATATTAGGCGACCATTACAAAATCAAATAAAAAAGATGTCTCAAAAGAGTACCAATCTCTGCGTTGCTTCTCACTCGCCACTCCTCACGTACCTTAAGTACGCTCCGGGGTGTCTCATAATCAGCGCCTTGACCTTGGCACTCTTTTGAAACATCTTCCACAGAGTTAACTGAACGAGGTTGCATCTGATGCAGCCTCGTTTTTTATTCAATCGTTTCTGTAATCATTCGGATTTCTGGATTTTCGGATGATACGGATGGAAACGAGGCAAATCCAAAGAATACCGTTCAGCACCAAAAAACCGAGAACGGTGAGCAGAAAACCGGTCGGAACTGTCTGGCTACCTTTTAGTAGGGTTGGAAGCGCTGCAATGCATGCTGAAAAGGTACCGGAAAGGGTGCCGGCTAAAAATAGGGTGATGTATTCGTTCAGCAAGATTTGTAAAATGGTTTTGTTGCTGAATCCCAGGGACTTGAAAAGGGATAATTCGTTTTTGCGTTCCAGCAAGTTTCTGGAAATGAAGATGGAAAGTCCGATAATGCCCAGCAGCATGCCGAAGGCACCCATCAGGAAGAAAATGCGGAGATACGTGTTTTCGATGGAATTGAATTCAGCCAGCTTTTGCCTGGTTCCTTGCATCACCCAGCCTTTATCCTGGAAAATCATTCCAAGTTCTCCTGCCACTGTGTTTTGAATGCGCTGGGGGCAATCAATCAAAACAAAGCTGGAACCATTTCCAACACTGAAATGTTTGGCAAAGTTTTCAGCAGAGATGATTACATTTCCTTGAAAGATAGAATTGGAGAGTCCTCCTACCAACAAAAGACGGACTTTTGCCCCTTTGTTGTTGAGGTATTGCAAGGTGTCTCCGATTTTCTTGCCCAGGCCCCACTGAATAACGGTCTGATCGGCAATGGCCGGAATTAGAGCACCATACGCGCGGTTAAGTGTGCTCCATGGGTGTTTAGGGTCCATGGTTGAATGTTTGGCTGCGAAAGAGAACCGACCATCCAGCAAAGCGGGGTTGGTGGCCAAAATTCGAGGATTGGCCACGCGGTTCAGGTTCAGACAGCTTGCTTGGTCATCGTAGGCGGAATAAAAGGGAAGGTAGCCGACACTATCAGGCAAGCCGTATTCCTTTTTGGTCGCAGGATCGTTCAGGTCGCGAAGGATAGGGACGGTGGTTTCGGCGATGAATTCAAAACCGCCAGTTCCATTGGTGCGCTCCGTGGTGTTTTCGATCGTTTCCTTCCGGTTCAACGCTGTGACAACGATTACAAAACTACCCAATGCCAGCAGGGAAAAGATGGTGAAACTTCGGGCTGGGTTTCTGGACAGATTTTTCCATCCGAGTGCAGTAATACCCATTGTTTTCGAAGTACGGTTTCCTGCTTGGTGGAGGAAATCGTATACGCCAAGCAGGATTGCAAGCAGAAGGAGGGTTCCGGCGATAAACCATAAGAAAATGTTTTCTGCCGCTATTTTTAGAAGAAGAGCAGAAACCAGTGCCAAAAAGGCCAAAAGATGGCTGTAAGTGAGGTACTTGGTAAGATTCCTTGGTTTTTTGGCAACTTCGTTTTTGGAGACCTCGGTTTTATTAATTCGGTTGAGCATCTTCAATACGCCGAAATAGACCACCGTCATGCCCAGTACGATGCTGATGATCAAACCTATAATCAAAGTACCTGGATTGAATTGGAGGGTAAGGACGTCTGTCCTTACAATGTCATACCATAACTTGTTAAGCGCCAGTAAAATAAGTTTACTGTAAAAAATGGTAAGGAGGAGCCCTGCCGCTGCACCGATCAGAGAAATTCCGAATATTTCCGAAAGGATGATCTTTCGGATTAATTGCGAGCGAAAGCCCAGGGAAGTAAACAGTTTGATCTGATTTTCCCTTCTTTTCAGGCTCAGGCTAAACAGTAAAATGGTGAGTAAAAGCCCTGAAGCAAGAATGAAAATGCCAAGTCCTGCAAAAAGTTGCCCGAAGTCAACGCCCGATTTGGCTGAATCAAGGCCATTTTTTCGAACTTCGTTTACCTGAAACTGCAATTTGAACGGATCGATGACAACACTTGATAGTTTGCTATTTCCGGGTACGATGAGGCTCGTATACGATCCATACTGGTTTTTCCACAAATGCTGACCGAATGCCAAGGAAACGTAGGCCTTGGGTGTACCTCCGAAAACCTTCCAGTATGCTTCGTCTTTTGGTCTGATTCTTTTCAGATCGATGGGTATTCCGGCTTTCCAGTCCCGGCAATTACCTGCATCGGACAAACCTGGAAGGTGTGGCATCAGAATTCTGTCTTTTTGAGCCGCTTCCATGGGAATGATGCCTTTCACTTTCAACCACGCTTCTTTCTCCACCAGTTTCCGGAGTGGACCAAAGACAAAATACTTGATTTTGAGACTGTCGCCTGTTTTAGCTCCCAAATCTTGTGCCAGCCATTCATTGATGATGGTTTCGTTAGGCCCAAGGTCTTTAACGCTTTTGTCAACTGCTGAAACAAAGGAATAGGGCGTGTCTTTTGAACCTAGGCTCAGCTTGTTGACAAAATAGGTAAGGACAGCGTGGGTTTCAGGAATCTTAGTTTTAATTGCCGCTGCCGCATAATCATCAATAAAAACCCTTTCGGAAGTGATCATGGAACTGCCATTGACGCTGTTGGGACTTATCAACAGATTTACATCGCCAAGGGAGAATTCCTTGCGTACTTCTTGCTGAAGGGTTTCCACCTTTTTATCGGTTTTTAGCAAGACCAGATTGGCTTTGCCGTGTAAACTCATTACTTGATTCAGCCAGCCGATAGTTACAAAAATATTGAAGGGCGCAGTCTGGGAAATTTGCAGATTGAATTGTCCGGATTGCTCTTTTCCGACAATGCTTTTTACGGTAACACTGCGGGATACCGTCTGGTCATTCTCGGATACGAAAGGCGTGTTTCCGGGGATGGGTCCCGTCTTTTTTACGCGAATCAAGAATGTGTCACCTACTTTAAGATTCAATTGTTTCGAAAGGTTTAGACTTATAATCGCTTCATCCTCCGAAATATAAGCGGGGAAGTCGGTTCCCTGAAGGGTCGAAAAGGTAGAATCAATACCCCAGACCTGCACCTTATTGACTCGTTGGACGCCACCCTGAATGGATGCTATGGCTTCGGTCTTCAAAACGGGGGCGGCATCAATCGATAGCCTTTTTGCCAATTCCTGCGTAAAAATTCGGTCGCCCGAGGTGATGGTGTGGGTGGTTTTTCCTAACCGGTAATCGACGATCTGAACGAGGCTGTTGTTCAGTGAATCGCCAATGATGAGCGAGCCGCAAATAATGGCGGTCGTGATGGCAATGCCAGCAGAAGTGGCTAGATTGTTGCCAAAATAATGGCTAAAGGTCCTTTTCAGTAATGTGCTAAGGTTCATTCTTTCCAATCTACTAATTTTCCATCTTGGATCGTGTAAACCTTATCCATTCTTTTGGCAATGCTTTTTGAATGGGTGGCGATGATCAACGTGACCTGCATTTTTCGGTTGATGTCGATGAGCAGGTCAATGAGCAGCTCCGCATTTTTGGAGTCCAGTGAGCCGGTGGGTTCGTCTGCCAGCAATATTTCGGGGGAGTTGATCAGCGCTCTGGCCACGGCTGCCCGTTGGCATTCTCCGCCTGACAATTCAGCAGGTTTGTTGTTTTGTTGCTCCTTGATGCCCATGAATTCGATGAGTTCTTTTGCTCGATTATTAACCGCAGATTTGTCTCCTTTATAGGTCAAGGTGGGCAACAGCACATTTTCCAGAAGCGTGCATTGGGGCAACAAATTGTGGAATTGGAACACGAAGCCGGCTTTTTGGTTTCTGAAGTGCAGCATATCTTTTTCAGACATTTTAGAAACTAACTGGTTGTCAATGTTGATTTCACCCGCATTGGGTTTGTCGAGCGTGCCGATCAAATTCAGCAAGGTCGTTTTACCACTGCCGGAGGGCCCCATGATGGCAATTTTTTCACCTGCGGCCACTTCCAGGTCGAGTTCAGTCAAGACTTCCCTGACAGCACCGCCAAGAGACTGCACGTACTTTTTTGACAGTTTTTTTACCGAAATAATCATGGATGGTTGTTATTAATTGCTTGCTGGTAAATCGAGGCCATTTCTTTGGAAAGGGCATGGATATTGAATGTCTTTTCAATGCTTTGTCGGGCATGCGCACTAAGAGACCTTAGTTTCTCCTTGTCGGCAAGCAGCGCATGCAAGGTTTCAGCCAAGGCTTGAGGGGTATTGTCCGGATAGATGACACCGCCACCCGATCCGCTCACGATTTCTGGAAAGGCACCTAATGCCGGCTGGACGATGGGTATACCTGCCGCCATGGCTTCTGTCAGGTAGATGCCAAAGGCCTCTCCATGTTTTACCGGAACGGACATTAAAGTGACCTGTTCCAAAAAAGCATTGCGTTTCTCGGCGCTAAAGTCGTGAATGAAAAGGACTTGATCGGTTAGGTCAGCCTGGTGGATTTTTCGCTTTTGATCGGCGATGAAATGCGTGTCGTCTCCGGTTGAGCCCCCTGTGAGCAAGAGTTTGCTTTCTTCGTTTCCCGGCATTTTCTTCAAAAGAATAAAGGCATCCACTAGGATGTCCAAGCCGTTTTCCTCGCAAAGTCTGGAAAGAAAACCGATGTTTTTGCCTTTTTCGGCTGCATTCCGATAGGTATAATCGGCAGGATCCACACCCAGATGCAAGGTCGTAATCTTGTCTTCCTGCAGGCCCAGTTTTTCTTTCATGAACGATGTAAAGTAGTGACTCACAGAGATGAACTGATCAACATCCTTCGCCTTTTCGCGCAGAAGGTTCCAAGTTTTTTCCTTGAAGGCTTCGTCCATGCCGTCTACCCAGACGTCTTCATCTTGCAGGGAGCAAACTACCGGTATTTTCAATCGTTCCTTGAGCGTGTGCGCCAAGCCGAGCAAGAGTGCATTCGAAATGTGAATCAGGTCGGCTTTGTAATGGTTTTCAAGCCACGACACCATTTTCTCCAGTTCTTCTTTTTGCTGACCATGTTCGCCCAAAAGCATGGAAATAGTCATGTCTTCCAACCCGTTCGACCGTGTAGAATTTGCCAAGCCGGCAGCCAATTTCAACATGGGTTTGGAGTTCAGTATTTTTTCCACCCAGGACGGAGCATGTCTGAACACGGGGAATAATTGTTTCAGATAAATGCTGATGGCACCGTAAAAGACTGGAATCGGATCGTTATTTTTTTCACGGGGGAGCAAAGGCAGGTACATGGGAACGATGATGACTTCCAGCCCCTGTGCACGGATGGACTCAATGTATTTGCTGTCGCGCAGGCAATTACCACAATAAAAACTGCCTCCTGATCCGGGGATGATTTGTACGACTTTCATTTCTTTATTTTTTTACTGAAAGGGATTCCCAAGCAATAAATCGTTCCATCCTGTGCTCCGACTACGATGCAATTAGCACTGACGCCAGGGCTTCCGATGATGGGGCTTCCAAGTTCATACGTCCAAACGACTGAACCGTTTGTCTGGTTCAGCAGCATCATGTCACCTCTCATGTTGGAAACCAGTACATTTCGGCTGTCTGCAACGGATGATGCATCTACTGGATTTCCGGTATTTTTTTTCCAAAGGATTTTACCGTTGGTCTTGTCAAAGCAATAGAAAAATCGGTCACGACCGCCGATCATCAGCCTGTTGCCACCAATGGAGGGTGAGGCGATGATTGGAATTTCCTTGTCCGCATTCTTGAAGCTCCAGATGACCGATTTCCTTATAAAATCCATGCAAGTGACTTTCCCATCGTAATCGCCCAAATACGCTCTGCCGTTTTCAAGTGCCACTGATCCGGCTACGTACGTGGCGACTTCGATGGAAGCAACTCTTTTTCCGGTCGTGATGTCCACTACATGCAGAAACCCGTCGCATCCTCCGAATACAGCCCTGTTTTTTTCAATGGCGACTGTTGCATTCAAATAGTTGCTGGCTTCGTATTTCCAGAGGACTTTTCCGGTTGCAGCATCGATGCAGCGCAGGTAATAATCGTAGCTTCCAACCAAGATGCATGTTTTTTTGCCGTCTGTCCACCAGTTCGCTCCACCCATGATCTGACTGTCAGCACTGAGTTTCCATAGCAGTTTTCCGCTTGAAAGATGGAGGGCATAAAAGTTTCCGCTTAGATTACCAATGTAAACGGTATTGCCAAGTATCAATGCGGAGGCCTCGATGGAATTGTCGGTTTTATATTTCCAACGAAGTTTTCCGTTTAAGTCCAGACAGTATACGAATTCATCCGTGCTGCCGATTACAATGTTATTGCCTTTCAGGACGGGCGATGACTTGATTTCCATGCCGGTTTTAAAGGTCCATTTCAATGCCACCTTCAACGGTATTGTCACTGTAGTCACTCCAGTCAATTGCTGTCCACCCCTGCTGGTTATCCCGTCTGCTGCTGAAGCAAACTGAAAACAAACGACGTACAGAAGTAAAATCAACAATCCCTTTTTCATATGAGCATAATTTTAGGTATAGGTCCTATGGAACTCGCATGCATAAAGTATAAACTTGGACGTTTATTGCAACATGCTCGTTTCATCTTTTTATTCTTTGGATGTTACGTACAACATGCTCGTTCCCTTATCTTTAGAAAGGCTGGACAAAGCACCGGTAGGGCAGGCTTCTGCTACAATAATCATCGTTTTTGTCAAAGCCAACTCCATTTTTTCGTTGAATGGCAGCCCGACTTCAACCTGAAATCCTCTTCCGATAAACGTGAAACCGAACGTTTCTTTGTATTTGGCCGTCATTCGGACGCAAATGCCACATTTGATGCATTTTGAAGGCTCATAAACAAGTGCGCCCTTCGCTATGTTCTTGACGACAGACAGCCTGTTGGTGGGACTGAATCTTTTCTGGGAGGCCTTGTATCGACCCGAAAGATCCCTGAGTATGCAATGATCGGCTTTCCGACAGTCGCAATGCATGCAACGCTGTGCCTCCATGATGGCTTTTTCCCGGCTGAACCCTTCTTTTGAATGAACGGCTGAACTCTGGCGTTCTGCATCCGTGCTTTCTTTCAAATACTCCGAATATTCATCCCTGAAAAGTTTGCCAAAACTGGAGTTGAAGTGTCTGACTTCGCCTGTAACGGATTCTCCTTTAAATAGTTGCACGATGGTTGTAGCGACTTCTTTTCCCTGAGCCGCCGATCGAATGGCCATTTTGGAGGCGCTGGTGGTATTGCCGATGGCAAAAACGTTTTTGATGTTGGTCTGATGGGTCGCTTTATCAGCCAGCAGGTGTTTGCCTTCGTTTTCAAGCCCCCAATCCGACATTTCAGCCCTAAAATTGCCGGTGGCAAGAACGACGGCATCGAATTCGTTGCATAAAGTCTTGAATTTCAAAGCATCAATTTTCTGATTCAGTTCAAAAACCGTTCCCAGCCTTCGAATAGATTCTATCTCACGATTAAGTATAGACTTGTCAAGTACATGGTCTTCGATGGAATATCGTAAAGCTCCACCGGGCAAATCCTTCGCTTCATAGACAACTGTCTGTATTCCTTTTTGTTGCAGGTAATACGCAGCGGATAAACCGGCAGGTCCCGCACCAATGATACACACTTTCTCTTTAAAAATCAGGACCGGTTTCTCCGTTGGCAAAGCCACCGATTCATCAGCCGTGAACCGTTTCAGCAGGCAGATGGAGACGGCTTGGTCGATTGGTTTTCTCCGACAAGAAGCTTCACAAGGAGCTGGGCAGATTCTGCCCAAAACACCAGGTAAAGCAATGTCCATTTTCACGACTTGATACGCTTCTTCCATTTTTCCGGAAGCTATCAGCCTGTTCATCTGAGGGATATCCATAAAGGCAGGGCAGGCAATCCGGCAAGGTGCTTCACAATCGCCCACATGTTCCGATAAAAGCAGTTCCAGGGCCATTTTTCTGGCTTCGGTCAGTTCAGCGTCTTCGGTCAGTAGATTCATTCCATCCTGTGCAAGTGCCGAACACGAAGGCATGAAGGATCCGCTTGTCACTTCCTTGACCACACAAATCATGCAGGAAGCAAAATGTTCCACCTCCCCGTTGTTGCACATCGTCGGTATCTCAAATCCGGCTGCAACAGCGGCCTCCAGAATGGTGGAACCCTTTCTGACCTCAATTTCCTTAGCGTTTATGGTGAGTTTGATCTTCATTTTCAAGTCAATATGATGGCATCAATGGGACAAGCTTGTTTGCAGATATCACATTTGATACACAAGTCGTTGTCAATCGTATGAATTTGATGGGGTGTGAACGGAATGGCATCGGAAGGGCATTCCTGTGCACAAATGGTGCAACCGATGCACGTGTCCTTGATTGTATAGGTTATGAGGCTCTTGCATTTCCCGGAAGGACATTTCCCCTCTAGGTGCGCCAAATATTCCTCGCGGAAGTATTTTAAAGTAGAAAGGACAGGATTCGGTGCCGTTTTACCCAAGCCGCATAAACTGCCTTTTTTGGTCCAGTTTGCCAGATTTTCCAGTTCCACCAGGTCTTTTTCCATAGCTTTCCCTTCGCAAAAGCGTTCCAGAATATCCAGCATGCGTTTGGTGCCGATTCGACAGAAAGTACATTTGCCACAGGACTCGTTCTGGGTGAACGAAAGGAAATACCGTGCAATGTCAACCATGCAATCGGTTTCGTCCAAGACCACCAAGCCGCCTGAACCCATCATGGCGCCCAGATGCGTGAGCGTATCGTAATCAATCGGAGTGTCTGCCAGCGATTCCGGAATACAACCTCCGGAAGGGCCTCCAATCTGTACGGCTTTCATTTTTTTTCCGTTCGGAACTCCACCACCGATGACTTCGACGATTTCGCGTATGCTGATGCCGATAGGAACTTCGATCAGGCCACCGCGATTGATTTTTCCGGCCAAAGCGAAAACCTTGGTGCCCTTACTTTCAGCCGTTCCGACAGACGCAAATTTCTCAAATCCGTTTTTGAGAATGTACGGGATTTGCGCCAGCGTTTCGGTATTGTTGATCAAGGTCGGGAAGCCCCATAAGCCGCTTTCAGCCGGATAGGGAGGTTTGAGGGTGGGGAAGCCCCGCTTGCCTTCCATGGAGGCGATCATGGCCGTCTCTTCGCCACAGACAAAGGCGCCGGCACCTTCCTTCACAGAGATTTCCAAATCATAGCCGGAGTTGAGTATATTCTTGCCCAGCAGGCCGTTTTCGCGGCAAATCTGAAGTGCTTCCTTGATTCTGGACACGGCAAGCGGATATTCTGCCCGTATATAAAGGTATCCTTTTGTTGCGCCCACGGCCCATCCTGCAATGATCATCCCTTCGATGACGCGGTACGGATAGGATTCCAGCAGCATCCGGTCCATGAAGGCACCCGGGTCGCCTTCATCTCCGTTGCAAATGATGTATTTGGTAGGCGATGCTTGGCTGGCAACGATGCCCCATTTGATGCCCGTCCTGAAACCGGCTCCCCCGCGTCCTTTGATTCCGCTTGCTTTAACTTCTTCAATGATCTCCTGCTGTGTAAGGGCCAAGGCTTTCTTCAGACCGTCAAAACCGCCATGTTGAAGGTATTCCTCCAAATTGAGTGGACTGATCAGCCCTCGGTGTTCGGTTGCTATGGGAATCTGGTTTCCCAGAAAGGAGTTGACATGTTTTTCCCGGATGTCGATGGTATATCGTTCGACACCTTCCATATTTCCGTCTTGCTGAAAATCTTCAACAAGCTGTTCAAATTCAGTCTTTAAACTGTTGAAGAAGCCCTTTGGCTTGAAATGTTTCTGAACGATGGACCGAACATCTTCTGGTTTGACCTTGGCATAGAGCTGGCTTGGTTTGCCTATCGGCAGAACCTCCATTAATGGAACCTGATGGCACATGCCCACACAACCCACTTGTTTTACGGTGACATTTAGCCTGCCTTGGTGGATGGTTTCTTCGACCGCCTGCCGGATATCTTCACTGCCGCTGGCCACGCAACACGATCCAAGACCAATCCTGATTTCACCCTGCAAGGGCCTCTGTTTTCTCAGAAAGGATTGTTTAGTTGCTTCGTTTTTGCTTTGTTTGCTGAAATCTTCAAGCACTTGGGCAACCATGGATGGTTTGATGTGTCCGTAGGTCGTATGGTCGATCTGAACCACCGGTGCCAACGTGCAACAACCCAGGCAACTTACCTTTTGCAGGGTGAAGGTTCTGTCTGCATTGGTATCTTGGTCATCGGTTAGATTCATGGCTCGTCTGAGCGCATCATAGACCAGTCCGGAGCCCTTGACATGGCAGGCGGTACCGACACAGACTTTGATGAGATGTTTCCCGGCAGGTTTAAAGCGAAACTGGGAATAGAAACTGGCTACACCGACGATTTCAGCCGCCGTGATGTCCGTGTTGTCGCAAACCATTCTCAGGGCGTCTTCAGGCAAGTAATTATACTGTTTCTGAATAGCCTGCAAAATGGGTATGACGGCATCCTTTGCCTTCCCTTTTGCTTGAATGATTTGGTCGATTTCCGTTGTCATCATTTCTTTCCTATGCAGTATAGGTTTTTAACACCTCTGATGTAAATCCTTCCCTCCGAAAACACAGGAGTTGCGAAGACTTTTTCCCCTAAAACCGGTGATGAAAGGAGTTTTAATGCAGCTCCGGGAGTGAAAACATACGCATTTCCACTGGTATCGAAAATATACAGTTTTCCCGATGCAATCATGGGTGACGAATAAAAGCCAGCTTTGCCTTCGTATTCCCATTTCGAAACTCCGGTCTTTGCATCGACGCAGGCAAGGACGGCGTAGGTGGTTGCCACATACACAAAATCCTTGTAGTAAACCGGGCTGGAAACTTCAGGCAATTTGTCTGAGTTTTCCCAGACAATCTGCCCGTTGGTAGGATTGACGGCAACCATTTTAGCATATTCGTTGGCCGCATAAACCAAACCGCCACCGTACACCGGCGATGGACCCACTTCACCCGTCATACAATCCACCGACCACAGTTGTTTGCCGGTGCTGATGTCGTAACCTACCAAATTTGGATTGGCTAGCAGAATCAATTGAATCTTGCCGTTTATTTTTGCCAATATCGGCGAGGACCATGAAATTTCGTTTGAACGGGCTGTCGTCCATACGTTTTTTCCGGTTTCAGCATTCAAAGCCATCACTTTGCAACCATTGGTCGTATCGTATTGAACAAAAACCTTTCCGCTCCAAACTAGCAAGGAGGAAGCATGGCCGTAGTGATTGGCAGGTACGCCCAGATTTCTCGCCCAAACCTTGTTGCCCTCCTGATCAAAAGCAATAATGTCACCGTTTCCGAAAATGGCATAAATATGGGTGCCGTCGGCTGTCATGGTGGGAGCTGCCAATCCGGTGTCATCCGATGTTTTCGGCTGAGTGGAAGGCGAACCAGGAATCTGCTTGACGTCCTTTTCCCACAGTTTCTTGCCTGTATTTCGGTCGAAACAATAGACTACCCGCTTGCTGTTGCCGGCGCCAGTGAGAAAGATTTTTTCTCCCCAGATGATTGGAGAACTGTTTCCGCCAACGGCTATCGGCGTTTTCCATAGGACATTCTTTCCGGTCGAACCGTTCCAGTTGGTCGGAACACCGGTGGCTGAACTCACTCCATTGCCCCAGGCGCCCCGGAAACTGTTATGCTGTTGCTTGACCGTTGTTTCATTCAATGGAATGACCTTTGCACTGTCCGTGGTTGATGCAGAATCCTTTTGTAGGGCTGTTGAATCCGAGCTGGTGATGTCAATCTTCTCAATCGTACTGGCTTCCGCATTTCCGGAAATCGGAACCTTTTTCGTGTCAAAGCTCTTTAAATAATTGACCGTAAAGACCGCTGATAGTCCGGCGAGAACCAACAAAGTCAAACCCGCTGCAACGACCCATCGTTGCGTTTTTTGCCGAGCCTTTTTTTCACTCAACGTAGCCTTGGTCGGCTCCTCGATGCTGAATCGCAAGGTGTAAAACACGCGTAAGGCCAAGACAAAGACGACAGCACCGAAAATCATCAGATAAGCTCCTGTTTTGATTTGCCACAGGCTGGTGAAATAGGCTTTTCGGGCCAGCAAATCCATCAGCCTGACTTCATTCGTCAGCTGTTGATTGTCGGGTTCAAGCGACAGCCTGTCCACCAAGGACTTCAAAGCCGCACTGTTCAGCGGGTCGCCCGAATGAATCTGCACATAATTCAAAATCAGCAACAACCCGGTCAGTGCAGTGAAAATACCTGCAATGATCGCTATCAGTCGGACAAGCTTCTCTTTATTTTCCAATGTCTTCATCAGCTATTTTTGTTTTATGATAGGGATGTTCCGGTTTCCCGACAGGGCAGTAGTCCATGCAGCGGCCACAGCTGAAACAATCCCCCTTGTTCGCTTCGTAAATGCTCCTTTTGCGGAAAATCACCTCATTGAGCAGGCTCAGACCAATGACCAGTCCGATGAATGCCCCCAAATACCAACCGCCCACCTTGAATTTGTCCTGAACAACCGTAGCCTCCGATACCAGCGTTTTCAGTGATTTTCCAGAAGACATAAACGTGACCACGTCTATATCGTTGCTTTGTTGCATCAATTCAGGCTTGGAAATCAGTAGGTTGGCCAAATGAACATCCGGATGCGCATTCGAAAGCAGCTTGTAGGAACTGGAAACGGCCAGACCACCAACGAACATCAAGACAGGCAGGAGCACTGCATAAACGATAAATTTCCTGAAATCAGTTCTGGTAGCCTTGTTTTCTTTCTCATCGATGGGGTAGTCTATCGCGCCAAAAGGGCAGGATTCTTTGCAAAGCTTGCAGCTGATGCATTCTTCAGGCGTGATGGAGAGATGTTTTCTGGAGAAAAACGATGTGATTTTTAGTAAAGCGCCATAGGGGCAAACGAACCGACAATACGGTCTGGCCACAAACATCCCGATGAGCAGGAAACAAATACCGAGCAAAATAAGGTGAAATTCCGCACCCATTCGGAAGATGCCCACGAACGGGTCGTAGCGGCAGATGATGAAATCAGTGCCGGTGGCGGCATACAAAACGGCCAATCCAAGGTAAACAAAGGGGAACAAACTCAATGTTTTCTGAAGCCAAGGGGCCATTTTGACGGGTTTTACAATGACCAGGTCTTGAATGGCGCCGAGGGGACAGGCCGAAGCACAGAACACCCTGCCGACAGCCAGTGCAAACAGCAATGGCAGTATGAAAAAGGCCAACACCGTATAGGAAATGGAATAATCATTTCCGAAAAGCGCCAACGATACGTTTTGAATGGCACCGATGGAGCAGATGCATCCGTTTCTGTAGAAACCAAAATATGCCAAAGTGAAAACCGAAACCCAGAGAATGCCTTTTCTGGATCTTTTTCTGAAAATCAACCAAGTGGTCAAGGACATGACAGCGATCAGTACAAACAGGTCGACATACTCCATAAAGGGCGCTCTGGGAGCCGGTTGCTGGGTTGTAGGTATTTGATATTCCGACTGGAATTCAGGCTTGGGGAATCGTTGCTGCTGCGAGGAAGCATCCATGAAGGCACCACCGAGCAAACAAATCATCAAACTGTACTTTACTATTAATCGCTGTATCATACTTTCTGAGTTGGTCCGAAATTTCCTTTGATCATATAGGGGGTATCTGCCGGAACTCTTTTAATTGCATTCGAAGGGCACACGCGTGCGATGGCACACTCGTTGCAATTGACGCAAAGCGCATGCTGTATTTGCAGATGCAGGGATCCGTTCCCGAAAGAGGTGCAACCTTTCACACATTTCCCGCAGCCGATGCACAGCGCTTCGTTGATGTGATACGCAAAATAGGGTTCCTCAATAAACTGTCTTTGAATGGCGGCAGTAGGGCAGAGCTGGTTTTCGGCTGCTGTGTTTCGTTGCATGGAACCCGGCTTCAGATATCCTCCGCACAGATCACAATACCCGCAAAGCGCATATGCATGAAAGCATTTCACGGCAGAAGGCTTTAACACACAGGCCGTTTCACACCTTCCGCAGGTGGTGCACTTGAACGGATCAATTTGCCAGACCCATTGCTGTGCTTTTGCATTTTTAAAAGCGGCACCTGCCACCCCAACCAATGCAAAACCTACGGAATAGCGCAGGCAATCTTTGAAGAACTGCCTTCTGTTCTGTATTTTACTCATGAATTGGGTTCTGGTTTATAGGAGGGCCAACGAACGATGCACTTTGTTTTTTGGTCGGCAATCCACAACTGCCCGCTTTTTGACAACGATCACATTCTTTACCAGGCGGACAGTTGTCGGAGCTGCCTTTTGATTGATCAGAAATCGCAAAACCCGAAGCAGCTAACCCCGTAATGATAAGCAAACTGCGTGTCAATTTTGTTAAAAACTCCCGACGTTCCATAGTCTTATTTTTTAGGCTCAAAAAACCGTATCATTTTCTTTTCAAAATCAAGGGCAAGAATGCCGCCCTGCTCATCAACAGCTACATCGGGTGCTATTCGCTCACCTTTAAAACTTTTAGGTGCAGCAACCACTGAACGCAAGATCCCTGACGGTTCGTGAATTTTTATTCGGACCAACCCTTTTTCGCTGGTTACAAAACTTCCATCCGGCAGGAATGCAATGAAAAACGGATTGCAGCAACCGCTGAAGCCATCCGTTTCAAAGGATATTTTGCCCCAAAAACCCCGAAGTTTGCCTTTGTCGCTATAGTTTTGCACGGCATGCATGCCCGGATTCACCACCCATAATTCAGATTCATCATTGACAGCCAAATCAAAATGTGCACTGGGTACAATGAATCCGTATTGGTCGGAAACGCCTGATTCTCCTTTGAAGGCATTTACCTGCACCAAATTCCTGTCATAGACCACCACCCGTTTTAACCCGGCATCTGCAACAAAAATCAGATCACCATTGGATGCCACGGCAGTGAAAAGAGCCTTTTCTGAAATTGCGGAGTGTTTCATTTCGACAAGGTCCTTATCCAGTAAAACCAGATGATCCTTGAAGCCTACCAAAACCCGTTTGTCTTTTAAAACTGTAAGGCAGGTAGTTTCGTCACCCAGGGTTATTTTTTTTACTTCTGAACCATTTGTCCGGATAATCTGCAGATAATCGTCAGCCAGTATGTAGATTGCCCCGTCTTTATAATCGATTGCCTTCGGTGTTGAAGCACTCAGCCGAATCTGTTTTGTTTCAACATGGCTGATCAAAGAATCGGGAACAGATTCATAAGCTTCGACATCTTTTTCAAATGGATTCGTAGTCAGGTAACTTGACGTGTCTACTTTGTCCGTTTTGTTGTCGAACACGACAATAGCGGCGATGACCAGCACAAGCAGCAGCAAAAATGCAGTGATGTATTTACCCTTCATACCTTATCGTTTTAAATTGATGCAAATCATTCTTTTGGAATCCCTTAGAACCATGTACCCATCAGCAATGGCAAGTGGTGCCCAGGCATCGATGCCTTCGAACAGTTGAACATGATCAAGTTCCTCATATCCTTTCGTGCTTTTCTTGATGATGAATAGCGTCCCATCGTCGTTCAGCAGGAAAATCTTGTCATCTGCCAAAATGTACGGGCCAAGTCCGAAACGGGCTTCGGAACCACTGGACCAGACTATTTTGGTCGGGTCATTCGAATCAACGCAAACCAACTGGTTTCTTAAGGCTTTCGCATCCTTGGGCATGATGCCGAAAAAGTGACCATCCGTTTGAATCGGCGTTTGTTGTTCACTGGAAAGACCATCCCCCGGCTTGTAGGTTTTCAAAACCTTGGCGTTAAATTTTCCCCCGGCTTCCACCAATTGCAGAACCATGCTTCCGGCTCCATAACCAGCTGTCAGGAAGATTTTACCATTCGGAGTGCACACAGGAGAAGGTGCCACCACCGATTTGTTCCACGCCGACGATTTCCACAAAACGGAACCGACCTCAGGGCCATCGGCCGCGACGCCGACAACACCGCCAACAGCAGCGTAAACAAACATGTTGCGCCCTTTATAGGTATAAGGCATGATGGAAGAATGCGACATCTTCCAGGCATCCGGGTTCGGCGTTTTCCAACGAATTTTGCCAGTAACGCAATCGACACCAATCATCAGGGATGTACCACCGGTAGCGATTACCGCGACATCATTGATGATCAACGGGCATTGTCCGGTATACCAAAGTGGAATTTCACTCTTGAAATCCTTAGCAACATCCAAACCCCAGATGAAATTCCCGGTTTCCCGTTCCAAGCACATCACATGTCCTCTGGGGCCCATCGTCAGGATGTATTTTTCAGTTACCGCAGGAACGGTTCTGGACATGCCGTGATTTCTTCTGATCAACACATTATAACCTCTCCTCCAAACTTCCTTGCCGGTTTCGAGGGCAAAACAACGCAGCAGGTCTGCCTTTTTCGTTTCATCGTAATCCAAAACATAGACCAGACCATTGTAAATGGCGGCACCGGAATGGCCTTCGCCAAGCTCGACAGACCAAAGCAATTTTGGAGGTTTTTGAGCAAACTTCTCCAGCAATGGAACCTCCGATAGCTTGATATTGTCTGAATTGCCCCCTCTGAATCGGATCCATGAACCTTTTAACGTGGAACTGAACGTGGTGAAACGCTCAAAGAGTTCACCGATGCGGACTTGCTCATTCGAACTGTCAGCACTTACTACATTGTCCTTGCCTGGTTCAGATACCGTGAATTCCTTTGTCGGATCAACCCAAAGCCAATAACCTATAGCCAGGATACCCGTGATGATCAGGGCTATAGGTGCTGCTTTTAGTAGTCGTTCCGGAATAAAACTCATATCTGAGAGCTCATTTCTTTTTAATGTTGAATGCCATCAGTGCGGTACCGTGTCTGACATAGAGAACGCCATTCTTGATGACCAGATGCGCCCAATGCTGATCGGCACCCAGTTTAATTTTAAATTTGCTGATGACCTTAAAACTGCCGGCCAAAGGTTCTACAAGTGCCAATTCACCTTTTTCAGTATAAATGTACAAAAGTCCATCGGCTTCTATAACGGTACCTTTGTCAAGCGTTGTAGATTCAAACTTGATTTCTCCGGTATTCCAATCCACGCAAAACCACTTTCTGTTTTTGTCGCCTGAAGCGTAAATGTAACCGTTATACAACACGGCACCACCTATTTGAGGATCGACTTTCTTATTGGTCCAGATATTGGTTGGCTGAGTGGTATCCGCATACAATTTAAACCGGTGACTGCCTTCGCCGTATCCGCTGAAAATATAGATGCTGTTGTCTTGATATATGGGAGAATTCGGAAGTATTTTGGTTTGGTTGGTGTATGGGTACGACCAAACCAGCTCTCCGGTTGCAGCGTCCACTGCTATCGTGTTCAGACTCATCATGTTGACAAGAAGTTTCCTTCCATAGCTGTTAATCAATATGGGAGAACAATAGGCAGAAAGGTCGCCTTTGCCAGCGCTTTTCCAAACAAGATTTCCATTGAATCGGTCAAGTGCAACGATGTTGTTTACTTTGCCCCCTGGAGAAACATAGAGGAGTTTACCGTCAATCAGAAGATTTTCTGTGAAGTTGAATCGGATACTCTTTCCATCAAAATCAGTAAACAAGTCTTTTGACCAAACGATTTTATCTGCTTTTGTATCTATGCAAACCAATTTTCCAAAACCTGAAACGATGTAGCATAAATTTCCGGCAATGGTGGGGGAACTGCGTGAGCCAGGATAACCAGAGGGCGAAAACACGTCACTTCCATAAGCAATTTTCTTTATAAACTGTCCTTTTTCTGAAAGAATATGCAAATAACCAGTCTCGCCTTCCATACCGGTTATGTAAATTTTCCCATTATCAACAACCGCTGATGTGAACCCTTTGCTAAGCCCTTGGTACGACCACAGCATCTCTGGACCGATACTATCTGGCCATGTCTTCAACAGGTTGGTTTCAGGGTATTTGCCATCTCTGTCAGGCCCTCTCCAGTTGTTTATTATTTGGGCATTGGCATTAAGTGACATTAATAATGTCGTTGCTAAAATGAAGAAGAACCTTTTCATAGTATTCGTTTTAAGATTAATAGTCACGCTGTTTCGTGATAGCAAACCATCGCGAATGTATACGTTTTAAATTGTATATACAAGCCCTCACAGAGGATGGTTTGTACAGTACAAAGGTTTAGACAAAAAAAAACGGTTTCAGTTTAAAAGCTGAAACCGTTTTCTGGTTTATGGATAGGAAGGCAAGTATTATTTTTTTGGAGTAAGCTGTAGTTCGTAATCCTTTGGATTGTATTTTACAATGGCCCCACTGACTGCATCGATTGCCCAGAATAACGGATTAGCCAAATTTATGATGGCGACAGTTTGAAAACTGGTTTCAGGCTCAATGGTTCTGGTTTCATATCCATCCAGTTTTAAAGCGACGGTTTGGACGTTAAAAAGGCTGCGATTCATGTTGACAGTAGCGGGAGTCACTCCACGCTCAATTCCGTTCACATATATTTTAGCACCTGGAGGAACACTGCTAAACCTTACATTTGATGATGTGCCTGTAAAAATGGTGGCACAGCTAGTTGTGATTAAAATTAAGACAAGTAAACAGATTAGATTCCTTAGTTTCATAATTGAAGTTTTTGAAGAATTGGTAATAAAAAATGCGATGGAATAAGTATTTAGTTATTGACATCAAAGATATAAATCTATAGTTGTATAATACTATTCAATCATTAAAAATTTTACATAAAAAACAGGTCTGACATTTTATTTTGCTATTGGTCATGAAAGAGTGCTTGATCATGGATTTTGTCTAAATAATTTCATACATTCGTAACCTCCTTGCGTCAGATTGAATCTATGTCCAGCAAATATCTAAAAAACTACTGAAATTACGCTGCTCCTATGAAAAAGAACGCTGTTTTGCTCCTGCTTTTAGTATGTCCTTTGTTTGTAAATGCTCAGGAATTGCCCTTTCAGAATCCGGAATTATCTTCTGAGGAACGTGCCCGGGATTTGTTGCAGCGAATGACGCTGGATGAAAAAATCAGCCAGATGCGCGATCAGTCTCCTGCCATACCCCGATTCGGGATGCAGGCTTTTCAATGGTGGAACGAAGCATTGCACGGTGTTGCCAGAGCTGGACGGGCTACCGTTTTTCCCCAAACCATTGGCATGGCGGCGACATTTGACGATATGGCGGTGAAAAAAACCTTCGATTTTATTTCGGATGAGGCAAGAGCCAAGAATACAGATTCCCGAAAGAATGGATCGTATAAAAAGTATCAGGGTCTCACCTTTTGGACACCGAACATCAACATTTTCCGTGATCCACGCTGGGGGCGGGGTATGGAAACATACGGCGAGGATCCATGGCTGACTTCCAGGATGGGTGTCGCCGTGGTTCGTGGTCTTCAGGGTGATCAATCGAAGCGATATGACAAAACACTGGCCTGTGCCAAGCATTTTGCAGTGCACAGCGGACCGGAGTGGAACAGGCACAGTTTTAACGCCGAGAACGTTTCTCATCGGGATCTTTGGGAAACCTATCTGCCTGCGTTCAAGGCCTTGGTGACGGAAGCCGATGTAAAACAGGTGATGTGCGCCTACAACCGTTTTGAAGGAAAACCCTGTTGCTCCAGTTCGCAGTTGCTGCAACAGATTCTTCGCAACGACTGGGGTTACAAGCATATTGTAGTATCTGACTGTGGTGCGATTTCCGATTTCTTTGAAAAAGGTGCGCACCAGACACATGCAGGACCTACTGAAGCCGCTGCCGATGCGGTGATAACCGGTACTGACGTGGAATGCGGTACGGAATATAAGTCGTTGAAGGAGGCTGTTCAAAAAGGCCTTGTCACGGAAGCAAAAATTGATACTTCACTGCTGAGACTCCTTGGCGCCCGTTTTGATCTGGGACTTTTTGATCCTGACTCTCTGGTGTATTGGACAGAAATGCCGATGACCGAGGTGGAAAGTCCGGAACATCAGATGCAAGCTTTGATCATGGCCAGAAAAAGCATGGTGCTGCTCAGCAATAAAAAACAAACATTACCCCTGAGCAAATCCATCCGAAAAATTGCCGTGATGGGCCCCAACGCCAATGATTCGGTGATGCAATGGGCCAATTATAATGGATTTCCTACCGAGACTGTGACTATTCTGGAGGGTATTCAAGCAAAATTGCCGGCTGGCTCCGTAGTTTATGAAAAAGGCTGTGATTACGTGAAAGAACTTAATGGTGAGAATCAACCTATTGATTACGACGCTGTTGCTCAGAAAGTAAAAGATGTAGACGCCATCGTTTTTGTGGGTGGCATCAGTCCCAAATTGGAAGGGGAAGAAATGAAAGTCAATCTACCCGGTTTCAAGGGTGGTGACCGCACCAACATTGACCTGCCACTTGTGCAGGAAAAACTGTTGAAAGCGTTGAAAAAACTGGGTAAACCTGTGATTTTTGTACTTTGTTCAGGTAGTTCAATGGCATTGCCTTGGGAAAATAAAAATTTGGACGCCATCCTGGCAGCCTGGTATCCAGGTCAGGCAGGTGGAACGGCAGTAGCCGATGTTTTGTTTGGCGACTACAACCCTGCCGGACGTCTTCCAATCACATTCTATGCTTCTTCCAAAGATTTACCCGATTTTCAGGATTACGATATGTCAAAAGGGCGAACCTATCGCTACTTCAAGGGGAAACCACTTTATCCGTTCGGTTATGGACTGAGTTTTTCGACCTTTGTCTATTCAAAAGCATCGGTGAATAAGAGCGTGCTGCCGTTGTCTAATACCTTGACAATGAAGTTTAATCTAAAAAACACAGGTGGCAGATCCGGTGAAGAAGTGGCACAGGTTTATATTCGAAATTTGCAGGATCCTGACGGTCCAATCCGCAGCTTGCGGGCATTTCGTCGCGTCAATATTGCGTCGGGTAAAACCTCTGAAATGCGCTTTTATCTAACTCCGAAAACGTTTGAATTTTTCGATCCGGAAACGAATACGATGAAAGTTAAACCTGGGAAATATGAAATACTTTATGGAGGTTCCTCAGACAAAAAGGCGTTAAAGTCGTTGATCGTTGAACGCATCAAATAAAGAAGGAACGATTTCAGTGTAACGGAATACGGACGGTAAACGTACTTCCAGCATCCACCTTGCTTTTAACTTGAATGGTGCCTTCGAGGATTTCAACGTATGCTTTCGTTATTGATAAGCCCAACCCTGAGCCCTCGAACTTTCGCATGCGCGAAGTGTCTGCCTGAACAAACCGCTCGAAGATGATTTCCAATTTGTCGTCAGGAAGTCCGATACCACTGTCGCTTACCGAAAAGCATAACTCATTGCCATTTACGGAACAATCGTATTTGACGAACCCTTCGTTGGTGTATTTCAATGCATTTTTGATCAGATTGGTCAAAATGGAATAGATTTTTACTTGGTCTGAATGGATGACGTATTTGTCAGGCTTTATCCGGTTGGTATAGGAAAATTCCAAATTTTTTCTGGTAGCCTCGGGTTTGAAAAAGTCATACAGTCGCGTCAGAATTTCATTCATGTCCACTTCTGAATAATCTGCTTCAATCTGCCCGGATTCAATTTTTGAAATGTCAATGATATCCACCATGGTCTTCAATAACCTGTCCCCATTTTCCCAAACGATGTTCAAATAATCCATCCTTTCGGTTTCCGTCAAGTCGTCACGTTGCAAGATGGAGATGAAACCCATGATACCATTTAATGGTGTACGGATTTCGTGGCTCAGATTGGATAAGAAAGCCGATTTGAGTTTGTCGTTTTCTTCGGCTTTTTTTCGAGCTTGTATCAATTCCTTCTGACGGGTGATTTCTTCCGTTATATCAAAAATGGTGATAAGACGGCTTCCATGGATGTTCTTTATAGGTTGCTTAATTATTCTGAAAGATTTTGTGTAACCCTCCACCGTTGTTTCCACTTGCAAAGGAGTATCAATTGACTCGATGGACTCTGACATGGATGAAGTCGCCGGAACTACCTGCGAAACGGTCATTCCAACTATATTGTCTGTCTGAATGCCCGTAAAAAGCATGGCCGTATGGTTGATGTCCTGAATCCTGTTTTGGTTGTCCAAGGCCAAAATACCGATCGGAAGCGTTTCAACCAACGTCTCGCGGGCAACAGGAACGAGATTCAGAAAAGTGCTTTTCAGTATGGACCAGCAGAAAAGGATACTACAGAGCGTAGTACTGATGGGAGTGATATCCAGACCTTCTACCGGATTGAGATTGAAAATGTAAAAAAAACTGACAATCCATGGACACAAACCGGAAAAAGTGACCAACCACCCCTGAATTACATACACTTTTCGATACCGGTTGAAGTGAAGAAAATAAAACAGATATCGGGTGGCAGTCAAAAGAAGCAAATAACTGTATAGGGTGTATCCGATCCAGAACCAGAAACCGTGATGGTAGGCCATAATATTGGTTTCCGGCGAAATTGGAGAGAAACTGCTCCATAACCAATGATGATACTCGTTGGTGAAGGCTAACACAAGGGTAAGGAACGGAAATACAAACAGCAACCATCCGTGTCTGATATCTTTGAATCGGATAAGTTTGGTGAACCGTAGTACGAAAAGCAAATAGTAAACTGGTATGAGTACGACGCTGATGTATGAAATCTTAGTCAGCAGTATTTTCGTGACCTGACTTGTTGCTGCTGATTCAAAACAAAGGATGAATGCACAGAAGGACACCAGATAGGTTAGCGTTGATAGTTCTTTCGCCCCAACAACCGATTTTCGGCGTTGAGCCAACCAACCGACTATAAAAGCAACGACTGAAGTCACCAGGTAAATATAGGAGTAAATCGTGAAAATCATGTGTGTATAAGGTTTTTCGAGCAGGAAGTATTAATCAAAGGATACGAAGATAGCTAAAAGGCCGAACTAACCTTGAAAAAAATCATAGTAAAAAGAACATTTTTTGAAGGACATCAGCTTTTTCCGGATGGAACCAATGGTATTCGGAATCCCGTCTAAACCAAGTCAATTGCTTTCTGGCGTATTTGTGGGTGTTGAATTTCAGAGCGGTCACGGCTTGCTCCAAGCTGGAAGCACCATCGAAATAGTCGAACATCTCTTTATAACCCACGGTGTTGAGTGCATTCAGGTTGCGGTATGGGTATAGGCCTCTGGCTTCCTTTTCCAGGCCCTGAAGCATCATTTCGTCCACACGACAATCAATATGATCGTAGAGTTCCTGCCGGTCTCGATTCAGGCAGAACTTTAATATACGGAACGGACGCTCTTTGGCAGTGGCTTTACGGAAGGAGGAAAAAGGCAATCCTGTCATTCGGCACATTTCCAGACCGTGGATGACGCGTTTCGGATTTTTGCGGTCCACTTGTTCAAAATAAACGGGATCCAGGCGTTGCAATTCCTGCAATAGTGGTTCCAAACCTTTTTCGTGGTACAGGTCGGACAACACCTTCCGAATGACCGGATCCACGTCTGGCATGTCGTCAATGCCTTTACAGACGGCATCGATGTACATCATGGAGCCACCAGTCATCAACACCGTGTCGTGACTGATAAACAAGCTATCCAGCAGCGCAAGGGCCTCCATTTCAAATTTGGCGGCGCTGTAGGGCTCATGAATGCTTTTCGAAGCGATGAAATAATGTTTGACGCGTTTCAATTGGTCCGGTGTCGGTGCTGCCGTACCGATGGACATTTCCCGGAAAATCTGCCTGGAGTCGCAGCTTAAAACAGGAGAACCCAGCGCCTCGGCAATACGAAGACTGAGTTCTGTTTTTCCTACACCGGTGGGGCCGGTCAATACCACGAGGGTCTTCATACGCCGGATTCCAAGAGAATCCTATGGCTCAGTGGTGAAACTGCTGTTGTTTTCGACTTCGTCCAGTCCGGTGAATCCTTCGGCATCCAGTTCATCCATATCAAAATCCTGATCGCCGTAAAAACTTTCGTCCAGGTTGATTTTTGGAGAAACATCCAGGGTGGTTTCGTCAAATTCAACAATCTGAACAGGTGCTTCGCCTTGAGCGAACAGCATTTTGGCTTTGGACAAATCTTTACCCGGTACAAACTGGAAGGCTTCCATGAAAAAGGATCGTTCGGTCAGGAAATCAAAGACGTAAATCAGCTTTTGACCTTCCTCCTCAATCAGTTCGCTGAGTTTGGTGCTTTCCATGATCCAGCTGTCCACTTCGGGGCTGCTGTCCATTTCAATCAGGGTCACTTCGGTATCCTTTTCCCAGTCGTCGTTGCAGAGGAAAAACGATGTCATCTGGTCGGGTGTGTAGCCGACGCAGTCTATTATGGCGTTGTGCAGATCCAGAAAACTGGCTTCCGAACTGATGGCGATTTCGCGTGAGAAATCATCCACTTCGTCTGAAAGTAGGCGAAACTTATAAACCATAGAGCAATAATCGTTTTAGTAGTTAAAAATAGCCTTTGATGATGCCGCGGGGCGAATTCTTCACGAAAAGGATGATTTCGTCGCGTTCTTTCGTAGCAGGCAGCTCTGCCTCAATGCGTTCGATGGCGTCGCTGTTGTTGAGTCCCGACTGATAAAGATAACGAAAAATTTCTTGAATGTCGCGTATCTGTTCGTTGGTATAATTTCTTCTGCGAAGCCCGATGGAATTGATGCCGCAATAGGCGATGGGTTCGCGGGCAGCTTTGATGAAGGGGGGTACGTCCTTGTTGATTTTGGACCCGCCCTGTACCATGGCGTGTGAGCCAATGTGGCAGAACTGATGGATCAGAGTGCCTCCGCCGATGATGGCAAAATCGTCCACTTCCACTTCGCCGGCCAGCTGAACACAGTTAGCCAAGATAATATTGTTGCCGACCACACAGTCGTGAGCTACGTGACAATAGGCCATGATCAGGCAGTTATTTCCGACAACGGTCTTGCCTTTGGCTGAAGTGCCTCGGTTAATGGTGACGAATTCGCGGATGGTGGTGTTGTCGCCGATTTCAGCCGTGGTGTCTTCACCGGCAAATTTCAGGTCCTGTGGAACAGCTCCGATGACAGCGCCGGGGAAAATGACGCAGTTCTTGCCAATTCTGGTGCCTTCGAGTATAGTCACATTGGAACCGATGCGGGTACCTTCGCCGATGATCACATTTTTGTCGATGGTTACAAAAGGTTCGATCACCACGCTGGGTGCTATTTTGGCGTCCGGATGAACGTAAGCTAAGGGTTGTTTCATGTTGCTGGAAACTATTTGTTTTTGACTATCTGGGCCATGAATTCAGCTTCAGACACGATTTTTTCACCGACGAAAGCATAGCCTTTCATCGAGCAGATGCCACGGCGGATTTCAGAAATCAGGTCGAGACGGAAAATGAGGGTGTCGCCCGGAACAACTTTGTGACGGAATTTAACGGCGTCTATTTTCAGGAAATAAGTTGAGTAGGTTTCAGGATCTTTCAGTGTGCTGAGAATTAGTAATCCACCGGTCTGAGCCATGGCTTCTACCTGAAGCACACCGGGCATGACCGGTTCATTGGGGAAGTGACCCATGAAGATTTCTTCGTTGCCGGTCACGTTCTTGATGCCGACAATGTGGCGGTCACTGATTTCGATTATCTTGTCCACCATCTGCATGGGCCAGCGGTGTGGCAGGAGTTGTTTAATCTTGACATTGTCGAAAATGGGTGGAACGTCCGGATTGTAAACCGGGCATTGAACCTCCGTCCTTTTCATTTCCTTGCGGATGAGTTTGGCCATCTGATTGTTGATCTTATGGCCGGGGCGGGTGGCTATGATGTGACCTTTCAAAGGCTTGCCGATCAGTGCGATATCACCGACAAGATCAAGCAATTTGTGACGTGCAGGCTCGTTGTCGTGTTTGAGGGGCTTGTTGTTGATGTAACCCAGTTTGTTGACAAGTTTATGGGGCAGGTGCATGTGGTCGGCCAAAGCGTCCAGCTTTTCCTGCTCCAACTCCTGGTCATAGATGACAAGAGCGTTGTCCAGGTCACCACCTTTGATGAGGTTGTGCTGCAACAACAGGTCTAATTCACGTACGAAAACGAAAGTGCGGCTGTCGGCGATTTCGGACTGGAAATCGGACATGGCGTTCAGACGTGCAAACTGATTGTTGAGGATGCAGGAATTGAAACTGATCAGGGTCGTGATGCTGAAACCGTCGTAGGGAAGTATGATGAGCGATGCACCAGTTTCGGGATCGCTCACTTCGATGCGGTTGCGCACCACGTAATATTCTTTGGCCCAATCCTGACTGACGATGCCGGCTTCTCGGATGCCTTCTACAAAATTAATGGCACTACCGTCGAGAATGGGCATTTCAGGGCCATCGATTTCGATGAGGCAGTTGTCGATTTCTGCCGCGTAAAGGGCAGCCATGGCGTGTTCGATCGTGCTGATGGTCACTCCGTTCTTGTATAGGACAGTGCCGCGTTCAGTATTGTTAACGTTTTCAGCCAGGGCTTCAATGATGGGCTTGTCTTCGAGATCCACCCGAATGAATCGGTACCCGGTGTTGGGTTCTGAAGGACAAAAACGTGCGGTGATAGGCAGGCCTGTATGCAAACCTTTACCGGAAACGGTGAATTCTTTTTGAAGGGTTAGCTGATTGGGCATTTTCAAATGTTTTGATTTTTCTTTAGTGCCTCGATTTCTTTTCGAAGCATACCGATTTCCAAATTCAGATCGGGCAATTGTTTGTATATGGCGAAAGAACGGGCGAATTTCTTGAAATTGATGGCCGGTGATCCCATCACCGGATGAGTAACGTCCATCAATGAATTTAAAAGGCCAGATTGAGCTCCGATCTGAGCGCCGTCTGCAATTCGAATGTGGCCGGCCATGCCGACCTGTCCGCCAATCATGCAGCTTTTACCCACTTTTGTAGAGCCAGAAATACCTGTTTGAGCGGCAATGACGGTGTTGTCTCCGATTTCAACATTGTGACCTACCTGAATCAGGTTGTCCAGTTTCACACCTTTGCGGATGACGGTGGAACCCATGGTGGCTCTGTCTATGGTGGTGTTTGCACCAACTTCGACATTGTCTTCGAGAATCACATTGCCAATCTGAGGAATCTTCTGGTAATCACCTGCATTCTGAGGTGCAAAGCCAAAACCGTCTGCACCTATGATCGCACCTGGTTGAAGAATGCAACCATTACCAATCACACAATCATCCATGATTTTGACTCCCTGGTAGATAATGCAATCGGAGCCGATGCGGACACCGTCTCCGATATATACTTGTTCATGGATTTTTGTGTCGTTGCCGATCCTACTGTTTTCTCCGATGACAGTAAAAGCTCCGATGTAGAGGTTTTCACCTAGGGTGGCTGAAGCCGCGATGGAGGTCTGAGGGTCAATGCCTGTCTTGACTGGTTTAGCCTGGCTGACCATCGTAAGCAGTATGGCCAGGCTTTGATAGGCGTCATCAACCCGGATCAGGGTGGCGCTTATGGGCTGCTCAGCAACGAAATCTCTGTTTACCAAAACGATACTGGCCTCGGTTGAATAAATGTAAGTGGTATATTTTGGGTTGGCGAGGAAAGTCAACGAGCCCGTCGTACCTTCTTCGATCTTCGAAAGTGTATGTACGGAAACGTCCGGATTTCCTTCGATTTCACCTGACAAGAAAGAAGCTATTTGTTTAGCAGTAAATTCCATCGGTCAAAAAATTTGCGCAAAAATACAAAATATTACCTAATGATCGTGTATTTTTCCAGTGAGCATTTCAAATCTACTAATAATTTATGTCATCTCAAAGACGGATGTAACAGTACACATTCTTTCTGACCTCTTTGGACAGCAGTTCCAGATTCAGCATGTCCGAAGCCTTGGTGATGGGCACGATTTCACCTGAATTATACAGGATGTCAATGCTGTCGTCTGCTTCGCTGTACATATTGCTGGAAACACTGCTCAGCGAAGTAAGCAGGGTGGCGTCTTCCTTCTGGATTTTGAATTTTTCCATGATAGCCAGCGTCTTAGCCTCGATTCGTTTGGGATCAGGCACCTCGTTGCTCATTTCGATTTTAAAAAGTTTGCGATCCAGCAAGCCTTTGCTCAAAGTGGAAAGCACAAAATCGGGATGGTGTTGCCAGCTTTTGATGGCTGCCCAAACATCCGTATCGTCCAATTGTTCAAAGTAATCGAGATCCTCATCGTTCAAGAGGCCTTTGACTTGTTTCCCTTCAAGGAAATGAGTCAATGCAGGAGATGCAAAAGGGCATGCATTCGCTACAGCCAAATCACTGGCCCGTTTCAATAAATTCTGCAACATTTTTTCAGCAGCCAGCGAAGTTTTGTGCAAATAGACTTGCCAATACATCAACCGTCTGGAAAGCAGGTAGTTCTCGATGGAATAAATGCCTTTGGCCTCTACGACCAGTTTGTCATCCACTACATTCAACATCTTGATGATGCGGGCCGAACCGATGTTTCCTTCGGTGACACCGGAAAAAAAGCTGTCGCGGCGCAAGTAATCCAATCGGTCCATATCAAGATTGCCCGAAACAAGCTGATGCAGGAACTTTTTGGGGTATTCATCCTTGAAGATGGCGATGGCCAGATCGAGTCTCCCGTTGAACGTCCGGTTCATCCGTTCCATCAGAAGCAAGGAAATTTTTTCGTGTGAAACACCTTTTATGATGCTGTCTTCAAGTACGTGTGAAAATGGCCCATGTCCGATATCGTGCAGTAAAATGGCTGCAGTCACGGCATCGGATTCTTCACTCGTGATGTCGATTCCCTTCGATTGGAGATGATGGACGGCTTCCATCATCAGGTACATGGCTCCCGTCGTGTGCTGAAAGCGGGTATGTTGGGCACCCGGATAGACATAAGGTGACATGCCCAACTGCTTAATCCGCGATAGCCTTTGCAGGTAGCGGTGCTGAAAGACTTCATACAAAAAACCTGTAGGCAGGTTGATGAATCCGAAAACCGGGTCGTTGATTATTTTGCGTTTCTGTTCCACGTTGAGCGGTATCAAATCTTTTCAAGATATCCGGCCATTTCTTCCTGAACTTTTTTAGCTTCTGAAAGCGCTTTTTCTGCAAAGTCCGTTCCGTTGGAAGCATACAGGATCTGTCTGGAGGAATTCACCAACAGACCGCATTGCTTGTTCATGCCGTATTTCACGACTTCTTCCAGACTGCCACCTTGTGCGCCGACACCTGGAACAAGGAGGAAATGATTGGGTGCAATTTTGCGGATATCCGCAAAAATACTACCCTGCGTGGCGCCGACCACATACATCATTTGTTCGTCCGAAGCCCAGTTTTGAGATGTTTTCAGAACTTTTTCAAAAAGGCGTTCGCCGTTGGCATCGGTGGTGAACTGGAAATCCTGGGAACCCTTATTGGAAGTCAACGCCAGCAAAACCACCCATTTGCCAGCGTATTTAAGGAAAGGTTTCACGCTATCCTCACCCATGTAGGGTGCCACGGTCACTGCGTCAAAGGGCAGTTCTTCAAAGAAACTGGCAGCATACATTTCGGAGGTGTTCCCGATGTCGCCACGCTTGGCATCGGCGATGATGAACTGATCCTTAAAAGTTGAGCGGATGTACTTTACCGTCTTTTCCAGCGCCAGCATGCCCTTCACACCCATGCATTCGTAAAAGGCGAGGTTGGGTTTGTACGCCACGCAATAATCAGCAGTGGCACCGATGATGGCTTTGTTGAAGGCAAAAATCGGATCCTCTTCGTTGAGCAGGTGGGCAGGGATTTTCTTCAGGTCGGTGTCGAGGCCGACGCAAAGGAAGGATTTCTTCCGTTTTATATTCTCAAATAGTATATTCTTGTCCATATATATACAATGGTGTTAAAGTTCACTGTCTTTCATCCGTTCGGCGTTTTCGGCAACCGTCAACTGGTCGATGACAGCCTGTATGTCGCCGTTCATGTAGGCGGCCAGGTTGTAGATGGTGTAGTTGATGCGGTGGTCGGTAATGCGGCCTTGCGGGTAGTTATAGGTTCTTATTTTGGCTGAACGGTCCCCGGTGGACACCATCGTTTTGCGCTTGGAACCGATTTCGTCCAGGTATTTCTGATGCTCAATGTTGTAGATGCGGGAACGCAGTTCGATCATGGCCTTGGCCTTGTTCTTGTGCTGGGATTTTTCATCTTGGCACTGCACGGAAATCCCTGTTGGAACGTGTACCAGACGAATGGCTGAATACGTTGTATTGACCGACTGACCGCCAGCACCGGAGGAGCAAAACGTGTCCACGCGGATGTCGGATTCCTTCAGGTCAATGTCGAATTCCTCGGCTTCGGGCAAAACCGCCACGGTGGAGGCGGAGGTATGGACACGGCCCTGAGTTTCGGTAGCCGGAACGCGCTGAACACGATGTACACCCGATTCATACTTGAGTGTTCCGTACACGTTTTCACCCGTTACGGCAAAAATGATTTCCTTGAAACCACCCGAGCTGCCTTCACTGGTGGAGGTGATTTCGACTTTCCAGCCTTTGCTTTCGCAATAGCGGGCGTACATCTTAAAGAGATCACCGGCAAAAATGGCGGCTTCGTCACCACCGGTTCCGCCACGGATTTCTACGATGGCGTTTTTGGCGTCTTCGGGGTCGGCGGGCACGAGCAGGAATTTGATTTCGGTTTCCAGTTCTGGAAGGCGGCTTTGGCTGGAATCGAGTTCTTCCTTGGCCATTTCGCGGATTTCGGGGTCGGACTCGGTATCCAAAAGTCCCCTGGCATCCGAAATGTTTTGCATCAGACCCTGTAATTCTTTTTGAGCGGCGACGATTTTTTCGAGGTCGCGGTATTCTTTGTTGAGTTTGACGTAGCGTTTCATGTCGCCGATCACGGAAGGGTCGGTGATGAGCGTTGAAACTTCTTCAAAACGGTGTTGAAGGAATTCGAGTTTTTCGAGTAGCGTTGTTTCTGCCATAGTAATATTGTATGTATTTGATAATCAATTAGTTCTGTTAGGCTAAAAAGGCCTTTTTGAATTAACGGAGTACCTAATACTCAAACGTGCCGAATTCGCTGCGAATGGTCAATTCTGTTTTGGAAGAAGCTTCCACACGCCCCACGATTTGCGCTTCAAGACCCAGACCTGCAGCGATGGAAATCACCTCAGCTGCCTTTTCGGGTGCTAAGTAAACTTCGAGACGGTGTCCCATGTTGAACACCTTGTACATTTCCTTCCAGTCGGTGCCGGATTGCTCTTGAATGAGACGGAACAAAGGCGGAACCGGGAACAGATTGTCCTTGATGACATGCACGTTTTCGACGAAATGCAGCACCTTGGTCTGCGCACCACCGGAGCAATGCACCATGCCATGAATTTCGCTGCGCATCGCGTCCAAAAGCTTTTTCACAAAGGGTGCGTATGTGCGGGTAGGGGAAAGTACTAGTTTGCCTGCATCGAGCGGCGAACCTTCAACCCTGTCAGTCAGCTTCATGCCACCGGAATAAATCAGTTCAGCAGGTATTGCTGAATCAAAGCTTTCGGGATACTTGGATGCCAAATACTTGGCGAAAACATCGTGACGTGCGGAAGTCAGGCCGTTGCTGCCCATTCCACCGTTGTATTCTTTTTCGTACGAGGCCTGCCCGTAGGAAGCGATGCCCACAATGACGTCTCCCGGTTTGATGTTGGCGTTGTCCACCACGTCGCTGCGCTTCATGCGACAAGTCACGGTGCTATCCACGATGATGGTGCGCACCAGGTCGCCTACATCGGCGGTTTCACCACCGGTTGCATAAACACCAACGCCCATGTTGCGGAGTTCAGCCAGCAGTTCGTCCGTTCCGTTGATGATGGCGGAAATCACTTCGCCCGGAATTAACATTTTATTGCGCCCGATGGTGGAAGAAACAAGAATGTTATCAACAGCCCCCACGCAAAGCAGGTCGTCGATGTTCATGATCAGGGCGTCCTGAGCGATGCCTTTCCACACGGAAAGGTCACCCGTTTCCTTCCAATAAAGGTAGGCCAGTGACGATTTAGTGCCTGCTCCGTCGGCGTGCATGATGTTGCAATAGTCGGGATCACCGCCTAGCATGTCGGGTATTATTTTGCAGAAGGCTTTGGGATACAAGCCTTTGTCAATATTCTTGATGGCGTTGTGCACGTCTTCTTTCGAAGCGGAAACGCCGCGCATCAGGTATCTTTGATCACTCATTGAAGGGTATGTTTTTTGCGGTTACAAAGATAGGATTTTTTTGGTTGAATAGTTGTTGATAAATGTCTCAGATATTTCACATCCGAAACAGTGGTAGTTTGTGAAATACTCTTAAATTTGTGAATCTTTATACATTTTGTTTTAACAAAATAACTTCTACTCTATGACAAAACGTTTTTCACTAATGTTGCTTCTTTTGCTTTGCATGACAGGGATTGTCAGTGCACAAAGCAAGCTGACCGGAGTGATCTTGGACAAGGATTCTCAGGAACCTTTGGCCGGAGTCAGCATTTTCAACTCCACCTCCAAAACCAGCGGTGTTTCAGGACTGGACGGAACGTTCTCTGTACCAGGCGGATCCGGAAAACAAAGGTTGGAAATTTCTTTCATCGGTTATTCTCCTGTTTCCCTGGAAGCGACAGCCGCCGGTTCTTCTACAGCGATTGGGAAGATCCTCATGAGTTCCGATGCAGTGAATCTGGGTGACGTCACGGTAAGCGCCTCCATGGCAATCCGCCGTAAGACGCCGGTAGCCCTCAGTACATTGGATCCCATCGTATTGGAAGCCAAACTGAGTAATCAGGAATTTCCTGAAATCCTGAAATCCACCCCAGGAGTATATGCTACCAAGCAAGGTGGTGCATTTGGCGATTCCCGTGTCAATTTACGCGGTTTTGAAGCTGCAAACATTGCGGTGATGATTAACGGCGTCCCCGTAAACGATATGGAATGGGGCGGTGTTTATTGGTCCAACTGGGCAAACTTGGGCGATGTGACCCGATCCATGCAGGTTCAGCGAGGACTCGGGGCTTCCAAGATAGCATCTCCTTCCGTGGGAGGTTCCATCAACATCGTGACACGTTCGACCGATGCCAAAAGAGGTGGTAACGTTTTCTACACGGTCGGTAATGACGGCTACATGAAACAAGGTTTTTCCTTTTCTACCGGTTTGAATGAAAAAGGCTGGGCGATGACCTTGCTGGGCGCCAAAACGACGGGTAACGGTTATATTCAGGGAACGGAGTTTGAAGCCTATTCCTATTTTGTGAACATCTCGAAAGTATTCGACAACCACTCCCTTTCTTTTACCGGATTCGGTGCACCGCAATGGCACAATCAACGAAACAACAGCGATAATCTGCAGATTTCCGAATGGCAGAAGCAACCGCTTAAATACAAATACAACGCTTCTTATGGTTTCGGCCCGAATGGTCAGCGGAAGCAGTCGTCAAAAAATGAATACCACAAACCTCAGTTTTCCCTCAATCACAACTGGACCATTGACGAGTCCTCTTCACTGAGTACAGCGGTGTATGCATCCATAGGACAAGGTAATGGGTACGGTGGACAAAGTTATACCAGCGCAGATCGTACAAACTGGTATGGAGCGACCGAAGGTGTACCAAATACGACCTTCCGGACAGCAGACGGTGCTTTTGACTACAGTGCTTTGTATGCCCTAAATACCGATCCAACCAATATAAACGGTTCAAAATATGTCATGTCCAAATCTGTAAATGCCCACAAATGGTTTGGCTTGCTTTCTACCTATACCAAACAAGTGAACAAGAATCTAGAAGTCTCCGGTGGGGTTGATTTGCGGTATTATAGAGGAACCCATACGAACGTGATCACCGATTTGTACGGAGGTAAATTCTTTATCGACAATACAGTCCGAAGTAATTACTCCAACACCGATTATCTGTACAAAAAATTGACGGTGGGTGATGTGGTTTACCGTGATTACGATGGTTTTGTAATGTCCGAAGGCGTTTTCGGTCAAGCTGAATACACGATGGATCAACTGAACACCTTTATTTCCGGGTCGGTATCGAATTCAAGTTACTGGCGATACGATCGCTTTTATTTCGAAGGATCCGAACGTCAGTCCCAAACATCCAGCTTCCTCGGTTACACGCTTAAAGGTGGTTCCAATTACAATATTGACGAACACCAGAACGTCTTTGCCAACATCGGTATCATCTCCAGAGCACCTTTCTTCTCAGGTGGAGCTTTCCTGCAGTCTACCATCAGCAATATGTTGAATCCGAATGCAATCAATGAAAAATGTTTTTCCATGGAATTGGGCTATGGATTTCGTTCAAGGTATCTGACGGCAAACCTCAACGCCTATCGGACACAATGGTTGAACAAAACTATGGTATTTTCAAGGCAGCCTGATCAAACATTACCGAATGGGTTGGTTGTTAATGTGGAAGGTGCAAATGCACTGCATCAGGGCATTGAGCTTGATATGGTCTCAAAACCGTTGAAAAACCTGGAATTGACAGGTATGCTTTCACTTGGAGATTGGCGTTGGACCAATAATCCTTCCGGCTACAAATACGATTTGCAGGGTGTGGCGCTGAATAAAGATAATGGACCAACCACTGTGATGGCTCCGGATCACGATTACGTGAAGCTGCAAATGAAAGGCATTCATGTAGGTAACTCTGCGCAGACATCGGCTGCCTTGGGTGCGACATACGAGTTGATGAAGGGCTTTAGAACAGGTTTGGATTTCACATATTGGGATCGTAACTATTCTTATTACAAGGTATCGGATGTTAGTACGACCATTTCGAACGTAACCTATCAACAACCCTGGATGATACCTGCAGCAGGAGTGTTTGATTTTCATGCCACTTATCGATTCAAGCTTGGCGATTACAACTGTACAGTCAACGGGGTAGTTGATAATGTGTTTGACCAGGAATACATTGCCGATGCAACCGATGGCTCCGACCATACCTGGAAAACCGCCAAGGTGTTTTATGGATTCGGCCGCACCTGGACTGTTGGTTTGAAACTGGCTTTTTAATAACCTCCTAAATAAAAGAAAGCAATGAAAATGATATTCCCCGCAGCCGTCTTAGCTATTATGTTCTCGGCCTGCAATTTCAATGAACAGAATTTCCCGGGTTACGATGCAGGTGTGACACCAACGAACAAGTTTGCCTATACCGATTCAATAACCGATGCCGATATGGTGGCCATTAGCAAGCTTGGGTTGGCTCTGGATACTACCCATGCCGACTCCCTAAAAACCAAAGCTCTCGGTGGCGTCAACAAGTATTTCAACGATGTGGAAACTCCTGCTTCCAGATACATTCCCTTATGGTTGGCTAGTAAATACAAATACGGCGACCCGAAATCGTCGGTTATTGTCATTTCACCCCAATACATTTCTAGCGAAGGTGAACTCCAATACATTAGTGAAAAGTATATTTTGGATAGTTCCAAGGTTTTTAATATCTATAGAAACGAGATCTTTTCTGAAGCGTTCACAGCTAATCTCGGTAGTTTTTCTGCCAACTCAAAGATTGGTGACGACCAGAAATGGATATGGAAAATCTATGGTGGTCTTGGATATGCTTATATGAATGGGTTTAAAGTAAGTCCTCAAGATAATGAAGATTGGTTGATTTCTCCAGCAATTGATTTGAGTAAACGCGCAGATGCAAATCTTACTTTTGATAATGCAATTAATTATGATCCAGGATTCTACAGTAAAGCAACCTTATGGGTAAATGATACCTGGGATGGAACGACGCTTGATACATTACAATGGGTTCGAAAAGAATTTACTGGAGGTACTGGTATTAGTTGGACATTTGCAAATTCAGGTCCGGTTTCCCTATTGGAGTATGCAGGTAAAAGTAATGTCAGAATTGCTTTCCGCTATGAATCGAAGTTATCCGATGCAAAATGTCCAGGATGGGAAGTAGCCAATGTTAAAATTTTAGAGTCATTGGAAGAATAAAAGTTCCTACATCATTGAAAGAAGCCGCGCCCTCACAAGTTGCGGCTTTTTTCTATATTTGTCTGCGTTGAATGAAAATATTTTCTTATCGTTTTAAATTATGTAATAGAAACATTATTTTGGAGATCCATAATATTGAAGTGTAACATTGTTCCAACAGGTGTGCCCTTAACTACTCGATTCTTAGCACTACAAAATCCAAAATCATGAATACTAGTATATTGCCCGTTGATATCGTCCTGGCACCTGAATGGTGGCACAAGAACGAAGGTATTTGTTTCGATCCGGACTTTTTCTTTCATCCTTTGAAACGGGTGGAAGCCGAGCAGCAAATGGAGCAGGTGCTCTATGAACGTTGGGGCAATTACGGCCTTGGTTCCCACAGAAACGAGGTTCGTCCAGAAGTCGGCGCTGTGCATCTGGCAGCAGGGTTCCTGCTTTCTGAAATGTTGGGCTGTACGGTCAACTATTCGGAAAACCATCCGCCACAGGTTCTGGCGGCACACAAAGAATCTTTGGCCTTAAACCCTTCCGATGCATTTGCCTCGGACGCTTTCAAAAAGGTATTGCAACTGACAGAAGCCTTGAAGAAGAATCACGGCCGTGTGACCGGTGACATCAATTGGGGTGGCATTCTAAACTTGGCTATGGATTTGCGCGGTGAAGCTATTTTCACGGACATGATGATGAACCCTGATGAGGTAAACGAATATTTCAAGGGCATCGCTCAGGTGATCGGAAAGTTCACCGATTTTTTAACGGCTGAAACCGGAACGACCTCCATTTCTGTCAACCGCGGGGTCAGGCACTTGCCCAAGCCTGTCTTTCTGCATTCCGAATGTTCGCATACCATGATTTCAGCCGAGGATTACGAAACATTTCTGCTGCCTTTCGATGTGGAATGGAGCAAGAAACGGCCATTCGGTATCCATTATTGCGGACCGGACCCACATCGAATGGCTGTCCCCTTTGCCAAGATTCCACATCTGGATTATCTGGATCTGGGCTGGGGCGGCGACGTAAAAGCACTCCGAAAACACCTGCCGAACACGTTTTTCAGCATACGGTTGAGTCCAGTGGAGATTGCCAGGCAAACCAACGAGGAAATTCGCAATACCATTGTTCGCCTCGTGCACGATTCGGGAAACCCTTTACTGACTGGTGTTTGCTGCATCAATATGGACGATACTGTGACGGACGATCGCATCAGTACCATTTTTGAAACGGTTGAAATGCTTAAACGGGAGTATTCTACTGTAAAAAACTGATTTGATGGCACAATCCTTCAATAGCTCACTGGCCGATTCACAGGCCACTCATGTAACGCCAATTGGGCCCGATCAGTTCGATTTCAGCCGATACGAAGCATATGCTGCCGCATTAAACGATGGATGCTCTGCTTTTTGGAACAAGCCATCCGGAGTGGCCGTGTACCGCCGCATGCGGGTAGGGGAGTGCTTCTCTTATGGTTGCCGGGATAGGAAACATTCGCTGGAAATGCAGCTGGGCGCTCTCGAAAAAAGCATGTTGTTTAAGGCCGATGTTCCGAATTTTCTGGAACCCTGGTATGGCATCGGTACGGTCGCCAGCGCTTTCGGAGGCGATTACATCTGGCCGGAAGGCAATGCTCCGGCACTGAAGGCTCGGTTTTCTTCTATTGATGAAGTCCTGGCATATCATTCTTTAGAAATCGCTGAAACACCCATCGGAATGCATACGCTGGAAATGATCGAATACTTTATGGATCAGACTAAAGGTCGGGTGCCTGTTTCATTGACCGATACACAGTCGCCGCTGAACACAATCGGGCATCTGTATCCCCTGGACCAATTTTTTATGGATTTGTTGCTGGAACCCGAAAAAGTACAGCTGTTGTTTGACCGTCTTGCCGGTTTGTTGATCCGATTCAACGAAAAGCAGTTGCAGCTCATCGGATCATCACTGGCATCGCCCGGTCACGGTTTTGCCTCCTCGGAGAAATGGACTGGACTAGGCATGAGTGACGACAATGCGATCATGATTGCCCCCGAGCAATACCTGGAATTGGCTGCTCCTGTGGTGGAAAAAATTTGTCAGCCGCTGGGCGGTCCCGTTTTCCATTCCTGCGGAGACTGGTCGGGCTGGATTGATGCCGTGCTTCAAATCAAAGGGTTGAAGATGGCCGACGGCGCCTTTTCTCCCCAAACCGATCCCGGTGCAACCAACAATCTGGAAGCGTTCCAACGCTTTGCAAATACTGGAATCGTGCTGAATGCCAGAATCGTGGGCGGTTTGGAGACTATTAAAGAGCAATTGAACCGCCTTTGGGTGTCCGGCATGAAACTGGTGGTGGTGACGTATTGTGAAACACCTGCCGAACAAGAAAACGCCTACCAGTGGATTCATCAATTTTGCCGTTGAATTCCGGTCGCGCATTCCTCGCTACTTTGCGGCAAGGAGATTCTATTTTAGGTGCGCAGCCTTGATGTTTGTGACGATAAACTTCAATAGCTAGATTGAATCGGTCGAATTTTTAACTTTAAACTACCAATCATGCCCATTAAAACCGACTCTGAAAAACTGAATATTTCACCCATGTCCAACGTTCGCTGGACTATTGTCGCCCTGTTGTTTTTTGCTACGACCATCAACTACATCGACCGCCAGGTGATCGGATTGCTGAAACCGTTTATTCAGGACGATTTGCATTGGGATGAAGCCGACTATGGCAACATTGTGGCAGCCTTTCAGATTGCCTACGCGTTGGGAATGCTCATCAGCGGGCGCTTGCTTGATACATTCGGTACACGAATCGGTTACAGTCTGTCCATTTTGGTTTGGAGCATCGGGGCATCGATTCATGCCTTGATGCGAAGCGTTTTTGGTTTCGGGGCTGCCCGTGCCATACTGGGATTGGGTGAAGCCGGTAATTTTCCGGCAGCAGTGAAAACCATCGCTGAATGGTTTCCTAAAAAAAGACCGGGCATTCGCCACCGGCATTTTCAATTCCGGCTCTACCATCGGAGCCATCATCGCGCCCATCCTAGTGGCGGCCATCACGCTGAAAATCGGCTGGAAATGGGCGTTCGTAGTAACTGGAGCCTTAGGATTCATCTGGCTGATATTCTGGATGTTGCTTTATCGTAAACCTTCCTTGCATAAAAAAGTGACCGCGCTTGAGTTGGAGTATATTCGTTCGGGTGAAGAAGTTTCGGAAGAACAAACCAAGCCGATGACCTGGGGCAGCTTGCTCCGCTATAAACAAACCTATGCCATTTGCTTTTCCCGCCTGGTAACTGATTGGGTCTGGTGGTTTTTCCTGTTTTGGATGCCCGACTATCTGAACAAAACGCAGCACATGGACATCAAAGGCACTGTCTTGCCAATTATCGTAATTTACACCATGGCAAGTTTCGGCGGTATAATGGGCGGCTGGCTTTCCTCCGGTTTCATCAAGGCAGGACGCTCCATCGACTTTGCGCGAAAGACAACCATTTTGATCTGTGCCTTGATGGTTTTGCCCTTGATGTTTCTTTCCCAGCTTTCTAGTCTCTGGCCGGTGGTGCTGCTGATTGGAATGGCCGCTGCAGCGCATCAGGGCTGGGCTTCCAACATTTACACCGTGGTGTCGGACATCTATCCCAAAAATGCAGTGGGTACGGTTATTGGCATGTCTGGTTTCGCCGGTGCGGTATTCGGTGCTTTATCAGCGTCCTTCGTCGGATTGATACTTCAAGTGACGGGAAGTTACACCCTGATTTTTATAATGGCCAGCAGCATGTATATGGTGGCCTGGTTGATCTTAAAAGTCTTTATTAAACGCATCGAACCAATCAAAATGTAAAATGTAAGAGGCCAAATCCGTTCGAAGATTTGGCCTCTTACATTCAATACGTTGAAAATGCTTGCTTGACAGGCTCATAGACAATTTCCCCATTAACTACATTCAGGCCTTTGGCCAATGCCGGATCCTCTTCCGAAGCCCGCTTCCAACCTTTATTGGCTAATGCGATGGCGTAGGGGAGTGTTGCGTTCGTCAAAGCCATGGTGGAAGTTCTGGCTACAGCACCAGGCATGTTGGCCACACAGTATTGTACGACGCCGTCAATAATGAATACCGGATCTTGGTGCGTGGTCGGTCTGGAAGTTTCGAAACATCCACCCTGGTCGATGGCAACATCCACCATAACGGAGCCTTTCTTCATGCCTGAAATCATTTCCCTGGTGACCAACTTAGGTGCTTTCGCCCCAGTAACCAAGACTGCTCCGATAACAAGATCGGCCTGCTTCAGCTCTTCTTCCAGCACATAGTGATTGCTCATGATCAGCCTGCAATTGGCCGGCATGACGTCGTCCAAATACCGTAGACGGTCGAGACTCGTGTCCAAAATTGTAACGTCAGCACCCATGCCGCAAGCCACTTTGGCTGCATTGGTTCCAACGATGCCACCTCCTATGATCAGGACTTTGGCTGCAGCCACACCAGGAACGCCACCCATCAGGATGCCGCTTCCGCCTTGGGGCATTTCCAAAAAACGGGCACCTTCCTGAATGGACATTTTGCCGGCAACCTCACTCATGGGTTCGAGTAACGGATGTTTGCCATCTGCCGTCTGAACGGTTTCATAAGCAACTGCCACGCATTTGCTGTCCATCAAAGCTTTGATCTGATCGGGATCGGCAGCCAGATGCAAGTAGGTAAAGACGATGAGGCCTTCACGTAACAATTCATATTCGGGATGTGTGATTTCCTTGACATGCATCACCATGTCTGACCGTTGGAAAATTTCAGCAGCACTTTCCACCATTTCGGCACCGACCGACGCATACAATTCGTCAGGGAAACCACTGCCAGCCCCTGCTTCTTTTTGAACTAAAATATGATGACCGTTTTTGATCATCTGATGAACACCGGCCGGGATCATGCTGACCCTTTTCTCCGCTGGTTTGATTTCTTTCAGTATTCCGACTATCATAACTGCTTGAATATGAGTAAATAAAAGTTAAGGAGAAACCAATGTTCTCCTTAACGAATATATGAATAAATATTCAAGTATGCAATTTTGCCGGTTTTTTTTATTCTTGCATCACTACCCTGAAATCCATGAGCGGGGGAATTTCGTTCAGGAAGTCGGAATTGGTTACAATAATGGTCATGGATCCAGGCGAGTACTCAAAATCAACGGTTCGAGTCCATTGGGCACCATCCGAATTTTCATAGTGACGCACATAAGGCAGGACTTGTTGGGCTATCTGCTCATTTAAATCGTTGTAGATGAGGTAATACGTCAGAACACTACCGTATGTATACAGGTTTGGCGTTATCTCGGGCATGCTGATGGTACGGGAATAATACAGGTTATAGCCATCGGCATCCGTGTGGGGAGTCCATTGGTTCGATCGAATCGAAAGGGTAACGACAGTGGGGTCCGAAGCGTTGTTGATGGCGCAGGAAGCCAACAAAGTGGCTGTGACAAGGAGCATTAGTATTCGTTTCATAAGTGTGTGTTTATTTGTAAGACGTAAAACTCGCGAAAATGTTACTCGATAATGACAGCAGTTCCGCTTGCCGTAACCATCAGCATGCTTCCGTTTGAACCAACTGTTTCATAATCAAGGTCTATGCCAACGACAGCATTGGCTCCCATTTCCAATGCATTCGTCTGTATCTCTTTCAAGGCACTATCTTTGGCACGGCGAAGCACTCCTTCGTACGAAGACGTTCTGCCACCCACGATGTCGCGGATGCTCGCAAACAAATCCCTGAAAATGTTGGCTCCGACCACCGCTTCGCTCGTTACAATACCCAGGTATTTGACAATTGTCTTGCCTTCGATGGAAGGCGTTGTGGTAATGATCATAGTTTTTATTTTTTAACTTGTTCCAAAATCTCGCGCATCATATCAATTTGTTTTCATTTCTTCATTGTACAATTCTACCACTAAAGTACGAAAATTTAAAAAACTATACCCTAAAGTAGAATAGAATGTTTCAACATATCTTCAGGTCTGCATTTAATCAATAATGAGTTTGACCAATTATTCCCAAAAATTAAAGTCAAGGAATTTAACGCTCTTCCAATTCCAAATATTCAATTCTCGAATAGTGATATTTCAGCCATTGTTTCAGAAATAATCAAATTAAAATCTATTGAAAAGAATATTGACACATCAAAAAAAGAAAACCAAATCGACCAACTCGTTTACCAACTTTACGACTTGACCGACGCAGAAATTGCAATTATCGAAAACGGAGTATATTCATAGCCTTGGTCAATGAAACCGTGAGTCTGTAAAACAATTAATTACCTAAACTTATCGTTGAAAATTCATTGTAAGAAATATGAACAATACTTTGTTTTGAATTAAAACAATGCTTATCTTTGTGGCGTTAAATTGAAATAAACAGGTTGATATGAACATAAAACTCTCAAAAAAACTAATTGGTCAGCGGATAACTGAACTTCGTAAGATTAAAGGGTTGTCACAGGAAGATTTAGCAAAAAGTGTCAAAATATCCAGACCGTCTTTGGCTCAAATAGAGTTAGGGAATAGAGGTGTAAATATTTTTGAATTGCAACAGTTGTCTTTGATTTTGAGTTTTTCATTGGACGATTTTATGTCCAATAATTTTTCAGTGAGCCAAGATATTGAAGGTAAATCCGAAGCAAAGTCAGAGAAAACAGAGGAGCGAATTTCTGTCCCAACACTGCAAGTCAAAAAGTTTAAAAATGTGTTGCTATACATTTTAGAAAGATGTGCAGGCAAACCAAATGTTGGAGAAACGGTGCTTTACAAATTGCTGTATTTTTCTGATTTCAATTACTACGAATTGTATGAAGAACATTTGACTGGTGCAAAATACCGCAAGTTGCCTTATGGTCCTGTTCCACAGAAGTTAGACACAATCATTGGTCAGATGATGGAAAAGGGAATGATACAAAGAATTAAAACAGCGTATTACGACAAGATGCAAACTCGTTACATTCCTCTTGTAAAAGCTGATTTGACTGAATTGAAAGCAAGTGAAAAAGAAGTGATTGACAAAGTGATTGAACAAATGAGTGACTGGTCGGCTTCTGCAATTAGTAATTATTCCCATAAAGATATGCCGTGGCTTGCTTCAAAAGAAGGAGAAGAAATAAATTATGAATTAGCTTTTTATAGAGATGCGCCTTTCTCTGTGAGAAACTATGGAGACGAAATTGAAGAACAATGATTTTTGAAGAATTAACCGATTTTCAAAAGGATTTAAAAACCCTTTTGAAAAAATACAGAACACTCAACGATGATTTAGATGTAATGAAACAAGTGTTGACTACAGCACCCGATGCAAGACCACCGTTTAGTTTTCGTATCGACAATTTGACTCTAGAAACATGTGTAATCAAAGTAAAAAAGATTGCCTCTAAATCGTTAAAAGGTCGTGGTGTACATTCAGGGTTGCGATTGATTTATGCTCACTTCAAAGATCAAGAAATAATAATTTTTGTTGAACTGTATCACAAAAATGATAAAGAGAATGAGGACAAACAAAGGATTTTAAATAATTTCAAATAAAATTATTCTTTCGAATCAAAATAACGTTGCTCTATTTTTATATCAAATACATATTCAGTTAACATCCAGATAATGCTTAAAACTGAACCGGTTACAACTTACAACGTCCTCAAATACGCATTCACGTTCCTTTCGATCCGTCCAGCCACATCCGCAATGTCAGCCTTCTCAAATGCCTCTCCGACAATGTTTTCGTACAGTTCGATGTAGCGTTCCGAAACGCTCAAACAGTATTCAGGGGTCATTTCAGGAACTTTTTGTCCATCCTTACCCTGGAAATCGTTTTCGATGAGCCACTGGCGAACGAATTCCTTGGAAAGCTGCTTCTGCGATTTATTGTTGGTTAAATTTTCTTCGTAGCTCTCCATGTAGAAATAACGGGAAGAGTCCGGGGTATGGATTTCGTCCATCAGGATGATTTCACCGTCTTTTTTGCCGAATTCGTACTTGGTATCCACCAGGATCAAGCCATATTCAGCGGCAATCTCGGTACCACGTTCGAAAATGGCCTGGGTGTAGTATTCGAGTTGAGCATATTCCTCGGCTGAAACAATGCCCTGAGCAATGATTTCCTCACGGGAAATGTCCTCGTCATGGCCTTCCTTGGCTTTGGTGGTCGGTGTGATGATGGGAGCGGGGAACTTTTCGTTTTCCTTCATGCCGTCAGGCATCGCTACACCACAAAGAACGCGTTTACCGGCACTGTATTCGCGCCAGGCGTGGCCGGTGAGGTAACCACGGATCACCATTTCCACTTCGTAGGGCTCGCAGCGGATGCCCACCGTCACCATCGGGTCGGGCGTGGCGATTTTCCAGTTCTTCACGATGTCGCTGGTCGCATCCAGGAACTTGGCGGCGATCTGGTTCAGTACCTGGCCTTTGTAGGGAATACCTTCGGGCAGGATCACGTCAAAGGCAGAAATGCGGTCGCTGACCACCATGACGAGCAGGTCGTCGTTGATGTTGTAAACGTCACGAACCTTGCCGTGGTACACGGATTTCTGACCTGGGAAATTGAAGTCGGTTCTGGTCAAAGCTTGTTTCATAGTGTTTTATATAATTGTTCGTATCTTCTGTACAATTTTTTTCTCTGTGCTACCTACTTAAAACGGGTTACTTCTCGTTAGTAGGAACGGGTTTGGCGAACGGCTCCTCTGAATCATCGTTCTTCAACTCACGTTTTGCCCTTAATTCTTCGTTGTGCTTTTCGTAAGCATCCACAATGCGGGTCACCAACTTGTGGCGCACAATGTCGGTTTTGTTGAATTCAATTTTGGCGATGCCCTTGACGTCCCGAAGTATGTTCAATGCGTGAATCAAACCCGAAGTGGTTGTTGCCGGCAAGTCAATTTGCGTGATGTCACCCGTTATGATCATTTTGGCGTTCATACCCAGGCGGGTAAGGAACATCTTGATCTGCATGGTCGTCGTGTTCTGGGCTTCGTCCAATATAATGACAGCGTCACTCAGCGTACGGCCGCGCATAAAGGCCAGCGGCGCAATCTGAATAATCTTGTTGTCCATGTAATCCTTGAGCTTGATGGGTGGAATCATGTCTTCCAACGCATCATACAGCGGCTGAAGGTAGGGGTCGATTTTTTCCTTCATGTCACCGGGCAGGAAACCCAGTTTCTCGCCTGCTTCGACAGCCGGACGGCAAAGGATGATCTTTTTCACTTCCCTGTTTTTCAATGCCCTGACAGCCAATGCGATGGCCGTGTATGTTTTACCGGAACCGGCAGGCCCGATAGCGAAGATCATGTCGTTCTTGAAATAGGCTTCCACCAGTTTCTGCTGGTTTTCGGTGCGGGCCAGGATGGCTTTTCCACTCATGCCGTGCACGATCAGGTTGTCCTGTTTCACCTCCAGCGGTGCTTTGCCTTTGACGATGTCGCGGATGGTTTCTTCGTTCAGGTCGTTGAAGTCGGCGCAATACTTTTCCATGACGGGCAACGCCTTTTCAAAGGCGTCCATGTCGCTGTTTTCGCCCAAGATCTTGATGAGATTGCCCCTTGCCGTAATGCGCAATTTCGGATACAATGCCTTGATTAGCAAAATGTTGCAATTGTTTACACCGAAAAGGACAGCCGGGTCGGCTTGCTCAAGAATCAGGAGGCGTTCGTTCATAGGCGGGAGGGGATGTTAATCCTGACAAATGTACAAAATACTCAGGATACTTTTAAATATTCAGTGGCCGATTTGAACGCTTGAAGAAATTTTATATCTTATGAATTGGATACCTAAAAATTCGTTAAATTAGACCACATTTTTACACAACCTAAAATCCAGACACATGAAACGAACGATGCTATGTTTTCTGGGAATCGGCCTCAGTTTGTTGCTTCAGGCCCAAACCGCACCGATTCAGATCCAGGTGGACGCCACCAAACAAATTGCCAAGGTAACACCCTTGTTTAACGGAACCAACATTGAAGACCTCAACAATCAGACAAACGGTGGAATCTTTAGCCAACTTTTACACGGAGAGGCCTTTGAGGAAAACGTGGACATCGATTTCCTGAAATTACCCTTGAACGATTATGTGAAAGTGTATGTAGTTCAGGATGAAACCAAAAAGCCCCATTTACTTTCCGTTGCCAACAGCTATACCAGACTGAATTGGAACAATCTGAGCGAGAAGTGGGATTTCAATTCCAAGGACATTTACAATTCGGTGGAACAGGCTTCTCAACCCAGGTTTGGCCGAAACCAGCAATCCACTCCGCAACCGTACAGGCCGTTGAAAATCGGTCCTCTGAATTTCGCTGGACGCTTTATGCCTTTTGACAGCATCCCGACCGAGATTCGTTCCATCCTGCAGGACCGTGTGAATGGCAAAGAGCAGATTAGCCGCTACTGGACCAAACGGACCATAGGCAATCTAAAGGGAGAGTTTGAACTCAAGAGAGGTGGCGCCTACATGGGTCGTCAGGATCAGATCATTCGCCTTCTCAGTGGAAAAGGCGAATTCGGAATCACGAATTCAGGCCTGAACAAACAAGGCATCTGGCTGCAGTCTGGCCAGCCCTACGAAGGTATTCTGAGGGTAAAAGCTTTAAAGCCTACGACCATCTACCTTTCTCTGCGCGACAGCAAAGGCAACGAATTGGCCCAAGCACCCTACAAAATCAAAGGTGACGGTACGTTCGAGAAAGTGACTTTTACGCTGACACCCAATGGTGAATCCATCAAAGGTCAGTTCGGTATTACACTGAAAGATCCCGGTGAAATCGAACTTGGTTTTGCCTTCCTGCAACCTGGAGAATGGGGTCGCGTAAAAGGCTATCCCATCCGCAAGCAATTTGTGGATGCCCTGAAAAAGCAAGGCATCAAGGCCATTCGCTACAACGGTTCCATGGTCGACGTCGGTGCGGACACCTATATGTATCGTTGGAAAAAGATGATCGGGCCGGTGGACGAACGCAAGGTCTGTTACCGCAACGGCTTCAATCCCTACGCCACCCACAGTTTCGGCATCATCGAGCTCTGTCAGTTTGCGGAAGCCCTTGGCGCAACAGCCATGGTTGGCATGAGCATGGACGAAACGGCCGACGACATCCGCGATTTTGTGGAATACATGAACGGACCTGTGACGACTACCTGGGGAAAACTAAGGGCCGATCACGGACATGCTGCTCCTTACAACCTGAAATACATCGAAGTGGACAACGAACGCCCCATGACCCGCGGTTACGTGGAATGCTTGAAAAAATTCGCAACAGCTGCTTGGTTGGTGGATCCTGAAATGCACATCATGGCTTCCCTGAACATTGGATCGAATCCGACCAGTTATGCTCGTGGCAGTGATCCATACAAGCTTTCGTCCGAAGTGTTCGGTTGGTTCATCGCACAGGGCAAGGCCGACCGCATGGTCTGGGATCCGCACTACAGCGGCGCCGTCAACTTTGCGGACAATCCAGGTTTCTTGCACGAAATGGGTGTGGACATGCAAACCGAATTGGGTAAGGATTATCCGGGTTACAAGCTCACCTTGACCCCCATGGAAGAAAACGGCAGCCGTTGCGATTGGGACAGAGGTTTGGCGCATGCGCACAATTGGAATACGCTGCAGCGCAATGGGAATGCCTTCACGATTTTGGGTACGGCCAATACGTTACAGCCTCATGGGCAGGATTATATGTGGAATCAGGGCAGGGTTCATTACACATCCAACGAAATCTGGTTTCAGCCTTCAGCCTATATCGACGAAAAGATGTCGGCCAACTTTTTGCCGAATGTGGTTCTGGCCAGCAGCAGCGTTGACTCTTTGCTTGATGTCACCGCCAAGATGAATGTCAAGAAAGATTCGCTTTCCATTTATGTGGTCAATTTGAGCAACACACCCCAGCAAGCGGTAATCAACGTGACAGGTTTCAACTTCGGTGGAAAGGCACAGACCTGGACCATCGGTGACTGTGAACTTACCGGTTTCAACACCGTGGACAATAAAACCGCTGTGGCTCCCAAAACGGGAGTGGTGCCTTTTGGTAATAAGAATGCTGCATACACTTTCCCCAAATATTCGTATACGGTTCTGACACTTAAGAAATAAAACATGGGCAGCCTGTTCGAATTTTATCCGGGCAGGCTGTTTTTATGTCTAAAAATAATGGAAAAGCCTTTATTGAAAATTCATTTGGAAATTGCTAACTTTGGGCAGCACCTCAGCCACTAAACCTTAAATCATAGCATCCAATGACAGACAAACAATGGGAAATCCTAAAGAAAATCGTAAACGGTGAAGCTCCGGCCCAACCTGTGAGCGGATTTATCATCGATTGTCCCTGGCTACCAGCCTGGTACGGTATTTCCATCCTCGATTACTTTACCAACGACGACCTATGGCTGAAAGCCAACCTCAAAGCCATCGAAACATTTCCGGACACCTTGTTTCTACCCGGATTCTGGAGTGAATACGGCATGTGCACGGAACCGTCCGCTTTCGGTGCACGGTGCCAGTTCCCCACCAATGAATTCCCCTACGCGCACAAGGTCATTCAAACGATCGAAGACATCGACCTTTTGCACGTACCGAACCCTGCTACCGACGGTCTGTTGCCCTTTATGCTGAACCGTTTGAAACTGGCACAACCGGCAATGGAAGCGGCCGGGCACAAGATTCGTTTTTCAGTTTCCAGAGGACCCTTGAACATTGCCACTTTTTTGATGGGAACGACCGAATTCCTAACCACCATGATGATGGATCCGGATGCCGTCCATCGCCTGATGCGCACCATTACGGATTTTCTGAAAGCTTGGCACAAATTGCAACATGAAACGTTCCCGACCATCGACGGCATCCTGATGTTGGACGATATTGTCGGATTCATCAGTGAAGAAGACTTCATGGAGTTCGGTTATCCGTATTTTAAGGAATTGTACGAAGGAAACGATACCGTCAAGTTTTTCCACAACGACGCCGACTGTACGGTATCCGTTAAGTATTACCCTGAACTGGGCATCAATTTGTACAATCCGGGTATTCATATGTCGCTGACTGAACTGCGTGCCGAAACGAAGGATAGGCTTACCATACTGGGCAATATTCCACCCCGTGACGTGTTGGCATCCGGGTCAACCATTGACGTGGCGGCTGCCGTCCGTGCACTGAAAGCTGAAGCGAGCGGGTTCAGCCGCATATTGTATTCCTGCGGGGGAGGAATGCCTCCGGGTGTCACTACGGAAAACCTGCAGGCTTTTCTGGAAGAATTGAAACGCTAACCTTGCATAGAATCTGAACCATGAAAAAAAGTATCCTGCTGTTGCTGGGTTTGACCACTTTAACCCTCCACGCACAAGAAGCGACCGAACGCGAAGTTAAAACAGACGTCAGCGAAGTGACCGTGTATCTGGAAAATGCGTTGGAAACCCGCAAAGCGACCGTCGATGTCCTGCCTGGAAAGACGATGCTCAAATTCACCGGCATGTCTCCGTTCATTGATGCCAAAAGCATTCAAGCCAAAATTGACGGGGACGTTACGGTGATGTCGGTGAACCATCAGCAGAATTTTCTGAACAATCCGGAGGAATCGCAACAAAGAACGGATCTTTTAGCCCGCATCAAGGAAATTGACAAGAAAATTGATTTGGAAAGTATGTACTTGAGTGTCATTTCAGAAGATTTGGAATTCCTGAAAGAAAATCGTGATTTGGGTGGTACTCAATCTGTATTGATGGCTACTGTTAAAGAAGGAGCCGATTTTTTCAGTACCCGTTTGACGGCTTTGAAATTGAAGGAATTGGAGCGGACAAACACCATGGCTGCGCTGAATAAAGAAAGAAAAACGCTGCTGTCTCAATTGAACAGCCGAGGGGAAGAAAAAGTTTGGGCTACCGGTGAAATACTGGTGTTGGTAGAAGCTAAAAAACCGGTGACGCTGAAAGCGGAAGTCAGTTACATTATTTCAAACGCCAGCTGGTATCCGAGCTATGACATTCGTGCCAACAACATCACCGATCCACTTGAAATTGTATACAAAGCCAATATCAGACAGGATTCCAAGTGTGACTGGAAAAACGTCAAACTCAAATTATCGTCTTACAATCCAACCGTTTCGGCAGTTGCGCCTGAATTGAAAACGTACTATCTGGGGTACAATACCAGACCTCCGGTCTATCAGCAAGATCTTACCAGTGTGAGCGGTTGTGTGACAGACATGAGTGGCCAGCCACTTGCCGGTGTGAGTATTCGGGTGAAAGGTAGCAATGTTGCCACCTTCACCAATCAGCGGGGATTTTATTCGATGACCTTGCCTGCCAATATGCGCGATTTGGAATTCTCCATGCTTGGTTTTATTAAGACTTCACGAACGGTTAGTAATGAGACACTGAACATTGCTTTGTCCGAAAACCGTCAAGCATTAATGGAAGTGGTGACTACCAAATCCAACTATGGATCGACAGAGGTGCATAGTGTGGATATTGCTGATTTGCGTGATCATCAGGTAGTTATAGAAGATGCTCTTCAAGGACGAATGGCAGGGGTGGATGTGAAATCTTCCAAAGTAAAAATTAGAGGTGTCTCAAGTATTCCGGAGCAAGAACGCGTAGAAAAAGCCATTTCAGTCGACTTCGACATTAAGACACCGTACACCGTCCTATCAGACAACAAAGTGGTGACGGTGGACATGGACCGATTGAGCCTTCCCGTATCCTATCAATATTTTGCGGTACCTAAGATTAGCAAGGATGTTTTCCTCAATGCGCAAGTGCAAGACTGGGAGAAATACAGCTTTTTGGAGGGTGAAGCCAATGTGTTCTTTGAAGACACCTACGTGGGAAAAACCATCCTGAACATCGGCACAGCCTCCGATACCCTGAGTATTTCCCTGGGACGCGACAAGAAGATCGCCGTGAACCGTGAAAAAGTCAAAGAATACATGACCAAACAGTTCCTCGGAAGCAAAAATGTGGAAACCCGAGACTGGAAAACGAGCGTTCGGAACAGCCGTCCTGAAAAGATCATGCTGGTACTGCTGGATCAGGTTCCCGTTTCCACGAATGCTGAAATCGAAATAAATAGCGAAACGACACCCGATGCAAAACTGAACGCAGAAACCGGTGAAATCAAATGGGAAAGTGTCATCAATTCCGGTCAAAACAAGGTGTTCGATTTGAAATATACGGTGAAATACCCCAAAACATCACGTTTGATCATTGAATAGCATGATCCGTCAACCCGTTCTTTTTCTGGGACATGGCAGCCCGATGAATGCCATCGAGAAGAATGTCTATGTGGAAGGCTTCCGCCAAATTGCTGCTCAATTGTCACGGCCGAAAGCAATCTTGTGCATTTCCGCTCATTGGGAAAGTTTCGGTTCCAAAGTGACGACGGCTGTGCAACCGCGTACCATTCATGATTTCGGAGGTTTTCCACAGGAGCTGTTTGAAGTTCAGTATCCGGCTCCCGGGAGTCCGGAACTGGCAGAGAAGGTGAGTCGCTTAGTAACGAGCACTACCGTGACTCAGGATACCGAATGGGGTCTGGATCACGGTTGCTGGTCGGTGGTGAAGCATTTGTATCCCGATGCGGATGTTCCGGTTGTGCAGTTGAGTTTGGATTACCGCAAAACACCAAACCAGCATTTGGCATTGGCCAAGGAATTGGCAGTGTTACGTGATCAAGACATCTTGATTATCGGTAGCGGAAACCTGGTGCACAATTTGCGCATGATTGCCTGGGACCGGATGGAAGCGGACAGTGAGCCCTTCGATTGGGCTGTCGAGGCTTCGGAAGGCATGAAAAAACGCATTCTGGAACAGGATATGGACGGTCTTTGCAAAATCACTACCCTTGGAAGAGCCTATCAACTGGCCATCCCGACTATGGAGCATTACTTGCCTTTGCTGTACGTTCTGGGAGCGGCTTCAGCCGATGAAAAATTGGAATTGTTCAACGATTCGTTTGTGGGTGGTTCGTTGTCCATGACGTCGATTTCAGTCGGTCTGTAAACAAAAAAACGTATATTTGTTCCTGCGTCGAAAGCGTTTATGGACTGAAATTAATAGGGAATGCTTTACAAAACTAAAATACGTGCTTCGCTTGGGCTGGCAGCCTTATTGCCTGCGACTTTACAGGCAGTAAAACCAGCTGAAAACCCAAATATTGTCTTTATTCTGGCTGACGATCTGGGATACGGAGATTTGGCTTGTTACGGTAACAAAGTCATCAAGACACCCGTCATTGACAAACTTTGCAGTGAAGGCATGCATTTTACGAACAGTTATTCCGGAGCCAGCGTTTCCTCGCCATCCCGTTGCTGCCTGATGACTGGGCTTCATACCGGCCACGGACGCATCCGAGGCAATATGTGCAAGGTCGGTGGTTTGCAAGGTGCGCGTGAAGGCATGCCAGGCTTGGTTCGCCGGACCAATCTTCAGCCACAAGACATCACCATCGCCGAATTACTGAGAACGCAAGGTTATCGCACCTGCCTGGTCAACAAGTGGCATCTCGACGGCTTTGACAGCACGGCTACACCCATGGATCGTGGTTTTGACGAATTCTACGGATGGCTTATTCCTGAACCCAATAGCCAAAATTATTACCCCTCTGTTCGCTGGCGCAACCGGGAAAAATACACGATTGAAGCGAATCTGGACGGTCAACACGGTGACCATAATACCGACCGTTCCACCGATGAGGCCATTGGCTTTATTCAGCGGATGGCGCAGGGAGTTACTAAAGAAGCCTGTACTACAGCCACTTCCAAAACCATCGTCCCTCCGAAGCAACCGTTTTTTCTCTATCTGGCCTACAATGCACCGCATGTGCCGCTGGATGCCAAGGATAGGAAACTCTACGAAAATTCAGGCTTGCCAGTTGTGGATCAATCTTATGCAGCCTTGGTAAGCCACATGGATGAGAACATCGGGCGCGTTTTGCAAACATTGGAAAAACTTGGACTCGACAAAAACACCATTGTTGTGTTTGCCTCCGACAACGGCGGCGCCACCGCTGCAGAAGTCAAGGAATTAAAGTTGAACGGTATATTGCGAGGCTTCAAAGGCGAACTCTGGGAAGGTGGTATCCGCGTACCCATGATGGTACGTTGGCCGGGTCACATCAAACCTGGCACCACTTCCAGCCAACCCTGCTATTTCCCCGATTTCTTCCCGACTTTTGCCAAACTGGCAGGTGTCACCGATCTGGAAGAAAGCGTTCGAGGCATGTTAAGGCAGAAAATGGAATCCGATTATTTTGCCCCGACCAAAGAGTCCGTCACGGATGGTACGGATCTGATGCCGGCGCTCAAGGGCGGAAAGTTGGCAACTCGCATGCTCTACTGGGAACAATTCCCCAGAACTGGCTTGAGTCAAGCCGTTCGTTTCGGTGACTGGAAAGCGATACGAATGGATTTGAAAAAACCTTGGGTGTTGTATAATCTTAAAACCGATCCTTCCGAAACGACCGATGTAGCTACAAAAAAATCCAAGGTTATCGCCCAAATCAACACCTACATAGCCACTGCTCGAAGAGATTCCGAATGCTGGCCGGTTGACTAGCCCGCAAAAATAGACTACCTTTGCATCCAGATTTCCAAAAGGTATGCAACAACGTTATTTCATCCGCTTTTCGTACGACGGCACGAACTACCACGGTTGGCAACTCCAGCCCAATGCCGTGACTGTACAGGAAGTGATGGCCGATGTTTTGCAGAAACTTTTCGGCCCTGAAACGACCATTACAGCGGCAGGGCGCACCGACACTGGTGTGCATGCCAAAACGATGTTCGCACATTTTGACGCACCCGTCGAACTTGAAGATTTGCAGGCCTTTGCCAAAAAACTGGAAATCATGCTGCCAAGGGATATTTCCGTTCACGAAGTAAGGATGGTTCAGAACAGTGCCCACGCCCGCTACGATGCGAACTCCCGCACTTACGAATACTGGATCGGATTCCACAAAGATCCGTTCAACTGGAATTTCTACACAAAAATGTACAAGCCGCTGGATTTCGAAAAAATGAACCAAGTGGCTAAGGTCTTGTTTGAATATGAGGACTTTACCTGTTTCAGCAAAGTAAAAACCGATGTGAAGCACAACAATTGCCAAATCAAACAGGCCTTTTGGGAGCAACGCGGCGACTTCTGGGTGTTCACCATCCAGTCCGACAGGTTTTTAAGAAACATGGTCCGAGCCATTGTCGGAACCTTGATTGAAGTCGGTTGGGGGAAACTGGACGAAGCTGGTTTCCGCCGCATCATCGAATCCAAAAACCGGTGCGAAGCCGGGACTTCCGTTTGGGCCAAAGGCTTGTTTTTGACGGATGTGACGTATCCCCCCGATATTTTTAAATAAACGGGTATTTTTAAATAAAAGGTAAAAAGCATGTGGTTGTTATTGGGTTTTGCTTCGGCGCTCTTTCTCGGTTTCTACGATGTTGAAAAAAAACGAGGGCTGGACAACAATGCGGTGATTCCTGTCTTGTTTCTCAATACGGTTTTTTGTTCGCTGTTTTTTCTCCCCATCTTATTGTTATCTAGGTTTGCGCCTCAAACACTGCAAGGTGGCATTTTTTACGTCTCCTCCGTGGACTGGCATACGCACCTGTTTATTCTGTTGAAATCCTTCATCGTGCTGGTTTCCTGGGGAACGGCCTATGTGGCCATCAAACATCTGCCCATCACGATCGTAGGACCCATCAAGTCCATGCAACCCGCATTGGTGCTCGTGGGCGCCTTGCTCATCTTCGCAGAACAACTCAACGCCTGGCAGATTTCAGGCATCCTGGTTTCCTTATTCTGTTTCTTCCTCTATTCCGTTGTCGGTCGTCGTGAAGGCATCTCCTTTTTGCGCAACAAATGGATCTGGTGGCTATTCGTAGCCGTTTTTACAGGTGCCATCAGTGGCTTGTACGACAAGTACCTGATGAACCACTTCGACCGCATGGCAGTGCAAGTCTGGTACACCATCTATCAAATAGTCATGATGTTGCCCGTTCTTTTTCTCGGCTGGTGGCCCCAACGGAAAACATCTACGCCCTATCAGTTTCGTTGGTCCATCGTCGGAATCGCTTTCTTTTTATGTCTGTCCGATTTTATGTACTTTTACGCACTAAGCATGCCAGGATCCATGATTTCCGTGGTTTCGGTCGTGCGGCGTTCAGCCATCATCGTTTCGTTCCTGGCCGGAGTTTATATATTCAAGGACAAGAACATACGGGTGAAATCCTACATCATGATCGGTGTAATGGTGGGCATGTATTTGCTGTATCTGGGTTCCGTTCAAAAATAACTAAAAATGAAACAATTCCTCCTCATCCTGAGTCTGTTGGTCCTGACGTTGACCGGTGCCGCACAACCCGTGTCCCATTATTTCACGCAAATGCCTGCTGAACTGATTCCGGGAATCACCATCGATACCCGAAAGGATCTGATCGATTTCTGCAAAAATGGAAAACTGTCCGTGATGCCGGCTGCTTTTGGAGGAAAAGTTCAGCTGAAGACGCTGGAGGAAGATTATCTATTGCTACAGACTTCTGAACGTTCGGAAATCCAAATAAAAATCCTGCGTCCCAATGACAGCCTACGTGTTTTGGCAGTGGTGCGCACGGTGTCAGGACCACTCAAAGACAGTCGCGTGAAATTCTACGATACCTCCTGGAAACTTTTGAATGACTGGAGTATGCCCGCTTTCACCGTCAATGATTTTATGGATGCAACTAAAGCAAAAGAACTTGGACTGACCAACCGCATCAATGAAATCGGCCCCAGATTGTTTGTGTCGATTACGTTCAAACCCGTTGAAAACGCATTCGTAGTGACTTCTTCCTTAAAAGAGGACATGGAAAAGGCCCAAAGAGAAACACTCGGGGTCCTCGTTCGTGATTCAATCGTTTATAGTTGGAACAACAATCGATTTCAGGCAGAATCCCAGTGAATTCCGGGCGCGCAGCCCGCTGTTTGCGACGGGGAGCCTCCATTGAGCCCAACAGGGTTATAACATGTTACTTTTTTAATTCCAGCAACGCACCCGTCATCGGGCAAAGCTTTGCAGCAGTGATTTGACTCGCCGGTAAGGACAGCACGCGACCGAACTGAGGAACCGTGATTTCCCGTGTGAAAAGGACATCCTTGCCATCCGTAATGTTGATCACAGCCTGGCCGGGAACTCGGTAGTACAGTCCCCGCGGTGATGCTGTTTTATCGACATGCAGCGCTTCAGCAGGTGCCGGAAGTGCCTTCACTTCGATGAAGATTGGATTTCCACCCAAGTTGTTTTTATCCAAAATACCCTTGAACAAAGAAAAACGAAGCAAGATCTCGGTCAAATCCTTTTGCGGAGTCAGCGTATAGGAGAAGGTTTGGTTGCTCTCCGTCATCTTTCCCTTGAAAAGTTCCAGATACGCACTTTCCATCCGGTTCAGTTCGCTCAGCACGATTTCGTATGAACGACCGTCGGCAGGTGTTTTGTCCGCATCCTGCGTCAGCATGTTGAAACGGGTGTCTCGAATGGTGAACAGTTGGTTGGCGGCCAGTTCAGCCATTTTGGCTGTGGAATTGGCCAATTGCATGTCTTTGGTGAAAATGGAGGAACCCGCGGTTTCCCACGCTTTCGGGCTAATCTTAGTTACGGTTTTGGTTGAAACGGAAATCGGATGCATCACGTTCTCTCCAACACCATTGATGGATTTCAAATAGCCCTCCGGTGTCAAAGAAATAGTTATGTTTTTACCCTTCTTGCCAGTGCTGATGAGGTAAGCCTGTTCCGAATCCGGTATCGTTTTGGTTGTGAGCCTGAAACCGGTAATTTCATAGCGAATGTTTTCGTTCTGGATGAAGTCTTTGATGCCCAGAAACCGGTCGGCGTACTGGAAATACATACCAGGTGTTTCCTGAACACATTTGGTATCCACTTCGATCTGGAGGATGGTTTTTGGCAGCAGGTAGACCACGCCCCTGGTCGTGTCCGTAGCCGTAGCCAATTTTTCAGTGAGCAGTTGGGCAAAGGAAAACAGACTGATGGACAAGAGCATGCCAGTCAAAAGGATACGCTTCATAGACGATTAAAGTTTTTATTAGGGTTCGTTTATTGTAAACAGTCGTTTTTCGTGACTCGGCATAGCCAAAGTAAACTTTGTCTCTGCGCTCACTACTCAAAACGTTTATTGTAAACAGTCGTTTTTCGTGACTCGGCATAGCCAAAGTAAACTTTGTCTCTGCGCTCACTACTCAAAACGTTCCAGTTGCTTGAAAGCCAAACCAAGGTTTTCTGCCAAATCGCCGGCCACCAGACTTTCGTAAGACTGCGAACCGAGCGCGATGTCGCCGCTCAGGCCATGCAGATACACACCGAGCCTGCAGGCATCACCTGGCAAATAGCCTTGTGCAAGCAAAGATACAATTATTCCTGTTAAAACATCACCACTGCCACCTGTGGCCATACCGGGATTGCCCGTGCTGTTGAAGCTGCAGAAACCTTCGGGTGTGATGCAGGCGGTATGCGCACCTTTCAGGACGATGTAGACGTGATACTTTTTGGCAAAGGAGATGGCTTTGTTAAGCCGTTCGAAGCCATTGGCAGAAGTGCTCCCGGCCAGACGATCGAATTCCTTTGGATGAGGGGTCAGGATGGCATTATGGGGAAGCGCATCCAACAAATCCGTATGGGCGGCAATCAAATTGAGTGCGTCGGCATCCAGTACTAAAAACTCGGGTTTCAATATCAAAAGGGTTTTCAAATACGCCATTTGTGCCGGATGAAGCCCGATACCGGGACCGATGGCAATAGCGGCAAATTCGGAAAGTTCGCCCATCGGGGCTTCAGACGACTGAATAAGGGCTTCAGGTACAGCAGCTTGTATAACTGGAATTGCCTTTGCCGGAATGCGAAGAAATACGAGCCCGGCACCGGATCGTAGCGCTCCTCGAAGTGACAGTATCGCAGCACCTGTCATTTCAGGACTACCTGCCACCAGCAATGCTTTCCCGAAGGTTCCCTTGTTGGCATGAAGGGAGCGAACTTTCAACACGGATTTCATGTCCTCCAAGGTGGTGTAGGCATAAGGTGCATTCATTTTTTCGATGACTTCCTGTCGGATACCGATGTCAATGAGTTCCCATTTCCCCACAAATTGCTCATTTTCAGGCAGCAAAAATGCCAACCGCGGGAACTGCAGCCCCAACGTCAGATCGGCATGTACCACATTGGGCGCCAGGGTACTGTGATTGTCTTCACCCTGCAAACCACTGGGTAAATCGATGGAAATCGTATAAGCAGGCTGTTTGTTGATCCAATGCACCACCTTGGAGAAATAGCCCACCATCGGACGGTTCAATCCCGTTCCGAAAAGGCCGTCAATCAGGTAGTTCCAATGGAAATCCAAATCATCCAGCATGATCGGATTGTCCAACGTAAAGATATCGGCACCATCGGTTTGCTGCAAATCAATCAGTTGCTCCAGGGTGTCCCTGGAAACCTTGGGATCCGGTTGACATAAGATGGTTTTGACGGAATAGCCAGCTTCCAGCAAATACCTGGATACGGCCAGGGCATCACCACCATTGTTGCCTGGTCCAGCAATGACCAGAATTTTGTCGGTTGGTTTCAGTATCTTTTCAATGCGATGGAACAACGCTCTAGAGGCTCTGTTCATCAATTGGATGGAGGTAATGTGTTCGAATTCGACGGTTTGTGCGTCCAGTAAACGAATCTGATCGGTACGGTAGATGTTCATGGCTGTGTTTTTTTAGTAGTAACACTCAAGATTTCAAGAAGGGCTTTGCTGTTCGGAAAGCCTCGGTCAATCAGGGCATTCAGATCCTCAACCTCGTTTTTGTAAAGGGAGCGAGCGCCGCAATCCCAAAGTTCAGTCAGCGGATTCCTGTCCAGCAGGCTATCCATCAATTGGTTCAGTTCAGGAACTTTTGGCAGCGCACTGTATGTCGCATAGGTATAGGTTAGGAAGGCAACGTTGTTTCCAATGCCGCGGTTGTCGAGCAGATAACCGTTCTTGAGCCTGGTAGGTAGTGCAAGATCGGTGCCGTAAATCAAATCTGTCGGGTCGGGGTAGGAAAGGATTCTGTCTTTCTCCGCATTCATAAGAACAGGCACCCGATTGAAATAATCGGCACGTGTCTTGTAAACCAGTGCTTTCGCTGCCACACTGGTACCATAACCAAGTGAAGGACTTTCTACTTTCAGAATGTCGGTGGAGCTTGCTTTTTTTGGTACGCCGCAACCGTATAAAACCAAAAGGCTGATTGTCAGCAGGAAATATTGGTCGATGCGGTGGTTCATGGTTACCTTTTTAAGAAACGTTCATAATGCTTTTTACCGTAGCACTGAACCTGCAACAAGTAGACTCCCGGCATAAGGCCCTCAAGAGGTATTTCCTTTTCTACCGATGTTTTTCGGACCTGCCTTCCATACAAATCATACAGCTTTGATTGTTGAATCTCAGCATTCGTTTCAATGAACAAGGTGTTTCCATCCTGATGTATAGAAAAGGTTTCTTTAGTCTGACGGACGGAAGTGTTGCCCTCTGCAACCGTGAAGTTGATGGTGGCCTTGGAGCCTGGGTCAAAGAAGTTCCATTTGTTGTTTTGATACGAATACAGACTTAGGTTATACTCACCTGGATCAAGGTTGGGCGCACCTGTAAGCATCACTTCCTGAGTCTGCAAGGAGTCAATATAAACGTACTTGGGTGTCAGGTAGGTTAGTGATTGACCTCCGTTCTTTGGAAATACAAAGGCGATTATGCGTGAATTGAAGTAGCCGCCTGTGTTCGAGATGCTGGCTGTCAAGTTGATGGTGTCGGTTTTCGATACGACTTTGCCGTTTGACATGGAAGGGATGTTGTTCAGCTTCAAGACAGAGGGTCCAGGCGGAGGTAGCACTTTCATTGGCATATTGTTGAGATTAGTCGGACCGAAAACTTTGTAATTCATTGTCGAATTCGAATTGGTACTGTCAAACAATGCCTGGAGATAATAACTGCCTGGAGAAGCGGTTAGGGTTCCGGTGAGATGGAAGGTCTTTGTTTCTCCAGCTACACACAATACTTTACTTTCACAAATATACGTGCGATCGCCTGGATCTGTAGTAGAAATCAAGCACAATCCCACTCTGGAATAAAATTCCGAACCGTTGTTCTGAAAAGTCAGGTCAATATTGATCGCTTTATTCTGGTACAGTCGGGAAAGTGGTTCGGGAGACTTGGTCAACGTCAGCGAAGGGGCTTTCAAGGCAGGCAGAATGGTCGCTGGGCCATTATTGCTGGCGACGGTCACGATCATGCAATTGTTCAGAACGGGAGTACCGCGCATGATGCTCCAGCTTACGGAATCTTTGGGTAAATAAATCGGATACAGTCTATATGTCCCGGCCGTTGACATTACTGTGGGATTGGTAATGGTTATAGTCCTGACAGTAGTGTAATAGGAACCTGCAGCCAATGAAGAATATGTTGATGAGTACTCTACCAGTTTATTTAGAATAGTGCTTCCATCTTTGATATACCCTATTCCCCACTTTGCTGACACCGTGTTCGTTCCCATATTTCCAAAGATGAAAGACAATGCAAAGGAGTTTGTTGAAATTTTGGGCACGCTGCTTTTGGATGATGTCAACCCTGTATTATAGACCACCACCTGGTTGGTTGCTTTATTGATGGCATCAACCTTGTGAATGCCCGTCAGGATGCTCTGCAGATAGGTGTACTCAGGTGCTGCACCCGCAACTCCGGGATTGGCTGTCGAAAGCGAGCTCAGCTCGAAATATCCGTTGGACGAACCACCCCAGCCCCAATTGATGTGAAACAAGCTGTTGCTGTCGTATCCGTCACATACGAATGCATGACCCCCTGCGTCTGAACTTGCTGAAAAATAGACTGGTCTGACATTGTCCAATTCCTTCTTGATGAGGTTGTTCCATTCGTCACTTGTGTAATTCAGGCGTTCGTATCGTTGAATTTCGGTATCATAGCCAAAATGATTGACAAAAGCTTCTGCCGCTTTGGCGATGTTGGAAGAACTAACTGTCATGGAGTAGGCCATGTTGACAGCCACTCCACATTGATAGATCAACGTGGCTACGGCAGCGTCCTGTTTGTCGGTGGCGCCGCTCACGTATGAACCAAGCATGTTATCCCAATCGTACGTTGTCTTGCTAAAATCAACACTTTGCAATCCATAAGTAACATCCGTGTAACTGTGTGTTCCCGTGCCAGTTACCGGCCATCGGTGAAATTTCATGATTTGTGTCATGGCAATAGCCACACATCCGGCCAGCGCATGTGAATTCGCTCCTGCATCCCAAGGACAAAGCAGATTGTAGGGATCCGTCTGATTCCATTTGATGCCCCCTAGCAGCGGCGCAACCGTCATACTACCTGCCGCTATGGTTGAAACCTGCTCAGAAACTACAGTTGCTGTGGAAAGGTTTGCATCCCGCAGGGCTTCGATTTCTTGTTGGTAAAAGTTCAGCCAGTATCGTACATTTTCAGGCATGTTGTCCGTCCGGAAACTGCCCTCGTCTGCATATCCCAGAATAGTTTTTGCGGCGTCTTCACCCGAAACAATGACAAAACCCTGATTTTCACCGATGTTGTAAATGAAAAATGCTGGTACGGAAGCAGAGCGGAGTCCAAAGCCAGTCGCTTGCCAGACAAGCTTCAAGACGTCTGCTGAACGCAGTTTGGAAGGGGACCGCAACTGATGAAAGTTGGTTGCCAATTGAAGTGCTTCCGTCTCTGTTATAGGGTTCGCTTGTATCTGAAAAAAAGTAAGTAACAGAAATGAAAATAGTATACATTGTCGCTTGAACATGGATGTTGGTTACTTTTAGCATTCTATGTCGCACGATTGGTGCTAAAGTAGAACAAACGTAGAAAAAAAAAACGGAATTTTGCGGGCTATCGATTTTTAACTACCTTCGTAGCTAATTTTTTAGTCATTTTTAAACGTTGTTTATGGACCAGATTCGGGTTAAAGACAAGGACTTCAAGCTATTCCTTTCTGCGGAAACCATTCAAGAGAATGTTAAGAAGATCGCATCAAAGATCAGTGCCGACCTTGAAGGACAAGATCCCTTGTTTCTGGCCGTGCTCAATGGTTCGTTCATGTTCGCATCCGATCTGATGAAGAACATTACGATCCCCAGTCAGATCAGTTTCATCAAGCTGGCTTCCTATGAAGGTATGGAAAGCGGTGGTAAGGTACGTGAAGTGTTTGGGCTGACAGAGAAAATTGAAGGTCGCACCATCGTCATCGTCGAAGACATCGTCGATTCGGGGCGCACCATGACACAATTGTTGTCTTCTCTAAATACCAGAAACCCGAAGGAAATCAAGATCGCGACGTTCTTGTACAAACCCGAGGCCCTTCAGTGCGAACTGGATTTGAATTACGTGGTTTTTGAAGTCCCCAACGATTTCGTGGTAGGTTACGGCCTCGATTACGACGGTTACGGCCGAAATCTGGGCGCAGTCTATTCGCTCATATAATTTTCTAAGGTTCATTTTTTATAGGTTAGAATGGTGTTGAATGTTATTATTTTTGGCGCTCCGGGTTCTGGAAAAGGAACACAGAGCGTGTACATCGCTGAAAAGTATGGTTTGGAACATCTTTCCACCGGTGATTTGTTAAGAGCGGAGCAAAAAACCCAAAGCAAATTGGGCAAGCGCATCTCCAGTTACACGGATCAGGGCAATCTGGTTCCTGATGAACTCATTATCAAAATGCTGGCCAATGTGCTGGATACTAAAAAGAACTCAAGCGGTTACATATTCGACGGCTTCCCGCGTACCACTGCGCAGGCTAAAGCATTGAAAGTGATGCTTGCCGAACGTGACATTGAGGTTTCCATCATGATCGATTTGGAAGTCGCTGAAGAAGAGCTTATCGATCGCCTATTGAAAAGAGGTGTCACTTCCGGTCGTTCCGATGACAATTACGAAACCATCCAAAAACGGATCCAGGTGTATCACACCAAAACTGCTCCTGTACTGGATTTTTACAAAAAAGAAGGTCTGGCTACCGAAATCAAGGGGACAGGTTCTTTGCAGGAAATTTTTAACCGGATTACTGCGGCCATTGAGTTGGTTCGTTTATTCTAAACAGTCGTTTTTCGTGACTCGGCAGAGGCGAAGCAAGCTTCGCCTCTGCACTCGCTACTTAAAACGTTCAATAAATTTTCTTTTAAACAAACCTATGGCGGATAGCAATTTCGTTGATTACGTAAAGATCCTCTGCCGTTCCGGTAACGGTGGACCTGGATCGACCCATTACCACCGCGAAAAGTACATTGCCAAGGGTGGTCCCGACGGTGGTGACGGTGGTCGAGGCGGTCATGTCTTTCTTCGGGCCAATACCAATTACTGGACGCTCATCCATTTACGTTTTGCGCGCCATGTGTTTGCCGAACACGGTGCCAGCGGAACCGGTGCCAGAAGCTCTGGCAAACAGGGTTCAGACATTTACATCGATGTACCTGTAGGTACTGTCGCTTTTGACGCTGCAACGGGTGAATTTCTATGTGATGTCACCGAACCTGGTCAGGAAGTCATCCTGTTGAATGGCGGTCGTGGTGGTCTGGGCAACTGGAATTTTCGCACAGCCACCAACCAGACGCCTCGTTTTTCCCAGCCTGGGGAACCCCATATCGAACGGAATGTCGTTTTGGAACTGAAACTCCTGGCCGATGTCGGTCTGGTCGGTTTCCCGAACGCCGGTAAATCAACGCTGTTGGCAGCAGTTTCTGCCGCTCACCCCAAAATAGCCGATTATCCCTTCACGACGCTGGAACCTAACTTGGGCATCGTGACCTACCGCGACGATAAATCGTTCGTAATGGCCGATATCCCCGGAATCATTGAAGGTGCATCCGAAGGCCGTGGTTTGGGATTACGTTTCCTCCGTCACATCGAACGCAACGCACTACTCCTGTTCATGGTGCCTGCCGATAGTGCCGACCACCACAATGAATATAAGATTCTGCTCAATGAATTGGCTCAGTTCAACCCTGAACTTTTAGATAAACAGAAGGTGCTGGCCATCACCAAATGCGACTTGCTGGATGAGCAACTCATCGAAGAAATAGGACAAGACCTGCCAGAAATCCCCCACGTGTTTATTTCAGCCGTTACAGGAGAAGGTATTTTAGATCTCAAGGACCTTCTTTGGAAGGAACTGAACGACGAGCAAAATAAAGTTGTTGCTATAACGCATACGGCCAGAACTATTTACGCTCCCAAGGAAGAAGAGGAAGATCCAGAAGAAACGGAAGTAATCGAGACGAAGTTCGGTAAGGAAGCCTTCAAGAAAGAAGAATTCTACGATCCTGATTTCGAGGATTAAACATGATCACCGACCTGAAAGGTTTTTTGGATGAGTGGGTATGCAACATAAACGTGCCCGCCTTTATCGAAACCGATCCAGTCCAATTCCCACTTAAATACAGTCCTCTTCTGGACAAGGAGGTGGCTGCCTTTTTGACGGCCACCATTACTTGGGGCAACCGGAAGATGATTTTAAAATCCGCTTCCTCCATGTTCGAAAAAATGGGCTCCAGTCCCTATGATTTTATAATGTCCGAAGGCTATGCCCAGCTGGGTTCAGGCAACATTCACCGCACTTTCTTCGAAAAGGACCTTGTCTACTTTTGCAGAGGTTTGCGTGCCTGTTATACGGAATTCGGTAGTCTTGAAGGCGTCTTTGCAGGAAGGTCCAGTCTTTGGGAAGGTATCGATGCCTTTCGCAACGAACTTGCTGCTGCAAATAGCGGTTTTTTCAGTAAGCATGTCTCCAATCCTAATACGAATTCTGCCTGCAAACGGCTTCACCTGGCACTGCGTTGGCTGGTCCGAAACGACGGGATCGTAGACCTCGGGATCTGGTCAACCATTGCGCCTTCTGAACTCTATATTCCTCTGGATGTGCATGTTGGCCGTGTTTCCAGATCCCTTGGCCTACTCGACCGAAACCAGAATGACAAGAAGGCTGTCGAGTCACTGACAGCACTACTTCGAAGTTATTGTCCCGAGGATCCGGTCAAATACGATTTTGCACTTTTCGGAATTGGCCAATTCGGTCTTGACTTGTACGGTATTCATTAATTTATACCTATTTTTGTGGATTGTGTTTTGATTTTTTAATCTTTAAACTTTCAACAAATGATCGCATTATTGATTTTTGGAGTTGTTTTGTTTGCCGTTGGTGTTGCCATGGCAAAAATGGACGAGCCCGTACGTAAAAGCAGCACTCTTGTAAAGATTGTAGGTGTTGCTGTCTTGGTACTTGGTCTGTTATTCTTTTCAATCAAACAGATTGAACCTGGCATGGTCGGTGTTCAGAAATTGTTTGGCCGAGTGGACGATAAAGTCTTGGTCAGTGGTCTGAACTTTGTCAATCCGTTGGTACAAGTGGAAGTTTTCGATGTTCGTACTCAAAACTACACCATGTCCAGCGTACAGGATGAAGGTGCAAAGTCCGGTGATGATGCCATCCACGTGCTATCTGCCGATGGATTGGAAGTTGTAGTTGACTTGACGGTGCTCTACAGAGTGCTTCCCACTGAGGCTCCACGTATTCTTAAAGAAATTGGCACGGATTATACAAATACCATTGTCAGACCGATTTGCCGGACAAAAATCCGCGACAATGCTGTTTATTACGATGCAGTTGCGCTCTATTCCACCAAACGTGACGAGTTTCAGCAACGCATTTTCTCTTCCATCGAAAAGGATTTCAAAACCCGCGGATTAGTGTTGGAGCAACTTTTAGTTCGTAACCTGACATTGCCACAGTCTGTTAAGACCACCATTGAATCCAAGATCAATGCCGAACAGGATGCTCAAAAAATGACCTTTGTTCTTCAGAAAGAGAAGCAGGAAGCTGAACGCAAGAGAGTAGAAGCACAGGGGATTGCCGACTATCAGAAGATTTTGAGCACCGGTCTGTCCGATAAGCAGTTGCAATACGAATACATCAAGGCCATTGCGACGTCACCAAATTCCAAACTCATCATCATGGGTGGATCGAAGGGTACGCCGGTCATTTTGGACACGAAATAATTTTTTTTACCATTCTAAAAAGAGGCTGTATTAAAACAAAGATACAGCCCCTTTTTTTATTGCACTGAAAGATGTTTCAATAGAGTGCCAAGGTCAAGGCACTGATTATGAGACATACCGGAGCGTACTTAAGGTACGTGAGGATTGTCGAATAAGCGGTAACGCAGAGATTGGCACTCTATTGAGACATCTTACGGTTATTTTTTAGGTTTGGTGGAAGTCATTAATCTCATCACTTCCTCCGATGTCAATGCCTTGTCATACAAACGCGCACTGGCAATGGCACCGCTGAAATTTTCCCAATCAGCTCCGGTGGAACCGATTACTATATCTCCCCGCTCCACATAGAGCGAAATGGGTAATTGAGTGTTGAGTTTTCCATCCACATAGACATTTTCAAGTGCGCCGTCAAAGGTCACCACAATATGATGCCACTGCCCCTTAACTGGAACGCCTTTGTAGGGCAAGTCTACTGCACCATCACCGTGAGCTACCGCACCATAAGGCCCGGTTCCGTACATCAGGGCGGCATAGGTTCCTTGCAACATATTGTCACGCGTATTCCATGCAATCAAACCTTCGCCCATTTCTACCGTAGGATTGTACACCCAGACTGATGCCGTAAAGGGCGCATTCCAATTGAGGCTCAAAGGCGCTTGGTTTGACAACTTGAAAAAACTCTTCCCGTCAAACGATGCAGACTTGATTCCATCAATTTTTGTAACAGCGGATTGTCCGTTTATTTCGAAGTATCCACCTAGTTTACCCTTATTTGGAACCTTTAGAAGTGCCATTCCTTCTTTAAATCCGTCTACTTTAAAATCGACCAAAAGGCTTTTGGTACTTGGCGCTCCGGGGCCGTCTGTTGTTTCCTCATTTTGAAACGATGGGGTTTCGAACAAGGTGTCATACACTTTCAGATTCCATACTGCAGGGAATAATCCTGTTTTTTCAGTACCAGTAACCGTCAATCTTACAAATCGGGCAGAAAGGCTATTGTCATCAATCATGGGGCAGCCTGGGCGACGATTTTTCGTTTTGTCACTAAACAGCTTCCAACTTTTGTTATCGGCAGAGACTTCGAGCTTGTACTGGTAGTAAAAGGTCGGATATTCAAACTGCGTCATGATGCGCTTGATGTCCACTGTTTTACCCAAATCGACCGTGAGAGTTTGCCGAGCATCGCTGCTGGCTGCTTTCCAAAGTGATCCATTGTTATCGTCCACCGCGTTTTCAGCAGCATATATATAGTCGTAACCGGATTTGCTGTATCTGGTTGGTGCAGCTATCAGATGATACGCCGAACTGGCACTTGCTTTGACATTCAGGGCCAGATTGGTCGGGTTTTTGTCTGTAAAACGAACACCGGTATGTGTCGGAACCACTTTTTCAATGGTCACGCTATCGGAAAAAACCATCTTGTCAACGCAAACCTGACGAAATTCACCATTCGTGCTGTGTGGATTATCGTGACGGTGGTACACGATGTAATAGTCATTGCCTTCCTGGAGTACCGAATGATGGCCGGGACCATCGATCGAGCCGTCTGCATTGGTGGCCAGGATCGGGTTGTTTTTTCCTGGAATAAACGGTCCCTCAGGTTTGTCGCTGACTGAATAATGCACTGCGTAGGAACTCAGTCTGCAATCGCCTGCTGAATACATCAAAAAGTATTTGCCGTTCCGTTTCATGGGATACGAAGCTTCAAATGCCCTAGGTACTTGGGCCATAGGTATTTGGCTGGTTTTCAAGATGGTATGCATATCTGTAGGATCTAGTTGAACAAATCCAATGCCACCAAACGATGAACACCATGTTCCAAAATAAGAATACAAAGAACCATCATCGTCCACAAGCATCTGGGCATCCAGTGATGGGAAATCTTTTTTGGAAGTACCGGCCGGAATGATCGCTTTCCCTTCATTATAAGGAGTATAAGGGCCCATGGGCGAATCGGATACGTAGCCATATATGTTGCAACCTCTTTCACAGTTTCCCATGAAATAATAGTATTTCCCATCCGGTGCATGAACCACATCCGGTGCCCAGCAATTGTTCAGACCTTCCGGTAAACGAATCTTTAATTCGTAATTGTACCAATTCACAAAGTCCTTGCTGATCCAAACCTGTGGCTCACCAGACGCTAATTTTATACCGTCTGCCGTGGAATAAATGTAGTAAGTGTCGCCAAACTTCTTGATGGTCGGGTCGGCAAAATAGCCGGGCAGAATAGGGTTGGACTGACCAACTAAGGTGTAAGAAAAAAGTGATAAAAGGAGCAAAAAGAAGGTGTTTTTCATGTCTTTAAATCTTATACTTATTCACCATCAGATGTGCAGAAGGATTACCCTTGAATTCTGAGAAATACTTGTGGATAAAGTTGTACAGATCCGGATCGTATTTCTTCAATTCCTTTCGGGTATTCAGTGGGTTGTGCTTACCGTCGGGTTTCGGTGCCTCAGCATTCGTATTGAACCAGTCCTGAACACCTTCCGCAAAGTATTCTGCAATATCGGTCTTGGCGTATGTCCGGTAGTATTTTCCCTGAGCGACTGCATTATCCAACATTTTCTGCAAGGTCGGTTCGAACGTCGGGTCGATCGGAGCGATACCTATAAAGTGAATGGAATGGGCGAATTCATGAATCAGGATGTCTTCCGCATGGTATTTATCGATTTGATAACCAAGGATGTTTTCTTCCGCGCAGGTGGTCAGCGGGGTGGTCAGGTCACCACCCAGACCTCTGGCGCGCAAGTCCCAGTTGATGGAGGTGTCATTGGCTAAATAGGCGTGTTCAGGAATATCCGTGGTGCCTTCGTAGCGTGCCATGACACCGACTTTTGTTCCCACTCGTACCATTTGAGCCAATACGTTTTTCGGAAGGTCGTTGGTCATGAAACAAACAATCTCACGGGCTTTGTACATGGCTGAATCCGGTACGCGCCAGGAGCTGATGATGGCTATACCATTGGCGTCCAGATACTTTTTGTAAAACGGGTTCAGGTTCAGAGAAGCTGGAGGAGCCGTGACTTTGATTTCCTGAGCAGATAGGCCTATAGGCAACAACATGGAAAAAGCGAGCGCCAGTAGGGCGTATTTGATGGATTTCATAGTTTATTTTTTATTACGGTTAGGAGGTGTCTGCCCAAGTAGGGTACGTACAAAGAAATCCCGGCGTTTCGATTCCCCATAAGTGCCACCCAGGGTATGGTTCGAACCTGGGAGCACCACCAGCTCGAAATCTTTTTTAGCTTTTATGAGGGCGTCAGCCACTTGCATGGTCGAGGAGGGATCCACATTGTCGTCCAGTTCTCCGACAATAAGCAGTAACTGACCTTCAAGTTTGTCTGCATTCACAACATTGGAGCATTCAGCATATTCCTTGCCGATAGGGAAGCCCATCCACTGCTCGTTCCACCACATCTTGTCCATGCGGTTGTCGTGGCAGCCGCAAGAAGCAACACCTACCTTGTAGAATTCAGGGTGAAACAACAAACCGCCCAATGCGCTTTGGCCTCCGGCTGAACCCCCGAAAAGGCCGACTCTGCTCAAATCCATGTACGGACGGGTGGCTGCAGCAGCTTTCATCCACAAAATTCGATCCGAGAATCCGGCGTCTTTCAAGTTTTTGAAACACACATCCTGAAAAGCTTTGGAACGGTAAGAAGTGCCCATCCCGTCCATTTGTACGATGATGAAGCCCAGTTCAGCCAATCCGGTAAAAGACCCGCTGCTCGCCCTGAAACTCTTTGCTGTAAAAGCTCCCTGCGGACCAGCGTAAATGTATTCGATAACCGGGTACGATTTTTTCGGATCAAAGTTGGTGGGGTAGTAGATGTTGCCCCAGATGTCGGTTTTGCCGTCTCTAGCTTTGGCGGTGAACACTTCGGGCACCAGCCAGCTTTTGGCCTGCAAATCGGTGATGTCCGCTACTTCCAGCGTTGAAAGTACTTTTCCATCCATTCCCTGACGCAGAACGGTTACAGGTGCAGTTTTAGGTGAAGAATAGGTATCGACCAAGTACTTGTTGTCTTTTGAGAATGTGGCCTGGTGCTCAAACGGTTCTGGTGTAAGATCAACCAAGCCGCTGCCATCGAATTTTACTTTGTAATAATGAATGTTGTACGGGTCTTCCCCTGCATTCTTACCGCTTCCCTTGAAAAGGATGCTGCGGTCTTTTTCATTGACGTCCACTACTTCCCGAACCACCCATTCGCCCTTGGTGATTTGGTTCTTAACTACGCCCTTTTTGGCATCCATCAGATACAGATGGTTCCAGCCGTCGCGCTCCGACATCCAGATGATTTCCTTAGTGTCTTTCAGGTCGTTGCGATAGTGCTTGCCACTGTATTCCACATAGGTCTTGCTCTTTTCCTCAATCAGAATTCGTACCGCACCGGTGGTTCCATCCACTTCCACCACCTGATACAACTGGTGTCCGCGTTGGTTGAATTCAAAGGTGAAAGTCTTGCTGTCCGGTGCCCAGTCAGCATCGGTCAAATCAAACTGATTTTCAAATGCTTTTGTATCGAGGGCCACTTGAACAGCCTTTTCAACATTGAACAGGCAAGGACGTTTGATGGGCAGTGCATCACCCGGCTTCAGGTAGTCGCGTTTCTGCAGAATCGGCTGAAGTTGCGTCTTGGGCGATGACTCTATTAAATAAAGCGTTCGCTTTTCATTTTTTCGGATTTTATTGACTACCAGGTTCTTGGAGTCGGGTGACCAGTACATTTTGGAAGAAAAATAATCACCGGGAGATCCGTCAAAACTCAAGGGGCATTCCTTTTTTGTCTTATTATCTTTGATAAACACATTGTTTTCACGGATGAATGCCGACCATTTTTTATCGGGCGAATCCACCGGACGTCCGGCCGTTTCATCGTCGGCTTCGTTCCAGTAGCGTTCAGCATCCCTCCGGTTGTTTGCAGGGATTTCAACCTTTTCAACTTTGTAGGTCGTCAGATCACATTTCCAGGAGGAACCACCATAATCAAACATCATTTCTTGTCCGTTTTTGGTGAACTTCAGTCTCCTCAACTCCAGACTGTAGGGCTTTTTGGTTTCCTTTGCTGCTAGGTTGAGCCCAGCGCATAGTTTTTCCGCATCAAAGGCAGGCACTACACTGTCCTTTTCGGCATTCACCAACTTATATTCGGTGCCTTTACGGGTTTTTACGCTGTACCAAAAGACGTGGGTGCTGTCCTGCCAATTGACGCTGACGTTTCCGTTGTAGACTAGATTACTGAAGTTTACTGTCGAATCCGCCCGATCGTAATCCTTCTGGGTGATTTGAGCAGTCAGGTTCCATGAAATAAACAGGGCCAAAAGGATCGAAATTTTCTGTTTCATCGGGTAAGAAATAAAGGTTTTTTAATTAAAAACGTAAAATAAACGATAATTCTGCCCATAAAAAAATCCTGCTATCCAAAAGAATAACAGGATTGTCCACACGGGCCTTGCAGAGCCACTATACGCGAGCATCAAACTGGAAGAAAACCGTTTTTTTACGTTTTTGGAAAAGTGGGTTGCGCATTTATTCTATGACATCTTTGTTGGAAGGAGGTCTGTCCTCCTCCGCATTTAATTCTTTCACAAAATCATCTTTATCCTTTTTGTTTCTGATTATGATGAAAATCACCAACCCTACTAATGCAACCGCTATGATCGCTAATATTACAGGATCAACTTTCATATTTCTATTTTTTGTTTTATCAAAAATAAGAAACGAATATTTCAAACCATTGACACATCTATTAAGAATGTGTTTCAAAAAATAAGCACTTTCTGGAATTCAATTCTCACCCTGAAGTGAAATTCAAACTTTGAGGTGGCGAAATCTGGACCGAAATTCTCGTCAGTTTTCATTTCTGAGACGCCTTCTTTTTTTTGTCAATTTCCATATTATTACCATTTTTAATAGTGAAAAATATTTAAAATAAATTTGATTTTATTAAGATTTATTAGTACTTTTCCGGCAAATTTTTCAAGTACCATTTATGCACCTACCTATTCTCATTTAATTATTGGTTATTAGAGTCTTGCACGACTTTAAAATTCTCTTTTTTCATAGATATCTCACAGAATAAGACTTCTCGCTCAATATAGTTTTACTTTTAGCAATTTGTAATAATACCAGCTGCTCTAAACTTCATTTAGAAAAGCCAATTGCTGTTTGTTTTTTTAAGTTTGAGAACCATTATATGCATCAACATAGTTCACAAAAACCTTGAACCATGAAAAATTGTCTACCGAAAATGTGTACCCGTAGTCTCCTGACATTGTCCCTCGGGTTTTTCTCTTTTATCGCTAATGCTGAAAATTTGGCAATTGCTTCCAACCAATCTGGAACCATTAAGCTTGTCAATCAATCAGGTGTAGAAAAATTGACATATACGTCGACTGAATTGATGTATATCAAGTTGACGGATTCTGACCGCAACCAAAACGCCCTGACGGCCGAAACCCTCACCGTCCTGGTGACGAGCATCACCGAGCCCCTGGGCGAGAGCGTCACCCTGACCGAGACCGGCATCAACACGGGCATCTTCTCCGGAAGCCTTGCCTTCAACCTGTCCACGACTCCGACTGCCAACGCCAAGCTCGACGTGCGGAAGGGTGAGAAGGTCATCGTCAAATACTCGGACCCTGCGGACGACTTCGGCAACCAGGTCGACATCACGGCCAAGGTCTATTTTGACGTGACCATCCTGACGGGGACCATCGTAGAGAACATGACCAAGGCCAAGAGCCCTTACCTGCTCACGGGCGACGTGATCATACCTCAGGGCTACTCCATCAACGTGGAGGCAGGCACCGAAGTCCGGTTCATGCCCCTGAAGGACGACAAGTCCTCCGGTTCCGACGTAAACCGCATCGAGATCATCGTCAACGGCAAGTTCAGCGTGAACGGTACAGCCACGGACAGCGTGCGGTTCATGTCCAACTCGGACAGCCCGGCGGTCGGCGACTGGTACGGGATACGTTACGAGAGCTTCAATACATCTTCCATCAAGTATGCGGTGATGCAGCATGCCACACAGCTGATCTCCTACAGAAATGTAAGTGTGAACAGCGACACTATTCGAGTGCAGCATTGCCGGATTATCAACGATGGTTCTGCAATCAAAATTACGGAGGTCAACAATGTGTCATTCGATATAAGCCATAACTATTACAATTGCTCTGGTAGATTCTTGAATAATGAAAGCAGTGCTTCGGGCAGCGATCTTTTCATGCATGATAATTATTTCATTAGCAATTCTGACATTGCTTACACGAGCTACTTCAAAAAGATTGAATTAAAGAAAAATCGTGTTATCGGTAGCGGATTTTTCCTGTATTCCAGATACACAACAGGAGACATTCTGCTGCAGGATAATGATTTTCAGAGTCCAACCATTAGCAACATGATGGCTGGTTCATTATTCTTTAACGATGAAGGTTACAGCAACTCAAACCGATCCGTGGTTGTCAAGAACAACAGAATTAAGAATGGAGGCTCCTTTATTTCAACAAATTACTGGAGTACGGCACTCAAACAGTTTGATATAAGTGGTAATGACGTGTTCGCTCAAAATGGAATAAACGTCAGTATGGTATCTTCCGTCAACATCAAAAACAACCGGCTTTACCTTACCAACCAAGCCGACTCCACTGCTACGGCCAACGCCGGATACAATAATGGAACTGGCTGCTCCATGAACTCCGTGTCAAGCGCTATTATTAGTGACAATATCTTCAACGCCAGAGGTTTCGACGGTCACGGCATAAGCTTGAACCAGACCAATGCCGTGGTTAAGAAAAACACCATCAAGGGCTTCGACATAGGCATCTACTCGAACAGTTCCTTTGAGAACCCCGCCATGGACAGCGTCCAGTACAACACCATCACCTACAACTTCTCAAAGGGTGTTCAGCTCGAAGGCTACACCCGCATGCCCTTCAACTACAACAACATCTACAACAACTACGACACGCTGAGCTACAACCAGAACTCCTCGCAGTACTTCAGCTCGAGCGATTTCTACTGCAACACGGGTTCCACGGGAACGGTAGACGCCAGGTTCAACTACTGGGGCAAGGCCAACTCCACGCAGATGGCCGCAGGTGCCAACCCGAAGAACATCACTCGGATCTACGACCAGCAGGACAATCCGCTCATGTCGTTTGTCAATTATGCGCAGTGGCTGGATCGTTTGAATGGCACACCCAGTGCGCCCAATCAGACCGGGATCGTGCAATTGGTTAACAGCAGTGGCACAGAAGCTATGACTTACGCATCAACGGAAAACCTTAAGATCAAGCTGACTGATTCTGACCGCAACAAGAATGCCCTAACGGCTGACACCCTCACCGTTCTGGTGACGAGCATCACCGAGCCGCTGGGCGAAAGCGTCACCCTGACCGAGACCGGCATCAACACGGGCATCTTCTCCGGAAGCCTTGCCTTCAACCTGTCCACGACTCCGACTGCCAACGCCAAGCTCGACGTGCGGAAGGGTGAGAAGGTCATCGTCAAATACTCGGACCCTGCGGACGACTTCGGCAACCAGGTCGACATCACGGCCAAGGTCTATTTTGACGTGACCATCCTGACGGGGACCATCGTAGAGAACATGACCAAGGCCAAGAGCCCTTACCTGCTCACGGGCGACGTGATCATACCTCAGGGCTACTCCATCAACGTGGAGGCAGGCACCGAAGTCCGGTTCATGCCCCTGAAGGACGACAAGTCCTCCGGTTCCGACGTAAACCGCATCGAGATCATCGTCAACGGCAAGTTCAGCGTGAACGGTACAGCCACGGACAGCGTGCGGTTCATGTCCAACTCGGACAGCCCGGCGGTCGGCGACTGGTACGGGATACGTTACGAGAGCTTCAATACATCTTCCATCAAGTATGCGGTGATGCAGCATGCCACACAGCTGATCTCCTACAGAAATGTAAGTGTGAACAGCGACACTATTCGAGTGCAGCATTGCCGGATTATCAACGATGGTTCTGCAATCAAAATTACGGAGGTCAACAATGTGTCATTCGATATAAGCCATAACTATTACAATTGCTCTGGTAGATTCTTGAATAATGAAAGCAGTGCTTCGGGCAGCGATCTTTTCATGCATGATAATTATTTCATTAGCAATTCTGACATTGCTTACACGAGCTACTTCAAAAAGATTGAATTAAAGAAAAATCGTGTTATCGGTAGCGGATTTTTCCTGTATTCCAGATACACAACAGGAGACATTCTGCTGCAGGATAATGATTTTCAGAGTCCAACCATTAGCAACATGATGGCTGGTTCATTATTCTTTAACGATGAAGGTTACAGCAACTCAAACCGATCCGTGGTTGTCAAGAACAACAGAATTAAGAATGGAGGCTCCTTTATTTCAACAAATTACTGGAGTACGGCACTCAAACAGTTTGATATAAGTGGTAATGACGTGTTCGCTCAAAATGGAATAAACGTCAGTATGGTATCTTCCGTCAACATCAAAAACAACCGGCTTTACCTTACCAACCAAGCCGACTCCACTGCTACGGCCAACGCCGGATACAATAATGGAACTGGCTGCTCCATGAACTCCGTGTCAAGCGCTATTATTAGTGACAATATCTTCAACGCCAGAGGTTTCGACGGTCACGGCATAAGCTTGAACCAGACCAATGCCGTGGTTAAGAAAAACACCATCAAGGGCTTCGACATAGGCATCTACTCGAACAGTTCCTTTGAGAACCCCGCCATGGACAGCGTCCAGTACAACACCATCACCTACAACTACACAAGAGGTGTGCAACTTGACGGTTACACCCGCATGCCCTTCAACTACAACAACATCTACAACAACTACGACACTCTGAACTACAACCAGAACTCGTCGCAGTACTTCAGCACCAGCGACTTCTACTGCAACACGGGTTCCACGGGAACCGTCGACGCCAGGTTCAACTACTGGGGCAGGGCCAACTCCACGCAGATGACTTCCGGGGCCAACCCGAAGAACATCACTCGGATCTACGACCAGCAGGACAACCCCCTCATGTCGTTCGTCAATTATGCGCAGTGGCTGGACCGTCCGTTTGGAATGAAGGGAATCAAGCTGCTTGCCACGCAAAATGACATTTGCGAGGGAAAGAGCGTTACCCTATCCCTTGTCAGCGTAGCGGCAGATGACCAGCAATACGTGATCACCCAGAATGACGGAGGAAGCACGGTAGTGTGGTCAACGGGAGAAACCGTTGCTAGCAGAGTGATCAGTCCTACCAAGACGACAACCTACAGCGTCACTTACAATAATGAGACGGGCACCTATAGGGACAGCATAACCATTTTGGTGGGTGTCATTGCAGCTCCGACCGGGGACACCCTGCAATACGTTACCAATGGGTCCAAGCTGTCCACCGTACGGGTGGTAGGAAGCGCCATCAGATGGTATGACGCAGCTAATGGTAGTAATCTGGTTGACACGACCAAACTGGTCGTCAATGGAACCATCTATTATGCCAGCCAGCAGATAGGAAGTTGCGAAAGCGTACGCCGTCTGGCGGTCAAGGTGCTGATCGGCGATCCCTTTGCACTGCCCTATTCAGGTTCGGGAATAGACAACATGACATTCTCCATTTATGATGCCAAAATCAAAGGTGAATTGCTTCAAAGTGAGGATGTCATTGCTATTTATTGCGGAAACATCTGCACTGGCAAAACCCGCTTGAGTTCCATCTTACCGACCACACAACCTTATCTATCCGTTTCTTCATCCAAAGCGGAGACAGGCTTAAATAATGGATATACGGAAGACAGTGAAATAAGAGTGAAGATTTGGGATGCCAGTGCCAGCAAAGCCTTTAATGCCATTGTGGATTTCTATGTAGGAAGCCAAAAGATTGATCCGATGACGTTCACTCCCAACACACAGGCTTACATCAAAATACGGACCGCCGACTTGCAGGGTTTCACACTTGACAACGACACCGTTAAGGAAAGTCAGCCGGTAAACACCTTCATCACCCGGATCAGACCGGTCGTGTTCGATAAATACGAAAAATACACCTTTGCATTGGCAAATGGGACTACAGCCAATAATAACAATTTGTTCACACTCAAAGGTGATTCGTTGTTGACCAATACAAGTTTCGATTTTGAACAAATAGACTCCATGAAGATTAACCTGAAGGTGACTAATAGTCTTTTGGAATCGATAACGAAGGAAAGAATCATCAAGATCAAGAACGTGAACGAATCGCCTTTCAATGTTGTCTTGACAACGACCAACGTGGATGAAAATACGCCTGTGAACAAACTGGTGAGCAGGATCAAGGCCAGCGACTACGACAAGGCTGATAGCCACACGTTTGCCTTGGTGGCAGGTGACGGCGATGTTCAAAACTCTTATTTCCAAATTAAGGGTGACAGCCTCTTGACAGCCAAGAAGATACTGTTTTCCATCGGATCGACCTACAGCATACGGATAAAAGCAACCGATAAGGGTGGATTGAATATTTCCAAGAAACTGTTGATAAACATCAATGATTCCTCGATGATCATCCTGCCACAGAAGCCGGCCAACGTCAAGTCAGTACTCGCAGGATACACCAAGGTGGATCTGACCTGGGACAAGAATCCGGAGCTCAAACTCTCCGGTTACAACCTGTACCGCTCGGAAAAAGACAGCAGCCTGCGATTGATAAAGAGCTTGATACAAACAACCAGTTACAGGGATTCCATTGGATTGAAGCTCAACACCTTATACCGCTATGAAGTTTCCGCCTTAGACTCAGTCGGAAAAGAGAGCCGACGGTCTTATCTGTACATCAAGACGGGAGATAACCAAAAGCCGGATACGGTTCGGAATCTGGTGGCAAAAAGTATTGCCAATGCCATTGAACTGACCTGGTCCAAAAATACCGAATCCGACATTTGGAAGTACAAAGTCTACAGAGGCATTTCGACGGAGGCTCTAAGCTTCTACAAGGAGGTTGACAATAAGCAAAACTCATTCGTGGACAACACTTTAACAGCCGAAGTATGGTATTTCTATAAGGTTACCGCAGTAGATAGCGTGGGCGTTTCAGAAACCTGGGACAAATCCTATGAAGGCGTTGGAAGCAATATGGTTTATGCCAAAACCAAAGACCAAGTGGCACCGAACGTTCCAACGTTGGTAGTGGCAGAGTTGTATGGCTTTAACAAGGTCAAGCTGTCGTGGAAGGCAAACGCAGAAAAAGACTTGTTTGGATACAAAGTATACAGACAGGAGGGTGCTGCTCAACCTATGCTTATCGGTGAAACGAAGAGCCTCAACCTGAAGGACTCCGTGTTAAAGTACCAGACCCCTTATTACTATCAGGTTTCGGCCATTGATACGTCCGGGAATGAAGGCCTGAAGACGGATGTCTCCATTTTGACCGGAGACGCTTTGGCTCCTGATTCTGTACGTAATTTGACGACAACCAGTTCGCCAGACGTGATCATCCTGAACTGGAGTCCAAGTGCCAACGCCGATGTTTGGAAGTACCGACTGTACAAAGGGCTGGCAGAAAACGCCATGACCTTGTTGCAGGAAATACAGAAAGGCACCAACTACTATTATGATTTCAGTGTGGTACTGGGGAAAAGATATTTCTATGCTATCTCAGCGGTGGACAGTGCCGGTCTGAATGTCACTTGGGATCCGGCCAATGAAGGGCCTCGTTCCAAGGTTGTTTCCGCACTTGCCAAGGACATCGTTGGTCCAGGAAAGCCGACCATTTCAACCAGCACGTCATCGAATAAGAAAGTCACTTTTACTTGGGGAAAACTGACCGATTCGGATTTGGATAAGTATCGAATATACCGTGGCCTCTCAAGTGACAAGATGACCCAACTCGACTCCGTGGCAAAGACGGTCAACACCTATAAAGATCTGACTGTACGCAATGATGTAACCTATTACTACTCCGTTTGCGGGGTGGACACCAGCAAGAATGAAGGAGAGCATTCCAAGATCCTCGTTGGAACCCCGGTTAACGTCAAGCCGATCATTGCTGAGTTCTCCGATATAACGAAGCATGATATCGCAACGCCAAACTGTGCGTTGCCCCTTAATCTTGGTGAGTCTATCGATGTGGATGGCACCATTGATTCTGTGTATTGGCAGATGAATGATGTCATCGTGAGCAGAATTATGACTCCGACCATCAATTTCAGCCAGGGATCTTCCCATGTGAAGGTCATCATCATGGATAATGACGGAGGAAAAGACTCTGCCGAATTCAATGTGCATGTGGACTCCCGATTCCGTTTATTTACGGATGCGAACACCGGAAATGCAGGTATCTCCACCATTGGGAACAACTATATTTTCTTGCCCCTCAAAGATGGGAAAATGCAGATACTGAACAACGATTTCGTCAATAAGTTTGATGTTTCCGTGGGTGGTGAAATAGGATCGGTCAGCTCCATCTCCACCGATACGGTCATGTATCTGGCTTCTTCGAACAAGAGCGTTTACAGCTTCAACCGTCAAGGTCTTACTAATTGGGAGTTGCCAATTGGAGGAACCATGCAGGCCACACCCACGATCGACAACACACGCAACTTAATTTATGTGGGGGTCAGCAACAACAACATCTTTGCCATTGACCGGCTTACGGGTAAGCAAAAGTGGTTCTACCGAACAGCGAGTCCTATCAACCAACCGGGCATCATCAAGGGTACCAACCTGCTACTCATCCTGACGGATGCTGGTGCGGTGCACGCATTCGATCTTGACGGACAAATCGTTGACAATGAGCTGAAACCCAAATACACGCTCGAACTTGGTTGCAGTGTCAAGTCGGCCCCGGCTATCGATGCCAACGGCTATCTGTTCATTGCCACCACAGACGGCAAACTGGTTCAGTTTGTGTTCCGTGCAGTAGGCGGTATCAAAACAGGGGAAATCGCTACGGACGGCTCCTTCTTCGTCTCGCCGGTCATTGGCTATGACGGAACGGTATATGTCGGTTCGGCGGATTCAACATTATACGCCTTTGACGGCAGCGTCTATCCTTTGGAATTGAAATGGACCAAGAAATTCAATGCGCCCATCTCGACTACGGCAACCATCAATGAGAACGGAATGGTATACATCGGCACGCAAAACGGAACCATGTATGCGCTTTCAGAAACGGGTGAAACCATCTGGAGTTTCAAGGCTAATAGTAAAATTGGTAATGCTACATCGTATGTGAATGGCAACATCCTGTTCTCTACCGAGACGGGAGGTTTGTACAGAATCTATGACGGTTGGAGATTCCAAGCACCGGTATCTGCACCAAGATTGAGGAGTGCAAGCACTACTGCCGCTGTGAGCAAAGCGCCACAATGGGGAACATACCAGGGCAACAACCGCAGAAGCGGGGTGCAATCGGAATCCATGGCCACAGACATACCCGATAACGCGTTCTTCTCCAATGAAAACGATGTGAATACGAGCATTTATCCAAATCCTTTCGATCAATTCACCTCCATCGGCTATGAAGTCAAAGAACCCTCGAAGGTGACCATACGCGTGCTGGATGCAACCGGAAGGTTGATGGAAATGCTCGATCTTGGAAAGAAGGATACCGGAAAGCACATTTATTTATTCGATGGTAAAAAACTTGATAGTGGACTCTATTTCTACCAGATTCATATTGGCAAGGATAATGCTTCCGTGAAGATGATAAAGAAATAATACCACTGTTTGGACGCGGGCTAGACTCCCGCCATCTTCACTTGCTATCAAATAAAATCGTAGAAGGATCCTGTAATTTGCTGAATTACAGGATCCTTTTGCGTAATTAAATAAAGGTGCGAATAGTAAGATTACTAAAGTTTCGCACCAACAAAAAAAGCAGCATATTCCTTGCCGATGGGGAAGCCCATCCACTGTTCGTTCCACCATATCTTGTCCATGCGGTTGTCGTGGCAGCCGCAAGAAGCAACACCTGCCTTGTAGAATTCAGGGTGAAACAACAAACCGCCCAACGCGCTTTGGCCTCCGGATGAACCCCCGAAAATGCCGACTCTGGTCAGGTCCATGTACGGACGGGTTTCCAATTTATAGTGTGTTCCCGTGTTGAGATATTCCAGTGTGAATTCTATAACTAATAACCAAAGAGGTGTAACTTTCATCGAAATCAATGTCATTAGCTTTGTTCCGTGATAATAATGTCACAAAAAAATTAAGATTTAAAAAATGAAAATGAAAAAACTTTTTCCATTTGCAGCCATGTTCTTGGTTGTGTTAATGGGCAGTTGTACAAATGATTTGAGTTCCAATTTACCTTCAGAAAAGTTATCATCAGAGAATGCAGTTAGTGTATCTTCAGGCAATGCAGATAGTTTATCTTCTGTAAATTCTTCACCAGAATATTTAATGGCTTCAGCAGAGAAGGCATCCAAAAATCAAAACCCAAAAGGTGGTTCAATACAAGTTGTTAATTTAGGTCTTGCAGGTGAGTTTGTCATTCTGTCGAAATCAGGTATTACCAATGTCTATAAATCTTCTGTTACAGGAGATGTAGGAACAAGTCCGATTACCGGCGCAGCGATCAAATTAACATGTGCTGAAGTTGCCGGAACAATTTATACAGTTGATGCAGCAGGTCCACTACCATACAGCGTAACGAATGCAAGTCGATTAACTACTGCTGTTGGTAATATGCAAACTGCTTATACCGATGCTGCAGGACGTTCGAACCCCAATTTCTTAAATTTAGGTGCCGGAAATATTGGTGGAAAAACACTTAAAGCTGGTCTTTATAAATTTACATCTAATGTTGTTATCCCTACGAATATTACTATTTCCGGAAGTTCGACCGATGTCTGGATATTCCAGGTTGCTGGAACCCTTAATGTAAGTTCTGCAGTTCGAATTACGTTAGCTGGCGGCGCACAGGCCAAAAACATCTTCTGGCAAACATCCGGTGCTGTTACTTTAGGAACAACCAGTCATTTTGAAGGAACTATTTTGAGTCAAACAGCTATCAATATGCAAACTGGCGCATCAATACACGGAAGATTATTGGCACAAACTGAAGTAACACTTCAAATGAATGTCGTTACAAAACCATAATTGATTTTTTGATATAAAAAAAAAGAGGTTACCGAAAGGTTAGCCTCTTTTTTTACAATTTTCATCGATGAAAAGTGGAGATGGCGGGAGTCGAACCCGCGTCCAAACAGTGAATCAATACGCCTTCTACATGCTTATCTTCGCCTAAGTTTTCGAGTCGGAACCGGACCGAAGCCACCTATCCAAACCTTATTCCGTTTGTTTCAGAAAAGGCCCCGGACTTGCCTTCTCCTATTCCCGATATTGCTGCACCACCGATTCCTTTAAGCTTCAGGACGAGAGCTGGGGGTGATGTGACGTCCCTGCCACCAGGCAAGGATTAAGCTTAATCTACTGTGATTCGATTAAGCAGCGAGAGCGTAGTTGTTTTCGCCAGTTAGAATTTTGGTTCTATGATTAAAGTGCTTATTACCAATGCACTGCATGCTTACGTATCCCTTCTCCCGCTGTCAAAACCAAACATCCCCTTGGAAAAGTTTTGATAAGCAGGCATAGGCGGCATTGCGGCGTCGTTCTGTCAGGTCACATACGTTAGTATGCTCCCATCCCTCACTCCTTGCGGCTTTGCCTCTACCTACTTCTGAAAACTTTTCCCTTGCGGCTCGCTAGCTGGGTTGAAGAAAGAATTCAGAAGAGAATGCTTATCGGTGCAAAGATACGTAATGTTTGGCAAAAAGGGTTCAACGGATTGAAAGAATAAATTTTGTTGAAGAAAGGGTATTGAAATGTATTTGTTAGATTTGTGGAGAATTCTGAATCGATTATCCCAATTTTTTTACCAATGAATAAATTCATTTCATACCCTGCTCTAATCACCACTTTTTTGATGTTGTTGCTGAGTGGCTGTTCACGGGATCTGGATGCGAATATGCCAAAAGTGCAGACGAATGGCATCATTTCAATAACGGAGTCTTCCTTTGAATGTGGCGGAACAGTGACTTCTGACGGAGGGTTCAGCATTACAAGCAGAGGCATTTGCTGGAGTGCCACTGCGGAACCGACAGCTGTGGAAGGTTTTAAAACGGTGGATGGCGTTGGAATCGGTACCTACAGGAGTAAAATCAATAATCTGCTTCCAGAAACCAGGTATTATTTCCGGGCGTATGCTACCAACAGTGAAGGTACAGGCTACGGGGAAGAGCAATCTTTTGTGACCAAAAAGACAGCCTTCGTACCAACCGTTACAACCAATCTGGTTGAATCCATTGAACTCATCACAGCCGAATGTGGCGGAACCGTTACCGCGAATGGTGGCGATTCCATTGTCCGTTGCGGCATATGCTGGAGTACCAGTTCGAATCCAACCACGAGCCTCACCACCAAAGTGGTGCTGACCTATACCTCCGATTATTATACCTGCTCACTGACGGAATTGAATTATTCGACCACCTATTATGTCAGGGCTTTTGCGGTCAATACAAAAGGAGTGTCTTACGGTGAGAATCGAATGTTTTCAACGAAAGTGCTTCCGCCAATTGAGCTGGTTTCAGTTACTGGAGGAGCTTTTCAAATGGGGTCGAACAGCGGTTTTAGCAATGAACTACCAGTTCATTTGGTGACAGTCAGCGATTTCAAAATTGGAAAGACGGAAGTCTCTGTAGACTTGTGGAATGCCATCATGCCCAATAATCAGTTCAGAAATGAGCAGAATATTTTGCCGATAAATAGTGTCAGTATGAATACGATCATGGATTTCATTACCAGGTTGGGGTTGGCAACAAAGAAGAACTATCGGTTACCGTCAGAAGCCGAATGGGAGTATGCAGCAGGAGAGGGCAGTGGGGCACGTACGATCTATGCAGCAGGAGTAAATGATACGGTTGATTTTGTTGACAGGGCTTGGTATGCATTTAATGCTGATGACCAAATTCATCCGGTCGGTCAGCTTTTGCCCAATAAACTGGGTATTTTCGATATGGGCGGAAATGTCTCTGAATGGTGCAACGACTGGTATGGAGACTATTCCAGTGAAGCCGCTACAAATCCGAAAGGTCCGTCAAGCGGAACAAAGAAGGTGCTCAGAGGTGGTTCCTTTGTCGATGCGGCTGTAGGTTGCAAGACCACTATCCGTCAATATCTGGATCCGAATGAGGTCAGAAGAACGAATGGGTTCAGGATTGCCTTGAGCGAATAACATCGAGTTATAAATTCAAAAGGTCGGTCTTGCTAATGCAGGGCCGACCTTTTGAATTTTAATTCTGTGTACACATTCACTGCTGCTTGCGCCTAGGAATCTTCAAAGGTGCTTGTTACTTAGCGTAACTTACAGCGCGGGTCTCACGGATGACCGTGATCTTGACCTGCCCCGGATACGTCATTTCATCCTGAATCTTCTTGGCAATGTCGTTGGAAAGGATTTCAGTAGCGGCATCGTCAATTTTGTCGGCACCTACAATCACACGGAGTTCGCGACCCGCCTGAATGGCGTAGGTCTTGAGTACACCGGGGTAGGACAGAGCCAGCTGTTCGAGGTCATTGAGGCGCTTGATGTAGGCTTCTACGATTTCGCGGCGGGCACCTGGGCGGGCGCCTGAGATGGCATCACAAACCTGGACAATGGGAGCCAGGAGTGTTTGCATTTCACATTCGTCGTGGTGGGCACCGATGGCATTGCAGATTTCAGGCTTTTCCTTGTATTTCTCGGCCAGTTTCATGCCAAGGAGTGCGTGCGGCAATTCCGGTTCGTCATCAGGTACTTTGCCTATGTCGTGGAGCAAACCGGCACGGCGGGCTTTCTTCGGATTCAAACCGAGTTCGGAAGCCATAGTGGCACAGAGGTTGGCAGTTTCACGGGCGTGTTGCAGCAGGTTCTGGCCGTAGGAGGAACGGTATTTCATGCGGCCGACCATTCGGATAAGTTCGGGGTGCAAACCGTGAACGCCTAAATCAATAGTGGTGCGTTTGCCAGTTTCCAGAATTTCCTCTTCCACCTGCTTGCGAACTTTGGCCACGACTTCTTCAATACGGGCCGGGTGAATGCGACCGTCAGTAACCAACTGGTGCAGGGCAAGGCGAGCAATTTCGCGGCGAACGGGGTCGAAACCGGAGAGAACGATGGCTTCGGGGGTGTCGTCCACAATGATTTCAATGCCGGTAGCGGCTTCCAGGGCGCGGATGTTGCGGCCTTCACGACCGATGATGCGGCCCTTGATTTCGTCTGAATCGATGTGGAATACCGTTACCGCATTTTCAATGGCAGTCTCTGTAGCGACGCGCTGAATGGTTTGTACGACGATGCGCTTGGCTTCCTTGTTGGCTTGCATCTTGGCTTCGTCTACGATATCGTTGATGTAGGATGCTGCCTGAGTCTTGGCTTCATCCTTGAGGGATTCGGTCAGGCGGTCGCGAGCTTCTTCGGCTGAAAGGCCGGAAAGGGCTTCAAGGCGTTCCACTTCCAGTTTGTGGAGCCTGTCCATTTCTACTTTCTTTTTTTCCAGAATTTCGAGTTGAGTATCCAGATTTTCTTTGACAGCGGAAGCTTCGTTCTTTTTGCGCTGCAGATCTTCCATGCGCTGGTTGATTTGCAGTTCGCGTTGTTGCAGCTTGGATTCGGTGGCCTGGATCTTAGCGTTCCGCTGGGTGACTTGCTTTTCAAGATCGGATTTCAGCGACAGAAATTTTTCCTTCACTTCCAGCATCTTGTTCTTGCGCAGTACTTCAGCCTCAGCTTCCGCTTCCTTGATGATGTTTTTGTAGCGGGCATTGGTGACGTAACGCAGAACGAATCCGGTCAGAATGCCACCACCCAGAAAAGCACCTATAATGTAAATTACGGTAGGCATGTTTTGGTTGATTAAATGAATATATATAAAAACGCACCACAACAAACAGATTGCTCCATTTGAACGTAGTGCGGTGATTTTTAATAGGTAAGACGCTTATCTGAAGAATTCCTCCAGCTCTTTGTCCAACTTCTCGATGGATGATGTATAAATTCTGGCGTCGTCGCTCCTTTCGGCACGTAATGCCCGCATCGCTATCTGGCAGGCGGCCATGGCTAAAAGGTCTCTCAATTCCAACCCGGCTTCGTCTACTTTGAAACGGTTCCGGAATTCGGCTAACCAATCGTTTACCAACTTAGCCGCTGAACGCACAAGCTCTTCTTCACTCCGGTCTATTTTGAGTGGATAGCGCTTGTCGGCTATGGTCAGGTTGATAGTGAATTTATTGTCCATTGTCCCTATTCATGAATAAGTGCAATGCATCTGTCAATTTCCCGCACTAATCTCGACACCCGCTGCTGAGCGCTCTTTACATCGTTTTCTCCGTGTGAAAGCATCTTGGCCAACTTAAGGTTGTCGTATTTGGTGGCAAGCATGCGGACTGCTTCTTTTGATTCATTCAGAGATTTTTCCCTGTCGTCCAAGCGGCTGCTGAGCTCTGCATTCTCCTTTCGGAGTTTGTCGCAAAGCAGGACCATTTGTTTGACCCGGGTCTCAAAATTGGTCAGTATTTTCTGCTGTTCATCCGTCATTTTTCCACCAATTGCCAACAAAAATACGTTTTAGTTTATCATGATGCAAATTTCAAGTGTCTTTTTTAGACAATTAATAAAGCGGACAAGGGTATTCATATACCATACAACAAATAAAGTTGGAATTGTTCGGAAATCAGGCTTCGATGGAATCGTCGATTCGACGAACCAGCACTTTATCGATGCGTGCTGCATCCATGTCCATGATCTCCATTTCGAAATCCTTCCAATGGATTTTTTCCGTTTCAACAGGAATTCGTTCCAGGATATCGAGTATCAGACCACTGAGCGTATTATAATCATGCTCCTGATACAGGTCCTCCATGTCAAAGAAGGCCAAGAAGTCATAAAAGGAATACTGGCCATCCACCAGCCAAGAGCCGTCTTCACGTTCAAAGATCTGTTCCTCATGTTCATCGGGTTCGATGATGTTGCCAACCAAAGCTTCAGTCAAGTCATTGATAGTCAGCATGCCCTGAATGCTGCCGAATTCGTCGGTGATCAGAGCGTAAAACTGCTGGCTCTTGCGAAAAAGTTCCAACACATTGTAAGCACTCATGGTTTCGGGCACGAACTGAGCGGGGCGGATGTAGTTCCGCAAGTCGAAATCTTCGTTTTGGTAATCGACGAAAAATTCTTTCAGCAGGACAACTCCTACAATTTCATCCAACTGTTCGCTGGCCACCGGATATACGTTGAAAACCCTGGCTTGAATGGTTTTTCGGATGTCATCGATTGAATCCTCCACGTCCAGCCAGACCAAATCGTTGCGGTGTGTCATCAAGGTGTTGACGTCGCGGTCGCTCAGATTAAAAACTCGTTCCACGATGTCGTGTTCGACCTCCTTGATTTCACCATCATCAGTGCCTTCCTGCAGAATGGCCTTGATTTCTTCTTCCGTGACCTTGCCGGTCGGGGTGGGGGAAATGCCGAAAAGTTTCAGGATTCCGTTTGTGCATTTGGAAAGCAGCCAGATAAAAGGAATGCCGATTTTGGATATAAAATTCATGGGTCCTGCCACTGCTTTGGCATAGCGTTCGGGATGGCTCATCGCGATGCGCTTGGGAACCAGCTCGCCCAAAATCAGGCTCAAAAAAGTAACTAAAATCACCACCACGACAACGGCCAAGGTATCGGCTGAACCCGCCAGTACAGGGATCGTCGAAAAATGGGCGGACAGCCATTGGACGATGCTGGCACCCGAAAAGAAACCGGTGAGAATACCGATGGTGGTGATGCCCATCTGAACAGTTGCAAGGAATTTATCCGGATTGGATGCCAAAGCCAACGCTTTGCCAGCTTTTTTATCGCCCCGTTTGGCATCGTTTTCCAAACGCACTTTCCGTGAGGAAACCAATGCCATTTCAGACAAGGCAAATAACCCGTTCAGCAGGATCAGACCTAGGATGATGAATGCTTCCATAAAAGACCGTTCAGTTACACAATTGAAAACACAAATGTCGTTAAATATTTCGAAAAATGTACTATGCTGACCTCTCGGAAATATTATCGGATACTAAGTTTTCCTGTGTGAGTCTGGTTGTTGAAGTACATTTGGTACAGATAAACACCGGACTGAAGCCTGCAATTGAAAAAATGTGCACCTGCATGTTGAATCAATGGTTCGAATCCACCAACAACCCTTCCGTCCAGCGTAAAGAGTCGAAGGCTGACCTTTCCGTTCGAAGGCAACTGATAATGCAGGGCATTGTCCGAATAGAAAATATCCATAGGTTGATTCAGCTCCTGAATTGGCAAGCCCGTACCGTCACCAACAAAATGCAGCGTATCCGCACTTTTGAAACTCACTTCATTGACTGCCGACCATATCGTACCATTTTTTGCCCTTGCTTTCAGCGTTCCTTTTCCGATGATGGTCAATGCTATGCTGTAGGTGATGGCTGTGCTGTTCAATGCTCCGCCGGTTACTCGGGGATCCGTCCCATCGATGGTGTAATAAATGGTTCCGGCGGGGGCGGAAATAGTTATGGAAACGGGGTCGGTGATTTCACCACCATTCGTACTATAGGCGGGTGCGGCTAAGGAAGGGAAGAAACCGGCAGTTTTGAGCTGATTATAGACCGTTGTTGTTCGTTGTGGAAAATACGTGTTGATCAGATAATTTCTACGGGGAAGCCAATGGTCGTTCAAGGTATACAGGGCACAGCTGGTAATGGCATGGTCTCTTCTGAAGTCTCCCCAGCGAGCAGATTCAGCAATCATGGCCGTATCGAATCTACCTGACATTTGTCCGTAACGATAGATGGTGTTTTCGGGAGTAAGCGCTCCTGCATTGAAGAAATGCTTTTGAATCCGGTCGGCCAGTAGCATCTTGAATTCAGTGTTAGCAGCCAATGCATTGAACATGAGGGTAGGTGTTCCATCTTTAAGTGTGACCTTATTGATTGCTGCATCTGTCAGACTGGTTTCAGCATCCCAACTGAAATAACGGAACCCATTTTCCGGATTGACTGTATTGCGGCTTGTAAACCAATTGTTCTTGTCCCAGTCAACATTGCCAATGTAAAAGTTCATCAACATGTAATCAATGAAGTTGGTGCAGTCAAGTTGGTTGTCGGAAATAAGTGAACTGTATTTACCAGCCAGTGCATTGGTTTTCATCGCAGCATAGTTCGTCAAGCTTCCATCCACCGCAATACCATCATCATTTACCACATCGTACTCCGTGTCATTTCCTCCAAAATAGGATGACATGAAGTCGTTGTTATACTTCTCAGTCAGGTCGAACACGCCCCAATAGATTCCGTTAATATAAACATGAACAAATTTATCATGGCCAGAAACCTGCCCCATATCGAGTTGTAGTTTTCGGGAGAAGGCATCGGTCAGGTTTTGGGCGTCCGTTCTCTGGATTTCGGCATTGTGCAGCCAAGAATAATTCATTGCCGCTCGTACAATAAGATGGTCGAACTGGTCGGCTGCCTTCTTTTCATCGAAAATTTTAAAGTTGAGTTTGGAGGCACCGTATTCACTTCGGAACGAAAACCGGAACGAATGCTTGGGCGTACTGTGGGCTTTTCGACCGTTGCCGCCATGCAGCATCAAGGCGCAATTGATTTGAAACTGGCTACTGTCGGAAGGGTCATAATATTCTACAGAAGCGGGACGTTCCCAATCCACTCCAAGCGTTGTACTGGTACTTTTCACCCATGGATAGCCATTGGAAGCAATAAACTTGCTGGAGTCAATATTGATTTCATCGTACGGAACATCTCCGGTATAAATGTAAATGCCACCAGTATCTTTATTAATGGAATACGAAAACAAATAAGAGGGATTTGTAACGATCGAAAGGGTTGGTATGGAGGTCAACGCATTGTTCATCAGGCTTTTGTAGGCTGAGTTGTTGCAAACGTCGGCATCCATTCCATAATCTGCCGGAGCTCGTGAACCTGCAGGGTAGGTCGTACTCATCCCAAATGCCATCGTTCCCCATTTCACGGGATATCCTGACTGCGTATTCGACTGGTTGACAATATCCGAAACAAACAGGTAAGTGTTAGACACAACGGCACTTGCAACCCCATCCTTGATGCAAACCGCACTCAAAGGTGTCGTCTTAGAAATCGTTATTGGGCCTTTATATAGATTGCCCACCGTAGTAGTGGGACGAATTCCGTCAGTCGTATAGCGAATCGTCGAAGTAGGATCAGCAACAGACAAGGAGACCGTAAAGGGATTCGAAAAGAATCCTCTGGAAACACTGAACAGAGGGGTTAGTATTTGTGAACCCATCGAATTTCCTGAACCTGGTGTCGGCGACTTGAAGTACGTGTGTTGTCCCAGAGATATACCGTAGGAAATGTCAGATTGTTGAGCGGGAAACGCGGGTGCATATTCGAACGAAATGTTGGTAGTATCCGGTTCTACCAAGGCAAGGTATTCACCAGTTCCGGAAAGCTTGAAATTGGTATGCAGTTCCCCGTTGGAGGCAACAACATCTTTGCCCGAAGCCCAAACCAACAAATATTGACCAGAGCCGATGCTCAAAGAAGGAAAGGTCCATTTGGTCAGGTTGGCGGCATCGTCTGTTAAGTACCAACCCGTTAGATCGATAGATGTTTCACCCGGATTGTACAATTCGATCCAGTCTGAATAAGCGCCGTCCACGTCGGTTTTAATGCTGCTGTTGAGTGCTAGAAACTCGGATATAATCACTTTTTGGGTGACGGTTGCGTTCAAAAGAACCGATAGGAATCCCAAGAAAGTAAGTAGGAGGATTTTCAGGCGAACAGTTTTCATGAAGGATTCAGGCGATAAATTCAGTTTTTCAGATTAAAAGACCGGCAAAGGAAACTAAAAAATCAACAGAAATCAAATCTAAAATGCTGTTTCTTAGTATTTTCTGTGCTGAACCTATGCTGAATTCCGGGCGCGCAGACCCGCTGCTTGAGGCGGAGTTAGCGCATGAACTGTTTTCCAAAGTGTAATCGAAGATTCATCAACATTATTTTTACTTTTGTAGTATATAATTAAAAAAACGGAGGATGAAAACACGGATTATTTTTTGGGCGGCACTGCTTTTCGTTTTACTGCCAACAATGCATGCACAGATTGGCACTCGATTTCCCTCGGAACGCAAAGTCATCAAGGATCCCGTCACCGGGCAGAAACTCATTTTCTTGACCAGTCAACAGGGCAAAGGCGACGGAAAGATTTACCAGACCCACAACCAATGGACATCGGACGGAAAATGGGTGATTTTCAAATCGGACCGTGTCCATGGCGAAGTGATGGCGGTTAATGAAAAAACCGGTGTCATGGTTCAGGTCAGTGAAGGCGGATACTCTGGCATGCTTAATGTCGCCCGAAAATCCATGATGCTGTACTTTATGCGAAATGTGCCCAACCACGACGATACCCTTTTTATGGAACGGCAGAAAGCAAAACCGACGGCGACGCAAGCAATAGGAAACGAACCCTTGCCCAAAGATAGCCTGACTCCTTCCATTCGGCCCAGAAATCCTCGCGGACCAGAGGGAACGATACCTGGAATGCCTCGTTATCGTCCTATTTTAGCTCCCAGAGAAGTTCAGGTCGTTGAAGTGGATCTAGCCAAACTATTCAAGGACAGTGAAGCAGGTACACTGAAAAAAGCATCCGAATATCAACGCGTTTGCGGTACGACGCCTGCCAGCATCGGTGCCGGTGGAGATATGGCCCTGGATGGCAGTGAAGATCTTGTTTATTTTAGGGAAGGCAAGGAAGAGGCTGCCCGTCATTTGCCTGACAGTACCAAAATCGAACCGAATTTCGGCCCCCGAAATATGGGCGCAGGCCCTGCAGGAATTGCCAGCATGAACCTCAAAACCGGTGAAATCAAGCATGTTGTTTCCGTACCCTTTCAAATTGGGCACATTCAGGGCAATTCCTGGACCCCTGGAGAAGCCGTTTTTTGCTGGGAAACCGGCGGAAAAGCACCACAGCGTACTTGGTACGTGAAATCCGACGGATCCGGTCTTCGGCCTTTGTATCCCGAAGCATCCTTCGAATGGATCACTCATGAAGCAGTCATTGGCCCAGATGAAGTGGCCATTGCCATACTGGGGCATCGTAAAATAGTGAAAGATACGGTCGGTTTGAAACCCGATCCTGCCAATCCTGGTCAGGAAACCGGCTGGGGCGTTTGCGGCACCCGCGAAAAACCTACTGGTCTGGGCATCGTAAATATCCGAACCGGTGAAATGATGATTGTTGGTCAAACCGACAGTGGAAGCGGTTTCTGGCATGTTTCGGGTTCAGCCGACGGACGTTTTGCAGTAGGGGATGACTTTTCAAGAAGCCTCTACCTCATCAACCGCAAGACCCATGAAATGATGCTGCTCACCGCAGGGCACAAAGTCACGGCCGCTGACCATCCGCATCCGACGTTCAGTTCAGATGGCACGAAAGTGGAATTTCAGTCCGCCATGCTTTCTGCCGACGACCGTTCGTTGAATATTTGTGTGGTAAAGGTTCCAAAATCTTGGTTGAAACATACAAAATGAAAAAAGCATTAAAGATTTCAGGAATTGTGCTGGCTGTTCTGTTGGCAATCATGATCATCCTGCCCTTTGCATTCAAAGGAAAAGTCAGCGGCATCATCCAAAAACAAGCCAACAAATACCTCAACGCCACGTTGAAATTTGACGGTCTGAGCCTCAACTTGTTCAGCAATTTTCCAAACATAACGGCTTCCCTCAACGATTTCATGATCATTGGCACCGATTCCTTTGCCCACGATACGCTGGTCTATTCCAAATCCGCCCGGCTGGCCATCAACCTGAAAAGCTTGATGACCGACAACGGTTTCCGCATCAAGAAAGTGGAGCTCAAGGATGCCAAAGTCTACATCAAATGGCTGGCCACCGGTGAAGCCAACTGGCGCATCATGAAGCCGGATACGCTACCCGCTGAACCCGGAGCCGACACTTCAGCGATGCATTTTGAACTCGACAGAGTGGAACTGACCAATGCCCGCCTCATCTACGACGACCGCAAACACGACATGCTAGCCGATCTCAAAGGCTGGAACGGTTCCTTAAATGGGGATCTTTCCTCCAGTATCACAACCATTTCCACCGAATCCGTCATTGAATCGCTCAATTACACGCTTTGGGGCATGCCCATATTCAAAGATGTAAAAATGGATTTTCAGCTCACCTTCGATGCCGACCTGGATAAGTATATTTTCAATTTCAAATCCAATAAAATACTGCTGAACGCTGTAGAACTAGGCTTTGGCGGTCGAATTTCCCTTCCAGGCGACAATATCGATTTCGACCTGAAAGCCAATACGTCAAAGGTCACCTTCAAGCAAATCCTTTCGCTGGTTCCTGCCTTCTACACCAAAGATTTCAGCTCCATGAAAACGGCTGGAAACCTGAAACTGGATTTCTTTATGAAAGGGCTGATGACCGATCTGGATTGGCCTTCTTTTGGTTTCAAATTGCTGGTGGAAAACGCCATGTTCCAGTACCCGTCGCTGCCCAAGTCGGTGCAGGACATCCAGATTGCTTGCAACATCACCAATCCTGGCGGTACAATGGATAAAACACTGGTGGACCTGTCGAAATTCCATTTCAACATGGCTGGCAACCTTTTTGATCTGACCGCTCATGTGGCTACTCCTCAGAGTGATCCGGATTTTGTATTGAAATTGGCAGGCGCGCTCAATTTGGGTATGGTTAAGGAGGTCTATCAATTGGATAAAGGCACCAAACTGCAAGGAAAGATAGACGTCAATCTGTTTGCCGCTGGTAAAATGTCCTGGATTGAAACGAAACAATACGACAAATTGAAGCTGAATGGTTTACTGGCTGTCCTTGGTATTCAATACAAAACTGAAGGCATGCCCGATGTTACCGTACAAACCGCCAACATGGATTTCACCCCTCAGAACGTGCATTTGACAAACGTGTCTTTACAACTGGGACAGAACGACATTCAGGCCAGCGGTACACTCAGTAACATGTTGGGTTGGTATATGCGTGACGATGTACTATCCGGTTCACTGCAAGTGCATTCGAATTACCTCAACCTCAACGATTTCATGACCGAAGGTGCTACCACGACTTCCACCGATACGACGCCGATGTCGGCTTTCCAGATTCCTCAAAACCTTGATTTGAGTCTGAACGCGACGGGTAAGAAGATCGTGTTCAGCAAGCTCTTTTTGACGAACGCTAAAGCAGCACTGACGGTGAAAAAAGGTAGAGTCTCCATCAACGACCTTTCAGCCAATGCGTTAGGAGGTTCCATCGGAGTAAAGGGCTTTTACGAAGCCTTGGATCCGGAGAAGCCAAACGTGGCATTCGGTCTGGATTTGAAGGGTGTTTCCTTTGCCCAAACCTTTACCTCGTTTGAATTTGTCAAAAAAATAGCCCCCATTTTTGAAAATGTCAATGGCAATTATTCACTGAAAATGGATTTCAACACCACACTGGACAAACATTTGAACCCCAATCTCAAACTGATGAACGGCGCTGGTCTGTTGCAGTCGAACGGCGTTTTTGTTTCCAACATCAAGGTGCTTGACGTGCTGGCTACGACGCTTAAAAATGAAAAACTACGTACGATCGCTCCCAAAGACCTGAGCATTCCGTTCAAGATCAGTGACGGTAAAGTGACGACTTCACCTTTCACCATACTCGTGGATGGTATTGCGCTGGAGCTGGGCGGTATTACCGGTCTGGACAAGACGATTGACTACAAGTTGGGTGTGACGTTGCCGGAAAATAGGTCGGTGTTAGGGGTTTCAAAATTCCAGGGAACCATCAAAGGCACATTTTCCAAACCAGTTATCCGGTTGGATGTTGCCGAAGTGGCTCAGAAAGTCGCTGTCAAACTGGCTGACAAGGCCCTGAAAGCCACCTTGGGAACCAATATGGAGGAAACGAAGGCCAAAATCGATGCCGAAGTAGACCGGAAAGCAGTAGAAATGCGGGCGCAAGCCAAAGCGGCCGGTGACAAACTCATCTCAGAAGCAGAAACGCAGGGGAACAACCTGATAGCCAAAGCCAAAAATCCGTTGGTTAAAGTTGCCGCCAAAGCTACGGCGGCTCAATTGAAGAAAGAAGCCGAAAAGAAGGCCGCAAGTCTATTGACTGAAGCCGAAGCCCGAATCAAACAAAGTATTAAAAAATGACAAAAAAATCTGAATTTTTGTCGGATTTTTACGTCGTTTATTGATAATTTCATACATTAGCGACCAGAATCACCTTAAATTAAATTCATGATATGAGCACAAAAGCCCCCAAACCATTAGTTACCTTTTATTCCGGAGAAGAGCTTCCTCTTGAACTCCACAAAGTCCGCATCGTCCAGAAACTTTTCCTGGTTCCCATAGAACGGAGATTGGAAGCCCTCCAAGAAGGCGGTTTCAATACGTTCCAACTCAGAACCACCGATGTTTTCCTCGACATGTTAACCGATTCCGGCACGAATGCCATGAGCGACAATCAGTTGTCTGCCATGATGCAAGCCGATGACGCATACGCCGGTTCACAAAGTTTCTATCGCCTACAGAAGGCTGTTGAAGATGTTCTGGGCGCAAAGTATTACCTTCCTGTTCATCAAGGCCGTGCTGCCGAAAGCATTCTGAGCATCGCTTATGTCAACAAGACCAGCCTGGTGCCCATGAACTACCATTTCACCACAGCCATGGCCCACATTACCCAAAACGGCGGCCGCATCATGGAACTGCTGTATCCGGAAGCTTACGTGATCAATTCCAGCCATCCCTTCAAGGGAAATATGAACGTCGAAGCGTTGGAAGAATGCATCCTGCGTACCGGTAAAGAGCACATCCCGTTTATCCGCATGGAAGCCTCGACCAACCTGATCGGTGGTCAACCTTTTTCTGTTCAAAACATGCGCGATGTACGTGCCATCGCCGACAAATACGGTATTCGCGTCGTATTGGACGCCAGTTTGCTGGGTGAAAACGCCTACTTGGTCAAACAGCGTGAAAAAGAATTCATGAACAAGTCCATGAAGGAAATCATCCAAACATTTACCGGCATGGCTGATATCATCTATTTCTCTGCTCGCAAGATCACTTCTTCCCGTGGTGGAGGTATCTGTATGAACAGCGAAGGCATTTACAAGGAATTGGAAGCACTGGTTCCCCTGTACGAAGGCTTCACAACCTACGGTGGTATTTCTACCCGCGAAATCGAAGCCATGGCTGTCGGTCTCTATGAAACACTGGATGAAACCATGATTTGCCAAAGTCCCAGCTTCATCAAATACCTGGTGGAAGAATCCATGAAGAAAGGTATACCCATGATCACACCTGCTGGTGTGCTTGGTGCCCACGTGGATGGCATGAGCTTCTGCAAACACATTCCACAGACAGAATACCCTGCTGGTGCACTGGCAGCTGCATTCTTCCTGATTTCTGGCGTTCGTGGTATGGAACGTGGCTCCATTTCCAATCAACGCGACGAAGAAGGCAACGAAACCTACGCTGACATGGAACTGATGCGTCTGGCCGTCCCCCGTCGTGTATTCACCCTTTCCCAAATCAAGTATGTAATCGACCGCTTATCCTGGTTGTTCGACAACCGCGAGTTGATCGGCGGGCTGAAATTCACCTACGAACCCACCGTTCTTCGTTTCTTCATGGGTAAACTTGCCCCGACATCCGACTGGCCAACTACGCTGATGGCCAAATTCCGCAAGGATTTCGGCGACAGCTTATAAACCACATTGAATCCATAAAAAAGCGTCCGGCAGATTTTGTCGGACGCTTTTTTATGGATGGTTCCGACACGAATTTAAAAAATGTAAAAAACGCATTTTGATATCAACCTTATGTTACATTTGTGCGTTTTATGCGTCTATCAGATATTCGACCAAACCGTACATTTAACGTATCAAATACAAACAGCTTTTCCTGCATGGATCAAAATACCTTGAACGACCTAATACCTTTAAAACTTTCCGAATGAAACTGCTTATTGGAATTGCCGCATATTTGCTGATATCCATAACTACACTGGCAGCCACTAAAAAAAATGTGGAAGCCCTCCGAATTCAACCCCCCCTGACTATTGATGCCGTACTCGATGAAGCGGTATATTCGCAAATTTTGCCCGCAGCCGACTTTACACAACTTGGACCCTATAATGGGAAGCCCTCGATGCAACCGACCAAGGCCTGGCTCTTTTACGACGAAAATGCCATTTATGTGGGCGCCATGCTTTACGACAGCGCTCCGGACAGCATTTTCAACTACCTTTCTGAACGCGACAACATCGGAACCTCCGACTATTTCGGGGTGTACTTCGATCCGTACAATCAGGGTCAGCTTTCGTACGGTTTCTTTCTGACTCCAGCTGGTGTACAGATAGACGTTAAGGCAATCAAGACAAGCGACGGTGATAATGAAACCTCCAGCTGGGATGCCGTTTGGGAAAGCAAGACGCGCATCACGGACAAAGGTTGGATCGTGGAGTTGCGTATACCGTATTCAGCCCTTCGGTTTTCTGAAAATGCCGGCAGTAATTGGGGCCTGAATATTTTTCGCAACATTCGTCGATACAATTCCAACAATTCCTGGAACAACGTGGACCGCAACATTTCCGGTTTCATCCATCAGGAAGGCACCCTGAGTGGGCTCCACGATATCAAGCCTCCTCTTCGTCTTTCCATCAGCCCTTATCTGGCTGGCTATCTTGAAACCAAAAGTGGAAGTGCCGATTTTATGTACAAAGGCGGACTTGACCTGAAATACGGTATCAATGAGAGCTTTACCTTGGACATGATGTTGGTCCCCGATTTCGGTCAGGTTCAAAGTGATGATCAGAAGCTCAATCTGAGTCCGTATGAGCTTTATTTTAATGAGAAGCGCCAGTTCTTTACGGAAGGGACGGAACTGTTTGACCGGGCTGGCGTTTTCTATTCCCGACGCATCGGTGCCGCTCCAAAATTCTCTGCTTGGAATCTGAAAACGGACGACGAGGAGGTCACTTCCAATCCCAGTGAAACCCAATTGGTCAACGCTGCCAAGATTTCCGGAAGAACCAGTGCCGGATGGGGGATAGGCATGCTGAATGTCCTGTCCATGCCTTCCTACGCTACCCTGACGGATACCGTCAACAACAGTGAACGCAGGGTGCAGGTGCAGCCATTCACCAACTACAATGTTTCTGTCGTGGACAAGTCGTTGAAATACAATTCGTATGTCAGTTTGATCAACACCAACGTCACGATGTTCGGGAACCCCTTCCGTGCAAACGTCACAGCGACGGAATTTGTGCTCCGGAATAAAAAAATGACCTGGGCCTTGACAGGAAAGGGCGGGGTGAGCTTGCGCGGCGACAGCAGCCTCCAATCCGGTTATGCAGGCTATCTGAGTTTGGACAAAAACAAAGGGGCTGTTCGTTTCAGCCTTTCCCAATCGTTTTTTGACGATAAGTTCAACATGAACGATCTGGGCTATCTTCAGCGGAACAACGAATTGGTAACGCAAGGCTATGTCTATTATCAACATACAGATCCCTTCTGGATTTTCCGCGAAGTGAACGGCAATATTTGGACGGATTATGGTCGGATGTATAAACCCTGGGCCTATTCCAAGGTGGAAGGAGGATTCAATATGAACCTGAATTTCAAGAACAATTACTACTTCTTTTGGGGAGGCGGTATTCAGGACGACTCACACGATTATTATGAAACACGGACAAAAGGACGTTATTACCTGAGCCCCAGCCATTATTGGCATGACTTCGGAATAAATACGGACTGGCGGAAACCGCTTAGCTTCTCGCTGAATTTGGGTGGGAATGAGCGATTCGAAACGGACGAATATGGTTATTATGCAAGTCTTGGAGCTGAACTCAGAATCGGTCAGCATGTGAATCTTAATTACAGTGCAAATGTTTCCGATCAGCTCAACGGTCACGGTTTTTACACCCACGACGGTAACAACATTCTATTTTCTAAACGGGATGTCCGTACCATCAGCAATGTATTGGGTGCCTCCTACGTCCTGAACAACAAAATGAGTATGAACCTGCGCGCTCGCCATTACTGGTCATCTGCCCTGAATATGGACTATGAAGCGCTGCAACCGGACGGAAAACTACTTATATTGCCAGCCTATACCGGCTATAACCAGAATTACAACGCCTTTACTGTAGATGCCTATTTCCGCTGGGTGTTCGCCCCAGGTTCAGAAATGGTCTTTGCCTGGAAGAATTCCGGGGAATCATTCCAAAATACTGTTTTGGAGCGCTATACCGACAATCTAAAGAAGAGTTTGGAAAATCAGATGAACAGCCTTTCCCTGAAAGTGCTGTATTACATCGATTTCAACGCGCTGAAAAACAGGTTGAAAGGTTAGTTCAGTCGTTTTTATCCGGCAAAACCATGTAGTGCATCTGGCGCAAGATTTGTCCTTGACGGCGAATGACATAACCCGACGGGTGTTCTGAATTGAACCGTCTGGGATTGGGCAACGTTGCTGCTATCAAGGCTGCCTGCCTTCTGGTCAGTTTCTCAGCCGTTGTGTTGAAGTGGTACCTGGCCACCGATTCAGCCCCGTAAATGCCATTTCCCGTTTCCATGGAATTCAGGTAAACTTCCAAAATTCGGTCCTTGCTCCAGAACACTTCGATCAACACCGTGAAATAAACTTCCAGCCCTTTGCGATACCAGGAGGAGCGCGGCCAAAGGAATACATTCTTGGCAGTCTGTTGACTGATTGTGCTGGCGCCACGCGGCCTTTTGCGATATTGGTTCTGATGGATGGCTTTTTGGATCTGCTTTGTATCAAACCCCCAGTGCTCGAAAAAAAGCTGGTCTTCGGAAGCGATGATTGCCCGCTTTAAATTATTCGAAATGTTACTGGTGGATTCCCAGTCGTGGTGCCATACAATCTTTTCTCCGCTGAAAACTTGTTCGAACGTCCGAATGACCATCAACGGTGTCACGACGACGGGCACAAAACGATAAACGATGACCGCCAGCAGGGTGGAGGCAAAGAAAATGATGATGAATGACCGAAGGAAGCGAAGGATTTTTCTGAACATGTATGCTAGGTTGATGTACAAATATAGAGGAAATTTTTTGGGTTTTAGAAAAACTTCCAGTACTTTAGCGAGGAAACTATTAACAACAGAAAACAAAATGAAACATTCGATAGAAGCTGCCTGGAAAGGCAAAATGAAATTCTCGGCCGAACTAGACGGCCATACTATTGTCGTAGATGCAGGAGCAGACGCCGGTGGCGAAGATGCTGGACCCCGCCCTAAGAAATTGATGATGCTAGCATTGGCCGGTTGTACAGGCATGGATGTAGTCTCACTGCTGAACAAGATGCGGGTCGACTTCGACGATTTCAGCATCTCGGTGGATGCCAATGTCACCGATGAACACCCCAAACACTACGATTCGATGCACATCACCTACCGTTTCAAAGGAAAGAATCTGCCCATGGATAAACTTCAGAAGGTAGTGGAAATGTCTCAGGATAAATATTGCGGTGTCTCGGCAGCGTATAAAAAAGGGATGGAGATATCTTGGGAAATAGTGGTGATACCAGATTAAAAAGGACTCAGACGTTCTAAAATTTCTATAAAAAACTCCTACGAAGGAGCTTTTTGATATTTTGTGTACTCATTTTTACGATTAGAACAATTGGTTTTAACGTTTTGATGGTATCTTTGTGCCACCAAACTCCTAAACAAACTCTTATGAAAACACGATTGTTCGTCTCCGCTCTTCTCGTTTTGGCTTTATGCTTTTTCACCTCCTGCGATCAACAAGGTGTAAACGGCGACACTACTAATTATTGGAATGCCAATGCACTGACCAAAATGAAACTCCGTGGTGCGGTGCATACCCTGACGGTTGAAACCGAAGGTCAAACCGTTTATACATTCAACACCGATGGAAACCTCGCATCCAAGGTTATGACAGGAACATCCTTTTCCAATAGTTACGTCTATAGCTACGAAAACGGAAAATTGATTTCTGAAACGAGTACTTACACGAACAGCTCCAATAGCTCGCAACGTGCATCCACCACGTCAACAACAACCTACGAATACCAAAATGCTGGGAAATACATTCCCCGCGGACCAATTCACCTGTATGAAACGGGTCTGGTCCCAGCTTTGTCAGCTGTCATTTATGCATCAAACCGCCAAGACTTTGTTTTCCATGGATCGGATCTATGGATTGTAGGCTCTGCAAATGGAACACCCAGTGATACCACCATCGTAAAATATACAGGTGATTATCCCTCCAGCACCATCAACGCCTGGAGCTACTGCAACAACATGACGTATGCCACCAACGGTATGTTTCTAACGTATGATGAAGGTTTCTACAGTACAAACTATGATGACAAACGTGCCTACACCTTCCTTCCGGATGATACGTATTTGCTGATTAAAAAGAGGATCAATAACATCTCCGGCTCCAGCGCCAGTTATTTGTCGACCGATTATTCCTACAACGACAAGAAGGATATAACCGAAGAAAACGCTTCTACTTGGGCCACACAATGGGCCAATTACATATACGACAGTGCCGGAAACTGGACTAGCCGTCAAACCCGCTATTCAATCGGAGAAACGACTTGGAGTGCTTATACGACCGAAACGCGAAGCCTCACCTATTATTGATTATACTTATCCAATATAAAAAGCCCCTGGATTTATTTTTTCACAGGGGCTTTTTATGTTTAGGAGTTAATCGGATTCAATAGTTTGTCCAATTCCTGAAAAATGGTCTCGTTTTCCAGTCCGGTCGTGATGAATGCCTTGCTGCCCTTGTTGTAGGGTGCATAGCGCAGCGGATTGGTCACAGAAAAGAAACCGAACGTGGGTGTGGGGGCAGCGCTGGCCAAATGCATGATGCCACAATCAGCACCGATGAAAACGGCCGAGTTGGCCATGACTGCAGCCATTTGGCGTACGTCCGTGCTGTAAAATGAGGGTGCTCGGAAAGCAATCATGGAAATGTTTTCAACAGGCAGGATTTCCAGAATAGTGTAGTCGGAAAAACGGATTTTCAATTCCTCATAAAAAGCCGTCCACCAGGATTCCGTATAGCATTTGGCTCCGGTGGCAAAGGTATACAGGCTGATAACTGGCTTTTCTTTTGCATCAACAAGCGATAGAAGCAACTTCTTGCCCTGTTCCAGTTCCTCGGCACTCAATTTGAGATTCAGGCAGGGCATTTCCTTATTCGTATCGGCAATGCCTAACTTGGACAGCGCATACCGTAAGTTATACACGGGGTATTTGGCAATATGCTGGTAATCAGCATGATGAATTTGAATTTCATCTACCTGTTCACCGTGCAGTTTGTAGTTGCCCCGGGCAAAACTTGTCGCCAGTCTTCCAGAGGAGGAACCCTTATCTACATTGACGACGAAGTCATACCTTTTTTTTCGAATCAACACCCATGCTTTGAGGTATTTGAACAGTTCCTTGAACGGCTTTCTGGGTATTCGGATGATTCGATCGACGCTGGTGTAGTTTTGGAACAGCACCGGTGCGATTTTACCGGCAAACAAATCGATGCGGGCATTCGGAAAGGTTTCTTCAACCTCTTGAACGATGGGCGTCATGAGCAATTGGTTTCCCAAACGGTGGTTTGGCCGAATAATCAGAACACTTCTCACGTTGGTCTTGTCAAAGTCGCCCACTTTCCCGGAGAAAGGGGTACCAATGTTATGTGTAAGCGCTTTCAGTAATTTTTTCCTGAATCGGTTGATGTTTTTCTTGCTGGTGCTCATGTTGAATGATTCTTTCTCAAAGATATGGATATTTCAGAAAATAACGAAGCCGCTGATGCAAGCCACTTTTTTGAACATATCCTGTCCCTATTCCAAATAATTCACTATTTTTGTTCCCATCCACCTCACTTGTCGTTTTTTATGGAAAATGCGGCTTATATACCTTCACTCATCAAGACGTACAGACGGCTCTTCAGTTGCCTGATGTTCTATATTTAAGCGAGATTCCCCCTTTTCGCCAAGCCGGCTCTTCATTCTAAAGAGCCCTACGATCCATTTTCCATTTTTAAATTACGCCACCATGTTCGAAGACATTAAAAAGCATACGTCAACCCCGTTGCGCCCCGCCGCAGCCGAAGGCAACTTTTACAAACCCAACCTCAGTCTTATCGGCCCAGGCATGAATGAACGCATTCAGCGCCTTCGCAAATTATCGTTCGAGGCTGAACCCTCCATTTCGATTGAACGCGCACTGATCGAAACCGAATTCTACCAGCAGAACGACGGTAAATACTCCATTCCTGTGTTGCGCGCCCTCAACTTCCTTGAAATCTGCAAGCGCAAAACCCTGTACTTCAATGAATATGAACTCATTGTTGGCGAACGCGGACCGGCACCAAAAGCGGTCCCCACTTTCCCCGAACTCACCTGCCATAGCGTGGAAGACCTGCACGTGCTCAACACCCGCGAAATGCAGCGTTACACGTCCACGCAGGAAGATATTGACACCTACGAACGCGTCGTCATTCCTTATTGGAAAGGCCGTACACAACGTGAACGCATCTTCAGCCACGTGCCCGAGGAGTGGAAAGCTGCCTACCATGCCGGGCTCTTCACCGAATTCATGGAGCAACGCGCCCCAGGCCACACCGCGCTCGACGGCACCATTTATCATAAAGGCATGCTCCAGTACAAGGCAGAAATCGCGGCTGAAATCGAGAAGTTGGACTTCATGAACGACCCGGAAGCTACCGACAAGCTGGAAGAACTGAAGGCCATGGACATTTCCTGCGACGCGGTGATCGTCTTTGCCGAACGTCACGCAGTACTGGCTGAAGAATGGGCCAAGTCCGAAACCGACCACAAGCGCAAAACGGAACTGCTTCGCATCGCCGAAGTCTGTCGCTGGGTCCCCGCCAAAGCTCCCCGCACGTTCTGGGAAGCTATTCAGATGTACTGGTTCTGCCACTTGGGCACCATCACCGAACTGAACGGATGGGATGCCATGAATCCCGGACATTTCGACCAGCATCTCGAACCGTTTTATAAAAAAGAAATCGCCGCCGGCACCCTGACCCGCGAGGAAGCCAAGGAACTCATCTGCTGCTTCTGGATCAAGGTGAACAACCACACCGCTCCGCCCAAAGTGGGTATCACGGCACGCGAGAGCGGCACCTACAACGACTTCACCAACATCAATATCGGCGGCATCCGACCCGATGGTTCCGATGGCGTGAACGAGGTTTCGTACATCATGCTGGAAGTGGTGGAGGAACTGCATTTGCTCCAACCCGGCAATTCAGTGCACATCAGCGCCAAAACACCAGACAAGTTCCTTAAAAGAGCCTGCGAGGTCATTCGTCAGGGACACGGCTACCCGTCGGTGTTCAACCCGGACATTTATGTTCTGGAACTGCTGAACCAAGGCAAAACCCTGCAAGATGCTCGTGAAGGCGGTTGCAGCGGATGCATCGAAGTGGGTGCCTTCGGCAAGGAAGCCTACCTGCTCACTGGCTACCTGAATGTCCCCAAGATTTTGGAAGTGACCCTGAACAACGGCATCGACCCCGTCACGGGCAAAGTGGCCGGGATGCAGAGCGGCGACCCGCTCACGTTCAAGACCTTCGAAGACCTCTACGACGCCTTCAACCGTCAATTGAATTATATTGTGGATCTGAAAATCAAGGTCAGCAACTACATCGACCGAATGTTTGCCAAGTATGCACCCGCACCCTTCCTTTCGGTGGTCATCGAGGATTGCATCAAGAAAGGCCGCGACTACTACGACGGTGGCCCCCGCTACAACACCAGCTACATCCAGTGCACAGGTTTGGGCACGGTCACCGACAGCCTTTCCACACTGAAAAAACATGTTTTCGAAGATAAAACGTTCACGATGGAACGCATGTTGGATGCGGTTTCTAAAAATTTCGAAAAAGAGGAAATTTTACGTCAAACCGTAATCAACCGCACGCCGTTTTTTGGCAACGATGACGACTATGCCGATTCCATCGCGGTTCGCGTGTACAACGACCTGCTTAAGGCCATCGACGGAAAACCGAATATCAAGGGCGAAACGTATCACTTGAATATGCTTTCCACCACCTGCCACATTTATTTCGGGAAAGTGCTCGGAGCCACACCAAACGGAAGAGTCGCCGGGAAATCCATTTCGGACGGAACCTCTCCCTCGCATGGTTGCGATACGCACGGTCCCTCGGCAGTGATCAAATCGCTGACCAAACTCGACCATGTCAAATCGGGCGGAACGCTGCTCAATCAACGTTTTCTACCTAGCCTGCTCAAACGCGATTCCGATTTGCTGAAACTGGGCAGTCTCATCCGCAGCTATTTCACCATGGGCGGCCACCACATCCAGTTCAACATCGTTGATACGGCGACGCTCCTTGCAGCACAGGCACATCCCGAAGACTACAAGGATTTGCTGGTACGCATGGCCGGTTATAGCGACTACTTCAACGACATGAACGGCGACCTGCAGCAAGAAGTTATTGAACGGACCGAAAATGAATCGTTCTAACCGATGACCGCCACCATTTTCGACATTAAACGCTATTCCATCAATGACGGGCCTGGCATCCGAGTCACCATTTTTTTTAAAGGGTGTCCGCTCCGTTGTCAATGGTGCCATAATCCGGAAAGTTTTTCAGCTCACATCGAGAAAATGTACAACGCCTCCAAATGCATCGGGGCACAGGCTTGCATCGAAATATGCCCTTATAATGCGCTGACACTGACCAAAGACGGTATTGTTACCGATACTGAAAAATGCAATCTTTGCGGGAAGTGCGCCGATGTCTGTCCGACCAAGGCCATCGAGATGACAGGCTACCAGGAAACTATTGAAAACATCATGGTTGAAATCGAGAAGGAGCGCATCATCATTGATCAATCCGGCGGTGGCGTAACGTTCTCCGGCGGCGAACCCATGCAGCACTATCCTTTCCTGCTCAAACTGCTTGACGCCTGCGGTAAAAGCGGCTTTCACCGCACCGTGGATACCACCGGATATACTGAGACCAGCAAACTGCTTGACGTAGCTACTCGCACTGAACTTTTCCTCTACGACCTAAAACACATGGATCCTGCCAAGCACAAGCAATTCACCGGCGTGAGCAACGAGCTAATTTTAACCAACCTGCAGGAACTGGCCAAAACCGGTGCCAACATCAACATCCGCATCCCTTTTGTGGGGGGTGTCAATACGGATGAGGAAAATGTGACGCGTTCAGCCGAGTTTATTACTGCGTTGGCAGGGGAGAAAAAAGTGGTGAACATCCTAGCCTACCACAACATAGCCGGCAACAAGTATATGAAGTTGGAAAAAAACTACGACCAAGGTGAGCTGCGAGAGCCCACCAAAGAAGAGCTCGACCGTGTTTCAGCCATTTTCGAAAATCAAGGACTGGAACTAATTTTTGGAGGTTAAAAAACACCTGTAAAAAAATACAATTTAATGATTGAATTGTGGCATTTTTTCATATCTTTATAATTGTTAACTCATTCCTTTATTTCATTTTTTACAACTCTCCAAACTATACGCTATGGCCAAAGATGTCAAGCGCACCTTAGAATCTAATGCTTCTTCTCTTGAAGTATTGAACGAAACTTCACTTCAATTACTGGAGATTAAGGAGGAGAATGAGATTTACAAAATTCTAGCCTCTGCCATTGCTAAGATTATACCAGGAGTCTACTGCATTGTAAGTAAGCTTCAACCGGATAAAAAGAACTTGAGGATTGTACAGTTGAATGGTATTGATAAGCTCATTCAAGCTGCCAAACTCATTCTGGGTAAAGACCCGTACGAATTGGATTTTCCATTCGATGAATTTTTACATAAACACGAACAAGCCTTTAGAAGTAGAAGACTTTTCCGTATCGAAGAGGGCATCTATAGCATTTCGGCTGGATCTATCAACAAAACAATCTGTAAAGCTATTGAAAAGCTCGACGGGATATCCCACATTTATACAACCTGTTTTTATTTGGAATCAACATATTTCGGTGGACTGACGTTGATAATCCCAAAGCGTGTCATAAAGACCGGCATTATAAACCAGGAAACAATACAAACCATCGAAACCCTGGCCAATATGGCCACCGTACTCATACATAAATTGCAGGTAAACGATGAGTTGATAAAAAGCAGAAAAACACTGGAAACCAGTTACTCATGGTTCAATTTGCTGTTAAACAATTTGACGGACATTGCCTGGAGGGCCAACGGAGATGGTTCGGAGATTGAAGATCTGAACAATTCATTTGAACGAATCTACGGATACTCTGCCGATGACTTTAATAAGAATCCGAACATATGGATGGAGTTGGCACATCCGGATGATAGGCCGGTTGTCGCCAAATTATACGATGAACTATACCGAAATGGCAATGTGGAGGCCGAATACAGGGTGGTTCGACCGGATGGTAAAATTACTTGGTTATACGACAGAGTTTCCATCATTTATGACGATAAGGGGACACCCATCCTGAGGGGCGGAATCGCTAAGGATGTTACAGTATTTAAGGGAATGAATTCAAGACTCCAGGAGGTTATTTCAGCAAAAGATAAAATTTTATCCATCATAGCGCACGATCTGAAATCGCCTTTCCACTCCATGATAGGATTCACCGAAATTTTATCTGAAGAATACAGTTCAATCAATGAGGAAAACCGATTGATGTACATCCATTTACTTCACGATTCTGCTGTTTCAACTTATAAACTTTTGGAAAACTTACTGGAATGGAGCCGATTGCAACTAAGCGATTTTGAAATTCATAAAAAATGTATTTGTCTGAAATTCGTTATTGACGACTGCATTTCACTTTATAGGGTATCGGCTGAAAACAAAAAAATCACCATCATCAATCAAGTTTCGGACGAAATCAATGCGTATGTCGATGAGAATTCCATCAATACCGTGATGAGAAATTTACTGAACAACGCACTTAAATTCACACCCGAATACGGTAGTGTCACGTTTCTTTCCACGCAAAAGCAAAATGTTGTTGAAATTTCTATACAAGACACCGGTCAGGGCATCAAACCAGAAAGGATAAACAAACTCTTCAGCATGGGAGAAAATACATCCACTCCTGGCACTAAAATGGAAAAGGGTACTGGCATCGGGTTGGTGCTTTGCAAGGAACTACTCGATAAGAACGGTGGAACGCTTCAGGTTGTAAGCGAATTTGGGAAAGGATCAACCTTCACTCTGGGGCTGCCACATAAACCAATTGATTTGAAATAATCATTGAAGCTCCCCCCGCAAGTTGTGGGGTTGCGCTCACCTGAATTCAAAAGTGTGTGAATTATATAACTTATAATCAAAGTTTTGTAATCCTTTCGTGCATCAAGCTTCTCATCTTTGTCATCTTATTAAATGCCCTAAAACTTCATAAAGATGAAAACAACCAAATTTTATGCACTTATCGCAGCACTCGCTTTTCTAACGGCATCGTGTGTTGAGAATTCCGGAAAATACAAAGCCGCCGTTGCGCAAAGAGATTCTTTGGCCATTGAAAAACAGGTCTTGGATTCCAATTTCAACCAAACCCTCACCCTTTTGAACGAAATTGAATCTGGATTCAAAGTGATCAGCGAGAATGAAAAACAAGTTCAGCTGAACCTTAAAGGTGTAGAAGGCAAAAGTCTCAACCAACGAGAACTCATCGTTGCTCAAATGTCTGCCATCAAAACGAGTATGGAGCAAAACAAGGCTAAGATCGCAGAGCTTCGGAACCTGGAAGCTAAGAAAAGAAAAGCAAACAACCTGTTGACTGAAGAGAACAGCAAGTTGACTGAAACCATCAATCTACTGCAGAGCAAAATGGATGAACAAGGTGTTCAAATTCAAAAACTTCAAACGGAACTTGCTCAGAAAAACATTGTCATTGATGAGCTCACCACCACCGTGAATAATCAGCAGAATGAGTTGGAACGGCAACAAACGACCATCAATGAACAGGTAACAGACAAGAATACGGTCTGGTATTGTGTAGCCACCTCCAAAAAACTTAAAGCTGCAAAGATTATTACAGATGCAGGTCTCTTTCAGTCTCAGAAATTGATGAAGAATGATTTCGATAGAACCTACTTCACACAGATTGATTTGAGAAACGTTTCGCTGATTGCCACCAACAGCACGAGTGTAAAGATCCTATCTTCACACCCCCAAAGCAGTTATCATCTGGTAACCGGTACCGACAAGAAAATCACGATTTCCATTACCGATCCTTCCAGTTTTTGGAGTGTGTCCAAATATTTGGTTGTCAAAAAATAATTTTATTGCATCATTGTTTTGGCACACGCATCCCAGCCACCTCCAAAGCCTTGAGCACGAATACATTCCAGGAAAAAACCCGCGTGCTTGGCCACCAACAGCCAGGCACGCTTAGGTCGTAAGGCAAGAACTCATGGCTGAAGGGTTCATCTTGGTTTAAGGTAATTTCAGCATGCATTCGGTCCCTGATACGTTTTTCGGCTGGTTTCCAACCGTGTTTCAGACCAGCCACATAACCGCAGATTTCTTCGCGCATCCAACTTCCGGCATTGTAATAAACGCCGTTGTCCCAAAATAGGTTGGGTGAGAAAGGTTTGTTCTTTTGGGTGAAGTAGGTGTCTTTGACGTGGAAAATCAAGGGTGAATATCCGTTTTTGGTAGGGACTTTGTTCAGGGTGTTGATCACCATTTCGTCGGTTAGGATGGGTTCGTCAAACAGCCACCAGGAAACGAATTCAGGCAAGAGTGAATTAAAGGTGATGACGTAATCAAAGGCGCGGTTGTCGATGAAATAGCCTTTTTTCTTGTCATAAAAGGAACGGTAACCTGCATTGGCTTTTTCGATGTACGCGTTTGAAACCGATAGTCCCAGTCCCTGCGCAACCCGCAGGGTAATGGCCAGCATGCCTTGATTAACCGATAAATCGGATGTTCCGTTGGGGTATTCTACACAATCGTTTTGCCCAAGAACAAATCGTGCCCGACAAATGCCATCTCCATCGGCATCCAATTCGTTGATGCAATATTGGAAAGCTTTGGAAATCTGATCCATGGGTGGCGGCGTTCCGTATTTCCTTTTGTTGACTAACGCAAACCATAGGAATTCCAGTGTGGCATCGTTGCCTTTCAATTCTTTGCTGCCCATGCAGGGTGTAATGATCGTTCCGATGGTGCCGGCTTCATTTTGGGTGGCGGCCCAGGCGTTGAATACTTTTTCACTGCTTTCCTTGTCGTTCACCCCCATTAGGCTCCAAAAAGAGTCGCGGTTGTACATGTCGGGAGCATAGTTGATGCTGGGCACACTAAGTGGTGTGAAATTGTTGGCACTGGTAATCCACATCAACATTTGATAGCAGGCAAACAAGCATTTCTCCTCGGTGCTTCCTTTGAAATGCAGCCCATCGGCCAAGGCAATTTGGGAAGCCAGTCGGACGTCGTGAAGCGTAGGTTTGGCAGGAGCAACAAAGATAAACGTTCGTTTAATGCTTTGTAAACCAGCCTTTAGGGGATGATACGGTTGTTCTCTGGCTACGGACTGAATCACTTCCAAGTCTTTTATCTCCAGTTCGAAGGATGCGCCCGAGGGAATTTCCGAAGCAGCGATAAGCAATTGCGTGGGCTGACCTTCCGTGTTTGCCAGAAAGACGGTTTCTTCTTGTTTGGTCCATTTGTCCGTGAATGATGGGATGTTGGATTGATAATGGAGACCTTGTACATCCATGGTCGAATTCTTGAAAAGTCTCAGCGTAAGCGGCCGGTTAGACCGGTGTTTGAAACGAATGGTATAGAAGCCGTCGGGAAGCAAGTAAGGTAATCGGAAGCCGGCGGTGCCATCGGTGGCTTTTTCCACTTTGATGGTGTAAATGGAGTCTTTCCGTGATACTTCGGCGCTGTTGTATGTTTTCCAGGTAGCAATTTCGGGCGTTGGGTACGAAATCTGTTTCGTAGGGTGGTTGAAATCAGAAAATTCCCCAAAAGTTAATTGAACCGCGTTGATTCCATTTTTCCGGTCTTTGGCAGTTGCAACACGGTACAAATAGGCATCACAGATCTCGCGGATGGCTCTGAATCCGATTTCCCCTGTAGATGGGCGACGACGAATGTTCCGGGTCCAAAGATTTCGGTTTCCGGCATCGGTCAACAGGCCGACAGCCAAGGTGTCACCGATCATATAGCCTGCTGCAGGAAACGATTCGTGTGCTACGCCTCCCAGTTGGTCGGCATCGTCGAAACTCCAAAATCGCGAGGGCGCGGTGGGTGCCTGCAACATTAAGTTCACGGAATAGAAGAGCAATGGGATATTGGTTTGCTTCAGTTCCAGCCGTTTTTCAACAACATTCTGGTTGATGATTTCATACAAGACGGTGACAGACAAATCCGTTTCCAAGCGCTGAAGTCGAATGATACCGTTCAATGTGATGGTTGAACCTTTTTGCACAGCAGAGGTTGCTTTCCAATGCGTGACGGTTTCTCCAATGGAATGATCCTCATTTTCAACCAGGAGGTTCAGTTCACCCTGTTGGTCGGTGGTGGAAATCGGCGTTTGGCCGTAATAAAGATCTACATGAAAACCTGTAACGGAATCTCCGGCCACCTTCATCGTCAACGCGCTGGCATAGAGGTTTACAGAAACAGATACCAGGAAGAAGCAAAAAAAAACAATTCTCTTTTTCATTATGTGAAGCATTAACTAATTGCACTGAAAGATGTTTCAAAAGAGTGCCAAGGTCAAGGCACTGATTATGAGACATACCGGAGCGTACTTAAGGTACGTGAGGATTGTCGAATAAGCAGGCAACGTTTTCGATGAGCAAGAGCAGAGGCAAACTTGTTTGACTATGCCGAGCGGAGAAAACGACTGTGCCAAGGCACGAACGCAGAGATTGGCACTCTTTTGAGACATCTTTTTCATAGTTTCTTGATTATTTTGACGCGGTACGTTTTTCCTGAGGTAGTATGCACTACCAGAAAATACAAACCATCCGGACCATTAATCCGGAGGCTTGAAGCAGATTTCCAGTGACTTGTCATTAATCTTCCCATCAAATCGTAGACTTGGGCGTTCGAAAGGATTACACCTGTGGGCAAGCGAAGGAAGAGTTCGCCTGAAAACGGATTCGGAGATACACTTAACGTGGAGACGATGGTGTCGTTATCGACCTTTAGGCTGAACGTTGTTGGCAAAGCCCGAATGATCCGTTGGGGCAGTTCCGTCGAGTAAATACGGACTTCGTCCACGCTGCCTTTAAAACTGTAATCACTCGTGGTTTCGTCTTTTCGGGCGATGGTGATGCTTTTGGCGGTGGTTTTAATGCTGCCTGAAAGCGCCTTAAAATCCTCCAATACGCCGTTGCGGTACAATTCCAGCGAATAGCCGGTATATTGGGCGGTATAGTGCACGTATTGACTCGTCTCCAGCAAGTAGCCATCGTCCACATCGGCGATGGAACGATTGGTCTTGACCGTCCAGCGTACTTTATTTTCCGGCGTTACGGATACTTTATACCGTTCCTCCCAACTGCCATGCGAAAGGATGAATTGCTCGTTGGCCGGCAAGACGTCGGCTTTCACCCAAAAAGAAACGGCCACCTGGTTCTGAAAATTGAGTGCCGTTTCGTTGGGTGTGTACAGGTAGGATGCTCCTGAAGGAAACTGGTAGGCGGCATTCGCCACTCCGTTGGCACCAAAAGTAGGGGTAGCATTGACGGAAACGGCATGAAAGGCATCTTGCGCACTGTTTTTGGTGTCACCGTTCAGCGGATAATAAATCAGGGGCGTCGGTTCCTCGGTGATGGAGAAGTCTTTGACCAAAACAGGTTCTGTATAGGTGCAGGTTCCGGCAGGATTGGTCACGGTCAGTGTGATGTGATAAATACCCGGTAAAGACGGGGAAGACCAGGTTGGGATAGTCAACGTATCATCGCTGAGCGTTCCGCCCTCGCAACTCCAGGCAAACTGAACCTTTCGGGTGTTGAGCGTCGGCCCAACCTGTGTGGAGGTATCTATGTCAATGGGCAAGAAGTCAGAAAAGCCGATACCGTATATGATGGGCACCAGATACACCTTGTCTGCTACGGTAACCGCAATGGAGATGCTCCGTGCCGTAACACCGGCATCGACAACTTCACAGGTCAACCGATAGATTCCTGTCGTTGCCGGGGCTTTCCAGGTGAGGACACTGGTGGTGTTGGTCGAGAGGTAGGTGCCGTCTTGAAACCATCGATAGCTCGTAGTTGACTGAACATTGTTTTCAGCCAGGCAATAGACGTTGATGGAATCGAGCTTTTCAACTAGGGTGTCGGATACCGTAAAAGCCTTGATGCGCAACGAATTTGTAAAATCATTGTGGGTGTGAAAATCGATGACCGCACCGTCAATGGAACGGATTCGACCTTTGACCATCGTTGTTTTTCCGGTCGGATAAATCACTGTCAACCGGACTGAATCTGGAGGAATGTTTAGCCGAATCGTATCCCGGACATTGGTTTGAAGAACCGTTTCGCTGATAGCATCATAAATGTCGTAATTCCCAGCTGGTAGCACCAGATTAACGGTTTGTTCCGTCCCCAGGGGGTTGTAATACAAATAGGCGGGATACGTGTTCGCTCCGCTGAAATCGGTTTTGTTCAGATCAATCCGCAGGATGCCCTCCACGTTGGTCTTTTCAATGATTGATGCCAAATAGCCGACACTGGAACCGCTGTAGAGAGACAAATTGGTTGCCGCCCAGCCGCCTTTTACGGCATCGCCCATGGCACACGGCTGGATGCCGTTCCAGTTCTGTTTCATCGATTCGTAGGGAATACAGGCAGTCGTATCGTATTGCGTCGACCAGGCAAAACTGGCCTGTTCCTGGTTGGCCGAAGGCAGGGCGTTGGCATAAAACAATCGGCTGGCATTGGCCAGGTTCAGCATCCATTTGCCAAGGGCCCTGGCATACCGCTTGTCGTATTTTGCAACCGGAGCCAATGCCGCTGCATGCTGAAATCCATTCATGCTGAACGCGTAGTCGTCGCCGGCATCGTTGGCCTCACCAATCAAACCGGAAACATCGTAGCCGTTCCAATTGCCGACAATGGTGCCCCAACCTCGTAGGGTGCCCTGTCCATCAGAAAACGACCAACGAAGGAATTTGGTCAAATCGTAATTCGTACCCTCCATGGCATTCATCCGGGCTGCAGCGGCTATGCCATACGGAAGTTGGATTTCGTACGAAGGGTTGTATATCCAATTCTGAAGGAAGTCCAAGGCCAATTCAGCACCATACAGGTATTTTGGCTGACCCGTCCGCGTGTAAGCTTGATACAGAAGCCAGGCAATTGAGCCGGCCGCTTCAGGCTCTGGTACGCTGGTTGTAAGCGGTTTACCCGTCATCAGATTGAATGCCCTGTAATTCATCAAAGGGGACTTCCATGGCTGAACCCTTCCTCCCAGTTTATACAAAACATCCAGCTGCCTGTCGGCGATGGTCACGAACTGGGTGGAAAAATCCGGATCCGCCTGCGGATACAGGGTATATAATTGATAGAAAAAGACATTGGGCATGATTTCGTACCACCAATCGTCGCCAGTCGAGCTGGAATAGCTGTTCAGATAGACCAACTGTCCGTTTTTAAGGTTGAAAAAATCTTTGAGTTTGACCACCCAATTGGTATTCAGCTGCGTTGTTTTATCCACACCGACCAACGTGGCACCGACCACTGCCGGCAGGATGTTGATGGCTTCGGCCACCAGCCCATGATCCGATTGTCCCACGTAGGTATCCATCCGTATGGAATTGATTGCCGGATAGTTGACACCGTTGGCGGTGCTGATTTTAGTGAGGGGCAGATAGGTTCCGGTTCGGCCGGTATTGAACACGAAAGCGTCATAATCCAACGCCACCTTTTTCCAGTCACGCATCAGGTAGGGAGACGGCATGTTCGGCATCCTATCAATCTGGTAAATAGCAATCTGTTGTGCTGAAACGGAAAGGAAAGCACAAAGCAAGAAAGGCAACAGCAGTCTCTTCATCCGATTTTATAGATTAGGAACTCGTTGCTATTCAATCCAGTAGAGCCCATCAGAATTTTGGCACCCAAAGGTAATTTAATAATCGTTTTCACACCAAAATTCACGATGACGGTGATGCTTTCCCCTGCATAGCTTCTGGTAAAAACAATCCGTTGATTCAAACATTCCAACCGGTCATAGCGGCCGTACTGAAGGACTTTTTCCTTGTTTCTCAACGCAATCAGCGCCTGATAAGATTTCAGCATGGAAAAATCCTGTTGCTGTTCGTCTTGCACATTGACTTTGGCAAGGTTGTCATGGATTTTAATCCACGGTTTACCCGAAGAAAACCCGGCATACGTACTGTTGTCCCATTGCATCGGGCTGCGGGATTTGTCCCGATTGTGGTCGTTCGCCCATTTCAGTGCTTGTGAAGGTGTTTTCCCCTCCTTGATGGCCAACTGATAAAACGTTTGCCCCTGAATATCAGCCACTTCCTCGTAGGTGTCGGCTTTAATGTTTTCCATTCCGATTTCTTCACCATAATAGATGAATGGCACGCCTTTTGCAGTGAGCATCAACGCGGCAAGTGCCAGCGCCCTTTTCGGATCGCCCCCGGCCAAACGGTTCATCAATCTGGGATTGTCGTGACTGCCAAAAAATAGGGTTGGGTAACCGGGCATGTTTTTCTCCATGCTTTGCAATTCGCTGAAAAGCCGTTCCACGGAAAAGGCCGGAATACTGCCGAAGTTGAAGTTGAACACCACATCCAACAGGTCGGGTGCCTGATATTGTTTGAGTATTCCAATTTTATCACTGCCGATCTCGCCCACTTCAAACTTATCCGGGTATTTATTGAGGATCGATTTCAGAAGTCGTATGGCATTTTTAACTCCGGGCCGGTCGATGTCGTATCGGTGAACTTGTTTGCCTTCTTTCACTGGATTGTCCGTCATCAGGCTGTCGGTGGTCAGAAAGTTGATCACATCGAAACGAAAACCGTCGATGCCCAGGTCCAGCCAAAACCGGAGTACGTTATGTATTTCAATGATCACCCCAGAATTCGACCAATTGAGGTCAGCCATGCGAACGGCAAATTTGTGGTAGTAATATTGATTGGTCAGGGTATCCAATTGCCAGGTGCTTCCTCCGAAATAGGATTCCCAGTTGTTGGGCTTATCCCGCCAAATGTAATAATCGCGGTAGGGGTTGTCTTTCGATTTTCGGGATTCCTGAAACCATGGGCAGTCCGTCGAAGTATGGTTGACGACCATATCCATGATGACCCGAATACCTCGCCGGTGCGCTTCATCCAGGAAGTGGCGAAAATCCTCGATGGTACCATAAGCCGGATCAATCTGCCTGTAATCGGCCACATCATAGCCATTGTCCACTTTGGGCGACTTCAAGAAAGGAGTGAGCCAGATGCCTTTGATCCCTAACGATTGAAGGTAATCCAACCGGGAAGTCATTCCTTTGAAATCGCTCATCCCGTTTCCATCACTGTCCTGAAAAGAAGGCATGTAGATTTGGTAAAAAACGACTTCTTTCCACCAGGGAGAGGACGTTTCTGAATGCACCGTCAAGCTCGTGGCAGTTAGCCACGCCAGGAACAATAAGAATTTCAAGATGTTGCGTTTCATAAGGAGAGGTATTAAAGATGGAGGAAAAAGGGGCCCGGCTTACAAATAAGACCAAGCCCCTTTTGAGAGTGACCGAATCTAAAAAATTCGGTTTTCTAAACGAACCTAAAAGGCGTTATTTTTCTTCGTTGTACAATTTGGAAACCTGACCTTCGGTCAAAGCGATATTGTACAATTTCAATTCATCCATGGCACCGATAAAGCCATCCCAATTGGCAGGAGTATGCGTCCACTCCCATGTCCAGGCATTTGCTTCCGCATACGTAGTACAAGCTCCGATCATTAAAGGTAAGGTGGTTGCATAGACAAAAGCGCCTGTACCAGTCAAACCAGCTTTCGTGGTAGCATCCCATACCATCGTACTTTCACCGTTCACATAGAATGTCAGCAATTTGGTGGTCATATCCAATGTTACTACCAAATGTGTCCATTCATGGTTCGGAGCAGAGAAATCTGCCTGATTGTCTGCATCAACCCAACCATCTAAATTGGTGTGGACGGTGAAGAAAGGTTTGTTTTGTTCCTGAAGCTGGAATTTAAATGAGTTCCAATAATTGTAAGACATGATGTAATTTCCTGCTCTGGTTGAATCGGGTTTTACCCAGACGGCAATGGATAATTTGCTGCCTAACAAGTCGTTTGCTGTGTAATCACTAATTTCCAAATGGGAACCGTTGCTGAAATACATGGCTTTGCCAACTTTACCGTTGATAAAACTTGGGAAATTTGTTCCCGAGTTAAAAATTTCTGCGGGGCCTTTTTTCAATACGGCCGTCCAGCCTTTGCCGGCAGCGGTCAATTGCGTTCCAGAACCTTCATCAAAACTCAAACCCATCAAAAGGGCTGTGGGAGAAATCGCATCGAATGCAGCAGCCAAGAAAGTAGCTTTGGCTGCTCTCAAAGAAACCACTAAATTGTCAACTGCAGTTTGCGTGATTTTTTTGTCGAGAACAGCGGTCTTGGCGACTGTCAATGCAGACTCAAAGGCGGTGATGGCTGCTTGCGGATAAGACGTTGTCGTTGCATCATTTGCCAGCGTTTGGCAGGAGTCAATCAACGCAACCAGAATCGCGGTGTCGCCGGTAGTTGTTTCTTCCGGGGTACAAGATGTATATACAGTGGCCATGAGAGCCATCGATACACATGCAACAAAAGCACTTCTAAAAAAATTTGTTTTCATGTTGTTTTGAATTAGTAATTAATTAGGGAATAGATAATTGGTTTCATTATAAAGCTTGGTTTGAATCCAATTCCGATTGTGGAATCGGGAAATAGAATCGAGGTTCCGTCCAGGTGAAATTGCTACCCAAAGCGGCTTCAGCAGTAGCCTGCCCCCATCGCATCAGGTCAAAGAATCGGTGGAATTCGAATCCGAGTTCCTTTCGGCGCTCGTTTCGAATCACGGTACGTAGGGTGGCTTGTGTGGTGGCGGAAGTCGGGACCAAATGGGCCCTGCTTCTGACACGGTTCACTGCTGTCTTGGCATTGGCAATGGCATCCGTTCCTGCTTGTTCGTTCAGCGCTTCGGCCTTCATCAGCAAAATGTCGGCATAACGGATGGCATTGTAGGGCATGGTCGATTGGTCTTTGGTGACACCGGAGATTGTATCCACATCGTATTTTTTAACCAAATAACCGGTGGCTGGCGACCACAAAGCGGAAAAGGTCATATTGTTAAACCATGGTTGTCCATCCCGGCCAATGGAGGCGTCTAATCGTGGATCGACTGTTCCGTTCACGGTGGTATCATCGGCGAAGGCATCCACGTAACTTTGTGTCGGTGCATTGAAAAAATAACCACTTTCAGGGGGTGTGGCCGGCGCAAACCAAACATTCAGATTGTTCCCTTGCGACGAAGTGGCGTTGTTCACATAACGAATGCCAAAAATGAATTCCACGCTGTCTTCGGCTCCTGCCTTAAATAGGTTTGCATAATTGGTCACCAAATCATATTGGTGCAGGTCTTCCAGCAACTGAATATTTGTGAGGCAAGTCGTATATTCATTCTGATAAAGGGCAACTTTTGCCAAAAAAGCATACGCTGCACCTTTGGTTACACGTCCTGCTTCAGTGGCGTACGATGCGGGCAGAACCGGAATAGCCTCGGTCAGATCCTTTTCGATTTGCGTATAAATCGCGCTGGTTTCGCTCAATCCAACATGAATGGAAGCATACGTGAGTTGCGGCAACAACTTCAAAGGCACTTTCCCAAAAATATTGACCAGATTGAAATAGGTATAAGCCCTTAAAAATTTGGCTTCACCCACTAAACGGTCGCGCAACGTCGCATCAATGCTCATGGGAGCAATGTAGGTGATGCAATTGTTTGCCCGTGCGATGGTTTCATAACTCGATTTCCAGAAAGCACTTATGAAACCATTGTCAGAGTTGGCTGAAAAATCGTCGATGGCATTGATATCAGCCTGGTCACCCGGGCCACCGCCTTTAAGTGCATCGTCGGAAGCTACATCCCCGAATATCCACAGAGTGTTGCCATACAGCGAGTTGTAAACGGCAGTGACGGCCATGGTTGCCGATTGAGGAGTGGTATAATAGTTGTCGGAAGTATATTCGCCCTTCAGCTCGGTGTTCAGGAAATCGCTGCAGGAGTTGAACAAAACAACGATGCTAAAACAGATGGATACTAAACAGAGTATTTTTTTCATGATCGTACGATTTAAAAAGTGACATTCATCCCAAAGGTGTAGCTAATGGCAACAGGGTACGTGCCCCAGTCTATGGAGTTTGCGTAGTCGCCTTCCTCGACAGAATTCAAACTGACCGTCATTTCAGGGTCCAGTCCGGAATACTTGGTGAACGTCAGCAGGTTGGTTGCTGCCAGATACAAGCGTATGTTCTCAATCTTGATTTTTTTAGTGTTGGGTATGTTGTAGCCGAGCTGCAGGTTTTTGAGGCGCAGGTAGGAACCGTCTTCCAGAAACCTCGAAGAAGCCTTGACATTGTTTGCCTTTGCCGACCACGATGCCCGTGGTTGCGTGTTGGAAGTGCCCTCTCCAGTCCAATGTTCATTGATATAGCGTTCCGTCACATTGAATCCACGATAATAGCCCTCAATGTCGTAATTGACCTGAGAGTAGATTTTTTGGCCAAATGCTCCCTGAAAAAATGCCAACAAGTCGAATCCCTTGTAGTTGCCCGATAGCGTGAGCCCCGTCGTAAAGGTTGGTATGGCACTTCCCATGTACACCCGGTCACTGGCATCAATGACATTGTCCGAATTCTGATTGACATACTTGACGTCGCCAGGCTTGATGTTTCTTCCCTGATAAGCGGAAGTCATCATCTCCAGCTCATTCTGGAAAATCCCGTCCATTTCATATAGGTAGAACGAACCGATGGGGTGTCCCACCTCCGTTTTAGTCGCATAGATTTCGGTATCAACCATCCCACCATAAATGGGCGCATCCAATGCCAGAACATTGTTGTGCAGGAACCCTCCGTTCAAGGCAATATTGAATCCGCCATCCTTGTACGCTTTCCGATAGAAGAATTCCAAATCGACACCCGTATTGAGCATATTCCCGCTGTTGATCCATGGGGTTTTCGCATTACCTATGGAAGGCGGAAGCGGTGCCTTCACCAACATGTCGCTGGTAATCTTGTAGTAATAATCGAGGGAGAAGCCGTAGAGCCCATTCTGAAATTCCATATCCACCCCAATATTGAACTGATTGCTGGTTTCCCATTTTAAATCGGTATTTCCGAGTGTATTTTGCGCATAACCATTGTAGCTTTCGCCTCCAAACGTGTAGTAGGAACCGGAGGAATACTTGCCTGAATAGGCGTATAAATCGATGGCTTGATTACCGATGGAGCCATAGCCGGCACGGAGTTTCAATTTGTTGATGTTTTCATACGCTTGCATGAATTCTTCAGAATCAATATTCCAACCAGTCGAAACAGAGTAGAATGTACCCCACCGATTCTTGCCGATAAAGCGGGAGGAACCGTCCCGCCGGACGATCCCGGATACGTAATATTTTTGATCGTAGTTGTAATTGACATTTCCGAAGAAGGAGAGCAACCGAGATCCCCATTGGCCCTGACTGGCGAAGTTTTTTCCCTCGGCTCCCAATCCAATGAACAGGAAATCCGGGTCGATATTCGAAAATTCGCTGTCGCTCAAACCCAGGGAATTTCCGTCCTCCTGAATGGCTTCCGCTCCGATCATGGAGTTCAGATTATTCTTTTCACCCCATTTGATGCTGTGATTCAAGGTACTGTTGATGGTTTTGTTCAAAACGTTCGTATAAGACATGTTCAGTGCGGGGGGACTGTTGGCTCGGTCCAGCATCCATATTCCGTAGAATTCACGGTTGGTTACATCGCTGTAATCCATCCCGAAGGTGGTTTTCCAAAACAGATTTGCCGGCAAATTGATCAGGACATTCCCGGTAACCAGCAAGGTTTTAATCTTTTTGGTTCGGTCGGTATTTTCAGCCAAGCCTTCCGGGCTGTAACCGTCCCCGAAAAAGGAATTGTAATTGGGATCGCCGTAATAGGTGGAAGGTAGGCTCAAATAGTTCCCCTGCGTATCAAAAACCGGAAGCGCAGGACTGCGGTACAAGGCATAGCGCACTACACTGCCACCTTCGCTGATGTATCCGTCGCCCGAACTGGAAACCGTCCGATTGTTGGAGAAACCACCACTGACATTCAAACCCAGATGCAACCAGCTTCTGACTTCAGACGTGATGTTGGAACGCATGTTGAAACGTTGATAGTTGGTATTCAAGATGATACCCATCTGATCGAAATAAGAGGCAGAGACCAAGTACTGCGTCTTGTCATTTCCCCCACTGATGGACAATTCGTGCGATTGAAGCGGCGCTGTCCGAAAAATCTCTTCAATATGATTCACGTTGGGGAAATCTTTCACCCAGACACCTTCGATCAACTGCCGCTTTACGACCGAAACCTCATTATCGACGGTGGCCGCTTCGTTGTAGAGCTTGATATATTGGTCGGTGGTGGCCATCGGTGTCAGCCTCCCATGGGTTTGAAATCCCAGTTGGGTATTGTAGGTAATCTTTGCTACACCCGGTTTCCCACTTCTGGTGGTAATGAGTACCACGCCGTTATTGGCACGAGAACCGTAAATCGCTGCCGAGGAGGCGTCTTTTAAGATCGTCATGCTTTCAATTTCGCTGGGCGACAGGTTGTTGAGCGCACCTTCCACCGGAATGCCATCTACAATATACAAGGGCTCGTTACCGGAACTGATGGAACCGACGCCGCGAATACGCACCGAAATATTGGAACCCGGAGCTCCTGTCTGGGCTGAAACCTGTACTCCCGCCACCCGGCCTTGTAAGGCTTGTTGGGCCGATGGAACCGGGATCGTCGTCAGTTCTGAACCGTTCAATTTGCTGACGGCACCCAAGACATCGCGTTTTTTCTGAACACTGTACCCCACCACGACGACTTCGTCAAGTGCCTGCTTATCGGGCAACATTTTGATTTCCAATCGAGTGGATTCCGTAATGGTTCTTTCTTGTTGTAAGAATCCGAGATAGGAAAACCGGACCACACTGTTTTGAGGTACGTTCAATGTAAAGCCTCCATTGTTGTCGGTTATGACGGCGGCTGTACCACCTACAACCATTACGGTAACCCCAATGAGTGCTTCGTTGTTTCCGCCATCTTGAACGATACCAGTCACCTGAACCGTATTCTGTGCTTGCGCGGTAAGGCAAAAAATGCTTAGAAAAAGGAATAATAGTGTTCGTTTCATATTGTTAGGCATTAAAAATCAATCGGTTATTGATAAGAAACCACTACACCGCCGGCTGTCAAACGGTTGTTTTTAGGTGTAATCCGGGTTCCGGCAGGTATCTCCACCAAGACACAAGCCTGATCGGCTGTAATACTGATCGCAGTCCCAGCAGCGATGTTTCGAGCGACATATTTTTTAGAAACCAGATCAAAGACATCGGAGCGACCAGCCGGATGATAGGTTATTTTTTTGGCTTCAGAATACGGGTTGTAGTATAAGTGTACCGGATAATCCCTGTTGGCATAAAAATCGGTTGCATCACAGTCCAACTGCAAAATCCGAGGTACATCGGTGGTATCGATGATGGCGCCGAAGATGCCGATGGGCGAGGTGCTGTAGAGACTGAACATGGTTTCTTTCGGATTCTTCCGATTCCAGTTGGGCCCATCCCCCAAGGCAACTGGGTGAACCCCCTTCAAACTCGACTTTCCGTAACAATCCTCAAAACGTAGGCCTTCGTAGGCAACCAGCGAGTTGGTATATTTTTTCATTTTAGGCAACCATTGGTTTCCATTCGGAAGTTCATTCGGGAAAAACAAACGCGCGGCATTCACATTGTTGAGCATCCATTTCCCGATTGCCCTGGCAAATTGTGGCTGATATTTTACCATGGGAACCAAGGGCCAGGCCATTTTCATGCTGTTCATCAGAAACGCGTAACCGCCTCCGTCAACAATGCTGCCTTGCAAGCCGCTCACGTCGTAATCGCCCCACCGACCTACGATCACACCCCAACCATTGCGTCCTTTCGGATTCTTACATCCGTCGAACACCCAATTGATCATTTTTGTCAGATCGTAGTTGGTATGTTGTTCCGCATTCAATCTGGCAGCCGTGTAAATGCCCATGGGAAGCAAAATCTCGTAAAAACGGCTTTCCTTTTGGGCATTCAATGCCGCAATGGCCGATTTGGCACGATTCAGATAGCGGATATCCTTAAATTTCTGATAGGCAGCATACAGCACATAGCCATGTCCGCCCGCTGCATCCTGCTGAAAAGGTATCGTGTTGATCCTTCCTTTCATCCGACTGTAATCGAAATACGAATAATCGTAGTTGCCGTTCAATACGGAATCGGCCGAGCAAAACTTTTCAGCAATGCTTTTTTGGATGAAATCGGCATTTTCAACATTCGGGAAAACATCACAAACCGCGTAGAAAAGCACATTTGGCAACACATCGTACCACCAATCACGGCCATAACCGCCACCGAGTTGCGCCACTTCCGGGCAGGTATTGTTCATCATGATGTTCCACCCGGTTTCCGAGTTGAAATAATTCTGAATCATCTTGACGTAGTTGTAGCCATTCTGATTGGTCTTGTCAATGCCCACCAGACCGGCACCCAAAATGGCAGAAAGGGAATTCAGGCTTTCGTGAAATTCGCCGTTGTTGTGCTCCGGACCCTGGCGGCTATCGTGGATGGCCGTATAAAGCCCAAAGGTGATTTGCGGCACGTTGCGTTGGCTGTTGTCCAGCCAAATCATCGGACCTGCAGGAAGTTCAGGGCTGAAATCGAAAACATAGGTGTCGTAATCAATGGCTTTTTGCTTCCAATCGATGATTTTGTAGGGCTGCGGCTCAGTCGGCATCAACTCGATACGTGCAATCTTCGTTTGGACGACGGGTTCCCCATACGAATCTTTCTCCCCGCACGAAACCCAGAGGCCGGCAAAGAGGAGAAGAAAGAGTATGGATTTGTGCTTGAACATCTTAGCTATATTTGGTGTCGATTTCCTTGATGATGTGTTTTGCCAATGGTAGGGACAGCAACTGTAAGGTTGCAACGATGATGAGCACATATTTCAGGGCAAACGTGTCTGAAATGAGGTAAGCCATGGAGATGAAAAGCACCATTCCGGTGGCACGTCCAATGAATAAACCGATTTCGTGGCTCATGATGTAGGCGTACTCGTTGCGTTTTTCGATGGCCGAAACCGCATCGATTGTTTTCATCAGCGTTGGGAAATAGGCCAAATCGTGTAGTGGTTGAAACAAAACCTTGCACAGTACGAAGATAATGACCCCGATAGCCGAAAATAGTATGCCATTGACCAAGGTACCGATGAAGAATACCAGCAAGCCGAAGCCGAAAATCCACATCCGGTGCTGCGGTTTTGCAATCCGCCCCAACACATAGACCAAGATGGCCGTCAATGCACCACCGATGCCCTGAATCAAGCCGAGTGAACCTTCGTCTCCAACCAGACGCATCACCAGAATGGCAGGAGCTGTAACTAGGAAACCCTGAACCATGCCCTTCAAGCCTGCCAGTAGCAGGAATTTCCGCCACAAGGCATGAAATTTGAAGTACAGGAATTTCTTTTGAACTGGGTTCGAAAATTTGCCCTTGGACAAAACCATACAGGCCAATACGGCAATGACGAAAACGACGACCGTGATGATTTTGTACCCCGCATTCACATCGATGACCTGACCAAACCAGGTTTTCCCGTTCAGGCTTCCCAAAAAAGCGCCGACTGTCAACGGAACCACGATGCTCCATAGGGAAAAGAAGAAGGACTCCAAACCGAAGAAGTAATTGCGGTTTTTATCGTTGGTCGAATTCAATGCCAGCAAGTATCGGTTTGTCCAGAAAAATCCGGTGGCACCGCCCAAGGCGAAACCGGCGATTCCCAGTTGTAGAATGTCTATGGAATGTACAAACATCATCGCCATCAAGGCAATGGCCGATAAAATGATGCCGGCGCTATACAGCAAGTTCACCTTGAAATACCGCAACAGGACACCGTTCAGCACCGAAGTGGAAACCACGCCGACATACATGCACAATTGATAAATCACCACGTACGACGAATTCCCAGTGTTGCGCATGATGTAAGCCCCCACGAAGATTTCGATGATGGGCAAGATGAGCGCATACAGCATATTGGTAATCAATAGTGTACGAATATTTAAAGGCTGCGATTGGAAGAACCTGAATTCTCCGGTTAGTTTATTGGCCATTTTACTTTTTCAAGGATTTCAGAATTTCAGCGATGGAAAACGTGGCGCTGCAAATAACCTCGTCACTGGCACCATAATAGATGGTCACTGTATCGTTTTCGACCACATGCCCGTTGGTGAACACCACGTTTCCAAAAAAACCGGTTTTTTCGTAATCGGCAATGGGTTCCATGATGGGCTCGATGCTTCTGGCTAAAACCTTGGACGGATCGTTCAGGTCCAGCAGCAGTGCTCCAAGGCAATACCGATGGTCCTTGTTGGCACCGTGGTAAATTTCAAGCCAGCCTTCTGCTGTTTTGATGGGAGGTCCGCCGGCACCCAGCCTGGTTTCGTCCCAACTGCCTTCCCGCGTGATGGCGACACATTGATGGTTTCCCCAATGGATCCGGTCGGGCGACTGGGCTAGCCAGATGTAGTTTCCACCTAGCTCTGGGCTACTTGGCCGATGAAAAGCATAGTACAGGCCGTTGATTTTTTCTTCGAATAGCGCGCTGTCCTTGTTGTGCGGCGGGAAAATCATGCCCTTTCGGTTGTAGTGTTTGAAATCGTTGGTCGAAATCAATCCGACACCGACTGCAACGGACGACACCTCCGTAAACGTCAGGTAATAGCCATCTTCCATCGTGGCCACGCGACAATCCTCAATACCAAAAGCTTCCAGCGGGCCCTGTCCAAAAATGGGCGGATAGGCCTCATCTTCGTAGAAATGGATGCCATCGTCGCTGCAAACCAAGCGAAGATACGATAGGGTTGTGAGGTAATATTTCCCTTGATACTGGATCACGCGCGGATCGGAGGCATCCAATTGCGAATCGTTTATGTCGAAGCTGAGCACTTCAATCTTGCCCTCCTTATTATAGATGGGGAAACTTATTTTGTTTTCGATTTGTTTGGGGCGTTCGGCAACCCGCAGCAACAACCACGTTTTACCGTTCATCCGGAAAACGCCGGGATTGAGCAAGCAAGTGATTTCCATACCGTTGATCTTGGCTGACAAATCACCAGGGCGTAGCAAAGGATTCTGGTGGCATCTTTTGGCGATATCCATTGTAAAGTTATTTTTAAGGTTATTAAATGCAAATGTATACTCGGCATCCATTTTTGAGGTATCTTATTCCAACAATAGGGTACTCTAGATCGGTTTCAGCCGAAATGATACCTTTTTGTTAAAATTGTATACCTTTACCTTATTAGTACGGATTCATTTAATAAGTACATTTGTCTAATAATCTACTAATCAGTGAAGAACTTCTTACTTATTCTGTTTACAATATTTTCCTTTTCACTGGCTGCCAAGGACTATGACATCAGCAATCTGACGAACAACGACGGACTCTCCAACAGTTCCATCAATACCATCGTTCAGGATTCGGACGGACTGCTTTGGTTGGGAACCTGGGATGGGCTGAATGCCTATAACGGTCGTGAATTCAAGGTGAACAAGCCCGATCCGGGTAATGCACAAACCATCAGCAACAACATTATACGTGAAATCGTAGAGGAGCAAAAGGACGTGCTTTGGATTGCTACCGACCGTGGTATCAATCGGTTGGACAAAAGGAAAAACACGTTCGAACGATTTTTTGTGGAGGCTGGCGATCAAAGAGTCTCCAATGAACACTCTTTTTTAATTGCCAAGAATAGTTCCAACGAAATCGTTGCATCCATTTATGAACGAGGCGTTTATTATTTCGATGCAAGCTCCCGCAAGTTTGTAAACCTGAACATTTCAGGTACCCTTCAGATCAAGAAGATCTTTTTCGATTTGGATGACAATTTGTGGATCTATACCGAAGAAAAAACACTCCTTAAGATTCTTTTCAAAAAAGGCGCGACCAAAACGCCTCAAATCAACCAGATGGTCGAGTTTTCGCATTTGAAGAATATCGAATCCGTTTTTTATCATTCCAACAACGAAATTTGGATGCAGGTTTCAGACGAGGGGATGTATTCTTACAAAATCTCGGAAGGTGTATTGACAGAACATACCCTTGGGGCTTCAAAAACCGGCATGATTCGGGCGATCGTTTTCAAAGATGGGTATCAATTATGGGGAACCGCCAATGGTCTTTATCTCTTCGATCCAAAATCCAAACAACTGGAAACGTTATTGCCCAATATTTCCGTTTTGTCGCTTTGCGCCGGAACCCAACAGATTATCTGGGTTGGTACGGATATGCAAGGCGTTTGGCAACTATCCCCTTCCACCGAAAAGATACGATCGTACACAGCCTCCACCATTCCTTCTTTTGCACGAAATGCCGTCCGTACTTTTTTTGAAGATCAGGATCATAGGCTTTGGGTGGGCACCAAGGGAGGCGGTATATTTACCTTTGCCAGCAAGGATGAATTTCCAACGACTGATTTTGAGAAAAATTTCACAACCCAGGATGGCTTATTGAATAATTCGGTTTTCACCATCGTGAAAGGTCAACGGAGTGAATACTGGATAGGCACCGACGGTCGGGGAGTGAATTATTACGACACAAAAACTAAAAAAATAAAAGCCCTTTATGTTGATGTCAAACTGCAGCGAAAGGTTAACTTGTCTTCGGTCTATTCCATTTTGCCAAGCGATGAAAATACCCTTTGGGTGGGGACAAGCGGTTACGGCATGTACCAATTGGTCATCGACCGAAGTACGAACCCCTATTCCATCAAATCGTTCAAGCAATACATCTACCAAAAGAATAACCCCTCATCACTGAGCAACAATATTGTTTATTCCATTATTCGGGATGATGCATCGCATTTGTGGATAGCCACCCGAGGCGGAGGGCTCAATCGGTTCAATACCAAGAGAGAACAGTTTCAAAACTTTCGGTTTTCATTGGATAATTCGGATTTTATAAGCAGTGACGACATCCTTTGTCTTTATAAGGATGCCAAAGGTTTTTTATGGGCTGGAACCAGCATGGGACTGAACAAGTTGTTGCGATTTGAAAACGATCGCCCGGTATTCATGCGTTTCACGGAAAAAGAAGGCATGCCCAACAATACCATCCACGGTATTCTCGAAGATAAGGATCATACCTTATGGCTAAGTACCAACAAAGGCATTGCCAACCTGGTTTTTGAACAGGGTGCCTACCGGATTATTCCCTACTTCAAAAAAGACGGATTACAAAACAATGAGTTTTCCGACGGTGCCTTTTATAAGAATTCGAATCAGTTTTATTTTGGCGGTATCAGAGGGTTCAATGTATTCAATCCACTCGAAATCACCCACAGCAACTACATGCCAACCTTATTGATGGATGCCTTTTTTCTGGAAAACAAAGAGACCAATCTTTCCGATCATGTACAATTAAAAAAGGCTGGTGAAACCTTGATTCTCGCCAATAAATACAAATCATTCAGTTTCAATTTCATCCCGCTCGACTACATTTCCGGTTCCAAATGCGAGATTTCCTATCTTTTGGAAGGGTACCAAAAAGACTGGATTCATCTTGGCACCTCAAATACCATCGTCTTTACCAATTTGCCGACTGGTCATTATGTATTGAAGGTTCGCTGCAGCAATGCTAATAAGATATGGAGCAAGAACCATTTTTCACTTCCTGTCATCATCAAACCACCATGGTGGGCCAGCACGTATGCATTGTTCTGTTATGCCTTCCTTCTTTTTTTGATTTTATATGGGCTTAAACGCTTCTTGAAATACCAGTATTCCGTTCGTCAGGATTTTAAGATGAAAGAGCTGGAGAAGCAGAAAACGGAGGAAATTCACCAAGCAAAACTAAGCTTTTTCACCAACATCGCCCACGAATTTTCCAACTCCATTACGCTTATTTACGGACCTTGTGAACAACTGCTACGAACACATCCGGCTGACAGCAATACCCGCAAATACATCAACATCATCAAATCGAATTCGGCGCGCATGCAGAATCTGATTCAACAAATGATTGAATTCAGAAAAGCGGAGACAGGGCATTTGAGGTTGGAAATTGAGCGAATCGATATTCCAGAATTGGTGAAATTCGTGGTGGACAATTTCGTTGAAATATTGGAAGAGAAGAAGATTCGTCTGTCATTGTACTTTTCTCCGGAAGTCTTGTTTTGGCAAACCGATCGAGACAGTGTCGAGAAAGTCGTTTTCAACCTGATTTCAAATGCGGTAAAATACACACCGGAAGAAGAAAAAATAGAGGTGCATGTCGAACTAAAAGGGCAGTTGCTTTTTATCCGCGTGACCAATACGGGAGTGGGCATCAAACCAGCCTTTCAGCAACAAATCTTCGACCGATTCGAAGTGTTGAATCGGTTCGAGATGCAAGTTTCCAAAGGATTCGAAACGCGCAACGGCATTGGTTTGGCCTTATGTAAAAGCATCGTGGAAGTATTGCACGGAAACATAGAAATTGTAAGCGATGGCGAAACATTCACCACGTTCTTGGTCAGTTTGCCTGAGCAAGCTCTTGAAGAATCTGTGGTTCTTAAAAAACCGAAGTCGAGCTTACAGGCCCTTGAAATAGATGGAGACAACAGTTTGACAGAAACCCTCAATCCAGTGCCCGATGCCGAAAAAGAGGGTTTGGTGTTGGTGATAGACGATGATAAAGAAATCAGAAACTTGCTCAACGATTTCTTATGTGTAAAATATGAGGTGGCAGAAGCGGCCAACGGACAGGAGGCCATCGAGATGATGCGCATCCGAATGCCCATGATTATCGTTTGTGACATCATCATGCCGATTATCAATGGTGTGCAGTTTGTTCAAATTATGAAATCACAAGAACTGACCCGCCATATCCCCATTGTTTTATTATCGTCCAAGAATTCCATCGATAGTCAAATCGAGGGATTGGAAGTGGGTGCGGATGCCTATTTGAACAAGCCCTTTCACCCTAGACATCTCGAAGCCATCATTGAAAGTTTGTTGCATCGGAACAAGGCGTTGCTGGAATACAGCGAATCGGTTTATGCCGCACTGGAGCAATACGAAGGCAAGTTCATCCACAAAGAGGATAAAAATCTCATGTTGCACATCACCAAAATCATACATGACCAAATTGACAATGAAGCCCTATCACTCGATTTCATTGCAAGCGAGGTGGTGCTCAGCAAAATGCAGCTCTATCGGAAAATCAAGGAAATCACTGGCCAAACCCCTACCGAATACATCCGTTCCATCCGTCTGAAACTAGCCGAAAAATTACTTAAAACGACCAGTAAGACCGTGCAGGAAATCATGTTCCATTGCGGTTTCAATAACAAAGCTTATTTTTATCGGGAATTTGCCAAAAAATACCATCTTACACCCAAAGAATTCAGAAATCTGAAATAAAGAAGCCATACTTGAGGTCTTTACCAGACAGCTAAAACGCTTATCAATAAGTGCTTTTAGCTGCTGAAGCCTTTAAAATAGGGGAGTGGTTACTTTCCGATGCAGGATCACAATGCCACCTTGAACATTTTTGATGCGGTTTTTACCAGATAAATGGATCCTTTGCGTACAGGTATGTAAATGCGGGTGCCCTGTGATTGTACTGTCGCCAGTTTTACTCCAATCAACGTATAGATATTGACGATTTCACCTTCCGGTGTTCCATCTACAATGATTTCAGACTGGGAAGTATAGACATTGATCTTGTTTTCGGTAACTGACTCTGCGGAATTGATTTGTTTTTCCTGGAAGGTTTGTATGTTGAAGCTGCTCCAGATTTGGTCCATTTTGTATGCTTCAACGGCACTTGCCTGGACATAGACAGCAGAAATCGGCGTGCTTTTAAAACAATTGCTTCCGAGAATTGGAGGTATTAGGCTCATGCAGTTGATCTCGGTAATCCTGCGGCACACATAGAAGGCTTCTTTGCCGATTTGGACGACATTTTCAGGAATGGTTAAAGAGCCTACAACTTTGTAACAGGCATAAAAAGCAGAGGCACCAATGGAAACCAACGATTTTGGAAGACTAAGGCTGGTAAGGCCGGTGCACTGGTAGAAAGCTTCCTGCCCTATGAATTTTACCCCTTCAGGAATGGTCATGGAAGTCAATTGGGCACATCCATAGAAAGCCATACCTCCAATGGAATAAATCGATTGGGGGAAAATAAAAGTGCTAATGCCTTTGCCAGACCATTTGGATACATCGAAAAATGCAAAATCTGGAATGGCATTTCCGATCACAGTTGTCCCACTTAGATCCAATAATTTCATATGGCTTGTGTTCTTTAAGTCTATGAAGTCATCGGCATTGATGGTGCCAGTCACAACCAAGGAGGTCAAATAGTACAGGTCAGTCTGGGTCAGCAATTCGGATAAACTGCCGGGAGTGACGTTCCATAGTTTCACGGCCAGATCCTTGGCTTGTTGCCTGAACGCAATAGTACGGACTTTTGAACCTGTCTTTATCATGGCAACGGCTGTACGCGCAGTATCGTCTGGATTGACTTCCGGTCTGAAACGAATAGTGTCTTTTCCTGTACCCGATCCGTGGTTAAATAGAAGCCAGCTCTGGGACGGAGTGACGGACCAGGATTCATTGGATTCGACCACATATTCATACTCATTCATGGAATTCAACAGAATCAAGGTGTCATAGGGCAGGAATATAGGGTCCGGACATTTGGCAGCCTGAATCACTTGAATTAGTCGTAACTGATCATATTCGCCCAGGATTTTGATGATTGCCTGACGTTCATAGGGGTCTGTATTTGCATAGGCTCTAAATCGAATGGTGTCATTGTTGCCTGTATACACAGTGTCCGGCTGAACATTCAACCAGTAATCATCGGAAGCAGCCCACCAATGAATGTTGGAGGTGACAGTAGTAAATGCAAAACTGCCTTCTTCGCAAGCCAATGATAAGACTGTATCGACCGGAGTCAGGATAAAAGGTTTCTGCTCCTGGTTGATGATGATGGTCTGATTTTGGGTGCCAGTAGCTGATACGGATACACTTGCCTGACGAGTCGTGAAATCTGGATTATCCTCGGTCGTGATAAAGGAAAGGCTGTCGTTGCCATAGCCGGAAGAAGGGCTAACCTGAATCCAGGTTTCGCCAGATGTCACTGTCCAGAAAGTGTTCGAGTACACCGCACAGGAATTGACGGCTCCGCTATATGGACCAATGTCAAGCATTTTGCTGCTTACGGACAAAGTGGTATCTCCAGCCTGAAAAATAAGCATTGTCTGGTCTTTTATTCCCAATACTTTAAATGTTAAAGTGGCAGTTCGTGGTGTGGTTGTGGGATTGCTTGCCATAATAAAGGTGATGGTATCGTTCCCTGAACCTGAAACCGGGCTGAGGATCAACCATGTTTGGTCCGATTCCGCTGTCCACTTTCTGTTGCATTTCACTTGCAGACTGGAGTCGTTGTCCAGCTTTTGAAGCTCCAAAAAAGGAATTTCTTCAAATGTAACTAGGAGTATGGCATTGGTGACAACCGGGGGTGTGGAATATCGGTTGTTTACAATCTGTGATTTGACGTCGGTACCATTATAGGTAAGCGTGGCAATTTGATAAGCCGAATCGGGAGTAATGGTGAAAGTCCTTGAAGAATCAAGAGCCACAGACAAGATAGTGTCTTTTGGCAAAGTCATGTCCTTTATACTTACTTTGCCGCCATCTCCAACCTGTACGGTAATATAAAGACTGTCAACGGCTTGTGTGACAATTGTGTCAACTGCCTGTGCATTTGAAAAAAAGGTAAAAAACAAACTCGCAAAAAACAACAGCGTTTTTTTCATGGTAAGGTTGCCTAATAAAAATGCAAGGGCACTAATGATTAAAAAACTAGAGGTACAAAACGTTCCAAAAATACAATATTGTTTTTGAAGTTGATAATATATATTAATTATATTTACAATTATTTTATCATAGCACTATCCTGATAGTTCATCAAATAATAGCTAAATATATACAATAGTGCAAGAATTCTGCTACAAAAGGTATGACAAAGGCATAACAAAAACAGCTAAAACGCTTATTAATAAGTGCTTTTAGCTGCAAAAGCCTTTAAAATAGGGGAGGGGTTACTTTCCGATGCAGAAATTCTTAAAGATATTCTGCAAAACTTCGTCGTTGGTGATCAGGCCGGTGATTTGACCCAAATAGTGAAGACACTCGCGAAGGTCTTGCGATAGGAAGTCTCCCGATTGATTGTTCTCTAGGCCGTCCTGCACGCGAAGTATCGCCTCGTGCGCAAGGGAAAGCGCTTCGAAGTGGCGTAGGTTGGTCACCACCACATCCTGCTTTTCCATTTCAGGCAAGCCTGCTATCTCCAGCAACTTTGCACGCAAGTGGTCGATGTTCTCGTTTTTCTTGGCAGAAAGGTGGATGCGCGTTTGAGAATAATGGCGGAAAAGGTCGTTCAACACAAGCTGCTCATCCTTAGATAGTTTATCCGACTTGTTGAAAACAACCAACAGGTTCTTGCCTTCAGTACGGGGAATGATCTTGTCGGCCATCCACTCAATGTGTTCTGAGACGCTTGTGGAATCGATGATCCAAAGGATAATAGAGGCCTGTTCGATTTTTTGGTAGGTGCGTTCGATGCCGAGTTTCTCGATTTCGTCGTTTGTTTTTCGGAGACCGGCGGTGTCGATGAAACGGAAGGTGATGCCGCTGATGGTCACGGTGTCTTCGATGAAGTCGCGGGTGGTGCCGTGGATGTTGGAAACGATGGCTTTTTCTTCGTTGAGCAGGATGTTGAGCAGGGTGGACTTTCCGGCGTTGGTTTCGCCCACGATGGCTACGGGAATGCCGTTTTTAATGGCGTTGCCGAGTTTGAAGGATTCCATGAGGCGGGCCAGGTGCTGTTCCATGGAGTCGGCGAGGGTTCGGAGGTCCTTTCGGTCCGCGAATTCCACCTGTTCTTCGCTGAAATCGAGTTCCAGTTCAATCATGGTTACGAAATGCAACAGGTTGCCGCGCAGGCCTTCGAGTTCTTTGGAGAAACCGCCACGCATCTGCTGCAAGGCCAGTTTGTGGCTGGCGGCTGAAGTTGATGCAATGAGGTCGGCGATGGCTTCGGCCTGGGAAAGGTCCATTTTTCCGTTCAGGAATGCGCGTTGGGAAAACTCGCCGGGTTGTGCCATGCGACAGCCGTTTTTGAGCAGCACCTGGATGATGCGTTGCTGCACGAAGACCGAGCCGTGGCAGGAAATTTCGACGGTGTCTTCACCCGTAAAGGAAGTCGGATTGCGGAAAACGGAAGCCAGCACATCATCGACCAAAATGCCATCTGTCAGAATGCTGCCGTACAAAATCGTATGCGTCGGAGCATCCGACAAACGCTTTGATGAAGCAGCTTTGAAAACCCCGTCGCAAATAGGGAAAGCTTGAGGCCCGGATACCCGGATCACGGCGATGGCACCCATTCCTGGGGCAGTGGCGATGGCGCAGATGGTTTCGTTTTTCATACGAACATGATTTTTAGTTTAAGGACGTATGCAACTCGCATGTCAAATGTTCACAAACTTGGACGCTTATTACAACATGCTTGTTTAATCTTATAGCCGTTCCAATACTGTTTCAATCAATACTTCCATGGCCTGATGGTAATTCGGAGTGACCTCCTTGGCCAAGCGGTTGGCAATGACTACACAAACGGTCATGGCATTGTGTCCGAGCAGGGCGGAAAGGCCGGCTACGGCTGAACTCTCCATTTCATAATTCGTGATGCGAAATCCTTGATAGGAAAAGCTTTCCAGCAACGCATTCATGTCGGGTTTGGCCAACGGAATACGCAATTCCCGGCCTTGCGGTCCATAAAACCCATTGGCTGAAATCGTTACGCCACGCTTCATATCGTCACGGCCGATGCGCTCAATAAGCTCGGAAGAAGCCGAAATCACGTATGGATGCCCCAGCGAATCTGTCCAATTCATCTGTGAACGGAACGCAGCTTCAAACGACAAATCACAAACCTCATCCCGGCCCGCATAGAAATTCAGCAAGCCGTCAAACCCAATGGACTTCTCGGAAATGAGAAAAGTCCCTGGAATCAAGTCCGGCTGCATGCCCCCGCACGTACCGATCCGAATAAGGGTCAGTACGGTTTTGACAGGCTTTTCCGTACGTGTTTTCAAGTCCACATTGACCAGCACATCCAATTCGTTCAGCACGATATCGATGTTATCAGTTCCGATGCCGGTGCCCACTACAGAAATGCGCTTGCCCTTATATTGGCCGGTCACCGTCACGAATTCGCGGTTGGCAATGCGAAATTCAACATCCGACAAAAGAGCCGCAATCATGTCCACACGGCCAGGATCGCCCACCAACAGGATGGTTTCAGCAATTTGCCCAGGAAGTAAATGCAGATGGAAAACGCTTCCATCTGCATTTAAAATAAGTTCAGAATCTGGAAAAGACTTCATTTTATAGTTTCGAGTCGTTTTTGTTTCCGGGTTTGGCGATGCTGTCACGCATGTTGGTGTCAGCGTCAATGTTTTTGATCTTGTAATAATCCATAATGCCTAGGTTGCCACTGCGGAATGCTTCAGCCATTGCCATTGGAATCAAGGCTTCAGCTTCAATCACCTTAGCACGGGCTTCCTGAGCCTTGGCTTTCATTTCCTGTTCCAGGGCGACGGCCATGGCGCGGCGTTCTTCGGCTTTGGCCTGAGCTATATTTTTGTCAGCATTGGCCTGGTCCATCTGCAGTTCGGCACCGATGTTCTTACCCACGTCGATGTCTGCGATGTCGATGGAAAGAATTTCAAAAGCAGTACCGGCGTCAAGGCCTTTTTTGAGAACTACTTTGGAAATCGAATCTGGGTTTTCCAGCACTGATTTGTGCGATTCAGCAGAACCGATGGCAGAAACGATGCCTTCACCTACACGAGCCAGGATGGTTTCTTCGCCGGCACCACCCACCAGTTGGCGGATGTTGGCACGAACGGTTACACGAGCAGTGGTGATGAGCTGGATGCCATTGATGGCCATGGCGGATACTCGGGGCGTATCGATGATTTTCGGGTTTACGGACATCTGCACGGCTTCGAAAACGTCGCGGCCGGCAAGGTCAATGGCGGTGGCCATCTTGAAGTCCAGTTCGATGTTGGCTTTGGAGGCTGAAACCATGGCATGGATGACCCGTTCTACATGACCGCCTGCCAAGTAGTGGGCTTCCAGTTCGTCGCGTTTCAGTTCGGTCAGACCAGCCTTATGACCAAGAATCATGGCACTGACGATGACCTGCGGCGGTACCTTTCGGATGCGCATCAGAAACAGTTGGATCAACGAGATGTTGACGCCCGAAACCTTGGCCGAAAGCCAGAGGAAAAAAGGCACGTAGTAGAAAAACAGAATGACCAGTACGACGACCAGTACAATAAGAATGGTGGGTAAGAGATTTGCGAGATCCATACGTTTAAGATTTAAATGATGATGCTTGAACTTTTCGAACCAGAACATTGTAAGTCCCGACCTCAATGATCTGAATCGGTGTATTTTGATCGATCATTTCGTTTTCGGAACGACCTTCGATTGTTTTTCCGTTTACTAAGATTCTTCCGATGGGTCCCAAACGGGAAATGGTTACCCCCGTATCACCGGGCTGTACGTCCAACCCTTTGAAGGGTTCGGTCTTAGAGTTGATTTCCGATTTCAGAGCCATCTTGTCCAGTGTTTTGGAGCGGAAAAACCAATAGAGGACAGCGCCAAGGAATACCATGGAACCTGCAAAGATCCAGGTTCCGGTAACAGGACCGAGCTTTGTATAAGCCAGCACGATGCCGATTATCAGAAAAATAAGACTGGCTATACCTGCTACAGAAATGCCGGGAATCAAAAAGACTTCCACAATCATGAAGAAAATTCCCAGAACGATCAGGCCGATGATTAAGACTAAATCCATGGTTAGGGTATTTTTTGGAAAGGTAAGAATTATTTCAATCGCTTTGTCAATTCTTTGTTTCGAATTTGCATTTCCAGTTGAGGTAGGCTTTTTTTAAGGTTCAGCATCTCGGTTTCCAGTTTTAGGATGTCGACGGTGAGGCGTACCTGCTCTTCCGGGGCAGAATTCAGGTATTCTTCCCGCATCTTTCCCAGCAGGACACTGCCCACGTTCAGACGGCTGCTTTCGTCGCGGAACGTACGGAACAGAGCCCTTGCTTCATCAGATTGGAAGTCGGCTTCGCGTTTGCAGCTGAATTCATCGTTGAGGATGAACACCATACCTTGGTCGTTGTTGGGGTTCAAGAGGACTGGCTTATCGGGTTGGCGCATCAATGAATCCACATTTTTTTCGGCCCAGGTAGCCTTGATCGATTTGATGTCGGCCAGATCGCGCAATTCCTTCAGGCTTTTATTCTGAACGAACAGGGTGGTGGTGTTGGGTAAGAAGGTGTAAATAGCCACATAGCCTCTCGGTTGGTTCCTGTCGGTGGCCAAGTATCCACGGTTGCTGAATTCATCAATGATCAGGAAATAATCGTTATCCTTCGAATTGAACGGCATGTTTAGATGGTCGGGCGTCAAATAGGTGCCATTTTGGCTTAATCTGGTTACATATAGGTCGAAACCACCCAATCCACCTAGCCGTCTGGAGGCGAAGTACAAGGTTGTCCCATCCGAAAGGTAGAACGGATTGATTTCGTCCGAAACGGAATTGATGATATCGGATAAGGGCTCTTCGTTATCCCAGTCATCCATCAGACGGTGTCTTGCAACAATGTCGTATCCCTTGCCGGTAATCAGATTTCCATAATACGCTCTGTCATTTTTTTGAGGCAAGTATGCGGCACCGTTTGACATTGAATTCGGAAAGTTTGGTCTGGCCGAAACAAAGGAACCGGCATCCGGAGAAATCTTAATGCCATTGTACATGACTCCTTTCAATACGATGACACTGTCTATGAAGCAAATATCCTCTACTTTCTGGAGATTGCCCAAGTTTAACTCAATCAATTTTTTTAGATCCAGCGCTTCATCTTTGCGAACATCCTCCAAATTTGGATTGGAAAGGTAACGAGTGATGACCAATATTGCTGAATCCGGTTCAGCCTTATTCAACAAATATTTCGCGATGTATAAATCGGCATCCGGAATGCCCTTGCTTGCTGCAAACTGAAGATAGGGAAGGGCTGCGTCCACTTTGCCAGTCTCAAACATACAGGCACCCAGCCACATGTTGAGACTGGGATCTTTAGTATTGTATCGGAGTTGATTTTTAAAAACCGGCAAAGCTTTCTGGAATTCCTTCTGTAAATACCATGTTTTGGCCTGATTCAATGTTTGAGCACCCAGACCCCCGATAAGGACCAGGATGAAAAGGCTCACAATCAAACCCTTCCGTTTCATCTTAGTTGATGAATTCAAAGCCGGTGTAAGGCACCAATGCTTTGGGAATGCGGATGCCTTCCGGGGTTTGGTTGTTTTCCAGCAGGGCTGCCACAATACGCGGCAAGGCCAAAGCACTACCGTTCAGGGTATGGCAAAGCTGGGGTTTGGTGGTGTCACTCTTGTAGCGGCACTTCAAACGGTTGGCCTGATAGCTTTCAAAATTGGAAACCGAGCTCACTTCCAACCAGCGTTTCTGAGCAGCCGAATAGACTTCAAAGTCGAAGGTGAGGGCAGAAGTGAAACTCATGTCCCCACCGCAAAGGCGAAGGATGCGCCAAGGCAGTTCGAGCTTGTCAACCAGGGACTGCACGTAATTCACCATTTCAGTCAGGGACTCGTAGGAATGCTCCGGTTTGTCGATGCGGACGATTTCCACCTTGTCGAACTGGTGCAAACGGTTCAGTCCACGCACGTCTTTTCCGTAGGAACCGGCCTCGCGGCGGAAGCAGGCGGAATAGGCCGTATTCATGATGGGGAGGTCCTTTTCGTTCAGGATCACATCCCGGTAAATGTTGGTGACAGGCACTTCTGCAGTAGGAATCAAGTACAGATCGTCCTGATCGTCGTGGTACATCTGACCTTCCTTGTCGGGCAACTGACCGGTTCCGAAGCCGGAAGCGGCGTTCACCAAATAAGGCGGTTGGATTTCCAGATAACCGGCGTCACGGGCGCAGTCCAGGAAAAAGTTGATGAGCGCGCGCTGCAAGCGGGCACCTTTGCCCTTGTAAACGGGGAATCCCGCACCGGCGATTTTTACACCCAGCTCAAAGTCGATGAGGTCGTACTTTTTTGCCAACTCCCAGTGGGGTAGGGCTTCTTCGGCCATTTCAGGCATAACTCCGCCGGTGCGTTCAATGACATTGTCTTCGGCGTGCATACCAGCGGGCACACTTTCGTGCGGCAGGTTTGGAATCTGTACCAACAAGTATTGAAGGCATTCTTCGGCATTTTTCAAGGTAGCTTCCAGCCCTCTGTTTTCATCTTTGATATCGGAAGTCTGCTGGCGGGCGGATTCAGCCGCCTCTTTTTTGCCTTCCTTCATTAGCATGCCGATGGATTTGGACAATTGGTTGAGTTCGGACAGGGATTGGTCCAGTTTGGCTTGGGTATTGCGGCGGCGAAGGTCGAGTTCGAGCACTTCATCGATAAATCCGGGATTCTTAAAGCCTTTTTTGGCGAGACCAGCCCGAACGACTTCTTTGTTGTCAGCGATAAATTTGAGGGTCAGCATAATGTATTTTCCGTTAGAATGGAAATGCAAATGTACGTCCAAAACGCTGAAATCGCAACAGCAAAAAAATGAAGAATGTCAAATAAATAAGCTTTTTTATCAACTTTGAAACCTCTCAAACAACGTAAATCCGTACATTCGCACCCACTTTAAGAACGTATACATACCTTATATTACATGAAAATCAAGAAAATTCTACTCTTTTCCCTTTTGCTGAGTCTTTTTCAACCCATGCTTGCCCAGCGCAAGTTCCAAGATCTGGACCGTGGCGTCGTTGCCTCCAACAATGGATCGACGATGCTCATTACCTGGCGCTTTTTGGCTTCGGACCCGGAATCTGTGAAATTCAACGTCTATTGCAGTCCTGCAGGAACAGGCAGTTATACGCTGTTGAACACCAGTGGTCCTCTTGCCGGTACCAACTATTCCACCACGACCACCAGCGTGCCCAACAACAGTTTATTGGCTGTGGCACCAGTTGTTAACGGTGTGGAGGGAACCAAGGGTTTGCCGTTCAAATTTATCAATCGCAGCTACCGCAGTGTGTATCTGGATATCAAGTACAGCAATTTCCTTCCCTGGTCCGATTATGTGACCAAATTCATCTGGCCTGCCGACCTGGATGGTGACGGCGAATATGATTTTGTCGTGGACAGACTTTCCATCACAGGTGGAACACCCAAGATCGAAGGCTATCTCCGTACCGGTGAAAAGCTCTGGTCCATCGATATGGGCCCGAATGTGAACATCTGCCAGGGGCATGACGACATGGTGCTCGCTTACGACATGAACTGTGACGGCAAGGCTGAAGTCGTGATCAAGAGTTCAGACGGTACCCGTTTCTGGGACAAAGCGACCGAAAGCTGGGGAAAATACCTGAAGAATTCCCCCAACGGTGATACCGACAACGACGGCATTATCGATTATACCGCACAATCGGTTAAAAACGAGCCCCAGTACATCACCTGTGTAAACGGGATGACCGGTGCCGAAATGAACACGATTGAAATGCCCTACGCGGCAACTTCCGTGAACACCTACACCCGTACCAATAAAGCGTCCTACATGTATGGCGAAAGCAGTTTGACCGGCCACATGGGCATCGCCTATCAGGATGGCGTGCATCCCAGTGTGGTGATGGAATATAAATGCCGGTCAACAGGCGGAACCCATTATTATTATGTGACTGCTTGGGGCTATAAATTCGTAAACGGCCAGGCTACTACCTGGGAACAAAAATATACCTGGAACCGCGATAACCAGTGGGCCGCGGAATTCCACCACATCCGCGTCGGTGATGTTGACCTGGACGGCAAGGACGAAATGCTGGAGGGCGGTTACACCCTTGATGACAACGGTAGTTTGCTTTTCAGCGCCAACATTTCACACGGTGACCGATTCCGTACGGGTGACATCAATCCCGACCGACCAGGACTGGAAACCTTTGCCATTCAGCAAAATGCAAGCGATATGCTGGGGCAGATCCTGTACGATGCCAGAACCGGTTCAGCCATTAAGAAATGGTACCTAGCTGGCGTTGGAGACGTTGGCCGCGGCGAATGCATGGACATCGACAAAAACTACAAAGGCTATGAAATGTGGTCCACCATGGGCAATATATACAATTGCAAGGGCGATGCCATCTATGTTGGCGGCGTGGACATGCCCAAGGAAGGCATGTGGTGGGATGGTGAACTCGACCGCGAAATCCTCGATGCCAAGGACGGTAACGGAGCCAATGCCATGATCACCAAATATGCAGGCAACGGTTCCTATCAAAACAACCGCCTGATTCAATTTGCCTCTATGATGAATTGGTCGATCATGGCCGAATACGGCTGTCGTCCCGCTTTCTTCGGAGATATTGCAGGTGACTGGCGTGAAGAAGTGATCTTGCGCAAAATATATTATGTAAACGCAACCACCTCTGGTTGTGACGGCTTCTATGCCTTTACCACCGATTATCCCACAGATGTCAGACTCTATTGCCTGATGCAGAATGCTGCCTACCGCGGTCAGACCACCACCAAAGGCTATTATCAGTCTGCATTCCCAGATTATTACCTGGGTTATGATATGCCGCAACCGCCGCTTCCTCCGTTCATCAAGACCGACCTTGTATGGCGGACAGGAACCACTTGGAGCAGTACTGACAACGCATTCACCGGTTATGATGAAAGCACCGCCCAACCCTTTGTGGACGGGAAAAGTGTCATGTTCGACATTTCAGGAGTGCGTTCCGATACGGTACGTCTGAGTGGTACGCTACAACCTTCCGTGGTCTATGCACAAACTCCGCTGAGTTGCAATTACACCTTTGGTGGCAACGGCGTCCTGGCAGGCAGCATGGATTTGTGGAAATCTCAAAATGGCCGGTTGGTCGTGAACGGATCCCATACCTACACCGGAAAAACCATCATTTCCGAAGGTGTACTGGAACTGAACGGCAGCTTGGTGAGCATTCCGGAAATCCGCGCTAAAGGCACACTGGCCGGAAACCCGGTCCTGATGAATGGCCTCACCGTCCAACCCGGACTCAATTATGAAGGTGGAAGACTTTCTCCGGGCAACAGCGCCAAGCCCTTTGGCAAAATCACGGTGAACGGCAATTTCCGCTTGCCTGGAAGCGCTTATCTGGAAATGAATCTTCAAACCAAAGGCAGCTTGGCAACCGATACGGTGATCAAGATGGACACCCTGCAAATCAACGGCGATCTGACAGTGAGTGGTATGAATTATCTGAATATCAAGCCTTCAGAAGAAAAACCTTTTGCAGGTGAATACTCATTGGTTCGATGGACTGGCACCTTGACCGGCGATTCTTCCAATTTCATAGTGATGGGTTTGAAGGGCATGTCCACCGCTCTAAAGGTTCGTAACAACACCTTGATTTTGGTTGTAAAAGGCCAAAGGGCTCCGCAAACAGGGGTGGTCTGGGCAGGTACGACTTCTGCCACCTGGGATTTCAATACCGAAAATTTCCAGATCGGTGCTGATGCCACTCCATTTGTAAATGGTGATCAACTCCTTTTCAACGATGAATCCTCCACGAAAACCATCACGATGACCGATTATATGTCGCCCGCATCCATTACGGTTGACAACAGTTTGGGAGATTATACCTTCAAAGGCGAAACCGGTATCAGTGGAACAGGCGGTATTACCAAAACAGGAACTTCTGCCCTGATTCTGACCACGGCGAAAAGCGATTACACAGGTGCCACCATCGTGAATGGCGGTACGTTGGAAGTCTCTGCGCTGGCTGATGGCGGTCTGCCCAGTTCCATCGGTGCAGCAGGTGTTTCGGCTTCTAATCTGGTGATCAACAATGCCACACTGCGGGTTAATAATGTCAATACTGCGACCAATCGTGGATTGACGTTAAGTGGTGAAGCCACGATTAATATTTCCCTCAGCAACAGCTTTGCGGTGATGAAAGGTGCCATTGCCGGTACCGGAAAACTCATTAAGACTGGCGTGGGGCAACTCAGTGTCACCAACGCCGGTCCGACCACCTATTCGGGCGGAACACTGATTAAAGCCGGAACAATCGCCATGGGTACTTACAACACCACGTTCGGTGTATTGGGTTCAGCGCTTGAAATGCAAGGTTCAGCGGCAGTATCCATTTTTAACAACAACAGTACCAGCCAGGTTCCTGTTTTTAATTATGCCGTAAACGTAGCAGCTGGTGCCAATGCCAAGATTTGGGCTGGTCAGCGCTGTAAAATTGCGGGAACGTTGATCGGATCGGGTGCGCTGACGATCAATGTGCCTTACGTCCGCTGTGACTTGACTGGCAATTGGTCTGCATTCACAGGCTCCTTGTATATCACGGGTTCGCAATTCCGATTGAGCAATTCCAACGGTCTGGGCAATGCCTCCGTCACGCTGGGTGACAATCTGACCTACGGACATTTTGCAGAAGGGTCAGGTACAGCTCTGAATCTGACATCCAGCATTGGTTCGTTGGCAGGATCGGCGACTTCTTCCATTTACTCCGGAACTTACAACATCGGTGGCAACAATAAAACGGCAACCTTCAGCGGAATCATTTCAGCCGGTGTCACCGTCAATAAATATGGGACAGGTACATGGACGTTGACGAATGCGAATCTGAATACTTCGACAACGACCGTATTTGCGGGAACGCTGACCATTGCCAATACGACCGGAAGCGCCACGGGTACTGGTACTGTGCTAGTCAAAAGCGGTGCTATCCTGAATGGGACAGGTCGGATTGGAGGAGGCGTGACCCTGGAATCCGGAGCTACGCTGAACGGAAATCCCACGATCGGCGGAGCAGTGACGGTTCGAACTGGAGCCAATCTGGAACCCGGTACACCACCCACAGCTTTGGCCAAGACCATCACCATCAACAACGCACTGACGCTACAGACTCGATGCAACGTCACGATGAAAATCCTGGGCGGTGTATCAGCAACTTGTGACAAACTGGTGATGAGCGGTGCTTTCAACCCCGGCGGAAATCTAACCGTAAGCCGTCCTTCACAACTGATGATCTCGGATGGATACACTTTCCCGTTGTTCACCGCAGCATCCATCGGAACTACCCGATTCGATTCAATTTCGCTGCCTGATTTGGGCGCTACGATGTACTGGGATACCACCATGCTGTACACCAACGGATCCATCACAGCCAAAAATCTAACATCGATAAAGGAAACCAGCAACAATGGATTCAAGGTTTCTTCTACCTTGGTTGACAACGACTGCCAGGTTGAGACCGGAGATTTTTCGGGAACGGCAACCCTGCAAATACTAGATGCAAAGGGTGTCAAGCTTCAGGAAACCCAGGTGCCGGCGAATTCGTCCGTCCACCTGAACGTGACGGGTTATGCGCCAGGCATTTATTTCCTGCGATTGAAAAAGGAACAGGGAACCGATGTTCAACAGATCATAAAAAAATCCTTTTAAGAATACGAATACATTATTTTACCTATTTTTGCGTCGCACGCCACCATCGGGGCTGCGACGCTTTTCCTTAAAAACCTGACCAAATCCATGAAAACGAGGTATTACTTTCTCATTCTTTTCTGCATCAGTCTGTTGCAATTCTCTTACGCCGCTCAGCGCACCCTATACAATTTCAATCCGGACTGGAAACTGAACATCGGAGACGATTCACTTGCCAGAAATCCGCAATATGACGATGCCAAATGGAAATCGGTCAATTTGCCTTACGCATTCAATGGCTCCGAAGCATTCAAGCTTTCCATCGAAAAACTGACGGATACCGTGGTTTGGTACCGCAAGACTTTTTATTTGCCGACCGATTTGAAGGGCGGCAAGGTTTTCATTGAATTTGAAGGTGCCCGACAGGCTGCAGAAGTATGGGTAAACGGGAAAAAATTGGGTTTGTTTGAAAATGGCATCAATGCTTTTGGTTTGGATCTGACAGGTTTCGTTCAGTTTGGACCCAAAAAAGTCAATGTCATTGCCGTACGGGTGGACAACAACTGGAAATACAAGGAACGGTCCACCGGTTCAGCCTTTCAATGGAACGACAGCAACTTTAACGCCAACTACGGTGGACTTCCCAAGAACGTCTGGCTACATGCCACCGGTTCATTGTATCAGACATTACCTTTATACAACAGTCTGGGAACCAAAGGAATATACATTTATGCGGATAATTACGACATCCGCGGTAAGCGTTGCATGTTGCATGTGGAATCCGAAGTTCGGAACGAAAGCAAGAAATCCAGAACCCTTCGACTCAACGTCGTGGTCAGGGACAAGGATGCACTCATGGTTCGTGAATTCATTTCAGACGAACAAACGCTGCAACCTGGTGAAACGAAAGTCATCAGATGTTTCGCAACGCTTAAGAGCGTGAATTTCTGGAGTTGGGGCTACGGTTATTTATACGAAGTGACTACCGCGCTCGTAGAAGGAAAAAAAGTCATTGATTTGGTAAAAACCACTACTGGTTTCCGCAAGACTGAATTCGCCAACGGCATGTTCAAACTTAACGACAGGGTGCTCCAAATCCATGGCTATGCGCAGAGAACCACCAACGAATGGCCTGGTGTCGGCATTTCCGTACCAGCCTGGCTTAGTGATTACAGCAACGGTCTGATGGTGGAAAGCAATGGCAATCTGGTACGTTGGATGCACATCACCCCTTGGAAACAGGATGTGGAATCATGCGACCGAGTTGGATTGCTTGAGGCCATGCCTGCCGGTGATTCCGAAAAAGACGTGGAAGGACGCCGCTGGGAACATCGGACCGCCGCCATGCGCGATGCCATCGTTTACAACCGGAACAACCCCAGCATCATTTTCTACGAATCTGGGAACACTGGAGTCAGTGAGGAGCACATGAAAGAGATGAAAGACCTTCGCGATACCTTCGACACTCATGGCGGCCGTGCCATCGGTAGTCGTGAAATGCTGGACAGCAAGGTTGCCGAATACGGCGGTGAAATGCTTTACATCAATAAAAGTGCTCAACTGCCTGTTTGGGCCATGGAATATTCCCGCGATGAGGCTTTGCGCAAATATTGGGACGATGCTTCCTATCCCAACCATCAGGAAGGGGAGGGGCCGCTCTACCGAAATGCGGATGCATCGTCCTACAACCACAATCAGGACATGTTTGCCCTCGAGGCCGTTACCCGCTGGTACGATTACTGGCGTGAACGTCCGGGTACCGGCAAGCGCGTCAGCTCCGGCGGCGTCAGCATTATTTTCTCCGATTCCAACACCCATTACCGCGGTGCAGAAAACTACCGCAGAAGCGGCAAGGTCGATGCCATGCGTATTAAAAAGGACGCCTGGTGGGCCCATTATGTGATGTGGGACGGCTGGGTGGACATCGAAAATCCGCACACGCATATTGTCGGGCATTGGAATTACGACTTCGGCCAGAAAAAGAACGTCTATGTGGTTTCCACTGGTGATAAGGTAGAGCTTTTCCTAAATAATCACAGCCTCGGTTTCGGTATGCAAAGCAGCCGATTCTGGTTTACCTTTCCGAATATCTCCTTTTCTGCAGGCGAACTCAAGGCAGTCAGCTACGATGCTGACAACAATGTGTTGAGTCAGGATACCATGCGCACGGTAGGTGCATCCAAATCCCTCCGGTTGAATATCCTACAGAGCCCGGTCGGTTTTCACGCCGATGGCGCCGATATGATACTGGCTGAAGTGGAAGTCGTGGATGCCAACGGTTTACGTTGCCCCCTGGCCAACGACATGATCCAATTCGATGTAAAAGGACCGATAGAATTCATTGGTGGTATCGCACAGGGTCCGGACAACTATTCGGGTTCCAAGATTTTGCCCGTTGAATGCGGTGTAAACCGTGTACTGCTTCGTTCAACCCGTCAGCCCGGAAGTGTCCGTATTTCGGTTATTTCTGGCAATTTGCGTATGGACAGTGTTTCGATTGCTGTACAACCGGTCCAAGTGGTGAAAGGTTTATCTTCCTGGATACCTTCGGCAAATCTGCCGGTTCGTCTCGAACGTGGGGCAACACCAACCACCTCCTCCTATGTGGTCAGCCGCATTCCGATTTCCGTCTTGGATATAACCGCTGGTGCCAATCAGAAGGAAGCTATCTTCAGCATTGACGACAATGAACGTACCGAATGGCGGAACAGCAGTGTTCGCTCGTCCGCCTGGATCAAATACAACCTGGCGCGTGCTACACAACTTTCCGAAATTTGCATGAAACTCACCGGCTGGAGAACCCGTTCCTATCAAATCCGCATCTTATCTCAGGATAATACCGTTCTCTGGGAAGGACAAACACCCCAAAGCCTCGGTTACATCACCTTACCAATGAAAAAAAGAGTAACAACCGAATCCGTTCGGGTGGAACTGCTTGGTGCAGGTACGGAAAAAGATCCCTTTGGTTCCATTGTCGAAGTGGAAGCGGGTAAAAACCTCGACTTGTTTGATAAGAACAATCCCGGTAAATCCGATCCAAAAGATGAATTGCGCATCGTGGAGATTGAATTCTACGAAGCGGCACAATAAATTAAAACGTCCCAACCATGAAACGTATTACCTCCAGCCTCCTGTTGATCGTCCTTTCGTTGATGATCTGCACATCCCTTTCAGCCCAAAAGGCAGCTGATCAATGGACCAAAAAAACAGCCACCAAATGGTTCAATAAAGGAGCGTGGGCAGGATCCATGACCTTGAAAGCAGACCAGTCCGTCAATGTGGTCGATTTTGCCCGTCAATACCATCAGAACAAAGCTGCCTGGGATCTGGTCTTCGATTGGCTGGCCAAGAATGACCCTGCCACTTTTCCGGTAGGCAAGTATATCTTGGATAGCGTCAATGTCTCGCTGACCATCACCGATGCACCTTCCGTCCGTCCGTTTGAACAGACCAAGTGGGAAGCGCATTGTCAAAAGGTTGATTTGCAGTATATTGCCCGCGGTGCCGAAAAAATGGGCATCACACCGGTGGCTGGTAGCAAAGTTATTCAGCAATACGATTCTAAGAAGGACGTCGGTTTCTACCAACCCAACGAAAAGAAAGCCAAATACGTGGTAGCAAAACCGGGCACGTTCCTGCTTTTCTTCCCATCTGACGCTCATCGCCCGAATATTCAGGTGGAAGGCTGCGATACAGTTCGCAAGATCGTGTTCAAAGTTCGGGTTGTTTCCAACTAATTTTTTTCTATGGATGCAGTTTCGACACCCATTCTCGGCAGCAAACGCATTGATGTCGTCGATTTCTTGCGTGGCTATGCCATCATGAGCATTCTATTGCTTCACAACCTCGAACATTTCGATTTCATCTATACTCCATCGTCTATTCCGGCATGGCGTGCTGCAGTTGATGGTACTATTTGGGCTTTTTTTGATTTTATGGTGGCCGGCAAATCATACGCCATTTTCGCACTACTTTTCGGTTTCACGTTTTGGCTGATGGACAAAAAGCAAGCGGATCTAGGCAAGGATTTCAGAACACGTTTTCTCTGGCGAATGCTTCTTTTACTGGGCTTCGGTCTCATCAACTCGTTGTTTTACGAAGGAGACATCCTTTCCATGTATGCCCTGCTTGGGTTTACCTTGGTGCTGGTTGCCCGATTCAGTGACCGGACCGTGCTGATCATTGCTGTCATCATGCTCTTGCAACCGCTAATGTGGACTGACGTGGTCCATCAACTCCTGAACCCCGCCAACAAGATTCCTGACCCTTCATCTTGGGCCTATTTCGGAAAGCAGTTTCCCTATCTGAGCGGAAACTCCTTCCTGGACGCTATAGTCGGAAACATGACGAACGGAAAGATCGCCGTTTACCTCTGGTCTTGGGAAAAAGGTCGCTTTTTGCAGGCTCCAGCCTTGTTTATGCTCGGCATGCTGATTGGTCGTCGCGGTTACTTTGAAAACAAACCTTCAGTCATTCGATTCTGGAAAAAAGTGTTTGTTTTCTCCGGACTGGGTATGGTGGGCTTCATGCTTTTAAAATCCACTATGAATCAACTAGTTCCAGATCACGAACTGAGGGAGCTTATTGGACGCATTCATTATTCCTGGTCCAACCTTTCGATGATGTTTCTGCTGGTTTCGTCCATAGTCCTGCTCTATCAAACTAAGGCCTTCAGGTTGCTGACTAAGGATTTGTTACCCTTTGGTCGCATGAGTCTGACAAGCTATATGATGCAGTCCTTTATAGGTGCTTGTCTCTATTATGGCTTTGGATTGGGGCTGTACAAAATTACGGACGCATTTTGGTGTCTATTGCTGGGGATTTTATTATTTATATTCCAAGCAGCCTTTTGCAGGTGGTGGTTGAAGCACCATAGACAGGGTCCTTTGGAAGCCCTTTGGCACCATTGGACCTGGCTGAAAAGGTAGTCTAATGGATGGTCGGTACCATCTGGGCGGAAAGCGTTGTTGGTGAGGGTTGCACCCTTTTCTTTGAATTGTCAGCAACAAAGACCGCTTGAAAAACGAAAATAAATCCTTATTTTTGTAGTACACAAGGATTGTGTATCAGCAAAAAAAATTCGTATGAAGAAACATATAAAGAATAATGTATACTGGGTGGGCAAAAACCACTGGGACTTGCGTGAATTTCATGGTTCCGAGTATACGACCACCAAAGGATCCTCCTACAATTCCTACCTCGTTCTCGAAGAAAAGATCGCACTGATCGATACGGTTTATGAGCCTTTTTCTTCAGAATTCGTCAAGAATCTGCGTACGGAAGTCGATCTGAAAAAAATTGATTTCATCGTTTGCAATCATGCCGAGCCCGATCACAGCGGAGCTTTAGCCGAATTGCTCGAAGAAATTCCAGGAACTCCGGTCTATTGCACCGAAAACGGTATCAAATCGTTGACCGGCCTCTATCACAACAAAACCTGGAATCTGATTCCGGTGAAAACGGGTGACAAGGTTTCCGTCGGAAACGGTAAGGAACTCATATTCATTCAGGCAGCCATGATTCATTGGCCGGACAGCATGTTCTGTTTTCTGACCGGTGACAACATCCTATTCAGTAATGATGCCTTTGGTCAACACTATTGTTCCGAATTGATGTTCAATGATTTGGTGGACCAAGGCGAGCTCTGGAATGAAACCTATAAATATTACGCCAACATTATTACCCCGTTCAGCCATTTGGTCGCTCGTAAACTGGAGGAATTCAAGGAAATGGGTTTGAATATTGAATGTATTTGTACCAGTCACGGCATTGTTTGGCGCGATAATCCCAAGCAAATTCTCGACAAATACGCTGAATTTGCCGCTGGTTATCAGGCCAATCAGATCACGGTGATTTACGATACCATGTACCATGGCACGCAGATGATTGCTGAAAAAATTGTTCAAGGTATCAATGAAGGTGATCAGTTAGTTAATGTCAAGCTTTTCAGTGCTTCCAAGACCGATATCAGCGACCTGATGCTGGAAATCTTCAAATCCAAGGCCATCATGCTCGGTTCACCGACGGTTCACAACGGGGTGCTTTATACCGTTGCCGGTTTGCTGGAATTCGTCAACGGTATGAAGTTCAAGAACAAGAAAGCTGCATCCTTTGGTACATATGGCTGGCGTGATTTTTCATCCAAGGTCATCGGAAATGCTTTGAAGGAAGCTGGTTTTGAAATGATTATGGAACCCATCAGTGCCAACTGGAGACCGGACGATCATTTCCTGGATCAATGCGTAGCCTACGGCCGCAAATTCGCAGAGTTGACTAAATAAAAACTATAGCATTATTTTTACGTCTGACTTGCGGGTTTCGGGGGTGACGGTGAGTTGAATAATCTTGCCGTCTTTTAGGGTGGCTTCCACGGTAGTTTGGTAAGGTGCGTGCAATTTGAAGGTCACATCCCAGTTTTTGGGCCAGGAGGGGAACAGCAAAATGGTTTTGCCGTCCGTCTGCATCAGCATTTCCTGCAAGCCGATCATGCCCGAGCCGCCCCAGTTATGGTCGGGTACCCAGTCGTTTCCTGGGCCCCAAAAGGTTGGGAAGCGTCGCTGTGAATCCCCCAGTTTTTTGAGGGCCAGTTCGGCCGCTTCGTCCGTCAAACCCATGCGTGCACAGAAAATGTTGTCCTGATGCCAACTCTGGAAATGCTTCTGATCTGCGCGTTCGATGCCATACCGCCAGGTGTCGATGGCAACCTGCAAATCGGGCTTGCCCACACCGTACATGCCCCAGGGATAAACCGGGTACAATTGCGGAATCTCGGTGTTGTTGATGCGTTCAAAGGACTTTGCCGGCGCAATGACTTTGTGTTCGTTCATTTCCCTGAAATATATCGGTGGAATGCGGGTTAGCATTCCTTCCCAATGCTTCCGGCTGTCCGGATTCAGGTACTTGGTGCTATCCAATTCCAACATGCGTGTCAGTACCGTTTTAAGCGCGCAGACGGCCGTGACGGAGTTGTAGGCGACCTTGTAGGTCTCGGCGGCAGTGCTTGGATACAGAACCAGATGACCGTCCGCATCCAGCGTCTTGGTAGTTCGCAAGCCTGATAAATACTGGTAATGCTCATCAAAGAACTGCAAGCTGCTTTCAATCAGTGGAATATATATTGAAATGTCTCTTCCGTTGAAACGCTCAGCATCCAGCATCATCTGGCAAAACTCGAATACCGTTTCCCAGGTGTGTTCAATCCAACTGTTGTATTCCACACCCGGATCAAAGTTGGAAGGGCGTTTCCAGCTGTATTCGAAAGCCACCGGCAAGCCAAAATTCTCCATTTGCTCTGTAAAGCAGGCGCCCCCATGACCCCAATAAACCTTGGTGCGCAGTTCGGCGTTTTTCAATAGGTTCAAATAGAAGTCGAACTGGGGCTTCATCATATCCATGTCGCCACTCTTAAGCATGGGCCAATACACCAACCGTTGGTTCTGTGCGGTAAAGCTTCCGCCTCCCCACCGTCTGAAATCGGCGGTCTCGCTACGTTTGTTGTCCACAAACTCCGGATCGTACGTGAACAAACCACCGTTGAATTTGGTGGGGTAGGAGCCAAAGGCATTGCAACCGAGCTGATACCTGAAAACCTGATAATTCCGACCGACCTGCCATTGTTTGGAGCTTGCAACTGCTTGGGTTTCGTTGATGCGGATGTAACTCCGGTTCCAGAAATCATTCCACCATTTGATGGTTTTCTGACGATCTTTCTCTGGTTGTTTTGAAGAACGCTCCACTAATTGGTTCAGCTGGGTTTCCCATTGGGCGGTTTCAGACGTTGTTTCCGTCTGAAGGCAAATTTGAAGTTTGTGGGTGGTGGCCGGGCTCTTGCTGCTCAGTTTCCAACCCGTAAAATCCGTGCTGGCATAACGCCCCTGTACCGTACCGTCCGCAATCAGGTTTGTGCCAAACATTTTACCGCCGAAAATCAGGTCTTTCAACGGGTTAAACATCGAATCTTTGACAGCGTTCAGCCCCTGTTGATCCACACAAAGGTCAAAGGCGGTGTTCGTGTTACGATTTTTGTGGTAGAATTCAATGCTGTTGTCTTTGTTGAAAAAGACTTCATCCTTGACCAGCACCGCTTTGGCTTTGGTGCCCAGCCATGACCGGCAGACCTCTTTTTCGGAATTGGCCAACTCCCGTTCGGTTTGGCGCCAGTTCTCGTAGGTAAATGTGGCAGACGTTTTTTTGTTTCCTGTGATTTCAACGTGCACCACCGGTGAGAAGACTTCCGCCCAGATCTTTATAGTAACATTCTGCCCACTTTTGGCAGCATGGATTTCCACATAACCGTCTTTAAGTTTAAGTTCTTGCCTGAAAATTTCGCTTTGATCCAGTGGGTTTGGTGAAAGCTTGATACGGATCCTGCCCAGTTTCGGAAATCCGTTCAGCTCATCGAAGGTGCCGCTTCTGGAAATATAAAAGAGCAGGTCGCCGTTTTCCACCCATACATTCATGCCGATGTCACCGCCGCCACAGGGCATGCTTTCACCGGCATTTTTTGAAGGCATGGTCCAAACGATGTTGTACGGGTCCAGCCAATTCCGGTTGTTGGCTGCTTTGAGCGGCGTCAGCAGTACAAGGAGCAAGGGAAGCAATAGGCAGCGTTTCATGGACGTATATTTAAAGTGCTGCTTCAAAGGTAAAAAAAGGAACGCACATGACGCACGCTCCGTAAATGAAAAGAGGCTGAACTCTTTAGAATTCAGCCTCTATAATGCTTTTCGTTAATGCTTATTCAGCAGGAGGAACGATGGAGACGAAGGAACGGTCGTTTTTCACGCGACGGAACTTCACAATACCGTCAACCAACGCAAACAGCGTGTGGTCCTTGCCAATACCTACGTTTTCACCCGGATGATGCACTGTTCCGCGTTGACGGATCAGGATATTGCCTGCAATGCATGTTTGACCACCGAAAATTTTAACGCCTAATCGTTTGCTTTCTGATTCGCGTCCGTTCCTTGAACTACCCGCGCCTTTTTTATGTGCCATTTGTCTTTGCTGTTTTTTTTGGATTAAGCTACTACTTCGTTGATTCTCAGTTCAGTAAAGTACTGACGGTGACCGTTGCATTTTTTGTAACCTTTGCGACGTTTCTTCTTGAAGATGATCACTTTGTCACCTTTTAAATGCGAAAGAACTTCGCAAACAACTTTGGCACCTTCAACGGTGGGAACACCAATTTGAACTTTACCGTCGGTGTCCAAAAGCAACACCCTTTCAAATTCCACGACAGAACCACGTTCTGCTTCCAGGCGGTGAACGAACAGTCTTTTACCGGCTTCGGCTTTGAACTGTTGACCCGCGATTTCTACAATTGCGTACATTAACTTATTAATTATCAAAGTTATACTCCGGAGGGTGGGATGCAAAACTGCAGCGCCGCTTGGTAACCCTTCACGAATGGAGGTGCAAAAGTAGGCAATCTTAACGAAAATTGCAAACGATGCACCCGTTTTTTTTACTTTTTCAGGGTTGACAAATACCGTTCCGCCTCAATGGCTGCCTGACATCCACTGCCTGCGGCCGTAATGGCTTGGCGGTAATGCGGGTCAGCCACGTCGCCAGCGGCAAAAATACCGGCAACGGTCGTGCGCGGTGTGCCCGGTGTGGTCACGATGTAACCGACCTCATCTGTTTCCAGATAGGCGGCAAAAATATCAGAATTCGGCTTGTGTCCTATGGCCAGAAAGAATCCGTCGATAGTGATGTCCACGTTGGTTTCGTCCGATTCTCCGCGGCGTTTCACCAGGTGAGCGCCTTCCACGCCGTTGTCTCCAAAAAGTCCAAGAGTTTCATGTTCGAACAGAACGGTAATATTGGAGGTGTTCATGACGCGATCCTGCATGATTTTAGAGGCACGAAGGAAAGGTTTGCGAACGATCAGATCGACATGAGAAGCCAGACCTGCCAGATAAGATGCTTCTTCACAGGCGGTGTCACCACCTCCCACAACGGCTACCTTCTTTTTGCGGTAGAAAAATCCGTCACAGGTGGCACAGGCTGAAACGCCCTGACCTGCGTACTTGGTTTCGTCGGCCAGACCCAGATACTTGGCAGTGGCACCGGTGGCAATGATCAGACTGTCGCAGGTAATGTCTTTTTCGCCGTCTATGGTGACTTTGAAAGGTGCTTTTGATAGGTCTGCAGCCGTAGCAACGCCCCAGCGAGCTTCACAACCGAAACGGGTAGCCTGTTTGCGTAGGTCGTCCATCATTTCAGGACCAGTAATGCCCTCTGGATATCCGGGAAAATTATCGACCTCGGTGGTGGTGGTCAGCTGACCGCCAGGTTGCATGCCTTCGTAAAGAACCGGTGAAAGATTGGCTCTGGCAGCGTAAATGCCTGCAGTGAATCCGGCAGGGCCCGATCCGATGATCAGGCAACGAACATGTTCCATATTGTTTGTTTTTTGTTTCTAACGTAAATCGACGACTTCCGTGTTCGGATAGTCTTTGGGCTGAAAGGCAAACATCACGTCGGTATAAGCCTGGCCGGTCAGGTAACTGCCAATGCTGATCCTGCTGCCGGATTTGTCCTTGTTGGTGATGATGATGCTGACCGGACGAAAGGTGCCTTTCTCAAAAGAGGCCACGATGCTTAGCACATTTTCGGTCTTGGTGTACGGTCTCAGTTCAACCTGATGGAGCTTTTTACCGTTTTCAGCCTTGTCAGCCAGTAACTTGCTGTTGTAGCCGTGTTGGTAAAGCTGGAACACATTGACCGGGTTGATCATCAGAAGTTCTTTGGAATTGGGCTTGCTCAGGTTTACTTCGTTGTTGGATTGGATATAAACCCATTGATTGGTTCCGTCGAACCAAGTCGTCATGTCGCCTGTTTCCAGTTTGAATTTGGAGCCTTTGAGATAAATGCTACCCGATAGATTGTCTTTGACCGTCCCACCTTTTGCCAACACCTTGATGATGAATCCTGCTTTCACGCCACCAGCCTTGTTGTAGGCAACGGAAGCCTTGTTCAGCACTTCCAGGGCTTTAGGGTCGTTCTGAGACCTTTGTGCCGTCTGTGCCGTTTGTGGTATCTGTGGCATCTGTGCGGCAAGGTTCATACTGAACAACAAGCTGAAAATCAATACTAAGCTGCTAAATTTCTTCATAATAACTCTGATACGTTCGGGTTCGATTTATTTTCGGGATTCAAAGGTACAATTATTGTGCCACAAACACCGAATCGGAAGACTACCCAAATCTTGGTATTTAAGCTTATTTAATCCTTGCAAGCAGATTATCCAACTGAAACTCGTCGTTTACCAGCACCTGACGTGCCTTGCTGCCTTCGCTCGGGCCAATGATGCCAGCCTGTTCCAACTGATCCACGATGCGGCCTGCACGATTGTATCCGATCGAGAATTTCCGCTGAATCAGTGAAGTAGAGCCCTGCTGATGGATGACGATGATGCGTGCGGCATCCTCGAACAGCGGATCCAGTCCTTCCATGTCAGTCGGACCCATTCCAGACCCACTTTCTGTGACAGGTTCCGGCAAATAGAAGGCAGTGGGGTAACCGCGCTGGTCACCAATGAAATGGGCGATGTTCACTACTTCGGGCGTGTCCACGAAGGCGCATTGCACGCGGACCAGGTCGCTGCCCTGGGAAAACAACATGTCCCCACGGCCGATAAGCTGGTTGGCACCTAGGGAATCCAGGATGGTGCGGGAGTCTACGCCGGAGCTCACGCGGAACGCAATGCGCGCCGGGAAGTTGGCTTTGATGGTACCCGTGATGATGTTGGTCGTCGGACGCTGGGTGGCGATGATCATGTGGATACCCACGGCACGGGCCTTCTGAGCAATACGTGCGATCGGCATTTCAATTTCCTTGCCTGCCGTCATGATCAGGTCCCCGAACTCATCGATGATCACCACGATGTAGGGCAGGAACTTGTGTCCCTTTTCAGGATTCAGGTGACGGCTGATGTATTTGACGTTGTATTCCTTCAGGTTACGCACACCCGCCAGCATGAGCAGGTTGTAACGGTCGTCCATCTCCCTGGTCAAAGAGCTTAGCGTTTGTTTGACTTTCTCGGAATCGGTGATGATTGCCTTGCTTTCGTCCGGCAATTTGGCTAGATAATGTTTTTCGATGGTAGAATACACGCTGAATTCCACCATTTTGGGATCGACCATCACGAATTTGAGTTCGGCCGGGTGCTTCTTATAAAGGAGGGACGTGATCATGGCATTCAGCCCAACCGACTTACCCTGACCGGTAGCACCGGCGACCAAAACATGCGGCATCTTGCACAAATCCACCATGAACACATCGTTCGTGATGGTCCGTCCAAGTACCATGGGTAGGTCGTATTTGGATTCCTGGAATTTCTTGGAGTTGATGACGCTGTACATCGAAACCACCTGCGGCTCACGGTTCGGCACTTCGATACCGATGGTTCCCTTGCCTGGGATCGGCGCAATGATGCGGATGCCTAAAGCTGCAAGTGATAACGCAATATCGTTTTCCAGACTCTTGATGCGGGAAATGCGCACACCTGGTTCAGGGATGATTTCATACAAGGTCACCGTCGGACCCACCGTGGCTGAAATGGAACTGATTTTGATGCTGAATTGTTCCAGAACTTCCTGTATACGGCGCTTGTTGCTTTTCTGTTCTTCGGCGTTGACCACCGTCTCGGTGCTTTCGTATTTGGTCAGCAAGTTTACGGAAGGGAATTTAAAGGACGAAAGGTCCAGTTTGGGGTCGTATTCACCCAGGTAAGAGGCATCATAATCTTCGTTCGACTCGCCTTGAGAGCGTCTGCGTGTGGTGGCAACAGCCGGTTCTTCGGCATCTACGACAGCATCGTCGCCCATGCCAACCTTGATTTCAAAGTCAATGTCATCGGGCAGGGGAGGTTCTTCCGTCACCAGCGTTTCATCTTCGTCCACAACATCGTCCTCGTCCTCGTCTTCGTCGTCTTCGTCCTCAAAATCGGGTTTGTCATAAGGCTTTTCAGCGGCATCCGTTTTTGAAAAAGGCGTTGCCGCTGTCCAGCTTTTATCGAATTCCTCAGGCCATTCTCCTTCATTCTTGCTTGAAGCAGCGGCTTCCACATCATCCAACACCTTTTCTTTCCGGGCGAACGGTTTCCAAGCCAAAATCCGTTTAATGAATGGCAAGGTGCTGGCTTTGACGAAAATCAGGAAGATAAACAGGGAAGCCAAAATAACCAAGAGCGCTCCCGGCCAGCCGATGCGTCCGGTCAGGAATTCGCTCAACCAGTAGCCGTGGGCGCCACCTGGCAAAATGAAACTGTTCGGTATCAGCGGTTGAACAAAAAAGGCAAGGGCAAGTGAGCTCCATGCCAGGCCGAAACCATTCAGCAGGAAATGTTTGATCATGGACGCTTTGGTAACGCCCAGTAGCCTGAACCCTAGTACCCAACCGAATGCCAGCATGAATACGAACGAGTAGCCGAACCATTCATTGATGATGGTGTTGGCTGCCCAAGCTCCAAAGGAGCCACCAATGTTCAGTGTTTTGCCGGTTATAGTGCCCAAGTCGCTGAATGATAGGCCATAAACCAAACTCTGGTCGGAGCCGCCTGAAAACAGAAAAGAAACCAAAATGATGGTCAGCCAGGTCATGAGGACCAGCCAAAGGACACCGACGGATATCCAGGTTTCCCTTTTGTGCAGAAATCCTGATTTGGGTTTTGTAGGGGAAGGCTTTTTAATATGTTTTACTGGGTTTGCCATAGCGTGGACTGTCAGATTTCTTTAAGTTGCAAAAATACAAAAACAACTCAGAAAACCCCTCCCTGATTCTTTATTTAATCCAAGGGCTTCAATTTTTTGTATATCGCTGTTATTTTGTACTTTTACATCGTTATTCCTGATCATCCAATTTATGTCAAAAGCCTTAAAATCTGACAATCCCGTTTACAATAAAAACACCATAGAGTTCGTCGCCGTGGCCAAATCCTTCTGTGATTACATGGATCAGCTCGAAACGACCGATAAAGCAGGATTTCTGGATACGACCACCCGATTGCTCCCGTTGCTCTACCTGAAAGCCAGTTTGCTGCCAGTCAATGAGCTTATTTCCGACGACGAACCCGAAACGTTTGCTTCCGAAGAACAGTATTCCGATCTTGCGCAAACCATTGCAGGTCTGCTGGGCGCTGACGATGCCTATTTGGAAGTCTTTCATCCCGACATCCGCTATTCCGATACGCCGGTAGCCACGTTCGCTTCTGAAAACCTGACCGATATCTGGCAGGATCTTTTCAATTTCATTTCGGTTTTCCGAATTGGCTACGACGATACGATGAACGATGCCTTGTATGTCTGCCGGACCAATTTTGAACAATTCTGGGGCCAATCTCTTGTGAATGTGCTCCGTGCCTTGCACAATTGCAAGTACGCTGCGACTGAAGAGGGTATTTTGCCTATGGAAGAGGAGGATTTCGAATGAACGATCTGCTCTGCTCCATCACCAAGGATGAATTGAATCTGTTGCCGGTCGAAACCTTTGAAGGCACGATCGAAGTGGTGGATTCACCCGAAGACTTTGACAGGGTTTTGAAAATTCTCAACAAGGAAGAAATCATTGGATTTGATACAGAAACCAAACCGGTCTTTATCAAAGGCAAACGGAATAAAGTGGCTTTGCTTCAGGTGGCAACTTCTTCCACCTGTTACCTGATCCGGTTGAACCGTATCGGATTCCCCGAAGGCTTGACGAATTTTTTCAACAACGACGTCTTAAAGGTCGGATTATCAATAAAGGATGATTTTCTGATGCTTCGCGGCCGCGATCATGCACTTGATCCCCGGAGCTTTGTCGAATTGCAGTCTTTTGTCAAGGATTATGGCATTGCTGACAACAGTCTACAGAAAATTTATGCCATCCTCTTTGCAAAGAAACTTTCCAAGGCGCAGCGGCTCTCCAATTGGGAAGCCGATGAACTGTCGCATGGTCAGAAAGCGTATGCTGCGCTCGATGCCATTGCGTGTCGCCGGATTTACCTCGAATTGCAGCAAAACTATTCGTTCAAACCCCTCCCGATTCCCGAAAAACAGGCTCCGATAGACAGTGAATGATGCTGTAAAACATGTTTTGGCGGATTTTATTTATGTTTTACAACATTTATTTACTTTAATTGTGAAAAAAGTAGAGGAAGGGTTCTTCTTTCATATATTTTTTAAAGTTCTGAATAATAGATAGATAGTACAAGTTGTAAGGGATGTATTAAGTGTACGATTGACACTAATCGTTAAAACATGTTAAACAACCTATTTTTTTACTCAGATTATTTGCATAGACGCAAAACACCATGTATATTTGTACTGTGTTTTTCATGGTATTAGATTTAAGGTTAAGGAAGATTGGTTGTCGTGAGACAACCTTCTTTTGTTTATAAACCTTACTAAAAAGATACAACCACCCGACAAGGTGGTTTTTTTGCGTCCAAACCATAGGTGGTGTTCCGGGAAAAAATGTATTTTTGTGCTGCATTAAAAGAAAAATACCATGATACTTGCTCAAATCAACATGTCCGCCATGGAAGGCATTTCGCTGGTCTCCGTAGGAAAAGGCCTGGTCGGCATCGCTTCACTTGTCTTATTTGCCGTGCTGTTCAGCAGAAACCGCAAAGCCATCGACTGGAAACTGGTGACCATCGGTCTAACTGTTCAGTTTTTGTTGGCCATCGGCATTCTATTCGTGCCGTTTTTCGGCTCCATTTTCGATTTTCTGGGTAAGATTTTCATCAAGATTATGGGTTTCACCAATGAAGGGTCGACGTTCCTACTGGGAAATCTGATGGATGCCAAATCTTATGGCTATATTTTTGCTTTCCAAGTGTTGCCTACCATCATATTCTTTTCAGCCCTAAGCAGCCTGTTGTTTTATCTGGGTGTTATTCAGAAGACCGTTCAGGCCGCCTCTTGGATGTTGCGCAAGATCATGAAGATTTCCGGTTCTGAAGGACTTGTGCTGGGTGCGCACCTGGCACTGATGGGACAGACCGAAGCACCCTTGTTGGTAAAAGGTTATTTGAGCAGAATGAACGCTTCCGAAATTTTCCTGATTATGACAGCCGGTATGGCCACCATTGCAGGTGGGGTGCTGGTTTCCTACATCGGCATGTTGGGAGGCGGCGATCCGGCTTCTCAACTTATTTTTGCCAAGCATTTGCTTTCTGCCTCCGTCATGGCGGTACCTGGTGCGGCCGTCTTCGCCAAGATCCTGTTTCCGCAAACGGAAAAGGTTGACGAGAATACAGCCATTGAACAAAACAAGATCGGTACCAACTTCCTGGATGCCATTGCCATCGGTACTTCAGACGGTTTGAGACTTGCCATGAATATTGCGGGTATGTTGTTGGTATTCATCGCTTTTGTGGCATTTGCCAATTTCCTGGTTTCCAAATTCATTGGTAGCTATTCCATCTCCGGGGTATTGCTGGGTGCGGCGATACTGGCCTTGATGGTTTTCTCCATTCAGGTCTTTGTCAAAAAGAATAAGAAGAAAGCCTTCAAAATCGCGTTTTGGGTTTCAGCCTTTCTGACGGTGATATGCATTGTCAACGTGATTTCGGTTGGGTTGGGCGACGGTTTCGTCCTGAATCAATACTTGGCTGAAGTCTCCGGAGGTCGCTATACGCAATTCAATTTCCAGTTCATCATGGGGCTATTGTTCTCGCCGTTGGTCATGTTGATGGGCATCAATCCTGCCGATGCAATTTCAGTCGGGCAGTTATTGGGCGAAAAAACGATCATGAATGAATTCGTCGGCTATCAAAGTTTGGGCACGCTCATTCAAACGGGTGTTATTACCGATCCGAAAACAATCATCATGTCCACCTATTTGTTATGTGGTTTTGCCAACATCAGTTCCATCGGCATACAAATCGGCGGCATCGGTTCGTTGGCACCTCAGGCCCGGCCTTGGCTGACAAAATACGGTCCTCTGGCTGTGCTGGCAGGCACGCTGGTTTCTTGTATGTCTGCCACCATGGTCGGCCTATTGCTTGGATAAATGCTCGGATAAAAATGGCTATTTTCTATACACCGGACATCCGCACGAATCCTTGCCTTTCGGAAGAGGAATCCGTTCATTGTGTCCGAGTGCTTCGACTTGGAGAGGGTGCCGAAATTGACCTGATTGATGGTCGTGGCAACTTCTACAAGGCCAAAATCGTACAGGCACACCCCAAGCATTGCATGGTGGAAGTGCTGGAAACCATACCCGACAAATCGCCAGCTTTTATGGCGCACATCGCTGTGGCTCCGACCAAGAATTTCGACCGCATCGAATGGTTCGTGGAGAAAGCAACCGAGGTGGGCATCGGTGGTTTCCATTTTATCGGTTCGCAGCATTCGGAACGGAAGAACCTCAAACTGGAGCGCATCGAGAAGATCGTGATTTCAGCCCTCAAGCAATCCATGAAGGCATTGAAGCCTCAGATAGGGGAGTTGACCGATTTCAAAAAGTTCGTCACCAAGCCTTTTGAAGGCCAAAAATACATCTGTCATTGCAATCCGGGAGAGAAACCACTGCTAAATAACGTTTGCAAACCTGGTACGCCAGTGTTGGTGCTGATCGGACCGGAAGGTGATTTCAGCCCCGAGGAAGTCGAACTGGCGCTTCAAAACGGTTTTCAGGCGGTGTCGCTCGGTGATACCCGTTTGAGGACTGAAACCGCTGCATTTGTTGCCGCACATGTGGTCTGTCTCAAAAACATGTGATCATGAATAAAATCGAGCGCTTTTTTGCGACAATAGAACGCCAACCAGTCGATCGCCCTGCCTCTTGGCTGGGCATTCCCGATGAAAAGGCCCTCCCTGCCTTGTATGCTTATTTCGGTGTGAAAAACATGCTTGAACTGAAAGCGGTCATCGACGATGACGTCTATCCGGTTGAAATGCCCTATCATTCACCGACTTCCGATGCCATTTATGCCGCGTTCGACTTTGCCAAGAAGGGCAGTGTTCCCATGGCTGAACGCACACTGACCGCGCCTGGTTATTTTGAAGATTTTCATGAGGTTTCGGATGTGGCTGAATTTTCCTGGCCTGATCCCGCTAAATACATCGACCCTGCCGAATGCCTGAAAGCTGTTTCGGAAGTTCCCGAAGGAAATGTAATCATGGGCGTCATCTGGTCTGCCCATTTTCAGGATGCTTGCGCGGCTTTCGGCATGGAAGAAGCACTGATGCGCATGATGCTGGAACCAGTGATGTTTCAGGCAGTGATTGACCGCATTGCCGATTTCTATTTGGAAGCCAACGATATCTTCTACAAAGCCACGCAGGGCAAACTACATGCGGTGCTTATCGGCAATGACCTGGGTTCCCAATGCGGTCTGATGATCGATCCGGATTCCATCCGCCAGTTCGTTCTGCCGGGAACGCGGAAATTGATTGCACAGGCCAAAAGCTACGGTTTGAAGGTGATTCACCATTCCTGCGGGTCTATTTACGACATTATCCCGGATTTGATCGAGGCAGGAGTGGATGTGATCCATCCCATTCAGGCGCTGGCTGCCAAGATGGAACCGGGGCGGCTGAGCGAACATTTCAGCCAACAGGTTTCTTTTTGCGGCGGAGTCGATGCACAACAACTTTTGGTCAACGGTAATCCTGAAGAAGTCCGTGCCAAAGTAAAAGAATTGCGTTCCATTTTTCCGACAGGCCTGATTATTTCGCCCAGCCATGAAGCAATATTGGCCGACATTCCGCCGGCCAATATTCAAGCGTTGTTCGAAGAGGTTCACCGAACCTGAATTCCGGCGAGCGCAGCCCCGCAGCTTGAGGCGGGGTGAGCGAACAAACCTATTATTTTTTATTTTAGCACCACGATTTTCAACATCTTGTTTCTGACTTTGGCCAGGAGTATTTGTCCGGAAAAAGCGGACAGGTCGACGGATTCGCCGTTTTCAATCCTAAGGCTCCGGACTTTCTGACCGGTTAGGTTATATAGGTCAAGCACTTGGGTGGTACTCGATCCGTGGCGAACGGTAATGTTTCCGCGGGTCGGATTCGGATAAACGACAAAGTTACCGACTGATGGTTGACCAACGTTGGCAAAACTGTCATAATCCGTTGTCATCCAATTCTCTGCAAAATGGTTGTCTCTTTCGGGGGAAATGATGGTAAGTACTTTCTCATCCGAACCAGATACATTTGGCCATGGGAATTCAGGCTTGTATGAAACTTGATCGTGGATGATTCCGGTTTTGGTGGCCAAACGAATAATTTCGCCTTCATTTGCCAGACTACCACTGGTCCAGGTCCATGTGGTGTATGCATTATTCATGATGGACAAATCAGCGCTTTTAGCAACCAGGACCTTCTTTTTCGGTTCAATGGTACTACCTGCAGGAAATACAAAATCAACAGCCTTTGAAAACACCAGACCACTCAAATCGATCGGTTCATCCCCAGGATTGTAAAGACCGATAAACTCTGTTCGATTCGGGTCGTTGTTTAGGTTGTAGAAAATATCCGAAATCATAACATAGGGTTTGGCGGAGAACGATCTGATGACAGAACCCATATCCGAGGCAAAGCCATTGGCAAAGCCGGCCAGCCTTGCTGGGGATGATGCACTCAAGCCAAAATCAAAGGTACCGGGCGAAAGGAAGAAAGGGTTTCCGAAACGATTGTTATGACCATCAGGCAAGCTATCGTTATCGGATAAACTGTACGCAATGCTGGTAAATGATTTGTTGTCGGAGGTATAGGAATCGTTGTAACTGTTTGAAAAAATGCTATTGGTGACCCACGCATTTCCACCTGCGCGACCTGCAATTTTTTCATAGTTGGCAACCGGGGTGCCAACCGCATAAAACGTGCAGGAATCAGCATGAACCATACTGGAATCCTTGATACCGAATCCAAGCGTCGTGTTCATGATCAAGACATTCTTGATGCTAACACTGGTTTGCAGACCGATGGAAACGCCCTTGTCGTAAATATTGTAAATCAGCATGCTGTCAATCTTTACATTGGAAGATTCACCCAAGTCGATGCCATCGCTGTTGAAGCCGCCGAAATTGCGGATGACGGAATTTTTGATGACCCCGTTGTCGACATTGTCATAGTCGATGGCGTCGGTGTCCGGAAAATCATTGCCTTCAAAGAAACAATTCGAGATGTAACTTTTGCCGTTCTTCACGTTGATTAAGTTGCCGACAATGCCCGAATGGAGTGTGCTGTTGGTGATGTGCAAGCTGCCATACCGCGTCACAATCGGATCATAATCAGTGCTCACAATTCTTAAATTATCCAATACGAGGTCGCATTTAAAGGCAGAAATAGCAGCCACATCACGGTTCGGAATCGGGCCTTTTCCAGCATCAACGATGGTTACATGCGACATTCGGATCGTATCAGTCGAATTCAGAAAACAGAGTGCTCCCCAACTGTTATTGGCATTGGAATAGTCGGGATTCAGATCAAACACGATTTTATCATCCGCTTTTCCGATGGCCTGCATGGAGCCGTATACCATCAGATTGGCTTTAGGAGCCATATGGATGACCACTCCCGGTTCGATAGTCAGCGTGACATTTGCAGGAACCACGACGTCATGTTGAAGAATATACGGTGATTTTGACTTGTAGAAGGTCATGTTCTGTGAAATGGTGTCAGGCACGATGTTTTGCCCTCTTGACACATAAACCGCTATTAGTTTCTGGTCGGCAGTCAGCGTTAAATCGTAGTTGGAGGTTGTTGTGACCAAGTTTGAAGTATCCGGTATGCTTGCCAAAAGCTGAAGGTCAAAACCAAGGTCCGAACTATTGCCGGCATTTTGATGCACTTCGACCGCTATGACATTTGTTCCGCTTACAAAGTAGGAGGGATCAACCGGATAACTAAAATAAGTCGTTTCATTCGTACTACCAACGGCAGTGGGAGAAAGTGTTTTGTAGTTGATGGTTCCGGTCGGCATGTTGGAACGGACCACCTCACGACCGTTCACATAAATGACAGCACCATCGTCACGCAACAGATTCAAAGTGAAATTGGCATTTGATTTTAGATCTTCAGTCAGGTTAAAGGACTTTCTGAAATACGTGGTTATATATTTGCTGCTACTGCTGGAACCATAGGAGATTAGGGTTTGTTGGGTATCACCATAGCCGAATTTACCGGCGCCGCTTTTCCAGGAAGCATCATCAAAGGTTGCTGCGTACCAGGCTGTACTTTGGTCGGTTCCGTCATCCAGATAATTCCAGGTGGACAGTTTGGAAATAAGGTCCTGACTGGTGGACATTGCCCAACCTTTGAACGTGTATCCAGGTTTGTCAACTGCAGTCAATGTAATCGGGAGATTCTTCGGATAATTGCCACTCCAGGTCGTTTCAGAAATTTTCATGCCATTGAACTGCAACTCTCCCGCATTCGAAGGGTAAACCGAAAGTGAAAGTTGTGCCGATGCCGAAAAACCATAGCTCTGCAAGTCCGTCAGTAGAACAGCCGGTCTGGCTTCAGCAAAAGTCTTTAATTTGGTCACTTGAGTATTCCAATAGGCCATTGATGGAATGGCATCTCCATAAGACGAAGTCGTTCCAAGCCAGCGATCGATATGGTTGGGCATTTCCGCTTCGATCAAATTCTTATGATAATCGATCCGTTTATCCATGCGAATCGAATTGAAGGTGGTATACAGATGATTGGCAAGTCTAGTGCCGAAATATTTCTTATAGGCGGCGTTCTTCATCAATTGACTGAAGGGCCATACGGTTTGATTCACGTAGGTGGAAATCACATAGCTGCTGGGGGTGAAGAAACCGCGATCCAGGTCCATTAGAATCCATCTCCATTTACCATTGTTTTTTGGTTTCCAAGCCATGACATTGTGGTCGATGGAATTATTGCCGGAATAGGTCTCCGTGACCACTAAATCGGTAAAGTTCTCAATATCCATGACGGCAGCCACGGCATCGAAATTTGCCTGAACCGAAAGGTCTTTGGAGTAAAGCGCTTTGAAAGCGGTATAGGCATTCAGACTGCCAGTTTCCACATAATCCTCATTTTCAATCAGGTCGAAACTGTCTTTGGATAAATTATAGTTGGAAACAATAAAGTCTTCGTCCACCTTCTCACGCATGTTGTGAATGCCCATGTATTGTCCATTGACATAAACCACACTGGCCCTGAATGCCATGTTGTCCAGCTTCATGTTGTAATTTTGGATGGACTGTTGCAACATACCATCTCTGAACATGGTGTAACTCCAGTCGCTGCCGGATGCTCTCAGCGCAAAATCCTTAAAGGTCTTACGGTTTCGGTCCCAAAATAGTTGATAGGCAAGCGTGCTAGATCCATAATTCTTTTTAAAATAGACGCCCAGCATTTTTTGTGGCAACTGCCAGGAATACAATCCATTGACCTTAATGCCAGCTTGTTCGTTAAAGGCGGGGCCTACACTTCCATCATTTTCATATAATTCGACATTGACCGGAATTTCCCATTCAGGCTTAAAGGTCTGAACATAAATTCCCTTTACCGGATCCCAGAAGTTGTCTGGGTTGGTTGAAATGGAAACAACCGGCAACTTTCGGTTGGCATTCGGGTCGTTGATGAAATAGGATTGGGTGGCGATTGGTCCGGGAATTTCTTTGTCTTTGAAAATCCTAGCTCGAAGACAGGTCGTTTTTGAAATGGGAATCGCACCGGTATAAAGGATAGAAGATTCATTCGGTTCGGAACCGTTGGTTGTATAGCGGATGGTTCCGCCCATATAGTTTTGAATTTCAACTGATTGTGTGCTGCTGAAAAAGCCCCCGCTTATGGAAAACGTTGGAACGGTGAACACTTGACCTCCAAAACCAGTCGAATCATTGGTTGCCGCAGGCGTGGGTTTGGGGTAATATTTCCAATAGGGACTTCCGTCCGGGTATCGGGCATAAGAGATGTCAAGACTCTGTGGACCAAAGGTCAATGAATCAACCAAAACACCTGCAGGATCAAAGAGACCAATTTCTTCACCGGAGGCGGAAAGTTTGAAATTTGTATGGACACCTGTGTTGTTGTCGTCGCACCAGAAAAGGATGTAGCCGTGAGCGGGAAGAATAAGGTCATGGGCAATGAGGAATTTGGCTGGTAAGCCGAGGTTGTCCGTGATCGAATACCCCTTCAGGTTTACCGAAGCGCTGTCTGCATTATAAAGTTCCACCCAGTCCGCATTGGCATTGTAATCAGGATCGGCATTGATGGAGGAATTGGATGCTAGAATTTCGTTGATCTTGATTTGTGCCTGCGCGGGTAAAACCAAAAGAGTAAGTAAAAAAACGCCGAAAAGGGCTTTATGGATGGTTGTGTTTTTCATTTAAAGGATGGAGGACAAGGTTTTATATTATTAATGCCGACAAAAATATCATTTAAATCGCATAACTACGTTAAGAATGAGCCAAATACTATAATTTTGGTAGGAATTGACTTGTTTTTGGCATTCTATCCACTGATTATTCCAAATTCCCTACCTTTTATATCTATTGCATCAATATTTCAAGTACATTACGCTCCCATTGCTCCAACGTAAAGCCAACCAAAACCAACGTGTCGTTGATCAGCATGGGGCGTTTGATGAGATTATACAATCCCTTTGCGAAGCACAAAGTCTCCGAAGCGTTCGCCTTCGGTTTTACTGGTGGCGTAGTCTTTCAGCAGCGGTTCGAGGGTTTCCAAAATCTGGCTTTCGGACTGCATTTCGCGGTATAGCTTGTTGAGCCTTTCACCGGTGAAGCCGCCGCCCAAATAGAGGTTGTAAAAGCCTGGCGCACGGCCAACGAATCCGATTTCGGCCATGAAAGGACGGCCGCAACCGTTGGGGCAGCCCGTCATGCGGATGACGATGGCTTCCTGGAGCAAGTGGTTGGCTTTCAAGATTATTTCCAGCTTATCGATAAGCGTAGGCAGGTAGCGTTCTGCTTCGGCGAAGGCCAAGCCGCAGTAGGGCAGGGCGGCGCAGGCGATGGAATGCTGGCGGAGCTGGGACAGGGTTCCACCGTCGGTAAGTTTATAATTGCGGAGAATCGCATCGATTTTGGGTTTTATCTTATCTGAAACTTGTGCGATAACGAGGTTTTGGTTGCCTGTGAGGATAAAGCTGCCGTCGTGAACGGCTGCGATTTCGCGCAAGGCCGATTTCGGCTTGTCCACCAACTTGCCGCCTTCCACGAAAAAGCCGTAATGCCAGAAGCCGTCGTTGCCGCGTATCCAGCCGTAACGGTCGCCGGAAGTGTCAAAGAGGTAGTCTTTGGCCGGTTCCAGCTCAATGCCGTGGGTTCGTATCAGCTCCGAGCGGAAGAAATCCAGCCCCAAGCGGGCGATGGTGTATTTGAGTCGGGCGTTCTTGCGGTCGGAGCGGTTGCCGTGGTCGCGTTGGAACACCAGAACGGCTTCGGCCGCCTCCACGACTTTCTCGCGAGGGATGAAGCCCGCCACGTCGGCCAGTCTGGCGTAGGTGGCCGGTTCGCCGAAGGTGTGGGCCATACCACCGCCTACGGTCAGATTGTAGCCCATCAGTACACCGTTTTCGACGATGGCGATGAAGCCCAAGTCGTTGGTGAGCACGTCTGTGTCGTTGCGGGGCGGAATGGCGAAGGCGATTTTGAACTTGCGAGGCAGGTATACCTTGCCATACAGGGGCTCTTCTTCCTTTTCACCACCGGCCACCAGTTGGTCGTCCAACCAGATTTCATGGTAGGCACCCGTCTGGGGTGACAAATGGGCGGAAACCTTGCTTGCATCGGCCGAAACTTCAGCATGGACGGCCGATTCGAAGGGATTGGCCGAACTCATCACGTTGCGGTTCACGTCACCGCAGGCAGCCAGCGTGTCCAGCAGGGAATGATTGATGCCTGCGATGGTGGTCTTGAGGTGGCGTTTCAGCACACCGTGGAACTGAAAAGCCTGTCGGGTGGTCAGTTTCAATGTTTTGTCCCCGTACTCGTCAGCCAGCTTGTCCATTGCCAGCCATTGGGCAGGGGTGGTGATGCCGGCGGGTACACGAACCCGGATGAGGAAGCTGTAAAGCGGTTCAAGTTTCTGCTTTTGCCGCTCGTCGTCCAAATCTCTGTTTTGTTGCTGATAGGTGCCGTGAAATTTGATGAGGAATTGGTCTTCTGGCCTGAGGGCGCCAGTGAGTGGATCCTGTAGGTTTTCTTTGATGCTGCCTCTCAGGTAGTTGCTTTCTGCCTTTCGGGTTTCGAAAACGTTGGGTACTATCTCTTGTTTGCTCATGAATTCATTTTTTAATAAACGTCCATTTGGAAACGTTTGGTGTTTTGTAGTTCGTCCAAATAGTTTTCTGCCTCCTCGATGTTGCGGCGACTTTGCTCGGAAACGATGCGCACCAGCGTCTGCTGAACGTCGTTGGAAAGGCCGTTCATATCGCCGCAGAGGTAAATGTGGGCTCCTTCCTCCAACCAGTTGAAAACCTCAGCGCCTTGCTCCAGCAGGCAATGTTGCACGTATTTCTTCTCGTTGCCGTCTCTGGAAAAGGCCACGTCCATTTTGGACAGCGTGCCGTTCTTGAGGTGCTTCTGCCACTCGGTCTGGTAGAGGAATTCCGTTTCGAAATTCCTGTTTCCGAAAAACAGCCAGCTTTTGCCTGCATGTTCAGCATGCGAACGGTGCTGGACGAAGGCGCGGAACGGTGCGATACCGGTTCCGGCCCCGATCATGATGATGGGTACGGTCGGGTCTTCGGGTAACCTGAAATGCGGATTGGGTTCGATGAAGAGAGGAATGTGTTCATCTTCGACCTTCACATCCGACAGATAGGTGGAGCAGGTGCCTTTTCGAGGCCGACCGGCTTTTTCGAAGGCCACCACGCCGACGGTGAGGTGCAGTTCGCCAGGTGCTTCCAACGGACTGGAGGAAATGGAATAGTACCTTGGCTGAAGGGGTCGCAATATAGACAGGAAATCGGTCGGAGTTAGTTCAGGCGTCGGAAAGTCGGCGAGCAGGTCCACGATGTCCCTGTCTGTGGTATATTCGGATAGCTGTTCGCGGTTTTCGGCCAATTGCTGAAATTCAACTGAAGGACAAAAAGCCTTGTATTTCTTAATGACGTCGGGGGTGACTTTGGAGAGTTCCACCGAGTTACGCAGAATGTCTTCCAGGATGCGTTCCTGCTCCTTGAAGGTGACTTTGTCGATGGCTTTGAAACCGGTAACGTCCAAAACGGCTTGGATGAGGTCGGGATGATTGAGTGGTATCACGCCGGCTGAATCGCCTGGTTGATAGCTCATTCCAGGTATGTCTGCCTTCAATTCCAGGTGAATGGTCTGTCGGTCGGATCCTTTGCCGTGCAGGTTGAATTTTTCGAGCACGGGTGCTGAGAAGGGATTTGACTTGCTGGGAAGCGGATGCGATTTAGTACGAACAGGTGCTGCAAAGTTCAGTTTGTTCAGCAGGGAAACAGGCCCTTTTGTCTTGGCTTGCTTTCTTTTGACCATGGAAAAACCCGGTATGCCGGGAGCAACAGTGCCCGTTCCGAACAGGGACAAAGCATGGTCGAACCAGGCCGTAGCCGTAGTGGCCACATCCACATCGCCCAAATGGACCGCTGTCAGTCTTTTAGCACCCAACTTTTCAAGTTGTTGGTCGAATTCGATGCCCACCTGACAAAAATTGGCGTAGCTGGAATCGCCCAAGGCCAAAACGGTGTAGTTCAAACCGTTGAGTTGGGGTGCTCGGTTGGAGAACAGATGACCGTGCAGTTCTTTGGCAGGAGCGGGCGGGGCACCGTTTCCGTGGGTGGAGACCACCAGCAGCAGGTTTTCGACTGCAGTCAGGTTACGGACGGAAAAATCGGCCATGCTTTGGACAGTTACGTTCAAACCCAGTTGCTTGGCCCTCTGGGCGGCGATCGATGCGAGATCCTCACCCTTGCCCGTCATGCTGCCATAGAGGATGGTCAGGTTGTCTTTCCGGAGGAGGGATGGGTCTTCGATGGCTTCGACATTGGCCTTTAAGGTGTATGCCGCAAAGAAACCCGCGATCCACGAAGCCTGATTGCCGTCGACAGATTGAAGAAGGGCTAAAAAGTGTTCGTATTGTTTGGGCGATAGAGGAGAGAGGTAGTTTGTCGTATTCACGGGTCTGTTACATACATTGATACTGTGCTCGGAACTCGCTTCCGAACGATGCTGCAAATATAACAAGTATTTACTTGATTAAAAATCACCACAACATGGTATATTGGGTCATACCATATATAGGGTATGAAAATGCCCCTGTTGGGGTATGTCTCCGGGCAGGCTAATGGACGAACTTTGTACCATCATTAAACCAAACAATTATGAGTACTTTAAAAATAAACGGCAACGTTCAGGAAGTGAACCTGCCCCTGTCCGTACTGGACGTCATCCAATTGAACAATGTATTTCAACCAGAAATGGTTTCCGTACAACGAAACGGCGAATTTGTCCTGAAGGACGACTATTCCACCACACTGTTGAATGCAGGTGATGAAGTGGATTTTTTGTATTTCATGGGTGGTGGCTCCAAATAAAGTCAGATCATGGATTTTACAGAAGATCAAATACAGCGATACAGTCGGCACATCCTCCTTTCGGACGTCGGTGTGGAAGGTCAGGAAAAAATCAACGCCGGCAAGGTGCTGATTATCGGTGCAGGCGGCTTGGGCGCACCTGTCGCCCTCTATCTCGCCGCAGCCGGCATCGGAACCATCGGTTTGATCGATGGGGATGTCGTGGACCTCAGCAACCTGCAACGGCAGGTGATTCACTTCACGGAAGATGTAGGCCGTCCCAAAGTGCTTTCAGCCAAGGAAAAAATAAACCGCATCAACCCGGATGTCAACGTGATTACCTACCAGGATTTGTTCACGGCTGAAAACGCCTTCGACCTCATCAAGGAGTACGATTTCATCGTGGACGGTACCGACAATTTTCCGGTGAAGTTCCTCATCAACGACGCCTGCGTACTGGGCAAGAAGCCGTTTTCGCACGGTGGGATTTTGCGCTTCGAAGGCCAGTCCTTCACCTATGTGCCGGGATCGGCCTGTTACCGCTGTTTCTTCTACGGCCCACCGCCTGCCAATGCTGTTCCGACCTGCTCGCAAGCAGGTGTGCTGGGCGCTATCGCGGGCATGTTGGGAACGATTCAAGCAGCCGAAGTACTTAAGTATTTCACGGGTGTGGGCGATTTGCTCATAGATCGTCTGCTCACCTTCAATGCCAAGACCATGGAGTTTCGCACCATTAAGGGCAAACACAATCCTAAATGTCCCATCTGCGGCGACGAACCGACCATCACTGAATTAATCGAATCCGAACAGGCTGTCTGCGATTTGCAGGGCCACAAAAAATAACGATCATGTCCGAACAAAAAAAACTCTCCATCATAGGTTTCAGCGGTGATTTCGACAAGCTGACTGCCGCATTCACGCTGGCCACCGGTGCTGCCGCCATTGGTTACGAAGTGAACCTTTTTTTTACCTTCTGGGGACTCGACGCGCTTAAGATCAAACAAGGTCGTTCGCCTGTTGGTAAAGGTTTCCTGCCTAAAGTCTTCGGCCTTTTCATGGGCGGTCTCAAGAGTGCGCCCGTAAGCCGCTTGAATTTCTTGGGACTTAGTCCGAAGATTTTCCGCTATTTGATGCGCAAGAACAACGTGGCCACACTGGAAGAACTCGTGGAAGCTGCCAAGGAACTGAATGTGAACATCTACGCTTGTGAAATGGCCATGCATATCCTGGGAATCCAAAAAAGCGACCTCATCCACGAAGTGAAGGATGTGTTGGGTGTTCCTACGTTTTTGAAAATTTCAGAAGGTGGACAAACTTTATTCATTTAACAATATAAATCATGGCACAATTCAATTTGGACGTCACCAGGGATCATTGCCCGATGACTTTTGTCCGTACCAAAATACAGTTATCCAAATTGGCGACTGGCGACGTACTTGATGTACTTGTCACCGAAGGAGAACCGCTCGAGAACATTCCGCGTTCTTCCACCGAACAGGGTTTCAACGTGCTTTCCATCACAGAAACCGATCAAAAAGGCATTCACCTCATTTCCATCCAAAAATGATACGGATTCCACGTTCCATCATAGACGGCATCGTCCTGCAAGCCAGGGCGGAGCTTCCGAACGAAGCCTGTGGTTTGTTGGCAGGAAGGGGTGAAATCGCGGAGCATCGATATGGCATGACAAACGCCGATGCCAGTCCGGAGCACTTTACTTTTTTGCCAGCCGAGCAGTTTCAGGCATTGCGTTCAGCCAGGTCAGAAGGCTTGGACATCATCGCCAATTACCACAGCCATCCCGTGACACCTGCCAGACCTTCCGAAGAGGACATCAGGCTGGCGTTCGACCCCAATATCCTGTATGTGATCGTTTCACTTGCGGACGCCGTACCTGTTGTCAAAGCCTTCCACATCCGTCAAGGCATCGCGGAAAACGTGCCGGTAAGCATTTTGGAGGATATTAAAGGCTGTCTTTGATTTGCTTCAGATATTCAGAAGGCGATTGCCCGTACTCCTCCTTAAAACACTGTCGGAAATACGTTGGCGTGCTGAATCCGGTCAGGTAGGCAATTTCTGAAATCGTATATTTCCTCGAAAGGAGCAACTGTTCCGATTTCTGAAGTTTCATTTTTTTGATGATTTCATTGGCTGACATCGACGTCAGCGCCTTAATTTTCCGATAAAGCGTCGAGTGACTCATGTTCAATTGCTCGGCGATAAAGGCGACGTTGATTTGCTCCGAATCCAGATTGTCCTCAATGATCCGGTTCACTTTATCCATGAATTCCTTGTCAAGCTTGTTCAGCGACTCGGTCATGAAAGCCTGTTTCTGATTTAGGGAAGAGGAATACATCTGGGCCATTTTTTGTTTGGCCTCCAGCAGATTCTTCACTCTGATTTGCAGTAAACCGGCACTGAATGGCTTGGTAATGTAGGAATCGGCACCGATGGAGTAACCGTCTATTCGGTCTTGCAACGAATCTTTGGCTGTCAGCAGTATGAGTGGAATGTGGCAGGTGCGCATGTCTTCTTTCATGATTTTGCAGAATTCCATGCCGTCCATGATCGGCATCGTGACATCACTGATGATGACGTCCGGAATGTGTTCAAGGGCTAACTCAACGCCCGATTTTCCATTGGTTGCTTCCAGAATGTTGAAGGAGTCTGAAAGGGAACGTCCGATGTATTCCCGGATTTCATCGTTGTCCTCGACGACCAGGATCAAACCTTTTATGAGGCTCGTTTCATCGATTGGAGAAACCTTGGTTTGCATTTCGGTGTGAATGGCCTCCGGGTATTGATTGTCTGTTTGGATCCTGAACAGGAAAGTCGAGCCTTCGCCCATGGTGCTTTCCGCACCGACCGTGCCCTGATGCAAATCGGCAAGGTTCTTGACCAGTGAAAGCCCAATGCCGGATCCAGCCACCTGATTTTCGTTATTCACCTGAAAATAACGGTCGAAGATGCGTGATAGCGCATCTTGCGGAATGCCGCAACCCGTATCGCTTACTTCAATTTCCGTGAATTTCGTATTGTTTTCGGTCAATGTTTTCATGGACAATCCAATTTCACCCTTTCTGGTGTATTTGAGCGCATTTGAAATCAGGTTGTCCAGAAGGATGGTGATGATTTCGGGATCAAAAAACAGGGTAGCATGATTTTCCTCTACGGAAATCCTGAATGCGATGTCCGTATTTTGATTCAACCCTTCGTATTTGATGCCGATTTCCTGAATGAGCTTGCTCAGATCCCCTTTGATGACGCACAGTTTTTTGTTTTGAGTTTCTGTTTTTCTGAATTCCATGATCTGATTGATCAGGTTTAACAACCGTGAAGCACTGCGGCTGATAAGCGAAATCTTTTTCAAATGGCCCTGTGCCAACGAATGATCCGTCTCGAGGTCTTTCAATGGTCCGATGATCAGCGTCAACGGCGTTCGCAGTTCATGGGTGATGTTGGTGTAAAAGCTCATCCGTTCGTCGTTGAGCTCCTGTTCCTGCTGATGATTCCTTTGTTCCAAGTAAAGGTCGTTTTCCAGTTTCAGTTTCCGCTTGTAGAAATTGGCAATGAAAAGTATCAACCAGACTATCAGCACTAAATAGAGCGTCTTGGCCCACCAGGTTAGCCAGAAGGGTGGCCGGATGGTGATTTGAAGCGTAGTGATTTCATTGGACCATTCCTGATTGCGCAAACGGGTTTTCAACCTGAATTCGTAGATGCCGTGCGGAAGGTTTCGGAAGGTAACCTGCTTTTCACCACCTAAGTTGTACCAGGTATCTTCCAGCCCCTTCAACATATAGGCATATTCCGTTTCTTCATTCAATCCAAAATCAAGCACGTTGAAGGCAATGCTGAACGTGGTCTGGAAATGCTTCAGGGTGATTTTTCCGGCAACGGGCAGATTGAATGAATTGGCTGATTGGGCGATGTGCCTGTCGTAATAGCGAAAGTCGGTGATTACGACCTTGGGAGCTTTGTAATTCACCGGTTTATCATTGGAATTGAAATAACAGACACCATTTTGCGAGGCAAAGCAAATGATTCCGTCCGACGTTTTCGTCACGGAGCCCGACGTAAAGTTTCCGATGGGAATGCCGTCCAGAAAGTTGAAATTCTCGAATTTGTTTTCATTGACAATCAAATGGCTGATGCCTGAATTGGTGCTTACCCACAGCTCTCCACTTTTGCCTTCAGCAATGGCACAGATATAACTGTCCGCCATGCCGTCTTTTTCATTGAAAACCCGGTAACTCGTGTCGTCGCTGGATTTGAAAACGGCCAGCCCTTCGCGGGTGGCCACCCACATCCTATTTTTTGAATCTCTAAAAAGATAATGGATGGCGTTGGAGCAGAAACCGTTATAAATATTGATGTTGCGAATCAGTCTGAACTCAGGTGTAAAGATGGAAATGCCTTGTCCAAAGCTACCTATCCATAGATTTCCTTTTACATCCTGCGATACACTCAGAATCACATTGTCCGGTAAATTGGAATTCTCACTGAAAAAGGCTTTCACCAATCCGGATTTGAGGTTGTAGGAATAGAGCCCCCTGTTGGTGCCGATCCAAATATTTTTGGCCTTATCCTCAAAAAAACAACGCACACTGGCATCACTGTTTATTTCGGACATCGTTTTGAATTGTCTGGTTTTTGCATTGTACCGAATGACATGCCCTTCGAACGAGCCCAACCAAAGGTCGCCTTCGGAGTCTTTCATCGCTGAAACAATGAAATTATCCGGAATATCGCCTGTCGCTTTGCTATAATGAACCGTTTTCAGCCCTTTTTCATAAACGTCGATGCCACCATCCGTTCCAATCCAGACCCGATTGTCCGAATCGGTACAAATACCACATGCCAGCTTGGTACTAAGGCTATTCCTGGCGCTTCGGTAGGGAGAATAAGTCCAAGCATTGAAAAAGCGGGACCGATTGCTGATGACATTGATTCCGCCGCCCAGCGTGCCGATCCAGATGTTGTGGAAGGAATCCTGAAAGATGCTTTTTACCGCCTGATTCGACAAGCCGTTGTCGTCGTCGTTGGCTTCAATATGCTGAAAGGAAATGTTTCCCGGATTCAGAAAGGATATTTGTCTCAGATCCAAAATGTTGATGCCACCCTGATTGGTTCCGATCCAAAGTTTGTCGTTGTCCAACTCCTTGATTGACAAGATACGATTGCTTGCCAAGGAGCTCGGATTCCCCGGCATATTCCGAATGACGGTGAATTTCTCAGAAATGGGATTAAAAAGTGCCAGACCGTTGTTGGTTCCGACCCAGACATTGTTCCGTTTGTCGATGTGAAGGGCTGTTACTTCCTCTCCAGGAAAAGAAGATGGATCCCCAGGGATGTTCTTGTAATTCTTAATGGTTTGATCTTTCAAGGATAGCACGCTCAAACCGTTGAATACATGTCCGATGTATAGTTTGCCGTGGTTGTCGTCCGTCACACACCAAACGTGATTGCTGACAAATCCGGGTATGGTGGTCTGATTGAAGTGTTTGAACGTCTTGGCTTTCTTGTCGAAATACTCGACGCCAAAATGGTACGTGCAAATCCAAAGATTTCCGTCCCAAGCTGGAGCGATGTTGGTGACATCGTTGGTGATGATGGCATTCGGATTGCTTGAATTTGCGGTGTAATAGGTGAATTTCTCGGTTTTTGTGTCGAATGCGTTGAGGCCGGTACGCTGCGTGGCTATCCATACCGTATTGTCGGTCTTGTCAGCGTACACCATGTTCAACTCGTTGCTGTTGATGCTTTTGTTCAACTGGGCATTTTTTCGGTAGACTCTGAAGCTGTGTCCGTCAAACCGATTCAGTCCCGATTCGGTGGCAAACCACAGATAGCCTTCTTTGTCTTGTGCAATACCGACGATGTAACTGTTGGACAAACCTTGTTCCATACCAAGTTTTTCAATGGTATACGAATTTGCAAAAATCAGGATTGGGTAAAGAAAAAGGAACAGTACTACGTTGGTTTTCATCGGTCATTCATAAGGTTCTTCCGGATTGGTAAAATTAATCAATTTGGTTGAATCCATGCGTGCTGTCCTTCTAATTAATGGTTTAGTGCACGCGCTGCTTGATTAATAGGCTGAATTTGACGAAAAATCAAACCAATTATTCAGTAAACTTGCCTACTTTTGTATCGTAATAAACCTTTTTAAATTCGCAGACATTGAAATACATACGAACGTACATCCTTGGTTTCGCCCTTTTTTGTATCCTTTTCGTGCAGGCGCAGGATGCCTCCCTGAAACTTCAATATACTTTTAATCTGAAGGCTGGTTCGGATTCCATTTTGGATGAAACAGGCAATGGTTTCAATGCCACGTTAAACGGTAGTGCCACGGTAAAAACACTTGGTACCTTTAAAGTGCTTCAAATCGGTTCCACTCAAGGTTACCTGGATTTGCAGTCGAAATTGGGGAATTTGGTCAAAACCTTGTCCGATTTCACCGTTTCCACCTATTTGTACATCGATCCTTCCCTAGTGCTCACCAACAACGGAAACTTTGTCTGGTCGTTTTCCAATGCGGCCGACATTGGCGCATCGGCAACCGGGTGTATGTTTTATTCGGCCAATGCATCCCGATATGCCATTTGCACCACCAACTGGTACACGGAGAAACAGGTCAGCTTCGGGAGTGCTTCTGTTAAAGGCGAATGGACCCATGTCACCTACACACAGTCGGGCACTACCGGTACCGTCTATATAGATGGCGTTCAGAAGAAAACGGGCACCCTTTCCCTGTTGCCTTCCACCTTGGGAGCTACGGCTTTTAATTACCTGGCCAAATCTTCTTATGCCTCCGACCAATACCTGCTGAACACCATGTTCAGCGACTTCCGGATTTACGATACAGCGCTGAACGCCACGCAAGTGGCATCGCTTGCCACCAAAACAGCCACGTTGGATACCTTGACGTTTATCGATCAAGCCAATACCGCGGCTTCAGCCCTTATTTTGGACAATTTGAGCACTGTTTCAGCCAATATGACCTTGCCAACAACCGGTTCGAACGGGGCAAGCATCACTTGGAGTTCCTCCAATACTGCAGTGATTTCCAACACAGGTGTGGTAACCCGACCGGCCTTGGGAGCCGCTTCGGTCAACGTGACCTTGACAGCTTCGGTGACCAGTGGATTCATGACCGTCAAGAAACAATTTGGGGCTACAGTCGTTCCGTATTACAACGATGCAACCAGTGCGCAGATGGATGCAAACGGACTTGCCCTGTCCGGAAATCTGACCAATCTCCGCTCCAATCTGACCCTACCGGTCACTGGATTGCAGGGTTCAACCATATCCTGGACTACAAGCAACAGCAGTGTTTTGTCCAATACGGGTGCTATCCTCAAGCGACCTGCGAAAGGAAGCGGAAATACATCGATTACTTTGACTGCCACCATCACCAAAGGAGCGTCTTCGTTCCAAAAAACATTTACCATTTCGGTGGCCGAGGACGAGGGTTTTTCGGCCTACTTGTTCGCCTATTTCACAGGAAACAACATCAGCCAGGAAACCATTCGTTTTGCCACCAGCAGTGATGGCTACACGTATAAGGCACTGAACAACAACAATCCGGTGGTGAGTTCGACTGTCATCAGTTCTACGGGCGGTGTCCGCGATCCGCATATCCTGCGCGGTGAAGAAGTGAACTCCTATTACATGGTTGCCACCGATATGGTGTCGGCGCACGGATGGGATTCCAACCGAGCCATGGTCTTGTTGAAATCCTCCAACCTGACCGATTGGGCGTCGGCCATCGTCAATATTCCGAATACGTATCCGGAATTCAGTACCGCAGACCGGGTTTGGGCTCCACAAACCATTTATGATCCTGCAGTCGGCAAGTACATGGTTTATTTTGCCATGCGTCTGGGCTCGTCGGATTTCGATAAGATTTACTACGCCTATGCCAATAGCACGTTTACCGCGCTGGAATCGGCACCCAAAGTACTGTACAACAACAATGGTCTTTCCACCATCGATTCAGACATTGTTTTTGCCAATGGTCAGTATCATTTGTTTTTCAAGACGGAAGGCAATGGTAATGGTATCAAAAAAGCGGTTTCCAATACCTTGACTTCGGGCTATGTCCTGTACGACAAATACTTGCAATCCACTACCAATGCTGTGGAGGGCGGTTGCGTTTTCAAAATGTTCAATTCGAACGATTGGATTTTTATGTACGACATGTACACCAGCGGCGCCTATCAATTTACAAGGAGCACGGATCTGGTGAACTTTTCGGTGGTGACCATGCCGGTTTCCTTCGATTTTACGCCACGTCACGGGACCATCATTCCGATTACACCTTCTGAACTCAATGCCCTGAATGTCAAATGGAATCCGTCTGCCGTGGCAGTAGAGCAACCCAAAACCCGATTTTCCGTTTATCCCGTACCCGCCCACGATCATTTGACTGTTGAATTCGACGGATCAGCAGGTGTGCGTGTTGAAATCTACAACATTTTGGGAAGCAGGGTGTTGCAGCAGGAATTGATCCAAAATCAGAGCCAGGTGAACGTCTCTGGGCTGAAAGTTGGTGCCTATGTCATCAAGTGCATTCAAAACAAGGTGTTGATTGGTAGCACGCGTATCATGATTAAGTAAATATTGTGTCAATATGTTGGTAAATTGGCCTTTATTGTAATTATTTGACTTTTTTTAAACTATTTTTAGTATGTTTGGTCTAAGTCTAGGAAAACACGAATAAAATCCAATAAAGCGACCTTTTTGATATGGAAGTTATAGAGACGGAAAAATTTGAAGCCCATTCCACGAAGTGGCAGAGTGAAGTGAGAATGGAGGCATCTCAAGAAAAACGGAGAACTCATTTTTGTGGAGATTACATCCCATTCAATGGCGTTTAACGGAAGAAGGTCACGACATGTTTTAGTGAATGACATCACGGAGCGCAAGCGTATTGATGAGGAGTTGAAGAATGCGCTGGCTTTAACGGAAGCTACGCTGGAATCGATTCACAATGGTATTCTTGTAGTTAGTGACCAAGGAGCAGTCATCAAAACCAATGCAAAATTTGGAGAAATGTGGTGCATACCAACAGAAGTTCTCGCATCTGGAGATGACAAAAAGCTATTGGCTTGCGTTGTAGAGCAACTGGTTGATCCTGATGAGTATATCGCTACTGTTTCGGAATTGTACGGAAAACCCGATGTGAGTTCGATGGATTTGGTATTCTTCAAGGATGGACGGATTTTTGAACGCATAACGAACCCTTTGTACCTGGAAGGTGTGCCGAAAGGGAGGGTTTGGTCCTTTCTCGATACCACCGAGCGCAAGCATGCTGAAGCCGATTTGATTGTAGCCAAGGAAAAAGCACAGGAAAGTGATCGTCTGAAATCAGCATTCTTAGCCAATATGAGTCATGAAATCAGAACACCGATGAATGGTATCCTGGGTTTTGCCGAATTGCTGAACGAACCAAATCTAAGCGGTAAAAAGCAACAAGAATTCGGTCGCATTATAAAGCAAAGCGGTACACGGATGCTAAATATCATGAACGATATTATAGAGATATCTAAAATTGAATCCGGAGAAATAGGAATTTCAATCTCAGAAACGAATATCAATGAGCTAACGATAGCCATTTATGCCAACTTTAAAACCGAGGTTGAGCAAAAAGGACTGCAATTCTCCTTTTCAAATGCTTTGTCAGCAGGGGAATCCATCATAAGAACAGACAGTAAGAAAGTATATTCAATCTTGATAAACCTATTAAAAAATGCCATCAAATTCACAAAATCAGGTGCCATCGAATTTGGTTATGAGAAAAAGGCCAAAGCCCTTGAATTTTATGTCAGTGATACGGGTGTTGGTATTACTCCTGAACAGAAGGAGATCATTTTTGAACGCTTCAGACAAGGCAGTGACTTACTAACCCGAAATTACGAAGGCGCAGGTTTGGGATTAGCCATTTCAAAAGCATTTGTGAAAATGCTGGGAGGAAACATCTGGGTGGAGAGCGAACTTGGAAAAGGTTCGACCTTTTATTTCACCATTGCTTGTCATACATAATCTGTTGAAAAATCATGGTTTTTAGTGATTGCAGACACCAGAAAAATACATTTTCTTTGCATCATGAACCAAGAATTAAATCTCTATAAGAAAGCATATCAGCTTAGTCTCTTCACCATCTACTACAATATGGTGGAAGGAGTTGTCTCCATGCTGCTGGGTTACCAGGACGAAACGCTCGCATTGTTCGGTTTCGGTGTAGATAGTTTTATCGAGGTCCTTTCCGGAATAGCCATTGCAGTCATGATCAAACGCATTCAACGGAATCCGGTAAGTTTAAAATCTGAATTTGAGATGAAAGCCTTAAAAGTCACAGGGACTGCCTTTTACATTCTTTCATTTGGATTGTTGGTCGGCATTGTCCTGAACATCTTCACCCAACACAAACCGGAAACCACCCTTTGGGGTGCCGTCATTTCACTGATTTCCATCATCGTAATGGTTTGGCTGATGAATGCCAAAAAGAAAACCGGCAGGGAACTCGGTTCAGACCCCATACTTGCCGATGCGAATTGCACCAAAGTCTGTGTCTATATGTCCGTTGTCCTGCTGGTTTCCAGTCTGGTTTATGAACTGACCGGTTTTGCGTATGCCGATGTCATTGGTGCCGCCGGCCTAATCTACTTTTCATTCAGTGAAGGCAGGGAAGCCTTTGAGAAAGCCAAGGGCAAATCTTGCGGCTGTGGAAGCGATGGTTGTCACTGATCCATCATGCTGGGCTTGCCTTCCAGTTGGGAAGCTGCATCCACACTGAAGGTGCCTTCCGTTATAATTTCTTCCCCGTCCGTCAAACCGTCCAAAACCACGTAGCTGTTGCCAAGCATCGGACCCAGCTCGATTTCACGCATTTTGAAGGAACCGTCGTTTTGTTTCACGTAAACGACAGATCGCTTACCTGTCCATAAAACGGCGGTGGAAGGGATAACGAGCTTGTCTTTGTATTGATTCAAGTTAGCCTTCACAACGCCTGTTGCGAACATTTCAGGTTTCAGTTTTCCCGATGCATTGTTTACTTCCACACGAACCTTAGCCACGCGGCTGGTCGGATCCATCACCGGGTCGATGAACTTGATGTTGGTTGTGAATTTGCTGCCCGGCAGGGCTTGCAGACTGAAAGAAATGCTGTTGCCCACTTTCAGGAAGGGCAGATCGCTTTCGTAAGCATCAAACAAAACCCAAACATTGGATAAATTGGCCACTTCAAACAGGACGCTGCCCGCATTGACGTAATCACCGGTGTTCACTCGCTTAGAGGTGACAATGCCTGAACTGCCTGCCAGAACTTCAAAATTGTTTTTCACTTTGCCCGAACGGACAATCTGATCGATTTGGGCATCGGTGAGTTTCCACTGTCGAAGTTTGTCTTTGGCGGCTTCGAATATTTCCGGTTGATCGGCGCTGCTTTTGGCCGTTTCCAGCAATTCTTCCTGGGCTGAAATCAGGTTCGGGGAGTTGATGAGAGCAAGCAGCTGGCCTTTTCGGACGGTTTCGCCGGTGAAACTGATGTAAAGCTTTTCGATGCGCCCGGGAATGTGGGCGGTTTGGCTTTCCAAAAGTCGTTCGTCTGCCTGCACCTTACCGAAAAGTCGAAGTTCCTTAACCGGGGTAGCATGGCTGACGATGGAGGTCGATATATTGGCCAACTGAACGGCTTCGGGCGTCAGATAGAGCGCGGTTGAATCCATGGTGGAGCCTCCGCTAGTTACCAGTGGAATTAGGTCCATGCCGCAAATAGGGCATTTGCCGGGCTTGTCCAACTTGACTTGAGGATCCATGGAGCAGGTCCAGATTTCTTTTTTCGCTTCGGCGTGCTGATGAGGCTCTTTGGCAGGTTTTGGGTTGTGGAAGAGCATCCAGCCTAAAAACAGACTGCCCAAAGCCACCAATGCAAACTGCACGCTTTTTTGTTTAAAAATGGTGTTGTATCGTTTCATTTCAGTGTTATTTTTTTCGTTAATTAAAAGCAGTCAGTTGCCGGATCTTGGCCTGTGCGATGAGCAGGTCCATCCTGGCGTTAAATCCTTTCAGTGCATAGTCCAATTGCTGACGGCTTATTGTCAGGAGTTCAGACAATTCCGCCGTTGAAATAGCAAAACGTTTCAGTTGGAGCTGATAAGTCTTTTCAGTCAGCTTTAATTGGCTTTCGTTCAGCTGAATCCGTCGCTGCGCATCGCGGTAATTAAACAAGGCATCCTGATAGTCGGATTGCATCAGGTTCAGCGTGGCCTCGTAGTTCTGTACCGAAGCCGTCTTTAGCCATTCGGTTTCCTGTTGGATGGCTTTATACTTTTTTCGATAAATAGGCAGCGAGACCGAAACCATGGGCATGAGCATGTCCTGGCCGTTCATCATGGAGGTCGAAGCCGGATTCTTGGCCAGAATGGAATATTTCAGGCCGATTCCGACCATTGGATACCCCATGCGGTCCGACATTTTCCGACGTGCTTCCAATGATTCCCGTTCGAATTGGAGCATGGTCAGCATCGGGTTGTTTTTCAAGGCTGAATCCAAAGGCGGTTCAAGGGAATCTTTAAAGTCTTTTTCGGGCAAAACAACGGGGCTTTCGACAGAACGGTTCAGCAGTTTATTGAATTTGAACAACAGGTTCTGATACTGGTCGTTCAGCGAAGCAATACTGTTTATCAACTCATTTTCTTCCAGCTGAAGGGTATAGATATCCGACAGGCTGCTACCTGTGGACGTTCCCATAGACGGGGATGCCATGGGGACGGTTACCGCCTGCGAAGCTGAGGCGGTGCTGCCGGTCATACCCATTCCGTTTCCGCTCGCAGCAACGGGAGCCGTCGGCATGGAACCAGCTGAGCTGCTCACTGAAACGCTGCTTCCGGTGCCACCGGCTTTGTACCGACTGGTTGCCAAGCGTTCAATCTGACGCAACAACTCCAGATTCTGCTGGGTGATCCGCACCTGTTCTCGGTTTCGGTACAGGTTGAACCAACTGCTTCGTACTTCGTAATAAACCTGCAGTTTCACCGCTTCAACTGAGGCGAAGGAGGCTTTTGCCATGAGGCTCATCTCATCCTTCGCATTCCGAATCACGCCGAACCAAGGAAACATTTGCATCAATTGCAGATCGGCCACCTGATTGCCACCGGGTAATTCCATCGGTGTCAGGAAAAAACCCAAGTTTAGGTCAGGGTTTGGAAGACTGGATACCTGCGGCACCTTTTGCAGTGCCGCTTGGTATTCGCTCCATTTTTGCAGAAGGGATGGGTTGTTTTCTGCAGCCGTTTTTTGATACGTGCGTAGAGTGTTGTCCATTCTTGGATTATTGACCGAAAGCGTGGCTTTCGATTGATTTTGTCCAAGGAGATGGGTGAATCCAGTCATGAAAATGACCATCCCAATCATTGTCTTTTTATACGTTTTCATCACCTTCTTTTTTTAAAGTTTTGCGCACCGCCCGTTCCCGCCAGATAGCCTGAAACAAAGGCACAACAAAAATGGTCATCAGCTGAATGATCATCCCTCCAAAAGTAGGAATAGCCATCGGCACCATGATGTCGGCCCCTTTTCCGGTGGAAGTCAGTACCGGCAACAGTGCGATAATGGCGACCGCCGTGGTCATCATGGCCGGACGAACCCTTCGGTGACCGGCTTTCACAACGGCCTCACGGACGCCCTTTACCGTTGTTGGATGTTTGTCCTCAAAAACCTGATGAATATACGTTCCCATCAGTACACCGTCGTTGGTGGCAATCCCAAACAACGCGATAAATCCGACCCAGACTGCCACACTCAGGTTGATGGGGTGCATCTGAAACAAATCCCGCATGTTGGTGCCCGCTACGCTGAAATTTAGGAACCAGTCTTGCCCGTAGAGCCAGATCATGATGAAGCCGCCGGCAAAGGCCACGAAAACACCAGAGAAATGGATGAACGAAGCTGTAATGGTCCTGAACTGGAAAAACAACAGCAGCAAAATGAACAACAAACTAATGGGAATGACGATAGCCAACCGCTTGGTGGCTCGGATTTCCTGTTCGTAATTCCCCGCAAATTTCCAAGAAACTCCGGCTGGCAATTTGAGTTCCCCTGAAGTGACTTTTTGATTTATGATTTTGGCAGCCTCTTCCACCACATCCACTTCGGCTTTGTCGCTGACTTTATCAAAGATGACATAGCCTACCAGAAACGTATTTTCGCTGCGAATCATCTGCGCACCACGTGTGTAACCGATGTCGGCAATTTCGCCCAAAGGAATCTGGATACCGTTCATGGCCGGAATCAGGATGTTTTTTAATGCTTCCGGATTGTCGCGTCGTTCCCTGGCATAGCGGACCCGAATGGGAAAACGTTCCCGACCCTCCACCGATGTGGATAAAGTCATGCCTCCCACAGCGGCCTGCAAAACTTGTTGCACATCGTTGACACGCATGCCGTATCTGGCCATATTTTCCCGATTGAGCTTGATTTCCACGTAAGGAGCACCTACTGCCCGGTCGTAAAAGACGGAAGCGCCCTGAACTGAAGGCACATGTTTCAGCGCCTGCTCAAAAAGCATCCCTGCCTTTTCGATGGATTCCAGATCGGGTCCATAGACTTTCAGTCCCATGGGTGCCCGCATACCGGTTGCAAGCATTACCAAGCGCGTCTCAATAGGTTGTAGTTTGGGTGCTGAAGTCAACCCAGGAATCTGAGTGACCTTGACAATTTCCTTCCAGATGTCGGCGGGGTGTTTGATTTCAGGCCGCCATTGACGAAGATAATCACCGTTTTCAGAGGGAATCAGGCTGTCTGCCGTCAATGGTCGGTAATGCTCGGTTTTAGGCACATAAACACCACCGTTCTTTAAAATATAGGAACCGTCGTGATTGATTTTAAACCGCATCCGCTGTCCGTTTTCGTCCAACAGGTATTCCGGCCTATAATTAATGGTATTCTCAAACATTTGAACGGGTGCCGGATCGAGGGCGGAGTTCACACGTCCCCATTTTCCGACGGCGTTTTCCACTTCAGGAATGGCAGCCAGCCGTTTGTCAAGTGTTTCGATGTACCGCAGGTTCTGATCGATGCTGGTGTGTGGCATGCTTGTCGGCATGAGCAGGAAGGAACCTTCATTGAGTGATGGCATGAATTCCTTGCCGATACCGGGGAACGCCTTGGTTGGCCCCTCCCAAAATGTTGTCTGACGGAAGTTCTTCCATCCAAGCGTTTCAAAACCCGTGGCTACGAAACCAAATAGTTTGCCATAACCTTGCCAGATCAATAAGCCGAAAATCAGGGTCAAAGCTGGAAGCAGCAAAAATTTCTTCTTGTTTTCCAGTGCCCAACGCATGATGGGTTCGTAAAAATGGACCACCAACATCAACGCTGCCAAAACAACACCGATAATACCTGCTACGAACAGAAAATTCACCAGCGTGCTGGTGTGCGCTCCCAGTGGTAGCCATTCGACGCTTAGCCAGTAGGCGGCAAGCGTCACCAGAATACCGATATTGATGTACCCCGGAAATTGATGCCGGGGTTCTTTCCATTTGAAGGCTAGTAAGTTATTGGCACCCAAAGCAATAAGTGCGAAAGCCGGTGCGAAATGCCCCATGAACGCCAGCAGCACTCCACCGGCCAACACCAAATAATTGGCATAATGGCGAAGCTTTTTCGTGTCCAATCGGATGTTGAAAAACAAGTACACCAGTGTAGGCAAAACAACGATACCCAATACAAAGGCTGAAATCAATGCAAAGGACTTGGTAAAAGCCAATGGATGAAAGAGTTTGCCTTCGGCCGCTTCGAGTGCGAATACTGGCAGGAAACTCACGATGGTGGTGGCGATCGACGTGACGACTGCTGCACGTACTTCCGTAGTGGCCAGATAAATGACCGTAATAAGTTTCTTGCCTCGAATATTCTTGTTTTCAGGTTGTTCCAGATGTCTGAGAATGTTTTCCACATCCACAATGCCGATATCCACCATCACACCGATGGCAATGGCGATGCCGGACAATGCAACAATGTTGGCATCTATGCCGAAAAGACGCATGAGAATAAAGGTCATCAGAACGCCCAAAGGCAAAAGTCCTGCCACGATGAGCGAAGCCTGCAAGTTAAGCACCAGCACCAGAATCACGATGATGCTGATCAGAATTTCGTGCGTCAGGGCCGATTCCAACGTCCCGATGGTTTCCTTGATGAGCCCGGTCCGGTCATAAAAAGGCACGACCGTAACTTTGGAAACGCTGCCGTCTGGCAAAGTTTTCTGCGGAAGCCCGGCCTCGATTTCCTTGATTTTGTCCTTGATATTGGTGATGACGGCCATCGGATTGGAGCCGTATCTGGCCACCACGACTGCGCCGACGGCTTCCGAACCGGCTTTGTCCAGACCGCCACGACGGGTGGCAGGGCCAAAGGTGGTTTGAGCCACATCCTTGATGCGTACGGGCACATTGTTTCGAACGGCTACGACTGAATTGGCCAGATCGTCCGTGTTTTTAATATATCCCAGGCCTCTGATGAGGTATTCCACCCGATTCAGTTCCATGGTTTCGGCACCGATATCCAAATTGCTTTGTGAAACAGCGTTCATCACATCCATGACGGAAACGCTGTATGCTTTTAAGGCTTCTGGATTGATATCTACTTGATATTCACGTACGAAGCCTCCTACAGAGGCCACCTCTGATACCCCTTCGGCAGAAGCCAGGCTGTATTTGACGTAGAAATCCTGGATGGTTCGCAGTTCTTGTGGACTCCAACCGCCAGAGGGTTTGCCAGTTTTGGGGTTTCGGCCTTCGAGCGTGTACCAGAAAATCTGACCAAGTCCAGTGGCATCGGGTCCCAGAGTAGGCTGAACCCCGGACGGAAGTGTGCCTGCAGGCAAGGAATTTAACTTTTCTAAAATGCGGGAACGACTCCAGTAGAATTCTACATTGTCCTTGAAAATGATGTAAATGAAGGACATGCCGAACATGGAGGTGCTTCGGACGGTTTTGACGCCTGAAATTCCGGAAAGTGCGGAGGTGAGGGGATAGGTCACCTGATCCTGAATGTCGCGGGGCGAACGTCCCATCCATTCAGTTGCTACAATTTGCTGATTTTCACCGATGTCCGGAATGGCATCGACGGGAATCGGGTCTCTGGGAATAAGGCCGGTGTTCCAGTTGAACGGCGTGAAGGCAATGCCTGCCACCAAAACTGTCAACAAAAACAGGAACGTCACGAGCCGATTCTCCAGAAAGTATTTGACTAATCTGTTGAACATGGTTGTTGCAATTTTTTATTTTGGTTTTGCCGAGTCTCGCAAAACGGCTGTACGGAAGGAACTAAAAAGGTCCCTGAGGCTGGTAAAAATAACAGTTCGTTCACCTGGGAGTGGACAGGAAGCCTGAACAATTACCGGAACCATTGGAGTGGAATTTACCAACTCAGGGACCGTGTTCTTAATACATTTACCTGTATTTGCAGCAACCTGGAAGACTGTTGTAGACCTTGTCGGTAGCCTTGAATTTATCGGTGTCGTGACCGACTGCGGCAAGGGCTTTCAAAACTGCGTCGGTTTTCACCTTGGTGGGATCGTAAGTCAAGCTTAATTTCTTGGTTTTTGCATCCCACACGGCTTTGGAAACGCCTGTTACCTTGGCGGTTTTCTCAATGCGGGCTTTGCACATGTCGCATTTTCCGTTCACATTGAACACTTCCGTTTTAACGGCAACTATCGATTTTGAAGCAGTTTGAGCAACAGCAGCGGAACCCAAGGCAACGCTTAAAATAACAACTAAAAATAATTTGATCGTTTTCATAATTCTTTTGTTTTAAAATAGTATACAATAAAGCACACGAAATCAGTGCGATAACTCGCACGTACAACAAAAGAATCAAATGAGGAAGACGCAGATATTTTCTTGAAGTACCTGGTTCGGAAAGACAATTCCAGGCGGGAAAACGCGCGTATAAAGGTAGTCAACAGGTTCCTGTGACTTGAAAAGAAGACTGACTGGTACGGAAAAGCAAGCGATGACCTGTGGAACACATTTTTTCAGTTCAAGGGATTGAAGCTGATATTGACCATCGGTGGCGTACGTGGAGAGTTCATCCTGGCAGCAGGGTTGCTCAAGAATCATTCCCTTTGGAGTTGTTCCAAGTTCTCCTTCCATCCCGCAAGACGCCAATTCCTTAGTGAAAGACCACTTCACCTGAGCCAGCGTTCCTCCGCAATAATGCGAGGCCACCGATATATGCATTCCTGAAATCAGGAGCAGCAGGGCTAGAAAAGCGGAAACAATCTTTTTCATCAAATTGGTTTCTGTTGGAAACTATGTGTAAAGATAAACAGTTTTCGGAAAAATCGTCACTATTCAGAAAAAAATACAACGTTATTTAACGAACCCTATATTTTCTGTTTCGCAGCAAGTCCAATACTCCATTGATGAACGTCAACGGATGCACCGGATTTCCAGGGACATAAAGGTCTACGGTATGTTTCGTCAGAAAATCACGGTTCAACGCAGGACTGTCAGCAAAAATCCCGCCACTGATGGCATCGACGCCGGCCAGAATGATGATTTTGGGGCTTGGAACTGCGTTATAGCAGCGTTCCAAGGGTTCAGCCATGTTCTCCGTGATGGGACCTGTAATGACAATTCCATCGGCATGACGAGGAGAGGCTACGAAGTCAATACCAAACCGACTCATGTCGAACTGCACATTGTTTGCAGCATTCAGCTCCATTTCACAACTGTTGTCTCCACCTGCTGAAACCTGCCTCAGCTTCAGCGAACGTCCGAACAGTCGCCGGACTTCTTCGCGGATCAACTCCGGATTCATCTGAATCAAGAGATCCTCACCCTCCTTGATGATCAGCTTTTCTCGGTCGTTGCTGGACATTTTATAATCGGAAGTGAAGAAAATTTTCGTAGGATATTGCACCGCGCATTCACCGCAAAACGTGCATTTGCCCAAATCCAGGCAAACCGGGCTGACAGAAATCGCATGCGTCGGGCATAAATCCGCCAACTTTGCTTCATCCACTTTTGCTTTCGTAATAATGGGCCTTCCCTTAAAAATGCCGGGAACTCTGACCTTTGTTACATCGGGAATGAATTGACTGCCCTGATGCCACCTGATTTTTAGATTGTTCAGCATACTTTATAAGTCGTGTCCGGAATAGGACAGGTTGAAACTCTTGTTGCAAATCGGGAAATCGGAAATATCGTTGTTGCGTACAGCCTGCGCCAGCGCCATCCAATTGTGGTGAGAAGGGTCCTTGATCTTGTAAACCACCAACGAACCCTTTGCGTCGGTTATAGCGCAATGGCAAATTTCACCGCGCCAACCTTCTACGAGCGAAAGTACAAAAGCATTGGCTTTGGTCACAAACGTCACATCAGCCGGCTTTTTGAAAACAGGAACATTTTTCAATAATTCCCTGATATACTCGATGGATTGTTTGATTTCAAGTCTACGAATCTGCGCTCTTGAATAGACGTCGCCGTGGTGTTTGAGGATGGGCTGATGGTCGATGGTATCGTACAGGCAGTATGGGTGCGATGAGCGAATATCCCGCGGTAATGCGTTCATTCGAGCCGCCATTCCAACCGTCCCGATTTCAAGGAGCTGTTCATAGCTTAAAATACCCGTTTTTTCCATGCGCGAAAGAGCACTGGAAAGCGAAAACAGTTGCTGCGCCATTTCGTCGAAATCCGGTTCGTAGGCATTCAATACCGTCTGAAGCCGTTCCGCCAGTTCAGCCGTAAAGGGATAATTGATTTTTCCGGCACGGATCAGGCCTTTTGCAAAACGGTTTCCGCACCATTCTTGCCGGAAATTGATGATGGGGGTGCGCAAACGTCCGAAGACGGATTCGCCAAGCTGGTACGCCATATCGGCACAGATGCCGGCCAGATCGCCTGTGTGAACAGCAATCCGTTCCAGTTCCGAAGCCACTGTTCGCGACCACATCAAGGAATGATCGGGTGTATGGCCGCACAGGCTTTCCCAGAGATTGACGAAAGCGGTGGTGTGGCCCACGACGGAATCGCCAGTGATGCTTTCTGCCAATGTGGTGCGTTCCAACAACTTCTTTTTTTGAAGGAACAATTGCTCGATGCCACGGTGTTGATAACCCAACTGAATTTCGAGGTGCATGATCTGTTCCCCGTTGCAGATGAAGCGGAAATGTCCGGGCTCAATGATGCCTGCATGGATGGGGCCGACACCGACCTCGTGCAGTTCCTCGCTTTCGACGGCGTAAAAGGGGTAGTTGGCAATTTGGCTTGATGCATCTGCTCGATCGTGTGCATACCGCATCGGTTTCAGCCAAGGATGGTCGGTATAGAATATGCCGAAATTTTCATGAATTTCCCGTTCGAACTTTTCAAAATTGGGATGCTGAGCGGTAAACGATGCCAAATGTGCGGCTTGACCGACCAGGGAGGACGAAACATAAATCAGGTGTGTATCGTCGTCTGCCATGCAGCAAATAAGTTTGACGTCATGCCCGGAAGCGTAGCCGAAATAATTCACGCAATGCCGTGCAGGAGTGTCTTTCAGAAAGCCTGTATTCAACTCCAGAAAGAAGTCATAGTCGTACTCCGGAATGTCCTTAAGGGCGATGACCTGATTGTTTTTTGCGGTGAGGTATTCGGTTGTCTTCATGGTATTATTTTTACGGCTTCTTTCAATAAATTCACCATTTCCATTGGCGGATTGTAGGCCAAATATACGGCCAGTGCCAGCAACACATACTGGGAAAACGATTCCCAGGGCGAAATCCGTGGAACTGCCGATTCATCTATGGTGCTGGGTGGTGTGAACAGCAGTTTGAAGATGTTGCTGCCGAAACCCCAGATAATCATGGTCAATAGTAACAGGACCACCAAGAGTATGACGATGGAATGCGCCTGAAACAAGGATTGGAATATCAGGAACTCACTCACGAACAAACCCGAAGGCGGCATGGCGGTGGCCGAAATGAAGGCCAACAGCATCAAAATAGCACCTGTTTTATTGTATTTGAAATAGTTGCCGACATCGTAGATGCTCTTGCTTTGGTAGACCCAGTAAATTTGATTGTATTGAAGGAACAGCGTGGGTTTGACCAGCGTATGCAGCAGGACGTGCAGGATGGCCGCATAAACGCCGATGCCGCCTGCAGAAAGCCCCAGCATGACCAGCCCCATGTGTTCGATACCCGAATAGGCGAACATGCGTTTGATGTTTTTGATGCGTGTCATGTACACCGTTGCTACAAAAATGGAGAGCAGCGCGGCAATGATCATGATGCTGTCCGCCCAGTGGCGAAGGGGCGTGTGTGCTACCACTGCATAAATGCGGAAAATTCCGATAAAACCGACATTCATCAGCACACTCGACAACAGGGCACCAGCCGGTGCAGGCGCTTTATCCTTGGCATCAATGCCTGCCGTGTACATGGGTACTAGCCCCAATTTGGCCGTGAATCCAGTGAAAATGAACAAGAAGGAAAGTTTCAGCCAAAACGGATTCAGTTTGCTGCTGTTTTCGTACAAGGACTGAAAGGACATATCCGAAATGCCTGCTTGTTTGAGCGATAAACTCAGGAATAGGATGCCGATGTAGATGAACGTAATGCTGATGGCACAGATGAACACGTATTTCCAGACACCTTCGAGCGCACGGATGTTGCGGTGGTGGTAAATCAAGGCGGATGCACTCAGGGTGGTGATTTCCACGAAAATCCAGGTCACGGCAATGTGGTTGGAGAGATAAGCCATGCTGCAGGCTGTAATCAACAACACCATGGCCGCAAAAAACAGGCCTCTGGACTTCGTGGTTTCGTCCACATTGTGCACTTCAATGTACCGGCCACCGTGGATGATGACAGGAACGGCCACCACGCACAAGACCATCAGCAAGAGAATGCCAAGCGCATCGGGCTTGAAGTAGGTGTACTGAACGACGTTCAATTGAAGGTATTCGTACACGCCGAATCCGATTAGAGCCGCTAAGAATATCCCCAAAAGCGTATAGTTGACAACCGTGTTCTTGTTTAAATACAACAACACGCTGATAAACAACACGGTAGCTAAAAATAGTGGTATCATGGTCTTTAGTCTTTCAGGTTACTTAAACGGTTCACATCCGGATCTTTCAGCACGTCTCCGATTTTGTTGAAGAAAACGCCGAGGATAAGCACGCTGGCAAAAATATCCAGCATGATGCCCAGATTCACCAGCATCGGCATTTCGTTCCCGACAGCCAGGGAAAGGATGAACACGCCGTTTTCAATGATGAGGTAACCGATGACGTGGGTGATGATTTTCTTTCGAGTCACAATGAGGTATAAGCCTGTGAACAAGGTTGATAAGGCTACTACAAAGAAGGTCTTGTCAATATTTTTGTCGTCGATGGAACCAGACATGATGATGGTGGCAACTATGATCAGCGTGACGATGATGAGCGAAACAAAGTTCGGCAGGTAGGGTTCAGCAATGCGGGTGATGTGGTTGCGCTTGATCAGGTGATTCAGGAACCAGGGCACGACCAGCGCCTTGAACACAACCGTTTCGAGCAAGATGAGCAACAGGTTCAGCGTACTGACTTCGGTCAGGGTCAGAAACGTAGTGCCGAAAAGCAGAAAACCCTGAAACACCAGGATGCTCAGATACGTCGAAAGCCTGTTGGCGATGCTTATATAAAGCAGCGACATGGCCAATGCAATCAATAGGATGTCTGTCATAATCGGTGTGCGTTAAATGAATTTGCCCAGAACCAGCAAAACCCCGAAGAAAATCAGGATGGATACGGAGGTGAGGATAAAGATGAACTGCGGGTTGTGCCCCATGCGAAAACGAGCGCCGAACGATTCGATCAGCCCCACGGCAATGGCAAACAATACTTGAATGCCGATAAATAGTGGAATCGAGTACCACAGCGGCAAGATCCCGATAAACAAATCGGCAATGATGGCTCCGTACATCGCAAATTTCAGGTTGGTGGTATAGAAAATAACGCCCAGGTCGAATCCGCTGTTGTCCAGGATCATCACTTCATGCACCATCGTTAATTCCAAATGGGTTTTTGGGTCGTCCACCGGCATGCGGCTGTTTTCAATCATGGCGATGAGCACGAACACAAACGTGGCCAGTCCGCCCAGCATATAGGAAATATAGGTTCCGTAATGCAACGCACTGAAAATGATTTGAAACGAAGTATGTCCTGTAAACAGGGCGAAAGAACCCATCAGAATGAAGAACGCCGGTTCCACCAACATGGAAAACAAGGCTTCCCGGCTGGCACCCATGCCTTCGAAACTGCTTCCGGTATCGAGGGCTGAAACGATCATCAGGAACTTCCCGAACGCCAAGAGGTAGGCAAACATCACAAAATCCCCGTTGAAGGAAATAAAACCCGGGCTGTTGCCGTGCGGGATCATCAAAACGGCCATCAGGACCGAAGCAAAATAAGCGGTTGGTGCGATTTGAAAGATGAAACTCGTTGTCTTGCTGTACACGGAGCCTTTCCGGAGCAATCGGAGAATATCCAGCATGGGCTGAAAAATACCAGGCCCTTTTCGACCCGAAGCCAAACTTTTTGTCCGGATGATCACACCCATGAAAAAGAAACTGGCCAGTAGGATGAGGAGGAAACTTACCATATCATAATTGATTTAAAAAGGAGGTTAAGGTTGCTATTTTGCTGATTAACAGAGGTACCAAAATCGTTGCACCAATGAAAATGAAGCCGTACAAAATGTAGGCCTGAATGTTTCCGTTCTGCAGAAATGTAAAACGGCTGAGTATGGTTCTGAAGAAATGAATGGGCCGGTCCAACAACCACCGTTCCAGTTTATCACCCGGATGGGTGTGTTGTTTGACTTTTTCCGGATAAAGACCAGTTGCCTCCATTTTCTCTTTTTTGATGAGCAGAATGGGTTCAAAAAGTTTGCGGTAGGAGCGGATGAATGAGGAAGCGGTATACTGCATTTTTCCGGTGTCACCGGTATAGCCACAACCCCAGGTGGTATCCTCGCTTTGCGCTCTCTGACGGGTTACGATAGAGCGTACAGCGTACAATAAGGCGGTTAATGCGATAAAACCAAGCGATGCCCAACCCACTACAGACAAGTTTTCAAAAATCGATTCCACCTGAAGTCTGCCTACGGGGCCGGCAACGGGTTGATACAGCCCAACAATTTTTAGAAGTGGATTACCGAACAGTATGGGGAACAAGCCTATTAAAAGGATGCCTCCTGCAATAAGAAACATGGGGAAAATCCGGGCGCGCTTCTCTTGAAAAGCAGGTTGCTGCTTTTTCACTCGGGGCGTTCCTAAGAAAACGATGCCGAACGCCTTGGTAAAGCAAATCAGCGCCAGACCACCGATCATGACCAACCCGAAAATCACAAACAGCAGAAATAGGTTGACTAAGAATTGATTGGCTTGCAAGCCATCGAACAAACCATTGTAAATAAAGAATTCAGAGATAAATCCGTTGAAAGGTGGAAGGCCGCAGATGGCCAAGGATCCGATCAAGAACAGATAACCAGTCCGCGGCATTTCTTTCAAAAGACCACCCATCGCTTCAATGTCCATGGTGTGTTTTGCCTGATAGACGTTTCCGGCACTATAAAAAAGGAGTGATTTAAACAACGAATGGTTGAGTGTATGCAGCAAGGCTCCGCCAAAACCAGTGACTACGAGTAGTTGATTGTGATAACCCAACCCCATACAGCCAATCCCGATGCCAATCCCAATGATCCCAATGTTTTCAATGCTGTGGTAGGCCAGCAGTTTCTTCAAGTTGTGCTGAACGATGGCCAACGCCACCCCATATACCCCCGTGATGGTTGAAACGAACAGGATAAAGTACCCGATGGTAACCATATCCGATTTTATCAGCATCAACATACGCAGGATTCCGAAAATACCGATTTTGATGATGACGCCGGACATGATGCCCGAAATGTGCGCCGGAGCTGCCGGGTGTGCCTTCGGGAGCCAGGTATGAAACGGCACAAAGCCAGCCTTGATGCCGAATCCGATAAAGAAGAAAATGAACAAACCGATGCCGATGATGGCAGGCTGAGATTCCGTGTAGGTGGTAATTGCCTGAAAATCAAACGATCCTGTCTTCACTTTCACCCACATGAACGCAAACGTCAGGAAAAGGATGCAGACGTGTGACTGAATAAAAAAATTGATGCCTGCTTTCAAGGTTTCTGTTTTATAGCTCTCAAAGATGATGGTGATGAACGAACTCAGGGCCATTATTTCCCATACCACCAGCATCACCAGGCTGTTTTGTATCATGCAAAGGTCCATCAGTGATGTGAAGAGTATGATAAAAGCGACGGCGTGCAGCGTCAGATTGGACGGCTGATCGATGTATTCCTTCATGTACGAAAAGCCGTACCAGGCACCGGTGAGAAAAGTAAAACCAATGACGAGCATGAACCAGGCGGACAAATAATCCACCCGTACCGGAATGAGCCCAGTGATGAAAGACCCGGAATAGACATATTCCACAGATCCGTTGGTGAAAACCGAAACAGCGATAACGGAAGCGATAATGACTTGTAAAGTGATAACAATCAGGGCGATGATTCCCCTTCCTTTGATTTTAAAGAAAGGAAAAACCAGGATCCCAACAAGGGCAAGTAGGTTGAAAAGTTCGATCAGTGTTATTTCCATGGTAACTAAAAGATCCAATTAAAAGCAGTCCCTAAAAATACGATGATTATAAAGAATATGCCATAAAGTACGTAGGATTGTATTTGCCCGTTTTGAATAAACCCAAAGCGGTTCAGGAAGAAATTCAACCCTTTGGTGAGCGGATGGATGAGGGCATTCTCTATCAGATCAAAATAGGTGGTCGAAAAAATGCGCTTCGTAGGATATAAATCCGATTTGTTTATTTTTTCAAAGTGTTTTTCTTCCTTGATTAAAAAGCTGAACAGTTGCCCGAATGGACGGGTAAACGATTTGCCGGTATATTGGGCTTTCAGGACAGGCGCAACATAACCACAGCCCCAGGTTTCGTAATGCACTTTTTCGCGCTTGCGTAAAAGGAACCAACGGATACCAAAAAGCAGCAGTAGAACGCTGATGAAAAGGATACTCACCCTACCCATGACGGCTAGATTTTCTGAAATGGAAACAACCTCATTTCCAAAATTTAGATGGAAAGCATCGGCAATCACGTTGGCAGCATAGTGAAAATAAAATTGCGGAAAAATCACGACGGAAAACATCGCTGCAACAATCAGGTATTGAGGCAATAGCATCACAAATGCGCTTTCCTTAGGTTCGTGCGGTAAATCCGTTCGAGGGTTTCCCAGGAAAATGACTCCGAAAGTTTTCGTGAAGGTGAGCAAGGATATACCACCCACCACGGCCAATCCCGCAACAGAGAGGATGACTAAAATCAGTTGCGGAACTTCGGATGGAGCGCTCAGTGCCTGAAATAAACCCGTATAAATGAGAAATTCCGATACGAACCCGTTCAGCGGAGGAAGTCCACCAATGGCCATGGCTCCGAGGAGGAAAAAGAAAGCGGTTTTCGGCATTTTTTTGATGAGGCCGCCCAAAAGCTCCATGTCACGGGTGTGCGTTTGCTGATACACACTGCCTGCCGCAAAAAACAACAGGGACTTGAACAAGGAGTGGTTGAGCGTATGCAGCAGGGCAGCGCTGAAACCAAGCAGGACCAAAAGGTTGTTCCCGTTTCCCAACCCGATCAACCCAATCCCGATGCCAATCCCGATCAACCCGATGTTTTCGATGGTGCAATAGGCCAACATTTGCTTGAAATCGTATTTGACGGCTGCATTGATAATGCCGTAGAGGGCCGTAGCCACCGAAAGGCTGAGAATGACCTCGCCGATGAGCAGCCAGTCTTGCTGCAACTGCGTGATGATTCGGAAGATACCGTAAATGCCCAGCTTGACGATGACACCAGACATGACGCCGGAGACGTGTGAAGGCGCTGCAGGGTGGGCGTGGGGCAACCAGGTATGAAAGGGTATGAAACCCGCTTTGATGGCAAAACCGACAAACAGCAAGATGAATACCCAGATAGTTTCATATGTTTGTGGCAACGTGGCCAGTGCTGAAAAATTAAACGAACCCGTCTGCACGTACAGCCAAATGAAACCAAGCGTCAGAAACACCACACTCAGGTGCATCTGCACCATATAATTGATCCCTGCTTTGAGCGTACTCTTGTTCTGAAATTCAAAAATGACCAGCATCAGCGACGAAAGCGACATGAGTTCCCAGGAAACTAGAAAGGCCAAACCGTGTTCGAACATGCAGACCCAAATCATGGAAATGTGGAAAATTGCATAGAACACCCAATGCATTTCCAGGTTCAATTTCAGTGCTGAATAGGATTTTAAGTAGCCCATGCCGAACAATGCACCATTGATCGTGGTGAAGTTGATGATTAAGATGAACCAGGCCGAAAGGCTGTCCACCCGGACTGCAATGTCTCCAATGAAATGGGGTATTGCAAAAGAACCTAGCTGTGGTGCTCCGGTCAGTGCTAGAATGGCGGGGATTGAAGTAAGGACCGTGTTGGTCAGAATAATGAAAAGCGTTAAAATAGCCTTGTACTTGTCCGAAATAAGTACAAGACCAATGATGCCAGCGACAAGTACGAGTGCCGTCAACCCGATTAAGGGTAGTATCTCCATAACTATTTTGCCAAACAAAGGGAATGGTTAGCCCTCCCAACAAATTTAGGAATAAAAACCCAATTAAATGTACTATTTCCCGGCTAAATACTTCATGATATTGGCCGGTGGCCGTTTGTTTTCTAGTTCGTTGGCCATGAATCGCATGTAAGGCTCTGTGTGGTTGAAGTAGTGCTTCAATCCGGAACACAAATAATTGAGCGGATATTTTTCACCCTCCTGTACCTGAATTCGGTTTTTGGGGCATTCTCCGTTGCAGAGCGACAGGTAGTTGCAGCGCTTGCAGGTTTCAGATAATTGGTCACGTTTATCGTTTCCGAATTGGAACTGTTTGTCCGTCAGCATCATTTCGGTGATGGTTTTCTGACGGATGTTGCCCAACTTGAATTCCGGAAACACGTAATGGTCGCAAGCATAAAGGTCGCCATTGACGTTTAAGGCCGAAGCATGCCCGCAGGTTTCTGCCCAAATGCAGGTGCCCGGTTCAGCACCGACGTAACCGGCCAGTGTCGAATCGAAGGTGGTCACATATACGGTACCGACATCCTTTCGAGCCCATTCATCAAAGATGCTGTTCAGGAACCGACCATAAGCCAATGCTGGGACGGACCATTCTGCCAGTTTTCCGCCTACATCGTCCCCCGATTTGAGCAAGCCCGTTTCACCATCCAACCGTTCCACAACGGGCGAAAACTGGATGTATTTGGAACCGGTCGATTTGAAAAAGTTGTAAATCTCCAGCGGGAACTGAACGTTGTAATCGTTGACCACCGAAAGGATGTTGAATTCCACACCGTTTTTATTTAAAAGCTCTAACCCTTTCATCGTTTGGGCAAAAGAGCCTCTGCCACCGATGTTCGTGCGGTACTTGTCGTGACAATGCTCGGGACCGTCCAGCGAGAGACCAATCAGGAAGTTGTTTTCCTTGAAGAAACGGCACCAGTCATCATTAAGTAGGGTTCCGTTCGTCTGTAGTACATTGTCAATACGGTAATTGCGCCGATAAGGTTGTTGATACCGCAGGGCTTTCTTGAAGTAATCCACGCCAAGCAAAAGCGGCTCCCCGCCATGCCATGTAAACAAGACATCCTGACTGGGTTGTGCATGCACGTACTGTTCGGTGAAGCGTTCCAACATTTCGTCACTCATTCGTTGCGGAGCGCTTTCTGCCAATTTTTCAAGGAAATAACAATAACTGCACCGCAAGTTACAGGCTGCGCCGACCGGTTTGGCCGAAACGTAGACCGGATATTTGAGGGGATTGAATTGGATGGTACTCATTGAGTTGCTGATTTCAAATGATTTGTGGCAAATGTACGACAAAGGTGATCACTCGGAAATACCACATTATAGGGATTTCCGAAAAACTGCTTTAATAAGACTTGAATATCATTTTCCATCTTTCCATAAATTCCCACAGAATCACTACTTTCGTGAAACTTTTGCTCCGTTGCACTATTTAATTAAGCAATCAGCGACAAATAATGAATAAATTCACGACAATGACAAAAGATAAGCGATTGGAAGTTTATGGTTATAAGATTAGCGATACTCCGGATGTGATTAATCGCATCTACAGCATTACGCCTCAGATACAAGAAAAAATCGCCGAAATGTCTGTGCACGTTAAGCTTGGGAAAAATAGTGCCCATAAAGCATTGAACGATTTGATAAAGCTTTATCCGCACATTCCACAATTTAAAAATCTGTTGACTGTGTTATTCGATGGACAAGGAAATACGAAGAAGGCTTTAGAAATTAACTGGGAAATCATCGAGAAGCATCCGGACTATTTGTTTGGCAAACTCAATTTGGCAAACGAATATATACATAATAAACAATACGAGAAAGTACCGGAAATACTGGGTAAAGAGATGGAGTTGAAAAAGCTGTATCCTCAACGTGATGAATTCCACGTTGGTGAAGTGGTTAGTTTTTGCCAGACGACATTCCATTATTTTGTCGGAATCAAGCACGCCGATGAGGCACAAATGCGATACGATATAATCGAGAAATTGAACACTTCGTTCGATTTAGGAATGGATATGTTTGAACTTGAGAAACCACTATTAGCTTTAAATCTTGAAGAAGGGCACCAACACTATTTGAAGCAAAGAGAAAAGGCGAAAGTTGTGAAAGTCATACCTGAGAAAGTAGTGGAGCCCACAACTGAAGAACCAATTTTTGAAAATGATATTATTAAGCAGTTGTATTGCAATGATTTACGAATAGATCAGAAAATTATACGTCAGATACTGCTCCTGCCTCGTGAATCCCTAATGGCCGATTTGCATAACATGGTTTACGATAGCATCGCTCGGTTCGATTATTATTGTGATGAAACGGAATGGACTCCGCAGACGCACGAGTTTCTGAATCATGCGTTACTACTGATCGTGGAATTGAAACAGGAAGAAAGCCTGGATGTGCTTTTCGATATTTTACGTCAGGATCAGGATTATTTGGATTATTGGTTTAGCGATTCATTGACTGAAGACTTTTGGAAATACGTTTATGTACTTGGCTCTGATCGGTTGGACAAGTTGAAAAGTTTTGTTTTTGAACCGAATCGGTATTGCTATTCCAGGTCGATCATGTCGGAAGTTGTCCTGCAAATCGTGCTACACCATCCCAATCGAAGACCGGAGGTGATGGAATGGTACCAACAAGTGATTGAGGAAATCCTGGATTGCAAAAATGAGGAGACCATCATTGACACTGATTGGATTGCCTTTATTGTTTACGATTTGATTCGGTTGAATGCCACTGAGTTTATTCCGTTAATCAAGGAGCTTTTTGCGAATCAATTGGTTTCCGAATACATAAATGGAAACCTCGAGGTTTGTTTGAAAGAAATAAATGCCGATTCAAAATTCGACTTTAAGATTGAAATACCTGCCACTATCTCGGACTGGTATAATAATTTTCTTACCACTTGGCATTATTATAAGAAAGAGGAAAAAGGGAAAAAATATTCAACTGTTGACGAAAAGAAACCGTTGGGTAAAATGATTCCTTTTCCTGGGCAACAATCGAAAATCGGCAGAAACGACCCTTGTCCCTGCGGTAGTGGAAAGAAATATAAGAAATGTTGCGGCAACGAATAACAGGATCATTTCATTCTCATGATAAGATTCCTCCATATTTTGAAGATAGTTTATTTTGGGATTTTTTATCTGCCCTTCACCTTTATTTTACCATAATTCCCCAAGCCTCCAAGCCTGCAAATGCCGGATACCGTTATTGGACGGTAAAGTGATATCATCAAGAGAGACAACTACTTTTTCGTAATGATCATGTATGGCTTCCAAAGGTGTGTATTCCCGACGGATGGTTTGTTCGTCGGCCAGTAAATAGGAGCTTTGGACGTATATCAGGCGATCGCCTTTCTTCGCAACAAAATCAACCTCTTTATCCCGCATCGTTCCTACATAGACCTCGAATCCTGCACGTCGGAGTTCCAAATAAACCAGATTCTCCAGTTTATAACCTATGCCGTAACTAAATCCCGGGTAGAGGTAATTCTTGAACGACAAATCATTAATGTAATACTTGCAGTTACCGGAAATCGTTTCCTTACCCCGGATGTCATAGCGTTCCGCACGATGTACCAGGTATGTATTTTCAATGTAGCCTATATAATTGGAAACAGTATCATACGTGGTTTTTCTCCCACGACTCTTAAAATAATTTACCATATTGGTTATCGAAACCAAATTCGAAGCATTGTTGATCAAATAAACAAAAAGGTCTTCCAACAGTTTCGGGTCTTTGATGTTGTGCCGTTGTATGATGTCGCGAAGCAAAACGGTATCCTTAATAGCGGAGATGTAGTTGCGTTTGGTTTCATCGTTTGGCAATACAAACAATTCAGGCAAAGCCCCACTCTCCATATAGTCTATAAAACTTTGCTTCACAGACTCCTTCTTCGTTATGCCCGTGTATTCGATGAAACTAAACGGAAATATCTCGAACTCCACATAACGACCAGAAAGAAGTGTCGCCAGTTCTCCCGAAAGCATTTTTGAATTGGAACCACTTATGAATATTTCGTAGCTTTCCACAAAATTCTGTGAATGGGAGTTTACAAAATGCTCCCAGCCTAAGATGTTCTGTATCTCATCAATAAACAACCAAACCTTACCCTCTGGTTTAAGTCGATCCTTATATTGTTTCAATAGTGATTCAAGATCTTTGTAGTCGGTCAGGAAATCGAATTCTGTGAATTCTTTATTGATATAAAAAATATTCTGGGGATTCACGCCGCTCTCTATAAGCCGATTGGCTATCTGGCGCAGGATATAACTTTTCCCTGTACGGCGCTGGCCGACCAACACCTTGACAAGCTTGTTGCCGGTATAGTCAACAATCTTATCCGTATACTCCTTACGTGAGAATCCCAACTCCGGTACATGACCGTTCCAGAAGTTATACTTATCTAAAGTTGCAAAATATTCTTCCATACTCTAAAATATTTACACAAATATAGAAATAATCTTTTATACTCGAAAATTTTGAATCTTTTTTTTTGCGCCTAACCACACAATCCGACTACAGAATAAAGCCCCAAAAGTTCATAAATGACTTTTGGGACTTCTTCTTAAGTTATCTAACTCGAATAAGTATTCTTATTTCAAATCAAGAACAACCTCCTTGAGGTTACCGGTAAATGCAAATGGTGCTTTGTACGAAGTGCTTACGGCAGTGCCACGATCTTCACCCACATCCAGACCATCCACGCTGTTTCGCGGCGTTCCAATTAATCCTAAATCCTTCGATCCGACTTTCTCACCATTAATAAAGATGGAAACCGCTTTTGATTTGTTTCGGCCTTTACCGGTCGCTTCACCGGTATAGGTGACCTCCGCTTTCAGTTCAACTTTACCGCTTGGTATTGCTTTCGATGAAACAATTTCTTCCAGTTTTCCATCGGCATTATAGGCGAATACGAATTTCTTATCTTTTACAAAAAGACTGATACCAGCAGCATAACCACCTGTTGAAAAGAGAACACCTTGTGCGCCGTTTGCAGGAATCTCTACATTGGCTGTGATGGCATACGAATCATTTGTAAATCGAGGCGACGTGAAGGATGTGAAGAAGTTGCCCTTATGCAGCACTACTTTTTTACTTTCATTAAACGTATTGTAGTTTGTCGTTTCCCAAGTTTGTTTCAACGGATATACATTGTATTTCCAAGCCTCGGCATCGAACAAATCGGCCAGTTCCTTCACTTTTTCAGGGTATTTGGCAGCCAAATCGTTTTGTTCATTGAAATCGACCTTTGTATTGTACAAGTGCCATTTTTCTTCGTCCTCCAGTATACGTTTCGTACGATCGTGAGGGAAAGACGCTTTCCAACCATCTTTATAAATGGCGTAGGAACTGGTCATTTCATGATACTGAATGGTATGACGTTCAGGTACATTCTTATTTTCTGGTTCGATGCTGTATGCCAGACTCGTACCTTCAATAGGTTCCTGAACATATCCATTGATGACTTGCGGAACTTTAGCTCCGACCAATTCAAGTGTTGTTGGCAAAATATCGCTTACGTACGAGTATTGGTCACGGATACCGCCTTGATCCTTTATTTTCTTCGGGTAGTACAAAATAAGCGGATCGTGCGTTCCTCCTTCAAAGTTGGCATAGCTCTTATAATAGCGGAACGGTGTATTGGTGGCTGCTGCCCAACCGTCTGGATACAAGGCCATTGATTGGTCCGTTCCGAGCTTGTCCAAATTTTTCACCTCTTTAGCCAAAACTTGTTCACGTGTTTCATCCGGACTTGTTGGAATAAAACGCCCGTATTCCCGTGCGCCACCTTCGGCACCGTTATCACCTACTAAAACAGCTATCACAGTGTTTTCCAACTGACCTGTCTGTTCCAGAAAGTCTATGATTCGGCCAACTTGTTGGTCAGTTTGCGAAACGAAACCGGCATACACTTCGATGTGACGCAGATAGACTTTCTTCTCATCTTCCGAAAGCTGATCCCAACCTTTTACGCCGTTGTTCTGAGGTGCCAGTGTCGTATTGGCCGGAACAACGCCCAGTTTCTTTTGGCGATCGAGCACTTCCTGACGATACCAGTCCCAACCTTTGTCGAATCGGCCTTTGTACTTGTCAATCCATTGTTTGGCAACCTGATGGGGTGCATGCGCTGCTCCAGGCGCAAAATACAGGAAGAAAGGTTTGTCCGGCGCTGCCGACTTCTGGTCGGAAATGAATTGAATGGCATTGTTTGCCAACAATTCGGTCACGTGACGACCCTGCGGATCTTCGGGCTCTCGTTGTGTATCGCGATACAGCGTCGGATGCCATTGATCGGTTCCCCATGATTCGGGTGGAAATCCAAAATAATGGTCGAAACCACGACCGGTCGGCCAGCGGTTGAAGGGCCCTGCCTGGGTTGCATCTGCCGGATGCGTAAGGTGGTATTTTCCAACAGCAAACGTGTTGTAACCATTTTCACGGAGTATTTCTGCAACCGTTGCTTTTTCGAAGGGTAAATACCCGTCGTAGCCTGGAGTATCAAAAGAATTATGCGCAAAATAGCCGAAATGAACGGAATGTTGATTTCTGCCGGTCAATAGTGCTGCCCGTGTTGGTGCACTGAATGCACAGGTATGGAAATTGGTGAAACGCAAACCCTGATTGGCCAGTCGGTCAATATTGGGTGTTTCGATAAGGCCACCGAAAGCGGTGGTTGCTCCATATCCTACGTCGTCCAGCTGAATCCATACCACATTGGGTGCTCCCTGAGGAGCATGGGGCTGCGTCTCGGGACGCGATTCTTTCGTGTCGGTAAGTGTTTTGCCGACTTTCCCCTGAAAAGCAGGAGTGGGGCTGTACTGTGCAGAGGCGCCACTTCCAAGTACCAAGGCGGAAGTCAGTAACTGGAGCTTCCTGTTGTTTAAATTCATTTTCATTTTTTTCATTTTTGTTAAATGGTTTGGGTATAGTAATCCACCTCCGACTTATTCTTTTTGTTAGTCGGATGTTTTAATTGTCTTATTATAAATTGGTTATGTGTTGTTTACCAATGCAGGTTTTGGGTAAGATTCGGATTGGTGTCAATCTCTGCCTGCGGAATGGGTAACAGGTAGTATTTTGCAATATCTGCATCCGACATACCAACTCCTTTGTCAATTTTCTTGATGGCAGAAACCAATACCGTCTTGTTCCCGTCCTTATCAATTTCACGAATCAAGTCGAACCAACGAATTTGCTCATATACAAATTCTTTCCTGCGTTCAAGATAAAGCGAATCACGAAATTGATCTTTGGTGAGTCCAGCTGTTAGATTTGGCAACCCCGCTCTAATTCGTACCCTGTTTATACCATTATACGCTTCAGTATCCGGACCATTCAGTTCATTATGAGCCTCTGCATTGAACAACAAGATTTCAGCATATCGGATCACCGGAATATTGATAGAAGATTGCAGGACAGCCGAGGCGGATGGGTCGAGGTATTTCCTGAAATGCGGCGTAAAGTTGTACATAACACCACTTTTCACGTACGATGAGTAGAAGGTAACATCACGACGTAAATCGGTAGCTGAAAAAAGGGAAATCAAACTGGAATGTGGCGCATCGGCATCACCACCACCAATGGAGACAGGCGCAGCAATCTGACCAAGAATATTGAAGTTTCCGGTTCCGTTTGAAGTCGTAATCTTGCCATCACCTAAGCATTGAACGGAGAAAATATGCTCTACCGTATTCTTTTTGCTTACGCTGAACACATCGGTAATATTTGAAAACAAATTGTAAGTGTAGGGAGTTTTGGAGATTTCCTCATATTTTGAAATGACATTTGCCCATTGTTGCCTGGTGGCATACACATCGATCAAAATCGCTTTCGCAGCCCCGCTTGTAGCCCGAAATACATCCGCTCCAGTATAACTTGATGGCAAATTTTCTGCTTCATTCAAATCGGCTATGATTTGCTGATAGACCAGTTCAGAAGAGTCTCTGGAAACATTCAAACCACTCAGTGAAGTCGTTTCATGCAGAATCAAAGGCACATTGCCCCAAAGCCGAACTAAATCAAAATAATAAAGTGCACGTAAAAACTTGGCTTCCCTTATAAGACGAATCTGCAAAGTTGAATCCATATCAATTGCCGGAATACGATCAATCGCAGCATTCGCACGGTTAATTCCCTGATAAAGCCTTCTCCAAAGAGCGGAATATCTGGTGTTCGTTTTTGAGGAACCAAGTACGGCAATGGAACGTACATCCGCAACCGTTGCTCTCGGACCGGCAATATGGTCGTCTGAACTCATGCCAACAGCCAAAACCAGTAATCGGTTATACAGTGAAGCATGGTCACCATCCGTATTATGTCCAAGCAGATGGTAAACACTGGTTACCGCCGAAACAGCATCGGTCGAAGTTTTATAAAATTGATCGGTAGTGATAAACGATTGAGGGTCTTCCTCCAAACTGACGCACGAAGTCAGGTAGAGCGGGACAAACAGGAGTATATAAATAAATTTTTTCATACGATTTCTTATTAAAAAAAATGATTAAAATGTAACGCTTAATCCTGCAACAATCGATTTGGCATTTGGATATGCACCAGAATCGACACCTTGCTGTGCGGTTGTTTGTCCATTTGAACTTACTTCGGGATCGTAACCAGTATAGTTGGTCCATGTAATCAGATTATTCGCAGTCACATAGGTTCTTAGCTTCGTCAAGTGTAGCTTAGAGGCAAGTTTCTTTGGCAATGAATAGCCTAGTGAAAGGGTTTTAAGCCTCAAATAAGAACCATCTTCAACAAACCTACTGGAAACTGGATAAACAGTCGTCCCCTCATACGCTCGTTGATACTTTCCATCCGTATTGGTTGCTGTCCATCTATCAGTCAGTTCAGCAAGGCCGTTTTGAAACCCGGTAGTCAATTCGAGGTTTTGACGAAGTGTACTATAGATTTTATTGCCATACGACGATTGAAGCTCCACGTTCAAATCAAAGTTGCCGTACGTAAAGGAATTGTTGATCCCCAAAATGAATTTTGGTTCGGCATTGCCAATTATCTTTTGGTCACCTGCCAGCGTAACGACACTATCTTTATTCAAATCGGCATACTTGATGTCACCTGGTTTTTGTGTGCCGAATTTTGCTGAATTGGTCACATCTTCTGCATCTTTGAATGTGCCGATGGACTGTAAACCATAGAATGAACCCGAGGGTTGTCCTACTTTAATGTAGCTGGGTTGTGTAACCCCAGCAGAGGTAAATGTCAGATAATCTGCACCATTTGCCAAACTCAACACTTTGTTCCTGTTCAGTGAAAAAATCAAATCAGTCGACCAACTGAAATCTTTGTTTTTTATGTTATCCGTATTGATTGTTATTTCTATACCCTTATTTTGAACCGAGCCATAGTTGGCTGTAGCGCTTAAATAGCCCGATGTATTGGGTAATGAAATATCCAACAATAGGTTGTTTGTTCTTTTTAAATAAGCATCGAATATCACCGAAACCCTGTTGTCGAACAAGCCCAGGTCAAATCCTGCATCATACTGATAGGTCGTTTCCCAGGATAAATCAGGGTTGGCAACCTGACTGGGTGCATATCCTGTCAAAATGGTTGAACCCGATCCTGAATAGCATTGATAGGTACTCAATCTTGCCAAGGACAAATATTGGCCGATTTCCTGATTTCCGGAAGCACCTGCACTGACACGGAACTTAAGATTGCTGATCGGTTTGAATTGTTTGATAAAAGCTTCTTTATCCGCTTGCCAAGAGAATGCTCCGGAGGGAAAATAGCCCCATTTGTGATTGGCTCCAAATCTGGATGAACCATCGGTTCTGGCTGTTGCCGTAAAGGAGTATCTTTCTAGATAGGAATAGTTTATGCGGGCTAAGTAGGATAATAATGCCCAACTGGTTTGAGATGAACCCGATTGTGCCGTTGTAGAACCACTTTTCAGATCATTGTAGGTTGTCAGATCTGTAATAAAATTGGAGGCACCTGCCGTTAAAGTTTCTTGTGTGAATTCTTGCTGCGTGAAACCGACAACAGCATTGATGGTATGTTTGTTGTTAAAGGTTTTGTTGTATGATACTGTGTTTTCATTTAACCAAGTACTGCTGAAAGTGGCTCCAATGGAGGCGACCCCACCGCTCGTACTTCCTTCGTAAAGGGAAGTAGGTGTATAATCATTATCTTTTTTGGCAACGAAATCTTCGCCAAACAATACTTTTGCTTTCAAGCCGTCCAAGATTTTATATTCCCCGAAAAAGGTACCCAATGCTCTGTACTTCTTACTTTCGCTGGTTGCCAGATCAAGCGTTGCAATGGGATTTGAGATTGCTGATTCATAGGGGCTTACAAAGGTGTACTTGCAATTTGCATCTCGAACAGGGACGGTAGGTGGTAAATACAACAAGGAAGTGATACTTCCGCCTCCAATAGAATTTGAAGCACTGGCGTTAATATTCAATCCCACATTGAACCGACTGTTAATCGTGCTTTCAAGATTGGTTCTAACCGTATAGCGATTAAAATCAGTTCCCGTTAAGATCCCTTTTTGGTCAAAATAAGAAGTCGAGATATTATAGCGGGTATTTTTGTCGCCACCTGAAATAGTTAACTGATGATTTTGAATGGGCGCATCACCATACGCTTCTTCCTGCCAGTTTGTACCCTTGCCGAGAGCCGCAATTTGTTCATCCGTAAATAGTGCTGTCTTACCGGCTGTGATTAAAGCTTCATTCTTCAGCTGTGCCCATTGTGATGCATTCAGCAAGGGTATGAAACGCGTTGCTCGTTGCAAGCCATAATAGGAATCCAAATCCACCGAAGTTTTACCCGCTTTGCCTTTTTTGGTGGTGATGATGACAACACCATTTGCTCCACGTGCACCATAAATAGCAGTAGCAGAGGCGTCCTTCAAAATATCGATCGACTCTATATCCGTTGTGCTGATCGTGGCAAGATTGTCACTGTTGGAAGGAAACCCGTCAATAACGTACAATGGCTCACTCGCTCCGGTGATGGAATTTGCACCTCGAATGCGTACCGTAGCCGAACTTCCCGGTCTGCCATTCGACTGAATGGTTTGTACACCGGATACTTGTTGCAATGCTTTGTCAAATGAAGAAACTTGCTGGGTAAGCTTTTCAACTGAAATGGAGGCGATGGAACCTGTTATTTCACTACGTTTCTGAGTTCCATAACCGATCACTACCACAGAATTCAGCCTGTTATTATCTTCAGTCAGATAAATAGTTGTCGGAACAGCCTCATAGACATCGATTTCCTGATTTTTATAGTCAATACTGGTGATGAGCAACGTCGCAGGAAGTTCTTTCACTTTGAGGGTGAAATTACCGTTTGCATCAGTTGTTGTACCAGACGTTGTTCCTTTTAATCGGATGTTCGAACCCAGTACCGGCTCTTTGGTGCGTTCATCCAGGATTTTACCTGAAATAGTCGCTTGTTGCGCAAAGGTTGTTGCCGATAGCATCAGCAAAAGGAACATAATTCCAAATTTGCATGCGAATTCTGGGAGGAATCGGTTGCGATTCCCCAAGGGATGTTGTAATTTTGTCATACAATTGTTTAATTGTACGGGTAGCCCTGAATCAGTTTGCCGACGGAGTAGGGGCTGCCCGTTTTTTTGTTATAAAAATAGGGATTATTTGAGGGTGAGCAGCTTGCCCGATTGCAAATCGCGCTGAGCGATGTTGCGGTCTATTTCTTCCGCTTGTAGAAAACCTTGTTTGTGGTTGACCTTCTGTCCTTCGGTGAGGGTCCATTGCAGGAAGGAAGTGAGGACTTCCTGATTGCCTGCCTGGTTGTAGGTGAAACCAATCCTGCCAACCGGAATCGTTTCGATCCGGTCCGACTCCAACAGACTGATCAAATCATCTGCCGTACCATTCAATTGGGGTCTGGATTCCTTTCTAACTTCGATCGGTAGCACTGCCAAATCCGGTTTCAGATTGCGTGTGTTCAGGTCGTACAAGTAGCTGAGGCTGTTAAAAGAAACACCGGTCGTGTCTTTTTTCAAAGCGGTCACCAGATAGATTTCGTCACCCAACACTTTCTTGCCCCTGAGTTCGGACGAAAGGTGTCCGTAGTGGCTGGCCAGAATGCTGGAGAGTCGAAGTTGGTTTTCGGCCGAATAGACCGTCACTTGGTATTTTGGTTTGGTTTCAGCAACTTCTTCATCATCATCGTCCACCAGGGGTTCGAAAAAAAGTCTGTCAAGGGTTTTCTTGTCCAAGCGTTTCTTGCCAAGTTGGGCGAGCACTCCGTTGCGGGAGTTGGTGACGGGCACTAGGGCATAACGGCCGGTGTAAATGATTTTGGAGTCTTCTTCCTTGATGGAAGCGGAGGTCGGTTCGACGACGAGACTCAACTGAGGTGTTTGGCCTTTGGTCGCTGCGGTTTGAAGTTGAATGCTTTGCCCGGGGTGCAATTTGCCGTATTCGGCTATCCAGCCTTCTACGAGCGGTTGGGCAAATTTAGGAGCGCTGATTAAAATAGTTTCAGCTGTTTTTTGTGCCTGAAGACCGGTGGCGGTCAATAAAAAGGCAAAGAGAAATTTGGTTGTTGTTTTCATCCGTTCTAATTGGTTTGCGAATGGATGAAACCTTGGTTGAAGTGTCGGGACAACGAAGGATCGTTCTTTAACGGAGGGGTTTCATCATTCAGATTGAATAATTGATTGCTTTTTCCGGGGTCGTGCAGGCACAACATCGTCCGGCTTCCGTCAAGCTTCGCATGACAATTTTGCGGTTGAATCTGATTTTTGAATGTTTCATTTTATCTTGTTGCCTAAGTGAAAAACTATGGTACAAAGATTATGTTTTTTTAAGGGTAGGATATACCATACGTATGGTATAATCCATACCCTATTTATGGAATTTTGTGGTATGTAAAGGTCTTTTATCGCCTGTGCAACCCACATTCCTTGTGTTCCGGGTTCTCCCACCACCATCTACCGGCACGAATGTCTTCGCCGGGTTCAACAGCTCGGGTGCACGGTTGACAGCCGATGCTCGGGAAACCTTGCTTGTGCAGCACATTGTAAGGCACATTGTTCTCCTTGATATAGGCCCAAACCGCTTCCTCCGTAAAATCAATCAGCGGGTTCACCTTGATTAGCTGGTTGTTTTCATCCCATTCCACCATGCGTACCTCGCTGCGGGTAACAGATTGTTCCCGGCGCAAGCCGCAAATCCAGACATCCAATCCCTTGAAAGCCCTTCTCAGGGGTTCGATCTTACGGACCTGACAGCAAGCTTTGCGTTGTTCAATCCCTTTGTAGAACAGGTTGATTCCTTCTTTTTGAACCATTTCTTGCACCTTCTGATAGTCCGGAAAAAATACTTCCAAACGAATGCCGTATCGGTCGTTGGTCTTTTCGATGAGGCTGTAAGTCTCGGGGAAAAGTCGGCCCGTGTCCAATGTGAAAATCCTTGTTTTGGGATCCGTCTTGACAATCAGGTCCGTCAAAACCTGGTCCTCGATGCTCAGACTCGAGGACAGAGCAATGGAGCCTTCGAATTCGGCCAGCAAATAATGGAGCACTTCCTGAGGGGTTGAACCTGCCAGCAAAATGTTCAACTCCTCGGCCCGTTGTTTCAATTGTACTGTACTACTCATTTCTTTCATTTTTAGATGCTGAACGCTTCGTCCTCCAAATCCGCCACGATCATGCCTGCACCCACGGTTTCAAACGTGTTCTCATCCACCAGGATCAAGCTGCCCGTCGTGCGGTTCACGTTGTAAGGATCGTATTTGAGCGGTTTGAGCGTCTTCAGCGTCAGGTAAGCAATGTCGTTCATTTGTACCGTCTTGTCATCCAAGATGTTTTCCAAGGTATTGATGTTCACCTTGTATTTGATGTCCTTGACGATGGCTCTCGTTTCATCCGTGGTTTGACGGACGATGTACTTGCCACCGATTTCCAGTGGTTTGTGGTTGAGCCAGGATACCATGAGGGAAACATTGCTGCTCACCACAGGTTTGGGATCTTCGGTCCGTACCAGCAAATCACCACGGCTGATGTCAATGTTGTCGGCCAGACGAAAAGCCACCGATTGAGGCGTGAACGCTTCGGTCAAGCTTTTTTGCCCTTCGTCGATGGCCACGATGGTCGATTTGGTTCCCGAAGGCCAGACAGTCACAGCGTCGCCCACGTGGAATACACCACCGGAGATGCGGCCGGCGTAGCCCCTGTAATCGTGAAAATCGTCGCTGTGCGGACGGATGATGAACTGCACCGGCAATCTGGCCGGCAGATGGTCTTCGTTCTGACGCACGGGTAAGGTTTCCAGCAAATGCAGCAGTGTTTCACCGGTGTACCAGGGAGTCTTTTTGGAAAAATCCACCACATTGTCACCGTCTTTGGCTGAAATCGGAATGAAAAACAGGTTCTTCAGTTTCAGAATGGCTGCTATTGCCTGGAATTCTTCCTTGATGCTGTTGAAAACCGTTTCAGAGAAATCCACCAAATCCATCTTATTAATAGCCAAAATGATGTTCGGGATTTGCAGCAACGAGGCGATGTAAGAATGCCGCTTCGTCTGTTCAATGATACCGTTGCGGGCATCGATCAGGATGATGGCTACATCAGCCGTAGAAGCACCGGTCACCATGTTTCGGGTGTATTCGATGTGCCCAGGCGTATCAGCAATAATGAACTTCCGTTTGGGCGTGGCAAAATAGCGGTAAGCCACATCGATGGTGATGCCTTGTTCACGTTCGGCACGCAGACCATCGGTAAGCAGGGCCAGGTTGACCTCGTCGCCGCCCAAGCGTTTGCTGGCATCCTTGACCGCCTGAAGCTGGTCTTCAAAAATGGATTTGCTATCGTAGAGCAAGCGGCCGATCAGCGTGCTTTTACCGTCGTCCACGCTTCCGGCCGTGGTGAAGCGGAGCAATTCCATATCGAGGTAACCGGAAGGGGCTGTATGTTTGTTTTCAGACATATATATAGGTGTGTTTAGTTTAAAAATAGCCGACTTTTTTGCGATCCTCCATGGCGGCTTCCGATCGTTTGTCGTCGGTACGACCGCCCCGTTCGGTGATGCGGGAGGAAGCGATTTCGCCAATGATTTCTTCCAAAGAATTGGCTTCCGAAAGCGTGAGTCCCGTGCAGGTGATGTCCCCAATGGTGCGGCAACGGACTTTCTTCAACAATACCTTTTCACTTTCCTTCCGCGGAATGGCCGGAAGGGCTGCATACCAGACTCCGTCACGTTCGAAGGTTTCCCGTTCATGGGTATAATACAAGGAGGGCAACGGAATGTTTTCCTGCAAAATGTACTGCCAGATGTCCAGTTCGGTCCAGTTACTGATGGGAAAAACCCGGAAGTGTTCGCCAAGGTGTTTCTTGCCATTGAAGATGTTCCAGAGTTCCGGTCGCTGGTTTTTGGGATCCCATTGGCCGAACTCGTCCCGGTGGGAAAAGAATCGCTCCTTGGCACGGGCTTTTTCCTCGTCGCGGCGAGCTCCACCCAGAGCTGCATCAAACTTGTTCTTTTCCAGTGTATCCAGTAACGTGGAGGTCTGCAACACGTTACGGCTGGCGTTGTAGCCCTTTTCCTCCACCACGCGGCCTTTGTCGATGGATTCCTGCACGGAGCCCACGATGAGGTTCACACCCAGTTTCTTCACCAATTCGTCCCGGTAGGTCAGTGTTTCCTCAAAGTTGTGCCCGGTGTCGATGTGGACGAAGGGGAACGGAATAGCTGCCGGGTAAAAGGCTTTATAGGCCAAGTAGGCCATGACAATGGAATCCTTGCCGCCCGAAAACAGGAGGGCAGGACGTTCAAATTGCGCAGCCACTTCGCGCAAGATGTAGATGGACTCGGATTCGAGTTCCTTCAAGTGGGTCAGGTTGTTGGTGCTCATACTATTATAAATTTACAATTGCTTTTTTTACCGCCTTCAGCGTTTTTTCGAGTTGCTCCGCCGTGTGCGCCTGCGAAATGAAATGCGCTTCGTAAGGCGAAGGGGAGAAGTATATTTTTTGTTCGAGCAACCTTCGGTAGAACGCTGCGAAACGCTCGGTGTCGCTGTTTCTAACGTCCTCGAAGTTCCGGATTTCGTGGTCGGAAAAGAACAAGGTGAACATGCTGCCTTGGTGATTGAGCACGATGTCCTTGCCCTGAATCAAGTCTTTCAATTCCCCGAAGAACTGGTTGCTTTTGGTTTCCAGATTCAAATAGAATCCGGGCTGCTGCAGTTCGTGCAAGGTCTGAATGCCTGCCGCCATGGCCACCGGATTTCCTGAAAGCGTTCCCGCTTGATAGACAGGCCCGTCGGGTGCGAGTACCGCCATGATGTCCGCACGACCGCCAAAGGCTGCAGCCGGATACCCACCACCGATGATCTTGCCGAACGTGGTCAGGTCGGGCCGGATGTCGAATCGTTGCTGCGCCCCACCTAAGGAAAGCCGGAAACCGGTGATGACTTCGTCGAAGATGAGCAGCGAACCATATTGCAGGGTGATTTGGCGGAGCTCCCTCAGGTATTCAATCGGTGGCGTCACCACGCCCATATTGGCCGCGACGGGTTCCAAAATGACGGCGGCAATGTCCGGGCCGTATTGTTTGAATGCTTGATGCAACGCTTCTGTATCGTTGAACGGTATGCTCAGCGTATGCCGCACGAAGTCTGCAGGAACGCCGGCTGAGGAACTGGACTTCAGCCCTGCCGCACCTGAACCAGCTGAAACCAGCAAATGGTCGGCATGCCCGTGGTAGCAACCGTCGAACTTCAACAAGATGTTCCTGCCCGTGAACCCTCTGGCCACACGGACGGCACTCATCACCGCCTCAGTGCCGGAGCTCACGAAACGAACCTTCTCAATGGAAGGAACGATTTCTGTCACCATTCTAGCCAGTTCGGTTTCCACCAAGGTCGGTATGCCATAGCTGCTGCCACGATCCACGGCCTGCTTCACTGCTTTCTTGACCGCAGGGTGGTTGTGTCCCAGAATGAACACACCCCAGGACAAACAAAAATCGATGAATTTGTTGCCGTCCACGTCCGTAAACGTGGCTTTGTCCGCCTTTTTTACAAACAGCGGTGCCGCACCCACGTTCCGCAGCGCACGGACCGGGCTGTTCACCCCGCCCGGAATGTATCGGAGCGCTTCCTTATAAGCCTTTTCGGATAAAGTCCTTTGCATAATAGCTGATGATGTAATTTGCTCCGGCCCGTTTAATGGCCGTGAGCGATTCTTTAAATGCTAATTCTTCGTTAAAAACGCCAGCGGCAGCAGCGGCATGAAGCATGGCGAATTCGCCGGAAACCTGATAGGCGGCAAGGGGTACGGTCGGATGTGCCACGCTGGCCTGTTGAATAACGTCCAAGTAGGCTTGAGCAGGTTTCACCATCACCCAATCGGCACCTTCCTCGATGTCTGCCGTGATTTCGGCCAAACCCTGATTTTTAGTGCGGTAATCCATTTGATAGCTTTTCCGGTCTCCGAACGAAGGGGCTGACCCCGCCGCATCTCGGAACGGACCGTAAAACGAAGAGGCATACTTGGCGGAATAAGCGAGAATCTTCGCATCTTGATTGTTGCTTCTGAGTTTTTCTCTGATAGCTTCCACCTGACCGTCCATCATGGCCGAAGGCGCCACGAAATCGGCACCGGCTTGAGCATGCACGAGGGCCATTTCAGCCAATAGTGGAAGGGTGCTGTCATTGTCCACCGTTTCACCGTGAAGTAGACCGCAATGCCCATGCGATGTATACTCGCAAAGACATACGTCGGTGAAAACCAGAAGATCCGGGTAGCGCTGCTTAATGAGCCGTATGGCCCGACATACCAATGAATCGGCTGCATAGCCTGCGCTACCCGTTGGATCCTTCTGATCGTTATTTACCACTCCAAATAGTAAAATCTTGTTGACGCCCAATGCGATGGTTTCCTCCAAATCCTTTAAAAGCTCATCCGGCGAAAAACGCGAGATGCCTTTTAGGCTCGAAATGGGTTCTATTTTATGGAGACCATCCACCACAAAATAGGGGTAGATGAAATCACCGGAGGTTATGTGAACGTCGGCATACCTTTCTCTGGTAGCTGCGTCTAATCTATAGGGCCTGAATCGTTTCATTGTTGTCGGTTGAATAAATCGTAATAGCGTTGTTCCGTTTCCTGTCCTTTGAACACTATCCTTTCAACTTCGGGTAGAAACCCGTAGAGTCGTTTGAAATTGGTGACGCAGGAGGGTGATGCAAAAGCGATAAGGTCCACATTGCTCAAGTCGAGTGGTTGCAAGCCTTCCGGGTACTTGTTGTTATAGAGGGTAAGCGTGGTCACATCCCAGCCGCGTTCGGTCAGCCCGTCAGGCAGAATTGGCAAAGCCAGGTTCGATCGTGGAAGCAGTACTTTTCCTGCACGTATCTCTATGATATCCAGATCCTTCAGCAATCCAACGGAAGATTCCCTGCCGGCTTGAAGGTCGGGTATGATGCTGAATTTTCGAAGGGCGTCCGTGGTGACCTGCCCGATGGATGCGATGCCGATATTCCCCAACGAACGGCTGTCCTTACCTTGGTCCAGCAGCGTGCGGAAAAACAGGTCTACCGTATAGCGGCTGGTAAAAAAGATCCAATTGAAGCGGTCCAGCTTCTTCAAAACCCGTGTCACCGGCAATTTGTCGTTGATGGGTTCGATCTGAATCAGCGGTTGGTGGATGATGTTCCCTAACGAGCGGTATGCATCAATGTTAGTGCCCGTGACAAGTATGGTCGGTTTCTGCAAGGATTCTGCTGATTGTTCGTGGAGTCCGACCACATCACCAACCACGGCGATCAACGGTGTCGGATACGTCGAATCCTGCGTGCTGAGTTCCTCCAAGGTGGTGTAAAAATCCTGCTGATCGGGTCTGGAAACATTGTAAGACAACAAAACTGGTGTACTCGGCTTGCGGCCTTGCTCCAAGGCGTTTTTAGCCAAAACCTTCAAATTGGATCCACCCATGTAAATCACAACCGTATCGGTGTCAGGCAGTTTCACGTTTTCAGAATGCCCCGAAATAAAGGCCACGGAGGAGGAAATGCCCCGATGCGTCAGCGGAACCTTGGTCAGCGCAGAAACGGCCAGGCCTGTTGAAACACCCGGTATAACTGAAACCTGTACGAAATGGCGTTGCAAGTATTCCACTTCCTCGCCGCCATGGGCGAAAACCATGGGGTCGCCTCCTTTGAGGCGAACGATAGACTTTCTTTGACGGGCGGCTTCCAGCAACAATCGGTTGATGTCCGCTTGTTCCAGATGGTGCTTGTCCTTGCGTTTGCCCACATAGATCTTTTCGGCTGAAAACTGATCCAAATAGCTGTTGTCCAGTAAGTCGTCATAGAAGATGACATCGGCTTCAGTCAGTGCGTCTTTGCCTTTTAAAGTCAGCAGACCTGGGTCGCCGGGGCCGAAACCGACGAGGGTGACGGTGCCGTATGTTGAGCGAACATCGATTTTTTCAAAGATTTTTTTCAAATCGGAACGCTCTGAACGGGTGACGACGGCTAGGTTTCCTTGCAAGGGATGTGTATGGAACGGCAGCACTTCGGCAGCACGGTTATTTAGTTTTAGGCGTTTCAAAGCGCAGGAGGCGACAATCAAGGCATCAATGGAGCCGTTGTCCACCTGCGCGATGCGATCCTCGATGGTGCCTCGGATGCTGACGATTATTAGGTCGGGCCTCAGAGCCAATAGCTCCTTGCGCCGCATTGGTGAGGAAGTTCCTACTTTGGAACCTTCGGACAACTCCGAGAGTTTCAATTTTTTCTTGCTGACCAACGAATCGGTCTGGTCATCGGCTTCCAAGAGTGCGATGACTTCCAGCCCCTTCCGCAGCGGGTAGGGCAGGTCCTTGGCGGAATGCACCGCCAAATCGGAGTGGTTATTAATTAGCGCTTCGTCCAATTCTCTGGTGAAGATGTCTTCGGGCGGACTTTCCAACAAGGAAATTTCCAAATGTTTGTCGCCGTAAGACGGTAGCGCGGTCAATTCGTATTTCAATTTCGGAATACGGGAGAAAACCTCCGCCACCTGTATCAATGCCAGTGGACTTTTTCGGCTAATTACGTTCAGGGTGTTCAATGTGTCGGACATTTGCACGGGAGTAATTAACAGTTTTTCTATACTGCAAAGAAACACATGAAGGGCATTTCAGGAAATCCCTGTCAGGTGGTAGATGTCATACCATGTTTGTGGTATATCAGACGGAAACCAAAAAGTTGTATATTTGAACAAAATAAGGAAGATGAAAACATATCGTTTCAGAACAAAAGTTTCACGAACGGGATTCCTTCAAGTACCCGAAAGAGCATCGCTTCAAGATAAAGAAGTGGATGTCATCATCGTACCTAAGATCCATTCTTCATCTACGAAATCCAGTGCTCGAAATTTTGTCGAAAAATAGACTGGTTTTTTGAATGCTACAGATTCTGATCAAAAGAAATACGCCTACCTTTCAGAAAAATACAAATGAAGAAAGTGTTGTTTGATAAATCCGATTTCTTGAAATCGGGTCTGCTCGTTTATACCCCGACTGAATTTGTTGCTTCCTTCAAATAAACTGACTCTTTCCTTTTCTTCAAAGCAAATTTCTCCAACTCCTCCTCAATGATGCTTTCTGCCAGTAGCAGTTCCTTTTTGCGCGCGCCAAGGTTCTGGTCCACACGCTTACGGATGTCCTCCAAATTGTAAAGCGTCACATTGGGCAGCAGTCCCACCGCTTCGTCCACGTCGCGCGGAAAGGCCAAGTCGAAGATTAACAGTTGCTTGTTTGGGTCGATGTGTTCCGGACGAACGATGGTGTGCGGGGCCGAAGTGGCCGAAATCAGCACGTCGGTGAACTCGAGGAATTCCTTGATGTTGTCCAGTCGAAAAGCTTTGCAGTCGTATTTCGAAGCCAATTCCGTCGCTTTGTCGAAGTTCCGGTTGCCCAGGAAAATTGAATTCGCCCCTTTGGCCTGCAGGAACTTGATGACATCCTCGTTCAGTTTATTGACACCGAACACACTGATCAACGCGTTCTTCAATGCAACACCCTCTTGGATCAAACATTCGATCACGGCTTGGCTGTGCGAAATGGCACCCTGCGAAATGGCCGATTCTGTCCGAACTCGTTTCCCGACAGACAGCGCGGTTTGAAACAAGCGGTGAAGGCCGGCGGAAAGCTTTTGTTCGCTGGCAGCCGCCTGATAGGCATTCTTGACCTGCCCCTGGATGGCGCCTTCGCCGATCAGGGAGGATTCCAGACCCGAAACTACTCGGAACAGGTGCGTACTGACTTCAACCGGTACAAAACCCTCTCCCCAATAGAGCTCGATGCGGTCGCAGGTTTGCAACAAAACGTGCGGGATGCCGTCAGGCATGGTCAGCGTTTTCAGCAGAACCTCGCGCTCAGACAAGCTCAGGGACAGTTGGTTATGGGATATGTATCGTACCATTTTCGATGAGTGCGGTTATTTGGTTTCGGATGTCAACCGAGTGAAAAACATTTTGAGCGTTGGAGGAAACAGCGATGGCGATGTTCCCTTCGCGATGGATGGCCGGGGACACGAAATCGCAAAGCAATGGTGCGTCACAAACGCTGGTCAGGATGCCCAACTTTTCGGCATCCTCCTTGATTTGGTGGTTCAGCTCGTGGTCGCCGGTGCAGACATAAACCAGAAAGGCGCCCTCCAGATCGGACGGCTCGTAGGTTTTTTGCACAAAGGTGAATGGTAGTTTCAAAATCCCTTCCGTGAATTCCGGTGCCACGACGGTGGCATCGTCCACGAAGCGAGCCAAAATGGTTGCCTTGTGCGTGGCCACCTTTCCACCACCAATCAACAGTATCTTTTTTCCCGTCACATTGATGGAAACCGGCAGAAATTTCAAGTCGGAACGTTCCATCAGGCTTTGCGTATCAATACTTTCCAGTAATCACCAGTTTGCGTCGCGCTGACCACCTCGTGGCCTTCGTTGCGGACCGAACCAGGTACGTTTTGGATCGGTTGCCCGTCGTCCAACCAGATTTCCAGCAAATCTCCCGATTTCAGGGTCGAAAGCTCAATCTTGGTCTTCACGAAATTGAGTGGGCAGGAAACGCCGCGCAGGTCTTTGGTAAAGATCTGACCAGCGGGGCGGTGTGCTTCCTCCGTCTTTTCAGAAACCTTTAAAGTCTTGAATTGCAAGGAATCATCCATCGTTTCGTACAAGGCCACAACTGCCTTGGCCAAAGCAATGACCTCCTCTTTTTGAGAGGTGAAATTGTAATCCTTTTGCGATGCTGCGGCTTCGACCAGTTCTGTGTACAACTTGGAAATCAATCCTTCCTTGATGAACTTCTCAATGAACATCGTAAAGGTTTCCGAAGTAGTCCTCGGTTCCAAACCCTTGGTAATCAGCAACATTCTAGATGAAGAGAAAACAAGATCATATAAAATAAGGTTTACATCCGCACCTTTTGCATCCAGTTTCTCGAAATTCTGCTTGATAAAGTTCAAGTCGATGTCGATCATATCGAACAAGCCAGCGGAACACTCGGCCGGGCCTTTGTTGACCACCGAGAAGACTTCCTCGCTGCCCCAGTCGTAGTAGTAATTCTTATCGTCCTTGAACGCAGGCACATTCTTGAAGGAATCCAATGTCTGAGCAATTTTTGCCTTTCCGCCAGCATCCAGATAGGAGCGGAATCCGGGATATTGGCTTTTAACCGGCAAGTAATCGGCCAACACTTGTTCCGTGAAGGCGGGTAGATCTCTGGCGCTTACCGTACCCAAATGTTCGGCCAACCGCGCGTCGGACTGCTTGTCAGCCGCACCCCAAACATTGTATGCGGGGTACATCCGTTCGTTGCGCACCACTTTGCCGGAGAAACCAAGGTCGGACCAAAGTTGCTGGGCACACGAGTTCGGACATCCTGAAATGTTGATTTGGAAACTGCCGGCTTCGTCGAGCGGCAGACTGCTTTTCTGAAGGCGTTCCTGCAAAGCCGAAGCCGCGCCTTTGGACAGGCAAATGCCCAATCGGCAAGTGTCCGCACCTGTGCAGGAAACGATGTTGTTGACAAGTTGCGCATGCTCCGTTGCAAGTCCCAGTTCCTGAACCAATTGATAGACATTTCCCAAATAAGCCTTCGGAATGTTCCGCAATTGCAGCTGTTGACGAGGGGTGAAGCGAATCACATCGTCACCGAAGGCCGCCGCGAAATCGGCTATTTTCAACAACGTGTCGCTGTCTGAGTTCCCATTTGTAAACGACAAGATGACCGAATACAACCCATTCTGCCGTTGCGAACGTGCATAGCGGCTTTCCCAAAGCTGGAAATCGCCCGTCGTAATTTTCAACGGTTCAAAAGAAGGAGACTTCTGAGAAAAAATCAGCGGTTTCGGCTGATAGTCCACATTTTCATCGGCCTTGACGGCGTTGTAATACTGAAAATACAGTTCCTTCGTTTTCTCGGCACCTTCCTTAAAAAAAATGTACCGGATACGTGCTTTGTGCTTGTTCTTACGGTTCCCGTGGTTGTTGAAAAACTGTTTGGCTGCCCTAGCAATGTTGATCAGTTCGCTTTCTGGAACAAAATCGAATAATTCCCAACCCAGCGTAGGGCTGGAAGCCACCGAACCGCCCAGATAGACCTGAAATCCACGTTTTCCGTCCCTGATTTTGGCTACATATCCCAAATCGTTGATGATGGCAAAATCTTTAACATCCTCCCGGTTGGAGAACGCAATCTTCAGCTTTCTGGGCAAAGTGAAGGAATCGGGTTCGGCTATCAATCTGGTGGTCAAATCCACTGCGTAGGGCAGCACATCGAAGGTTTCCTCCCGATGAATGCCGCTGCTGATGTCCACCAGTATGTTGCGAACCGTATTGCCTCCGCCCCCCTTGGAAGAAAGCGACACTTTTTGTAGCTCTGGTAATATCGTTTTGGTCTGCTCTATCCGAATGTGGTGGATCTGTATTTCCTGTCTGGTTGTGATGTGCAAGAAGCTGGAATCGTGGCTCTTGGCCGTCAACGCCACCTGCCTAAGCTGCTCAGGGCTGATGAAACCGCCCGTGCACCGCACCCGGACCATGTACGTGCCGTCCTTGCGCTGTTCGTAAATGCCCATGGGTACCCGGTTGGCCTTGAATTGCGCTGCGCTGGTCTTGCCTTGGGTGAAATCATCGACAAGGGTGCCGAAATAGATCAGATCTTCGGTCAATGTATTTGGTAGTTGATACATAATTGTATTATTAGCTGAACGCCCCCTCAAGGTATTTGCGGGTCAGTTCGTGTTTTGGATTATTGAAAACGTCCTCGGCTGGCCCTTCTTCGATGACTTCGCCCAAGTACATGAAAACCACATGGTCGGCAATGCGCAAGGCTTGTCGCAGCGTATGGGTCACCAATACAATGGCATAGTCCTTTTTCAGTTTGATGAACAAATCTTCGATCAGCTTGCTGGAAATCGGGTCGAGTGCGGAGGTGGCTTCGTCCGCCAAAATAAACTCAGGCTCCACGGCCAACCCCCTGGCCAGACACAACCGCTGTTGCTGACCGATGGAAAGCTTGACGGCGGGTTCGTGCAACCTGTCCTTGACTTCCTCCCACAAACCGACGCCTTTCAGTTGCCTTTCCACAATTTCCTTCAAGGCCTTTTTCTTAAAAATGCCATGGAGCTTACAACCATACGCGATGTTGTCGAAAATGGACATGGGCAGTGGGCAGGGGCGTTGCGAGAGCAAACCCATCTTCTTGCGGATGGAGGTTATTTCCGTATCCTTGTCGAAAATGTTCACACCATCCACGCGTATTTCGCCTGTAATCGAGATGTCTTCCACATCGTCGTTCAGCCGGTTGAAGGTCTTTAAAAGCGTCGATTTTCCGCAACCCGAAGGTCCGATGATACACGTAATCTTCCTGTCGGGAATCTCCAGATTCACATTTTTAAGGATCTGATTCTTCTTGATGGAAACATTCAGGTTTCTCACCTTCAGATTGGTGTTCCTAAGTTTGTAAATTGGATTGATGCCAGGAATGGTATCGACCATTTCAGCCCGATAGATGCTGTTTCTGTTGAACGGTAAACCCGAAATGCCCGTTTTTAGGGCTGTTGTTTCCAAAACCTGTGTTGCCATCATACTTTATTTTTAGAGAAATGTGCGGTGATGAATCGTCCGGTCAAACTGATGACCAAAACGATGAGTGTCAATATCAATGCCGAAGCGTAGGCCCTGTTCTGCACATCGGCGGAGGGGCTGCTCAGTTGGAAAAAGACGGAAAGGGGCAGGGTAGCGGCAGGCTGACCCAGCGAAGTGGGAATACTGTCTGTGAACCCTGCCGTAAACATCACACCTGCGGCATCACCGATGGCCCGACCGATGGAAAGCAATGTCGCTGTAGCGATGCCTGGTGCAATTTGACGGATCACGACACCGATGGTTTCCAATTTGGTAGCCCCCAGCGAATACGAAGCATCCAACAATTCCTTGGGCAGATGCTTGGCCACTTCGTCCATGGAACGGATGAAAATGGGAATGATGAGCAGCGTAAGCACCAGAATGCCACCGCCAAGTGAGGTTTTCATTCCGAAATAGATCATGATGCTGAACGCGAAAGCCCCGTACACGATGGATGGTATGCCGAACAAGACATCGAAGGCCAACCGGGCCGCATAAGCAAACCGACTCTTTTTGGTCAGGTACACGTTCAGGTAAAACACCACCGGAATGCTGATGAGCAGGCCCAGGAATGTGGAACCCGCCACGATGTACAACGACCCAACAATTGCGTTCAGCACACCGCCGCCGCCACCGTTGTAATATCCGCCTTCGGGAATTTTGGACACCATTTCCCAAGTGAGCGAGGGCAAACCCTTGTGCACGATGGTGTACAGGATGTTGCCCACAAACGCTAAGACCAGCAGCGTTGCTACCACCATCAGCACTTTGGCTATTTTTTCCTCTAGAAACTTGTATTTGCTCATGCTTATCTGAATTTGCGTTCGATCCGATACAAGACGACGCGTGAAACGGCGTTGAAGAAAAATACGACGATGAACAGCAGGAAAGCCGCCAACATCAGTGCCGATTCGTACATGGGGACCGACAACATTTCACCGTAATTGTTGGCGATGAGTGCCGGCAGGGGGTAGCAGGAGTCAAAGAGCGAATGGGGCAGCTGCGGAATGTTTCCGCAGACCATCAGTACGGCGATGGTTTCACCGAAGGCTCTCGATACGGCCAGGATGACAGCCGCCAAAATGCCCGGCGCGGTTTTGCGCAACAGAATGTGTTTGCTGGTCTGCCACTTGGTTGCTCCGAGCGATAGCGATGCATCCCGCAGTTCCCTGGGTACGGCCCCGAAAATTTCACAAAACAAGCTCACCAGTAAGGGCAAAATCATGACACCCAACACGATGCCGCCGGCAAGCGTGGTATACCCAGTGGAGTATTCCACAAAATGCGGGGCCAACTTTTCGGAAATCCAAGGCACAATCAGTAACGTTCCCCAAACACCGTAAATGACTGAGGGCAGACCGGCCAAAATATCCAGCGCCGGAAAAACGAATTTCTTCACCCAAGGTTTGGAGTGCTCCGAAAGAAACAAAGCTGTCAAAAGGGCAATCGGCAAGGCAATCAGTATGGCCAACCCTGTGACCCAGAGCGTTCCAGCGATGAATGGTAAAAAACCGAATTCACCCTGACTCGGTTGCCAGGTGGTTGACGTAATGAGTTCCAGAAGGCTTTTTTGCTCAATGATCGGAATGGATTTCACATACAAACCGATGCCGATGAGCACCACCAACACAACCGAAAGCGTCGTGAGGAGGAACATGCTGCTTTCGGCAACCTTGTCTTTGAGAATCCTATTCAGCGAAAATGAAGCCATAGACCGTTACTTTAGTTTATTAATATTCGCGCTCAGTTTCTCTTTGGACAGGCTGATGTATCCGTTCGGAACATTGTATTTCTGTCCGTCCGTCAAGATGAATTTAAGGAATGCAATCACCACCGGATTGGTCGGCTTGCCCTTGGAAACCAAATACAAATCACGAGCTGGCGGAGAGGGGTATTTGCCCGCTGCAATGGCTGAAATCAATTGGGAGGACGTGTTGTAAAAGTTTTCGCCAGCATCGACCTTGCCGTTTTTGTTCACATCGATGGGCAGCACCAGAATGCCCGGATTGGGCTTTTTGGTCTTCAGGTCGAATGCGTAGGAAATGTTGTTGTACCCGATGCCCAAGGCATCTTTTTGAATGGCCGAAGCCAGTCCTGGATCACCGAAAACGGCAGTGCCTAGCAGGTTTTCCTGTGCCTTTCCGAAGAACTTGGCCCAGGTTTCAGCCGCACCGCAAGCATCGGAACGGGTGTAAACGTGAATGGGAATGGTGCTTTGGATACCCAACACTTGCCCCCAGTTTTTATATTCTCCTGTGACGAAAATCTTGCCGGCAGCCTCTTGTGTCAAGCCTTTGGCCAGCAGTTCCTTGATTTTCGGATTTTTCACGTTGATGGTCGGAACGACGGCATCCTTGGCCACGGCAAATGCCCAAGCCCCTTTTTTGAGCTCCTCGGGATGGATTTCTCTGGAAACCATGCCCAGATCGATCACGCCCGCCAAAGCGTCAGTGATGCCTTTGCCTGCTCCACCGGCTGAAATGTCGATTTTAACGTTGGGATGCAGTTTCTTGAATTCCTCTGCCCATTTGACGGCCAACGGATACAGCGCAAATGCTCCGGAAATGGAAATGTGGCCCGAAAGGGGCTTTGTTTGTGCTTGTACCGGACTGAACAAACTTGAAAGGAGCGCGACGGCTAGGAGTACCTTTTTCATATACCTGATTGATTGCGATTATTGATGTTGCAAAGGTGCAACCAACCGCAAGCACTCACCATACCCATCGGGGGGTATTGGCATACCATAAACAGGGTATAAAGAGGTTTAAATGAATGCCAATCTCTAAGATTACTTCGTAGGCCAGTTTCTGCGCTCGACTATCGAAACTGTATGTGCCTTCGCACAGCCGTTTTCTTCGCTTGCCACTGCTCGTGAAGTTTTCTACAAGTTTCCGGAAGCAAATAAAGATCTTTGGGGAGGGAATTTCTAGACAAGTGGCTATTCTTTTTTAAAGATACCTCGGAGCTTGCCCTGGGGTAATTGATTTTATAGAAGTCCCCTAAACACATTCTTCATATCACTACATTTCCTAAATATTAACATAGGTTTAAAATAGTTTGTTGCTATTAATCAACAACAATTTTACTAGATAATACAATATTATCCTGTTGCAGTACTCTTAGTAAATAGACTCCTTTTGGCACTCTGTCAAAAGTACATTTAGAATTATCCTGAGTCTGAATTGTTCGCAAACACTTTCCATTAATATCTATCAATTCAAATTTCAGAGTTCCGGGATAATTTATTGCTGGCATCTCAACAACGAACGAGCCCTTGTTAGGATTTGGATATACTTTGCATGAACTAGCATCTAGAACTTGAAGTTTTGAAATCCCACTATTTATAGTTACGATGGATAAATTTCCATTGACTGGATCACTACTATCGCTCAAACGTACTTGCAAGGTAATCGGAAAAACTGCTTTTCTCAACAATGCAGTATCAACAACAGAAATTGCTCCGGTTAATGCATTCATACTTACTGAGCCAACAGCACTAGATGACACCATACTATATATGAGCGTTTGATTCGTTGCCGTTCCATCAATAGCAATGATTCCAATACGTGAGCCGGGTATACTAGTGGCTGGATCTACTAAAAAAGATTGATTGGAAATACCCGGCACATTGGCGACTTTAACGAAAACATCAAACTCGGCAGCACTCGAAAATCCGTTGGAATTTACTTCGGATAATGATTTAAACCCAAAATACTGACTTGTATTCACACTTGGCAAAGACTTGATTTGTTGAATAGGATTATTCTTAATATTATCAAACTGTGTCGTCAAAACAGCATTTCCCCAAACTGTAGCAGAAGTAGGCATATAAATTGAATAATTAAAAACAGTTCCGCTCGAACTTCCATCTTGCCTAGGTGTATATCCAAAACCTGAAATTGGATACACCCCACCTAAATCGATAGAAATAGTATGTGGTTGCGCTTTTAACGGCGACCAAGCCGAATGCCAAAAGGTAGAGGTATTTTCATCAATTGCATTCTTTGCCGCATCGGTAGTTGCATCTTGCTGGCTATCAAATGACAATATCTTCCAGTTTTGTTTGTACAAACCGTAGGCTTTGCCAACAGTAGAACTTGTCTCGTCCTGAGCAAATGCTTTTGCCCTTACTGTACCGCCGTTTAATAAATCGAAACTGCCCGAGTATAAAGTAGAAGCTGTAGTTGGCTCTGTTCCATCCAAGGTGAAATAGATTTTAGCAACTGAAGTACTACAGGTGATTGAAACTTTTCCAGCTAAATTTCTACTGATAACGGGATCATTGATCAATAATGGGCTTTTGAAAACTCCAATGGTCGAAATTACAGGGCAAGCTCTTGATTTAGTAATGTTTACTCTAATCTTTGATGCAGTAACTGGCGTGATTGATACTATCCGTCTATAGCCAATGGTTGTTTCATTGACAATGGTTGTCCATCTAACTCCATTCCATGCATCCACAGTAAATGCTTCAACACGCTGTCCTAAGGCAGTATATTCTTGAAGAAGAATCTTATCAAATTTTTTATTACCTCCAAAATCAATAACCACCGAAGGTGTTATTACATTATCATCAGTAGCCCAATAGGTGTCCGGGTTTCCATCAGTAAGATTAGAAGGAGCGTAGGTATCGTTTCCACCTCTGAAATTAGTGGCTGTAGCTACTTTTGAAGCAGCAAAATCCGTAGCAAATGTTCTGGCAATAGCTGCTCCAAATCTCACCAATATCGTACTATCCGTTTTATGAATCAATCCCTCTTTGGTTGGCGGAATGTTCAGAATTAAATTAGAATTATTTCCAACAGTGCTGTAATAAATAGTCAGCAGTTGTTCAATAGTTTTAACTTGGTTGTCCTGAGATGCATGATAAAACCAACCCGGGCGAATAGAGACATCTGCTTCAAGAGGATTCCAAACATCACCAAATTCAGACTCTGCTTTTGTAACTGAGTTTATAATGCTCCAGTTGGCTCTTCCATAACCACCTTCATTTCCTATCCAACGAATACTTCTTTTAGTCGTATCTAAGCCTTGGAATACCACAGAGTTAGGGCACAAAGAATCGACTACACTAAAATATCTTTTAAAATCATAATCCTGTTTTTTGTTGGGTATTGGTTCTGCTCCATCGAACCAAGTCTCAAACCCGTCTTTTTTAGGCAGGTAAGTATTGTACATTTCCCTAAGTTGAGCAACAAAATAATCATCGTAAGCTACTCCGGTTGCAAATGATGGACAATTCATATCAGCAGGAGATACATACAGACCTAAAGGCATTCCGTATTTCTCACAAGAGTCTGCAACTTCTTTTACCACATCACCTTTACCACCTCTCCATGAACTGGCTGCAACCGAATATTTTGTTTGTTTAGATGGCCAATTACAAAATCCATCATGATGCTTTGCTACAAATACAAGACCTTTTAAACCTGCAGCTTGAAAAGTTTTCACCCACTGACCTGTATTCAATTTAGTGGGCTGAAACTTATTAGCATCATACACAACGCCTGGCGTTCCCCATTCCTGATCATAAAAGGTATTCATACCAAAATGAACGAATGCATACATATCTTTTTTCTGCCATTCTAATTGAATAGCTGAAGGAATAGCTCCAACTGGCGCAACAGGAGATGGGAGATTGGAGATTGTTCTATTGCCCACCGGGGCAGTATTAGTTGGCAAATACTGTGTTCCATCAATAGTAACAGACAAACACTCGGCATCGAGTAAATTCCCAATGGGAGCCAATGAGTCAATATCGGCAGCCAACCAAAAATAATTTGAACTGGCAGATAACTGCAAACTTACAGGTATATCAATTGTACCGGTTGCCGGATTAAATGTACCAATTGCCTTTGCTGTACTAAATAAGTTGGACAAACCTGTTGAATAAAGGGTCAATTTAGTTGCATCAGATAGTTGAGTTGTACCATTCAGATTTACCTGAATATTAGAAAGAGTTAAAGGTGTAATCGCACCTGACAAGTCAATTTTCAAACCCAAGATATTAGCATCCTTTATTCCTGGTTTCACATTTGAGATATTGCTCTGAAAAGCATTGCTCGTTTTATATTGCAGAGGTGTCAATCGGGTAGAATTTTCAAGGAAAGTACAGCCTGTAAGTGTGCCATTAAATGCATTTGCAGTTTTGTCATTTGCATCACCGTTGTATTGCCAGTTGGCAACCAACCCACTTTCAGCGCCAGTAAGAACGGCATCCCAATTGCTGACGATTTGTGATTTGGTCAATGCTTTGTTCCAAACCCTAACATCATACATTTTACCTTGCCAGAATTTTGTAATATTTTGAGGGTCTGTACCTAACTTACTCACCCCAATAAGATTTGCTGCACAATTCTTGACTTGAGTAACTGAGTCGGCATTCAAAAAAACGGTTGCACGAGTAGGCGTAACAACTAGTGCCACGTGTACCCATTGATTTACAGGCACCTTCAAGCCCGATGACCAGGCCCACCTTTCACCGTTGGCATCTTCCCACATATAGCCCAGTTCATTGTTGTCGCGCACCATCATGCCGCAACGGAAACCGCTGAACACCTGAATACCAACATAGGATTTCTGGATGACATCACTGTACACCCATGCTTCAAGTGTCACATGATTACTAGTAAAATTCAAACTAGGAAGTGACACATAATCACTTGTTCCGTTCATCGACAAAACTTTGTTCTGGGAATACATTGCAATTGAACAAAGCAACATACTGGTTAATAAGAATAAGTGCGTTTTCATATGGTGGGTTCTAAATTTTTTTTAAGAAGAAGATACGGTTTTTACACACAAAAATCACCTATGTTATAACGAAAATTCTTCTCCGAAATGTTAGTCACTAGTTTTCAAAACCAGTGATGTTTGGAAATTCTCATTGTTTAATAATTTTCATACTCTTCTGTTGTTTGCCATTCGAAACCCTCAGAATATAAATGCCTTTCATAAGGTCAGTTCCAATTTTTGCAGAATATTCATTTTGAAACTTTTTACTATATACAATTTGACCAGAAAAATTAAAAATATCTATTTGACTTTCACCGGAAAAATCTTTTAAATCCAAATTAGCTTCTTCAGTAAAAGGATTGGGATAAACCAAACCGGTATTATCTTCGTTTTGAATGTCTTTAACTTCAAGTATGCTTGATTTTCCTTGTAAAGCAATGGTAGTAATTGATTTAACAGGAAGTTTAATATTCCCTCCAGTATAAGTTCCAACTAAAATGCAATTTTCGGTATCGGAAGTTCTGTAAATGTTTCCAGAAGAAATGGTAAAATCCGAAGACGAAACTGAAATGGAATCTTCCTTAGTTCCGGTATTTATCACAACAATACTCATGTTAAGTCCGTCTGGACTCACAAAGGCTGAGGGTTTTATAGTTGCGGAAGGAGTTGATGTGTTAACTCTAATCCAACCCGGTTTAATAAAATAAGCAAATTGTTTGAACGCAAAAAATTTTGTTCCGGTTTTAAAACCTTTTGGATTTACCCACGAACCAGAATTCCAGGGATTTTCCAAATCCAGAAAATCGCTTCCAGGCCAAAATAAATCCCAAACTAAATAAGCCGAAACATTTTCAATAACCAATGAATTTTGAATAATTTGAGATAAAGCAAACCATTCTTTATCACTGTACTCAGTTTGCATTTTTGGTTTTGTCGGACATGTGTTTTTTAATGCAGTTAAGTTAGTGACAATTGTATTTGCGTCTGTTCCTGTATATAAATGATGTGCAACGGCGTAGCATTTCGTCATATCCATATATTTGGTATAATCACTGGGACGACCAGACCAGGCATTTTCAATCCCCAATACTTCTGGTCCAACCATTTTCGGAACAATATTCAATTTTGAACTATATTTTGCAATAGTATCGTAAACCGCATTGAAGGCTTTTGCATAAGAAGCTACTTTTACATTTTTCGCAAGTACTTTATCATAGACGGTTTGCTCCTGCGGCATAAAAATGCAACCTTCATATCCCGGTGCCATGTTTGGCTCATTTTGAATGCTAATATATTTTGCATTAACACCATAATTCTTATAAATATAAAGTGAATTGTACCACCATTTTGCAAAACTGCCATAGACAAAATTTCCTGCCGAATCAGTAGCTAAACTTGCCATTGTACCATCGTTTGCAGGTTTACCATTGCTTTTATATTTTCCGGCAGGAGACCACGAAGAAATCATCACATCGAAAGAACTGCGTTTTTTCCCTTCAGAAACCATGTTTTTGATATCAATCATACCTTGATTCGTTTTCCCTTCGTCAAAATAATCATTTTTTATTCTGAAAATACTCAATCCTAAATCTTTAAACAGGCAATCGTAAATCAATGAGCGATTGGGGTGTGCAACCAACCAATTTCCGTAATATGCAATAGAGCCACCAAACCCTTCAATTGTTTGATTGTTTTTCGTGGAATATATTGACAATTGCTTCTGTGCTATAGTGGTTTGAGTCCATATAACGCTCAGTAAAAAAAGTATGTAAAATTGTTTCATAGGATTATTTTTTTATTAATAGCTTAGAGGATGCAGCGTATTCTTCGCTGCTAACTCTTAAAACGTACATACCAGCGTCAAGATTTAGCTTCAAAGTTGAACTTAGCGATGCTTCATTTTTATCCTCAAAAACCATCCTTCCATCCATGCTGAGTATTTCAACCCGATTAAATTGAAATCCGGAATGAATGGATAACCAGTCTTTTGCAGGATTGGGATAAATGGAGACCTTGCCCGATTTCTCGATGCTCAACAAAGAAGTTATTGATCCAGATTTCTTGACGAAATTGATCCACTTAAGTTGAAAGAGTGTATTAGTTCCTGAACCGACAAATTTAAGATATACATCGTGATTACCTGAAACTGTTGTAACGGGTGCTTTAAACGTTTTATAGATACTCGAACCTCTGGTATTGCCAATAGCACATTCTGCAACTTTAATTCCAGAATCAATTGAATCGAGCCAAACCTGAATAGTGCTTCCCGTTGTGACACTCGAAGCTGTGAATTCAACCGAATCGGGAGCCATTGTATAATCGCTGTTTCCGAATTCCACTCCGGCATACAAGGCCCAATCGTTGTTGTGGATATTGTTGAGTACACTGAGGCCAGAGCCAACCGAGACTTTGCCTGTGCCAAACTGGTTTGCCGGTGCCTCGGCTAAAATAGGTGTGTATGCATCTCTATAAATGTAGAGATCGAACCAAGCATTGTTCGCTCCTTGTACATAAAGCCCTTGCCGGGTTCCGGCCCATGACCAAAAATCGGAATATGAATCAATTGCTGATACATCAACTACTTGACCTACTTGACTCCAATCGGTTCCGTTACTGCTGAAATATCCGCTTATTTTGTGGTTGACCCTGATAATCTTCAGCCACAAAGTATCACCCACTGTATTGTTAGCCTCCTGTTTCGTGGTGTCAAAACTAAAATTGATCACTTTTTTGCCATCTGCTTTGATTGAACTGTATAGTTTTACAAACATCGCCTCATCGCCCCGAATGATTCGAAGCCCGGCCTCATCGGTAGCTGATCTTGCCTTGAAATCGAGACGTGTGACAAGCGAATAATTGTGCTCTCCATCATTCTTTATCACGGTATTGGCTTTGGTGGTACTTTTTGGAGTGAGTCTTAACCAACCTGGACGCTGAGTTAATGACACCTGCGCGCTTGATGTATATCCTAAAAACGACCATTCAGGATTTAATTTGGAAGAAGTAAAGAAATCGGATTTGGGAACCATCCAAGGAATTCCGCTGCTTGGCAGCTTAGGCGCAACGAACGATTGGTTAATAGGATAGTCGGCCGTGGGTTTGCCAGTTGCATTGTACCTAACCTGATTCAACAATCCCTGCCTACCCTGGCCTTTCCACTCACCTTTGGCATAAACAGGATGAATAACCCACGAAGTGCTGTCGCCAATCATTGCTGCATTAGAGGCATGGTTCGGTCCGGTAAAAAGTGAACCAGCTTTCTGGGTATCGTTTTCGTTGAAAAAATTACCCAGTATTTCCCAGGCTGTTTGATCAGCAGTCAGCGTTTTGCTTCTCATTACCGTTTGCCCTCCGCTCACATCACGGGCAAACGAATAGTAATAATAGCCTTTGTACTTCCACATTACCGGTCCTTCTGCCCAACTGTACGGATAAGAAGGACTTGGATTCAGCCATGTTAAATTGTACACTACTCCGGTAGGTTGGCCAGTTGTATTCAGTTCAACAATACCATTATTGGGCTGACCATTTTTGACAATCAGATACCATTTGTTGTCGTCGTCGATAAATATCGAATTGTCGTATCCCAATCCATACGAAATTGTTGTAGGATTATTTACTTTAACCGGAGTACTCCAAGGACCCTTAGGATCACTAGCTTTTACGTAATACATGGTATTGGCTCTCGAAAAGAAATCCCACCATTTACCGTTGTAATAAACGATGTGCCCTCCCCAGCAGCCGCCACCCGGAGAGTCGCCATAGCTCGACCAGGCAGCGCTTACCGGTTGAGCAATGGCTTCCCAGTGAACCAAGTCGGTTGAATGATATATTACCGGTGTTGGATTGAACGATGAACCGGTTGTGTAAAAGTCGTTTCCCACTTTTGTGACCGTACAATCAGGATGATCACCCGGAATCACAGGATTCATGTATGTTTTGAACGATGGTGATTGACCGTTCATAATCAGAACCGATGCCAAAGCAAATACGGTAGATGTAATCTTTTTAATAGTAGAATTAGTTTGTTTACCCACTAGTTGAATCATTAATCGAAGGTTTATACTATTATTTTTTAATTATTATTTTTTTAACAAAACGGTCTTTTTCTGTTTGTAGTGAAACAAAGTAAATGCCAGGTAATAGAATATTCTTTGTATTCAATGAAAAATGGTTTTCTCCTTGTTCCACATTTTCGGTGTTTGAAAATAGCTCTTTCCCGGTTAAATCCAATACCTGAATAGTAGCATTTCCCCGGGTTGATGAATTAAGTGAAATATTGATCTGTTCGGAGGCGGGGTTTGGATAAACAAGACATCCAATCTCGTCTCTGTTAATGTTAGGAATTTCTGTTGCAAATGGTGAGGCAACACTGGTAAAAGTTCTACCCAGTTTAAATTCATCGTAAAAGCATTTAATTCCGGCAGTTTGGCCCAAATGGCAAACGATGTGGTCGAACCCATTATTTAGTTGCACTTGTTGGCTAATATCGGCTTTACTTAAATTTGGATGCGTTTTAGGACTTGGGTTTATCCACATATATGCTTGTTCATTCGAGTCATCCCCGGATGTTTTAATCAACATAACAATCCATGCCTGACCGGCTTTATAGGATATATTGCTTGAATAAATGTTATTGCCACTTATTGAACTGGTTATAAAGCCCAGCTTGTCAACTCCCCAGTTCTTTCCCATAAAAACTTGTTCGGACGACCCATAGAAGAGTGATACTCCTTGCCACGAATTATTGTCGGAAGTGGGATTCGTTACCTCAAGCAGGAAACTAATCCAGATGCTATCTCCATCGTCCTTCCAAACCGGGTTTAATTCACGGTTTGCACGGGTGCCCGCATTTTTCGATAGATTTCCATTTAAACGATTGCCTATGCAATTTAATCCTGAATATTGATTTTTGGCTACAATACTCATATCTGCCGCAACCCCTTCAAATACTTTCCATGGCCCACCCCAACCTTCTCTGGCTGTGCCCAGGTTATTAAATGCTTTATTTAAAGGATAATCGAATGTTTCAATTGCGATTTTAGCAGTTTTCACAACGGTGGTATCTTCCAATATCCATCGTTGTGATGAAATATCCAAATCGGAATTTTGAACAATAGTGCCATTGGGGTTAAATTCCATGCATTGGTTGCTGTGGCTGGCTGTCAATTTATTCACGCCATGCCCGTAATCGTATATCGACCATTTTTGGTTGCCTTTGCCGTTATAATCAGATTGGATGATCTCTGCATTTGCAGATAGGGCAGAATCTTTGACAGTAATACATTTGCTACTCGATTGAGAAACAATTTTATACTTTACACTATCGATCTTTTCAATTGCCCAGACTTGATTTAAAGTCAATGAATCTTTTGCCCCAAAAGTCAAATTGCCATTTTCCCCATCGAGGTATAAATTGCTGTTTAGCGGCCTGATCCGACAAACAAACCGTTGAGAAATATCTGATGGATGAGGGATTATAGAATCGATTGGTGGACCTGTTGGCGTATGGACTCTTAATACTAAATCTTTATACCCAGATTCCAGTCCGGCTGCTATTTTAACGGTGTTGGACACCTCCGGTCCGTTTGTCCCAAATATATTATGAGTACCATTTTTATTGGTAATAATCGACGAATATTCAGTCCAGTTATTTACAACCTTATAATAATCTGTTCCTTCATCCATGTATATAAAAAATGCCCATCGGCGTGTATTATAAATTGGGTCTCCCTTCTTTTCTATCCGGTTATTGCTTATTGCTGAGTTTACCTGTGTTGAAAGTGTATAAATACCACCGACATCTTGCATATTATTCGCAAAATCATGAATGTAATTAGCGGTAATTACGTTGTTTTTCATGCAGTTGGCTGCCTCTATCCACCCCCAACCTACACTGATGGCGGCATAATTCACATTACAAATTTCGTTGTGTTTAATGATGACATCAGAGGCAAAACCTGCATTAACACCAATACAACCCCAATCTTCAGTGGAGATATTGGTAATATAATTGTTTTTGATTACTTCAAATTGACAAACTTCACGATTATCGGTTGGGTTGTAAGCTTTGTGTGCTTCAAAGTTTTTATCGCCAAAATAGCCTATTAGGATACCGTTTCCCCCAATATCGGTAAAAATACAACCTTGCACCGAGTCGTTATGGGTACCGCTTACAAAGTCGAGACCGGTAGATGCCATGTGCTGAAAGGTACAACCTTCGAAATTAATATGGCTTGCTCCTTTTACACTTACCCCGGCCGATGGACGGCCAACCCATGCCACATTCCCACCAGGGGCAGAGGCATCTGAATAGGCATCCAGGATGTATTGTCCCCCTTGTAACGGTACATGCCCGGCATACGATGGGCGCATCCATGTAGTATGCTCAAAGTTTATCCCTTTAAATTTGATATAGGATACAGTGCTGTTCAATGTTCCTTCTATCTTGATAAGCGTTTCGAGTACCGGGGCAACTACTTTGATATTTGCCTTATCTTCTCCAGCTCTGGGCCAATAATAAATCTTTCCTGCTGTGCTATCATTGTACCATTCCCAAGGTTTATCAAGCAATTCTAAAGCATTTGACAAATAAAAAAATTGATTGTTCGAACCTCCGTTGTCGGCAACCAGTGGAGGCCATGGACGCTTAAACTCAAGGCCGCTTTCGGGCTGTTTAAAAGTTAACCGAGTGCTTAAGCCAAGAGAATCTATTGATTTGATGCGCAAATTGGCTACTTCCCATTCCTGGATGATGGTAAGTTCCATATTTTTAGCACTTTTTATTGACATTTTAGGTGTTGGGATCAGAATGTTCTGGTTTGTTTTATCCGCAGCAATAAGACGATAAACAGAAGCATCGTGAAGGGTGCTTGCACGATAAACTTTGGCATTGTTTACCCAAAGCTGTCGAAAATTGATATTGAACCCTCCAATTTTGGGTGTATTGGCAACCCAGGTCTTGTTCCGGGCTATTTTCGGTAACCCCTTGACAACACCGGCATCTTGCCAACCAGTTACAGGTATACCGCCACTAATTACAGGTATCTCGCCGGGCGCTGCTTCAATAAATGTAGGACTGGCTGCTGTACCCGCATCATCAGAACTGAGGACTACAGTTTCAGATAGTTGGTAAGTTCCTCCTTTTAAGATGATATGAATACCTCCGATTATCGATGAATCGTTGGAAAGACGTAATCCCCTGGCTTTCAACAGTGCCTGTGATAGTGTAGCCATAGGGACATTGCTTGTCCCAGAGTTACTGTCAGAACCATTGGGCGATACCCAAATATCAACAGCACTTATTTTTAATCCAACGAAGATTAATGCTATTAAAAATTTAAACTTAAGGTTTCGTGTATTCATAATAAATGCATAAATTTAACATTTGGTTCATGCCTGTCTTAATTGCACTTCACCACCACCTTTTTAAGTTGAAATTGCTTTTCGTTGCTAATGGTTACGATATACATCCCATCGGGTAAGCTTATAGGCAAATGAAGTTTAGGCATATAAGCTATTGAACGTGACAACACGACACTTCCCATCAGATTCCTAATTTCAATTTTATTAAAATTAAAATCTTCAGATTCAATGATCAATTCTCTTGACCCAGGAATTGGGTATACGTTGAAATTTTTAGAAGTGGGTTCATTAATTCCAGTTACTTTTTTTTTAATATCAATATAGTTAATATTGAAACCTGCATTTGTTGCATAAAGTTTTAGATAGTGTTTTCCCGGTGCAATTTTCAGAACGGCATTAATCGATTGATAGGTTTGCCAACCACCAGTACTTGGGCAACTCACTTGTCCAATCTTCACATTATCCAGGTATGCTGCAACAATTCCGCCACCATTTTGCGATGCCATGCGAAAACCGGCAGTAAAATCAGTATCTGTCGTAGTATTATTTATCGCATATTCCAACCAATCGCCAGTATCAATCCAGCCCACATTGAGTCCTCCGCCAGTATCTCCGGTTGTTTCGGTTTGAACACCAAACTGTGAAAAATAATTTTCTGCTTCTATTTTACCCGGAATCACAGTCCATGAAGGTTGAGTAACCAAATTTGAAATAGCAAAGTCGGTAAAGCTTTCCAAAGCTCCGTTATCGGTTGCCGTTATGTTCCCGGGAGTATAACTAATCGTGACAATGTCGCCATAATGCAATGCCAAAGTTGGTTTAAGGGTTATTGTACCCGCAATATCCATATCGCTAATCGCAACATTTACTCCATTTGCTTTAAGGGTGAAATATCCCGATTGTTCAATGGCCACTGCTAAAGGTTTTGCAAATTTCAATTCAATTGCAGCCCCTTTTGAATCTAACGTTCCACTCGAAATTTTGAAGGGCAACCCGTCCGAATTATTTGTCACAGACATGTTGGCAAATGTGTTTAGCGTTCCGCTATCGGCCGAAACAGCACTGCTCCCCGAATAGGACAAAGTTAGTGTGTAGCCTGCATAAACACGTTCTGCCAAGGTAAACGCCAACAAGGTAGAATCGTTGCCGGAAAAGGCGCTTTTGGTAATTGAAATACTTTTACTTCCGTTGTATTTGGCAGAAAGGGTAAAAGCAGATAAATCCGCCGGAATAATCATTTTCTTGTTAAACCGGGCAACGATCGTATCGCCGTTTTTACTCGATTCAAGTTTGATGACTCTAGGAGCAGAACCTTCTAGTAAATTGTCAACTAGGGTTTCGGCAAAATCGGTAAGGCTTACACCAAATTTTGAAACAACATCCCCGCTACTGTACGAAAGAAGCACTTTAGAATCCTTTACAATGCTATCTTTCAAATAGATGACCAATCGATTTGTTGTATCTCCCATAACTACACTATCAACAGTTACAACCGTACTATCAACCTTCACAGAGAATCCGCCATAGCTACTTTGTTTTTTAACTGTTTCACTTAAATCAACAGAAATCTGTTTCGGATTTTTATTGCTTACTGAAGCATACTTATAGGTTAGGCTTGTAATGCGCTCTATGGTATATGTTTGGCCAACTTGTGTTGACAGGTCGTATAAATAGGTTTTTTTAAGGATAAACGGATGTAATAATGACGAATTGGCTATTAATGGGGTTTTGATTTGGGCATTAGCAAAAAATGAATTTGGATTATCCCCAGAGGCTTGACTCAATAATGTGCCATCTTCCAAAGCTACTTCATTAGGAACACGAATGCGGCAGTTTCCGCCCAGATTCGATTTAATGGTGATTTTTTGAATTTTCCCATTTTCAAAATTAAAGTTTACATCAAAACCTCCATAGGCTCTTAACCCGCTTATCGATCCGGTTGCCCAGTCGTCGGGTAGGGCTGGCAAAAAGTGAATAGCGCCATCCTGGCTTTGCAAGAGCATTTCGGTAATTCCAGAAGTACAACCAAAGTTTCCATCAATCTGGAAGGGGGGATGTGCATCGAAGAAGTTCGGATACGTTCCTCCATTGCTACCACTTACAGGGTCAACATAGGTTAATTGATCGGTGATCAGTTTTCGGGCATGATTGCCATCGAGTAAACGAGCCCATAAATTTATTTTCCATCCCATTGACCATCCAGTTGAAGCATCGCCTCTATAAATTAAGGAAGTACGTGCGGCATCGCTTAGTTTGGGCGAAGTGTATGGCGAAATTTGGTTGCTCGGAAATAAACCATATAAATGCGAAACGTGCCTGTTTTGGTCGGTTTTGCTATCCCAATCCTTCATCCATTCCTGAAGCTGCCCCCAGCTACCAACTTGCATGGGGGCAAGTTTGCCGAGGATGGATTGGAACTCGACCATCAATGCGCTATCTTTATTTAAGACGGAAGCAGCCTTTATGGTTTTGGTAAACAAATCGAAAAGAAGTTGGTTGTCCATGGTTGTACCGGCAGACAAAGCGCTGCTGTGACCGGACGGAGTGTTTTCGGGTGACATTGAAGGGCTTACAACCAACCATTTATGAACTGGTTCTTCTATAAGGAAATCCTGATAAAACTGACAGGCCGATTTCAACACTGGATAAACTGAATCGAGATATAACTTATCGCCGCTGTATAAGTATTTTTCCCACAGATGTTGTGAAAGCCATGCACCTCCCATTGGCCACATACCGGCATCTGCAAAATCGACCACCCCGCACGTACGCCAAATATCTGAATTGTGGTGAGCTACCCAGCCATTGCATCCATACATCCCTTTAGCTGTTTGCTGGCCAGCTACTGAAAGTTCTTGAACCATTTTTATAAGAGGCTGGTTCATTTCGGTCAGGTTGCATTTCTCGGAGGGCCAGTAATTCATTTCGGTATTGATGTTAATCGTATACTTGCTGTCCCAAGACGGGTAAACATCGTTATTCCACAATCCTTGCAAAGTTGCCGGTTGACCTCCTGGTTGCGAACATGAAATAAGCAAGTATCGCCCAAACTGATAATACTTTGTAACCAACTCAGGATCGGTTGTTTTCGAGAAGTTTTTAATTCGAATATCTGTGGGAAAACTTGCAGCTTGCGATGTGCCTAAGTCGAAACTTACCCTGTTGAAGTATTTTTGGTATGCTGCAATATGGTTGTTTACTAAGTTGCTGTATGACTTTGTTTCAGCAGCAGACAGATAAGCGGTGCACTTTGTAACTTCGTTATCGGTAATTGTTTGATAATCTACAAAGTTAGTGGCGATTGAAATCAGTATGACTACTTCGTTGGCACTGGTTACCTTAATAGAACTTCCCGATATTGCAGTTGAACCTCCCGTGTTAATTATTTTGGCACGGGCATCGAATTTTACCTGCCCGGTTACACCTTCGTGGGTGCTTGAAAGTCCGGTCATCTCGAGAGTCTTTGTGTTAACGGCTTTCACTGATTGTTTCAACGATCCGTCAAAACTTGCCGTAAATGTAAGTTTGCCGGGCACACTGGCAGTTAACCTTACAACGATAACCTGATCGGGTTGCGATGCAAATACTTCTCTTTTATAGGTAACCCCATTAGCGTTGAACGTAGTTGTAAACTTGGCATTTTCGAGATCGAGCTCACGATAATAATTAGAGTAGCTACTATTGCCTGTGAAAGCTAAATTCAAATTTCCAAGCACCTGGTATATTGATCCATGCAATGTTGTTGCTACGATGTTTGAATTGGCCAGATTTCCAGCGCTGGAATAATCACCATTAAATATATTCTGGCGGACTGTAGATAATACACTCAATGCTTTACTATTATCATTTCGTGAGGGTCCGCCTGACCAAAAAGTACCTTCGTTAAGTTGAATTTGCTCCTTCGCAGGATCGCCATAAACCATAGCGCCCAAACGTCCATTTCCAATCGGGAGTGCTTCGTTCCAAACACTTGCCGGTTTGTTATACCACATTTTGAGTTTTCCACCTTGTTGTGCCTGTATGAAAGGTATAGACAGTAAAAAGTTCAATGAAATAAACAAAGTGAATTTAATCTTCTTCATCTTTGTGTGTTTTGGTATTAAATAAGATTTTCCCCGACACTTAAATATAGTATTCTGCCGAATCCAGTATCCCCGCCCGCAGCGCGTACTTGGTGGCGTCATGCACCGAATTCACATCCAGTTTTCTGAAGATGTTCTTGCGGTGTGTCGTGATGGTGTGGATACTCGAAAAGCGTTCCGTAGCGATTTCCTTGGTGGTTTTACCCAGGGCGATGAATCTGAGAATGTCTTTTTCGGTGGTCGTCAACACTTTATCATGATTTTCGGTCACGTTGGCCTGCTTGCCCAGTAATTGATTACTGGCCCGGTTGCAGATGTACCGTTCGTTTTTGAGGGCCAACGTCAGCGCCGTAATGATTTCCTCCTTGCTGCATTCCTTGAAAATGACGCTGAAACTAGTGCAGCTGAACAGCAGCTGTCGCAGAAAATCGCTGGTGAGTTCGTCCGAGAAAAGCACCCAATGCACCGATTTGAACCGACTGCTGACGATTTGCAAGTCCTCAGGACCTGTAAAATCGAAGGAGGTATAATCCAGAACCACCACGGTGTCCTGTTCCTTGGTCAAATGGATGAGCAACTCTTTTTTGGTGTCTGCTTCGGAAACCTCGCCGATGCCTTTTACCGAATTCAGCAAATAGAGCAGTCCGGCTTTGGAAATGTCTTGTTTGTCAGCAATCAGGATGGATTTCATACGCTCCGTTTTAAGCTTTCGACGATGTCATTATAGATGGTGTCCACATCCTCCAGACCGATGGACAAGCGAATAGTGGTGTCCCGAACGTCCATTTCGGCACGTACGTCCACGCTGAAGGTTCCGAATATCGTGCTGGCCGGATGGATGGCCAAGGTCTTGTTGTCGAATAGGTTGGTGGCCCGTTTGATCATTTTCAACTGATTCATGAAGGCAAAACAACGCGCGCGGCTTTCCAAATCGATGGTCATCATCGCACCCGGCAGCGGGCCGAACTGCTGTTTGCTCAGTTCATGGAACGGATTTTCGGGCAAGCCGGTATAGTTGACGGAAACGATGCCTTCCACCGAACGCAGCCTTTTGGCAAGTTCCAGACAAGTCGTGGATGCGTGTTCGAACCGTAGTTGGAGCGTTTCCAAACCGACCGTTTGCTGGTAGGCCACTTGCGGCGTCATGTAGGCACCCAAATTGCGGTGGATTTCCTTACGTAATTTGAAGGTAAAGGCAAAAGGACCGAACTGCTTGGCCATTTCTGCCAATTTGGGCGAGTTTTTCCAATCGAACGTTCCATAATCAATGATGAGGCCACCCAAACTGGTGGCGCCCCCCGAAATGTATTTTGTGCTGGAAATCAATTCAATGTCCACTCCGAATTGTTTGGCCGACCAGGCGCAGAACGGAACGATGGTCGTATCGGCCACCAAAGGCACGCCTGCTTCCTTTGCCACGACTGAAAGTGACTTCAAGTCAGCTACTTCCAATTGAGGGTTGGTGACTATTTCCAGAAACAGCGCACACGTGTTTTCGTCCATCGCCTCCTTGACTTCAGCCGGATTGGTCAGATCACAAAAACGAATTTCCACACCAAATGCATGCAACGTCGAAGCAAACAACGAATAGGTGTTGCCGAACAAATGCGGGGAAGTGACGATGTTGCTTCCCGACCAGGCTAAGGTCATGATGGCGTTACTGATGGCCGCCATGCCCGAGTTCAGCGCCGTAACGCCCGAAGCGCCAGTGATGGACCGGACACGTTCCTCAAAAAACTGGACGGTCGGGTTGGTGATTCTGGAATAACAGTGTTCCGCCGATTTGCCCGTAAAGGCAGCCTCCATTTCTTCAGCCGTGTTGAATTCGAATGCAACGGACTGATAAACAGGTATTTGCAATGCACGATAAGGATCCGGTTTTGGAAAGGAGGTGTGTTGATACTTCATTATAAAAAAGATTAGATGCTACAAAATTACATTTTTTCTGCGTAACATTGTATAGAAATTCTTGCATTATACCACACAAATGGTATTTCGGCACCTTGAAACACCTGTATCTTTGCATCATAAATTCATACAACCTCTAAACATACGCAACATGTCCAAAATTGCCAAACAACTGACCGACCTTGTCGGCAACACCCCGCTCCTCGAGCTTTCCAATTACAATGCCGCTAAGGAATTACCGGCCACTATCATCGCCAAACTGGAATATTTCAACCCGGCAGGCAGTGTCAAAGACCGTATCGCCCTGGCCATGATCAATGACGCTGAAGAAAAAGGCGTGCTGAAACCCGGCGCGACCATCATCGAACCGACCAGCGGCAACACCGGAGTTGGTCTGGCATTCGTTTCAGCCGTCAAAGGCTATAAATTAATTTTGACCATGCCTGAAACCATGAGTCTGGAACGCCGCAACCTGCTCAAAGCATTGGGTGCCACGTTGGTGCTCACACCTGGTGCCGGAGGCATGAAAGCCGCCATCGCCCGCTCACAGGAACTTCAGGCCGAAACCCCTGGCTCCATCATCTTGCAACAATTTGAAAACCCCGCCAACCCCGAAATTCACAAGCGCACCACAGGCGAAGAAATCTGGCGCGATACGGACGGCAAAATCGACATTTTCGTGGCCGGCGTCGGAACGGGCGGCACCATCAGCGGTGTCGGTGAATCGCTGAAAAAGCACAATCCCAACGTAAAAATTGTAGCCGTTGAACCCGACGAATCACCTGTTCTTTCTGGTGGAGCCCCTGGCCCGCACAAAATCCAGGGCATCGGTGCTGGTTTCATTCCCAAAACCTACAACCCAGGCGTCGTTGATGAAATCCTCCGAGTACCCCACGATTCAGCCATCCTGACCGGTCGTGAGCTGGCTCAAAAAGAGGGTTTGCTTGTTGGCATTTCCTCCGGTGCCGCCGTTTTCGCCGCGGCCGAACTGGCCAGACGCCCCGAAAACAAGGGCAAAATCATTGTAGCTCTATTGCCTGATACAGGAGAAAGATATTTGAGCAGCGTTCTTTACGCCTTCGAAGAGTATCCTTTGTAAAAAATGGTTTAATGAGGAAAGGAGTCGTAAGTGGTTTAGATCGCTTGCGGCTCTTTTTTGTTTAAGAATATTTAGTAATTTAGCATTCATAAAGAAATATAATAAAGCAAACGATAATTCCTTTTTTTAAAAACGTCATACGAAACTGTATTATCAGGTTAAAAACGATAACACATATTAACCTATTTGTACACTATATAATATTGTATTTAATTTTTTTGTATTACTTTTGCACATCAATTCCTAAACCATACCATAATGGTAACCACCACCAAACTCAGACCTGCCCGCAATTTTGGTCCGGGATATTTCATCCGCGAACAAATGGAATACCGCAACTGGAGCCAGGAAGATTTGTCCGAAGTGATGAGCATCACCCCCAAACACCTCAATAAAATTTTACAGGACAAGCAAGCCATCACCCTTGACATGGCCAAAATCCTTGCAGAAGTATTTGAAACTTCCCCTCAATACTGGCTGAATCTGGATGCCAACTACCGCCTCTGGCTCGATCCCGAAAAGTCAGAAAAGGAAAATCAGGCCGAAATCAAATCCAAGATTTATGAGCGCATGCCCATTCGCGATATGATTCACAAAAACTGGATTCCCAATTTTTCGAACTTCGAGGAATTACTCCAGAACGTTTTGACATTCTGGAGTGTCCAGAAACTCGACTTTGAAGCCTGGGATCAGAAAACCCTTCCTTTACTTGCCCGTAAATCTGAAAGTTTAAATCAATATAAAGCCGCCTACACCTATACTTGGTATCATAAAGCCCTGCAAACAGCCTACCAATACAAAGTCGTAAAATTCAATAAAGCCATGTTGTCTGAACTCTACAACCAACTTCACGTATTCACCATTCAGGAAAATGGCTTCAATCTTTTCCTAAAAAAATTGAACGAAGCCGGAGTAATCTTTTTCGTTTTGCCCCACTTGCAAAAGACCTACCTCGACGGAGCATGCTTTTACGCCAACGAAAATCCAGTCGTAGTTTATACTGCTCGCTACAAGCGCATTGATAATTTCTGGTTTACTATTGCCCACGAAATTGCCCACATTCTAAATCACCTGAACATCCCAGAAACCTTCTTTATCGATAATTTCAAAGATGACGATACTAATGAACTGGAGGCTGAAGCCAATACCCAAGCTTCATTAAAGTTGAAATATGCTGAAATTCAAACCTTTTTAAAACCGAAACTAAACTATTTGACCCAACAAGCCATTCTTGATTGCTCCGAAAATTTGCAAATTCACCCAGCAATCATCATTGGGAAATTGGCACACGATAAAACGATTTCGTATGCCAATCAAAATTTGTTTAACGAAAATGTGCTGGAGAAGTTAGCACCTTCCTTCATAAATTAACCGAACTCGATAGTTTTCAGGATTCCGAAGAAATGGCGAAAAACATTATTGAAACACCCTCGCCCCCGGTTTCCCCACTTCGAAATTGCTGAACCCGAAATCCGACGTCTTAAACGAATTCATTTTCAACACATCAGTCCCGTAACCCGGCATAGTCGGGAAAAATGAAAAGGAGAACTGAAAAGTATTCAAAATCAAGTTCTCATTTTTGATGAGCACGCCGACACCGAATTGCGAATAGATATTGCTTTTTCTGAAGCCATCCGCAGGCGTTCCTAGCATTCCAAGCGTATATGTGAAAAACGGCCCGAACCGGAATCCGATGAAATCCCACGGTGCGTACGCCTGCGTTTGCAACGACAGCAAGAACCGACTGTTTCCCGAAAGCCTGTTGCTTCTGAATCCATCGATTCCAAAACCACTGTTCAGCGTCAGGCTGTCGTAGGCGAACCGATTGATTCCAATCGCTATTTCCGGCTTGACAAACTGCCTGAATTTCCATTTTCCGACCTCAATCAATTCGGTAAATATCTTGATATCGGCGCTAAAAATGCCTTCTTCGGCAATAGAACCCCTAAAAAAAGTCTCATACTCGATGTTCGAACTCAGATACCCCCAAGGGTAATAATTGCCCTCCGAAAAACGAGCACCCAAAAACGTGCGGCTCACCTTGTTTTTGACCTGGTAGCCGCCCGTCAAGGCAAAAACCTTTCCCACAGGCACATCTTCTACAATCCCATATTTAAAAAGATACTTGTCCTGAACGTATTTACGGTTTGAGAGTCCTATCCCTGTCAGAAAGAAATCCTCATTCGAAAAAAAGTGAAGCGGGTCGGCATGCTCCAAGGGCTTATCGAGGTACCTGATTTTCAAATACCGCGTCGTGGTGATGAAATTGGTCAGCCTTTTTTCCACGGAATGGCCAGTGAGAAGCTGCTGCGCCTGCCCGATCCAAAAATCCTGGGTGTTGCTTCTGAAACTCAATGGCGTCCGAACCGAACTCAGATCCCTCAGAAAGACTCCACCTGCCCATTTGGCAAACGTCGAATAAAAGGGCCGATCAATGATCAGACTCTTATTGAAATTGTTGTTGAAGTCCGTTTCATAATGCAAAGCTGCACTAATATAGGTGTTCCAGATGTTTGGAATGGCGTAATCGGTGCGATAGGTTTTCATTCCATCGACTATGTTACCGGTAAAGCCATTGAGGAACTCGTGACCCATTCCCAAAAAATTATGTTCCCTCACATTGATCGTGGTGCTGGTCGTTGAAACCTGAATATCAGGCAGAATGCTCCAATTATCCAGTACCCTTATGGAAATATCGACTGAATCCGACCACGTTGAGCTGGCTTTGACGAAAAATGAAACATCTTGGATAAACCGGCTGCTACGTACCAGACGTTCGGATTCCTTGACCAGCAGCGAATCAAATCGTTGATTGGGGTGAATCAGCAACAGGTTTCGAATGGTCAGATTCTGCGTTTTCAAATGCAGCGAGTTTCCAGCTTTCGAAAGGAAATTCAGTTGCGCAACGACCGAGTCCGCAATGGAATTCCCAAACGGATCCAGCGTTACGATTGAGATACGCCGAATGATTTTCCCTTCAAAGCTCTGATAGGGTTTCTGAATGGGTTTCTTTTTCCGAGGTTTTACGGTGTATGATTTGAAAACCAACCCGTATGCAAACCTGGTGAATTTGCTACGGGTGGAGTAATTTTCGATCCTTTTATAGAGGTAAGTCGTGTCTTTTTTAACAGGCACACGCTGTGAAAAGGCCGATTCACAACCGAACGCCAAAACCATGCAGCAAAGTAGTATGATTTTAATAGCCCTTTCCATTCCGAAAGGTACTTATTTATCTTTATTTCTTGCTTTTATAGCCGAATCTTTCTTTTTCTGAGCAGTATCTTTCCTTTTTTGTATCGAATCTTTCCTTTCCTGAACCGCATCTTTTCTTTTTTGAGCCTCTTTTGCCTTGTTTTTGAAGAAGCCTTTAAACAGGAAATTGCTCTTGGCTGCCGTCATGTTTTCATCCAGACCGCGACTGCTTTTCTTCAGATTCACGATGGTCTGATTCAGGTTTTCAGCAATGCTCTCATCCTGAATCAGGCGCGAAAGGGTGCCCTTGCCTTGGTTGATCTTGACCATGATTTCAGCCAACTGATCGGTAATGACGGCCGCACTGACAGCTGTTTCCTCCAGACTGGCTATGATGGCATCCATTTCGACAGGTTCCTTGGAGGCCAGGTATTGACCATCTTTTGCCATGAGCGTTTTATTGCCTCCCTGGGTGATGATAACCAGCCGATCACCAATAATGCCTTCCGAACCAATAGCCACTTCGCTGTCCTTTTTGATGAACTGCTGAACGCTTTTCTTGACCAACAAATCAACCCGAACCGTGGAATCGTTAATGATGCTGATGTTATCGACCGTGCCTACCGTAATGCCCGAAAACCGCACATTGTTCCCCACCTGCAAGCCACTGACATTGTAGAAATTGGACGTCAATTTGAATACCGGATCAAACAAGTTTTTCTGCTTCCCGATGATGAAAAGCGCTAACACACAGAGTGCCAGACCGCCTATGATGAACAGTCCAAGACGAATCTTGAAAGCGATAGAATGTGTATCCATTTATTTCGTGTTTTTTTTAAAAAATGATTGAATCGAGGCGTCTTTTGAGTTTTCGAAAGCCTCTAGACTTCCTTCCATATAAACTTCGCCGTCTTGCAGCATGATGAGGCGGTCGGCCGTGGCACGGGCACATTCAATATCGTGTGTGATGATGATGGATGACGTTTTGTACTTCTTCTGAACCTGATTGATTAGCGCACTTATTTCGTCTGAAGTCGCTGGATCCAGGCCAGTCGTCGGTTCGTCGTACAACATGATGAGCGGATCGGAAACCAATGTTCTGGCTAGGCTGATTCGTTTGCGCATGCCGCCCGAAAGTTGGGAGGGCATTTTATCGATGACTTCTGCCAAACCAACATGTTCCAACACCTCCGAAACGACGACATCCCGTTCTTTTTGAGTCAAACCCCTTTTAATCCGACGCAATGGGAACTCCAGATTTTCCCGCACGGTCATGGAATCGTACAGTGCTCCACTTTGGAACAGAAACCCAATTTTCTTTCTCATTGCACTCAAACCGTTTATTTTCAGTTTCTGAACCTCTTCACCCAGAATCTGAATGCTACCACCATCGGACTCCAGCAATCGGACAATGCATTTGATCAACACCGATTTTCCGGAACCCGATTTCCCCAATACCACCAGATTTTCACCCTCATAGAGTTTTAAGGAGAGATTTTTCAACACCTCCAGCGCTCCGAATGATTTTTGGAGGTTTGTTATTTCGATAACTGTTGGTCGTTCTGTTTTCATATTCAATGAATCATATCCGTTATTTGAACTGCAATGACGTCCACAATCAAGACCAACAACGAGGCAAGAACCACGGCTGAATTCGCTGCTTTTCCAACGCTTTCCGTACCACGTCCTGCATTGTATCCTTTGTAGCAACCCACCAACCCGATGACCAAACCAAAAAAGAACGATTTGATAAATGCAGGTACGAAATCGATGAATTCAATGGAATGAAAAGCCTGGGAGAAAAACAGGACAAAGCTGACTGAACCTTTTATATTGGCACCTGCCCAGCTCCCCAAAATGCCCAAACCATCTGCGTATAAAATGAGCAGTGGTATCATCAAGGTGGCGGCCCAAACTCTGGTCACCACCAAAAATCGAATCGGATTGGTCGAAGAAACTTCCATCGCATCAATCTGCTCGGTCACTTTCATCGAACCCAGTTCAGCACCCATTCCTGAACTGATTTTCCCGGCACAGATGAGCGCAGTGATAACAGGCCCCATTTCCCGTATCAGGGAAATGGCGACCATGCCTGGGAGCATGGATTCTGCCCCGAAATTAACAAGGGTTGGCCGCGACTGAATGGTCAGAACCAAGCCGATAATGGCGCCTGTAATGGAAATCAGCGGCAACGTCTTATAGCCGATCTGATAACACTGACGCCCGAATTCCCTGAATTCAAAATGCCGCGTAAAGGTTTCCTTCAACATTCGGGCAATAAACAAAACGGTATCAGCCACATCGGTCATGAAGTTGCCTGCCTCAATGGATGTGGAAATGGATCGCTCACTCACTTTGATGGATTGAGTTGTGGCGAATTTCTTTACTGAATGTACTGTCTTTTTAATCACGAATCAAAGATGAAGCGTAAGAAGACCCGAAATGTTACAAAACTTTTGAAATAAATTACATTATTCTGTACATACGAACTGAATTCCTTTTGAACATTCCTTGCAGCTTGCGGCGTGGAGCTTTAATCCACCGTCTATCCGTCTTTTTTCTAGGCAGTTGAACTTTTTACACTTAATTATATAGTAAAGCCACCAAATTTGAAGCATTTTTTGTAACTTTGCAGCCTGAAAACAGATAAATTCAGACACAAAAAGATTTAGTAACGAATGAACAAATCGAAGCCTATTCAACTGGTGCTAGAAAACGGTACCATCTTCCAGGGCAAGTCTTTTGGCTATGAGAGCCCGACTGCCGGTGAGGTGGTCTTTTCGACGGCCATGGTGGGGTATCCGGAGAGTTTGACCGATCCCTCGTATGCCGGTCAAATTTTAACAGTCACGTATCCGCTTATTGGAAATTACGGCGTTCCGGCCGACATCGTCGAGAACAAGCTATCCAAGTTTTACGAATCGGAAATAATTCATGTCAAAGGGCTGATTATTTCCGATTATTCGTTTGAATACAGCCATTGGAACGCTGAGAAAAGCCTGAGCGAATGGCTAATCGAACAAAAAATTCCGGCCATGTACGGCGTGGACACCCGCGAGCTGACCAAGCTCATCCGGGAATCCGGTACGCTCAAAGGCAAGTTCGTATTCCCCGATATGGAAGAAGTTCCGTTCTTGGACACCGATGCCATCAATTGGGTGGCCGAAGTGAGCTGCAAAGAAGTCCTGACTTACGGAAATGGCTCCAAACGCATTATCCTGGTGGACTGCGGTGTGAAACACAACATCATCCGCTGCTTTCTGAAACGTGACGTCACCATCATCCGTGTTCCTTGGGACTACGACTTTAACCAGCTTGAATACGACGGCTTGTTCATCTCCAACGGACCGGGCAACCCTGAATATTGCGGAACGACGGTGGCCAACATCCAAAAGGCACTCGAAAAAAATAGACCGACCTTCGGCATCTGCATGGGCAACCAGCTGCTCTGCGTAGCCGGCGGCGCCAAAACGTACAAACTGAAATACGGTCACCGCAGCCACAACCAGCCGGTCATCATGGCTGGCACCGACCGTTGCTTCATCACTTCCCAAAACCATGGGTACGCGGTGGACAACCACACGCTCGGCGCCGATTGGGAGCCCCTTTTCATCAATCTGAACGACGACACCAACGAAGGCATCCGTCACAAGACCAAGCCTTTCTTCTCCGCGCAGTTTCACCCGGAAGCCTCAAGTGGCCCCACGGATACGGAATTTCTGTTTGACGAGTTCCTCGATAAGATTTCAAAATAAACGCCTAAAAACAAGATAGATTCCATGTCCGACAAGACCATCAAAAAAGTACTGTTGCTCGGTTCAGGCGCTCTCAAAATAGGAGAGGCCGGCGAGTTTGACTATTCCGGTTCCCAGGCACTCAAGGCCCTCAAGGAAGAGGGCATCTACACGGTGCTCATCAACCCCAATATTGCGACGGTGCAAACCTCCGAAGGCGTTGCCGACCAGATTTACTTTCTGCCCGTCACCCCGTTTTTCGTTGAAAAAGTCATTCAAAAAGAGCAACCAGACGGCTTGTTGCTTTCGTTCGGCGGCCAAACGGCTCTGAACTGCGGCGTCCAACTGTTCGAAAGCGGCGTGCTCGAAAAATACAACCTGCGCGTGCTGGGTACCCCGGTTCAGAGCATCATCAATACCGAAGACCGCAAACTCTTCGTCAACCGCCTCGATGAAATCGATGTGAAGACCATCAATAGCACGGCGGTAGGCAACATGCCCGATGCACAGTCGGCTGCCGCAGCACTCGGTTATCCCATCATCGTCCGTGCAGCCTACGCCCTTGGCGGCCTCGGTTCAGGCTTCTGCAACAATGCCGAGGAGCTGGACGCACTTGCCACCAAAGCCTTCAACTACTCCTCCCAATTGCTCATTGAGAAATCGCTGAAAGGCTGGAAGGAAGTCGAATACGAAGTGGTCCGCGACTGCTACGACAACTGCATCACGGTTTGTAACATGGAGAACTTCGACCCGCTGGGCATCCACACGGGTGAATCCATCGTCGTGGCTCCCTCGCAGACCCTCACCAACAGCGAATACCACAAACTCCGCGAAATCGCCCAACGCATCGTGCGCCACATCGGCGTCGTCGGGGAATGCAACGTTCAATACGCCTTCGACCCTGAGTCCGAAGATTACCGCGTCATCGAAGTGAACGCTCGTCTGAGTCGTTCCTCAGCGCTGGCTTCCAAAGCCACCGGTTATCCCCTCGCATTCGTGGCCGCCAAACTGGCTCTCGGTTTCGGCTTGCACGAACTCAAGAATTCAGTCACTAAAACGACAACCGCCTTTTTTGAACCCGCCCTCGACTATGTGGTGGTGAAGATACCTCGTTGGGACCTTGCTAAATTCCACGGCGTGGATCGCGAAATCGGTTCCTCCATGAAATCGGTGGGAGAGGTGATGGCCATCGGTCGTACCTTCGAAGAAGCCTTCCAAAAAGGGCTCCGCATGATCCAACAAGGCATGCACGGATTCGTCGGCAACAAAGAACTCTACACCGACAACTTGGAGAAAGACCTAAACGAACCGACCGACCGTCGCGTATTCTTTCTGGGACAAGCCTTCGACCAAGGTTGGAGCATCGATAAGATTCATGATCTGACCAAGATCGATAAATGGTTTCTGCAGAAGTGTCAGCACATCATGGATCTGGCCAAGGAAGCAGAACAATACAAGAAATCGGAAATTCCGTACGAACTGCTCAAGGAACTCAAACAAAACGGGTTCTCCGACTACCAGCTAGCCCGCATCGTGGCCACCAAAGAAAATGTGGACAGAGTGGCCGAAAACATCCGAAGCTACCGTAAAAAGGTCGGCATCGTGCCTGTCGTCAAGCAAATTGATACGTTGGCCGGTGAATTCCCGGCGCAGACCAATTACCTGTACCTCACCTACAACGGTACCGCCAACGACGTACATTACCTGGGCGACCACCGCTCTGTCATTGTACTCGGTTCTGGTGCTTACCGCATCGGTTCCTCAGTAGAATTCGACTGGTGCAGTGTGAATGCCTTGACCACGGTTCGCGACTTGGGCTTCCGTTCGGTTATGATCAACTACAACCCCGAAACGGTTTCGACCGATTACGACATGTGTGACCGTCTATACTTCGACGAACTGAGCTACGAACGCGTGCTCGATATCATCGAACTGGAAAACCCGATGGGCGTGATCGTTTCCGTAGGTGGCCAAATCCCGAACAACCTCTCCGTACGCCTTGATGAGGCAGGTGTGAAACTACTCGGAACCTCGGCCAAGTCCATCGACAACGCCGAAGACCGTCACAAATTCTCCACCATGCTCGACCGCCTAGGCATCGACCAGCCGAAGTGGAAGGAACTTTCCTCTTTCGATGACGTTACCTCCTTTGTCGATACTGTTGGTTTCCCGGTTTTGGTTCGTCCTTCCTATGTGCTCTCCGGTGCAGCCATGAACGTCTGTTCCAACGCCGAAGAACTGGAAATGTTCCTCAAACTGGCCACTGACGTATCATCTAAACACCCGGTCGTGGTTAGCGAATTCATAGAAAACGCCAAGGAAATCGAAATCGATGCCGTGGCCAAGGACGGTGAAGTCGTGGTATACGCCATTTCTGAACACGTGGAATTCGCAGGGGTGCACTCCGGTGACGCCACCATCCAGTTCCCACCGCAAAAAATCTACATTGAAACGGTCCGTCGCATCAAGCGCGTGGCCAAAGATATTGCCAAAGCCCTCGAAATAACCGGTCCGTTCAACATCCAGTTCCTGGCCAAGGACAACGAAATCAAGGTCATCGAATGCAACCTTCGTGCATCGCGTAGCTTCCCCTTCGTATCCAAAGTTTTGAAACTGAACTTCATCGAAATGGCCACCAAGGTCATGCTCGGCATTGACGTTGAAAAACCCGAGAAGTCCGAATTCGAACTTGATTACGTTGGTATAAAAGCCTCCCAGTTCTCCTTCACCCGTCTGCAGAAAGCCGACCCCGTACTCGGCGTGGATATGGCATCCACCGGTGAAGTCGGCTGCATCGGCCACGATTTCAACGACGCATTGCTCACCGCCATGCTTTCAGTAGGCTACCGCATTCCTGAGAAAACCATCATGGTTTCTTCCGGCCCGACCAAATCGAAAGTCCAGTTGCTGGAACCTTGCAAATTGCTTCAGGAAAAAGGCTACACCATCTATTCTACCGGAGGAACCCAGTCTTTCCTTCAGGCGAACGGCATCAATTCCATCGCTGTCTGTTGGCCGGATGATGAAAAAGAGGGTGAACTCAAAGTGATGGATATGATCCGCAGCAAACAGTTCGACTTGGTTATTAACATTCCGAAGAATCTGACCAAACGGGAACTGACCAACGGTTATCAGATTCGTCGCGGTGCCATTGACTACAACATTCCGTTGCTGACCAATGCTCGTTTGGCAAGTGCCTTCATACAAGCATTTTGTACGATAACGGTTGACGACATTCAAATTAAAAGCTGGAGCGAGTACCATTAAGTACTCGTTTCAACTTATTTAGTTACTTTTGTTTCTATTTCGTATTTTGTAATCTCCAGATAGCAATTTAAGCATTTATAATATGTGTGGAATCGTAGGATATATTGGGAATCAGCAAGCCTTTCCCATCTTGATCAAAGGGCTACAACGTCTTGAATACCGTGGCTATGACAGTGCCGGGATCGCTTTGATCACTGACCAGAATGAACTGACTGTTTATAAAACCAAAGGTAAGGTATCTGATTTGGAGAAATTCGTTGAGTCCAAAGACGTCACCGGAACTATCGGCATAGCCCACACTCGCTGGGCCACGCACGGGGAGCCCAACGATGTGAATGCCCATCCGCACTATTCCCAGTCCGAAAATCTGGCCCTCATCCACAACGGTATCATCGAAAACTATGCCATTCTAAAAGAAGACCTCAAGAAACGTGGTTTCACCTTCAAGAGCAACACGGATACCGAAGTGTTGGTTCAGCTCATCGAATATGTGAAGACTTCCAACAAGGTCGATCTGTTTCATGCTGTGCAATTGGCTTTGACCCAGGTGGTCGGTGCGTATGCCATCGCTGTTATTGAACGGAACAATCCGAATTGCATCGTAGCCGCTCGCAAAGCCAGTCCGCTGGTAGTCGGAATCGGCGAAGACGAGTTTTTTCTGGGTTCAGACGCTTCCCCCATCATTGAATACACCAATCGGGTCATTTATATCGACGACGACGAAGTGGTTCGCCTGGAACGCGGTAAGGAACCCAGAATCACCAACCTGAACAATGTGGAAAAAACCCATGAAATCGTTCAGTTAGAAATGAGTCTGACTCAACTTGAAAAAGGAGGTTATAAACATTTCATGCTCAAGGAAATCTTCGAACAACCCAACACCATCCGCGAATGCATGCGTGGTCGCATCAACGTAGACAACAATTCTGTTGTTTTGTCCGGTATCATTGACCATAAAGAAAAATTTCTGAAAGCCAAACGCATCATCATCGTAGCTTGCGGAACTTCTTGGCATGCTGGTCTTATCGGTGAATACCTCATCGAAGAGTTCGCCAGAATTCCGGTCGAAGTGGAATACGCGTCCGAGTTTCGTTACCGCAATCCCATCCTGAACCAGGACGACATTGTCATCGCCATTTCCCAGTCAGGTGAAACCGCCGATACATTGGCCGCCGTCGAACTGGCACGTAGTCAAGGCGCTTTTGTTTACGGCATCTGCAATGTGGTTGGTTCTTCCATACCCCGCAACACCGACTCCGGTTCCTATACCCATGCCGGTCCTGAAATCGGTGTAGCTTCGACCAAAGCCTTCACCGCTCAGGTCACCGTACTCAGTCTGGTTGCTCTGACCATTGCCAAGGAAAAAGGCACCATGTCCAAAGAATGCTTTGAAAATCATGTGGCTGCGTTGGCCGCCATTCCTGACCAGATGGAGCAAAGTTTGAAAGTGGTTCCGTACATCGAAAAATTCTCCGGTATTTTCACCTATGCCAAGAACTTCCTGTACTTGGGTCGTGGGTACAACTATCCTGTCGCCCTCGAAGGTGCTCTCAAACTAAAGGAGATATCCTACATCCATGCGGAAGGCTATCCTGCCGCTGAAATGAAACACGGACCCATCGCCCTGATTGACAGTGAAATGCCTGTAGTGGTCATTGCGCCGAGCAAAGGAAATTACGACAAAGTCGTAAGCAACATACAGGAAATCAAGGCCAGAAAGGCTAGGGTTGTGGCCATCATTACCGAAGGCGACACCACCATCAAGGAAATGGCCGACTTCTTCATTGAAATTCCGGAAACGGAAGAATGTTTCGTGCCATTGTTGGCTGCGCTACCTTTGCAATTGATGGCTTATTATATTGCGATTGTTAAGGGTTGCAACGTTGACCAGCCTCGGAACCTTGCCAAGTCAGTTACAGTGGAATAATTTATATGAGTGATTCGATAAAGCATGAATGTGGGGTGGCGATGATTCGCCTGTTGAAACCCCTGGAATATTATCAGATGAAGTACGGCTCTTGGCAGTACGGCATGCAAAAACTGTACCTGTTGATGGAAAAACAGCACAACCGGGGCCAGGAAGGCGCCGGCATGGCCTGCGCCAAGCTCGACATGCGTCCGGGCCAGGAATACATCAACCGCGAAAGGGCCATGGGTTCCAATGCCATTGATGCTTGCTTCTCCACTGTCAATGCGGTCTATTCCAAATATACGGACGAGCAGATTCACGATCCGGGATGGGCCAAGGAAAACCTGCCTTTTGCAGGTGAACTTTACATGGGGCACCTTCGATACAGCACTACCGGCAAGGAAGGTTTGCAATATGTGCACCCCTTCCTGCGCCGCAACAACTGGAAATCGCGAAACCTCTGCCTTTGTGGCAACTTCAACCTGACCAACGTCACCGAAATCACGGAAAGATTGCTTGAAAAAGGGCAACATCCACGCGATCTGGGTGATACCTTTCTGATGCTCGAAACCATGGGCCATTACCTGGACCGTGAAGTGCAGATGGAATACGACGACCTAGAGTCCAAAGGTGTCCAGAACGTAGCCAAAGTCATTGAAGAACAACTCGACATTCCCGCCATGCTCCGCAAATCATCCGCAGATTGGGATGGCGGTTACACCATTTGCGGTATGATCGGTCATGGTGATTCTTTCGTTTTCCGCGACCCGTGGGGCATCCGCCCTGCATTCTGGTATGCCGACGATGAAATCGTAGTGGTCGCTTCCGAACGCCCTGTCATTCAAACGGTTATGGGTGTTGATGGCGAAGATGTCAAAGAATTGGATCCCGGGGCAGCACTCATCATTAAAAAAAGCGGTCGCGTCAGCACTGAACAGATTCGAGAACCCTTCGAAAAGAAATCCTGCTCCTTCGAACGCATCTATTTCTCCCGTGGCAGCGATAAAGACATCTACAACGAACGCAAACGTCTGGGTGAATTGCTGACCATGCCCATCCTGGAAGCTATCAATTACGATTTGAAGCATTCCGTCTTTTCCTATATACCCAATACGGCTGAAGTCGCCTTTTTCGGAATGAGCCAGGGTCTGGATAAGTATGTGATCAACTTGAAAAAAGAATACATCCGCGAAAATATCAAAAACCTGGACGAGAAGAAGCTGGAAGAAATTCTAGCTATGCATGCACGGACAGAGAAAGTAGCCATCAAGGACATCAAATTGCGTACCTTCATTGCCCAACAGGGAGGCCGCAACGACCTTGCCGCCCATGTGTACGACGTGACCTGGGGTTCACTTACGCCTTATGAAGACAACTTGGTCATCATAGACGACTCCATTGTTCGGGGAACGACCTTGAAACAGAGCATCATCAAGATTCTGGATCGCCTGAATCCAAAAAAAATTGTCATAGTATCTTCTTCACCACAAGTTCGTTATCCCGATTGCTACGGCATCGATATGTCCCGTATGGGTGAATTCATCGCTTTCAAGGCTGCCATTCAGTTGCTGAAGGATACCAAACAGGAAAAAGTGATCAACGAAGTCTACAACAAAGCCAAGTCGCAACAACTGAAGCCTAAAGAAGAACAGACCTTCAATTATGTTAAGGAAATCTACGCACCGTTCACCATTGAACAGGTTTCAAAAAAGATTGCAGAAATGTTGACACCCAATGGAACAAAAGCAGCTATTCAAATCGTCTATCAAACCCCTGAGAATTTACATGAAGCCTGCCCCAACCACACCGGTGATTGGTATTTTTCAGGCGATTATCCTACACCAGGCGGTGTAAGATTGGTGAACCAGGCGTTCATCAACTTTGTGGAAGGAGTTGACAAACGCGTATCTTGATTTCCCATGAACTGGATTGACTGGGAAAAGCAAACCGTTTTTTGCATGATCCGGCTTTGGTGCAGTCATCAAGAACATTTACCCGTACCAAACAAAATCGGGGCGAAAACCATTGCTGGTCTTTGCCCCGATTGTTTTGTCTTATACGAGTACGCAAGAAAGAAACTTTCTTGTTGCAGGTACGGTTTGGAAAAACCCGTTTGTTCCTCGTGCACCACCCATTGTTATCAACCGGGAAAACGCGAAGAAATTCGTAACGTCATGCGCTATTCAGGCCCGCGGATGATTTGGCATCACCCGCTGAGGGCACTGTTTTATCTGTTTCGAAAGAGAAGGCTTTGGTCAAAAGCCTGACATCAGGCCGCCAGCTGCAGAAGCCAATACAGCCAGTTTGGTTTTTGCTTTGAAATTGTACACTGCACCAATTTGGAAGCAATTGACCAACAGTGGGTTGAAAATGGCCGACATGCTTACAACCTTGTCTTTTCCCAACAAATCCAACGCCTGCTCCTTCTCAATTTTAACGTTGTTGAAGTAGATGGTGTCTTTACCAGCTCCTCTTAGGGCTCCAACGACCAAATTGATTTCCTGAGTGGTGTTGATAATCCGATAGCTGATTTTTACGGAATCAACCCCGCTAAAATTGAAATTTCCACCGGATACGACCAGAACTCCATTTTTGATGGTCGCTGATTTGACAGCATCTGCTTTTGAAGCATTGGCGGTATCTTTTGCAAGAAATTCATCCATATTTTCACCCGGAACAGTATCGGAGGCAATCAGAGTCCAAGCAGAAGCATCCGTGGAACGAATAGGGGAATAAGCAAAGGTGAAATCGATTTTCGGTCCATCAATATCGATCGTAGCATTTTCATCACAAGACGTAAAACCAACGGCGGAAAGCATTGATACGGCGATTAGCAGGGATTTCATGTTTCTTTTCATAATTTTTTTGTTTGGTTATTTTTGAAAATGGGATTTGTTAAAAAAACAAAACGGTTTTCAATCGCAAAGATATAGTTATTTTGCTTTTTTGCACTTTTTTAGTACGATTTTTTTATGGTATTTGCAAATAGGATAGCCGTTTAAGGCGGTTTAGGAGGATTTTAACTATCTTTGACTGCTTAACGAAACCTGTTTTTTTTTGAAAATTTTATGGAAATTGCGAGCAAATACAACCCGGCCGAGGTAGAAGACAAATGGTATCAGTATTGGATGGACCACAAGATGTTCCGTTCCGTTCCCGACGAACGGGAAGCGTATTCAATCGTTATTCCGCCCCCCAACGTGACCGGCGTGCTCCACATGGGGCACATGCTCAACAACACCATTCAGGACATCCTGATCCGACGTGCCCGCATGCAGGGCAAGAACGCCTGCTGGGTACCGGGTACGGACCATGCTTCCATAGCGACTGAAGCCAAGGTCGTGGCCAAACTCGCTGCCGAAGGCATCCAGAAAACCGACATCGGCCGCGAAGAATTCCTCAACCATGCCTGGGAATGGACACACAAGCACGGCGGCATGATTCTCGAACAACTTAAAAAACTCGGTGCTTCCTGCGACTGGGACCGTACCTGTTTCACCATGGACGAAGCCCGTTCCGAAAGCGTGCTAAAAGTCTTTGTGGATCTTCACAAAAAAGGCCTCATATACAGAGGTGTACGCATGGTCAACTGGGACCCGCAGGCCCAAACCGCCCTTTCAGACGAGGAAGTTGTTTTTAAGGAAGTCAATTCCAAACTTTATTACCTAAAATATAAAATTGAAGGGGAAGACGGTTTCGCCGTTGTTGCAACCACCCGTCCGGAAACCATACTTGGCGACACCGGTCTATGCATCCATCCGAACGACCCCAAGAATGCCCACCTCAAAGGCAAACGCGTCATCGTACCCCTTATCGGCCGTTCCATTCCAGTGATCCAGGATGAATACGTCGATATCGAATTCGGTACCGGTTGCCTCAAAGTAACCCCTGCCCACGACGTGAACGACTACATGCTGGGCGAAAAATATAACCTGGAGTCCATCGACATCTTCAATAACGATGGAACCCTGAACGAATACGGTCAGATGTATGCAGGCATGGACCGTTTTGATGTCCGAACCAAAATCGAAAAAGATTTGATTGCCGCCGACCTGATGGAAAAGGTGGAACCCTATACCAACAAAGTCGGTTATTCCGAACGCACCCATGTACCCATCGAACCCAAGCTTTCCATGCAATGGTTCCTCAAAATGACAGACCTGGCCAAACCCGCTCTGGATGCTGTCATGAACGACGACATCAAGCTTGTTCCGCCCAAGTTCAAAAACACTTACCGCCATTGGATGGAAAATGTCAAGGACTGGTGCATTTCCCGTCAACTCTGGTGGGGCCATCAAATTCCCGCCTGGTACCTGCCACAGGGTGGTTATGTCGTAGCTGAAACCAAGGAAGAAGCCCTGATGCTAGCCAATGCCAAACTGTTTGCAGGCAAATGCGCCTGTTGTTGCGACGAAAAACTCCTCACCATGGATGATCTGCGTCAGGACGAAGACTGCCTCGACACCTGGTTCTCCAGCTGGTTGTGGCCTATCTCCGTGTTCGATGGCATCAACCGCCCAAACAACGAAGACATTCGCTATTATTACCCCACAAACGATTTGGTGACCGCCCCCGATATTTTATTTTTCTGGGTGGCCCGCATGATTATCTCCGGATTTGAGTATCAACACGATATCTGTTTCAAAAATGTATACCTCACCGGAATCGTACGCGATAAACTCGGCCGTAAAATGTCCAAATCACTTGGAAATTCCCCCGAACCGCTGAATCTTCTCCGTGACTTCGGAGCCGATGGTGTTCGCATGGGCATGATGCTGGCCGCGCCTGCCGGCAACGACATCCTTTTCGACGAAGCCCTTTGTGAACAGGGACGCAACTTCAACAACAAGATCTGGAACGCTTACCGCCTCGTGAAAGGTTGGACCGTCGATGCATCACTGCCGCAACCCGAATCCTCCCGCATCGCAGTGGAATGGTTCGGCCAACAACTCAAGCAAGCCGTGAACGAAATGGACGACCTCTTTGGCAAGTTCCGCCTGTCGGAAGCGCTGATGACCGTCTATAAACTTTTCTGGGACGAATTCTCCTCTTGGTACCTGGAGATGATCAAGCCTGCTTACCAGCACGCCATCGATGCCAAGACTCTGGAACAAACCCTCGGCTATTTCGAAACCCTACTCGAACTACTGCACCCGTTCATGCCCTTTATCACGGAAGAACTCTGGCAGAACATGGCTGATCGCAAGGAAGGTGAAAGCATCATGCTGATTCGTCAGCCTCAGGTGGACACTTTTGATGATACGATCCTGACAGAATTCGAGGTGACTAAAGCCATCGTTTCAGCCATCCGTACCATCCGTCTGGAAAGAAATATCCCAAATAAGGAAACCCTTGAACTCCAGATTCTGGGCCAGCACGATGCTGCCTACGATGCCGTATTGCTCAAAATGGCCAATCTGACCAGCGTGATCGCTTCATCGGAAAAACCTGCCGGTGCCGTTTCCTTCATGGTAGGTACTACGGAATATGCCGTACCAATGGGCTCGCTCATCAATGTGGACGAGGAAATCGCCAAAATGCAGACCGAAATCACGTATCTCCAAGGCTTCCTAAAATCCGTCACGGGCAAACTCAGCAACGAACGCTTTGTCGCCAATGCCAAACCCGAAGTAGTAGAGGCCGAACGCAAGAAACAAGCCGATGCCGAATCCAAAATCCGTTCGTTGGACGATGCTATTTCCTCACTTCAGAAATAATTTTCAAATGAAAATAGAACGTATATTTTTCCTGTTGTTGATGGTTCTGTTTTTTTGTGCCTGTACCGATTTAGAAGAAGTCCCCATAACAGATTGGGTTTCCTGTACCCCTTTTCCAGGAACAGCTAGAGCTTCAGCCACTACTTTTGTAATTGGCGATAAAGCCTACCTTTGTTGTGGAAGAACAGGTGTGAATGGATACACTATCAATACTCTGAATGAGGTCTGGCAATTTGATAGTCGGGATGACAGTTGGTCTCAATTAGACACTTTCCCCGGAAGACCAAGGGTAAAGGCGATTGGTGTGGCCATTAACGGCAAGGGGTATGTAGGAATGGGTTCTAAAGGTGTGCCATTCGAGAACACCGTTTTCAACGACTTTTATCAATTTGATCCTGAAACTGGAATTTGGACTTCAAAAGCTAGTTTTCCTGGTAAAAAGTCAAGTGACCTGGCTTATACCGTGGTGGATGGCTGCTTGTACACCACTTTGGGCTACGATGGCGTTTTCGGCAGTCATGAAACGTATAAATACGATCCTCAAACGGATGTTTGGACCCGCTTGGAGGATGCACCACATTATTATGCTGTACCAGCCTTTTTTTCCATTGGAAACAGTTTTTTTGTGGGCTCCGGTTTTCAGAAGAGCAACATCCGAATCTTCATGCGGTTCGACACCGAAAAGGGAAAATGGTTTGAATCGGCATCGTTGCCTAAAGGTCGAATACTATCTAATGGTTTGGAAATCAATGGTAAAGGTTATGTAATGCTGGGCCGATACTGGAGCGGCGTGCATAACGGAGGTCGGTTACTTTCCGACATTCTTGAATACGACTCGAACGAAAATGTCTGGATCAAACGTGGTGATTTTCCCGGAGGAGCCCGCCAGAATGCCATGGTATTTCAGATACAGGGTAGGGGATACATCGTCATGGGTGAAAATGACAACCAGCGTTTGCAGGATGTCTGGAGCTTTAAACCATAATCCACAGACGCATGAAACGTAACTGGATACTTTTTTTACTCAGTATATTCTGCAGCAGCTTGTTGGCACAACACACCGATACTCTGGTATATAGCCTGAATGCTCGACTAAACCCGGGCTTTGGCACTTATGCTCCATTTTTGAGTACGGCCAACCAATACGACAGGCATAGTTTTACACCCAACAGTCTAAGCCTCTGGGGGACGATTGGCAAAAATATCTCTTCTCAAAGAACCTTCGATTATGGCTTTGGTGTGGAGCTCAACGCAAATGCTTCGCCAACAGAAAACCGATTTTTCCCGGGTGAACTTTATGTGGAAGGCAAAGTTGGTCCCTTTCTGGCAAATCTTGGCATGAAACGTGAATATTTGGGCAATCAGGATCCTGAACTTTCCAGTGGAAACCTTATAAATTCTCAGAACAGTCGCCCTATACCTGCACTGACCCTCGAAACCAATGGCTATGTGGATGTTCCTTTTACCAAGGGCTATCTTGAATTCATGGGTGGAATGGCTAACGGCTGGTTTTCGGACAAGACCGATACTAAAAATACGATGATGCATCACAAATGGCTGTTTCTACGATTGGGAGGATCCCTGCCGTTTACCGTAAACTACGGGGTGAATCACGTTGCTCAGTGGGGTGGATCCTCTCGATATTATGGAAGTTCTCCGGTAACGTTGGACAATTTCATGCGGATTTTTTTTGCTAGAAGTGGAAGCTCTTCTTCTCCTTCAACCGAGTTTTATAACATACTAGGCAATCATATTCTTTCTCAACAAATTGGATTTAGTCTGAAATTACCAGACTGGTCTGCCGATTTTTACTGGCAGGATTTAAGTGAGACCGGCCCTATTTATGCATTTTATGAAACCTTCTATAAACAAGATGGCCTTTGGGGGCTTTCATTGAGAATGCCAAAATTCAGAGCCCTGCATTCTCTTGCGGTAGAAATTCTATCCACCACCAATAGTGGTCCTTGGCACGATCTGGACGGCATCGTCTACGGCGGGACGAACAATTATTATAACAATAGTGTTTATCCCAACGGTTGGTCTTTTTACGGCATGGCCATAGGAAATCCCTGGCTGACTTCGCCCAAATACAATACCGATGGAAATATTGGTTTCGAAAACAACAGTCTTAGGTTTTTGCACTTTTCCGCTTTGGGAGAAATTTGCCAAACAAAATACCGCCTGACCACTGCTTATTCTAATAATTATGGCTATCCAGACAATTTATACGTTCCTCCTAAAAAACAATTTTCTGGTCAATTGGAACTCTTTCATGCCCTTCCTTTCCTTAAGAATGCCGAAGCCAGTTTGGGTATTTCCGGCGACCGCGGTACCAAGTACGGCAACAACCTGGCTCTGCTCATAGGTTTCCGTTACACCGGCCAATTCATCCTGAACAAAAAATACTGACGATACAATGCACAGTAGAGAATCTCAAATCGAGGCCTTTGGCCGCTTACTCGACGTGATGGACGAACTACGGACAAAATGCCCCTGGGACAAGGAACAGACCAACGAAAGTCTTCGCCCCCTCACCATAGAAGAAACCTACGAACTGAGCGAAGCGCTGTTGGATAAGGATTCAGCCGAAATCAATAAAGAGCTGGGTGACATCCTGTTGCACATTGTCTTTTACGCCAAGATCGGTGCTGAAAACGGGCAATTCGATATCCAGGATGTTTGTGATAAACTCATTGAGAAGCTTATTTACCGCCATCCTCATATTTTCGGAGAGGTCGAAGTGGCCGATGCGCGGGAAGTGGAACAAAACTGGGAAAAACTGAAGTTGAAAGAAAAGGACGGAAACAAATCGGTGCTCGCCGGCGTTCCCGAAGCCTTGCCGTCCATGATCAAAGCCTTCCGCATGCAGGACAAAGCCCGCGGCGTCGGTTTTGACTGGGACCACCGCGAACAAGTCTGGGACAAGGTTCAAGAAGAATTCAACGAACTGAAGGTTGAAATCGATGCCATGGATACCGACAAGATGGAGTCCGAATTCGGCGACCTGTTCTTTAGCCTCATAAACGCCGCTCGCCTCTATCAGATAAATCCTGACAACGCCTTGGAACGTACCAACCACAAATTCCGCAGCCGCTTCAACTACTTGGAAGAAAAAACTCTACAACAAGGTCGCTCTCTCCGCAAAATGTCTTTGGAGGAAATGGACGTCATCTGGAACGAAGCCAAAATGCTTGAATAGGAAGTAAATTACTGCGTTACTGCTTACTCGACAATCCTCACGTACCTTTAGTACGCTCCGGTATGTCTCCTAATCAGTGCCTTGTACTTTACTCCCTATTCAAGCATTTTTCAGTAGCTCGTATTTTCAAATCGGACCTTGTAGGGCCACTGCTCATCATTGGCTGCATTTTCATCCCAACTGTGCTGTTTGTAGGTGACTGGAGCCCCTGTCACCACCAGCCACAACTTGGAGACATTAGCCGGAACATCCATAGTAACCGTACCACTCGCATCCCGACCTATCGTACCGTAAACACGCGTATAATCCTTCAGCAAGGCTACAAAACCATATCGCCAACCGCCGCGGCTGGTAGCATCCACTTTGCGATAGCCATTAGCGCCGGCGAGTCCCTGGAAGGTTACTTTGACCGTAGTGGCCACCGTAGGTGCTTTTAGTGGTATGATATTAACACCTTGGTCCTGTATGCATTGGGCACTGTCCACTTTCAAATAACCTGCCGTATCCGTCCTTAGAATTGTTGCAATGGCACCGATCCTGCTCAGACCATTGGTGCGCAGGGCAGGGATATCCCAGGTAGCCCAACGAGCACCCATGTCCCAAATTTCATCATTGTATTGAGTCAAAGACAGGCTATTCAGGCGCATATACGTCTGTGCAGGATCCTCTGGTTTAACTGATTCCCGCCAAATACGGCCAACCATGTTGAGGCCTCGCTTGTACGCCCAGTAATAATCGATGAAGTAGTTGGCGTAGCGATTGTCTTCGTGGAAAGGTGATTTGAAAGCCCCGGCTGTATACACGCCAAAGTTCGAACTCACGAATATCTCATTAGGATAAAGCTGATAAGCCTGCCATTGTGCGGTTTGTTCCCAGTAGCCATTGCCAGTGCCTGATCCAAGAACATACATGAAACCGCGCGTACCGTTGGTTATTCCCAGGTCGCAGTGCACCAGGTACTGAAACACATGGCCAATTTCATGCGAAATGACAGGACCGTTGTTGGCCGCCGCCGGATTGACGTTCAGCCCGCCGATCATATCGTCGTAACCGCTGCCGTTGGCCACCCAGTCGGTGGTGTATTTCAGAAATATCAGGATTTTGTATTTGTTCGTCCTGCTGGTAGCTGCATCTATGAATTTCAAAGAATCGGAATATAATTTGTAACAAGCTTCTGCCCGTTGAAGTAATAGGGTTATATTGGTGGAATAGCTGCCTAAACCTGATGCAGCAGGATTACTGCCGAAACCGGGTTCCCAGAGTAAAGCGAAATGCTCTGACTCCGCTTTTCTACCCCAATAATAGGTGCCAGTTTTGGTCAGAAATCCCGGATTTCTGAACGCGTATGGGACATAGATGTAACTTGGCAAGGACGTGATGATACTAGGGTCCTTGAATGCAGCGTAATCAAAGATGGAATTGAAGAACAAGCGGGAGGTGGAGTCCTTCATTTTTACGGCGACCAGCGAATTTCCAAACGTGATGCGTTGAATATTTGCCAGACTAAGTGTATCCAGTTTTGTTTCCTTACCTTGAGAAACATAGATGGATTGTCCGAAGGAAAGGGCAAGATATACGATGCCGAGTACAACTATCAGGATACTTTTTTTCACTACAGGAATGATTTAATGCTTGATGAATTTCCAGGACTGGCTTCCAGCCCTGAGTAGGTATATTCCGTTTGGAAGTCCCGCCAATTCGATGGAGTAGGTGTCTCCTTGACGGGTAATGGTTGTTTGCATGCGTTTGCCTGATAGATTGAATAGCTGAACGTCTGATTCTGCAGTATTTAAAAATAATGTTTGCCCCATGTTGACCAGACTATTGTCAAGGCTCGTTTCAGGCTGAATGCCAACCAATTCAACCGTTTCTATGGTCAATTTGGCAACGGTCGAAATATCCATTGCATCCGTGTTCAGGTGCATCACAGTCCCCTCAAACGTTGCCACCGGATTCAGTGCAGCAGGGTAATACAGTTTTACATTGCTGGAGAGCTGTACGACCAGGCATCGTACCATTTCAGCATTTATTGGTGCAGTAAACAGGAGCATCAACAACAGACTCCATGTCAATCGTTTTTTCATTACGTATTTCAGGTTGGTTTAGAATGCAAATGTAGAAAGAATACACCATCCCAAATGCCAAAATTCAATCAAAAAGGGGTAGAATCATCCAAAAAAAGCCGTCCTTTCAGACAGCCAAATATGCGAGGTGGAAATAATCTTATAGGGAGTGAAATACAAGGCACTGATTGCGCAATCGTACCGGAGCGTACTTAAGGTACGTGAGGATCGATAAGCAAGCAGTAACGCAGTAGTTCGCTTCCTATAAGATTATTTTTTGGTGCCGCGTTTTTCTAGGTCCTTCAAAAGCTTATTTGCCCAATCACGCTCTGCCCCATAATAGCGGAAAAGCTTTTCAGGACTTAGTATCTTCTTGAACTTTTCGTGATAAATCTTATCCAGATTGGCTTTCTGAACCTTGATGCGAATCAGTTCGTCGTTTACCAAGGCAAAATTGATGATGGTGTGGCCTTGATCGTCTTTCTTGCCGTTATGGAACTGCGCAGACATTTGCAGGTCCAACTTCCATTTTTTGTCCTGCAATTCATTGAAAACAGGCCAGAATTTTTGTGCTTCATCCGACGTCAAACTGATTTTTTCCGTATAATAAGCAGCCCGTTTCGCTTTCATATCTTCCCAACGCTGCTTGCGGATTTCGTCCTGACTCTTGGCCTGATCCTGTGCGAACAAACCCATTGTCAGCACACAAGCGAATACTAAAAATGTCAATCTCTTCATAATATTATTCAGTTACTTGAGATTCAACATAATACTGAGAGATTCCATAGGTGCCTACGGAGCTGATCAGGTAATCTTCTGCAGTCGGCACCGTCTGTTCCGTGCTGGTTTCCTGAGCCCTCAGGCTACCCGAACCGGCAGTGTAATGGAAAACCAGTGCAATGCTGAACAACAACAGAACAAACATGGCAGCCATATAGAGCATGGGGCGCACGCTTTGCATGGTCAGGATGATTCCGCTTCCTTTGCGGGAAGGCGCCCTCATCTTCAATTTTTTCTCAACTTCAAGCGCATCAATGCGTTCGTTGAGCTGCATTTCCAGACCAGCGAAATAATCTTCCGGTACACGGAAAACGCTTCGATCGCCTGTTTCATTCAATGTTAACTTTTTCATATTCAATCCTCCAAAAGTTCGTCCGGATTACCCGAGCCTCCTTTATGCATCTTAGACGTAACTAGTTCTGTATGGTTTAATATATTTTTAGATTTCAAGTGCCATATACGCTTCTACCTTCTGTACCGCATAGTGGTAGGAGGCTTTCAGGGCACCAACCGATGTTCCCAGAATTTCTGAGATTTCTTCGTATTTCATTTCATTGTAATACTTCATGTTGAACACCAGCCTTTGTTTGTCAGGCAGCGACAAAACCGCCTTCTGCAATTTCAGGGCTGCTTCATCTCCGTCAAAATAGGCATCCCCCTGCAGGTTCTGCACCATGGAGTCTTCCAAATCCGTGATGCCGGACTGGTTCTTCTGCCGCTCCTTGTTTAGGAAAGTATAGGTTTCGTTGATGGCAATCCTGTACAACCAAGTGGAAATTCTGGAGTCGCCACGGAACTGATCCAGGTTGGACCAACATTTCAGAAAGGTATTTTGAAGCACATCATTGGCGTCGTCGTGCGAAAGGACCATCTTGCGGATTTGCCAATACAGACTTTCGGAATAATCCTTCACCAACAGGTTGAATGCCTTATGCCGCTGACTTTCGTCGCGAAGCATCTCAACCAGTAAAGTATCATCCGTTTTTCCCATAATTGGTTTAAATGTTTCTCTGATGGAATATCAGTCTTAGGGTTTAATCACTATCGGTCAAAACATGAATAAATAGTAGATAACGATGGCGGGTGCTGCTAAGATGCTGCTGTCGAAGCGATCCAGCATGCCGCCGTGACCGGGAATGATGTTGCCGGAATCCTTGATGGCAAGGGAGCGTTTGATCATGGATTCGACCAGATCACCGAACGTTCCGAATATAACGGTGGTCAGTGCAAAGCCAATCCACTGCAACATATTGAGTTCAGTCGGGAACAAATAATAGATGCCGATGGCAAAGCCCAAGGCCATGATCAGTCCTCCGAAAAAACCTTCCCACGATTTCTTCGGGGAAATCCGTTCGAACAACCGGTGCTTTCCAAAAATTGATCCAACCAGATATGCTCCCGTGTCAGAAGCCCAAATCAGAAAGAAAAAGGCCATGATCAGGGTTGGGTCGTACGTAACCAATCCTGTTGTGTCTCGCGGAAAGCCAAGCCTGGATAGAAACATGAAGGGCAAGGCAATGTAAATCTGTGCGAAAAACGTATAAGCGATGGTCCTTACAGCTCTTTCGTCCTTGGTGTAGAGCTCCCGAATGAACAGATACAGCATGATGATGAACCAAAGTACGATGTACTTGAGCGGAAGGTCCTCCGAAAACCACAAAAAGCCCGAAACAAAGAGGTATACACCTCCAAAAGTAGCCATGGGCTTGTCAATGACCGCTTCTCCCTTTTTTTCGAGCAAACCGTAGAACTCCCAAAGGCAGGCGCCGGTCACTGCGGCAAACAGCAGGAGGTAGGTATACGGACTAATCAGAATGGCTGCGGAGATAATCACCACATAAATACTCCCGGAAATGCCTCTTGTAACAATGTTCTTCATGTTCGGACGGTGTGGACGGGTCAGGCTTTGGTTTTCTTTGAAGGGGTTTTGGCCGCTTCTTTTTCAGAAGGTGCAGCCGCGACTTCAGCAGATTCGGAAAGTTCACCAGCAGCAGGCTTCGCTTCGTTGACTGCTACGAGTTCCGGGAAAACCGGATTCGCCAATGCTTCAGCTGCATCCACTTTCTTCTGCGCTTCAATGATTTCATCGGTACGGGAAGTCCATTTACGTTTGCCGAATACATGCTCGAGGTCGTCGGCAAAGATGACTTCGCGTTCCACCAGCATGTCGGCCAAGGCATTGTGTCCTTTTCCGTTTTCGGTCAGGATGCGTTTGGCGCGTTCGTACTGCTCGTTCACCATCAGCTTCACTTCCTGGTCGATGGCTTCGGCCGTCTTTTCGCTGTAGGGTTTGGAGAATGCATATTCGCTGGCACCCGATGAATCGAAATAACTGATGTTGTTCAGGCTGGCACTCATACCATAATAAACGATGATGGCGTAGGCTTGTTTGGTCACGCGTTCCAGGTCGTTGAGCGCACCGGTGGACACGTTGCCCAAGAAAACTTCCTCAGCCGCACGACCGCCCAGGGTAGAACACATTTCGTCCATCATTTGCTCTTTGGTGGTCAATTGACGTTCCTCAGGCAGGTACCAGGCAGCTCCCAGCGCCTTCCCGCGGGGCACGATGGTCACTTTGATGAGCGGGTGGGCGTGTTCCAGCAACCAGCTCAGCGTGGCGTGACCAGCTTCGTGAATGGAGATGGAGCGTCGTTCGGCAACAGTCGTAATTTTATTTTTCTTTTCCAGTCCACCGATGATGCGGTCTACAGCATCCAAAAAATCTTGTTTCTGCACGATGTTCTTGCCTTTACGGGCAGCAATCAGTGCCGCTTCATTACAGACATTGGCAATGTCGGCACCGGAGAAACCAGGCGTTTGTCTGGCCATAAATTCCGGGTCGACGCTTTCGTCGTATTTGATGGGACGCAGGTGCACGTTGAAAATGGCATGGCGTTCCGTAATGTCGGGCAGGTCTACATTGATCTGTCGGTCAAAACGTCCGGCACGGAGCAATGCTTTGTCTAGAATGTCAGCTCGGTTGGTGGCTGCCAAGATGATGACCCCGCTGTTGGAGCCGAATCCGTCCATTTCCGTGAGCAACTGGTTGAGCGTGTTTTCACGTTCGTCGTTGGCACCCATGTTGGGGTTCTTACCACGAGCACGGCCCACAGCATCGATTTCATCGATGAACACGATGCACGGTGCTTTTTCCTTGGCCTGACGAAAGAGGTCGCGAACGCGGGAAGCACCCACGCCAACAAACATTTCCACAAAGTCAGAACCGGAAAGGGAGAAGAAAGGAACATCGGCTTCACCGGCTACAGCCTTGGCCAATAATGTTTTACCAGTTCCCGGAGGGCCTACGAGCAAAGCGCCTTTAGGAATCTTACCACCGAGTTCGGTGTATTTGGACGGACTGCGTAGGAAGGAAACGATTTCCTCCACTTCCGTTTTTGCTTCGGAAAGACCGGCTACATCCTTGAAGGTGATGCGATTGGCTGCACCTTTGTCAAAAATCTGCGCCTTGGATTTGCCGACGCTGAAAACGCCACCGGCACCTCCTCCGCCACCACCGCCACCAGACATCCTTTTCATGAGGAAGAACCATAGGCCGATCAAGACTACAAAAGGCAAAACATTGAAAAGTACGGAGTAAAAGATACTGTTTCCGTCACTTTTAATATAGTTGACGTTGGTGAAATGGTATTTTTCACTGATTTTGCTGGCAAAATCATCGAATTTGTCGGCTGAAGGAATGGTGACGGTCACCTTCCCGCCCTTGACTTCGGACTTGTCACCAAAAACCGTTTTTGACGCATTGTCAAAGATATAGGCTTCAGCGATGTCTTTATCCTTAATTACATTGATTTTTTCCACCCAACCCTTTTGGATATAGGCTTCCAGCTGGTCCATACGGATTTCCTTTTTTACGTCGCCGCTTTTTCCATAAAAGGACAAGCCCAAAATACCGAGCAAGATGATGCCGTAAATCCAATACGGATTGAATTTGAATTGGGGAGATTTAGTATCTTTTTTGAGGGGATTTTTTTCCATCCTTAGCATTCATTAAATACCGGAAACTGTCCGGTTGCGTTTTTTAATGCATAAATCATTCCATATCCGGAACGTCTGTCAATTTGGCATCCGCCCACAAATGCTCCAAGTTGTAGAACTGCCTGGTTTCACGTTCGAAAATGTGAACCATCACATCACCGTAATCCATGGCAATCCACAGCGCATTGTTCATACCATCCATGGCAAAGGGACTTTCACCGGTGTTTTCGCGGACATAAACCTTCACTGACTCCGTGATGGCAAGTATCTGCGTGTTTGAAGTTCCCTCACAGAGCACAAAATAACGGGCAGGGGCATCCAATTTTGACAAATTAACCACTGTGATTCTTTTCCCCTTACGTTCCTGAATACCTTCAACAATCTTTTGGACCAATACATTCTTTTCTTTCATAGGGGCAAAGATACTCTGTTTTTTTCAATTCTTGTACCGAAGCCACTTGATCAATTCCTTGTAAGTGACTTTCTTGCCGTACATCAATATGCCTGTCCGGTAGATTTTAGCAGCCATTTTCACCACCAAAAGGAAGGTCACCACCAGTAAACCGTAGGAAACCAACAGCTCCCAAAGCGGAACGCCGAAGGGTATGCGCACCATCATCACGATGGGGGAGGTGAGCGGGAACATGGAACACCAGAAGGCCAGTGGACCATCCGGATTCTGGGCGCTGTACATGCCTGCGTATAGTGCAAACAATACGGGAATGGTCAGTGGCAGAACGAATTGCTGCGAATCTTCCTGGTTGTCGATGGCACTCCCGAAAGCCGCAAAAAGCGATGCATAAAGCAAATAACCACCCAGGAAATACAACACAAACCAAAAGACGATTTCACCCAGATTCATGTTCGAAACCATTTGCAGAATTCTCTGAGCATCAGGTACGTCGTTTGCCTGCGTAGCGATTGGCTGCATCTGAACCGTGTTCGCGCCAGGATGTATACCTGTCTGGCTTTGAGCCATCTGCGTACTGAATTTCTGTAGTTGCCCGTCACTTAACTTGTCCTTAAGTGCATAAGACGCGATGCCCAACGTTCCACCGAGGAGAACTACCCAAAGCAAAACCTGCGTGAGTCCGACCATGGCTATGCCGATGATTTTACCCATCATCAGGTCGAACGGTTTCACGGATGAAATGATGACCTCCACGATGCGGTTGATTTTTTCTTCAATAACCCCGTTCATCACCATGGCACCATAAGCAAAGATGAAAATGTAGATAACAATGGTGGCAATCATGCCGATGACCATGGCAAGCTCCGAAGAACTTTCCTTTTCACTTCCGTCTTTTTCCCATTTGATGGTGTTGATGCTGAGTTTCGGGTTCGAATCCTCAATGATTTTATCCAATCCATCAATATTATAGGAGGCAATTTTATCCTTTCTGGCCAGCTCCTTGAGTTGCCCTGAAATAAAATCCTTCATCTCCATTTCGGCTTGTTTGACCGTATAGATGTTCACCGAAGAGGAATCTTTGCTCAGATCACCTTTAATCACCATATATGCATAAACGGAACCTTCATCAGTGATTTGCTTCCGGACGGTCGCTAAACCATCTTTGGCAGCAACGAATGTATATTGCGCGTTGTTTTCCAGTCGTTTCAGATAAAGTCCGTCTGAATCAGACACCGCAATAACCTTTACATCAGAGCTTTTCACCGACGATAAAGCCAGTGGAACGGCAACGAGCGCCACCAGCATCACTGGCATTAGAAACGTCAGAATGATAAACGATTTCTTCTTTACGCGGGTCATATATTCCCGTTCAATGATCAATCCTATTTTGCTCATGGCTGTACTGTTTGAATGAAAATGTCGTTCATGCTGGAAATTTCTTCTTCGAATCCGTGGATTTCATAGAGGGCTGAAAGCTCCACTAAAAGTTCTCGCGTCGAAACGTCTGCCTTTTTTTGAATTTGCAACGTTAGCTTGCCGTTTTTTTCCTCGGTCGAAAGCGTTTCATAAAGTTTACCTGCAGGAATACCACTAACGGGAGCATCTGCTTTCAGTATATAAATGCCTTTGGCATACCGACTTCGAATCTCATTTACCTTGCCCTGCAACACCACTTCCGACTTGTTGATCAAGCAGATTTCGTCACAGATTTCTTCCACGGAAGACATGTTGTGCGTGGAAAAAATCACTGTGGCACCTTGATTTTTCAAATTAAGTATTTCATCCTTAAGTAGTTGCACGTTTAATGGGTCGAAGCCACTGAAGGGTTCGTCGAAAATCAGCAGTTTCGGCTCGTGCAACACCGTAATGATGAACTGAATCTTCTGCGCCATCCCTTTGGAAAGCTCTTCCAGTTTTCGGTTACTCCAGGAAGTGATGTCGAACTTGTCGAACCAGTATTTGAGGCGCGTCTGGGCATCCTGCTTGCTCAGACCTTTGAGTCTGGCCAGGTACAATGCCTGTTCGCCCACTTTCATTTTCTTGTACAAACCGCGTTCTTCGGGCAGATAACCTATGTAAGCGATATCCGAAGACTGCATGGGGCGGCCTTCCCATAGCACTTGACCACTGTCGGGCGCCGTGATGTTGTTGATGATACGGATCAAGGTGGTCTTACCGGCTCCGTTTGGACCGAGCAAACCATAGACTTGCTGCCCCGGAACCTGGATGCTCACATCCGTCAGCGCCTGGTGCCCGGCAAACGATTTGAAAATGTTTTTGGCTTCTAAAGGGTACATTTCAGGGTTGTATTTTAGGTTTATCGTACGACGATGCGTTCGCCAAGCCGCTTGCCCAGATCCCGCTTGGTTTGCTGCAAACGGAATATTTCGAGGCTGAGTCGGCCTATCTCCGGTTCATTTTTCTCCCGCTGAGCCTTTTTAAGATCGGCTGCAAGCGCCTGCCCTTCATTCTGAATGATTGCATTCTTAAGGTCTTCAAGCACTCGGGGAATGATTTCATCCAGCTTCTCGGAATCCTTTTCAAGTTTCTGGTATCGGGCGTGGTATTTGCTCAGTTCATAATGTTCACTGCTCAGATCGGCTGCCAACATGCTGATTTCTGGTTCCCGATGATTTCTGAAATGACGTTCCGGATTGTAACCTGGCTTTTGATATTCGTCAGCCGCTTCTGCCAACATCCGCTTCAGCAGGGGATTGTTCATTTCAATTTCATCGGCAGCCAACGTTGCAATAATGAATTCGGTGACAGAAACCGCTCGGATGCTGCCATCTTCATTCTCATCATCGCAGAGCTTCATGGCTCCATGTCGCAGCACTTGCTTTAGAATGTTCCGTTCAAATTCGTCGTACGGATTCTCCGTTATCGTAGGCATCAACGGCTGAACCGTTTCTCTGGGTTGTTGCGCAGGACCACCCATGAAGTCTTGTTCATTGCCGGCCGGATATTCTTCCGAGGGAGGCGGGCCGAAGCGTTCATCAACTAGTGAGGAACCACCGTTTGGGGCAATTGGAACAACAACCGTATTATTCGGTCTGCCACCAAAATTGTTTCCCCCTGAGTTGCCATAACCACCTTGATTGTTGTAAGCATTTCCCGGATTCCGTCTTTCCGCCGTCGGAAGTCCGTTCGATACGGCTGTCCGCTTCTGCTGCTCCCTCTGCAACTGATTATATCGCTTCTTGTTAACTTCGGTATGCAACAAATTTTCATCGAAATCCAGCTGCCTGCTGCACTCCTTTATATATACGGAACGCGTAATGTCGTCTGCGATGAGCGAAATGCTCTCCACCAAATCCTGAATCAGACCTGCCCGCTTGATCGGGTCGTTGCCTGCATCCTTTAATAATATTTCGGTCTTGAACCGGATGAAATCGGTCTCATTATCCTTGAGATACTGTATGAAATCGGTGGAACTGTGTTTCTTGGCGAACGAATCCGGATCTTCCCCGTCGGGTAGCAGCAACACCTTGATGTTCAGCCCTTCTTCCAGCAATAAATTGATGCCCTTGAGCGAAGCCTTAATCCCGGCCGCATCGCCGTCATACAACACCGTAACATTCTTGGTAAACCGATGAATCATCCGTATCTGCCCGTGCGTCAGTGCCGTACCAGACGAAGATACGACGTTTTCGATGCCTGCCTGGTGCATGGAGATCACATCCGTATAGCCTTCTACCAGGAAGCAACGGTCGTTTTTAGCGATGGATTGCTTGGCGAAATAGATGCCGTACAGCTCGTTGCTCTTATGGTATATTTCCGATTCAGGCGAATTAACGTATTTCGCCGCTTTTTCATCTTTTTTAAGGATACGACCGCCGAAAGCGACCACCTTGCCAGACAACGTATGTACCGGAAACATGACTCGAGCCCTGTAACGGTCGTGCAGTTCCCCCTGGTCATTAGCGATTGAGAGCCCCGTTTTCAATAAAAAATCCTTGGAATAGCCTTTTCTGACAGCCTCCTTGCTGAACTCTGAACGCTGGTCCAGTCCGAAACCCAACTGAAACTTACGAACAATGTCTTCGCGGAAACCCCGCTCCTTGAAATAACCCAGACCGATGGACTTCCCGTCGATGTGTTCGTGCAGGGTTCGTACATAATAATCTCTGGCGAATTCGTTCAGGATAAACATGCTCTCGCGATCGTTTCTGACCTGCTGTTCCTCCGGATTCAACTCTTTTTCAACCACTTCGATGTGGTACTTGCGGGCCAGCCACTTCAGCGCATCGTAGTAGCTGAGCTGCTCATGTTCCATAATGAAATGCACCACATTTCCGCCCTTGCCACAACTGAAACACTTGCAAATGCCTCGAGTGGGCGATACACTGAAAGAAGGCGTCTTTTCATCGTGAAACGGGCATAAACCCGTGAAATTGATGCCCCTTTTCCGCAATGTGACGAACTCTCCCACCACTTCTTCGATGCGTGCGGCATCCATAATGCGGTCTATGGTTGTTTGGTCGATCATTGCGAAATACAGGTTAGAGTTGCAAATTACCGACGAAGGTAATAAAGAATTTGCAAAGTTCAGCAGCGATTTTATTACCTTTGCGGCACCAATTTATAAAAGGAAAGGCAACAATGGATATCGTTCCCAGGAATTCACTTTTCACACCCAGTTTCATTTTCGCCTGCATCGGTAATTTTCTTTTATTCTTTGGATTTTACATGCTGCTCCCCGTACTTCCGGTTTACTTGACTGAAGTCTTTAAAGCTTCCGGTGGGGAAGTGGGTCTCATCCTTTCCTGTTATGTCGTTGCCGCCTTGGTCATCCGCCCGTTTTCAGGCTTCCTGGCCGACCGTTTTCAACGAAAAACCATTTATCTGCTGGGTTACGGTTTTTTTGTTGCTGCATTCGTAGCTTATCCGATGGTGGAAACCATTCTCCTGTTTGTTTTTCTCCGCATTCTCCATGGGCTCACTTTTGGAATGGTCACGACTACCGGCATCACCCTCATTGTCGATATAATGCCTGCCTCCAGAAGAGGAGAGGGGCTGGGCTATTTTGGCATCTCCAACAACCTGGCCATGGCTTTCGGCCCGATGACAGGACTGCTGTTGCTGGATGGTGGTCATTCCTACAACTGGTTGTTTTATACAGCGCTTGTCAGTGGTTTGCTCGGATTTGCCTTCGCCTCCAGCATCAAGGCTCCCCAAAAACAAAAAGCAGAAGCAGAACCCGTGTCACTGGACCGATTCTTTTTGAAAAAGGGGCTTTTTGCGGGGCTAAGCCTGATGTTGATGGCCATTCCCTATGGTATTACCACCTCGTATCTTGCATTGTACGCCCGTCAAATCAATATTCATGCAACAACAGGCTTGTTCTTTACCTTGATGGCCATGGGCTTGATCTCCTCCAGAACGTTGGCAGGTAAAAAAATCGATCACGGCAAGTTGGTGCCTGTCATTACCATCGGACAAATCATTCTCTTGGTGGCATTCGGCCTTTTCGGTCTGCTTGGCTTGGTTTCAGCCGATTATATTCATTTTAACTCCATCCTTTTTTATCTGGTTGCTGTCCTGCTGGGTGTCGGTTATGGCATGATATTCCCTGCCTACAACACTTTGTTTGTCGATATTGCTCCCCACAACCGTCGTGCCACCGCCAGCTCCACCTATCTGACCAGTTGGGACATCGGTATTGGTTTGGGCCTTGTTTTTGGCGGAAGTCTGTCCGATTGGTTCGGATTTCCGTTTACATACGAAGTCAGTATGGTGCTGGTTTTGATTTCAACCGTTTTCTTCGCCAGAAAAGGCGGCCCGCATTTTGAAAAGAACAAACTCCGCTAATATTTCACACTAAGTGTCATTTTTTTAAGTCTTTTTGCCGTTTTTCTACCTTGTGCATTCGGAAAAGAAAGTTATTTTTGTAGCGTTTCAAACTTAACGCCATGCAAACCACAACCTTTCTCGCATTCGACCTGGGCGCAACCAGCGGACGCTCCATTTTGGCAACTCTTGCCGACGGTACCCTCGAAATGGAGGAACTGACTCGTTTTCCAAATGCCATCCAGCCTATCAACGGGAAATACTACTGGAATATCTACGGCTTGTACGAATCCCTTAAAGAAGGATTGAAAGCCGCTGCCGCCCAGCATGTGAAAATCGATGCCATCGGTATTGACACCTGGGGTGTCGATTTCGTCTATGTAGGCAAGGACGGAAGCTTCCTCGGATGCCCCCGCGCATACCGTGATCCCTATACCAACGGCATGCCCGAAGAATTCTTCAAACTGGTATCCCGCAAGGAAGTATACCACCTCACCGGCATCCAGATCATGAACTTCAACAGCCTGTACCAATTGTTCGCCGCCACCCGCGAAGGGGGTTCAGCCATTGAAGCCGCCGACAAGATCCTCTTTATGCCGGATGCCTTGTCGTATATGCTCACTGGTAAAATGGTTTGCGAATACACCATCGCTTCGACCTCTCAGATATTGAACCCGCGCACCAAGAAATTTGACGAAAAACTCCTTGCCACAGCTGGTGTAAAACCCTCCATCCTGCCCGACATCATTTATCCGGGTGTGGTTATTGGCACACTTACCGACGAACTGGCTGAATTTTCCGGTCTGGGCAACGTCCCCGTATGTGCCGTAGCAGGTCACGACACCGGTTCAGCCATTGCTGCCATTCCGGCAGAAAACGAACGCTTCGCCTACCTCAGCTCCGGAACCTGGTCACTGATGGGCATCGAAGTGGTTGATCCCATCATTTCCGAAGCCTCGTTCGAAATGAACTTCACCAACGAAGGCGGTGTGGACGGTACCACCCGTTTCCTCAAAAACATCACCGGCATGTGGCTGCTCGAACAATGCCGCAAGGAATGGGAAAAAGATGGCACCTCTTACAGCTACCCGACCATCGTCGGCTTGGCTTCCAATGCTGAAGGCTTCAAGAGCCTAGTCGATCCCGATCACGCATCCTTTGCCAATCCGCACAGCATGTGTAGCGCGATTAAGGAATACTGTGCCGCAACTGGACAGCATGTTCCAACCACGCATTCCGAATTCATCCGTTGCATCTTCGACAGCCTAGCCCTGAAATACAAGAATGTACTCGGCAAACTGCAGCAGGTTGCTCCGTTCCAAATCGAAAAGCTGCACATCATCGGCGGCGGCTCTCAGAATAAGCTCCTCAACCAGTTCACAGCCAACGCCATTGGCATGCCCGTGGTAGCCGGCCCTTCCGAAGCCACCGCCATCGGCAACGTGATGATGCAGGCAAAAGCCCTGGGCATCGTAGCTGACCTAGCCGACATGCGTGCCGTCATCCGTAAATCCGTGACGCCCGATTTGTTCAAGCCCGAAGACGCTGCAGCATGGGAAGTCGCCTACCAGAGGTTCTTATCCATCATCGAAAAATAAATCACTAATCTAAATTCTATACTATTATGGTAAAAAAAGCAACTGTTCAGAGTGCCTATGAATTGGCCAAAGAACGTTACGCTGCTGTCGGTATCAACACCGATGTCGCCCTGGAAAAAATCCAGAAAATCTCGCTGTCCCTGCATTGCTGGCAGGCTGACGACGTAACCGGTTTCGAAAACCCGGACGGCGTGCTGAGCGGCGGTATCCAAGCCACCGGAAACTATCCAGGCAAATCCCGCAACATCGAAGAACTCCGTGCCGATATCATCAAGGCAGCTTCCCTCATTCCAGGTCAGCACCGCCTCAACCTCCACGCCATTTATGGTGACTTTGGTGGTGTATTCGTCGACCGCGACAAACTCGAACCCAAACATTTCCAAAGCTGGATGGTATGGGCTAAGGAAAACGGTTTCAAACTGGATTTTAACTCCACTTCTTTTTCACACCCGAAATCCGGAGAACTGACCCTGTCCAACCCAAACAAGGAAATCCGTGACTTCTGGATCGAACACACCAAACGTTGCCGCGCCATAGCCGAAGCCATGGGTAAATTCCAGGGTTCCCCCTGCGTGATGAACCTCTGGATCCACGACGGAAGCAAAGACCAAACCGTCAACCGCCTGAAATACCGCGAATTGCTGAAAGATTCCTTGGATAAGATCTTCGAAATCAAGTACGAAAACATGAAGGACTGCATCGAAGCCAAACTCTTCGGTATCGGTGCCGAAAGCTACACCGTCGGTTCCTACGACTTCTACCTGGGTTACGGTGCCAAAAACAACAAGATTGTAACGTTGGATACCGGTCACTTCCACCTGACCGAAAGCGTTGCCGACAAGATTTCCTCCTTGTTGCTTTTCACGCCTGAAATCATGCTCCATGTGAGCCGCCCCATCCGTTGGGACTCCGACCATGTGACCATCATGAACGACGACACGTTGGATCTGGCCAAGGAAATTGTACGCGCCAACGCCCTGGACCGCGTCAACATCGGCCTCGACTACTTCGACGCTTCCATCAACCGCATCGGTGCCTATGTCATCGGTAGCCGCGCCACCCAAAAATGCTTCTTGCAAGCCATATTGGAACCCATCGACATGCTCCGCAAATGGGAAGGCAACGGTCAGTACTTCGAACGTCTGGCCATGCTTGAAGAAGCCAAAGGCTTACCCTGGAACGCTGTTTGGGACATGTTCTGCCTCAAAAACGACGTGCCCGTCGGTGAAGATTTCATCGCCAACATCCAGCAGTACGAAATGGACGTTACCTCCAAACGCAAATAACCAAGCTATACCATGAACACCATACTTGGTTTGTTGATCATTGCCATCGGCAGCATGGGTCAGTCCAGTTCCTACGTGCCCATCAAAAAAGTGAAGGGTTGGAGCTGGGAAACCTTTTGGCTCATGCAGGGCGTTTTCGCCTGGCTGGTTTTCCCATTTCTGGGTGCCTTGCTGGCTGTTCCTGAAGGCTCCACTTTGGGTGCCATTCTGGCCGACAACGGTTCAGCCGCTCTGAAAGCCATGGGCTTCGGCGTCCTTTGGGGCGTGGGTGGTCTCACCTTCGGTCTTTCGATGCGTTATTTGGGTGTGGCCCTCGGCCAATCCATCGCGTTGGGAACCTGCTCCGCTTTCGGAACCCTGATTCCTGCCATTTTCTTCGATAAGAAGGATCTGTTGCACGGTGAAGGCCTCATCATCCTGATCGGTGTCTCCATCGCCATCGCAGGTATCGCCGTCATCGGTTATGCAGGCGGTCTCCGCTCGCAGAACATGACGGAAGAGGAAAAGAAAGCCGCCGTCAAGGATTTCGCTTTGACCAAAGGCTTGCTGGTCGCTTTGTTGGCCGGTGTGATGAGCGCTTGCTTCGCTTTGGGTCTCAGCGCCGGTCAACCCATTGCTGATGCTGTCAGAGCACTCGGTGCAGGCGACCTCTTCGCCACACTGCCTGCTACCTTGATGGTTACCGCCGGTGGTTTCCTCACCAACGCTGTCTATTGCCTGTTTCAGAATGGCAAAAACAAAACCTTCAAGGACTATACCAAGACCAAAGGTTCTGTTTGGGTGAACAACCTGCTTTTCTGTGCCTTGGCTGGTATTCTCTGGTACTCGCAGTTCTTCGGACTCGGCGTAGGGAAGAGCTTCCTAGCAGACAATACGGTCATGCTGGCTTTCAGCTGGTCCATCCTGATGGCACTGAACGTTTTATTCAGCAATGTCTGGGGAATCGTGTTGAAGGAATGGAAAGGCGTGAGCGGCAAGACGATTGCCGTGCTGGTATTGGGGCTCGCCATTTTGGTGTTCTCGGTTTTTGTGCCGAATATGTTCTAAGAATATCCTAAAAGATAGGAAAACGCCTCCAATGGGGGCGTTTTTTATTCAATTTTTCTAGACGGCCTTAATACCAATATTATATTAATTCAATTAAAAGATACGATTGACTTTAGTATTTTATTCAGTATGTTTGTACCGTAGAAATTAAAACCATGGTCGAGAATCAAATTATCATTTACAATACAGAGGATGGTGAAGCATCCGTCTCACTTTATGCCAGAGATGGAAATGTTTGGATGAATCAAAACCAATTGGCCGAACTTTTTGCCACCTCAAAGGCAAATGTCAGTATGCACATTACTAACATTTTGAAGGATAAAGAATTACATGCAGATTCAGTTGTTCAGCATTACTTAACAACTGCGTCCGCAATTTGCAAATTATAACAATTATATGATTCATCCGACAGAAACTTTTTAATTTCCTAAACATACCGTCATGAAAACGTTCCTTTACTCCCTGCTTTTCACCCTGCTGAGTGCCTCACTCATTGCCCAAACTCCGGTTAACCTAAAGCTGAACCTTGAAAAAGGGAAAACCTTTACCATTAAAAGTGCCGCCAAACAAGTAATGCAACAAGGTGTTGCCGGCCAATCGATGGTCGTGAACGTTACCATGAACCGTGTGACCCACTTCAAAATACTTGGTCAAGAGAACGATATGGTGGAAATGGAAATCAAGTTCGACACCGTCATCACGAAGATCAGCGCAGCCATGTATTCCAAAGAATCCAATTCCTCCCAGCCTGGCAAAGATCCAGTCGATCGTATCATGTACAAAATGAGTTTTTATCCGTTGAAGGCAAAATTCAGTACCGCAGGCAAATTCGTCAGTTTCTCCAATTACGCCGAATACAAAGCGAATGTAATGATGGTTATCGATTCCCTGCCGGATTCCAAAAAAGACGATGCTAAGAAACAGGCCGAAATGCTGCTCAAGGAATCTGCCTTGAGAAGTGTTGTTGAACCTTTCTTCATTCATCTCACCGACAAGGCTGTGAAAACAAACGATACTTGGGAAGCATCTTACGTCACAACGGCAAACGACATGTCCTTTTTGGTGTTCAACAACTATGTTCTGAAAGGTGTTGAAAAGGGTCAAGCTTTGCTTTCAGGCACCTCCGAAATGGAATCGATGTCGTCCCAAAACCCAATGATCAAATTGGAGCAGCCAGTTAAAGGGAGCTCGACCTTCGATGGACGTGTGGACCTGGCAACCGGAATGATGCAAACCATTTCCGAGAAGAACCATTTGGAAGGAACGTTGACTGTCAATAACAACGGCACCGATCTGAAAGTGGACCTCAAAATCGATGGTCAATCAGAAACAATCCTCGTGAAGTAAACCATTATGCGTAAAGTTCTAGCTCTCCTCCTTTGCCTGACGGTGGTTTTTCAAGCCAACGCCAGACTTGTTTTGACCGGTGTAGTCACCGACAAACAAGACACTAAGCCTGTAGAAGGCGCCACTGTCGAACTGCTGCGCCTTCCGGACAGCACTGCTGTCGAGTCTATAAAGTCGAGTTCCGAAGGCCTGTTCATGCTGTATAAAGCCGATACGGTCAGTTCATACTGCTTGCGCATCAGGCATTTGATATACAAAGAGTTAACGTTGTCCGTTCCTCGCAAAACGAGCGGAATGATCAACAACCTGGGAACCCTTGCCCTCGAACCCGCTCAATTCAACCTGAAGGAAATCGTCGTCAAAGGCGTCAAGGTCAGCGTGACCGAGCTTGGTGACCGCACCGTGTACGGCATACCCGAAGGCATTCAGAAAACCTCCACCGACGGGGTGGACGTGCTTCGCAAAATTCCCTCCGTGCAAGTGGATTACCTGAACGAAGACATCACGGTGAACGGCAAGTCCAACATCAAGATCGAAGTGGACGGCATCAGCCGCGACAAAGGCTACCTCAAGCGCCTGCATCCCTCGCAAATCAGCAAGATGGAAATCATCACCAGCCCTTCCGGCAAATACGATTCCGACGTGGACGCCGTCATCAATGTGGTGACCAATCCCGCCATGCGCTATGGGCTGAAGGGTATGGCCTACCTCGGTGCGTTCCCCATTGCAAAGGAATCCTACGTCGGTTTGGTGAACGGAAGTCTGGATTATGGACTTGAGAAAATCTCGTATTACGTGGCTGCTAATGGCATCGTTCAAAATGTGGGTATTCAATCGGACATGACTCGTACCGCCGGAGCTGACATTATCAGCCAGTCGGGCAGCCAACACGTCAAAGTGGGCATGGCCAACGTCAACTTAGGTTTCATCTACGACCCTGACGAAAACAACGACATCAGTTTCAACCTAGCCTACAACAACACGGGCATCGACATAACCAACAATTCCTGGTACCACAACACACTGAGCGGCATCAACAGCATGTACAAGACGGAAAGCACCACCAACCAGAGCAATGGCGGCCTCACCTCTTCGCTGTTCTACAAACATTCCTTCGACAAGAAAACCCAACACGGTCTGGAAGCAGAACTCAAATACTACAACAGCCTGGGCAACCAGACTGAGACCGATTTTCGCAACTTATATTACGATGCCGCGGATTCTTTGATCAATCAAACTCTTTGGCAGAAGGAATTGTCCAAGACTAATGTGAAGACCCTGTCCGGCCAGACCAACTACAACCTACCGTTCGATAGTGTTTATTTCTTTAATGTCGGCATCAACGGCAACTGGAACAACTACGTGACAGACAATACGAGCGCGCTGCCGAGCGTTGTTGACATGAACTATACCGACGGTCGCCTTGGCGGTTATGCCGAACTCTCCAGAACCCTGACCAAGGGAAACCTCAAGGTGGGTAGCCGCTTCGAAACCTCCCGTGTCGTCATCAACGGCTCGAGCCCGCACACCTACTATTCCCTGCTACCCTACGTGAACGGTTTCTGGCGGCTGAACCCGAACAACAGCATCAAACTGGCTTATTCCCGCAGGGTCATTCGGCCCTCCACCGATCAATTGAACCCCATGGTGAGCGCTGTCGACAGCCAAATCATCGCCAAAGGGAATATGAACCTCATACCCGCCTACCGCGACAATTTCCAACTGACCTACAACTGGAAGATTTCTCACAAGAGCCTGGTATTCAATTTGTCTCCACAACTGTTCTACGAAAACAAGACTGGCCTCATTCAGACCATCCTGAGCAAGAACACCGTGACCGGCCTGTACGAAAGCACCCCGACCAACGTTTCGAACGGTTATGAATATGGTAGCGCTCTAGCGGTGAATTCTCAACTCGGCCCCATCATGCTGAACTCCAACTTCCGCTACACCTTCTACCACATCGACGCCTACCTGGACCAGATTGCCGCCATGAGTCGCAGCAGCTGGAACTGGAACTCGTTTGCCATGAGCCAGTTGCCTTACAACTTCAACTGGATGGCCATGGTCAACGTGAGTGGTCCGGTTCTGGACGGTCAAACCGTCTCCAAGAATTCGATGATGTACCTCCTCGGCCTTGGCAAGCAGTTCAAGAACAACAGCACGCTGCGCCTGATGGTGTACAACCCATTCTCCAACTACTTTTTCCGCTCAACCAGCACCATCCGCAACAACAACTTTACGCAAGTAAGCAACAACTACCTGCGCAAAGACTACGGCTTCATGCTGCTCTACGTGTACAGCTTCAAGCTGGGCAACAATATGGTGGAACGCGCTAAACGGACGGAAGATCAGCAGAATTCTTCGAATCCGATGTTGAAGATGCCGGTGGGGTTGTAAGGGAATTTTTATGATGCCATCTGGATTTTTGTGTTAAATTAAAATAAATGCTAGTTAACATAATGGTTTAATTTTTGTCTTACCTTTGAATATATATTATTAAACCATATTTAGTATGAAAAAAGCCCTTTTTGTTTTTGCAGCACTGTTCGTTTCGATGATTTCCTTAGCTCAGGGAGAAAAGAAAGTTCAGGAAATTGGTTTCTTGTTCAGTAATGGCGATAGCTATGGCCTCACCTATAGATTCGGTACTGAGCATTCGTTGTGGCGGATCAATTTGGTTTCTCTCTCTGGAAATCAAAGGAACGCATCAGGCGATAGTACTTCCACTGATCAAATGAATGCTGGCTTCAATCTTGATTTTGGTAAAGAATTCCGTAAAAGTCTTTCTAATAAGTTTGATTTACGGTATGGTGCCGACCTTATGTTCGCCTACTCAAAAAACAACAGGGACTCTAAATATCATGATGTAAGTTATAATTCTTATATGAATGAACAAGTGATCTATAGCCCTGGATTCAATCTGGTTTTAGGCCTTAATTACAAACTGAAAAACATGTTGATTGGTGCAGAAATTCAACCGTACTTCAGATACGAGACCGGTTATTCAAAATATTCTAGCGATACCGATCCCATTGAAACAGAAGATATTTCCGGTTTCAGTTATGGCTTTTCGAATTTCCCGGTCATGTTTTCGGTGGTGTATCAGTTCTGAAACGTCTACAATTTGAACACTCCGTCCCCGTCAGGTATTCACCCTGCTCGCAACTCAAAAAGCTAAAAGGGCGGCCGCTCGGCTAAATTTCACAGCCGTTCGCGCCGCCCCGACAACTTCGTTGCCGTGACCCCGCTCTTCAGTCCTCCTTCAGGCGAAACGCCCTCCATTCCACTTCGCTCCACTCCGCGCATTCCTCCTTCCAGTCGTCCTGGGTGAAATTTTTAACGCCTCACTTGGCTCGCCCTTTTTTAACGCTCTTTTCGCATGCTCGCTGGGCGAACGCCTGTAAGGGACTGCGTTTGGTGGGGTTTATCAATCAATAGAATGTTAAAAGCATGTTCAACAACATAAAACAATTCTGAAAATATGTCCCGTTTTATACGCAATAAACGGGACAAAAGTGCTTTATTTGCACAAATCATTTTTTAATGAAAATATCTGATAACATAGCTAATACGATAGACAGACTTCCTACTGACCATGTCTTCACCTATACCGACTTCAACATAGATGTCAGCAAGAAGGATGCAGTAGTAAAAGCACTGAATAGAATGGTGGCTGCCGGAAAAATTGCAAAGCTCTCCAAAGGAAAATTCTACAAGCCTCGTCAATCCCGCTTTGGGGCTTTAAAGCCTTCTGTTTATCAGATTGCAAAAGACTTGTTGGAACAAGGCGGAGAAATAATCGGATACATTTCAGGTTACAATGCTTATAACGAAATGGGGCTTACCACCCAGATACCAACTACATTGCAAATCGGAACGAACAAGTACCGGAGGGCGATTACGAGAGGCATGTATAAAATTTCATTCATTGTCCAACCCAATAAGATATCAAAAGCAACTATCGAATTGCTTCGTATTCTAGATGCTATCCGCTTTGTACGTGAAATTCCTGGCACAACACCCGATGAGGCCTGTACGCGTTTAATAAGTATTGTCGGACAGCTGCCTCGGGAAAAAACAATGTCATTGGCTAAACTGGCATTAAAATACAGCCCAGTTGTTCGGGCACTTTGTGGTGCTATACTTGAGCTTATAGGAGCGGATGAAGATCTGATTAAGAAGATTGCCAATTCGCTCAATCCTGTAACCGAATACAACCTGCCTGTTTCAGAATCAGTACTACCCAACAAGACTAAATGGAGGATTAAATAGTGTTACATAACGACCCTAAACTTTTCACAGACACTGTACTCGCTACAGCTGAATATTTCAGCATTTTACCTGCCTATATCGAAAAAGATTACTGGATTACCAACACACTTCATCGGTTGTCCCTGAATCCAAATGCAGTGAAAGTGGTATTTAAAGGAGGAACTTCTTTGTCAAAAGCGTACAATCTGGTGGATCGGTTTTCCGAAGACATTGATATTGCTGTCATAGATGCAACATCATTCAACGGAAATCAGCTTAAAACGCTGATAAAAAAAATAGCCAAGGGCATGACCATCGATTTGGAAGAAATTCAAGTGGATGGAGTAACAAGCAAAGGTTCTCACTTTTATAAGGCGGTTTATGCTTACCCTGATATTCTGAAACAAAAAACTAAATCAGCCATCAATTCTGGAAATTTGTTGGTAGAAGTAAACTCATTTGCCAATCCATATCCCTATGAAACAAAAAGTATCTCTTCATTCATAGAAGTCTTCCTCACTCAAACAGGAAATCACGATTTGATTTCAGAATTCAATTTGCATCCCTTTGAAATCAATGTGTTAGACAAACGACGTACAATGATCGAAAAAATACTTTCATTAATCCGTTTCTCTTTCTCCGAAAACCCGGTAGCATCTCTTTCTTCTAAAATTCGCCATTTTTACGATTTATATTTTCTGGCAATCGATCCGGAGTGTGTAGAGTACCTCGACTCACCCGATTTCAAAAAAGACTTCTATGAATTATACTTACATGATCAGGAAATGTTCGATGAACCTGCAAATTGGGTAGGTCAGGTTGCGGGTCAGTCACCTTTATTTACCGGCTTTCCGTCTCTATGGGTGAAATTAAAGGACACCTATAACACAGAGCTTTCTCAACTGTCTTTCTCTAAAATACCTGATGAAAAACTGATTGCTGAAAAATTCACTGAGATAATCAAGCAATTATAGTCAAGATAGTATGTCAGAATACATTTAACTTCAGAAAAGAATGCCTGGGAGCACTCCGTCCCTTACAGGCATTCACCCCGCTCGCAACTCAAAAAGCTAAAAGGGCGGCCGCTCGGCTAAATTTCACAGCTGTTCGCGCCGCCCCGACAACTTCGTTGCCGAGACCCCGCTCTCTGTCCTCCTTCAGGCGAAACGCCCTCCATTTCGCTTCGCTCCACTCCGTGCATTCCTCCTTCCAGTCGTCCTGGGTGAAATTTTTAACGCCTCACTTGGTTCGCCCTTTCTTAACGCTTTTTTCGCATGCTCGCCGGGCGAACGCCTGCTTGGGACTGCGTTTCGTGCGGTAACAACAAGTCATAATGTCTATATCTTGTGAGAAATTAATGTCGATCTTTGACAATAGTATTCTTTGTGGTATTATTACTAATTTTAAAGCATGAATTGGGATTGAAATTTAATCAAATTGAATCATTTCATGTGTTTATGTGTGCTAAAAATACCCCTTATATTCAAAAGGTGAAATGCAACTGAACATTTTAAAATATTAAACTGAAAAGTTTTACGACGTTCAAGTAATAATTCCCTATGTTTGCTTTATGTTGATTGATGATGAACATTTCGTTGAGTCTTAAAATAATTTTATTTTACCATGAATTATAACGAATGGAATAAATTGTTGTGCGAATATTATTTTGAAAGTGATGATTCTGGTCAAGATATTTTTCTGCATATCACACAAGATGATATAGTAAAATTTGTAAAAAACAAGACTGAATATTTTACCTCAATCTATACTGATTTTGAGAAGATTAAGACATTTCGTGAAACTCAAAAAGTAGAACAAATTTCTTTCGACGATTTTATAATTAGTAATTTTTTAAGCTCTTTTAAGTGCAAAACAAAATTTGAATTTCTTACTTTCTTAAATTCTCACATAACTGAGGGTAGGGAAACAAGCAAGCCCACATTTATCGGTTGTATAACTGTAATGATATTGCCGCTTTTGGAATATGATAAGTTTTATGGACAAGATTTTTATGGCCCTTTAAACACATTCTTTAAAGAAAAGCATCTTATTAGGTTTTCGGAAAAAATACAAACACAAGATCTTTCTGCTTTAAAACCTTCTCTTAACGATATGTGGGATTTTCTGGCTTCATGGGCAAACAGCAATATGTTTTCTTATAAAAGAAAAAAGTTTAATAGCTTCCGAAATGAATATGCAAAACCCTTTATTAGTGAGACACTCTTCTCCACAAATAAAAGAGATAGATTTAAAACAGCTTTTATACGTTGTGGATTATCACTGGATGAAGAGTTAACGGATGATGAAATCATGCATTACTTATCTAATACCAAAGGGTATTTAATGGGCTATAGTGATAAGGTTTGGGGGAACTTATTAAAAGATTATCCAGCAGTATTTGTCAAAGAATTCCGAAATGCTTACATGCGTTGGGATGGAACTTCTCGAATAATAAAAAGGGAAAAAGGGAAAGATATTATTGAAGATTACGGTACAATCTATCCAATGTTTTTAGGATTTCGGACCTTGCCAGGAAATCAATTAGAGTTTTTTCTTGAGGTCTTTTCCAGGAATTCCGAAAATTGTCAAAATCTTACATTCTCAACACCTGATAATCCAGAACTTAATCTTTACATAACTAGCTCCGGATATGGAAGTTCACACATTGCACTAAGAAACATTTATAATATAGTTAGTCAATCTCAAGAATTAACTTTTAATGAAGTAGGTAATAAAGAGAATAAAGCCATATTTAAACCCTCAGCTATTTATCTTTTCGAAAGATCTCACAAAAGATTCACATCTAATTCAAAACTTAGAAAGGGTGATAGTTATTATTTTCTTATATCAAACGAGTTATTACCTGAATATCAGAACTGGATAAATGAGAATAATGCTAAGGAAATTTTAATCGATTCATTTAATGGTTTCACTTTCTATTATTTTGAGAAAATTGAGACTTCATATGACAGGAACAGTCGTCTGAAGATTGAAAATCAGATCTCGGTTCGTTCAACCTTAAGTTTGACAATTTATAGTGATTATAAAGAAACTGTTTTTTCAAACTTATTATCGGCACACTTTGAGATTACTGGTATAGATATTTCTTCTGCAAAAGTTTATGCCTTATCAGATGACCGAAGGTATAAGACTAAACTTGAATATGATCCAGAAAGACAATTATGGACATTAAAACCCTTTACAAATGTATTTCAAGCAAAAAAAGCATTTACTATTTTTATTGATGATTCTTGTGTGAGCTTTCGCAATTACCGTTTTGCAGAACATCTTTTACCAAATGTTGATGAATATAAATCTCTTATTCGTAACGAATATGGATTTGAAGATAATGCTGGCTTATTAAAGGGTTTAACCTTACCCTTTGCAAGGAACACTGTTAATTTCGAATGTTTAAAATTAAGTATGAATAATTGCAAAGAGTTGCCTTCATTTATGCGTACTGAGCATCCGGTGCAATATTTCAAAACTGATTACATTTTATATGCCATTTCTTCACGCCTCACAATAGAACGTTCGGAATTTGGAGAAATAATAAAATTATTAGAAATTGAAGGTGAAAGAACAGAGCCACTAAGTAATGTAATAAATAACTACGATAGACTTGGATTTATTAATTACAACTATAAAGAGGGGCAACATCACATTGCAGTTAATCCACCTACCCTAGTTCTAATACCTCCGCTATTCCGTAAAGAACAATCAAATGGTCTATGGATATTTGCTCCAAAGGAAAAGCTCTTTAAATGTCTTTTAACCGGAGCTCGAACACCTAAACTTATTGATGAAATTTTGAAAAAAGTACCAGCATTAGAAATTCATATCGAATTTGATAATAACAAAAATACGTATCTGCCACAAACAATTTTCTTGTGGAGTGAAAATGTAAACAGTTTTACTTTATTGGCTAATTCCTTGAAAATCGAGTTTCAAAAAATTGTTTATGCAAAAGAATTGCTTTCTCTAATGCCTGATATAACAAACTATTTTGAACAATTAGTAAAAGATGAGTATTATAAAGATTTTAATGGCGTAAGCAATAATATCTTTAGTATAGATTACAAAAAGCTTTCTGAAGAGTTTTCTAAAGGGGGTTATATTAGCAATGAGAGGATTAAAAAATATTCAATAAATGAAGATGTTGATATAGTAACTTATTCCTATAAAACAAAAGACGAGGAAACCATTTTCTGGTATAAAGGAAATCAATTTTCTATTGATAAGTATTGGGGACATTTTATTGGTATGTGGAAATCAGGAGAGATTAAGGTCCTTAAAATAAATAATAATGAATTCACTATTGATATGCCAATGCAAATTAAATTCCCCCAATTATATGCTCGTGCTCTAACAATGTTAACAGGTCATATACCTAAGGAAAACCATGGGCAAAGGTCTTATGAGATAATTAATAATCCATTTGCAAATAATGTTATCCCAGAAGAAATTTTGAAAAAACTCAAACAAAATTGACACTATGGCGAAATTCCTAATAAATCCAATAAATGCTTTCAATGAAATTAAGAAAAATTACATTTTATATGTAAAGACAGCATTCGGAACTCGTTTCAAGGAAAACAATAACGAAAGTTACACATTTGAGAAGGAACGAGAAGAACTGTTAAATAAAGATCATGTTTTTAGCCGTGAACCATGGATTGAACCTTTGCCTGCTTATAGCAACGTTGAACGCATGGGGGAGAAATTGAGAATATCAACCTTGTCTCAATTAGATTTACCAGGCATGAATGACTTATCACAGAAAAAGTTCAAGTCTTTCATAACTAAGGGACTCATTAAAAATGACTATCCCATTTACACTCATCAGCAAAAAATGTTAAAGCAAGCACTGGAAGGTAATGATTGTATTATAACATCTGGTACCGGTTCGGGAAAAACAGAATCCTTTTTACTTCCCATGTTTGCCCAATTGATTAAAGAAGCTGTTAAGTGGGCTCCAAAAAATACTAACAATAAATACTATATAAATGATTGGTGGAATGATGAATATATTACACCTGAAGACATTTTTTTATTTAATGATGTTAATGAACTTGGTCAACTATCAAGTAGAGCAGCTCAACGTCCTGAAGAAACACGCCCTGTTGCTGTTCGAGCAATGATTATTTATCCAATGAATGCATTAGTTGAGGATCAAATGACTCGGCTACGTGATGCACTTGATAATGATGCCGTTCAAGATTTTTTTGATAATGAACTAGGAGGAAATCGTATCTTTTTTGGTCGGTATAATGCATCTTCTCCGGTTTCTGGTGTAATTCGCCGCGGTTTGAATCATGATGATGAACGATTGAGAAAGAAAGAAAGAAAAAGGTTATTTGACAACTTGCGGTCAAAAATGCAAGAAATTGAAGACAACATGGTTAAAGTAAGCAAATGGATTCAGCAGGACCCAACAAAAAGGGCCGACTTTAACACGTTTTTCCAACGATTATATGGTTCTGACAAAAGAGTATCTTCTGAACTCCGAACACGTTTTGATATGCAACAAACGCCACCAGACATTCTAATTACAAACTATTCCATGTTGGCGATAATGCTTATGAGAAAAGTAGAAGAGCCTATTTTAGTAAAAACCCGTCAATGGTTGGCTGATGATCCTGACAAGAATCATCCAACTAATGTATTTCATTTAATTATAGATGAACTACATTTAAACCGTGGAACAGCTGGAACTGAAATAGCCTATCTTATACGCTTGCTCATTAAAAGATTAGGCTTGGAAATTGGAAGCAAACAATTAAGAATCCTCTCGTCTTCAGCATCTTTGGAAGCTTCTGGCACTAAAGAACAAGAAAGTATGAAATTTCTTCAGGAGTTTTTCGGACGGCCATTTTCAAAAGAGAACATTATAGAAGGCTCTGTTAAGAATGTAGAAGGCTCTTATATCACTCATTTACCTATCGCACCATTTAAGAAAATCAAGGAATTATTCGATTTATCGCCACTCCGCTTTGAGAGATATGGAGAAGATCCACTTATTGATATCGAAACAGACAACATATGTTTTAATATTGCAGAAGAACTTTCTGAATATTATGGTTGTTCATTGCCTATAAAAACAAATGGACTAATTCAAATGCTTAATATATTGAAAGACGCGAAGTTGGCTATATCTAAACGATTATTTGATGCATTTAACTTTGAGAAGGGTATTGGCAATAGTCGAGCAATACCTTTTTCTCGTCACCCACATGATAATAATACCCTAGACCGATATTTTTGTGAATTTTTATTTGAGAAAGACACCAACGAAAACCTTCGAGTAGCTGCCGAAGGTCTAATTATTGCTCGTGGATTATTTGATGTTTTTTCAAAAGATATTGAATCAGATCTACCACGATTCCGCTTTCATTATTTCTTCAAAAATATTGAAGGACTTTGGGCTACCATTGACACATGTGATTGGACGCACAATCGCCCTGTTGGAAGACTACACCCAACACCAAAATTAATGGATGAGCAAAACGGCAATCGTATTCTTGAGCTTCTGTATTGTGAAACTTGTGGTGTGGTTTTTTATGGAGGTAAAAGATTGATTTATGAGGATAATGGACCGTCTATTGAAATGCTTTCTAACAGTCCAAATATTGAAGGGCTTCCCGAAGAATCATCTCAAGTTCTAGTTGAACGAAGGAAGTACAACGACTATGCAATTTTTATGCCAATTGATGAAACGTTTGATACTCGAAATATTGAAAGAAACATTTTAAAAGAAAATGGTGTTGCAATGAAACATCCTAAACCATCTAATGGTGATATTGACGAATATGATTGCGAATGGCGACCAGTCTGCCTTAATAAAAAAACTGGCCGAATTAATTTTACAGATCAATATGGAGTTAAAAATCCGGATGATGATCATGTTGGCGGGTTTCTTTATGTAGTAGAAGCTCTCGATAACACTCCTAACAATTTTAGCCAAGCCTTACCTTCTCATTGTCCCCATTGTTCAGCTGAACGTATCAAATCGAAAAAATTCACCTCACCATTAAAGGGCTTCCGAACAGGTTTCAATAAAACCACCCAAATTCTGGCTAAGGAGCTTTTTTATCAATTACCAACATTAAATAAACCGAAATTAGTAACATTCTCAGATAGTCGTGAAGATGCGGCATCAGTTGCTAATGGAATTGAACGTAATCAATATGATGATCTTTTACGTGATATATTTTTAAAAATTGGCTTAGACAAAGAAAAAATTATTCAAAAAATTCTTGAAATTGAAGAGACCACTCAGGCATTAAAAATGGTAGATTTAACTCAAAATCCAAGGATACAAAGTCTAATTAATGAAAAAGAGGAGGATTTAGTAAAACTTAAAGACAAATTATCTTATACAAAATTTACAGATTTTATTCTAGATGATAAATTCTTAGATAGTCCTATATATAAGGAATTTAATGACATCGGTGTAAATCCTGCTGGCTGTGATTGGGAAAATCAGATGATCCCAAAGTCTGAAGGTTCCGACGATACTGATCCTTGGTATAATATTGACCAAAATAATCAGAATCAAGTTGCTCAATTAAAGAAGCTGTCATTAGGAACTATCAAGGAAAAAATATCATCACTTTTCTTTGGACGTTTATTTTATAGTATTGAGAGTGCAGGTATAGGTTATGTTACCACCAAGCTGAACATTGATCTAGCACAGACATGTATTCGCAACCATCAACTCGGCCTCTCTTCTATTGAATTCCAAGAAGTAGTTGATAGCGTTATCCGTCTTCGAGGAGAATCATTCCATTATTCAACTAATTCATACAATAAGGAACGTGATCCAAATTATAATTTCTCTAAAGAATCAAGCCAATCACGAGTACGCAGATATATCAATGCTGTTTGCAAAAATCATTCTATCCCATATAACGAATATCAACGTGGCATTAATTGGCGACAAAACAATTTAGGTGATGCTGTTTGGGAATATCTTGAAGCTCAACATCACAAAAACATTTTTATTAATACAGATATCATTTTTATCAAGTTTGCAGATAAAAATGATAATTTATATGTATGTCCACGGTGTCGTCGTATTCATTTACATTGCTCCGCAGGAGTTTGCAGCAATTGTTTTACTCGTTTACCGTTATCTGAATATTCAATTATTATCAAAGTGTCTGACCGTTGGAAAGAAAATTATATTATGTTGAACACTGTTAGTAATCGTCTTCCCCAGAAGCTTCATTGCGAAGAATTAACAGGACAGACAGATGACCAGTTTGGCCGTCAACGCGAATTCCGCGATATAATTATTGAAGGAGATAAAAGAGTAGCGGAATTGGTGCAAAAAATCAAGTCAATTGATATTTTGTGTGTAACTACAACTTTAGAAGTTGGGGTTGATATTGGTTCATTGCAAGCTGTTATGTTGGCTAATATGCCACCACAAAGATTCAACTATCAGCAACGTGTTGGTCGGGGAGGACGTCGTGGACAAGCATTCTCCACAATTCTTACACTATGCCGTGGTCGAAGTCATGATGAGCATTATTTTCACAACCCTCATCAAATAACCGGAGATCAACCACCTACTCCATTCCTTGCAATGGATCAACTGGAAGTCGTTAAACGCCTTTTTAATAAGGAGGTTCTATATTCAGCGTTTAAATCATATGAAAATCAACATAACGTGTTAATTGAGGGAAATACTCATGGTGAGTTTGGACTGAAAGAAGATTGGATGCTCAAATATCGGCCATACATAAAGAGTTGGTTAGAATCAAATGATGGTGAGATTCGTCTAATTGCAGATTCTTTAACTAATTGCAATCCAAAAGTCGTTGATTCTTTAGTCCTTTGGTCGATAGATACGATTTCTCCAAAATGCTTATTGAATAAAATCGACGATGCAACAATAAATCAAAATGTAACGCAAGAATATTTAGCCGAGTGTCTTGCGGAATCTGGTCTTTTACCGATGTATGGGATGCCTACTAGAAACCGTACACTTTATGAAGGTCTACAAATTGATAAATCAGGTCATATTGATTCCCAACTTTCCGAAATTTCTCGTGATCTTGATATGGCCATTTCTTCATTCTCTCCAGGATCACAAATAACCAAAGACAAACGTGTCATAACTGCTATTGGTTTTTCTCCAAGTTCATTAGAGTACTCTTTTAATGAAGGAGGCAATAGGCAAATATCTTCAAAATCAAAAAGCAACAAAAAAATATTTTCATTAGATAAGACATTAATCAAATGTGATAATCCGGCATGCACACATTTTAAGACAGAAAATAATGTTGAAGGTAGGGTTTTCAGAAATGGAGAAATCTGCGAGGAATGTGGAACAGGTCGAATTATTGAAACGATTATTAGAACACCAAATGGTTTTGTAACTGATTTAACTCCTGGAGAAAATCGACAGGAGGACATTGGAATAGTAGTAAAAAGAAATGGAATTTCAACAGAAAAAAGCTATTTGGATCCAATTATAAATAATTTAAATGAGAATTGTATCTTGCAGTTATCCAAACAAGATTTTACATGGCGTATCAGTGAAAATGAGATTTCAGGTTCTCTTTGTAATGTCACCTATAATCAGCCAAAAGCTACAAACATTCGCACAAAACAGAGTCAGTGGATTGCGGAACCTGTATTCGTGGATGGCCAGCCACGAAACTTTGAAAATAATTCATTGTCTATCGAGCGAAGAGAAGGTGCTTATTCTACAGTTCTTAAGAAAGTTTTTGGCACTAACCCCGAGACTATCAAACTGGCATCACATAAGGTTACAAATGTTTTTAAAATTTCCCCTAAGGTAGAGCCTGCAGGCATATCGCTAAATCCATTCCGAATGGATTTCAACAAAGAACAATTGGCTTTTGACGCGCAAGGTGTACGCTCAGCATTCTATTCCCTTTCTTTCATTTTGCAACGAGCAATTGCTTCCCGCCTTGATGTAGATCCTACAGAAATTGATATTGTTGAGATATTGAATGATAAAAATTTGGGTCAAATATCATTAGCTGATGAGTTGCTAAATGGATCAGGCTTTGTTGTTGATTTATTTAACAATTTCGATATTTACAAAAAGAATATTCTCGAGGGTGATGACAATTATTTCAAACGAATTTTATCACTTGATCACTCTGATAATTGTGACGGTTCATGTTATGAATGTTTAAAAACATATCGGAACATGCCTTATCATGGTCTACTCGATTGGCGATTAGGAATATCACTATTTAGATTGATGGTAGATACCAATTATCGATGCGGATTGGATGGTAATTTTGAGGAATTTGCGGAGCTTCGTGGTTGGATAAATATGGCAACAACACTTAGAGATAATTATACCAATTGTTTTTGTCCAGATGCAAAATTAATTAATAATGTCCTACCAGGATTCAGTGCAAATGATGGCAAAGTTACATTTATAGTTCATCCGCTTTGGAAAACTGATTTTTCCAATTCGCTTCTTGCTAAGGCTTGTTATAATGCTAACATGTCCACTTCCGATGTAAAAGTCATAGATACATTCAACCTTATTCGTCGCATGGGTTCGTGCTACCAATTTCTCAAAAATCAATGAAAATTCCAATAATTCCTAGAATTACTGATAAAGATTTGCAACTTCCAATTATTAAGTTGTCACCTAGCACCTTTACAAGGTTTAGAGATGGATGTGTTTATCAATGTATTTTATCTAAATATATAAAAAATAAAGTGGATTCTAAATCCTTTGAGATTACTTTTAATCTTTCAAACCCCTCTAATTTATTAGGAAATATTATTCATAAATTACTAGAATTAAGAGTAGAAGGGTTAATTGTTACTGAGCAGGATTTTATAGAGAAATGGGAGGAATTAATACGGCAGAAAATGACTTTTATTAAGGAACATTTTCCAACGCTTAAGTCCATAGATCTTAGTGATTATGATAAAATGTACAAAGCTTTGGATGTTGCAATGTCAATTCAACCCAACAAATTAAACAATAATGAATATCCCATCATTAACGGATTTTCTATTCCAAAAAGTACAGAACTATGGATAGATGGTGTAGATTTTATTCATGGACAAATAGATCGGATATTGATTAATGATGATTCTATTGAAATTTTAGATTATAAAACTGGAATAGTACATGATGCATTAGGAAATATTAAAGAAACATACATAACTCAACTTAATCTTTATGCACTGCTTTTTGAGAAACGTTTCAATCGTCCTGTTACAAAACTGACAATTCTTGATTTTGATGGGAATCGGATTAATGTACCATTATTCAGCGGAAATTTTGATAAGATTTTTATTTTAGTAAAAGAATTATTGATGAAAGTCAATAAGCAAATTGAGAGCATGGACTGGGACAATCTAAGCAAACCTTCTCTGGAGAATTGCAAATGGTGTAGTTGTCGTACTTTATGCCATTACTATTGGAACTCAGCAAATCAGTCAGACTCCGATTTTGAGGGGAATGTAACAACCATTATAAATAATGATGTATTGGAAATGGAGGATGAACATGGCAACTTTACACGAATAAGAGGTTTACGTGATTATCAAATCGAAGATTTTAATACACTTAAAAATAGGATACTTCGTTTTCATAATATATTTTCAATAAATAATGAAATGCCTTGGGGTAGACTTTTTACAACAACTAAGAATACAATAATTTATGAAGTTATCAAATAACATTCCGATTATATCTTTTTTTACAGGCGGTGGTTTTCTAGATATGGGTTTTCTTTTAGCTGGTTTTGAAATCGTTTATTCGAATGAATATATTGAAGATTTTGCCCTTCTACATGATGCAGGTATAACAAATTGGGCAAAAGCTAATGGAATTGAAAAGGAGTTTAAAATATCAAGTATGGATTCTATCGTTGATTTAAAACCAGTGAGTATTTTAAAAAAAGCCTTTCCAAATGGTGTCCCCCAAATTTGGGGAATAATTGGTGGCCCCCCTTGTCAGGATTTTACTATTAACGGGAAAATGGAAGGTTTTTCAGGAGATAGAGGGAAAATGACTATTGCTTTTTTTAGAAAAATCAAGCAGCTTCGCCCTCCATTCTTCGTAATGGAGAATGTTGTAGGATTAATGCAAAACAAAGAATCACGGAAAGTGATTGACCAAATTATAAATAATCATTGTGCTGATAATTATTTTATTGATCGTAAGATATTGAATGCCCTTGACTTTGGCGTACCTCAATATAGGCAAAGAGTGTTTCACATAGCTTTGAGAAAAGACTTATTCATACCCCCAAATAGTAATTTGTTTTCGGATTCTGAGAATATTTGTACTATGTCTTTTCAATGGCCTGTTGAGAAATACAAAAATGCTTATAAGTCATTCGATTGGCCAAAACGGAATCCGTTTGGGAATCAAATTCTCACTCCTAAGGGAATACCATTAGATCTTTGCATAAATAGTTGTTTAAAAAAAGCGAGTGAAAATAGTGTGCCAAATATTGATGAAATATTAAAATTAACAAAAAACGTAGATCAAAAAAAAGATATTCAGGAAGGAGATACTCATCGTCATTCTTTTAAGCGTCTTCATAGATTTCGGTTTAGCCCAACTACTTGTTATGGAAATAACGAAGTTCATCTTCATCCTTTTGAAAACAGAAGAATAAGTGTACGTGAAGCTCTTCGAATTCAAGGTGTTGATGATTCTTACTCCCTTCCTCCAAAAAAACTGTCGGCTAAATTTAAACTAATCGGAAATGGTGTACCTGTGCCTTTAGCAAAGGCAGTTGCATTAAGTCTATATGCATTTATAAGTAAGTATTCCAAAAAAGCTTGATCAATATTACAGTGATGGCTCCCCAAAGGCATAAAAGGTTTCGAAATTCAGCTTGATTTCTCAATCTAGAAACATTGTAATTCCGCTAATGTTAACCAAATTATGTAAGTTATCCACTATATATATTTCAGTAGTAAAAAAAACTTTTAAGCTTGCTTTTCTTTAACCAGATTTGTGAATCGATCAAGTGAGAGTATTTTTTCTCTAAATGTTTCATCAAAATAATTCAAGTTTGTTTTTGGGACAACTAAGCATACATTATTGCTGTACATTTCAGATAGTTGGCTTTTTGAAATGCCTTTTTGTAAGGTGAAAAGATGTTTTTGTGGAATCCTATCTGCTTCATTAATAACTTGGCGCCACCGGTCTTTGCATGTAGTTTTTGCACCTAGAAAAACCAATTTGTCCCCTGGGAAAACAAAATCATGATATTCAACACTACCTGGAAAAATGAAATCCGGCCGTTTATTTTCTTCAGTTACTACTTGTTCGTCAAATCTTAATTTTGACGAAGTGAATATTTTGGAAAGATGATGTTCAAGAGACTTGCCAGCTCTACTTTTACGTCTGTTGAGTATTGTATTTGAGAATATGATAAGCTCATCAACGGATGTAAATGGACTTTTTATTTTTTCTCCGTAAAGTTTGATCTCGAATGCCTTGAATAATTCGTATTCAGCATCAATCCATCGAAGTAGCTGTTCGTCAGGTTTTAATGCGATTTGATCATCTTTAATGCTGAAAGCGTTAATATAGCTGTCACGTGCAAATTGCGACATCAATTCGGTTGAAGGAAAGCTATGATGTCCATTAACGAAATCAAGGAAATATGATTTTAGTTCTTCTTCAGGATTGTAGATGACTGACTTCTCAATTAACCTGTTAGTTTGTTCCGGTGATAAATTGAATGCAGCAAAAAAGTCTTCAATATCATCGTCAGTGCTTAAAACGAAACCTTTATAAGAATCGCCTTCAATTCTGCAAAGGATCATTAAATCTCCAACATTGTCATCAGCCAAAAAAGGGAAGTCTTTGCCAAATCGAGTCAAGCGATATTCATTTCTGGTTTCTTTGCCGTAGTAAATGAATCTGCTTTCAGTGATAAAATCGTCTTGCCACTTAATGCTAACAAATCTATCTAAGTTTTCACCCTTTTCCCCTTCACGATCAAACATTAATGGCCATGCATTCTTTGGCATATAAAAACCTGATTGATGTGCACCGGTTACTCCAGCGTCATTTGCAGAAATAAACTTACAGAAAGACTCCATTGATTCATTTACAGTCGAAATGGCCAATTCCGTTATGTTATTCATTTTTTCTTCAATAAAGATTCTACCACCTTGCCAGATACTGCAGTTATTAAAGGTACAACAACCGAGTTCCCGCATTGTCGATATGCTTGTACCTCGGATACGGCATTTATAATATATTTTTCGTCATACCCCATAAGATAAGCGCATTCACGTGGCGTCAAACGTCTCGGATTGACCCCTTCGCCTTGAGGTATTAAGATTTCTGAACCGTCCTTGTAGTATCTTGCACTAAGAGTTCGCGTAATACCGTTTAGATTAGCAAGACCAAATCCAAAACCATTGCCATTAGCTTTATGCTTTTTTGCGTAGTTCTGTAAATACGACCATAGCTTATCAGATAAAGTGTATTTGCTTTCTACGCCAATTGAAGGATCAAGAATTTCTATAACAGCCTTGTTGTTTGCGGGAGGTGTTGGAAATGAGAATTCTTCTTTACTGTCGAACACATTTTTATCAAATCCAACGATCATGATGCGCTCTCTATGTTGGGGTACATAACCCTTTCCATCTAAAACCTTCGCATGAATATTATATCCTAGTTCCTCCAACCTGCCTTTTATTATCTTGAAAGTATTCTTTTTGTCGTGCGATTCTAGATTCTTTACGTTTTCAAGATAAATTATCTTTGGTCTTTTCTTTTCAATGATTTCAGCGACATCAAAGAACAAAGTCCCTTGGGTAAGATCTTGAAAACCGCTAGCTCTACCTAAGCTATTCTTTTTTGAAACACCCGCAATTGAAAAAGGTTGACAGGGGAAACCTCCACAAAGAACATCAAAATTATCTGGTATATAGTTCTTTATAACGTCCTTTGTAATATCACCAAACGGGACTTCTCCAAAATTTGCGAAATAGGTTTTCTGAGCGTATTTATTCCATTCAGATGAGAAAACGCACTTGCCGCCATAACTTTGCATCGCGATTCTAAATCCTCCCATACCTGCGAAAAGATCTATAAAAGTAAACTTCGGTTTTTCTGGGGATGGGTAGGGGACATTAAAGACATCAGAAAATAGACCATATTGACCTGCTGCTTCTTTAACAGCTCCTTTTGTTGGAGCTTCTGGATACTTTACTTCAAGAATCTTTTTAATGTTATTTAAAGCATCTGTTTTGTAGGTCTTGTCAAATTTGGATTTCTCATTATGATAGTAATGCGTAATTATGGCAAGTTGATCATAAAGGGTTAACTCTCCTTCAAGCTGGATTGCACCTTTTTTCTCCATTAAATCAGCAATTTTCAACTCTTTTGTATGCACATCTGCATTACTCATGCTTTTCAGGGACTTGGTCATTTGATCTATCATATTTTGAAAAACAAAGATACTATTTTGTGTGAAGCAACCAAGAGAAAGTGTCAATCATAATTAATTTAATTATTAATATATTATTAATTTAGTTAGCCTGTTTTGGGGTTTGTTGACGTAATGTGGTTATACCTTTGTTCTTCAAATGGGTATTTGATTAAATTTGTATTTAAAAAAATCCCCATGGCAGATATTTATTCCATCGAAACCCGTAGCTACATCATGTCCAAAATCCGCAGCAAAAACACCAAACCGGAGAATTTGGTGCGGAAGTTTCTGTATGACAATGGGTTCAGGTATAGAAAGAATTTGAAGGCTTTGCCGGGTACGCCTGATATTGTGATTAAGAAGTGTCGGACGGTGGTGCTTGTCAACGGGTGTTTCTGGCATGGGCATGAAAACTGCAAGAGCTTTAAGATGCCGAAAACGAGGGTGGAGTTTTGGACGGAGAAGATTGAGCGGAATCGTAAGCGGGATGTGGAGTCTATTGAAAAGTTGCAGCGGCTTGGATGGGATGTGGTGGTGATTTGGGAGTGTCAGCTGACGCCAAAGAAGCGGAGGGCGACGTTGAATGCGTTGTTGGATGTGCTTTATAGGAACTTGCTGGAGGCGGTTAGAATTCAATAGTGAACAGCCAAAATCAAATTGAGTTTTTAAACTGGAGGGGGCTTTATTTACAACAATGCCGGCATCGCCTGAAAAACTTGCCCATTAATACTTTTTCCGTTGGCATGCTTGTTTCTTTTGACGCCATCGCTTCCCCAAGTGCCCCATTGTTTGAAGAAGAAGGCGGAGCCTTGGCGGTGGGCTTGGGATTGGATTTGGAGGATCCATTCTTGGCGCATGGGGCGGGCTTTGGGGCCACTTTCTCCGCCGACGATAACCCAGTCGATGTTTTCCAGATTGAGTTCGCCGAGGCTTTCAAGGAGGGGTTCACAGGAAAGGAATCGAACGGAGGCAGGCAATAGGCGAAGGGCATCGATTCGATGTTTGACCGTGGCGGCTTCGACGGTGACGCCTAACCAAACATTGGTTGGAATTTCGCGGATTGAAAAGAATTCGGCCATTCTTTCGGCGCGCTTTGTGAGGAGTTGATAGCGGTGGTGTGGCGACTTTCGGATGGTGTCCATGATTTGATCAATAAAGGAGAAGGGCACGTCCTGGTGAAACAAATCACTCATGGAGCAGACAAATATGGTATGTGGTTTTTTCCATGCAAGGGGTTCAGCCAAGGTCTCTTCATGCAAGGTAAGTTGAAAGCCGTTCAGGTACTTTTTTAGGTTCATGGCCTGCAGGCGACGAGACATTACTTCTGCGTAACAATGCATGCATCCGGCAGAGTGCTTGGTGCAACCGGTTACCGGATTCCAAGTTTTATCGGTCCATTCAATCTTGGTGGTTTTCATAGAGTTTATTTCCGATTTCGGACAAAGGTAACGAATCGATCGTTTTGGTAAATCTGTTCGAAGGTAATCAATGGAGATTTTTCTGAGTTTTCAAGGAAATCTATATTTAAAACATTCAAACACTATTGATAATGTAAAATCTAAATATCTTTTTACTACTTTTGCTTAATAAAATTATCCTGACACCCGGTCTCAGGTATATTTAGACCGGGTGTCAGCAGCATTTACACCCGGTCATAATGATGCTGAGACCGGGTGTCAACAAAAACTAATCAAGTTATGTCTCAAAAGTACTGTGTCCGTAAGAAAACAAATGTGTCGGTAGACAAAGAAAAAGCCCTATTTTATGCAGTTCCCATTACGTCCGGTATCATCAGTACAAAGAAATTGGCCTTCATTATTTCCGATCGTTGTACGGGAACGGCATCGGATGTTCTGTTGGTGCTCGATGCCCTGTCAACTGTAATGAAAGAGCAGTTATTGGAGGGCAAGAAAGTCCATTTCAATGATATCGGTTTGTTTAGTCTTTCTATAAGCAGCCCGGGTTTTGAGGATCCAAAGGACTGTACTCCCAAAAAAGTAGAAGCCAAGCGTATTTGTTTTTTGGCAGACAAGGAGTTGAAGAATTTGTTGCCAGAGGTTGAATTTGAGCGGGTGGAGTAATCAATTATTTGAAAAAGAATGCATCGCCTTGATGTGATAATATACGCCGACTTTGCAGATGTGCATTCAATTTCCATTTTTCTGTAATGCGAACAACCTTTTTTCCCGTTCTATTTCAGCTTTGAGTTCGGCTTCGGTGGGGAGGAAGAGTTTGTATTTGGAGGCGAAGAGTTGTTCGTTGCCGTTCAGGATGGAATATTTGGCAATGTCGGAATCGGTTTCTGAGCAGAGTACGATGCCAATGGTGGGATTGTCATCATCACCGCGCTTCAGTTCGTCGTACATCCGCACATACATATCCATTTGACCGACATCTTGATGTGTAATTTGGGATATTTTTAAATCGATGATGACGAAACACTTCAGCATGTAATTGTAAAAAACCAAATCAATGAAGTAATCGTGGGCTTCGGTTCGAATGAGTTGTTGCCGCTCAACAAATGCAAACATAGTATAACGTTGATATATTACGATCAAGTGTGCGAACACTCCAATTATTTGATGCTGCTTCATTTACATACCAAATACGTGAATTTTGATTCTCAATTCGCATAATGCGCAGATAATGAGTCCAGTTCAAATTCGGCAATCGCGATTGCCGAATTTGGAAATCTGGGAAAACCATATAGAACTGCCTATAGTTTCGCATAGATCTTACTGAATATCCTTTGCCGTACTCTTTTGTTAATGCTTTTGAAATAGTTTCCAACAATTGTTTACCATACTCTGCACGGAAGGATCCGCTTTGTTCATGTATTACGATTTGTTGTCCAATTAACCAATAAGCTTTGGTCATAACATTGCTAATGGCTGAATAGGCGTTGTTTCTTGCTTGATCAAGAATTAGTCTTATTTCAGCAACTAAGGTAGTGTCAATATTTTCCATAGCAGGTGTTTAGTGATTAACGCAAAGGTAATAATTAATACTTATAATATTAATTTATTTCGATGTTTTTTTTAGAAACATGCTATCTGATTTAACCAACCCTATATCGCCGCAACAAATTCCACGAACTCCCTCACATCACCCTCCACGCTGGCTTTCTCCAGCGCATTCATATATTGATCTCTTTTCTCGACAGGTATGATGATCCAGTCGTAGCCGCCGGAGGCAAGCATGGTGTTCATCAGGAATCGGCCGAGTCGGCCGTTGCCGTCCATGTAGGGGTGGATGAAGGTGAAGAGGAAGTGGCCCAGAATGGCTCTGACGCTGGCTTCAGGTTCGGATTTCAGCAATTCGAAAAGAGTGGACATGGCATCGGATAAGGCTTCCGGTGGGAGTGGGGTGTGCATGGATTGGCGAATATAAACTTGGTGCCCGCGATAGCCGATGATGTCGGAGGGTTTGATGATGCCTGCAGAGACGCAGGGCATAAACATTTCCTGATACCAAAGGGCAAGGTCTCTTTCGACAATGGTGCCGGCATCGTTGCCCTTGAAAATATCGGAAACGCTTCCCTTGACCTTTTGAAAGGCTTGCCAATAGCCACGTGCGGCCAATGCGTTGCGTTGATCGGCATCCACGGTTTCGGGTTTCCAGCGTCCACTTTTTACTTTTTCAATCAAATCATCGGTTACTCGATAGCCTTCGATGGATAAGGAGTGGTATGCGTCCAGTTTGTATTGTGCATCCATTTGGGCTAAAAATGCTTCGCTGTTTAGGTTGGTTTTTGGTCGAATGAAATGGCGTAATACTACAACGCGCATTTCCTGCCACATTAGTTTTAATCGAGTAGCATAAGGTGAAGGGGAAAGTTGGAAGGGTATGATCGTTTCGAAAGGATCTTCTTCACGGACATCAAAACCCATTCTTTTCATGGTATCCATAATGTCATTGGCGATGCCCTCTCGTCCAATATTTCTGAATGCTCCAGCCAGGCGGCCGGCTCTAGTTGTCAGCCCTTTATCAACAAGCAATTTCAATATTTCCGAAGAATCCTTTATCATGGCAAGAGAAGTGCGCATGCAGAGGCTGTCGTTTTGGTACATGACGGGTGAACAGGAAATTAGTGCTTCCGGCAAAGTATATAACTGAACGTGGTATCTGTTGTCTGTCACTAATTGAACCGGAAGTTCTGCTTTCAAATTGAAGATGGAACTAGGAGGAAGGAGGACAACGGTATTGTTGCTTGCTTTGGTTGAGCGAATAATGACTTGATTTGGGATGGATGTTGAGCCGCTGTAAATTGATAAGGATTGTTCAGCAGATAAGCACCAGTCCTTGCGGTAATGGTCATTGGAGTAACGGGTTATGAAATTCCAGTAGGAGGCATACCAGGGGGTGCTGTCTCCGGGAAGAGTACCGGGATCGGTGACCACATACCATCCCTTTATGATTGGTTTTAAAAAGTTGTTGTCAACCAGTCGTTTTAAATGACTTCTCGACAAATCCGAACTTTTAATAATCATAAAGTCCTTATCCTTTTGCACGGTTTTCAATGCTTCAAGTGAGGACGCCAATAATTCAGATAAAGCTGCCATGATCTACACGTTTATTGCGCTGTTTCTTTACACGTATAATGTGTCGTTGTATTACACGTTTATTGTGCAAATATGCAATCATAAATTGGAAAAATCAAATGTTTAGAGCTGGAAAAGATATAACTCACTGAAACTGGATGTGCTTTATGCCGGCATCGCCTTCATTCAGGCTCTGTCTATTATAGAAAAAGCAGGGAAAACAAAAAAGGCCACCTTGCGGCAGCCTCTTTTGGAGAATATAATTGCTTTGATCTGTTATGGCATTACTATAGTATTCATCTGAAGAGTTACAGCAGTTTGTGCAAGCATCCTTCCGTTTAATGTTGCACCTGTCTGTAAATTGATGCCTGTCTGTCCTAAAATAGTTCCTTCGAAATGGCTGGTTGTTCCGAAAGTAACGGCACCTGCTACGACCCAGTAAATATTTTTTGCCTGTGCACCTCCTTCAAGGGTAATTCTCACGGCTGAACTCATCTTAAATGTTCCGGCAATCTGGAAGATCCAGACATCAGTCGGACTGCCCGAAATAGTAACATCACTTGGGATGATAAGTGAAGTTGACCATTTATACAAACCAGGAGTAAGAGTTTTACCTCCAATATTACCGGCACCCAAATTCAGAAAATCGGGGTTTACACGGCCTGCTGCATCAGTATATGCGGCTTGCATGTCAAGAATTGCAGTACCTAACCTCGTGGCATTAGTAACACTGCATGGAAGTGGACCTGCTGCATCGACAGTGTAAATTGTTCCAACAACTTCTGAACATCTTACAAGCACAGCTGCTCCGGTAATAGGACTTGATCCAACGTCTCCTGTAATAGCAGATTTATAAACATCGGTAACTCCTGTTTTTGACAGAATCGCAAAATCACCAGCGACACCAAGATTTACACCTGCTAACGACCCACTATTCGGAGGTAGTTCAGCTGATTTTAAACCAGGAGATGTAACGGCAGCTGACTTTAAACCAGGAGATGTAACGGCAGCTGACTTTAATGACATATCGGATGATCCATTATCCAAAGCTGTATTGCATCCCGAAATTAAAACAACCAATAGCATTGCTATGATTGGTGATACTTTTTTAAGTTTCATTAATTTATTTTAATTTGTGACAACATTATCACATCATAAAGGTGAGCCCTTTAATTTCGGAAGATGTTGCAACATTCCGGAAAAAATTTGCAAAATTCACACCCTTTCACTACATAGTCGAAAGCCCGGTGATGCATACAGTCTACTGCAACTTCAATTTTATCCTGAGAGGATAACATCACAACGGGAATATCCTGATTGAAGGCTTTTATTTTATCCAAAGTTTCTATTCCGTTCATCGCGGTTGCTTCAATTCCGTCAAGGTAATAAAATTAAAGTGCCATTTGAAATCGGTCCTGATGTTTTGTACAAACATAGTGAGCCGGAGCAATCGGAATCGGTCTTGGGTATTGGGAAGATGATTCGTGAATCAAGAAGGCGGAGTGGAATGTCTCAACAGGAATTGGCTTTAGTCAGTGGTACGTCACGAACGTATATTTCCAGAATTGAAAACAACCGGTCTGATATTGAATTGGGTACGCTGCAAAAGATTATTGAAACGGGCTTGGGTAAGAAGTTGGAAATTAAAATCATATAAAAGTTTGCAAGACCAATGGTAGATCATGTGTGAATGATGTAATTATTTTCCAAAATGATGTGACATTTTCCATCAGTAACATTCTCACCTTTGTGCATTTAATTGTTCTTTGAATTGATCGTTAACAACGATGTCAAAGATCATAGTATTTACCAGCTGTCACTCCGTTTGTTTTTAAGTGGACAGCAACGAACTTGAATGTACAAATGAAAATGAACTACCCAATTGCAGATCCTCATACCTTTTCGGTAAAAGATATTCTAACAGCGCTTCAAACGAATTCTGTTGCGGGGATAAGCCAGAAGGAAGCCGATAAACGAACACAGGCGTTTGGCCTTAATGTGTATAAAGCGCAGAAGCAGAAAAGCATTTTACTAATGATGCTGCTGCAATTTAAAAGCCCGATTGTCTATTTGTTGTTTTTTGCCGTGGCGGTTACGCTTTATTTTCAAGATTATATTGAATCGATTGCCATTCTGGCGGTGATTTTCATCAATGCCATCATTGGATTTTTTATGGAGCTTCAGGCGCGAAATTCAATGAATGCGCTTAGGGAAATGGACGTGATTCATTCGAGGGTTATTCGGGATGGGAAAATGCAGGAGATACCATCTGAAAAGATTGTGCCGGGTGATGTGATTGTGTTAGAGGCTGGCGATGTGATACCGGGAGATGCACGTATTATTGAATCCAATCAGTTGCAGTGTGATGAATCCGCTCTGACTGGTGAGTCGCTTCCTTCGGAAAAGAATACAGAAAAGCTTTCAAAAGACACGATGCTTGGAGACCAATTCAATATGGTGTTTAAAGGTACTTCTGTAACGAATGGAAACGGGAAAGCAGTCGTTACCGGAATTGCCCAACAGACTCAATTGGGCACCATCACTTCGTTGGTAGAAAATTCCCTAGAAAAGGAGACTCCGCTGGATAAAAAAATAAGTGTTCTAAGTAAAAAGCTGATTTGGATTACTTTGGGGATGACGAGCCTATTTGCCATTACCGGAATAATTCAGGGGAATGATTGGGTATTGATTTTAGAAACGTCCATCGCTTTGGCTGTGGCTGCTTTTCCGGAAGGGCTGCCCATTGTTGTTACGGTGGCTTTGGCTTATGGAATGCTTTTGATGGCTAAGCGGAACGCGATCGTGAAAAAAATATCGGCGGTTGAGACCTTGGGAAGTGCCAATGTGATTTTAACGGATAAGACAGGCACGTTGACTGAGAATAAAATATACGTGGATTCATTTTCCTTTCCGGAAGAATCGGTACTTGTTGGAATTAATGACAATAAAGTGAGCTTTGATGAGGGAAATCGTGAAAAAAGTGAAGCAGCATTCAACCAATTGAAATTAATCGGTGCGCTATGTAACAATGCTACTCCAAAAAATGACGATGACAAAAAGAAATGGTTGGGCGACCCAATTGAAGTTGCACTTGTTCACCTCGTTAATGCATCGGGTTCGTCCGTTGATGAATTAAAAAAACAATATGAACGGTTAGGTGAGATGCCATTTAGTTCTGAAACAAAAATCATGGGTACGTTGCACAAAAATGAAGGCAGGTACTTTGTTGCGGCTAAAGGCTCTGTAGAGCATTTGTTGGAAAAATGCAGCAAAATTCAATTGGGGGAAACGGTCAAAGAAATGAGCGAGAACGAACGAAAAAAGATTCTGCTCGATTCTGAACAAATGGCTTCGAATGGGTTGCGGGTATTGGCATTTGCACATAGGGATGAGGCTGAAATAAATGAGGAAGATTATTTGAATGGGTTGGTCTATGTAGCTATGATCGGTTTCATAGATCCACCCCGATTGGATATCAAAGAAGCGATTCTTTCCTGTAGAAAGGCAGGTATTCAGATTGTGATGATTACCGGAGATCATCCTTTGACGGCTCTTAATATTGCGAAACAAGTTGGATTGGTCGATGAGGTTGAACAAAATACGATTACAGGAATTGATATACCTCCAATGGAGTCACTTTCAGACGAATGGAATAGAAAGATACTTTCTACCTCTGTATTTGCCCGTACCACACCCAAACAAAAATTGGATATCGTTGATGTTTTTCAAAAGGCTGGCAACATTGTAGTCATGACTGGTGATGGCGTTAATGATGCGCCTGCACTTAAAAAATCAGATATTGGTATTGCCATGGGAATGAGAGGTACCCAAGTAGCCAAAGAAACGGCCAGCATAGTCTTAAAGGATGATTCATTTATATCCATTGCACGGGCAGTATCGCATGGAAGAGAGATCTTTCAGAACATTCAAAAATTCGTGATCTACTTGGTATCCTGCAATTTAAGTGAAATATTTATTGTGACCACGATAGGGCTTTTTGCCCCAGCCTCAACCTTGCTACCCTTGCAAATTTTGTTCTTAAATATGGTGACGGACGTGTTTCCTGCATTGGCTCTTGGATTAGGCAGTGGCGATAAAACCGTGATGGACAGACCTCCAAAAGACTCCCAAAACCTGATCGTATCAAATAGAGATTGGATGACCATTTCTTTATATGCGGCCGTCATGACCATTGCCATACTTGTTGCCGTTGTTTATTGCAAACAAACGATTTCTTCCGATAGCAAAATTTTAAACAATGTAGCCTTTATTACGCTTGTTTTTGCACAGCTCTTTCATGTATTCAATATGTCGTCGGCCCATTCTAAACTGATAGTGAACGAAATAACTAAGAATAAATTTGTATGGATAGCACTCGTCATTTGCACCCTTCTGATGGTGTTGGTTTACGCTCTACCCCAAATGCGATTGGTATTGGATTTGGCAATTCTGCCTCCAAAAATTTGGCTTGTTTCTATTTTGTCCGCACTGATTCCATTGGTGGTATTTCAGTTTTTGAAAATTATAAGGGAGCGTAAAAGAGCATCATAAACCCATCACCGTCGCCACTAGTTCTCGTTCACTCGCCCTATTCCTGAATTCACACAAATAAATTCCCTGCCAAATTCCCAAATTTAGCCTTCCGTTCGTGATGGGTATCATCACGCTGCTGCCCACGAGCGCCGCCTTGGCATGCGCAGGCATGTCGTCGTCGCCTTCCAGCGTGTGCGTGTAGAAGCGTTCGCGTTCCTTAACCAGATGGTCGAAAATGGCGGCGAGGTCGGTTTGCACGTCGGGGTCGGCGTTTTCGTTGATGGATAGGCCGGCGGAGGTATGCTTGATGAAGAGGTGGAGGAGGCCGGTGCGGGGAAGGGTGGGGAGGTTACGCACCACTTCCGGGGTGACGAGGTAGAAGCCGCGGCCGTGGGGGCGGAGGGTGAATTGGGTTTGGGCAATCATAGTTTTTCAAAGGTAGGTAATCCCGTTTGAATTCAACAAACGCGTTTGGCGATTTTTACAATTTGTTGAACAATTCAATCAGTTTCTCCTACCTTTATGGAAAGAGAATGATTATTTTTGCTTCATATACGGGAACCTATGAAAAACAACGCACGCCTCTTTTTGGTATTCTTATCTTTAATTCTGTATATTAGTGTTTTAGCTCAACAGAAGGTTGAAAAGTGGGGCCGATTTGAACTTGCTTTAAAACAGGAAGCTCGTGGAAATGCCTTTACGGCTGTCGATTTGAGAGCCCTTTTTTCAAATAAAGATACCACCTTTACGGTTGCCGGTTTCTACGACGGCGACAATACCTATCGGATACGGTTCATGCCTTCGACAACGGGGGTTTGGACCTACAAAACCATCTGCAACGTGACCGCTTTGAATAATCAAAAAGGCAGTTTCGAATGTGTGAAGGCTTCGGCCGGGAATCATGGCATGGTGAAGGTTTCAAACACGTACGATTTCAAATATGCTGACGGGTCGCCGTATTATCCGTTCGGAACGACGGCCTATGCTTGGACCCATATGGGAAAGGCGCTTCAGGAACAGACCTTGGTTTCGTTAAGGAAGTCCGGTTTCAACAAGGTGCGCATGTGTGTGTTTCCTAAGAATTATAACCTGGTGAAGGAGGAGCCTGAGTTCTATCCGTTTATGGTGAAGTCTGTGACGAAGGATGCCAAGGGCTTGGAAGTCAAGGTTTGGGATTTCGATTGGTTCAATCCGGCGTTCTTTCAGCATTTGGAGCAACGGATCGACGATTTGGATAAATTGGGCATCGAGGCCGATTTGATTTTGTTCCATCCTTACGACAAAGGGCGCTGGGGGTTCGATGCGATGCCGAATGAGGTCAATGTGCGCTATATCAAGTATCTGACGGCTCGAATGGCTTCTTTTAAGAATGTTTGGTGGTCGCTGGCCAACGAATGGGATTTGGTCAAGGAAAAGACAAAGGCCGATTGGGATCTGTTTGCGGCAACGGTGGTCAAGGCCGATCCGTACAGGCATTTATGCTCCATCCACGGGGCGACGGCGACCTATTACGAGTATTGGAAGCCGGAGTTCACACACATCAGCATTCAGGATGAAGCGCCGGTGCAGAGTTCTGCCGGTACGGCCATACTCAGAAACATCTATCACAAGCCTATTATTTGTGACGAGGTGGGTTATGAGGGCAACTTGGCTAGCCGTTGGGGTCGATACAGCGGGGAGGAAATGACGTATCTGGTTTGGAACGGGGTCATCGGTGGTGGCTATGTGACTCATGGTGACTGTTTTATGTTCAAGGATGCCACGGATACCATTTTCTGGGCAAAAGGGGGCGAATTCAAGGGTAAGAGTTGGCAGCGGATCGCGTTCCTCCGACAAATCGTGGAAGCAGGTCCAGGCCCCTTGCGGATGGCCGATGTCAGCCGCGACTACCTCACGGCGACGGCTGGAATTGGATACTTTCTCCTGTATTTCGGCAAGCAGGTCAACGAATATTGGCTGTTCAATTTACCCGCTAAAGCGGCTTCTTTTGGAAGGCTGAAACCGGGGACCAAGTACCAAGTGGAAATCATCGACACCTGGGACATGAGCATTCAGGCTTGTCCGCTGGTATTTGAAACAGCTCCCGAAAACGACTACCGTTTGTATGACAAAGATCTGAAAAAGGTTAGATTGCCGCTCAAACCGTATATCGCACTTAGAATCACGGAACTGAAAACTTTGTAAAAACAGGCTCGATTGTTTAGTAATTGTTTAATTATTATACTAAATTTGCTTCAACTAAAAACAAGATTTCATATTTAGATCATTCACCTAAATTAAAATACTATGATCTGGTTAGACTTAAAAGGCTTGGAAAGAAAAATTTCCAACAATGAATTGACTGAAAAAGATGGTTATAATTATTTGATGGCAACTATGGTTTTGACAACAATCGTTGTGGGTGGTTTGTCTCGACAGGACAGTTATTCATGGTTCAATTTCCTGAATATGGTCGTTGCAGTTGGAATTACCGTTTGGGGGATAAATGCTTGCTACAAAGTCAATAACGATTTGGATGGGAAAGATTTCCTGAAAAGATTTCTGGCCATTTCCTGGGTGATCGGAATGAGAATAATCTTGTGGGTGATTGGCCTATCCCTAGTGGTAGGTATCATCATTGGAATTGTAATGTCCTCGAGCGGAGCGTATGATGGGGTTGTAAAACCAATAGACGATATCATTACTATGATTTTAACAGCTTTGATATCTCTGGTTTGCTATCTGTTCGCCATCAATTCTTTTAAGAGTCTGAAGGTAAGCGCTGAATAGGAAGCAAAAGGCAATCGTTAATCAGAGTGCTCGAATCAGTTTCGAGCTCATCATAACGATTGCCATTCTTGCGTCTCTGTAAAACGTTCGATTCGGAAAAATTGAAAGTTAGGGAATCTGAACCGTACCCATGTTTATATTCGTACCTCCATGTACTTCCTGGTCGGAGTCGAGGCGTATAATACCTTCAGCATCTATAAAATCCAGATGGTAGCTGCCTGTAGTCAGTCCATGCAGCATGAAAAAGTTGCCTATCAAGGTGTCTGAAACGGTGGTGATGGTATCCCCGTTTAGGATGGTTCTGACTTGGAAGGGTTCTTTGGCCGGCAATAACAGACCACTAATAGTGGATGTGTTGGCTGTGATGTAACCTCGGATGACGGGTTTCAGCGAGTACTGACCATTGCCTTTGGCAACAATGGAACGTTCGGCGTCAAAATCAAGCATGACTCTGTATCCGCTGTTTAAGGCTGCATCAGTATGAATATTGAATTTCAAGCCGGAAGTTTGCCCGCTCGGAACTTTGATGTTCACCTCACTGCCGTCGGCAAGAACCAAGGTGTTGTTGTCACCCAACAACAGGCGTACTTGTGAAACGACTTGGCCGGATTCCAATTCGACATTTGCCAGTAGGGTGTCTTTCCCATTGGTGAGATCCGTCAGATTCACAATGGCTGGGGTAATGCTCAGCGTAACCCATTGGCTATCGCCAACTGAATATTCAATTCCTTGGACATCAACGTATAAGGCTTGATAGCCTTTCAATGACGGAGCGTCTGTCAATGCGAACTTAACGTCAATTTTGTCCGAAGCGTTGTTGCAAGCGCTCAAACCAGCCAATAAGGCTAAACCTAAAAATAACTTTTTCATAACTTTAGTTTTAATATACTACAGAGACTCAGTTATGATAGGAACGCTACAAATAATGGGAATTATTGTATATTGTTATACTTTGGTAATCAGTGAATTTCCCCGAAGCAGACATTTTCGGTAGTTCTGGGTTCAGCCAGTGGAATGAAAATGGTGGAACTAATTGCTGACAAGGGTGTTGCCATTTTTGAGGCGGACGGAGGTTTGTTGGGTCGTTACTGGATTGAATCCGGAACTAAAATGCATAGATGCAGACTATATATCTATCAAGATTATAGATGTATTATATTAGACTGAAAATAGATTTTAGCCGCTTTTTCTTGCGTAATTTTGCCCTTGGTTTTCAAAAAAACAGAATGGACAATATCAAGAAGTATCCGGGGCATTTGGCTTTGCTGGCCGCTAATGTCTTTTTCGGCCTTAACATGGTGGTTTCCAAGAATTTGATGAATGAGGTGGTGAGCCCTTTGGGGTTGAATGCTTTGCGGTTTCTAGCCGGGACGTCTGCTTTCTGGGTTCTCAGCCTTTTTTTGAAACCGGAAAAAGTAGCCAAAAAAGACCTGCTGATCTTGTTGGTGGGGGCTGTTTTCGGTTTGATGCTGAATCAAACGCTTTTTGTGGAGGGTCTTTCCAGAACCTCTTCCGTCAATGCTTCCGTCATATCGACCACCTTGCCGATGGTGACGATGTTCATTTCGGCTTTGATTCTGAAGGAGCCGATTTCATTCCTCAAGATGCTGGGCGTGTTGGTTGGAGGAACCGGTGCCGTTTATCTGATCATGTCGTCCAGTCAGGGTGCGGGTCATGAAGGCAACCTGATGGGCGATTTGCTTTGTTTCGGCAGCACCATCGCTTTTTCCTTGTTTCTGGTAGTGACGAAACCGATCACACAGAAGTATTCGGCAGTGACGGTGATGAAATGGCTGTTCCTGTTTGCCGGTGTGGTCGTCATCCCCTTCAGCTACAACGACATTAAGGCGGTTGACTTTACCAGAATGACTACGAACAATGGACTTTCACTGGCTTTCACCCTGGTGTTTGCAACCATTATACCCTATCTAATACTGCCCATCGGTCAGAAACGGTTGCGGCCGACCACGCAATCGATGTACAATTACGTGTTGCCCATTGTGACGTTTGTCGTGGCGGTTGTGGCTGGAACCAATTCGATGACGGTGCCCAAGGGCATAGCCACGGTGCTGATTTTTGTCGGGGTGTACATTGTGACACGTAGCAAGTCGAGGGCCGATGTGGAGGCTGCGCTGGTCAGCAATAAAATAACGGTGAAGGCGATGGAAAAAAATTAAATACAGAAATTATCATGAAATCAATCAGCACGCTTTTCCTGTTGTTTTGCACATTGTCAGTATTTGCAGTTGGCAATAAACCGAATCTTCAGTATGTGGTTTCCATGCCGGAGCCAGCCAGCCATCGCTTTCAGACGGAATTCAAAGTAAGTGGCATTCAGGGAGATACCGTGCTGTTACGGATGCCGAAGTGGACGCCGGGGTATTACCAACTGATGGATTATGCTTCGGATGTGTTGAATTTAAAAGTGAGCGGTGTGGATGGAAAGGCCGTGGTTGCTGTTAAATCGGACGGAAATAGTTGGAAAGTAGTTGCTCACAATCAGGCATTTACGGTTAAATATGAAATCATGGCTGCGCAAAGTTTCGTGGCGCGCAGTTTTCTGGATTCGACCCATGCCTACATCGTGCCGGCCAACAATTTCCTGTATATCGAAGGTCGGTTGGATCTGCCGGTTACTGTTGAAATCAAACCGAATGCGTTGTGGAAAAACACAGCGACTTGGATTCAAAGCAGGAAGCCGCGCTAAAAGCCTGGCTGAGCGAATAAAGTCTTCTGAACTTTTAGTTGTTGTTTACGGCAATTTTCTTGCCATCAACTAGGTAAATGCCCTTGGTCAAGCCTTGGGTTGCTTGACCGCGTGGGGCGTGTTGACGGACAATCCGCCCGTCGAGGCTGACTACAGTGACCGGTTCATTCGGATCCGACAAAGTGACCATCGGCTTGATGCCGGTGTAGGTTCTGGTACTAAGTGTTATGGAAGCGACTGTCTGATTGCCTAAGAACGTGAACGTCAGCGCGCCGGTCACAGGCGTGGCAAAAGGGATGATATGGGTGCAAAGGACGTATGCACCGGCAGCCGTTTTTTGCGTAAAGACGTAATCTGTGCTTGCTCGAGTGGTACCGTTCAGCTCGCTGAGGTAGGAATCGGTTCCGGAATAATTGTCGTACCCCACGAATTTAACGGTATCCACCTGCGTTCCGGCTGGTATGGTGACAGCGAACTTGACTCCGGTGGAAAACTTGACGCATTGTTCACTGCCAGAAGCGTAAGCTTTGGAATTCCCATTGGTAATGGTGTATCCACCGTCGAAGGTCCAGGGAGAAGCAGCACCAACTGCGCCTGTATAGGTGGAGGTATTCAGCGTAACCTTACTAGTACCGGCAGTGCTACCCTGTAAGATGGAACCGGTAGGCGTTCCGCCTTCATTCTGAGCATTTACAATCGTGCTGACTAGGCTGTTCATATATAATTCCAACATAGTGAAGCCGTCTTTGTCCAGAAGACTGCCATCGAGCGCGTTGTTGGGATTCAGTCCGTTGGCTGTTTCCCAAGTGTCGGGTATGCCGTCGCCGTCCGTATCGGTAGGGGCGGGGGTGCTTTTCAACACAGGCCAGGCATTCCAGTCGGCAGGTGCATTGGCGGGTTTGTTGTCTTCCTGCGAGTCGATGATGCCGTATACATCGCCACTGCCGGCTCCGGTATGGGAGGCCACTCCGTTCCGCGTATCAAAAACCATCAATGAATCCACCCAGTCGCGAGAGAGGGATGCTCCTGCATAAGACAGTACTTTTTCATAAGCTTGAGCAGGCGTATGTGTAGTGATGTACATATAATCGATGGGTGCGGCCAGCTTCATCGTGTCTTTGGTAGTCTGTGTGAAGAGATAATCATTTCCTGAATTGGAAATCTGTTCATAAATACCTTTGGTCCAGTTATCTGCAGTGACAATGCTGTTGCCATAGATGTAATTGCCATCGACGAAAAACTTGCCCCAGGCGTGCAGCATGGGAGCAAATGCAGGATAGGTAGCAACGTAGGAAGTGGTTCGGATTCCGATGCCGGCGATGCGGTACTGAATGGCGGCACTTCGTTGTTTGGTGCCTGGTCCGGGCTTGTAATAATTGTTGACCATGTTCACATTCATGCCTTCGCCACCGTAGCAGCCGTTGCCTCCCCAGTTGTAGATGACATTGTTGCGCATGTCCATGCGTTCGTCGGTCTGGGTGCCTGGGCGCGGTCCGAGACGCGGCGTGCGGCTGTCGTGGTGGGCCATCAGATTGTGGTGGTAACTGGCACCTGAGCCACCCCAATTTCCACCATAACCGTGAGCACCCTTGGCGTGACCTGAGTTGCGGAGGCTTTGAGAGACCAGACACCATTGTACAGTCAAATTCTTCATACCATAAACTGAAAGGCATTCGTCGATGCTCCAGCTGACAGAACAATGGTCCACCATGATGTTTTGCTGATCCATGCCGCCAAGGCCGTCTCCTTCATGATACGCCACATTGATATTTCCCAATCGGAAGCGTATAAAGCGGATAATGACGTTGCTGGCATTGATGGTAAAGGGATAATCGGCGATGCAAATGCCATCACCGGGAGCGGTCTGTCCGGCGATGGTGACGTTGCCACTGGAAAGCCCCAGTGAAGAGGTCATATGAATGGTTCCAGAGACATCGAAAACGACGGTTCTTCTTCCACCCTTGTTGAGCGCCCAACGCAGTGTTCCCGCTGAGCCGTCGTCTGCCAGGGAGGTGACGTGATAAACCGCTCCTCCGCGTCCACCAGTAGTGTAACGACCGAAGCCTTCAGCCCCCGGAAAGGCTGGGGTCATTTCAGCCATTGCGAGTGTTGTGAGAAACAGTCCAATAAAAACAAGCAAGTATTTAATCAAGTTCTTCATGTGAATAAGTTGTATTTACAAGATGCTTTTTTAGGAAATGTGTGAACTGCAAAGTAAGTGATTTCAATCTTCCGAAAGGAGGACATATCGCTAAAAATGGGTGGTGGAATTGTCTTTAGTGAGGAGTCCGGAAATTATATGTAATTTTGGCTTTCAATACATAAGAGTGAATAATACGAAACAATATCAGGGGCACATCGCATTGCTTTGCTCCAGTGTCTTTTTTGGACTGAATTTTGTAATTTCGAAAGAGGTGCTTTTGGTCATTAGCCCGGTTGGCTTGAATGCCCTTCGGTTTCTGGCAGGTGCCGCTGCCTTTTGGCTTATTAGCTTATTTATGAAGTCTGAAAAGGTGTCCAGGCGGGATTTGCTGATTCTACTTGTGGGTTCGGTTTTGGGCTTGATGCTCAATCAGATTCTTTTCGTACAGGGGCTTTCCAGGACATCTGCCATCAATGCCTCCATCATTTCGACGACGGTGCCCATGCTGACCATGATTTTCTCTGCCATGATCCTGAAGGAACTGATTTCCTGGATGAAAATCCTTGGGGTGATTATAGGGGGTGCGGGTGCTATCTTTCTGATTCTGAATTCTATCCATAGCTTTGATAAGGAAAGCAGCCTTTTGGGCGACTTGCTGTGTCTGGCCAGTTGTGCAGCGTACTCAGCCTTTTTGGTGATGATAAACCCAATCTCTCAGCGGTATTCGCCAGTAACTCTAATGAAATGGATGTTCCTGTTTGCCGTAGTGCTGATTATACCGTTCAGCATCAATTCTGTAACGATCATTGATTTTGCTGGTTTGGGCACACAAAATTGGCTTTCCTTAGGCTTTGTCCTGATTTTTGCTACCATTATTCCTTACTTCCTGATTCCGGTGGCTCAGAAAAGGTTGCAACCGACCACCCAGGCCATGTATAATTACGTGTTACCCATCGTGGCAACCGCCTTGGCTGTCTTTACTGGCACAGGTACACTGACCGTCACAAAAGTGATTGCTTCAGTCTTGGTCTTTGTTGGCGTTTATATTGTGACTCGCAGCAAATCCAAGGCTGACCCGGATGCTGCCAAAGCTAAAAGCTAGTATGACGCATAAGTAGCATCATTGGAACCATTAACAGCAACATAAGTGCATAAAGTGACAGCATCACGATCGTCATTACCCCGTAAAATGCAAACATTTTTTTCAGGTTTTCAAATCCAGAGGTGAGGGTTTGTTCATTGTTATGAATCAAAGCCTCTTTCATTTCTGCTGAAAACTTGTACAGGTAAAAAACCGGAAAAAAGGAAACAACTGCCATACCAAGATAGAGAAAACCAAACAAAAAGAAAGGTACATGCATAAAAGGGGATTGATTTAAATTACTCATTCCTGGCATTGGGAAAAGGCCCAACATAAAAACAAAAGAAAAAACAATGAGGAGTCCCACTCCGATAAATCCCATAATACTTAAAAACTTGCCCCATTTGGAGGCGGTCATCAAATAACCCTTGATTTGGTCATTCACATTCATCGTGTTTTCAGTCAGCAAATTGTCTTCCATGGTTGTATTGATTTAATGATTCGAATTTTGAACGCTAATATATAAAAAAATCTTAAGATTCTTGATTTTGCCTTGATAGTTATCATGTCTTGTTCTTTTCAGTTAAGAATAATTATAAATAGCTAACGAAATTGATAAAAGGCATTATTTTACAGTATATTAGTAGAAAATAAGGAAAGGTTCTATTTTTCATACCTGTTTTTTTTAAATGCAAAATATTCCACCTGAATTTGTTCAGAACGTTATTAAATATGGTTATTTAATCATATTCATACTCATATTCCTTCAGGAAGTTGGTTTCCCAAACCCCATCCCCAATGAGTTGGTCATGGTGTTTTCAGGTTATCTGGGTTTCATTGGTATGCTTCATATTCCGTATGTTATTTTGGCCGCCGTTTTTGGCGACCTGTTGGGCAGTGGAATACTTTATACGGTGTTTTACTTTTTCGGGAAAACAATCATGGAGCATAAACCCCGCTGGCTGCCAATATCGCAAAAAAAAATTGACAAGCTTTCAGCGAAACTTCAAAACCAAGGCTTTTCAGTGGTCATAATCGGGCGATTGTCTCCCTTTATTCGTGGTTATGTCTCCGTTTTGATGGGTTTGATGAATTATCCAGCAAAAAAATTCGTTTGGGTTTTAGTTGGGACTGCGATATTCTGGGCTTGCTTCTACGTGATGACTGGATTCCTGATAGGACCTTACTGGAAATATGTTTCCACCTATGAGGCGTACTGGGCTTTGATTCCGGTTGTCATGTTATTGATTATTGGGCTTTTGCTGGGAATTCGACAAGTATTTATAAAGTTACGAAACAAAAAAATATAAGATGAAGATACATATCGTGTCCGAATCCAAACATTTCAAGGGAAATGGTGTTTACACGGCGTTTGTGAGCCATTTAGAGCTTATGCAAGGTATTGACGGTGTTGAAGTTGTAGTCAATAATGAAGGTCATGGCGATATTTTACATTGCCATTCCTGGACCCCTCTCTTTTTCCTGAAAGGTTTACGGTATAAAGGTCGGCGCGTGCATACCGTTCATGTCATACCTGAATCCATTATTGGCTCATTGCCGATGTGGCATTTTTTCATGCCTTTGGTAAAATGGTATTTCCGCAAAGTTTATTCATTCGCTGATGTATGTATAGCCATATCTCCTCGTGTGGAGGAAGCTATTCGAGAAACGGGTGCAAAAACTGAAATTGTCCGGATTTCAAATCCGATTTCGACAGAAAAATGGAATTCTTCACCTGAATGTCGGAAGAAAGGTCGGGCTATGTTTGGCGTTGGAGATGATGAATTTGTCGTACTTGGTGTCGGTCAATTAATGGGACGCAAAGGAGTTGAAGATTTTATTGAAATTGCAAGGAAAATCCCTGAAGCAAAATTCATTTGGGTAGGAGGGCGGCCATTTAAAGCGATGACGGAAGGTGTTGCCAGAATTGACAAGCAAATAGAGCATGCTACATCCAATGTTACGTTTTTTGGCATGATTGATTTGGAATTGATGCCCAACGTCTACAATGCAGCAGACCTATTATTGTTCCTTTCCTATCAGGAGAATAGCCCGTTGGCTCCTATTGAGGCTGCTGCATGTGGATTGCCTGTTGTTTTTCGAGACTTGCCGGAGTATAAGACACTCTATGAACGTTCCTATATCAAAGGCACTGATAATGAGGAATTCAGTAGCATTATCAGGCAATTGATGAATGACCGTACTTTTTATAGTGCTGCGGTCTCGCTTTCTGCAAATCTGATCAAGCAGTTTGACAGTAATGCTATCCGCAAAAAGCTTCTTTTTTTGTATGAACAATTGTATGAACGTTATCAGGCGCATCTTCATTTTAAGCATCTGAAAGCCAAAATTTCTCAACTGGAAATCAAAAAATACTTCCACAATCTTTTCTAATAACTCTTAAATTGTGTGATTTCTGCAGGTTTGAATTTCGCAGTCTGAATTGTTTTGTTTAAATTTGAGATATTTACCTAATTGATGGATATGATTTGTACGAACGGAATGATTGAAAAACACAGTTTTCTGAAACGATTTTTTTTACTTGGGTTGCTGATTTGCATGGGATTTGCAGGTCAGGCAGCGGATATTGACAAACCGAATATTTCCGAACAAATCATTTCAATCAAGACTGATACAGTGCTTTCCGGTTTTTTTGCACCCATTCAAGGAAATGTAATCAGTCATTTTGGATACAGGGGAAGGCATTTTCACGCAGGAACCGATATCAAACTGCAGCGCGGTGATACAGTCAGGGCTGCATTTGACGGGCTAGTGACGAAAGCATGTCCGTACTCGGGATATGGTAATCTGGTGATTCTAAAGCATCCGAATAACATCGAAACGTATTATTCACACTTGAGCAAATGCATAGCACATATTGGTGACAGTGTTAAAGCAGGTCAAGTGGTTGGGTTGGGTGGACGAACGGGACGTGCCACGACGGATCACCTACATTTTGAGGTTCGTTTCAATCACGTAGCTAAGAATCCTGAAAAATACTTCGATTTCAAAAATCGTGAAGTCAAAGAGGCCATGAAAGACAGGATGGTAGCTTATTCGCTGGTAGTTAAAACGGAGATGCCCTCTTTGGCCGCTTCAACTCCGACTGTACTTCCGGTTACTGCTGAAACCACTTCCATTCTTGCAGATGCCCCTTCTATACAAACAGATGCTGCCTTGCTTGAAAGCTGCATCGTCATCCGCAAAGGGGACACGCTGTATTCGCTTTCCAGACGGTACGGCACAACTATCAAGCAACTCCAGGAGTTGAACGGTTTGGAAAATTCCAACCTTAGAATTGGATTAAAGCTGAAACTCAAATAATCAATTACCAGATTTTCACTAGTTTGTCATTAGAACGGTACATTTTGTTGCCGGCTTTGACGTTGAAGGTAGTGAAGAATTCAGGAATGTTTGACAAAGGGCCAATGATCCGCCATTTGGCAGGGGAGTGTTCATCGCTTTTTACTTGGTTGGCCAATGCTTCGGGACGGATGTTCACCATCCAGGCCAGTGCATAACCCAAGAAGTACCGTTGGTTGGGGGTTAAGCCGGCAATGATCTGATTTTCCTTGAATTGCTTCGTTTTCTTGAACGCTTCGTACCCCATGATCACGCCACCAAGGTCGGCAATGTTTTCACCCTGAGTGAGTTCGCCGTTGATGTGCAGGTCGTCCACCACCACATATTCATTGAATTGCTCCACAATCATTTTGGTTTTCTGACTGAACCGGAGGCTGTCTTCACTCGTCCACCAGTTTTTCAAGTTGCCAGCAGCATCGAATTTACAGCCCTGATCGTCAAATCCATGCGTGATTTCATGACCAAAGGTGGATCCACCAATAATGGCGTACAGGATGGCGTCATCGGCCATCTTGCCTTCGTAACCAGGGACGGTGATGTTGCAACCGGGTATGACAATTTCGTTGTTGGATGGGTTGTAATAAGCGTTGTAGGTCTGCGGCTGCATGCCCCATTCCAGGCGGTCAACCGGCTTTCCGTACTTGCTGATCATATACTGGAAACCCCATTTGTTGGCCTTCATCACGTTTTTCACGTAGGAGGAACGCTCCACTTCCAGGCTGCTCAGGTCTTTCCATTTGTCTGGATAACCCACCTTCATGATAACACCGTCGAGTTTTTTCAATGCCTTTTCTTTGGTGGTCGCACTCATCCATTCAAGGCTTTTGATGCGTTCGGCAAAGACAACTTTGATGGCATTGCCTATTTCTAGGAGCTTTTCTTTGGTGCCTTTTGGCAAGTATTCTTTCACGTAAACCTGTCCGATGAGCTCGCCCAGTGATCGGTCGGTGTTTCCGACCACGCGTTTCCATCTGGGTTTCGGTTCTTGAACACCTCGCAGGGTAGTTGAATAGAAATTGAAGTCTTCCAGGTAGGTTTTGTCGTCCATATATTCGGCCAAACCGCTTAAAAGGTGGAATTTCAGGTAATTTTTCCAGTCTTGCTGCGGGTATTTTTTGAGGGAGCTGTTCAATGCGGTCAGGAATTCTGGCTGTCCTACAATAATGGTGTCTGCCTTGGTCAAACCGACACCGTTCAGGAACAGTGTCCAGTCGATGTCTGGGGTCAGTTTCTTCAAGGAACTGAATGTCAATTTATTGTAGTTAGCAAACGGGTCGCGAAGATCTTCGCGTTTGCGCGAAACCTTGGCCAAGGCTGTTTCCATTTCCATGAGTTTGACCGCTGCAGCTTTTGCTTCTGAAGCAGAAAAGCCCATGATTTCATACATTTTTCCTACATGAACGACGAATTTCTCACGGATGGTTTTTGTCCGGACATCAGTGTCAAAATAATAAGCTCTGTCCGGTAGGCTCAAGCCACCCTGATGGATGAAAATCTGGTATTTGCTGCTGTTCTTGTCGTCTTGAGAAACCCAGAAACTGAAGAGTGGTGACGATGCAACTGTTTGAATGTATGCCGTTTCCTTGATGATTCCGTTTAAGTCTTTGATCTGATCGATCCGGTCTAAATCCGCCTTCAGGTCCCTGATGCCTTTTTTGTTCAGCGTTACACTGTCCATGCCTGAATAGAAGAAATCACCAATTTTCTGCTTGTTGCTGCCTTTTTTTGCATTTGCTTCGGCTGCAGACGATTCGCAAATCTGGCGAATCTGGGCATTAACGGTGTCTTGCACGAGCTGAAAAATGCCGTTGCTCTGTTCACTGGCCGGTATGGGATTTTGTTTGAACCATGCGCCGTTGGCGTAGTCGAAGAAGTCGTCGCCAGAAACAACGGTGGTGTCAATGTGTGCAGCCAGAGCGTCGGGCCCATCCAAAGCAGCGGATTGTTTGCAGGACGTTGTTAAGCCTATCAGAGCGAGTATAGGGAAAAAACACGTTCTCATTGGTGTTCGTTTTAGTATATTATTTTTCGAGAAGAGGATCCACCCAGATGGCCCAGGAATTGAAGGTGTGACCTTCGGTGCCATCCGTCTTTAGTTCCAACATCTTGATGCCGGTGAGATCCACACGGAAATTTTCCTTTTGATTGACCCGTAATGCAGCGGATTGATATAAAACCTGACCGTCACCGACTACGGTAAATCGGGCGGAACCCTGAATGTGCGCATTGTCCCGTAAACCAACGGTTGCCGAAAAGCTTTTCCATTGGCTGTCAAGGTTGAAGACGTAGGAGGAAGGGGAGTGGGCAAAGAGCCCTTTGCTGTAAAGCTTTCCATCGAGTTGCAAAAAAAAGTTGATTTCCGATTCCAATGTAAAATAGTTCCGTGCCGTTTGTTCATAACCGACTTTGGCAGTTTCCCATTTGGCATCGGACAGGTACAATTGCTTTTCAGCAAAGGTTTTGGGATCGATAGGCGTGGGCGGGTTCAGGAGGCCTTTCAGAATTTCCAGCTTGGCTTCGATGTCAGGTGTTTTTACCTGCGTGCGCAACTTTTCATCCATTTTTTGGAAAGAGGCTTGAAACATTCTGATTCTCGGTTCAAAGAATTCGACAGATCCTGCCTGGTCGATTTTGACAACTCGATTTACTTCTCGTGTCAAACTGTTCGGAAACAAAAACAGGATTCGGAGCACGTATTGTCCGGGAAATTGTTTCATCAGGTTGAAGGTGGTCGTGCCGGATTCGTCCGGAATGACTGAAAAACTTTGGTTCAGGTATTCTGATTGGATGAGGGGGCGAAAAAGTGCCACGGCACTATAGGGTGCTTCGCTGGCTTCGTAGATGCAGCGAATGGACAAGTTGTTGTCCTTTGCATCGGCATCGATGTATTTGAAGGTATAAGTCAGATTTTGTTTGTAGTTCATCGTCTTTCTGGTGAAAAGAGGATGGCTCATCATTTGCAACATGGATGCCGTTGAGAAGCTGGCACTTTTTTCGCCCTTCCATAGATAGTCCCTGAAATGCCGGCTACCGTTTTCACCCATCATGGAAAGGTGTTGCTTGTCAAACTCGTTCGGGCCACCGAAATCGTGGGGCAATCCGAAAATATGACCCATTTCATGAGCGATGCCACCAATATACCAACTGTTGAATTCTGCCACGGAGCAGTTCTTTCCTTTTACGGACATTTCAGTAAACGTCATCTTTTGATCGGTATCTTTCAACAATCGGGTATCCAGCAATTCGCAGTCGGCTACCATGCAAATGCCACTTTTAGTGCCGCCAAAGCCTCCATAGGGTGAATGAAAATAATAGATGCTATCTTCCCGCTTGTCACACAATCCATTGATAACCAATACATGGTCTGTAGCGAAATGAATCATTCCGTTGGCCTTTTGTTCGATTTCCTGCATAATTCGATTTCCAGATTGAATGGTGTATTGTTTGGAAACCGAATCTCCCTGTATCCTTTGGATGGAGATTTCACCCTTTACTTCTTCAAAGGGTAAGCCATTGCTTTCTAATCCAAATCGATTGAATTCTTCCTTGTAGTAATCGCTTACATCGGCTAGTGTTCGTGGCAGGCGTTCCTGCCATCCGTTCAGCGGAGCTTGGTCGCTTGCGTGGAAATAGACAACCTTGATGACCTTGTCGGTAGGGTTTGCCTCTTTAAGCAAAGCCTTCATTTGTTTCATAGACTTGCCAATCAATTTAAGATCGGCTTTGGAGGGTGAAACAGAAAAGGACGGTAATGAGACTACCAGCAGAGAAACTGCTAACAGAACTAAAATTGTGTTTTTCATAAGGTGACGATTTTTTTACAAATTAAGCACCTTTTTTTTAATATCAGTTATTTTCTGGTCATCGAATATGCCCGTTTGGGGAAAATAAAAATCATTAGGGTGGCGCCCAGGGCAAGGAGGAAGACGGTACTGACGGTAACTACGCCGTTTCCGAAGGTTTCCTGCAGGTATTTCGGGGCGAGTGATTCGTCCTTCAGGTTTTGCATGAACATCATCAGGCCAAAGACGGTTTTGTAGGCGTACATGCCTGGTACCATGGGCAACAGGGCAGGGATGTATAAAACCGTCATGGGGCAATAGGTGATGCGCCCGAACCAAAGTGTAAAACAGCCGATGGCGATGGAAGCGCAGAACGAAGCGGCTGCGATGTCTACTTGCAGGGCGTGCATTAGGAAATACCGTATGGAGTGTCCGATGGCTGCTAAAATGCCGATGTATAGGAAAGCACGTTTGGGAGGATGCGAGATGGCACCGAAGCCAATTCCGGCGATGGCAGCCAGAAGTCCATCCATGATTAGTTCGGTAAGCATCATAGCAGACTGTTTTGGAATAGGAAGATGGAAAGGGAGAGGCCGGCTGCGATGCAAAGCACTAACAAGAATGCCTGAATCAATCGGGAGACGCCAGTCAGGGTGTGCCCTTCGAGAATGTCAATGACACCGTTGATGAGGGGTACACCTGGAATTAAATACAAGACGCTGGTGGCAACGGCGATTTCAGCCGTGGCATCGAAAAGCAGGGCCGAAGAAGCTGTGAGGGAAGTGACAAAGGCGGCCGTTGTGAATACGATGAAATGGTTGACTCCTCGTTTTTGCAGTTGGAGACGGAGGAAGAAGCCCAGCATGGTCGCCAGAAATACGATCAGGACGGCTCCCAAATCACCACCAAACAAACGGCAAAAGGAAGCATTGGCAAATCCAACCAACAGTATCAGCAGCCAAGTTTTCATTTTCGGCAATACTTTAATTTCTTCAAACTTTTTGCGAAGTTCTTCCATTGAAAGGTGTTTGTCGAAGGCTTCCCAACTCAATGAACTGAGTTCGGAATTGTATTCGAAGCTGATAGGCATGCCTGGTATTTCCAGAACTTCGGTGTGAACATGGGTCCCGTCGGCATCGGCTACGGTCATGATGATGGACTTCTGGAATGTGGTCATGTGGACCTGTAGGCCCATGGAACTGGCGATGCGGCCTGAATTTCGCATTACGCGGGATGTATGCACACCCGATCCGAGCAGACTGGTTGCATATTCAGTGATGAAGCGGGTGAAGTCCTTGATTTCCTCGGCGGATTTCATATGTTAGTGTTTGTTTGGAGACTGCAAAGATACGTCATCCATGTCAATTAGTCCATCAAAAAAAGCAATTTTTCAACCCTTTGCTGAATGCGTTATAGTAGATTTGTATTTAACTAATCGCAAATGCTTCCTTGATATAAACCTTTTCTATCCAACCTTTAATTCTAATAAAACATGAAAAAGCGCTGCCTTGTATTTTTGACACTGATGATGATGGCTTTGCTGCCGAAATCACTTTCAGCCGCTGCGAACATTGATGTGGCGACCACCATTACCTGGCCGTTCGGCTTGGGAACTGCCGGACAGTTGGCGACCTTTTCGGAAGGTACGGCTGATTATTTCAGTACCAATTATGTGACAACGGCCACCAATATACCATTCAAGGCTGCCAATACGACTTTCGGTATTACATTCTCACAGATTCAGCCCACGATAGCATTGGGTAATGCAGCAAATGCAGACGGATTGCTTAGTTTCAATCTTCGCACTAAAACGGGATTGACCTTTATGCCGACCAAAGTAACCTTTGATTGCTTGCGTTACGGAACTGATGGTGGTAAAGTTGATGTAATCTGGAAATCATCCGACGGTACCCGTACGACGTTGGCAACTGGGCTAGTGCCTGTACGTAACAACAACATTGCAGGGATTGCCACCCATGCAGTCTACGACTTGTCATCTGTCACTATTCCACCTTCAAGCGGGTTATGTACATTAGAATTTTATATATATTCACTAGGAGCCGGCAAACAGGTTGGTTTTGCCAACATTGTCATTGAAGGGAAAACACAGGGTACTCAGATTATTGTTCCGACCCATACCTTAACTACGAACGTAACTCCTGTTGGTGCAGGAACCGTTACTTCAGACCCAGTTGGTACGGTCTTTGACGACAGTACGTCAATTTCATTGAATGCCAAACGTAATTTCGGTTACTTTTTCGCTTATTGGGCAACACCTGCCGGTGATTCCGTTTCAGGAGCAAACCCTTTTACTTTTGCGTTGAGAAAAGACACTGCATTGACAGCTGTTTTCCGTAAGATCAACACCTATTCGCTGACCGTTAATACGGCAGGTGGAGGCAAAAGCTACATGGTCACCGCTGCGCCTGCAGCTACCGTTGTCGATGGGCTTTCGATGTATGAGGATGGGACCACGGTTACGTTGACGACTGCCAACAATCCTGTCCTGACCTTTACAAACTGGTCATCTGGCGAAACCAGTTCGTCGCTGGTGCTGAACATGAACAAGAACCAGAATGTGACCGCAAATTTCAGCGCCATCGATTACATTGTCGGCTGGGATTTTTATAAAAATGGAAACGGTGGACGTCCTGCCGACTTTTTCGCCAATACCGAGAACGAATCGGCTGCACTGATTTTGAGGGATTCTGCAGGTACTGCAACTACTTGGCTGGATAAATCACAGTTGGCAGCAGGTGGCTATGAAGGCCAACCCGCAGCGGTGAATTGGACGCCACTTGCCTACAAAAACTACTATCAGATCAGTTTTGTAGCCAAGGATTACACCAACCTCAAGGTTCAGGCCAAAATGCTGTTCAATTACAATGCGTATTCCGTTCAACGGTGTGAATACTCCCTGGACGGTTTGAAATTCGACACGTTGGGGACCGTTGTCATGAGTTCAGCCAAAGTTTGGTATGCAACGATGTTTGCACTGCCTGCACTGGCCGATCACGCCGACAAGGTTTATATACGCTGGATTCCGGATTATTCGTCTGCATTGGTCGGAACGACCGCGCTTAATAACGATGGTACGGCCCTCTCAGGCGTTTATGTGACCGCAACGGCAACCATTTTCAACGATGGAGTTGCTCCGGCACTGGTGAATACGGTGCCTGCAACTGCTGCAACTGGCGCTTCCGCAACGGGTAAGATTGTACTGACTTTTGATGAAAAGATTAAATTGGCCGATAGCACGGCTACAGCGACGCTGGGCACCAAAGTTCTGACTCCGGTCGTTTCCGGAAAAACGGTGACATTCTCTTATACAGGTTTGGATTACAACACGTTGTATACGTTCAGTCTAGCTGGAAACAAGGTCTGTGATATGGCTGGAAATGTCAAAGTGGATGCTGTTGTGCTTCAATTCACCACCATGAACAAACCATTGGTGACCAAGAAGATGTTTGATTTCATTGTAGGCAGGGATGGCGATTTCAAAGCAGCGCTTACTGCTGCTCAGACGGCTTCTGCCAAAGGGGATCGTTTCTACATTTTCTTCCCCAATGGACAGTATAACATAGGTGCCAATACTGGCGACGCTAATCAGATGACCACGGTTTCCCTTCCGAAGGTTTCCTACATCGGTGAAAATTCCGACAGTGTTGTCCTTTACAACAAATCCATTCAGGAGTCCATCAACAGCACAGCTACGATGTACTTCACCAGCGCAGCTTCAAACGTGTACATGCAGGACATTTCCCTCATGAACAAGATGGATTATCGTACCGGCACGTTGTTAGGTCGAGGTGTTGCACTTTGGGATCAGGGCAGCAAGAATATCTACAAGAATGTGAAACTGTTGAGCAACCAGGATACCTATTATACAGGTGGTGACCGGAGTTACCTCGAAAATTGCGACATTCACGGTACTGTCGATTTCATTTGCGGTGGGGGAGATATTTACTTTAACGAATGTCTGATTTACCTGGAAGAACGTGCAGGTAACTGCGTTACTGCTCCTGCTACGAACAGCAATTGGGGTTATGTATTCAAGAATTGCACCATCGACGGTTTCCCCATCAACAACGGTGGTTACCGTTTGGGACGTCCGTGGAGCAATGCGCCCAAGGCCGTTTACATCAATACGACCATGAAGGTGTTGCCCGCTGCTGTTGGTTGGGGAGATCCGATGAATGTGGTTCCCTCCGTTTTTGCCGAGTACAACAGCATGACGACCAGCGGTGCCAGTGTGGATTTGAGTACCCGTCGGACCAGCTACACCAAGGATGCAACAACTGTAACCCTTAACCCGGTGTTGACCACGGCTCAAGCTGCGCAATACACGTTGGAAAATGTGTTGGGCGGTTCGGATGTTTGGCAGCCCAACCTAGCTACAGAGCAAGTTGCAGCACCAGTTATTCGTGGTGGTACACCAGCCTTGTCATGGGACGACAGCAACTATGTGCTTTGCTGGGCCATATTCAAGAACGGTTCGTTCGATAAATTTGTGACCACCAACTCCTACTTAATTCCTTTCGGTACACCACTTGCGACCTCCTTTACAGTGCGTGCCGTCAATGAAATGGGCGGTTTGAGCAGTCCTTCCAACACTATTCAATATTTGTACACGAATTTGAAGGAGTTCAAGGCCAATGTGGTTTCCAGACAGTATTTCTCTTTGGATGGCAGGACTTTGCCTGCTCCTGTGAAGGGTATGAACCTCATTCGTACCCGCTATAGTGATGGCAGTGTCAAGATGACTAAAGAAATGCATACCAGCCTTTCAGCAACTCGATAAATTTAGTCGATGAATTCATTAGGGGATGCCTGTTGCGGGCATCCCCTTTTTTGTGCTAATTTTGCAGATTATGCAATTAAAAAAACTTCTGAACTCTCACAAACCCGGCGGCATTCCCGATCTGCTGGCCATTGCCATTCCGATGGTGATATCCACGGCCGCTGACGGGGTGATGACCTTTACGGACCGGCTTTTTCTGTCCAGAGTGGGTTCGGAAGAAATGAACGCGGCATTGGGAGGTGGTGTCACCTATCAGATGCTGCTTTTTTTCTTTATGGGTTTAACCGGGTATTCCACCGCGTTGGTTGCGCAGTATTACGGAGCAGGTGCCCTTCGGAAGGCGCCCCAGGCCACTTTTCAGGCCATTTTGATCACCTTGGTTGCCTGGCCTGTCGTTCTATTGCTGAAACCCTTGGCTCAAAGTTTCTTTTATACCATGCATCTTTCTGAAACGCAGATTCATTACCAAATTCAGTACATGGATGTGCTGGCTTGGGGAGGCTTGTTCGGCATGCTTCGGATGACCTTGGGCTGCTTTTTCGCAGGCATCGGTAAGTCAAAAATTGTTATGACGGCTTCTGTTACCGCCATGGCGGTAAATGTGGTGCTGGATTACATCCTGATTTTCGGTAAATTCGGATTTCCTGTCCTGGGCGTTCAAGGTGCGGCGTTGGCGACCGTAATCGGAGGTGCATCGGCGCTGGCCATTTTGTTGACCGCCTATTTCAGTCCAGGGTACCGGATACGGTTTGATATTGCCCATTCGTTCCGGTTTCAGTTGGCCATCATGAAAAAACTCATCAAATATGGGTATCCGGCAGGGTTGGAACTCTTCCTGAACTTTCTAGCCTTCTTCCTGATGACTGCCATGTATCAGTCTCAGGGTAAGGCAGAAGCAACGGCTGTCACCATCATGTTCAACTACGATTTGGTGTCGTTCATTCCCTTGCTGGGCATTGAGATTGCGGTCACCAGTCTGGCCGGGCGGTATATGGGTGCGGGGAGGCCTCAGGCTGCCCACCGGTCGGCGCTTTCAGCCATTAAGACAGGAATGGTGTATTCAGTTGTGATACTTGGTTTATTTTTAGTAATACCAGAAACCTTGGTTCGGGTGTTTCATCCGAAGGAATTCAATGCAACTTTTGAAACCGCTGTTCCAATGGCGGTAAATATGATTCGGATTGCTTCGTTGTATGTGCTGGCACAGGCCGTGATGGTTTCACTGATCGGAACCTTGCGCGGTGCCGGAGATACACTGTACACGATGTTGGTTTCCGTCGGGGCAAATTGGGCCTTTATTCCCTTGCTTTATCTCTGTCTCTATGTTTTCCACACTTCGATACCCTTTGCCTGGTTCGTTATCGTGGCAATCTATCTGATCTTCTGTTTTGTGATTTACAGGCGGTTCAGGTCAGGAAAATGGAAGACGCTGCAAATAATCAAATAATCATTTCCGCGATCGTAGTGTGTCATCCGATGTCTTCGTCTACGTTTTTTGTTTCAATCATTGTCTATGGATTTGCTGCGATTATATCGATTTTTAGTACATTTGAGCATGATAAAGACCAGTAAAACATGCTGAAAGTATATTGGATAATGTTGGGCTTGACTCTAGGATTGTTTTCCGGAGTTGCGGCGCAGCAGTCCGAAGATAAAAAATACTTGCTTTCTTCAATGACTTCGCAGATCGGTTGGTCTACGCTGGAACTGAACGATGGTTATCTGTCCGATTTGCCATACAATGGGTTTGGCATGCATGTCAACACCACGCTTCGTCGGTTCATGAGTTTGGAAAACAATCGAATATCGCTTCGAAACGACTTCGATTTATTTGTGGGTGCGGCAGTGAATATGCCACAAACGGCATCCATCGCCTATATTGGCGGAAATGGAGGCCTGGGTATGCAGGCTCATTTCAAACCCTTGAAAAATTTTCAGGTACTGGTAGGGGGCGAATTGGACGCTGAGATGGGTATCAAAGCGTACAGCAGAGAAGTCAACAATGCTGGAAACCTCGATCTGGCAGCCAACCTAAACTTGGCTGTGACCATCCGTTACGACCTGCCCGTCTGGAAAAACCATGTACGCTTGCAGGCTGACTTTCGGTCACCCTTACTGGGTCTCATGTTCGTGCCGGTGCGCGGTGAGTCCTATTCGGAAATATACTACTTCCAAAACTACGAGAACCTGTTTCATTTATCCTCGCTGCACAATAAATACGGTTTGAATGCCCGATATCTGATTCAGATTCCGATTAATAAATCCTTTGTAAACATTGGCCTACACTCGGAATACCTGAAATATGCTGCCAACAACATGGTTTTCAGACGAAAAACAACCAGTTTGGAGATTGGTGTCTCCTGTGATTTGGTGCTTTTTGGTGGAAGTAAAAATCGCGCACCTGCCCGTTTTATCAGTTCAGAATGGTAACGATTATGAAAAAACAATTCAAATTCCTATTGCCCCTGTTGCTGGCGCTCACGTCTTGTATTGAGGATCCGCAAACCTATCCAAACACCTGGCAAGGTAATTTTGACGCGCTTTGGAACACCATTGATACCCGTTACTGCTACCTGGATTACAAACAGATCAACTGGGATTCCATTCATGTGGTTTACCAGGGTCGATTAAGTTCGGTTTCTACAGAATTTGATTTTTTTGACCTTATGGGGGACATGCTCAGCGAACTGAAAGACGGTCATGTCAATCTATATTCCGATTTCGACCGAAGTCGATACTGGAATTGGTTTAAGGATTACCCTTCCAATTTCCAGGCGGAACTGATTTATTCGCCCCGTTATCTGGGATCGGATTACCGCATTTCAGGTGGCATACGTTATGGGAAAATCGACGACGGAAACATCGGTTACATGTATTATGGTGATTTTACTGCGACGTTCACGAGTGATAATCTAAACTATATATTTAAATATTTGTCAGATTGCCAAGGACTTATCCTTGACGTTCGGGATAATGGCGGTGGATACCTGACTTCTGCTGAAACCTTGGCTTCCTGTTTCTTCGACGAAAAGACGCTGACAGGTTATATGGCTCATAAAACGGGTGACGGTCATTCGGATTTTTCCAAACCCATAGCCATGTATACCGATAAAACCGATTCCACGCATTGGAACAAACCGGTCATGGTGCTGACCAATCGCATGTCGTTCAGTGCCACCAATGCTTTTGTGAGTCAAATGAAGTATGCTCCAAGGGCCACTATCGTGGGTGACCGTACAGGAGGCGGAGGCGGCTTGCCTTTGTCGAACGAATTGCCCAACGGCTGGCTGGTTCGTTTTTCGGCCAGTCCCATGTATGACGCTGCGATGCAGCAAACCGAATGGGGTCTGGATCCGGACGTAAAGGTCGATATGAGTTCTACCGATGCTTTAGCGGGTTACGATACCATTATTGAGCGGGCCATCGCCTTGCTTCGGGTAATTTAGGAATCCTAGGTGAATACCCGCATTTTAACCTACCTTTGTGAAGGCCGAAGGCCAGAAAATAGATGGATATGAAGAATAAAATTGATTTCAGTTTACGGGAAGGGGAGGAATTCATTCCCCTGGTTCAACTACTTAAAGTTACTCAGGTTGCCAATTCTGGCGGAGAAGCACAGATGCTGGTTGTTGAGGGGCAAGTGTTGCTGAATGGGGTCGTAGACTTCCGGAAACGGGCGAAAATCAGACCGGGAGATGTGGTTTCGGTGCTGGATATTGAAATTCGTGTCAAATAGAGCATCGTTTCTGAAACGTTTCTTATTGACTTTTCTGGCATTTGCATAAATAATAACGGGAGGCAATCCATTTAGGATGCCTCCCGTTTCCCTTTTGCATCCAACGCTTTTATAAAGTCACTTGAAAGGTGGCACGGATGGAGCGACCCGGTTGGGGCAATCCTCCAAAGTCCGCATATTGTGCATCGAATAGATTGTTCAAATCACAATTCACACGGTACCCCTTGTTTAGCCAGCTTAACCTCAGGTCGGCCATCCAAAATGGTTTGTATTTGATAAAAGGGCCCGTTTCCAAAATCCGGTAGGTGCCTGCACGATCTTGCCAGGATACATTCCAGCTGGCGGTTACTGAACCGATTTGATGTTGGCTCCAGAGGTCGTGTTCCAGATGCATATTGATTTTAGTGCGCAAATAATCCAAAGCATACTTGGAGTCGTATCCGGAGGCATTTTTGTCCATGGACAGGCCGATGTAGGATATCCGTAGGTCTTTAATGAAGCCCCTGAGGTTTTTATATTCTGCAGTCAATTCACCACCGGTGGTATTTATAGCAGTTTCATTGCGGCTAAGCCACATCGTTGTATCGGGAGGTAGTTTCACCCAATCAATCACATTCGTTCCGTGACGGTAAAAGCCTGTGGCTGAGGCACTGAAGACTCCTTGATGAAACTGTGTGCTAACTTCGTAAGTAGTTGATTGTTCGGGGTTTAAGGCTGGATTGCTAATCTGTGTCCTCGATTTATAGTATAAATCCATGAAAGTAGGTAGTCGGTAAGAATGATTCACCCCGAGGTTCAAGTAAAGGTTTTCGGACAGTCTGTATGCGACATCCATTCCACCGAGGAAATAGGGCTTGAAATCGCTGTTCAAGTTGCCTGAAAAACCACCCGTAACTTTCAAGTCATCGCCCAAATAAACGGTCTGATCTGCAAACAATCGGTAGTTCGTACGCCTTTTATACTTCGTAAAAGAACCCGTTTCATCGAAGAAATCGCTTCTGGGGGAGAGGGTAGTAACGCCAAGCACATTGCTCCAAATCTGCTCGTCTCGGATATCAATTCCAGCGGTGGTTCTGCCGAAACTGCTGCGTTGATGCAGCATAAAAGAACCGGAAGTGACCGAGGTGAGATGGTAATTGTGTCCAGTATAAAAAGAAGCCGCGTTTTCAGAATTCCGGAAGAGTTCGAAGCGGTCGTGGTGAATACGCTCGCTCAACTGAGCCTCCATGCTGGTGTTTCCGAATTTCTTTTCCCAATTCAACGCAGAAAACAGCGTTTTTGTACGCTCGAATTGGTTGGGATAGAGAAAGGTATAGAAACTGTTTGCTCCGAAAGCCTTTTGCTGGTAACCGGCCTGAAACTGAAAGTTCCCAAGTCTATTCGAACGGTACTTTGTTTGGAAAAGACTGTTGAAAAAGTTGAAATCGGTGTTGTCGCGGTACCCGTCGCTTCGCTTGATGGAGGCCGAAAGGCTAGATTTCCAATGCTGACTGTTGAAATCGATGCACCCGCTTCCATTCAGGTAACCGAAACTACCGCCACCGATTTGTCCTTGAAACCGCGTTCCGCGTTCTTGCGAATCCTGACCAGTCACGATGTTGATAACACCGCTGTAGGCATTTGGTCCCCAAATGCGAGCATTTGGTCCCTTCAGCAGTTCGATGCGTTGGATGTTTTGGAGTTCGACCGGTAAATCAAGGCTGAAATGGCCGGTCTGGGGGTCGGTGATATTGACACCGTTGAGGAGGATGAGGACTTGGTCGAAGGAACCGCCGCGGATACTGACATCGGCTTGTACACCGTCGCTGCCGCGTTGCCGGATGTCCACGCCGGCTATGGATTCGAGGAGATTGTCAAGGCTTTTGGCCGGTGACGAACTGATTTCGCGGCGTTCCGTCACTTGGACGAGCCGCGCATTTCCGGACCATGCCACTGGCTGGTCCTCCGATACTTCCACTTCATCAAGATTGACGCCTGCTCGGCTGGTGCTGTCCTGCACGTCGGCTAAAAGCGGTTCGTAGCTCAACTGCACCAAGGTGCAGGCAAACGTGACGACGCCGATTTTGACGACTTTGTGCAGGCTGGCGAAAATCGCGTAGCCTTTGCGGGTCCATCTGTTGAAACATAGTACCGGATTGCTTGTTTTGTAATACATTGTTACTGAATTTTGGTTAGTAAAAACTGCTTATGAATGCAATCGGGGATTTCGTGTAAATAATGGGTGACGTAAATCAAGGTTTTATCAGGGTCGGAACAATACTTTTCGATGATTTTTTTTGTTTTCAGTTTGTTGGAAACATCCAGTCCGTGGAGCGGTTCATCCAGGATGAGCAGGGCAGGTTCTTTCACGAAGGCACGCGCCAGCAGGCATAGTCGTTGTTCTCCCGATGAAACGTTCCGAAAGGATTTTTCCGAGAGTGCAAAGATACCGAATATTTTCATCCACTTGGCACATTGCTCCAATTGTGCTTCGTTGCACTTGCGGTAAAGGCCGATGGTGTCGAATAGTCCGGATCCTACGATGTCTTTACAAGGAACATTTTTTAAATAATAGTTGTGCATTTCGGGGGAAACGTAGCCGATGTGCCGTTTGATGTCCCAGATGCTTTCTCCGGTACCTCTTTTGCGGCCGAAAAGTCGAATATCGTTGGCGTAAGACTGTGGATTGTCAGCACAGACCAAACTGAGCAGCGTTGATTTGCCTGCACCATTCGGACCCAGCAATGCCCAGCGCTCACCTTGACGTACTGTCCAGTTCATTTGTTTTAGGATGGTGCGTTGATCGTAACCGATATGGACATTGCAAAGTTGAACAACTGGGGTTCGATCCGATGGTTCCGTGGATAAACCATCGACCTTTTCTTGTGGGAAATCGGCAAAAGTGAATTTCTCAAACTTCCGTTCAGCCCTGTTGCTTTCCATAAGTGGAAATAGGCGCTTCAAAAGCGGAATATTTGACAGGAAAGCCGATGGGCTCAGGGACTTTTCCAATTTCCGTTCAGCAATGGGCAAAACATGGTTGATAAAGGCTGGGATGTCCGATGGATTGGACAAAACGAAGAGAATTTGCAGGTCCACCATTTTTGAAAGTGTCTCCAAAACCCGATTTAATTGTTCGCGGGAGGGTGCATCCAGACCGATGAACGGATTGTCGAGGATTAAAACCCTTGGTCGGATCATCAAGGCACGGACGATCAGGAATTTTCGGAGTTCTCCGCTGGAGAGGTGAATCATTTTGCGATCCAGCAAGGGGCGGACACCCAGCAAGTCGAGAATACGGTTGGAGTAATCGGTATCCGGATGGAGCGTCAGCAGGCTACTGACTTCGGGCGAAGATTCAGCTTCCTGGGAATTCCAGCGTTGTTGGTAGGCGGAATGCTCGTAATCACCGGTCAGAGAAGTGATGTCCCGGAAGGCCATGGCTTTAATGGCTTCAGAAACGGGCAGTTCCAATGAATCCAAAAGAGGGTAGTCCCGTATACCGGATTTCAAGGCCAGTTTGCCCGTTACAGCGTCAATAAAAAGCGATTTCCCCGAACCGTTCGGCCCGATGAACGCCCAGTGTTCACCAGGATAAAGCGACCAGTTCAGGGATTCTGAAAACTGCATGTCGGGGTGCCGGAGCACCACTTCGTGCAGTCTAATGAGTGGAAGCATGCTTATTTGGCGGGTTCCCAGAAGCAAACTTTGGGGGAAACGATGGCGCCTTCAGCCTTCAGTTGTTTCATGGCTTTGTCGACTTCTTTGCGGTCGATGCCCGTGATTTCTACGATTTTACCAGCGTTGACAGGCTTGCCTGCGCTTTTTAGGACTTCAAACACTTGACTTTTTGTATCCATTTTCATTTAGTTTTTAAAAGTTAAACCTTGGAGTATCTGGTTGCAAATATAACACATTTAGAAAAAACCAATGGCTTTATAGGTGATGATCATCCAAAGCCAGTACCGCAAAAATTTCCCGATGAGCATGGTAAGTGCCGTTATCCAGATGTTGGCGCGCATATAACCTAGTGTGACAGCCACTAAGTCACCAAAGATAGGAACAAACGTGAAAAAGGCCATCCAGGAACCTTTTCCGTGCATGAAATTCAGGTATTTTTGCAGCTTCTCGGGTTTTACTTTCAAGTATTTTTCAATCCATTCAATTCGGCCAAGATGGCCGATCCAGTAGCAGGACATGCCGCCCAGAAAGTTGCCCGCCGTTGCTGCGGCAATGCAACCCCAGCCGTTGGCGCCCATGTAAAGGACACCGCTCAACACTGCTTCCGAACTGAAAGGCAGGATGCTTCCGGCCAGAAATGTGGCTATAAACAGTCCCAAATAACTCCATTCTATCAGTGTTTGCATTTATTGGATTTTAAAGACAAAGCCTGAAGCCGTTCCGAATGCGCCACCTTGGGCTGCATTGAACAAGTAGGCAGGTTTGCCGTTTTTGAAAAGCAACTGCGGACGTTCCAGTCTGCCGTAGCGTTTAAGGTTTGCAGGGGGTGTCGGTTCTTTAATATAGGCGCTTAGGCCGTACCAGCCAATTTTAGGCTCACCCCAATGGATGCCGTCTTCCGAATCGAAATACAGCCCGACCGTATGGTTGTAGAAACCCATATCGCGCATCAGCATGTGGTATCCATTGCTGTCCTGCCAAATGTAGGCATCTTCCACTTGCTTATTATCACCGTATTTTGAAAAGTCCACGATCGGGTTTTCAGGTACACGCTTATAAGGTCCCAACAGACTATCAGAGATCGCCAGTCCATATTTTCGGTTTCCGCGGATGCTGCCCGAACTGTTTACATAATCGGAGTCGTTCCAGGATTTGTAATACAGGCGGTATTTACCTTCGGGATCCTTGAGGAAAGAGGGGTTGGTGGTGCAATGGTCGTCCCAACTGCCTGTTGAGGCCACATCCAATAAAGGTTTGTCGCTGCGTGTCCAGGGCCCGTTCAGGCTTTTGGAAGTGGCTAGACCTATACGCTTGGTATTGGTCTTTCCGTTGGAATTACCCATATAAAAGAGGCAATACAATCCGTCCACGAACTGAATGTGTGGATTGTGGCAGGTTGTTGCATCCCAGTAACCTGGACGAGGTGCCAGAATGGTTTCCACATATTCGTACGGGCCTTCCGGCTTTTTGGCGACAGCATGGGCAATTTCACAGCCGCGAAGCCAACCACCCATGCCGAGTTTGTCGGACCAGCGGGAATAAAAGACATGCACTTGTCCCTTTTCATCGAATATGGGCGCGCAGCACCAAACAAAATAGCCTGGTGTTTCGAGAATGCGGCCCAGCGGTTTGAGTTGTTTGCAAAAAGCGGAGATCGTATCCCGATTTAGGCTCTTTTTCACGACAGAAGCCGAGGCATTCAGCGCTTGCTCACGTGCAGAGAATCCGTCAGGTTGTTGGGCCTGAGCAGCCATTGCCATGATTGTCAGGCAACTGAAAAGGATATTTTGTACAGTTTTCATCGAAAACGATAAAAGGATAATTCCTGTTGGTCACTGGCGTTTAGTTCCAGGGTGGCAAAGGTAGCCATTGTGACACGAACATTGGCTTCGAGAACCTGTATTTTATTGCCATTTTCCATAAAATCCAACCCCAAAAAACCATTGTATCCGTTGAGCAAGGGCTCTATCCGACGAAGTGCTTCTTGAATCTTATCGCGTTTTTCCCGATTCAGCCAGTCGATCCGACGCATGAGCCCTCCAGCGTATGTTTTCCGTTCGATAATACGCATTTCGGAGTAGCCGAACACGATGTCTTCGCCTTCCAAAGTCCTGTATACCTGAACACTGCGTGGCTCACCTTCAACCGTAGCTTCTTTATACCAATAGGCAGGGTGTTTTCGACTAGGCAACTTCATACCTTGCCTGTCCGAGCTGTGAAAAGTGGCGTAACCACCAGCTCCATTGGCTCTTTTGTAAAAACAATCTTCCGATTCATCAAATAGATACGTTTTCGGATCGATGATTTCCCAGACAGGAGTCAGGTTGCCCAGCAAAGTCTTTTGTGCAATTTTATCGTTGTACTTTAAAAAATCAGTATGTCTGTAGTTCAAGTGGAGGTTTAAGGATGCGGTCAGTTCATCGGCTTCCGGATGTGGAACGCAAACATAAATTTGCTCGATTCCATCCGGTAAAACAAGAGCTTCCATTCGTTTATAGAGGGAGGGCCGTGGGTCGCCGGTAATCGGTACGACAAACAAGTCGTTCCGTTCGGGGTGCGGCAGTTTGGCTGCGTATTGGTTCACAGCAGTATGCTGGTTGGAAAGCATCTGGCAGAGCAAATTTTCGCAGGAAACGATGTAACGGTGCTTGCCTAGACATTCGTCCAAAATGCTGCGCGGATCGAAGGTGTAGAGGGTATGCCTGTCGCTGAGTTCAGGCAGATCTTCCATTTGGAGGGTTTTAAAATGAACCGAACAGGGCATATTCCTGGGTGTTGCAGAAAACCTGGCTGAACAGGTGCATGCCCACCCGGTTGGTCTCGATTTTTCGGTCCAGCTGGAGCACCGGGTGACCGGGCTTCACTTCGAAATGGTCGATGAGGCGCTTATCTGCCTTGATGGCGAAGATACGTTGCTCGCCACCCTTCACTTCCAATTGGTAGTGCACCCTCAGGATATTGAAAAGCGACTGGTTGTCGAGGTTTCTGGCTGTGAAGCGGGGCAGGTTGATGTTGGGCAACATGGTGATGTCAAAAAAAACAGGGCGGTTGTTGATAAAACGGAGACGCTCAAAATAGATGCAGCCGGCATCCCGTTCGGCATCCGATATCTGAAATCCGAAGGCTTCTTTCCAGGGTCGAATTTGCGGTTTCACCACGATTTTTGTCACTAATTTCTCGCCGATGGCAGATGTGGTACCGGTCAGCGACAGAATGCCGACACCTTTGGGTTTGCCGGTGACGATGCTGCCTTTGCCTTGTTTTTTTTGGATGAAACCGTCCACGACGAGACGATCCAGCGCATTCCGGACGGTGGGCCTGGCCAGTTCGTACAACGCACTCAGCTCATTTTCAGAAGGTAAGAGGTCCCCTGGAATATAGACGCCGCTTTCAATCTGGTTTCGCAACGCTTCGTAAAGCATGCGGTAATGGGGCATTCGATTGGATTCAGACAACATGGGTTTTATCAAGTTTGAGCTGCGAAAGTATTCAATTTTTACTAAAAAAAGCTACTTTTGAGGCGGATAAACCACCAGCCGATGAAACACATACTGTTTATTACAATGTGGATAGCCTTTTCACAGGCTTTCCAGGCACAGAATTACCACTTTTTAGTTGGTACGTATACGAATACTGGAAAAAGTCAGGGTCTCTACTCGTACGAACTGAATGGTAAAACTGGCGTCGTGACTCAAAAGTCGGTGGCCACGGGTGTTTCCAATCCGAGTTTTCTATGTGTGACACCGGACAGGAAGTTCGTGTACTCCGTCAATGAAAGTGCGGATGGCAGTGCGGCCAATGCGTTCTCGTTAAATCCGAAAACGGGCGAGCTCACGTTGCTCAATCGTTCACTGACCAATGGCAAAGGTCCTTGTTTTATTTCAGCCACCCCGAAACACGTTTTCACGGCCAATTACGGTGGTGGCAGTCTATCCGTTTTCGCTCGGAAGGCCGATGGTTCGCTCAGTGATTTGAAGCAGAAGGTTCAACACAGTGGTTTAAGTATTAATTTAGATAGGCAGGCTGAACCGCATGTGCATCAGGTTCTTGTTACTAAAGATATTCGCTTTGTTTTGGCCAATGACCTGGGGACGGACAAGGTGACCGTCTATAAATACAACCCCGATGCGGTGGATGAAATCCTGACACCGTGGGACACCTTGGATGTCAAAAAAGGCAGTGGACCAAGACACATAGTGTTCAGTAGAAATGGAAAACTGGCGTATTTGGTACAGGAACTGGACGGAACCGTATCCGTATTGTCGCTTAAAAATGGTAAGCTGGATTTGTTGCAGGAAACCACTTTAATCAGTGATCCGAAACAAAAAGCCTGGGCTGCGGACATTCATTTGTCACCGGACGGCAAATTCCTGTATGCGACGAACCGGGCGCCTGCCAACAACATCACGTGTTATAACGTACTGAAAGACGGTCGATTGGAACACTATTTCATGATTTCAACCCGTGGTGACGGCCCTCGCAACTTTGCTCTGACACCCGATGGGAAATTTCTGCTGGTGGCCCACCAATTCTCAAACAACATCGTCATTTTCAAGCGCGATACGAAAACCGGAATTCTCACCGATACGGGTGAACGCATCGAAGTGGGCGCTCCGGTTTGCCTGGTCTTTTATTAATCAAACCATTTCTTCCGTGATGCTGCCATAGCGGTGGTATTCAAAAGCGATGCTTTGTTCTTTCACGTAGTTGAGCAACTCGATGCGGCCTTCCACCAAGGGTTTGGCAGCGGCTATGTATTTGCCCAATGAAGCGGCTTTCTTGTAGAATGCGTCCGATAGCTGATTGCTGCAGGTGCGGATGCGTTCGAAGTTGTCCATTTTCGCCAGAAACTCTGCTTCCGTTTCAACGTGGATTCGGAGGCCCACCGGAACAGCTTTACGAAGGGCCGCTTCCTTATCATCGCCTTTGCCAATGCTGACAATCAACGGGGTATGCACCGTTTTGGCTGCTGCCAGCACCATCAGTACATCGCAGAGCGAATCGGTGTCCTGAACCCTGAACGCCATGCTGCGCAGGGGCAGGTAGCGGAAGGTATTCTTTTCACCATACAAGTTGTTTACATCCAGTTCAAGGAAGAATTCCGTTTTCCAATTTTCCTGAAAGCTATGGACTGCTGCTAAAAAACGGTTTTTTTCGGATGTTGAGATTGCTGCCGCGTACTGTTCATATTCGGTATTTTTTAAAGAGGCAGGGATTTTTAGTTCTTTGAAATCTACGAAACTGGAAACGTAGTTTCTGCCCCCGGCCTTGATGCCGCCCCCGAACGCGGAACGTTTCATACCTCCGAAAGGCTGCCGGTTCACGATAGCGCCTGTAATGCCACGGTTGATGTACAAGTTGCCGGCTTCCAAGTTATTTTTCCAGCGAAGTTGTTCGGATTCATCCAGACTTTGCAGGCCTGAAGTCAAACCAAACGCTGTTTCTTCGTTGATCAGTTTGATGCCATGATCCAGGTTGTCGATGCAAACGACCCCCAAAAGCGGTGCAAACAATTCATTTTTAAAGGTGAAGCTGCCGGGTTTGACACCCCATTTCACGCAAGGTTTCAGAATGAAATGCTTTTCGTCGATGAAATCGGGTTTCACCAACCAGGTTTCACCCGGTTCGAGGTTTTCGATGGCATGCAGCAGTTTGTCGTTGTCATTGGTGATCATTGGACCAACGTACGTACCACCGTTCCAGGCACTACCGGTTTGCAGGCTGGTGACGGCATCCGTGAGTTTGGTTTTGAAATCAGGGTCGTTGTACACTTCTTTTTCGAGCAACAGCAGCGAACAGGCTGAGCATTTCTGACCGGCATTGCTGAAAGCTGATGTTACGATGTTTTGGATGGCATGGTCACGATCTCCGCTGGCTGTCAGGATGATGGCGTTCTTGCCGCCTGTTTCGGCTGAAAGCGGGCAAGTGGGATTGTTTTCAAGCAAGCGGAAGGCCGTGTCCGTACCGCCAGTGAGGATAATATGCCTGATGGACGGGTTGGAGGTGAGGTATAGAAGAGGTTCCCTTCCGGCTGTACAAACCACCTGCAGTGCGTCTTTAGGCACACCTGCGTTCCAGAAACAGTGTGCAAATGCCCACGCGACAGGCAATGCTACGGTGGCAGGCTTTAAAATGACCGTATTTCCCCCGGCCAAAGCTGCAGCCACGCCCCCGACCGGTATTGCCAGCGGGAAATTCCAGGGCGGTATGACCAGAACGATGCCTTTCGGAGCATACGAAACGGTTTTGAGTTCTGCAAACGCTTTCATAGTAGTTGGATAGTAGCGGCAGAAATCGATGGCTTCGGAAACCTCCACATCGCCTTCTGCCATGGTCTTGCCAGTGATGGCTGACATGCCGCCGATCAGATCCGCCCGTTCGTTGCACAGGTTGGTGGCCACCCTGTGCAGGATGAGGCTTCGTTCTTGAAGGCTAGACTTGCGCCATTGTGATGCGTCGGTTTCAGCAATGGAAATCAGCTCTTTGACTTGGTCAATATTGGAAAGACCTGCTTCACAAACGCAGATTTCTCCAGATTGGCTTCTGTCGATATAACGATGTTTCTTATCGGCTTCAAACTGTTTGTCACCGATTTGTACGGGGATTTGCCAGGGTTGGTCCTTGAGGGATTTTTTCCAGGCTGAACGAATGCCAGAAGCCCATAACCGATTGACTTTCAGGTCGAAATTTGTATCTGGTTCGTTCTTGAATACTTCTTGAACGGTTTCAGGCACTGGTACTATTTTTGTTCTGTCCTGCGTACGGTAAGCTTTGGCTTCGATTTTATCCTTAAGTGCGAAAGCTTCCAAAAATTGCGACTGTAAGAAATCCCATTGCTTGCTGTCGTAGGTCAGACCGAAGGAATAGCTCAGGAAGTTGTCCTTGCCGGTGTTTTCATCCAGTCGGCGAACCAGGTAGGAAACGGCATTGAGGAAATGTTCGTTTTTGACCACCGGGGTGTATAAAATGATTTGTTTGCCCAGACTGCGCATGACACGGGGCAAGTGGTTGGCCATGCCTTCCAGCATTTCAAAAGTGACGTATTCTTCGATGTCGTTTTTCTTTCCCAACAGGTAGGCGTAACCGATGCTGAACAAATTGTGGGAGGCAACTCCAACATGCAGCGATTTGATGTTCTCTGGTTCCAGGGCACGATCGAGTATGTGCAGGTAATTGGCATCCACTTCCACTTTGCTGTGCAGCACAGGGTTTTCCCAACCTTTCAGCGAGGAAACAATGCTTTCCATCTGCAAATTGGCACCTTTTACCAACCGCATTTTTAACGGAGCACCACCGGCAGCCGTCCTTTTTTTGGCAAATTCGAGCAATTCGGATTGGAAGAGATAGGCATCCGGCAAATACGCCTGAATCACGATGCCGGCACTGTAACCTTTGAAAGCGGGCAGACTCAGCACCGTTTTGAAAACATCCAGCGTGAGTTCTGCATCTTTATATTCCTCCATGTCGAGGTTGACGAATTTGGTATGCGCAATGCCTTCTTCGTCGATGTAGGGAAAGTCGATGGATTGCTGATAAATTCTGGAAAGTCGTTCGCAAAGGTCCAGTTTGTTCGTATCATAATTCAATGCACTGATTTGTGCATAAATACCTGAAATCTTGATGGAAATGTAATTGATCTGCGGATCTTTCAACGCTTCCAGGTAATGTTCGAACCGTTTAAGAGCTTCACCGTCGCCCAACACGACCTCTCCCAACAGGTTCACATTCTGACCGATATGCTGTTTGCGGCGCTCGCTCAGATGACGGTTCAGATAGGAAGCTTTTTCATTGATGATCACCTTGGCCGTATCCAAGCGAAGCCGTTGCTTGAAAATGGGGATGGAAATGAAATCAAACCAGTAACCAAAAGCGGTGAATAGTTTTAAAAGGAAGGCGTCGGATGAACTGAAAAACGCAGGTACACCGTAATGCTCGATGAGCAGTTTCATCCGTTTGGCCAGTTTCTTGTTGTCGTGAATCTGGGAAGACTCATCCAGCATTTTGGAGAGCAGGATCTTGTCATTGGGATTTTGAATGAGTATCGCGTACTTCTTTTGTTCTTTGATTTCGTCGGCTGTGATTTCTTTTTCTGATTTGATGAGGAATTCTTTTGCCCAGTCAAGGACTTCGGGGGTGCTTATTTTTTCCATGGGAGGATTTTTGATTTGAGTAGTGCGAAAATAGATTAATTCCTCGAAAAACACTATACCAAAGTCTAAATATGGATATGTTTTGTATATTTTTTCATTATCCATGTCATTCAAGATTTATTTGTGTAGGTTCTTTGACCTAAAATCAATCCTTTTGCTGTTTTTTTAGTCTTATTTTTGTAGCTTTATGATCCAATTATTAGTCAGTTTTAACCCTCAAACCTTGCCATGAAAAAAGCAATCTTTTCTGCGACATTTCTCTGCCTGAGCGTTTTTCTATCCGCCCAAAGCGACGAATGGAAGAACCCTGAAATCAATCAGGTAAACCGTGCTCCCATGCACACCAATTTTTTTGCCTACGAAAACGAGGCAACAGCCAATGCAGGAATCCCTGAAAAATCAGCCAATTACATGAGCCTGAACGGCACTTGGAATTTCTATTGGGTAAAAGACGCATTCAGTCGTCCCATGGATTTCTGGAAAACGACTTTTGACGACAAGAGTTGGGCTACGATGCAAGTTCCGGGTATTTGGGAACGAAACGGTTATGGCGATATTCAATATGTTAACGCCGGTTATCCCTGGCGGAATCAGTTTGAAAGCAATCCGCCGCTTTTCCCAGAAGAAAACAACCACGTTGGTTCCTACCGCCGCGAAATAAATCTGCCTGCCAATTGGAAAGGTAAAACAGTATTGGCCCATTTTGGTTCAGTCACTTCAAACATGTACCTGTGGGTGAACGGAAAGTTCGTTGGCTACAGCGAAGATAGCAAATTGGAGGCTGAATTCGACCTGACCAAATACCTTGTTCCAGGCAAGAATCTGATTGCCTTTCAAGTGTTCAGATGGTGCGACGGAACATATCTGGAAGATCAGGATTTCCTTCGCTTATGTGGCGTGGCCAGAGATTGTTACCTCTATGTCCGAAACGCTTCGAACGTGGCCGATCTTCGGGCTACACCCGATTTGGACGCACAATATAAGGACGCTACCTTGAAAGTGGATGTGCAGTTGACCAAAAACGCGCAAGCTGATTTGATCCTCATCGATGCCAATGGGCAGGAAGTGGCCAAAGGCAGTGTAAAAGGTTCTGGCAAGTTGACCACCACCTTGAATGTGACCAATCCTGCCAAATGGACGGCAGAAACGCCGAATCTGTATACATTGAAAACCATCTTGAAAGACGGCGCCAACGTACTGGAAGTGATACCTGTCAAAGTTGGTTTCCGCAAAATAGAAATTAAGAATGCCCAATTGTTGGTAAACGGCAAACCCATCCTCATTAAAGGTGTCAATCGCCATGAAATGGATCCCGACCGCGGATACTATCTGTCCAAGGAACGCATGATCCAGGATATCAAGATTATGAAGGAATTCAACATCAATGCCGTGCGTACCTGCCATTACCCGGACGACAATTTCTGGTACGACCTCTGCGACCAATACGGTATCTATATGGTGGCCGAAGCCAATGTCGAATCGCACGGAATGGGATACGGCGACCGTACGCTGGCTAAAAATCCGCAATACAAACTGGCACATATGGAGCGTAATCAGCGAAATGTGCAACGGAGTTTCAACCACGCGTCAGTCATCATCTGGTCTTTGGGGAACGAAGCCGGTTTCGGCCCGAACTTCGAGCAATGCTATACCTGGATCAAGGCAGAAGACACTTCCCGTCCTGTTCAGTACGAACAAGCCCGACAGAACGAATACACCGACATTTTCTGCCCGATGTATTACGATTACAACAATTGTGAAAAGTATGGAAAAAGCGATGCTAAAAAGCCGCTTATCCAATGCGAATATTCCCATTCCATGGGTAATTCTGACGGTGGTTTCAAAGAATACTGGGACCTGATCCGCAAGTACCCGAAATACCAGGGTGGTTTTATCTGGGATTTTGTGGACCAGTCACAACGCTGGAAAGGATTGAACGGAGTTGAAATTTATGCCTACGGGGGCGATTTCAACAAGTATGATGCCTCCGACAACAACTTTGTAGACAACGGCCTGATCAGTCCGGATCGCAAGCCCAATCCACACATGTACGAAGTGGGCCATTTTTATCAGAACATCTGGGTTACACCATCCAATCTTCAAAATGGTACCATTACCGTTTACAATGAAAACTTCTTCCGTGATTTGTCTGCGTATTCGATGGAATGGCAGCTGCTGGCCGACGGTGAACCCGTTCAGGCGGGAGTGGCGAACGATCTGAAAGTAAATGCGCACGACAGCGTTGCCGTCAAGCTCCCCTACGATTTGAGCACGACATGCCCAAACAAGGAATTGCTGCTGAACGTTTCCTTCAAGCTGAAATCGGCAGAAACACTCTTGCCGGCCGGCTTCAAGGTTGCCGCTAATCAATTGACCGTTCGTCCTGTCACTTTCCAAACCCTTGAACTGAAGAACTGCGAACCCAGCAATGTGGTGATTCCGCAGCCCACCATTAAGGAAAATGATTACCAGTTCCTACAGGTTAATGGCAGCAATTTTGCAATCGAATTTAACAAATTTAACGGGTACCTCACCAAATACACCGTGAATGGAGTGGATTTGATGATGCCGGGTTCTGAAATGACTCCCAATTTCTGGCGTGCTCCAACGGATAACGACATGGGTGCCAGTCTTCATCGCAAATTTGCCGTTTGGAACAATCCTGAAATAAAATTGGTCAAACTGGACAAAACTATCGAAAACGGACAAGCCGTCGTCAAAGCAGAATACGATATCAAAGCCGTTTCAGGCAAGTTGTTCCTGACCTATAAAATCAGCAACACCGGTTCCATTTTGGTTACTCAACAGCTTGTTGCTTCCAAAGATGCCAAAGTGGCTGAAATGTTCCGTTTCGGTATGCGCCTGCAAATGCCTTACAAATTCGACATCTCGGATTATTACGGTCGTGGTCCCGTCGAAAACTATGTCGACCGAAATCACGTCACCGATTTGGGCCTTTACAAACAGACGGCAGATGAACAGTTCTATTCGTACATCCGTCCGCAGGAAACCGGCAACAAGACCGATATTCGTTGGTGGAAACAGGTAAACACGGCTGGAAGAGGTTTGATGATCCGTTCCGAAGCACCGCTTTCCATGTCTGCACTCCATTATACGATGGAATCGCTGGATGAAGGCTGGGACAAAGATCAGCGCCACTCACCGGAAATTCCGAAGTCCGATGCTACCAACTTATGCATCGACCAAGCCCAGATGGGTCTGGGCTGCGTGAACAGTTGGGGTGCTTGGCCACGTCCTGAATATCGTCTGACGTATAAGGATTATTCGTTTAGCTTCTTACTATCACCCCGATAAACCTTATTGTAAATAAAATCCATCGTTTTCTCATCCCCAAAGGGGGTGGAAAGCGATGGATTTTATTATGGTGGATAAACCTTTTACGTGCTTTTTCATCGAATTGTCTATTGGGTATGTTGCTGTAAATGCCTAAATTTGAACCTTGCAAAAATGCACTATGAGAAGATGAAAAATAAAACCTTGATCGTGTTTTCCCTCCTGTTTATTTCTGTTACCAGTGCCTTGTGTTCTGAACAATTACCAATGGACGGAACCTGGCAGTTCCAAATGGACCGTAACGATGAGGGTGTTCAGGCCGGCTGGTTTTCCAAAACCCTGCCAGAAACCATCCAATTACCTGGTTCCATGGCAGAAAACCTCAAAGGGGACATACCTGGATTGAAAACCCAGTGGACAGGCAGTTTATACGACAGTTCCTTTTATTTCAATCCGGCTTTTGCCAAATACCGCCAGGAAGGCAAGGTGAAATTTCCTTTTTTTTTGACCCCCGACCGTCATTATATTGGTGTGGCCTGGTATCGGAAAGAAGTCGATATCCCAAAAAATTGGAGAGATAGTCGCATCACACTTTTTCTGGAACGCTCGCATAACATCACCCGCGTTTGGGTAGACAATGCTGAACTGGGTAAGGATTCCACCTATTGTGTTCCTCAGGAATTTGACCTGTCTTCTGCGCTCAAACCTGGTAAGCATACGATTTCACTGCGCATTGACAACCGAATTGGAGCGGTCAATGTCGGCCCCGACTCCCACAGTGTAACCGACCAGACGCAAGGCAACTGGAATGGTGTGGTGGGCAAGTTGCTGTTGCAATCCGGTTCCAAAATTTATTTTGACGATGTGCAGGTTTATCCGGATCTGGCAGGCAAGAAAGCACTTATAAAAGTTAGACTGGATAATACTTCCGGCAAAGCGTTCAAAGGAAGTTTGCGTTTTGGTGCCAAGAGTTTCAATTCGTCCACCGCTCATGAAACAGGCATGCAGGAACAAGCATTAAATCTACCCAAAGGCATTTCTGTTCTTGAACTGAACTTGCCTATGGGCGAGGGTATGCAAACCTGGAGTGAATTCGATCCGGCTTTGTATAAGCTGGGAGTTGAATTACTTGCCTCCAATAAGACGGTCGAAGCCAAAACCCTGACTTTCGGAATGCGTGAAATTACCATCCGAGGCAAATGGTTTTATATTAATGGTCGTAAAACTCAACTCCGTGGAACGGTGGAAAACTGCGATTTCCCCTTGACCGGTTATGCACCCATGGATGTAGCTTCTTGGGAACGGGTCTTCCGTATTTGTAAGAAGTATGGACTGAACCACATGCGTTTTCATTCGTATTGCCCGCCTGAAGCCGCTTTCGAAGCTGCAGACCTTGTTGGTTTTTACTTGCAGCCAGAAGGCCCCAGTTGGCCAAATCACGGATCTTCACTGGGTAATGGCAAACCGGTGGATCAGTTCCTGATGGATGAAACCATCCGCATGTCCAAAGTCTATGGCAATTATGCTTCCTTCTGCATGATGGCTGTAGGCAACGAACCTGCTGGCCGTTGGGTTCCATGGGTGACCAAATTCGTCCAGTATTGGAAAAAAACGGATGGTCGCAGGGTTTATACCGGTGCTTCCGTCGGTGGTGGTTGGGCCTGGCAGCCTGGAAATCAGTACCATGTCAAAGCTGGTGCACGTGGTCTCGATTGGGATCGTGGCCTGCCGAATTCCAATTCCGATTTCCGCAGCAAGATCGATACGGTATCCGTGCCTTTCGTATCGCACGAAACCGGCCAATGGTGTGTATTCCCAAATTTCAACGAAATCAAGAAATATACGGGTGTGAACAAAGCCCGAAACTTCGAACTTTTTCAGGAAGACCTGGCCGACCACGACATGGGCGGCATGGGGCATGATTTCATGATGGCCTCTGGAAAACTGCAAGTGCTGGCCTACAAGCACGATATAGAAAAGAACCTTCGCACACCGGATTATGCTGGTTTCGGCTTGCTTGCCCTCAACGACTATTCCGGACAAGGAACCGCACTGGTCGGTGTCCTGGATGTCTTTTGGGATGAAAAAGGCTATTGCAACGACCGCGATTTCCGCCAGTTCTGTGGGCCTGTTGTGCCGTTGATTCGTACCTCCAAATTCGTATGGCAATCGGACGAACACCTTACAGCCACCGCTGAACTTTCGTATTTCGGGGCTGCTGAAAAACAAGTGATCAAACCAACGTGGGTGCTTAAAAATGTGCTTGGTGTTGTCGTTGCAGAAGGCAAACTGATCAATCAAACGGTGGAAACCGGTTTGAACATTCCGCTGGGTTCCATCGATATTGACCTGAGATTTGTTCAAAAGGCAGGGAAATATACGCTGGAAGTGGCCACCAACACCTGTGAAGGTCTGAACAGCTGGAATTTCTATGTATATCCCGCTGTACCTGCTACATACGACCAGTTCCAACATTTGAGTGAATTGAAGAATCCTGTTTTCGTAGCCAAAGAATGGAACGACACTGTGGCAAGCCACTTGGCCGCAGGCGGTGATGTGCTGATCCTCGGTGCCGGCAAAATTACGTACGGCAAAGAAGTGGTGCAGACCTTGGCACCGATCTTTTGGAACACCTCCTGGTTCAAGATGCGTCCGCCACATACCACTGGCATTCTGATTAATCCCAATCATCCCATATTCAAGGATTTCCCGACCGACTACTACGCCGACTTGCAATGGTGGGAAATCATCAATAAAGCTCAGGTGATGCAATTCACTGATTTTCCCAAAGGATTCCAACCACTCATCCAATCCATCGATACCTGGTTTGTAAACCGCAAAATCGGAATGTTGTTTGAAGCTAAAGTCGGGCAGGGGAGACTGATTGTCTGCAGCGCCGACCTGGTAAACAACCTTAAAACCAGACCGGTGGCCAGGCAACTTTTGACGAGCATCATCCATTATATGAATTCCAACAAGTTCCGTCCTGAATACACGGTGGATGCCGCTCGTGTGAGCGATCTCTTCACCAAAGTTGCCGGCAACGTGAACATGTTTACCAAGGATTCTCCCGATGAACTGAAACCGAAACTGAATGCCACTCAAAACAAATAAGAAGATGCATAAAAACTATTTTCGATTGGTCCTTGCCGGCTTGTTCCTGCTTTTGTCTATTATCACCCAAGTTTCAGCAGCAAACACAACTTGGCCGGAAATTCGTACCGAAAACAAACCCGGCGTTCGCTGGTGGTGGATGGGAAGTGCCGTGGATGAAAAAAACCTCACTTGGAACCTCGAACAATTGTCACAGGCAGGAATCGGAAGCGTGGAAATTACACCCATTTATGGGGTTCAGGGCAACGATGCCAACGAACTCGATTATTTGTCCCCGAAATGGATGCAAATGCTAAAGCATACTCAGGCAGAAGCCAAACGTCTGAACATGCAGGTGGATATGAACGGTGCTACTGGCTGGCCATTCGGTGGACCACAAATCGATGCCGAACATGCCGCCACCAAAGAATTCATACAACGATATCCTGTCAAGGCTTTACCAAGCGGGAGAGCCAAAACGCAATCGTTGGTGATTCAGGCCGAAGATTCAAAGCAACGACCTGTATCCAAGATCCTGTCCATCTTGTTTGTCGGTGCCGACGGTGCGCGTGAAAGAATGCCGCTGTCCAGCCTAAAAGATAGTTTGCTGACAGTTGGTGTTCCACAGGATGGTGAATTCTTTGTTCTTTTTTCGGGAAAGACCTTGCAGCAGGTTAAAAGAGCGGCTCCCGGCGGACAAGGTCTGGTCATGGACCACCTGTCCAAAGAAGCACTTCAGGTTTTCCTGAAACCGTACGATGAGGCTTTCATGAAAAGCGGTGCAGCTTGGCCGCATACCTTCTTCAACGATTCCTACGAAGTATATGGTGCAGACTGGTCCGAGAATTTCCTAAATGAATTCAAGACCCGACGCGGCTATGATCTTTCCGATTATCTTCCTGAATTCCTCGGCATAGGCGACCCCATCGTAATTTCAAGGGTCGTTTGCGATTACCGGGAAACCATCTCGGACATGTTGCTCTACAATTTCACCATACCCTGGACCGAATGGGCGCATGCCCGTGGTTCACTGACCCGCAATCAGGCACATGGCTCACCAGGCAACTTGCTGGATCTGTACGCAGCGATGGATATACCCGAATGTGAATCCTTTGGTCAAAATAGATACGACATTCCCGGTTTGCGTGTGGATGACAGAATCAAGGAAAGTGATTCCAATCCGGTAACCCTCAAGTTTGCCTCTTCGGCGGCGCATGTGGCAGGCAAGCAGTTCACTTCCTGTGAAAGCATGACCTGGTTGACGGAGCATTTCCGTACCTCACTTTCTCAGATCAAGCCTGAAATAGACCAGCTTTTTCTGAACGGCATCAACCGCGTCTTTTACCACGGCTCACCCTATACACCGAAAGAAGCCGCCTGGCCGGGATGGTTGTTTTACGCCTCCATTCAGGTGAATCCGAACAACACCATTTTCCGCGACATGAGTGGCCTGAATGACTATGCGGCACGCATTCAGTCGTTTATGCAAGCTGGCAAACCTGACAACGAAGTGCTGGTTTATCTGCCCATTTACGATATCTGGCAGAATTACCGCAAAAGCAATTATATGACCTTCGACATCCATAAGATTTCCGAAAAACTGCCCTATTTCCAGAAAATGGTTTACCAGATCCGTGGAATGGGTTACGATTTGGATTTCGTTTCCGACAGCCAACTTCAAAATGCTTCGGTAACAGGCAAAAAGGTTCAGATGCCAGGTTCCAACTACAAAATAATAATCGTTCCTGACTGTACGGTCATGCCGGTGGAAACCATGCAGAAACTGTTGCAATTGTCCAAAGATGGCGCTACGGTTGCTTTCCTGAACCGTTTACCCGATGACGTGCCTGGATTAAACCGTGTTGCAGAACGCAAGCAACAGCTCCTTGACGCGGTGGCTCAATTCAAGATTTTCCCCAGACTTTCCGACTATTCCGGCAAACCGTTTGAAAAGGGGTGGATCATGTACGGTTCCAGCGTAAAGGATATGCTGGAATGTGCTCCGGATCGGTGCAAAGTTGAATCCATCACCAAAGAGTATGGTGCTTCGTTCATCCGTCGTTCGATGGAAGACGGTGCAATCTATTTTACGGCTCAATTGACGAACAAAGAAATCGACAACTGGGTTTCCATTGGCACTACGGCAAAATCGGTCATGATTTTCAATCCCTTAACGGGAGAAAAAGGTAAGGCCAGCATTCGGTCGGAAAATGGTCAGACCCAGGTCTATCTGCAAATGAAACCTGGTCAATCTCTGATTCTCCGCACCTACGACAAGGAAGTTATTCCCGATGCCGAATACCCTGTTTATGAAAGCAAAAAGATAGATTTCCAAGCTGCTGCGCAAGTCTCGCTGGCAAAGCCTGTGAAAGCAAACAAAACGAAGGCACAGACACAATACCTCAAAGGGGAGTGGTCTTTCCAATTTACAAAAGGTACACCGACCATCACTGGAACATTCCTCATGAAGGATGAACCCGTTTCCTGGACGACCTTGAAAGCTGACAGTGCTACCGTTTATATGGGAACCGGCCGGTACAGTCTGAAATTCAAATTGCCCAAGCAGACGGCGGACGATTGGTTGCTCGATTTCGGCACCATCAATGAAAGTGCCAGAATCACCATCAACGGCCTACCCGCCGGAATATGCTGGAGCGTTCCGTTCACGATGAAGATCGGTTCTTTCCTGAAACCTGGAAAAGTGAACACCATTGACATCGATGTGACGAACCTGCCTGCCAACCGCATTGCCGACTACGACCGCAGAGGTGTGAAGTGGCGTATTTTCAAGGAAATCAATTTTGTGGATGTGCTCTACCAAAAAACGACCTACGGCGAGTGGCCCGTCATGCCTTCCGGTCTGTGCCAGACGCCCCGTTTAATTCCCATGTATCTGAAATCTGAATAACCTAACCATAACCCTATGAAAAAAATGATGCTAGCAGGCGCAGCATTGCTGTTCAGCCTGTCGATGTTGGGGCAAACAACCCTTAACATCCAGACTAAAAAATCCACAGTCGCTGTAAACCCTGATATGTACGGGATCTTTTTCGAAGACATCAACTTCGGCGCCGACGGCGGATTGTATGCTGAACTGGTCAAAAACCGTTCCTTTGATTTTCCTCAGAACTTGATGGGCTGGTATACCTTCGGAAATGTGACGGTCGAAACCGTTGGTGGTCCGTTTGCCAAAAACCCGAATTATGTCCGTTTAAAAAAAGCGGGTCATCCCGACAAGTATTCCGGTTTGGAAAACGAAGGTTTTCGCGGCATGGGTTTCGCCAAGGATGCCGGATACCGCTTCTCCGTTTATGCGAGAGCAACTAGCGGTGAACAGAAAATTCGTGCTGAACTCATTGACGAACAAAATGAAATCATCGACAAGAAGGTCGTAGTCATCAACGGTGTCGACTGGAAAAAATATCAGGTCGTACTGACTTCCAACCGTGAAGTGTTTAAAGGCCGTCTGCGCATTTTCTTCGAATCGGGTGAGCAAGTGGACCTCGAACACATCTCATTGTTTCCCACTGATACATGGAAAGGCCGTGAAAACGGACTTCGCAAAGACCTGGCTCAAGCCCTGGCCGATTTACATCCGGGTGTGTTTCGATTCCCAGGTGGTTGCATTGTGGAAGGAACCGACCTGAACACGCGTTACCAATGGAAAAATACAGTTGGTGCCGTCGAAAACCGCCCCCTGAACGAAAACCGTTGGCATTATACCTTTACGAACCGATTCTTCCCCGACTATTTCCAAACGTACGGTCTGGGTTTCTATGAATTCTTCCAGCTGGCCGAAGAAATCGGTGCTGCACCGCTTCCTGTTTTGAATGTAGGACTTGTCTGTGAGTTTCAAAATAGGGATACGAGTGTCCATGTGCCTGTTTCTCAATTGGAACCTTATATTCAGGACGCTCTTGACTTGATTGAATTCGCCAATGGAGATGCTGCAAGCAAATGGGGTAAAGTTCGTGCCGATATGGGTCACCCTGCACCTTTTGGTCTAAAATACCTGGCTATAGGAAATGAACAATGGGGGAAAATTTATCCCGAACGCTTGGAACCATTCATGAAGGCCATCCGTGCCAAATATCCGACCATTCAGATCATTGGTAGTGCCGGTCCGTCTTCCGATGGTAAGGACTTTGATTATTTGTGGCCTGAAATGCGTCGCCTCAAAACGGACCTGGTCGATGAACATTACTACAAATCACCAGATTGGTTCTATTCAAATGCCGCCCGTTATGACAAATACGACCGTAAGGGTCCCAAGGTGTTCGCAGGAGAATATGCTTCGCATGATGCTACCACCAAGAAAGCTAATAATTACCTTTCAGCACTATCAGAAGCAGCCTTCATGACTGGCTTGGAACGCAATGCCGACGTTGTTCGCCTGGCCACCTACGCACCGCTATTTGCTCATGTGGACGCTTGGCAGTGGAATCCGGATCTGATCTGGTTCAACAACCTGAAAAGCATGCTGACCCCGAACTACCACGTACAGCAATTGTACAGTCAATATAAAGGGACCGATGTCTTGGCGGCATTGTCTGCCGGTCTACCGCTCACCGGTCAAAACGGTTTGTACGCAACCAGCGTAAAGGATGCCAAAACGAACACCATCATCATTAAGATCGTCAACAAGGAAATGAAGGCTCAGACGCTGAACATTGTTCTGGATGGTTACAAGCAGAAAGTCGCTTCCGTCAAGATGATCCGTCTGCAGAACGATGACCTGAAAGCAATCAATTCGGTAGGTAAACCTGATAAATTCATTCCGGAGGAAGCAAGCCTGGAACTAGTCAGTTCGAAATTTGAATTCGCCGCTGCTGCCCAATCCTTCACCATTCTGGTCATCCAATTGTCCGATGCCAAGGTTTCCGACGCAGGCAAGACTCCTGGATTGCATGGTCAGGCCGGCAAACCAACCGTTTTTACCATCGGTGACTCCACTGTCAAGAACGGCGACGGTAGCGGAAACAATGGCCAATGGGGTTGGGGAGCATACCTCGGTGAATTCCTCTATTTGGATTCAGTCAGTGTTGAAAACCGTGCTTTGGGTGGACGCAGCAGCCGTTCCTACATTGAAGAGGGTTTGTGGGATAAAGTAAAAAGTTCCATCAAACCGGGCGATTTCGTCATTATGCAGTTTGGCCACAATGACGGTATCGCACCCAACGATTCACTCCGTCCACGCGGCACCTTGAAGGGCAATGGTGAAGAAGCCAAGAACTACTATATGAGAGCTCTGAAAGATTCCTTGTTGGTTCATACCTATGGGTGGTATATGCGCCAATACATCACCGAAGCCAAGGCACTTGGAGCCATACCTATCGTTTGCAGCCTTATTCCACGCAACGATTGGAAAAACGGCAAGATCATCCGTAGCAACGACACCTACGGACTTTGGGCAAAACAGGCCGCCGAACAGGCTGGAGCAGCCTTCATTGACCTGAACAACCTGGTTTCAGACAAGTATGAAGTGTTGGGGCAAGACTTTGTGGCATCCATGTATTGGGGTGACCATACGCATACCTCCCAACCTGGTGCCAAACTTAATGCCTACATTGTTGCTCAGGGAGTTAAAAACTTGAAAGACTGCAAGTTGAGTGGCTGGGTGAAATAAAGATTTCCTCCAAACGAAAAAAACCGGTACCCTTTGAAAGATGCCGGTTTTTTTATGTCTGTAAAATGATTAGTTAAGCTTGTACATTTCCGAACCCGCCAGTAAAAAGCAACCCAGTCCGAAATCATCGAAATCAACGACGACGTCGTAGGTCACGGGCTGACTGTCCTTAGGCTCTTTGCCTGTCCCTTGTACATAACCAAGGAATCCATCCGGATGAACAGCTTCCGTAGACATGGCTTTCCAAGCTTTAAAAACAACAGGTAGGTATTCTGCACGCGGAAGAATTCCCTGACGGATGCCCCAGGCCATACCATAAACAAAAAGAGAAGTGCCAGTAACTTCCTTACCACCGAAATGGGTGGAATCGTGTAAGCTGACATTCCAGAAGCCGTCTTTGCGCTGACAGGCCTTCAGTGCCTTTGACATAGCCTTGAAGTCGGCCAGATACGCATTACGGTGCGCTTCTTTGGCAGGTATGATGTCCATGACACGGACCAATGCTGCGTAGACCCAGCCATTGCCGCGGGACCAGTAACAATCTTCACCGTTGGGTTCTTTGTAGGGCGGGCAAAAAGTGGCATCACGCCACCATAAGCCGTCGGCAGGATTCCACAAACCTTTTCCACCTTGAATGTTGCGGGTGTGCTCGTACATTTTCCAGGCTTTCTCAAAATAGCGGGTGTCATTATCAAGCACGCCTAATTTGGCAAAAACCGGCATACCCATCTGAATGGCATCGATCCAAGTCCAATCATTGTTTTGGGGCGTATTCACCAGCATGCTTAAATTAGCACGCGTGTTCTTTAATTTTTCAGGGGTGGGGCAAAGGCTATATAAGTCAATATACGTCTGTGCAGCACAATAGTTGTCTGCGTTGCGTGTCACATTGCCGTCACGGAAACCCCATTTATGGAATTCAGCCCAACCATAAGCATAGTTGTAGTATTTTTCGCGAGGGCAAATCTGGTGAAGTGCCATCAGCCCTTCGTAATACACACCGCGAGTCCAGATATTGCTGGGCCGAAGCCTGCCGCCACCGGTAGTCGGCGCCGTAAAATCAGCATGTTTGGTCAAAAAAGTGTCGTTGGCCAGTTCCATCGTTTTTAGGATGGATCTCCGGTCGGGCAATGTTTGCCCCAACAAAGGAGCCGATACAAAAAGCAACAGAGCGAGGCCAAAAAAGGTCTTTTGCATAGTGTTTGTTTGTGGTTTGGTTCTCCAACAAAAATAAGTAAAAATACCGGGTACGAATGTTTGAAAAATGACAGAAAGAGTATGAAAAAAGGCTGTTAAAACCTGTTTTTCCAAAGTTTGTTCAGAAACTCCTTCAATTTTGCTTCAGTAGCATTGAGCTGCGGTTTCCAGATGATTCGGCCTTTCAGTTTTTTGGGCAGGAAATCCTGTTCCACGAAATTGTTCTCGTAATCGTGAGCGTATTTGTAATCCTTGCCGTAATCCAATTGCTTCATCAGCTTGGTGGGTGCGTTGCGAAGATGCAAGGGTACCGGTAGATTTCCCGTCTCTTCGACGATGCCCAGCGCCGTTCCGATGGCCATGTAAGCCGAATTGCTTTTGGGTGAGGAAGCCAGATAGATGGCGCATTCAGACAAGGCGATACGGCTTTCTGGCCAGCCAAGTTTATGTACAGTATCAAAACAGGCGTTGGCGAGTAATAATGCATTTGGATTGGCCAGACCAATATCTTCTGAAGCGGAGATCAACATGCGTCTGGCAATGAACTTTGGGTCTTCGCCACCGGCCACCATGCGGGCCAGCCAATAGACAGCACCCTCAGGATCGCTCCCACGGATGGACTTGATAAAGGCGGAAATAATGTCGTAATGCATTTCGCCATCTTTATCGTAGGCCATCGGATTCTGTTGCAGGCGTTCGGTCACAAGCGCATCGGTGATTTCCACCGGACCTTCGCCTTCTTCGGCATTGACCACCAATTCTATAATATTCAGTAACTTACGGGCATCTCCTCCGGAAAAACGAAACAGGGATTCTTTTTCGAGTACTTTGATCTCCCGTTTCCGTAATTCCTTGTCGGTAGTGAGGGCGCGTTGGAGTAAATCCTCCAAATCGTCCACTTCAAGGGACTGCAACACATAAACCTGACAGCGGGAGAGGAGCGGGCTGATGACTTCGAAGGAAGGATTCTCTGTCGTGGCACCGATCAGTACGAAGGTTCCGTTCTCGACCGCTCCAAGCAGGGAATCTTGTTGCGATTTGCTGAATCGGTGAATTTCATCGATGAAAAGTATTGGCGTATGAGTTTCCGCATTGAAGAAACGGCTGTTCTTGGCTTTTTCGATGATTTCGCGAACGTCCTTGACGCCCGAACTGACAGCACTCAGGGTGTAGAAAGGCCGATCCAGCTGATTGGCAATGATGCGTGCCAGCGTCGTTTTGCCGACCCCGGGAGGTCCCCAGAGAATGAAGGAGGAAATATTTCCGGAATCGATCATTTTCCGCAAAACCGCACCCTGACCAACCAAGTGTTTCTGTCCGATGTAATCGTCCAGTTTTTTCGGTCTAAGTCGTTCTGCCAGAGGTTGTGCCATGTGTTGTGATTCAAAATAAAATTCGCGGAAAGTCGAACAATTGTTCACCCAAACCTTGCAAATGTACGCCAAAAAATAATGGTTTTTTGTGTGGCGGTAAGAAAATATTTTCGTAATTTCGCAACGTTTTTGATACCCTCCTGATTACCAATTTCCATCTATATGAAAAAGCATAATTTTTACGCAGGTCCTTCCATTCTGAGTGATTACACCATTCAGCAAACGGCGGACGCTGTTCGTGAATTCGCAGGTACTGGCCTCTCTCTGCTGGAAGTATCGCACCGAAGTAAAGAGTTCGTGGCTGTTTGCGACGAAGCTCGTGCAATGATCAAAGAGTTGCTTAACATCCCTGAAGAATTTGAAGTTCTTTTCCTTGGTGGCGGTGCCAGTCTGCAGTTTTGCATGGCACCGTACAACTACATGGAAAAGAAGGCTTCATTCCTCGAAACAGGTACCTGGGCAGGCAATGCAATCAAGGAAGCCAAATTCTTTGGTGAAGTGCACATCGCTGCTTCCTCAAAAGATGCCAATTACAATTATATTCCCAAAAACTGGGATGTTCCTGCCGATTCAGATTATTTCTACTACTGTTCCAACAACACCATTTTCGGAACTGAGGTTCACAAGGATCCCAGCGTTGGTGTGCCTGTGATTTGCGACATGTCTTCGGATATTTTCTCACGACCCATCGATTTCACCTACTATGAATTGATTTTTGCCGGTGCGCAGAAAAATCTGGCTCCTGCTGGTGTGACTCTGGTCATTGTTCGTAAGAATTCGTTAGGTAAAGTTAGCCGTCCCATCCCGACGATGCTGAACTATGCCACGCACATCAAGAATGAATCCATGTTCAATACACCTCCTGTGTTGCCAATCTTCTCCGCTTTGCAGACCTTGAAATTCTACAAGGAAAACGGCGGTATCGATGCTTTGTACGAACGCAATCTGGCCAAAGCCAAACTGCTTTACGACGAAATTGACAGCAATCCTTTGTTCAAAGGCACCGTTGCCAATAAGGAAGACCGTTCCATCATGAACATCTGTTTCGTCATGAACGAAGGCAAGGAAGATTTGGAAGATGCATTCGACAAGTTCTCGACCGCCAAAGGCATTATTGGCATCAAGGGTCACCGTTCGGTTGGTGGCTTCCGCGCTTCCACCTACAACGCACTTCCGATTGAAAGCGTACAGTTTCTGGTTGATGCCATGCGTGAATTTGCACAGGCTCATTGAAGCATTTGACATCCATTTACAAAAAGCGGGTTTCGGTACAGACGGAATTCCGCTTTTTGCATTCGAACTAAACATACTTTATCCACCGCCGGATTGGTTATCCAACGTACCGGCATAAAAGCAGAATACAATGAAAGTACTCATCGCTACAGACAAACCGTTCGCCAAAGTGGCCGTTGATGGTATTTGTAAAGTCATAACCGAAGCCGGTTTTGAACTTGCCCTCCTCGAAAAATACACTGAAAAGAAGCAGTTGCTGGACGCCATCGCCGATGCCAATGCCGTGATTATCCGAAGCGATATCATTGACGCTGAAGTGCTGGCTGCTGCCAAAGCTCTTAAAATTGTAGTTCGTGCCGGCGCCGGTTACGACAATGTGGATCTGGACGCCGCAACGGCAACTGGTGTTTGCGTGATGAACACCCCAGGCCAAAATGCAAATGCCGTGGCTGAACTCGCTCTCGGACTGATGGTTTACGGTGTCCGCAACCTTTACAACGGAACTTCAGGCACCGAATTGCTCGGCAAAAAACTCGGCATCCACGCGTATGGAAATGTTGGTCGCCATGTCGCCCGCATTGCCAAGGGCTTCGGAATGGAAATTTTCGCATACGACGCATACTGCCCTGCTGAAGTCATTGAAAAAGACGGTGTAAAGGCTTTGTCCTCTGTTGAAGAACTCTACTCCACCTGCGACGTGGTTTCCATCCATATACCTGCAACGGCAGAAACCAAGAATTCCATTAATGCCGCATTGGTAGGCAAAATGCCCAAAGGTGCCATGATTGTGAACACTGCCCGCAAGGAAGTCATTGACGAAGTGAGTATCATCAACCTGATGGGCGAACGTTCCGACGTGCGCTACATGACCGACATCATGCCGGCAGCTCACGCTACTTTTCTGGCAAAATTTCCTGAACGCTATTTCTCTACCCCCAAGAAAATGGGTGCCCAAACTTCTGAAGCCAATATCAACGCAGGAATTGCAGCTGCCGTTCAAATTGTGGATTTCCTGAAGAACGGTAACGAACGTTTCCGCGTAAACAATTAATTTATGGCCCTGATCAAACCTTTCAAAGGCATACGTCCCCCGGTTGAACTGGTGGAACTGGTAGCTTCCCGTCCGTATGACGTGTTGAATTCCGAAGAAGCCCGTGCTGAAGCCGGTTCAAATGACAAATCGTTGTATCACATCATCAAACCTGAAATCGATTTTCCGGTCGGTCAGGATGAACACGAAGAAAAAGTATATCATAAAGCTTTTGAAAATTTTACCAAGTTTCAGGAAAATAAATGGTTGGTGCAGGACAAACAGGAAATGTACTACGTTTATGCCCAAACCATGAACGGAAAAACCCAATACGGTCTTGTTGTTTGTGCCAATGTAGACGATTACCTGAAAGGCAACATCAAAAAACACGAACTCACCCGTCGTGATAAGGAAGAGGACCGCATGAAGCACGTTCGCGTGAACAATGCCAACATTGAGCCGGTGTTTTTCGCCTATCCTGCTCAAGTTGAAATCGATGCCATCGTAGCAAAATATACGTCCTTGCCGGCTGAATACGATTTTGTATCCTCCGACGGTTTCGGCCATCATTTCTGGCTTATTGCAGATCAGAAGGATATTCTGCGCATTACGGAACTTTTCGCCGCCATACCTTCGCTCTACATCGCCGACGGTCACCACCGTTCCGCCGCAGCAGCCCTGGTCGGAGCAGAAAAAGCAAAACAGAACCCCAATCATACAGGTGATGAGGAATACAACTTTTTTATGGCCGTATGCTTCCCGGACAATCAACTTACCATTATCGATTACAATCGTGTGGTCAAGGATTTGAACAATCTAAGCGACGATGCCTTCTTGAAGGCTTTGGAAAACCACTTCGCGGTGGAGAAAAAGGGTTCCGAAATCTACAAACCCTGTTGTCTACACAACTTTGCCTTGTACCTTTCGGGTTGCTGGTATTCACTTACTGCCAAACAGGGCACCTACAATGACAACGATCCCATCGGCGTGTTGGACGTAACGATTTCCTCCAATCTGATTCTGGATGAAATCCTGGGCATCAAGGATCTACGTTCCGACAAACGTATTGATTTCATCGGTGGAATCCGTGGACTTGGCGAACTCTCCAAACGCGTGGACAGCGGTGAAATGAAAGTGGCGCTTGCTTTGTACCCGGTTTCCATGCAGCAGCTTATAAACATTGCGGACAGCGGCAAAATCATGCCACCCAAGACGACTTGGTTTGAGCCGAAGCTTAGGTCAGGATTAGTCATCCACAAACTCTAAGATGTCTCAATAGAGCGCCAATCTCTGCGTTACTGTTCACTCAACTCTCCTCACGTACGTTAAGTACGCTCCGGGAGTTTTCGCAAACAGTGCCTTGACCTTGGCGCTCTATTGAAACATCTTCAGTGCAATTCCAAAAAGTGGCGGACTATTTTTTAGATGTTTCCGATTTGCTCCCGTACCAGTTTTTCAAAGAGGGAGAACTGTTGAAGCAAAACTGGGTCGGTGACCTCCGTTTCGCGATTTCCACGTACAAATCGCAGATAAAGCCAGGTTCCTTTTAACTTAACTGATGCTTTTTGCTTGCCTTTAAGCGGAATTTGTCCATTCAGCGCTTTGTAAAAGTCATCGATGGCATCGACATTGCTTTCGTCAATATGAAGCTGGAAACGCTTTTCAACCGGCTGAAAATTGCTGCTGGAAACATAGATGTACAAATGAGAGCGGCTTTCGCCCGGGTATATCCGGAAATCCAATTGCCCACCACCTTGACGATCCACCTGCAAATACTCATATTGTACGGGTCCGGTTTTGACTGTGGACTTGCATCCGTTCAATAAAAGCACAGCGGTAAGCAATGTCAGGCAGATTCGAATTCCGTTGTTCATCGTAGTGTTTTATTTCAGAATGCTAAAATACAACCATTTTTAGATATTCTTTCATTTTGTCCCTACCTTTACAAAATGCTTGATGATACCTACAAGACCATTCGGATGCTCAGCGAAGGGATTTATAAGGATAAGGGGAGCAAATTCCTGGCCTTTGCGCACCCTGTCGAATCTACATCAGAGGTGAAAACCATCCTTGATCAGTATCGCAAAACCTATTACGATGCCAGGCATGTCTGTTTTGCATATGCAATCGGACCCGATGCATCTGAAACCCGTGCCAGCGATGACGGTGAACCATCCGGAACAGCAGGACGCCCCATTCAAGGCCAGATTCAGTCATTTGGGCTGACAAATATCCTAGTGGTAGTCATACGATACTTCGGAGGCATCCTTTTGGGTACCGGAGGTCTGGTGGTCGCCTATAAAACTGCTGCAGCCGATGCCTTGCAAGCAGCTGAGATTCTCGAAAAAACCGTCGATGTGGAATTTTCCATCCATTTCGAATTTCCGTTCATGAACGACGTCATGAAGCTCGTCAAAAAGTTGGATGCTCAAATAATTTCGCAGAACTACGATATGGATTGCAACATGAAACTCCGCATCCGTAAAATGGAGGCAGAACGCCTGGAAGTAGCACTCGGTAAGATCGAAACCCTTCGTTTCGAATTGGCGGGATAAATTTGTACCTTTGTTCTCCCAATCCCAAAAGTGTCATTGATTCAGCATGCTACCAGCCACCACCATCGTCATCAAAAATAAACGGGCATCGTTCGACTTCGAACTGATGGATTTCTTTACGGCTGGCATCGTGCTGACCGGAACTGAAATAAAATCCATACGTTTGGGCAAGGCCAGTCTTTCAGACAGCTATTGCATCCTCGTAGAAGGGGAATTGTGGGCTAAAGGTATCCAAATATCCGAATACTCTTTTGGGAGTTACAGCAACCATGTACCCAGGCGTGACCGAAAGTTGTTGCTCACGAAACGCGAACTCCGCAAACTGACCCGTTTGACCAAGGAAACCGGTTTCACCATCGTTCCGACCAAAATGTTTATCAACGAAAAAGGGTTGGCTAAACTAGACATCGCTGTAGCCAAAGGCAAGAAAACCTACGATAAGCGCGAAACCCTTCGCGAAAAAGACGATAAACGAGAAATGGACCGTCATTTCAAGAAGTGATGAATCAAACAAACCGACGTTTATGGAGTGCCACCAAAAGTGGTTTGCCCAAAGCCAAACGAACCATTATTTGGTTGTTGAAGATGATCCTGCCTATTTCATTGGCAGTACGGTTGCTTCAATACACAGGTGTTCTGGATTACGTTTCAAATGCGCTGAATCCTGTATTCCAAGCTGTTGGTCTGCCCGGTGAAGCCTCCATCGCATTCGTAAGCAGTATATTCCTACCTTTATATGCACCGATAGCTATTGCCAGTTCCCTCACATTGACCATCCGCCAACTGACCATTTTGGGCATCATGTGCCTGATTTCTCACAACACGCTGGTGGAAACGGCCATACAAAAGAAGACTGGTTCAAACTTCGCCTTTATCTGGATCCTACGCATCAGCATGAGCTTTGTAGCCGGCTTCATCTGGAACTGGATGCTGCCTCAGAATATGGGTATTGCTCAAGCCTTGTCAGTAACCGCCGTAGTTGAACAATCCATTGGCCCAGTCTTGTTGCACTGGGCGCAAGGAGCATTAGCACTCTCACTGAAAATTGCAATCATCGTCACCGCATTGATGATTCTCCAACGCATCTTGGAAGAATTCCACGTCATGGACCTGTTATCCAGGACATTTGCTCCAGTCATGCGTTTTATGGGCTTGTCCAGAGACAGTTCATTTCTATGGTTTGTAGCCAACATCATCGGTTTGACGTACGGCAGTGCCATTTTGATAGAGCAAGTTCAGGAGGGTAAAATCAGTACCAAGGATGCCAGTATGCTTAATAATCATTTGGCTATCAGTCATTCACTTCTGGAGGATACCTCCCTTTGGGTGGTCGTAGGTGTTCCGGTATTTTGGGTGACCGTTCCCAGGGTCGCGCTGGCGATCATGGTCGTCTGGATTATCCGTCTTTTTAAGAGCTTTTTTGGAAATATTTTTCAATCATAGCCAGCAATTGATCTCTTTTAATGGGTTTTGAAATGTAATCATTACATCCTGCCTCCATCGCTTTCTCCTTGTCGCCAGTTAATGTATAAGCAGTTTGTGCAATAATTACCACGTCTTTATTAAAACTACGTATTTGCCGGGTCGCTTCAAAACCGTCCATTTCATGCATTTTCATATCCATCAAAACCAAATCAATATCAGTGTTGTTGCGACATTTTTCAACAGCTTCAACTCCGTTAAACGCGAACAAGACTTTTTTGGCTACGGGTTTGACCGTTAAGGAAAGGAGCAAGGAAGATGCTTCGTCATCTTCGACCAACAAAATATTAAGTGTTTTCATTTGATTTTCAGACTCCATTTCGGGTATATCTTTTTGTGAAATGTGGCTTTCAGTTTTACCAGCGTATGGGAGGGTAAAATAAAAGGTGGAGCCTTTTCCAACCTCACTATCTACTCGAATCTTACCACCCAGCAATTCAATATAAGCTTTCGAAATGGATAATCCCAAACCAGAGCCTTCGTATTTTTTACTCAGTGTTTCACTCCCTTGACGAAACCGTTCAAAAATGAGTTTGATCTGTTCCTTAGGAATACCTGCGCCTGTATCTCTGATGAAAAATTCCAATTCGCCCGACTGCAGGTTGTATCCAAATTCTATGGAACCTTGTTGTGTGAACTTAATGGCATTTTTAACCAAATTGGTCAGGATGGCATAGATTTTTTCGCGGTCTGTTTTTATAATGGCATCTTTCGATGGTAATCCATTCTTTAAAATGAACTGCAAACCTTTTTGTTCAACTTCCGGTTTGAAGAAGTTATAGATATAATTGGTCTGGTCATTCACATTTGTTTCAGAAAGAGTGACTTCCACCTGACCGGCTTCAATTTTTGAAATATCAATGATGTCGTTGATGATATTCAACATTCTTGCGCCGCTTTTCTCGATGATTTGGATGTATTCTTGTTGATTTTCTCCTGAAAGGCCAGGTTCTTTTAAAAGGTAGGCAAAACCGAGAATACCATTCATCGGAGTTCTGATTTCATGGCTCATATTGGCCAGAAACGCCGATTTCAGACGATCACTTTCTTCTGCTTTCTCTTTGGCTTTCAATAATTCAATTTCCGTCCTCTTTTGATCGGTGATATCCTTTGAGATACCAAAGGTTCCGACAATTTTTCCTTCATGATCAAAAAGTGGTAGTTTTACGGTAGAAACCCAGTTGTCCGGGCGATTTTTCCAGGTTTCTTTTTCTTCCTTGATCAGCGGTTTCCCGGATTTAATGATGGCTTGTTCATCGTTATAAGCACCGCTGGCATGTTCTTCCGAGAAAAAGTCACTATCCATTTTGCCGATAGCTTCATCGGGCGATCCAAGTCCAAAGGTTTCAGCTTGAGCTTTGTTAATTCTGATAAACCGACTTTCTCTGTCTTTGAAATAGATGTGATGTGGCAAGTAATTCATCAAAGCCTCCATTAAATACTGCTCTTTTTTCAGCGCTTCTTGCACCTGCTTTCGTTCGGTGATATCCCGGACAATCAACTGCACAGCAGGTTGGTTGTTAAAACCGATGGGCATGGCTTCAACTTCCACATCAACAGCAGAACCATCGAGGCGCACGAATTTTTCTTCCATCAAAGGTAAAACACCTCCGTCATTAAGGACATTTTTCATTCGTTCCATTACCAAGCCACGATAATCGGGATGAACAAAACTCATTACAGATTTACCGATCAATTCTGCATTGGAGGATGCCCCCATCAAACACAGACATTTGTTATTGACGTAAACGACAATTCCAGCTACGTAAATGGCAATGGCATCCGGAGAATTCTCTACCAAATCCCTGTATTTCCTTTCACTTTCTTTTAACGCCACCTCTGCTTGATTTCGCTCTGCCATCTGCAAATTCAGTTGCAAATTGGTGTATGCTTTTTGAGAAATATCATTGGCAAAAGCATAGAGCATGTCTGAAATCTTTTTAAACAAAATCGTCGACATGATCGGTACTTCAGCCAATGCCTCTTTGAACGCTTCTTTGTCGGCACCAATTTCGTCGGCATATTTTAAGAGGTGCTCTTCATCGGTTTCTTCATTCCGAACTTGTCCGATCAACCAGTTGGCAATGTGTTTTCCACCTACTGTAATATTGGCACCTGCATCCCACAAACCACCACTCAGGCAGGGTTGTACGACTGGGCCTGAAGGATTATACCGACCCAACAACGCATCAGATTTAAAACAATTCGTACATCCAAACTCCGTTTTTCGTATAATTTCACTGCACAACCGGCAAAAATTACTTGGTTTGGTAATGGGCGTACCATCTGGAAGGGTAATGATGGATGCGACATGGGTGGCGTCCGAAAATAAATCCTGCAATCGTTGGATTTCTTCCAGGTTGAAAAGGTCAAAAAACTGAATGTCGCTTTCAAATTCAAAAATTGATGGTTTGAATTCCGGATCCGTGTTTGCCATAATGATTGTCTTTTGAAAGGACCAAGGTAATAAAGAATTCTTATTATACCATAATATCCTTAAAAGGGAAATAAATCATGAAGGATAAACCCTTTTGAAACAAACATCGTCGGACAAAAAAATGGTTGCTTAGTAGGCAACCATTTTTTAATTTGATTTTCAGAATTTTTAATACGCAAACAACGGATAATCCGCCATCGTTCTGTTCACTTTTTCGCGAACAGCTTTGATTACTACCTCATCTTCAGGAGCAGAGAGCACGCGGTCCATTAGTTCGACAATTTCACCCATCAGGGGTTCCATGGCACCACGGGTCGTCATGGCCGGGGTTCCTACGCGGATACCAGATGTCAAGAACGGTGAGCGGGAATCGAACGGCACCATGTTTTTATTAACCGTAATATCGGCTGAAACCAATGCCTTTTCTGCTACCTTGCCCGTCAGTTCCGGAAATTTAGGCCGCAGGTCGATCAACATCGAATGGTTGTCCGTACCGTCGGAAATGATTTTATAGCCTTTGTCCATGAAAGCCTGTGCCATTACGGCAGCATTTTTCATAACCTGAGTCTGATAGGCAATGTATTCGGGCTGCAAAGCTTCACCAAATGCCACTGCTTTTGAAGCAATCACGTGTTCGAGCGGACCACCTTGGATACCAGGGAATACGGCTGAATCCAATAAAGCAGACATTTTGCGGATTTCGCCCTTCGGTGTTTTTTTGCCCCAAGGATTTTCAAAGTCTTTGCCCAACAGAATGATACCGCCACGGGGACCGCGCAGGGTCTTGTGGGTGGTGGAGGTTACGATGTGTGCATGTTTCAGCGGATTTTCGAGCAGTCCGGCAGCAATCAGACCGGCAGGGTGGGCCATATCGATCATCAATAATGCACCGATCTTGTCAGCGATGGTACGCATGCGGGCGTAGTCCCATTCGCGGGAATAGGCGGAGGCACCACCGACGATGACTTTGGGGCGTTCAGCCAAGGCGATTTCTTCCATCTGGTCATAATCCACACGGCCGGTATCTTCTTTCACGCTGTAAGCCAGCGGTTTGTAATATATACCTGAACTGTTCACGGGTGAACCATGGGAGAGGTGACCACCGTGGGAAAGGTTCAGCCCCAGGAATTTATCACCCGGCTGCATGATGGCCAGGAAAACGGCCGCGTTGGCCTGTGCACCGGAGTGCGGTTGAACATTTGCGTATTCGGCACCGAAGAGTTCTTTGAGACGATCGATGGCAATCTGTTCGCTTAAATCGACGATTTCACAACCACCATAATAACGGTGACCGGGGTAACCTTCGGCATATTTGTTGGTCAGCCAAGTTCCCATTGCCTGCATCACTTGATCACTTACAAAATTTTCCGAAGCGATCAGTTCAATGCCCTTCAACTGGCGTTGGTGTTCGCGTTCGATGATGTCGAAAATGACTTGGTCTCTCTTCATATAAACAATTGTGTGTTAAGTATTTATAATTAAAAAATCCATTTATATGGAATCGTATACTGCTTTAAGTTTCTCAATCATGACTTTTTGATAGCAAGCCCTGCACAAAGGAACGTACTCGTCCTTTTCACCCAACATCACCTGTTTGTTGCCGCTCACGAGCCGATGAGAATACTGAGCCAGCGAGCCGCATGTCATGCAGATGGCATGCACCTTAGTCACATCTTCGGCAATACTGCACAAAGCAGGCATGGGGCCAAATGGTTTCCCCAAATAATCCATATCCAACCCGGCGATAATGACCCGTATGCCCATGTCTGCCAACTTGTTGCAAACGTATGGCAGGTTATCGTCAAAAAACTGAGCTTCGTCAATGCCGACCACATCCACATCACCCGTCATCAGTAAAATGGTTTCAGAAGTGTCTACAGGAGTCGAAAGCACGGAATTGGCGTCGTGCGACACGACATCCTCTGCCGAATACCGCACATCAATGGCAGGTTTAAAGATTTCCACTCGTTGTTTGGCAAAGGTGGCACGTTTCAGTCTGCGGATCAGTTCTTCGGTCTTGCCGGAAAACATGCAGCCGCAGATGACTTCAATGCGTCCGCGTTGGCTGAATTCATGGTGTTCGTGTTCGGTAATATACATGGTTATTTGTGCTTTTTCTGGACGGACCAACCGAATTTTCCGATGGGGTTGCCCATTTCATAATAATGTCCGTGCGAATAGACCAACAGGTCTGCATCGTGGAGTTGGAAGGCATCCGTCTGGGGATGCAGGTATTTGTCGTCAGCAAGTACATTCACCACATCGGCGATGAACATGTCGTGCGTGCCCAGACTTATGATTTCGCGCACCCGGCATTCGATGCAAAGCGGTGATTCTTCAATATAAGGAGCATTCACAACCGAAGCCTTTCCAGGAGTCAGTTTCATTTCCTCAAACTTGTTGAAATCCTTGCCGGACCGCACTCCGCACCAATCGGTCGCAAAAGCCAGGTCTTTGGTAGTCAGGTTGATCACGAACTCCATATTCTTTTTCAGGATGTCGTAGGAATGCCTGCCTGGACGCACCGAGATGTAGCACATGGCCGGATCCGAACAAATCGTACCCACCCACGACACCGTCATAATGTTGTATTCTTCGGGCGTTGCACCGCAACTCACCATCACAGCCGGCAGCGGATAAATCATCGTGCCTGGCTTCCAGTCTTTTTTCATAGGAATAATTATTTCAACCTCTTATTTCAATACGATGCCTTCTTCCTGCACTTCACGCTCGCAATACAGGCATTTCAAAACCACCGGTTTCTTGCTCACCGTTTCGAAACGCGTACGCATCGGCTCATTGTTGGTGATGCATTTTGGGTTGGGGCATTTCACAAGCCCGGTAAAATTGTCCGGTAATGTCAGTATTTTTTTTTCAATCACCTCAAAATTCTTGATGATGTTGATTTTGGCCATCGGGGCAATGAGCGCGATGCGGTTGACTTCTTCTTCGGCATAATAGCGGTCGGCTACCTTAATAATGCCTTTCGTTCCCATTTGCTTGCTGGACAGGTTGTTGCCAATAGTTATCTGATTCTTCAGACCCTCCATTTTGAGCAGGGAGACCACCTTGAATAGTTTATCGGAGGGGATGTGATCGATGACGGTGCCGTTTTCCAGCGCTTTAACCTGTAATTCTTTGTTCATTTTTTCGGTCGTTTAAATCAATCCCAACGCATTGCTGATGATGGCTTGTCGAACATATAAGCCGTTGCGGGCTTGGTCAAAGTAATAGGCTTTTGGATTGCAGTCCACGTCCATGTCTATTTCATTGACTCTGGGTAGCGGATGCAGAATGCGGAGGTTTTCCTTGGAATGCTCCAACATCCGGTTGTGCAAGGTATAAACGTTCTTCACTTTTTCATATTCCATCGCATCCGTGAACCGTTCTTTCTGAACCCTGGTCATATACAGAATATCTGCTTCATTGATGTCTTCTACGTCGAATTCCGTCTTTTCTGTATACCTGATATTATTTTTGTCGCAGAAAATCTTATACTCTTCCGGCATTTTCAACTCATCAGGTGCGACGAAGCAAAACGTCGGTGCGAAGTGGGACATGGCCATGAGCAGGGAATGAACCGTCCGGCCGTATTTGAGGTCGCCCACCATGGTGATTTTCAAATTGTCCAGCCGACCCTGCGTCTTTTGGATGGAATACAGGTCCAGCATGGTCTGCGTGGGGTGCTGGTTGGAACCGTCCCCTGCATTGATGACGGGCACGGAGGAAACCTCCGATGCATAGCGGGCAGCACCTTCCAAAAAATGGCGCATGATGATGATGTCCGCGTAGTTGGCCACCATCCGGATGGTGTCGTTCAGGGTTTCCCCTTTGGAAGAACTGGAGGTGGAAGCGTCCGAAAAACCGATCACTCTGCCGCCCAATCGGTTCACCGCCGTTTCAAAACTTAGCCTGGTGCGGGTGGAGGGTTCAAAAAACAAGGTTGCCGCCACTTTCCCATTCAGAAGGTTTTGATTGGGGTTGGCTTCGAAGGTAGCCGCATGGTCCAGAATGCTCAAAATCTGTTCTTTGGAGTAATCCGTGATGGATACGATGCTTTTAGTTGACATACCTGGCAGATTCTATGTTAGGTTTCTACAAAAGTACGAAAACTTTTAAAAGAAAAACATACCTTTGTGAAAAGAAAAGGACTCTTTTCAACCTTGAGAAAAGTACCTTGCACGTCTTTCAAACGTCTTGAAAATGGCTCAAATCAACAAGTCCTCCTTCAAAAAGGCTCATAAGAACGTTCGGAAATCCGCTGGAGATTTCCGGGAGAAAAAAGTAGATAACAGTGTCGTGGGCAAAATTCTGAAAATCCTTTGGTGGGCAGTCGGCATTTTCCTGGTCCTGATGATCCTCATGTTTGTGTTGATTGCCAATGGATTCGTTGGCTATATGCCACCCATTGAGGAACTCGAAAACCCCAAAAACAAACTGGCGACCGAAGTCCTTTCCGCAGACGGGGTGATGCTCAGCACCTATTATTATAGTGAGGGAAACCGGGTTCCTGTCACCTACAATCAAATTTCTCCGAACATGGTGAACGCACTCATAGCAACCGAAGATGTTCGTTTTAGAAAACATTCTGGCATCGACGTCAAAGCACTTTTCCGCGCCGTTTTTAAACGAGCCTTATTCTTTTCAAATGCAGGTGGAGGGTCAACCATTACCCAGCAGTTGGCAAAGCAACTTTATACCCCTCAGGCTGAAAACCGATTTCAAAGAGCGCTGCAGAAACCCATCGAATGGGTCATTGCCATTCAGCTCGAACGCTTTTACACCAAAGAGGAAATCCTGACCATGTACTTGAACCAGTATGACTTTAATTATAATGCGGTAGGCATCAAGACGGCCGCGTTCGTTTACTTCGGCGTCACACCGGATAAACTAGACTTGGTACAGGCAGCAACATTGGTTGGCATGTGCAAAAACTCCAATTATTACAATCCGCTAAAACGTCCGGAACGGACAAAAGAACGCCGAAATACGGTACTTGACCAGATGCGCAAGGCCGATTACCTAACCCGTGCCCAATGCGACTCTGCTCAAACCTTGCCGTTGGTTCTCAAATTCCATCGAGTAGATCATAAAGAAGGTTTGGCGCCCTATTTCAGGGAATACCTCCGTCAAGTCATGATCAAGACAAAGCCACGTCGCAGCAATTATGCTGGCTGGCAACAGCAAAACTACCGGGACGATTCCCTGTCCTGGGAAACAAACCCACTTTACGGTTGGTGCAACAAAAACAGCAAGGAAGACGGTTCCAACTACAATCTGTACATGGACGGACTCAAAATTTACACCACCATCGATTCGCGCATGCAGCAGTATGCCGAAGATGCAGTTACGGAACACATCACCTACCTGCAAGGTCTTTTCTTCAAGGAAAAGAAGGGCAGGAGCTATGGACCCTATACCAAAAACCTGAAAGCGGAAGAAATTGAAACGATCATGCGACACAGTATGATGCAGTCTGAACGCTATAGGGCAATGAAAGCCGCCGGTTATACGGAAGCGCAGATAAAACATGCTTTCAACACCAGGGTGGAAATGACCGTTTATTCCATGCATGGTATGATAGACACCATCATGACTCCAATGGATTCCATCCGATACCACAAATTTTTCCTCAGGGCAGGCTTTATGGCCATGGATCCGCTCAATGGTGCTGTTCGGGCTTACGTGGGTGGCGTTTCCTTTACGCCGTTCCAGTACGACATGATCATGATGGGACGCCGTCAGGTGGGTTCAACCATCAAGCCTTATCTCTATTCCATGGCAATGGAAGAAGGCTTTTCACCTTGCGACAAAGTAAAGAATGTCCCCATTACCATTACGGACGAACTCGGTAGGGCATGGTCACCCAAAAATGCCAGCAGTTCCAAGGTTGGTCAAATCGTAACACTTCGCTGGGGACTTGCAAATTCCAACAACTGGATTTCGGCTTACGTCATGAGCCATTTTTCACCGTACACCTTCGTTCGCATGCTTCGCTCCTTTGGTCTGAACGGACCACTTGATCCAGTGGTTTCCCTGTGTACGGGCACTTGTGACGCGACGGTAGGCGAAATGGTCAGTGCCTACACCAGCTTTGCCAATCGTGGCATTAAGACCCAACCCTTGTTTGTGACTCGCATCGAAGACAAGGATGGTAACATTCTGGCGCATTTCTCACCCCAGATGTCCGAAGTATTCAGTGAAGAAACTTCCTACAAGATGCTTTCGATGATTCGTGCGGTAGTCGATCAAGGAACAGGTAAGCGTCTCCGAAATTCAAAATACGGCATCACCGCTCAAATGGGTGGTAAGACTGGTACTACTCAGAACAACTCTGACGGTTGGTTCATGGGTGTGACGCCGCACCTGGTCGGTGGCGTGTGGGTGGGTGGTGAAGAACGCGCCATACACTTCGATCTCACAAGTGAAGGGCAAGGTTCTGCTATGGCGCTGCCAATCTGGGCTTTGTTCATGAAAAAAGTCTATGCGGATCCGAAATGCGGAGTTTCCCAAAACGATGTATTCATGGTGCCTCCCGGCAAGGAGTTCAACTGTTCAGGCAACGAGCCGGCACAAGACCCCGGAGATAATTCCGACGGTAGCGGTACAAGCATTTTTGACAACCTATAAAATTAGTGCTTGAATGGTGCCGGCGACTTCCAATCCTGCGTTTCTGCCAGTGTCGGATAAAAGGAGTATATGGGATTTTTTTTCAAATAGCTGTACATCAATCAAGGATGTCATGCTTTCTTCGATTCGACCGTCCATCAAACCTAAAATAGGAGCGGCAAGCTGCGTGCTTTTTTCGCGGTGAGCAAGTATTTCAAGGCGGTAGTTTCTATTCTCAAAAACCAATTTTACAACTTGCTGATCAGCAAAAGATTGGACCAATTTGGAACCGTTATATGTCGTAAACTGAAGGAGGTGATCGTGAAACCATACGCCAGCGATGAATCCAATAAAGGAGCTGCCCATCCAGGGGATTTTCGCTACGGATGCCTTGAGTGAAATGCCGGGTTGGCTAAAATGATTGGTCTGCAACCAAAAGTAGGCGCTTGGAAATGATTTTCCCCAGTCCTTTTCCATATAACCCCTGCCGTTTGTGAAATCAACGGATTCACCATTCAGAAGGAGTTTACCATCGATTCGGTGATCCATGCTCAGGATTCCATGATAACATTCCATAAAAGGAACAAAGGAATAAGGGCCCATGATGCCTGGCGAATAAAACGTATTGGGCCATGTGGTTCTGTCAGAAAAATGCAATTCACCTGTTACTGTTGGTAAATTTAGTCGCATGACATCATTCGAAAAAAAATTCTGACCAATTTTTAGTTCGAATTTTCTCGGCTCAGGTATAAATGTATCCGCATCGAATTTATAATAGGTTGCCGTTCGTTTCTTACCATCCAAAACCTGTACAAATGCCTGTTTGAACCCGTTTTCATCCATGGCAATGCCAGGAATAAAAGCAAGTGCCACTGATTCCTCTGCATTTACCACTTTAAAATACCATCCTTCGAAATACTTTCTGCTTTTTCCCCAACCCTGGTATTGATCCGGATGAAACAGCGCTTGGAGCCCATTAAACATGGTTACTATTGTTTAAGGTCATTTTTGTTCGTTGGTTTATCGGGAATAAGCCTCCGATATTCATTGTATCTGTCCCAAACTTCCGAGACAAAAGCCACTGTTTCGGTTCCCCGTAGATAACCTGATTTGCAAACTCTATCTTCATAATATTTGGGCTGGCTTTTAAGCAGGATGAAGGTTCTGACATTGTCTTCCCATATGAACGGATTCCGACCATGTTTGCGAGTCAGCGCTCTGGCATCGGTAATATGCCCCAACCCGCAGTTATAAGCTGCCAAGGTCATTTTGATCCGCTGTTCATCATTGGAAATGATTGCAAAATTCTTCTCGTATATTTTTAGTAAGCGGGAAGCTGCAAGCACACTATGTTCCGGTTTGAACAGGCTGTCCTTGCTCACCCCAACGGAACGGGCCGTTTTCGGCATGATTTGCATCAAACCGCTGGCACCAGTCCAATTCACGGCAGAAGCATCAAAATTCGATTCTTGGTAGGCGATGGAAGCCAGCATCCGCCAGTCCCATCCAATTTCGGCACCATATTTTTTAAATAAAGGATCATAGATCGACAACTGTCCTTTTTTTCCCGGGAACAACGCTGTTGAAACCATGTTGGACGTGTTTTTGCCCGATTCAAAGTAGCGCTGAGTAATCTCCTGATATTTATCCGTATACCTGTTTTTACGAAACCATTGGTTAATGGCATTTCCAAGTTTCGGTGACGTTTTACGGACAATCCACGAAGACCGTTGTGAGAAACTGATGGCCAGGCTGGAGTTGATGTTCTTGTAGAAGGTACTGTTGAACTGGGCAATGTTGTTGTTTGCAATCGTATAGTCTATCTGACCAGTGGCGACCTGCCCGATCAGGTCTTCCACCGTGAAGCTGTCGTGCGGAATGGCCTCGATGTTGATGCCCCCGCCCAATTCCTGATTCAAACTTTCCAAACGGGTGAGGTAGCGGCTGTTCTTATGAACCACGACCGTTTTACCGATTAGACCGGTCACACTCCGAATCCTTTCCGCACCTGACTTTTTCTGCTGAACTAAAACCTGATGGGTTAAAAATTCCCGACCACAGTACATGAAAAGGCTTTTGTTTTCTGTCGTTATGGGCATGTTGTACGCAATCATATCACCTTCACCGCGTTCCAACATGCGCACCATGGTCACCGGATTGGGTGCCACAATTATCTTCAAGTGCAATCCAAGATCGTTGGCCAGCATTGAACAGAGTTCGTATTCGTACCCCATTTCTTTGTCGCGGTAGATGAAATAGGAGGAAGGGCTGTAGATAGTGAGTGCACGCAATTCGCCCTGCACATGGATTTGTGGCAGGTCGATCAGTTTTTTCCGCTCCTGGATTTTTTTGTATTCCCGGTAGCCGATGCCAATCAAGATGATAGCCAAAAACAAGCCGATCAACCGCAAATTGTGTTTTAATCGCAGGTATTTTTTTACGTGCATACGTGTTATTCTAACTCTAATATAGGTACTTTTTTTAGCCTGTTATAGGTTTATTGTTTTTTTTTCACATTTTTGATGGATTACATCCGAAATGACTTTATCTTTGCGCAAATTTATGAAACAAACCACTCATGCCGGTCACGCATCCAAGCTTTCGATGGCTGGATTGCTCATCACACTCGGCATTGTCTATGGTGATGTCGGTACATCACCCCTTTACACGATTCGGGCCATTCTGAACGGAACGGCCCTTGCAGATGAAGCATTTGTATTGGGCGCCATCTCCTGCGTCTTTTGGACTTTGACCCTGCAAACCACGTTCAAGTATATTTTAATCACGCTGAGGGCTGACAACAAGGGGGAAGGAGGCATTCTTTCCCTGTTTGCGCTGGTCAAGAAGGAAAACAAGTGGCTTTACCTGATTGCCATTGTCGGTGCTTGTGCACTGCTGGCAGACGGCATCATCACACCGGCCATCACCGTTACTTCAGCCGTCGAAGGGCTTCGCATTCTGGATCCACAACTACCCGTCGTAACGGTGGTGCTCATCATCATCTCCTTCCTTTTTGTCATTCAACAGTTCGGCACCAATTTTCTGGGCAAATCCTTTGGGCCCATGATGTTGTTCTGGTTCTCCATGCTGGCAGTGTTGGGTTTCTCCCAAATCATACATTATCCGGCCGTATTGAAAGCCGTCAATCCCTATTATGCCTACCAAATCCTTGTCCATTTTCCGAATGCACTGATCTTGTTGGGTGCCGTCTTTCTGTGTACCACCGGGGCTGAAGCCTTGTATTCAGACCTCGGGCACTGTGGAATAAAAAACATCCGCATATCCTGGATTTTTGTCAAAACATCGTTGTTGCTGAATTATTTCGGACAAGGTGCCTGGATTATTACGCATCCCACTGAAATAAATGCCACAATCAATCCCTTTTACGCCATCATGCCCGAGTGGTTCCTGATTCCCGGCATCCTGGTGGCCACCGCAGCTGCCATCATTGCCAGCCAGGCATTGATAAGCGGCAGTTACACCATCATTTCAGAAGCCATTTCCCTGAACTTTTTCCCGAAGGTCCGAATCCATTATCCGACCACCATCAAAGGCCAGATGTATATCCCGCTCATCAATTTGGTTTTGTACGTCGGATGCTGCTTCGTTGTACTGTATTTCAGGAAATCAACAGGGATGGAAGCAGCCTACGGGCTAGCTATTACGCTGGCGATGTTAATGACATCCATCTTATTGATGTACTACCTAAAAGACAAGACATCGCTCGTTGTCCGAATTGTGTTAGGACTCATTTTCTTCTCGATTGAACTGTCCTTCCTGGCAGCCAACATGACAAAATTCATGCACGGCGGTTGGATCACCATTATGATTGCAGGATTCTTCATGCTGGTCATGTACACTTGGAATAAAGGACGACGCATCAAGAACAGTTTCATCACTTTTGTGAAAATAAAGAAGTACCTGCCTGTCATTGAAGCACTTTCCAAGGATAAAAGCGTTCCCAAATATGCATCCAACCTAGTGTATGTGACTCATGCCAATTACATTTCCGAAATCGAGAACAAGATTCTTTTCTCAATGCTTAGGAAACAGCCAAAAAGAGCTGATGTATACTGGATTTTGCATGTTGACATCGTGGACGATCCGCATACAACCGAATACGAGATACACCACCTTATTCCAGGCGTATTGATTCGGGTGGACCTGAAGCTTGGTTTCAAGGTGCCTACCAAGGTGAACCTTTACTTCCACAACATCGTCCATGATATGATGGAAGACAAGCAAGTAGATCTGATCTCGCATTATCCCTCGCTTCGTGAATACAACATCCTGAGCGATTTCAGGTACATCGTCATTGAACGCGTTCCCAACAACGACTACGACTTTGCAAAATGGCACGGACTCATCATGAATTTCTTCTTCCTGATCCGCAAAATCGGCATGAATGATGTGACGCATCTTGGATTGGACTCAACCAATGTAGCCGTTGAGGAAGTACCACTGCTGGCTCGTTCTGAGATTATTCAGGGCGAAAACGTCGTGCCGAGACGATCTAAATTCGGCACCTTGAAACGGGTGAAGATTACAGACGTGAAGTTCACAAGGATAGATTAAAAAACAATCCCCGGCAAATTTGTCGGGGATTGTTTTTTAATCAGTAGTTTTCGCTTTCGATTTCAAAGTAGGCTTGAGGATGGTTGCAGGCTGGGCAGTTCTGAGGAGCAGATTTGCCTTCATGCACGAAACCGCATTTGCGGCACACCCATTTCACTTTTTCTTCGCGTTTAAAAATGGCTCCGCTTTCAAGGTTGGCCAACAGTTTCAAATAGCGTGCTTCGTGTCTGGCTTCACACTTGGAAACGGCTCTGTACATCGTGGCTATTTCCTTGAATCCTTCCGCTTCCGCGATGTCTGCAAATTTTGGATAGAGTTCCGACCATTCTTCGTGCTCGCCACCGGCAGCTGCTTTCAGGTTTTGAGCTGTTGTGCCGATGATGCCCGCAGGATAGCTGGCTTTAATTTCCACCATGCCACCTTCCAAATACTTAAACATCCGTTTGGCATGTTGAATTTCCTGATTAGCCGTTTCTTCAAAAATGGCTGAAATTTGTTCGTAACCTTCTTTTTTGGCTACGATGGCGAAGTAGGAATAACGCATACGCGCTTGGGATTCGCCTGCAAATGTGGTGAGCAAATTGATTTCAGTCTGAGTTCCTTTAATGCTTTTTTCCATGATTTCACTATTTAGAGATAAATACGTTGATGTTTCTTAAAACATTAGGGCAATGTTTTAATCAAATATACGGACTTTTTTCCGCAAGAACCTACTTGCAAAGATGCTCAAGTAAAATTTTTATTCCAATGCCAATGAGCACAAGTCCACCGAACAATTCAGCCGGAATGTTGAAACGATGACCGTAACGACGGCCAATAAACATGCCGAGTGCAGAAAAAAGGAAGGATGAGACACCTATCATCATAATAGACAACCACAGATCGATGCGCATGAAAGCAAAAGAAACGCCCACAGCCAATGCATCAATGCTTGTAGCCAAAGCCAGTGTCAGGACAACTCTGAGTTTGAACGGATTCAAGCTTTTTTCATCCGGATGTACGAAGAAGTTTTCCCAAATCATCCGACCGCCCAAAACAACCAGAATACCAAAGGAAATCCAATGGTCGAACGTTTCAATCAAGTGCTGGAAGGTGCTGCCGGCAAGCCAACCCAACAAAGGCATCAACGCTTGGAATAGACCGAAGAAAAAAGCCACCCGAAATGCCGGGCCCCATCTGAAAGGTTTCAGAGCTATGCCGCAAGCAATGGATACGGCTAAACAATCCATGGCTAATCCAATGGCAATGAGGACGATGTCTGAAAGGTTCATGGACGAAGGCTTTTTTCAATATCGGAGCGTCAAAGGTAGTTTTTTTTGTCCTGAATCTCTTATCTTTGTGTTCAAAATTCGCTGTATGACCTTCGAGCTGTTGGCCCGGGACACTAAGACAAATGCACGGGCCGGATTGATTCAAACCGATCACGGACCTATTGAAACACCCATTTTCATGCCGGTGGGTACGGTAGGTTCCGTCAAGGCGGTGCATCAGACCGAGTTGGATACCGAAATCAAAGCACAGATCATTCTCGGCAATACCTATCACCTCTATTTGAGACCAGGTCTGGACATCCTCCAAAGAGCAGGTGGCCTGCATAAATTCAATTCCTGGCACAAACCCATATTGACCGATAGCGGTGGGTTTCAAGTTTTTTCTTTGGCGCATCGTCGCAAGATCAAAGAGGAGGGCGCTACCTTTCAGTCCCATATTGACGGTTCCAAACATTTGTTTACGCCTGAAAACGTGATGGATACCCAGCGAACCATCGGTGCCGACATCATCATGGCCTTTGACGAATGCACACCTGGAACGGCTGAATTCGACTACGCGCGTAAATCGATGGAAATGACTCACCGCTGGCTGGACCGCTGCATCGACCGCTTCGACCATACAGAACCTAAATATGGATACAACCAGACTTTATTCCCCATCGTACAAGGCTGTGTCTATCCTGAACTTCGCAAACGCTCTGCCGAATACATCGCCTCCAAAGGAAGGGAAGGCAACGCCATAGGCGGACTTGCAGTTGGAGAACCCACCGAGAAGATGTATGAAATGATCGAGTTGGTCAACGAAATACTACCTGAGGACAAACCCCGTTATCTGATGGGCGTCGGCACTCCTGCCAATTTGCTGGAAGGCATTGAAAGGGGAGTGGACATGTTTGATTGCGTGATGCCTACCCGCAACGGCCGCAACGGCATGTTGTTTACCCGCAACGGCATCATGAACATGCGCAACCACAAATGGGTGGACGACTTTTCGCCCATCGATCCTGATGGAACCGCGACGGTAGATACCCTATATTCCAGGGCCTATCTGCGCCATTTGTTCATCTCCAACGAACTGTTGGGCCTTCAAATCGCTTCCATCCACAACCTGGCTTTTTATCTCTGGCTGGTGGGTGAAGCTCGTAAACACATCATAGCCGGTGATTTCTCAAGTTGGAAAGACCAGATAATCAAAAAAGTCACCGCACGATTATAATTAGAAGGAATGGCGTTCACAAAGAAAAAATTAGATCATCCCGACAGCGTGACAGAACGTGATTCAATTTTCCGTCTGAAACGCCTGGACAGCTATATCATAGGCAAGTTCCTGGGTACCTTTTTCTTTTGCATGGCTTTGATCATGGCCATCGTGGTGGTATTCGACTTCAATGAGAAGCTCGATAAATTCATGAACCAAGATGTCTCAACGCATGAAATTCTTTTTCATTACTACCTGAATTTCATACCCTACTTCGGGGTACGGTTCAGCCCATTGTTTATTTTTATCTCCGTCATCTATTTTACATCCAAATTGGCGAGTGATACAGAAATCATAGCCATCCTGGCCAGCGGTGTGAGCTTTAAACGTCTGATGCGACCCTATATGATGGCGGCAGCATTTCTGGCATTGATGACTTTTATGCTGAATTCTTTCTGGATACCTGTTGCCAATAAGACGCGACTGGCCTTTGAAGATAAATACATCAAGAAAACCACGACAGATTACACCCGTCACGTTCAAATGGAAGTGGAACCGGGAGTCATCATGTACATTGACCGTTATGAAAAGTCCAGCAATACCGGGTATGACTTTTTTCTTGAGAAATACGAAGGAAAAATGCTGGTATCCAGATTGACTGCCAATCGCATCCATGAAGACAGTACCTATCATTGGAGTTTGTCCGAATACATGATTCGCAATTTCAACGGACTAAATGAAAACATTACCAAAGGATCCACACTGGACACGTCCATTCAAGTCAAACCGGAAGAATTCTTTATCGTGAAAGGCTGGAGCGAGCAACTGACCACACCTGAACTAAAAGCGTATTTGGACAGACAGGCGCTCAGGGGTGTTGCCAACATCAAGGAGTACAGTGTGGAATACAACCGCCGTTTTTCCTTTCCCTTCTCCGCATTCATCCTGACCCTGATCGGTGTTTCTCTTGCATCCAGGAAGGTGAGGGGTGGTATGGGCCTCCATTTGGGTTTGGGTATTCTCATCAGCTTTGCTTACATCATGTTCGATACCATTTCTGGCAGTTTCGCGGAGGGAGGCGAACTTTCGCCAGGTCTTGCCGTCTGGTTACCGAACATCCTGTTTGCCTTTGTTGGACTGTACCTTTATATAAAAGCTCCAAAATAGTTTTCTTAAACCTTACTTACTAACCTTAAAATCGAATTCATGAGCAGAAGAGTCATCGGCATTCACGAGAAAATGCCAATTCTGGAGTGTATTCCACTCAGTCTTCAGCACCTTACCGCTATGTTTGGTGCTACCATCCTGGTTCCCATCTTGTTGGGTGTGGATCCGGCCATCGCTTTATTGATGAATGGTATCGGTACGCTCCTCTATTCCTGGGTCACCAAAGGCGGCATCCCAGCCTATTTGGGTTCCAGCTTTGCCTTTATCGCCCCGGTCATGCTCATTTCTGCCAATTATGGTGGTTTTGCTCATGCACAGTCCGGCTTCATTTTCTTTGGTCTGTTTTTCGTCGTCATTTCCTGGGTTGTTTACAAATGGGGCATCAAATGGATTGACGTGGTCATGCCACCCGCCGTCATGGGTGCCGTGGTTGCCATTATCGGTCTCGAACTGGCTCCCGTTGCTGCCCGACAGGCAGGTTTGGCTCCTTGGCCGGCCAATGTCGGTCAAGTGGTTGCTGCCTATGCGCCCGACACGAACACGTTGATAGTATCGCTATTCACACTTGGTATCGGCATCATCGGCTCGGTCTTGTTCAAACGTTTCTTAGCCGTTATTCCCATTCTGTTTGCCGTCGTGGCAGGCTATCTTCTGGCACTTGCCATGGGCATGGTGGACACTGCCGCTATCAGCAATGCCGCTTGGTTTGCACTTCCCAAATTCCAGGCTCCCGTCTATGACACCAACGCCATCCTCATTATCGCTCCTGCATGCATTGTGGTTTTGGCTGAACACATCAGTCACCTCATCGTTACCGGCAAGATAACGGAAACGGACCTGATGAAAAATCCGGGACTTCACCGTTCACTGCTTGGTGATGGTATTTCCAACATCATATCCGGTTTCACAGGCTCACCCCCCAATACGACCTATGGTGAAAACATCGGTGTCATGGCCATCACACGCGTTTATTCTGTTTGGGTCATTCGAGGTGCTGCTGTTTTGGCCATTGCCTTCTCTCTGATTGGAAAAGTTTCAGCTGCCATTTCCACCATTCCCGGTCCGGTGATGGGTGGTATCACGATGTTGTTGTACGGTGTCATTGCCGTGCAAGGTCTCCGCATTTTTGTGGAACAGAAGGTTGACTTCAGCAAAAACAGCAACATGGTATTAGGTGCCATAACCTTCGTTGTTGGTGTCAGCGGTGCCAGCATCATGATCGGCTCCGTAGAACTCAAGGGTATGGCTTTCGCCGCCATCGTTGGCGTGGTCCTGTCATTGATTTTTTGGGGATTCAAGAAACTGAAACTGATGAACGAAGACGTCTAAGCAATCAGTTCCATCCTGCCCATTCACAAGATTCGTAAGATTTATCCCTTGGAAGTGTTCCTGTCCTAAAAAATAAGGCTGCCCGTTTGGACAGCCTTAAAATTCTATTTCGTATCGTTTCCCGTTTCGCAGTGCACCTTCAGATCGATCGGATTGTCTACCAGTTCCTTCAGCAGTGCAATGTCCAGCACTTCCTGAACATCTTTGACAAAATGGAAGGTCAGCCCTTTCAGGTAGATTTCCTTGATGTCAGCGATGTCCTTTCGGTTTTCTTCTGAAAGGATGATTTCCCTGATGCCGGCCCGTTTGGCTGCCAAAATCTTTTCCTTGATGCCGCCTACCGGCAGAACCCTGCCTCGTAAAGTGATTTCTCCAGTCATGGCCAAATGCTTACGGACCCTTCGCTGTGTAAAGGAGGAGGTCAGCGAGGTCACCATCGTGATACCAGCCGAAGGACCATCCTTGGGAATGGCGCCTTCAGGTACGTGTACATGGACGTTCCAGTTCTCAAAGATGCAATCATCAATGTTCAGTTTGGATGCATGCGCCTTGATGTATTCCAATGCGATGACTGCAGATTCTTTCATCACATCGCCCAGGTTACCAGTCAGTGTCAGTTTCTGCGCTTTACCTTTGCTCAAGCTGGATTCGATGAATAGAATTTCACCACCGACGGCAGTCCACGCCAATCCGGTCACCACTCCTGCATAATCGTTGCCCTGGTAGCGGTCACGGGTGAATTCGACCATGCCCAGATAATCCTTGAGCTTCTCGGGGTTGATGGTTTCTGTGAAGTTGTCGTCAACGGCAATCTTACCGGCTACTTTGCGCATGATCTTGGCAAGCTTCTTGTCGAGTTCCCGCACACCGGATTCTCTGGTGTATGATTCGATGATTTCCTTGATGGCCGGCTTGTTGATCTGGAGTTTCTCCTTTTTGATGCCATGGTTGTCCATTTCCTTGGGAATCAAATGCCTGTGGGCAATTTCCACTTTTTCTTCGGCCAAATAACCAGTGATGTCGATAATCTCCATACGGTCTCTCAATGGTGGTGACACAGCACCCAGATTGTTGGCCGTTGCGATGAACAAAACCTTGGAAAGGTCGTAATCCACATCGATGAAATTGTCGTGGAACGTATTGTTCTGTTCAGGATCAAGCACTTCTAAAAGGGCAGAGGAAGGATCTCCGCGAAAATCGTTGCCGATCTTGTCGATTTCATCCAATATGAAAACAGGATTCGAGGTCCCGGCTTTGATAAGACTTTGTATGATGCGACCAGGCATGGCGCCGATATAGGTGCGACGGTGACCACGGATTTCAGCTTCATCGTGCAGTCCGCCCAAAGAAACGCGGACATATTTGCGGCTCAAAGCCTCCGCAACTGATTTTCCCAACGACGTTTTACCGACGCCCGGAGGGCCATAGAGGCAAATGATGGGTGATTTCAAGTCGCCTTTAAGTTTCAAAACGGCCAAATGTTCCAAAATGCGTTCTTTGACCTTTTCTAGACCGAAATGGTCTCTGTTCAACACTTTCTCAGCCCTTTTCAGGTTGAAATTGTCTTTGGAGTATTCGTTCCAGGGTAAATCGAGCAAATAATTCAAGTAATTGAGTTGTGTGGAATAATCCGGTGAATGGGGACTGGTGCGTTCCAGTTTATTGAGTTCCTTTTCAAAGGTCACGGCAACAGTTGTGCTCCATTTCTTTTTGGTACCCTTCTCCCGCATGTCGCGGATGTCTTGTTCCGAATTGCTACCACCCAGTTCGTCTTGAATGGCCTTGATTTGCTGCTGCAGGAAATATTCGCGTTGCTGTTGGTTGATGTCTTCACGCGCTTTTGACTGGATGGAGACTTTCAAATCCAATAACTGGGATTCTTTCGTCATGATTTCCAGCAATTTATAACATCTGTCCTTGAAATCGTCCAATCGCAGCAGTTTCAGTTTTTCCTGAAGCTTGAACGTGAAATTGGCGCATATGAAATTGATAAGCGAATAGGTCTGTTCAATGTTGCGGATGGCAAAGGACGCTTCCTGCGGAATATTTCCCGAGTTCTTGATGATGCGTACGGATAAGTCCTTGATCGCTTGAACCAACGCTTCCATCTCGCGATCCTCTTTTTGCGGAGCGTTGTCATCTTTCAGCAAAACTTTACCACGGAGATAAGGTTCTGTGACTGTCAGTTCCTGCAATGTGCAGCGTTTCATGCCCTGAATGATGACAGTGGTTGTGCTGTCCGGCATTTCAAGGATGCGGACGATACGTGCTACCAGACCAATTTCATGCAGGTCGGCAAATCCGGGATCGTTCACGTTTGAATCAATCTGAGTGAAAACCGAAAGCAGTCCTTCGTCCTGATACGTTTCCCTCACCAGTTTCAGGGATTTGGTACGTCCGATGGTCACTGGCATGACGACACCCGGAAACAGCACCATGTTGCGCAACGGAAGGATTGGCAAAGTATCGGGCAGATCCTCTTGCTTCAGCAGCTGATCTTCGTCGTTTTCAGAAATCATCGGAATGAATTCGGAATCGATTTCTTCCAAGTCGGATTGTAAGCGTTTTTTTATCTGGATATCCATAATGTTGTGTTGAGTCCTTTTCAAATCAATTATAATGCCAAAAAGGAGGTTCTGCCAGAAAGGCAGTGTGTTGTTGTACGTAGTTCAAAAATAGCAATAAAAACAGAAAAGGTCGCCCTATTTAGGCAACCTTTTTCTAAATATTCTTTAAAACAGCTTATTCTTCAGCCTTCACGTATTTGCTATTGAGCAATTCAACCACTTCGTTGGTGATGTTGTAGGCATTATCAGCAACCATGATGTTGTCATTCATGGTGTTACTAAGTATCATCTGATATTTATGATCCTTGTTGTATTCCCGCAGGAACTTGTAGATGGAGTCACGAAGCTGTTCGTTCATCTTCTGTTGTTCCTTGCCGAGCTGCTGGGTCAGGGTTTCTTCCAGTTGTTGCAGATCCTGTTGCTTTTTCAGCAAGGCTTGTTGCTGGCTCTTGAAACTTTGTTCGGACAGGAAAGCGTTGTTATCGCGTTTGCGTTGGAATTCTTTCATTTCACCATCCAGTTTGTTGACTTTCTCCGTCAGGGTGGCTTGAGCGTTTTCACGCTTGCGGATGAGTACTTCGTTCAAATCCTTGGAATAATTGTAATTCAACAACAGGGAGTCGACATTGATGTAAGCAATCGGAAGCTGAGCGGAAAGAGATGTGGAATCTGAACCGACTACTCTGGTGGCGGGTTTGCCATTATTAGAGCCGGTAAAATGCAATATGTATAAAACGATTAGTCCGACGGCTAAGACAATGTTAACAATAGTGTTGATATGTTTCATCTCTTTTTATTTGGTTAGTTATTCCTCAAATTTGAAGTGCAAATATACACTTTTATCCATATCGCAAACTATATTTTGCGTATTTTTGTCCTGTCTGACTCTCCCCTGCAATCATTTTAAAGTTTTTTAATTAATTGTGCTGCGGGAATGATTCAGAAAGCGATTTTCTTTGTGTTTTGCTATAATAGAACAAGCTATGAATCAAGAAATTGAATTATCTGAACCCCATTTAGTTTGGGAATATTTTCTGGAACTTTGTCGCATCCCCAGAGCATCCGGCCAGACGCTGGCTCTGCAGGAGTGGCTGTTGAACTTTGCTGCAGAAAGAGGGCTGGAGGCCAAACGCGATGCCGTAGGCAATGTTTTGATTTCAAAACCGGGTACCAAAGGGAAAGAAAACAATTCCGCCGTGGTCCTGCAGTCCCATATGGATATGGTTTGTGAAAAGAATGCCGATTCCACCCACGATTTCAGCAAAGATCCCATTCTTCCTTATATTGATGGCGAATGGTTGAAAGCAAAAGGTACGACCCTGGGTGCCGACAACGGTATTGGAATGGCCGCCCAGCTGGCGCTGTTGGCTTCGGATAACCTGCAACACGGTCCTGTCGAATGCTTGTTTACAGTCGATGAGGAAACCGGCCTGAACGGAGCTTTCGGCCTCGAAAAAGGGTTTTTCAAGGCAAGCAGACTCATCAATTTGGATTCAGAAGACGAAGGGGAGTTGTTCATCGGTTGCGCCGGTGGCATGAACTCCAAATTCACGTTTAAATTCAAGCAGGAAAAAGCCCCTGATACCTATTTCTATTTCATGGTGACCGTGAAAGGTTTGACCGGCGGGCATTCCGGTGACGACATCGACAAGGGCAGGGGCAATGCCAACCATTTGCTGGCGCGCTTCCTCTGGCATGAGAAACAGGCCACCAACCTTCTATTATGTGATTTTCACGGTGGAAACCTTTCCAATGCCATTCCCCGCGAAGCCGTCTGCATAGCCGGTGTGCCTTGGAATGAAAAGGAATCAGTTCGCGTTCGGCTGAATTGCTATCTGTCCGACCTGGAAGATGAATTTGGCCCGATTGAACCCTCCCTCAATCTATTGCTGGAATCCGTTCCAGTTCCTGAAAAAGTGCTGGCGAAAGCTGACGGAGACCGCTTCATCAATGCGATGTATGGTTGCCCCATCGGTATTCAAGCCATGTCCTACAGCCTTCCCGGTTTGGTGGAAACCTCTCTGAATCTGGCTTCAGTAAAACCAATAAAGGACGATGAATGGGTCATCACCACCTCGCAAAGGAGTTCTGTGGAATCTGCCAAACATGCGTTGAGCAACCGTTTGGAAGCCGTTTTCAGCTTAGCCGGCATGACATCTTGGCATGGAGAAGGTTACCCCGGTTGGAAACCCAACCCGGATTCGAGAATTCTGAAAGAAATCAAGGAGCTTTATGAAGAAATGTTCGGTGAAACGCCCAAGATCAGAGCCATTCATGCTGGTCTGGAATGTGGGCTTTTCCTTGAAAAATATCCCTCGCTCGATATGGTGTCCTTTGGCCCGACCATGCGCGGCGTCCATTCTCCAGATGAGCGATTGCACATCCCTGCCGTTACGAATTTCTGGAAACTATTGGTAGAAACCCTGGCCCGAATCTAAGATGCATAAACAAAGGCGAAAAGCCCTGACCTCAGTCGTACTTTTATTGTCTGTCCTGCTATCAGCAATGGTCAGCTGTACATCCGATGAAATCGTGACCAACCCGGGTAATGACCTTCGCTTTTCGGCCGATACGCTGTCTTTTGACACCTTGTTTTCGAAAGTGGGTTCTACTACAGCCTGGATGACAGTTCGCAACACGGGAAGTAGGACCGTCCGGATTGCCTCTATTTCCCTGCAGTCGGGAGGTACAAGCGGTTTTCACATCAATCTCGACGGAGAAACCAAGACTTCTTTTACCGATGTGGAGATTCCGCCACACGACAGTCTGTTTTTATTCGTGGAGGTCAAGACAAACACTCAAAGTGCTGCCACACCCATTAAAGTGACCGACGCCATCCTTTTCGATACGGATGGACCGAGAAAACAAATTGTTCTCGAAGCCTGGAGTTGGGATGCCGTTATTTGGAAAGGCAAAATGATCGCTTCCGATACGACATTGACCAATAATATGCCCATCGTTATTTACGACAGCCTGGTGGTGGCCGAGAATACGACGCTTACAATGCAGCCAGGAACTAAGTTGTATTTTCACGACGGTGCTTATATGAAAGTATATGGTACACTTTCAGCTATTGGGACCAAAGAGGCACCCATTCAGATGCGGGGTGACCGACTGGACAATGTGCTTACGGATCTTCCCTACGACTATTATCCCGGGCAATGGTACTACCTTCAGCTTGCACCGACCAGTTTCAATAATCGATTGGAATTCGTAGATATCCACGGGGCCTATTACGGCATCATTGCAGATTCATCCTCTGTATCTCAATCAAAATTGAAAATGTTTAATTCAGTGATTCATAATATGGTGTATTCCTGTTTATGGAGTAATACTTCAGATATTGAAGTGGGCAATTGCCAACTTTCCAATAGCGCAAGCTATACGGTGGCCCTGATAGGAGGTAGTGCCGCCTTCACCCATTGTACCATCGCAAATTACCAACATCTGCCCTTTTTAAACAGAGATGACGGGCCTTCACTAATCCTGGTCAACTTTCTAGCCGATTCCAAGGACACCTCTATTATAAGGGCCTATCCCATGACTGCACAATTCAACAACTGCATCGTATTTGGAAGTCAAACGAATGAGGTCGGTTTTGGCAAGCGTGAAAACATCCCTTGGAATGCCGCGTTCAATAATTGTCTGCTTCGGTCGTATTCCATTCCCATTGAGCAGGCAACGGTCCTGAATTGCAAGTATGCCAGCGATGCCAAATTCTTGAAACTGGGCTATGAAGTGGACAAATATACGTATGACTTCAGGATTGATTCGCTTTCCCCAGCTAAAAACATAGGTTCCACCAATTATCTGAGTACGTATCCCATCGATCTGAATGGTATTTCAAGAACCATTGACAGCTTGCCCGATGCAGGTGCCTATGAATGGGTACAAGGTCAAAAATAAATCACATATAATTAATAATATATTAATATAATGAATACCTTAGCGGTCTTAAACGCTGGTGTTCATGAAAAAAGGTGTATTTCTGTTACTTTCCTGCCTGGCAGCACTTTCCTATGCCAGGGACAGTTTTCGGGTCGTTTTCTACAACACCGAGAACTTTTTTGACTGCAGGCACGACAGCCTGAAATCTGATGAGGAATTTCTTCCCGGTGGAATTCGAGGCTGGACACCTTCCCGTTATTTTCGCAAAGCTGGCAATATTGCCCGAGTGCTAGCAGCAGTCGGTGAGGATAGATTTCCTGAAATCGTCGGTTTGGCTGAAGTGGAAAACGAGGCCTGTTTGAAAACCCTGGTTTATTCCTCGCCCTTGAAAAATGCCGGTTATTCCTTTATTCACGAGGAATCGGAGGATCCCAGAGGTATCGATGCCTGCCTGCTATACAACCGGTATATGTTTCAATTGATTGACCATCAGGTGCTAAATGTTTCATTCGAACGTGAACCTTTAAAAAAAACAAGAGCCATCTTGCATGTCTGGGGCAGAACATCCTGGGGGGATAGTTTGCACCTTTATATCTGCCATTTTCCGTCCCGCTTGGGTGGAGAGACCGAGTCGGAAACCTATCGACGGCAAGTTGCAAGAAGACTACGTTCCTCCGTTGATTCCGTTTTAGCGCAGCAACCAAAAGCCAACATCGTGATTATGGGTGATTTCAATGATTATCCTTCCAACCTGTCACTTTCCACAGACCTCCAAGCTTTGGATCCATTAAAAGCGCCTGCAGAAGCGAGTTTATACAACCTGATGCTTCCCTTAGACGGCGTTCCCGGCATTGGCACCAACAAGCAGCAATCGGAGTGGGGAATCCTTGATCAGCTAGTCATCTCCACCAATCTGCTGACAAAAACCTCTGGTGCACACATTTTCAGCCCCGATTTCCTACTTCTCGAAGACGAGCGCTGGCTGGGTAAAAAGCCCTTCCGAACGTACAACGGAATGGTTTATCAAGGCGGTTACAGCGACCATTTGCCCGTATGGCTCGATCTTTCATTTTGATTTCCTCAATTCCACAATTATGCCTATTTTTGCACCTCTTAAAAATGACAAAATAAACAGCAACATACTATGTTTGAAAATTTAAGCGATAGACTGGAACGGTCCTTTCAATTACTCAGAGGTCAAGGCAAAATTACGGAGATCAATGTGGCTGAAACCTTGAAGGAGGTACGTCGTGCTTTACTTGACGCCGACGTCAACTACAAGATTGCCAAACAGTTCACTGAGGATGTGAAAGATAAGGCCATGGGCGCGGACGTGCTTAAGGCCGTGAAGCCGAAGGAAATGATGGTCAAAATCGTCCATGACGAACTGACCCGCCTGATGGGTGGCGAAAACGCCGACATCAACATCAAGGGCAGTCCTGCCGTCATCCTGATGTCCGGGCTGCAAGGTTCCGGTAAAACAACCTTCTCGGGCAAACTGGCCAAGATGCTCAAAACAAAACGCGGCAAGAACCCCTTGCTCGTTGCCTGCGACGTCTATCGTCCTGCAGCTATTGAGCAGTTAAAGGTCCTTGGTGCTTCCATTGATGTTCCTGTTTATGCTGAACCCGATAACACGAATCCGGTTGCCATTGCCCAAAACGCCATTTCCTTCGCCAAGAAGAACGGCCACGATCTGGTAATCATCGATACCGCCGGTCGTTTGGCCATCGATGAGGTGATGATGAATGAAATCGCTGCCATCAAGAAAGCCATCAATCCGCAGGAAATCCTGTTCGTGGTCGATGCCATGACTGGTCAGGATGCTGTGAATACTGCCAAGGAATTCAACGATCGCCTCGATTTCGACGGCGTAGTCCTCACCAAACTCGACGGGGACACCCGTGGTGGTGCCGCCCTTTCCATCCGAACGGTAGTGAACAAACCCATCAAATTTGTCGGAACCGGCGAAAAGCTCGAAGCTATCGACGCTTTCTACCCCCAACGTATGGCCGACCGTATTCTCGGCATGGGTGACGTGGTTTCCTTGGTGGAAAAGGCTCAGGAAAACTACAACGAAGAAGAAGCTCGCCGTCTTTCAAAAAAAATCGCCAAAAACCAATTCGATTTCAACGACTTTATTTCCCAGATCGCTCAGATCAAGAAAATGGGCAACCTGAAAGACCTGGCATCCATGATTCCAGGCGTCGGTAAGGCCATCAAAGACATTGATGTGGATGACAACGCTTTCAAGGGCATCGAGGCCATGATCGGTTCCATGACCCCCAAGGAACGCAGCAATCCGGACCTCGTCAACTCCAGCCGTCGCCAACGCATCGCCAAAGGCAGCGGCACCAGCATTCAGGAAGTGAACCGCTTGCTGAAACAGTTTGAAGAAACCCGCAAGATGATGCGTCAGGTGAGCACCATGAAACCCGGTTCCAAAGGCTTGGCCGGCATGAAAAGAAGATAATAAAACACATACAGCTATGCAATTGATAGATGGAAAACTGATTTCTGCAGCCGTTAAGCAGGAAATTGCCGAGCAGGTCAGGCAAATGATCGCTGAAGGCAAAAAACGTCCGCACTTGGCCGCCATCCTGGTTGGCCACGACGGTGGGAGCGAAGCTTACGTGGCCGGCAAAGTGAAGGACTGCGAAGACTGCGGTTTCATTTCTACCTTGATACGTTTTGAAGACGATGTCACGGAAGATGTCATCCTGAACGAAGTGAAAAAACTCAACGAAGATGCGGATGTGGACGGTTTCATCGTACAATTGCCGCTGCCAAAGCATATTTCCGAACAAAAAGTGATCGAGGCCATCGATTTCCACAAGGATGTGGACGGTTTCCATCCGGTCAATGTAGGACGTGTCAGCCTTGGCTTGCCCGCTTTCGTTTCCGCCACACCTGCAGGTATTTTGGAGCTCATCAAACGCTATAAGATCGAAACGGCTGGCAAGCATGTCGTGGTGATCGGTCGCAGCAACATCGTGGGTAAACCAGTAGCCAACCTGCTCATGCAGAAAGGCTATCCTGGCAACGCCACCGTTACGGTCGTTCACAGCTATTCCAAAGACATCAACGAGCAATGCCTGAGCGCCGACATCATCATTTGTGCATTGGGCAGACCAGGTTTCCTCAAGGCTGAAATGGTCAAGGAAGGTGTCGTGGTCATTGACGTGGGAACCACCCGCGTTCCCTCCGACAAGACCAAAAGCGGCTTCAAGCTGATGGGCGACGTCGATTTCGAAAACGTGGCACCCAAATGCTCCTTCATCACGCCGGTCCCGGGCGGGGTAGGACTGATGACCCGTGTATCGCTGATGCAGAACACCTTACTGGCCGGCAGCAAGGCCATTTATTAAACTACGATGAAACGGCTGGTTTCCATCCTGCTGGTTTTAACCTTAGGCCTCCCCGCATTTGCACAAAATTCGGCCGACAGCATCCTATACCAAAAATTCCTAAACTTTGCGGCTAAGGAAAATTTGGGTAAAAAGCCTGCAGGTGAGCGTGTTGCGGCCGTCGGACGTTTTTTTCTGGAAACACCCTATGTTGCCTTCACCTTAGAAGCACCCGGACCTGAACAATTGCAAATAAACCTGAGTGGGCTAGATTGCACAACCTTGGTGGAAAATGCACTCGCACTTTCAAGATTGCTGATTTCAAAAACTCAGGACTTTGATACCTACAAATTCCTACTGACCTCCATTCGTTACCGTGACGGTAAACTCGATGGTTATCCCTCCCGTCTGCACTATGCATCGGACTGGTTGACAGACAATGCTCAAAAAGGATACTTGATGTTTGTACCCTTGGGCTACAAGGTCTCCAGCCTGCATCCTAGGGTAAATTACATGTCTACTCATCCGGCTGCCTATGCTGCCCTAAAGGCTGATTCCACGCTGTTTCCGGTAATCGTAGCACAGGAAGTCCGAATCAATCAGATGTCATTTCCGTATCTGCCGAAAGAAAAAGTGAACGATAAAGCAACTTGTATCCGAACCGGAGACATCATAGCCATTACAACAGGATACGCTGGACTTGATTTTTCTCATCTGGGCATAGCTATCCGCCAGAAGGGCAAAATCTACTTACTTCACGCTTCTTCCACCGGAAAAAAGGTCCTTATTTCCGAAAAACCGCTGTCGGAGTATCTGGCTGGAATAAAAAAACATACTGGAATTGTCGTGGTTCGTCCCCTTTGATCACGAAAAAATCACGAAAAAATGCGTTTCCGGCTTGCAGGAAATACATTAAAACACTACTTTTGCACCGCAATTGAATGGTGGTTGTAGCTCAGCTGGTTAGAGCGATGGATTGTGGTTCCATAGGTCGCGGGTTCGAGCCCCGTCTCCCACCCATAGAAACCTTCGGCCCAAAAAGCCGGAGGTTTTTTTGAAGATGTCTTAAAAGACCACCAACGTTTTGAGTAGCGAGAGCAGAGGCTAAATTTATTTAGACTATGCCGAGTCATGAAAAACGGATGTTTCGTAGAAACAAATCTCTGCGTTACTACTTCCTCGCCACTCCTCACGTACCTTAAGTACGCTCTGGGGTGTCTCATAATCAGTGCCTTGACCTTGGTGCTCTTTTAAAACATCTTTCACCACACTAATCGTTTTTTTTCTATTTTTACAAGACCTTGTCAAAACCTTAAACTACCCATTCGATGGTTGCAGTGAAAAAAAACTGGCTCTACCTTTTCATGACCAATTTTATTGGTGTCTTCAACGATAATTTCCTCAAACACTGTATTATATTTATTGCAGTCACTTGGAACCTGCCTCCATGGCTGTCCCAATCCCAGCTGATTTCAGCAGTGGCAGCCGCATTAGTCCTGCCGTATCTGATTTTTTCGCCACTGGCTGGCCGATTGGCCACACGGCATTCCAAACAACGCATCTGGCAGCTTCTCAAGCTGATGGAACTGCCCGTCATGCTGCTGGCATCCATCGCCTTCCTGTTTCATTGGGTCGGATTGGCAGTGCTTTCCGTTTTTTTGCTGGGCATACTCAGCTGCCTGTATTCACCCTCCAAATATGGTTTGATCCGTGATATCGGCGGTCCTGAAGGCGCCTCGTTCGGAAGTGGCATCTTTGAAACCATGGCCTTTTTGGGCATTTTGATTGGTTCGGTTGCCGCTCCTTTTTTATCGGACCATTACAATGTCTGGATCATGATAAGCGTCATCATGCTGATGGCATTGCTTGGGTATCTGACCAGTTTGAAGATGAAAGTACGTGAACTACCCGTAGAAACCGATAATGAGGATACCATCAACCCCTTAAAATTTCTGGTTGTATCTTATCGTTTCGCCTCCAAACACCAATACATCAACTCCGCCATTTTGGGCACGTCCATTTTCTGGATGATCGGTGGCATGATTCAGATGAACGTGGTCATTCATTGCGTTCATACACTAGGCACTACCAATTCAGTGGCCGGAATAATCCTTTGCTGCGCGGCGGTCGGAATTGCGCTCGGTTGTACAGCGGCAGGCTTGTTGTCAAAAAATACGGTTCGTCCGGAAATGATACCCATCGGACTGACGGGTATGATGATTAGCCTGGTGGCGCTGATTTTTTTCAACCCTTCTGTTTTAGGAACAGGTATTCTGGTTTTCAGCCTTGCCTTTATGGGTGGCTTCTTTGAAATTCCTTGTATGGCGCTGGTTCAACATGCCAATTTGGGTAGAAAACTAGGTGACATGATTGCCTACCTCAATCTGGTGAATTTCATGTTCGTGTTGATCGGAACCGGTTTGTTCTCCCTGACTACCTATTTGACGCACGACAACAGTCTTGCCGTTTTTGCAGTCATTCTGATTGTAATCTCCTTAACATTAGTGTATTACCTTATCCGTCATCCGGAATTCTTTACCGGGAAAAGTTAGTTTGAATTCCGGAAGCACAGCCCCGCTGCTTGCGGCGGGGCTACGCCTCAATAGGCTATAAGTCCTTGACGAGTTTGTTGCTGCCATTCTTAGTCATGCACTCCTCCAAACTGATAAGTGAGCTCCATGGGGAATGGTACAATTTGTCTATATCGATGACAAAATCCTCTGTGCCATGCTCAAACATCCGTTTATAAATGTATCCGACAGTCAGTTTATTGATGTCTACAGCAGGCTGATAGGACGCCATGTCTTTTATTGAAGGGTTTTGGGTTTCTGAAATCAAATGCATTTCCAGTAACCGATTCAGGGTCCAGGTCGTCAATCTGGCCGGAATCTGATATTCGGAGGAGATTTCATTCATGGTCATGGGCCCTTCTTCCTTTTCGAAGCGCTTGGACAGAATGCTCATGATGAGAATGCTTACAAAATACTGGTAGCGGTGACTCACATTCTTGGTTTCCTTTTCAAAATAATAATTCTGAACATTTTGTGCTGCGTATGCAACTTCAGCTCCAATTAGGACGATGGTCCACGAAAGCTGAAGCCAAAGCAAGAACAGGGGGATGGCGGCAAAGCTACCGTAAATGGCGTTGTATTGGGTCACCCACAACTGCCCGCTAATGTAAAGGTACTGGAAAGCTTGAAAACCAAGACCAGCTATGAAACCAGCCAAAATGGCATTGCTTGCTTTGATTTTTGTATTGGGGATGATGATGTATAGCAGTGAGAATCCAAGCCAGCAAAGCGCGTAGGGTATCAAGTTCATCAGAAAAGTCAGAAATGGGCTGAGCAGCGGCAGGAACATGGACTCGGCGAGGGCTGTTTTCAGAAAAACGGATAACCCGCTGGACAAAATCAAAAGTACCGGCAGCAAAAACATCGTGGCTAGGTAATCGCTGATTTGACGGGAAATGCTACGGGTTTTATGAATCTGGAATATGTCATTGACAGCCAATTCGATGGACTGCATGATGGACCAGACCGAAATGATCAGGAAAACAATGCCGACGCCCACAATAATGCCACTCGTTGTCACTTCCAGAAATGATTGGACAAATCCGAATAACAAAGTCAACAGTTGATGTTGACCCGGGAAGATCTTGGTCAGTTCCGCTTCGATCAGGGCTTGAAATCCGAAACCCCGTGCAATGCCGATGATAATGGAGAAAATTGGCACGACGGCCAGCATGGTGGAATAGGTTAGGGCTGAAGCGCGGGTGCTGAGCTTGTCCGAGACGAAACCCCTAAATGCCAGAATCAGTGTGCGTGCAATGTTAAGGAAGATGTTCCTCCATCCTTTTACTTCATGTTTGGGAACACGCCATAGGTCGTAGGACATGTATTTAAGGAAATTTCCCAATTTTTGGCCAAAAGTCAGTTCGGATTTTGCCATGCGTCTTTTAGTAAATGGGTTAATAAAAAAAACAAAGAGCCTGTAAGCCGGGTTCTGTACTCTTCCCGAAGGAAAAGTGTCTGTCATTTATCTCGACTGACGGTCGCCCGTCAGCTCTAGCAACCTACCCCCCGGCATCGGGCGAGCTACCCTACATGCGCCGGTGTACATGGTCTTGCAACCCATCAGACGTACGGACCCCCGGTGTTGCCATCGGAGCGGTGGGCTCTTACCCCGCCTTTTCACCCTTACCCTCGCTTGCGCTCAGGCGGTTATTTTCTGTTACGTTTCCTTTGCCTTTCGACAACTTCCCGTTAGGAAGCATGGTGCTCTGCGTTGCCCGGACTTTCCTCCTTTCTTGCGAAAAGCGACAGACCGGCTCCTTGTTTTTGACAAAATTACACATAAAATGTCAGATATGGATTTCAGCCAGCAAATTTAAACGTTTAGGGTTAAGGAATTCGAAAAAAAAAACCGTACCTTTGCCCACTATATTTTATTCTGCATGAGACAGCTAAAGATTACCAAATCAATCACCAACCGCGAGAGCGCTTCGTTGGACAAGTACTTGCAAGAGATTGGCCGCGAGGAACTGATCAAAGTGGACGAAGAGGTGGAACTGGCTCAGCGTATCCGTCAAGGAGACCGTGCCGCATTGGAAAAATTAACCCGCGCAAACCTGCGTTTCGTGGTTTCAGTTGCAAAACAGTATCAAAATCAAGGACTTAGCCTTCCTGACTTAATCAACGAAGGCAACCTCGGTCTAATCAAGGCCGCCGAGAAATTTGATGAAACCCGTGGGTTCAAATTCATTTCGTATGCAGTATGGTGGATTCGTCAATCCATTCTCCAGGCTTTGGCCGAACAATCGCGTATCGTACGTCTTCCGTTAAATCAAGTCGGTTCGTTGAACAAAATCACGAAGGCTTTTTCGAAATTCGAACAGGAACACGAACGCAAACCCTCGCCCGAAGAACTGGCTGAAGAATTGGACATCCCCGTGGACAAGATTGCCGACACCCTTAAGGTTTCCGGTCGTCACATTTCCGTGGATGCCCCGTTCGTAGAAGGCGAAGACAACTCCCTGCTTGATGTGCTGGTCAATGATGATGCACCCGTAGCCGACCGTTTGCTGATGAACGAATCCCTTTCGAAAGAAATCGACCGTGCTTTATCAACCCTGACGGAACGCGAAAGCGATATCATCAAAATGTTCTTCGGACTCGGAAGTCAAGAAATGACGCTCGAAGAGATCGGTGACAAATTCGGTTTGACACGTGAACGCGTTCGTCAGATCAAAGAAAAGGCGATTCGTCGTCTGAGACAAAATTCAAGAAGCAAATTGCTGAAAGGTTACCTGGGATAGGTCCTTCTGCAAAAAGAATAGAGCGGCTGTATCACACTGTGGTATGGCCGCTTTTTTTTATATTTGCAGTTCAAAATCAATTAACAATGAAGAAAATCGTTTATTTTATGGCAGCATTGACACTTGTGTTGGCTTCCTGCAATGGTGACGACTCTGAAAAGGGGGCGCTCATTGAAAAACAGCCTGTTAAAATTGAAAAGGGACGGATGACTCCGGAGGTCCTTTGGAGCATGGGCAGAGTCTCCGGGATCAGTGTTTCCCCGGACAATCAAAACGTTCTATACAGCGTTCAATATTATGATATTGCTCAGGACAAAGGGAATAAGGAGTTGTACGTGGTGCCTGTTGCCGGCGGCGAACCCACTCGGATCACCAAAACCAAAAAAAGCGAGAGCGAAGCCGTTTGGTCCTTGGACGGCAAGCATATCTTTTTCCTATATGACGGACAACTCTGGAAAATGCGTTCCGATGGCAGTAAACGCAAACAACTGACCAAATACCCTACTGACATTGAAGGATTCATGTTTTCTCCGGATGAAAGCAAAGTGTTGTTTATCACTCAAATTCAATATGGAAAACGCGTAAAGGACATTTATCCGGATCTGGACAAATCATCCGGTAAACTGATTGATGACATGATGTTCAAACATTGGGATGAATGGGTGGAAACCATTCCACATCCTTTTGTCGCCGATCTCACCAAAAATGGACTGGAAAACGTTGTGGACATTCTGAAGGACGAACCTTATGAATCTCCTATGAAACCTTGGGGAGGTATCGAACAATTGGCATGGTCGCCCGACGGCTCGACGATAGCGTACACTTGTCGTAAAAAAACCGGTAAGGATTATGCGGTTTCAACAAATTCAGACATCTACTTATATTGGATCAAGGAAAAATCGGGTTCCTGCATTACAAAGGGAATGAAGGGGTATGATACCAACCCCGTGTTTTCACCGGATGGTCAATACATTGCATTCCAAAGCATGGAACGGGATGGCTATGAAGCCGACAAAGACCGTCTGATGATTTATTCCTTAAAGATGGGTGAAAACAGATGCATTAGTGATTCCCTGGACGGTGATGTGAGAAACATTCGTTGGACCAAAGACAGCCAAAACCTGTATTTTCTGAGTGCCGTACAGGCAGTAACACAGGTTTTCTCTGTCGATGTGATGGGCAATTTCATTAAACAAGTAACCAATGAATCTTCCGATTTTGAAAAAATCGAATTGGCTGGAGACCAACTGATTGGATTGAAACACACTATCAGCCGACCCAACGAGATTTATCGAATTCAGCCTTCGGATGGAAAAATGGTCGCTTTGACCAATGAAAACAAAGAAATCTTCGCACAACTGAAAGTGGGTCGTGTCGAAAAAAGGATGGTCAAGACCACCGACCATCAAGAAATGTTGACCTGGGTGGTCTACCCTCCCGATTTTGACTCCACTCAGACCTATCCTGCCATCCTGTTCTGTACAGGCGGGCCCCAGGGAACCCTCGGACAGTTCTGGTCCTACCGCTGGAACCTTCAGCTGATGGCTGCGAAAGGTTACATCGTCGTTGCACCCAATAGGCGCGGTGTCTCCGGAATGGGGCAGAAGTGGAAAGAACAAATTAGCGGAGATTACGGAGGCCAGAATATGCTGGACTATCTTTCAGCCATTGATGCTGTTTCTGCTGAACCCTATGTGGATAAAAACCGCCTGGGTTGTGTAGGTGCTTCTTATGGCGGCTTCTCCGTGTACTGGCTGGCAGGACACCATCAGAAACGCTTTAAAGCATTCATCGCGCACAGCGGCATTTTTAATTGTGAAGCTCAATACTTGGAAACCGAAGAAATGTGGTTTGAAGATTGGGATATGGGCGGGCCGTTTTGGGACTCCAAAAACGTAGTGGCACAGCGTTCTTTTGCCAATTCACCCCATAAATTCGTTCAAAACTGGGATACGCCCATTTTGTGCATCCATGGTGAAAAGGATTACCGCATTCTAGCCTCACAGGGCATGCAGGCTTTTAATGCTGCAAAATTGAGGGGCATACCTTCCGAACTGCTGGTGTTTCCGGACGAAAACCATTGGATCATCAAACCGCAGAACTCCATACTCTGGCAACGCACCTTCTTCCAATGGCTAGACCGATGGCTTAAATAGAACGCCAATTACTGCGTTGCAAAAATATCATTTCTTGCAAAAGTTGTTTCAAATGGGAGTATAAGACAAGGCGCTGTTTGCGCAGTCGTACCGGAGCGTACTTAAAGTACGTGAGGATCGACAAGTGAACAACAACGCAGTATTATGCTTCCATTTGAGACAACTTATTCACTCAATTTGGTGCGGATAAAGTGCGAAAGCATCGTGATGGCAGCGATGTTGTTTCCACCCTGTGGGACAATCAGATCCGCATACCGTTTGGTCGGTTCGATGAATTCCAGGTGCATGGGTTTCAGTACTTGTTCGTAGCGGTCAAGTACCATTTCAGCCGTGCGGCCGCGTTCGACCACATCTCTGCGAACTACGCGAATCAGGCGATCGTCGGAATCTGCATCCACAAAAATACGCAGATCCATTTCGTCCCGGAGCAACGGCTGAGTCAGAACGAGAATTCCTTCGATCAGGATGACTTTGGAAGGCTTCACCAAAACGGTCTCTGCTTGTCTGGTGCAACTGACGTAGTCATATACGGGTTGTTTAATGATACGACCTGCCTTAAGCTCCTGTATGTGATGAATCAACAAATCCCATTCAATCGAGTCTGGATGGTCGAAGTTAATGTTCCGACGCAGGTCGACAGGAACATGACTGCTATCCTTATAGTAGGAATCCTGTGGAATGATCACTACTTCGCCAGCTGGCAGCTGGTCTATAATTTTGCGGACAACAGTTGTTTTTCCCGAACCAGTGCCGCCAGCAATTCCGATAATCATCATGGTTTCTTTAAATTATCCTGCTAAATTAAAGAATTCTACGGTTTATAACGTCGCGCACCACTTTATTTATACACCTCTTCAGCTTTAACATTTACAATTTTACCAAAAGTGGCCAACTTCGTCCTGTCAATTTTGGCTTTATTGCCTACAATCACCCAAGTCGTCGCTTTACCAGATATATTATTTTTGTAGAAGTGTACGATGTCTTGCAAACCCATGATGGAGATGGAGTCCACCAAAGCTTTGTTAGGGTCGGAAGAATAGCCATCAGCCTTTAGCGATGCAATCTTGACGGAACGGGAACGAAAGTCCGGATAATTGTTACATGCAGAATTGGTGGCATCTTCCTTCGCGCTGGAAACCCGCGATTCAATGGACGGCATAAAGCGTATCAAGGAATCCATTACGGTCATAGCATCCAATGTTTTGTCGCACTGGGTAGACAGGTATGATTCCAATAATCCGGGCTTGTCTTTAAACTTGTAGGACGGATTGCTGTAATTGGCTTGGGCGCTATAAGCCAAAGAGCGAAATTCGCGAATCTGCTGAAAGACGAGTGAACTCATGCTTCCTCCAAAATAATTATTGAACAGCGTACCCTGATATCGGCTTTCCAAATCTGGAGAAATCCCACCTTGAAGAACGCCACACACAATACTTTGCGCCGAACTTGGTGAATTGAGGAAATAGACAACGGATTCATTGATTGGATTCAATTCCCGATAATGAGGTTTGTTGGTTGGCGTGACCATGGCATCAACCGCAATGTTTTCACGGATTACAGAAGCAACACTTTCGGTAGGGAGCGTTCCGCAATAATGAATATCACAGGCTACTTTTAGCATTTGTTGAAATTCGTTCAGAAGCTCCGGTCCTTTCAGTTTTTTCGTTTCTTTCAAGGATAACCGGTTCAGATAGCTTGATTTCTCACCGTAACAGACCTTTTCCAGCAGCGCATTGGCAAGCTCATCATTGGAGCCTTTAATGGTCTTGTTTCGAACTTTAATAGCGTCAACCACTTGTTTCATGATTTTCGGATCCGCCTGAACATGACCGATATAGTAACCCACCAATGTCATTGTTGATTCAAAATTCCGGTCGAAACCGTGGACTTCCATGGTAAAACTTTCCTTGGAGGCGGAGAAACTCAACGTACTGCCGAGCGACTGAAGTTTCTTTCGAAAGGCATCGAATTTTAGGGTGTCTGTTCCCAGAAAATTGATATATGCAGCCAATGGTTCCACGAGTTTAGAATCCATTTCCCCCTTGCCGAAATCCAGCTTAAGCGAGAATACGTCGTTTACTGGATTCTTGGTAGTGTACAAGGTCGCTTTTGATGACAACTGAACAGTATGTACATCTTTGTTAAAATCAAGAAAGCGCAGATTTGCCGGAAGGATGGGCATTGCTTCCAATCGCTTGGCATAGTTCGATTTGGCCTCTCCGTTTTTAGGAATAATGGGGGCAAAATCGGGTTTCTTGAGCTTGTTTTTGGGGTAAAGCCCTGTCTTCTTAGTCACTTCAAGGTAATTGTCCGTATAGTATTTGTTGGCAACATTCACAATATCCTCTTTGGTCAAAGCATCGATGGCATCAATTTCTTTCAAATATTCCTTCCAGCTCTTCCCTTGGGAATACAAGCTTAACATAGTTTCTGCACGCGAACTCAATGTTTCCAGTGCTTCTTCGTGCTTACGGCGTTCTTCCAGTTTTAAACTTAGAAAAGCTTCGTCTGAGAAATCACCTTTCTTGATACGATCTACTTGCTCAAAAGCTATCGATTTGGCTGCTTCACAAGATTGTCCTGCAATTTTTGGTAGAACAGCAAGAGCTGATAAACCTGCTTCATTCAAGTCTAAATTGAAGCTCTGAGCCATCAGTAATTTACCATCTACAACTAGTTTGTCCAAATAACCAGTGCTGTTACTGTTGTTTAAAAGTCCACTTGCTATGCCAAGGGCTACCTCGTCCGGATGATTGGCCGGTGTACCTCGCCAGCAATAGGCCTGGATTTTAATCAAGGGGATGTTTACCAGTGCTTCAAAGGATTCTTTTCCATTGAAAGGCTTAGGTTGAATCAACTCTTTTTTAGGCGCTTCTCCCGGACGAATACGCGAAAAACATTTCTCCAGAATGGGCAGGATTTCTTCTGCATTAAAATCACCACAAAGAATCAGTCCCATATTACCGGCCACATAATAATCTTCAAAGAATTTCTGCATTTGCGACAATTGCGGATTTTTCAGGTTTTCACCGCTTCCAAGAATGGGATAAGAGTAGGGATGTGGCGCAAAAAAACGATTCAGGATTTTATTCACAGCCATTGATGCCAATTGGTCATCACTCCTGTTTTTTTCTTCATAAACGGTTTCCAGTTCACTTTGAAAAAGCCTGAATACAGGATGCATGATTCGTTCGCTGTAGATTTCTGCCCATTGGTTGACGTATTGGGGAGAGAATACGTTGTAATATTGCGTGCAATCCCAACTCGTGCCGGCATTCAGGCTGCTTCCGCCATACTTGGAAATTAAACGGTCAAATTCGTTCGGTATGGCAAATGTTGCTGCCCGAAGGCTTAAATTATTTATTTTTTTCTGAATGTTCAGTCTGAGTGAATCGACTTTGACAGTCGCTAATTCATCGTATTTAAGTGCGATGGAATCAAGGAGTATTTTTTCTGAAGGATAATCGACTGTTCCCAATTTGTCGGTGCCTTTAAACATCATGTGCTCAAAGTAATGGGCGATGCCTGTGTCCGGGCAATCTTTTGCTCCAGCCTTTACAACAACAGCACCGAAAATCTTCGGTTGGTCATGATCTTCGTTAAGCCATACGATCAGGCCGTTGCTGAGTTTATACTCTTTCACATCAAAGCAGGCTGGTCGATCTGTCGCCATTGCATTGAATATCAGAAAGCAAAACATGAAAGGGAGGAGGCTTTTTTTCATATGTCAGAATTGTTTCGTTAGGATTAACGTACAAATATACGCATATCAACTATAATTAAATATGATTTATTCTATTTTAAGAAAATATTGGGTACATTTCGAATGGGTAAATGTTCATTATATTTGTAAAAAAATGACTCTACATAAAGTTCATGATCATGCGCACCAACCTGCAGAAGGTGGTAATATTGCGTTGGCATTTTTCCTGAATCTCGTTTTTTGCGTCATTGAATTGATTGGTGGATTGCTGACAAATAGTGTCGCTATCCTTTCTGATGCCTTGCACGACTTGGGTGACAGCGTTTCTTTGGGCATGGCTTGGTACTTTCATAAAGTCTCCAAACGAAAACCGGACGGGAAATATACGTACGGTTATAAAAGGTTCTCCATCCTGAGCGCCCTGCTGAATTCACTGATCCTGCTAAGCGGTTCCGCCATTGTTTTATATGAAAGCATCACCCGTCTGTTTGATCCGGTGCACAGCAATGCCAAAGGCATGCTACTGCTGGCTGTCATGGGCGTTTTGGTCAACGGATTTGCCGCTTTAAGGCTTAGAAAAGGTAATAGTCTGAATGAGCGTGTTGTCGCGCTGCATCTATTGGAAGATGTGCTGGGTTGGGTGGCAGTCCTGATTGCCAGCATTGTGATGATCTTCACTGACCTGACCATACTGGATCCAATTCTTTCCATCGGAATTTCCTGCTTTATCCTCTACAACGTCTATCAAAACCTGAAAAAGGCTTTCCGAGTCATTCTACAGGGGAAACCCGATCAAGTGAATGAAGCAGAGCTACGCGAGAGTTTGCTCAACCTGAAGCTTGTACAGTCTATTCATGACTTGCATGTCTGGACTTTGGACAGCGAATATCTGGTGCTGACCGTCCATTTGGTTTTGCCGGACGATGTTACGGAAAATGAGCGACAAGCCTTGCGGGCTGCCGCTCATGAATTGTTGAAAACCAAAGGGATTCAGCATGCCACCATCGAAATGGAATCGGTTTCTGAAAACTGTGAGTGGTGTGAAACGTCTTAATCGAACAGGTTGCGAAAGCGTTCAAACACCCGCTTGCTTATGCTGGGGCTGGTTTTGAAATTTTCTGAATCCTCCATTTTTTCTACCGTTTTGCGTTCATCCTTCGAAAGGGCTTCAGGAACGTAAACGCTGATGTTGACCAATAAATCGCCAGTGCCGTATTGATTGACAGTGGGCAAGCCCTTGCCACGCAAACGCAATACTTTGCCGGGTTGTGTTCCTGCGTCAATCTTAACTTTCACGCGTCCGTCAATGGTGGGTATTTCTACCGTACCACCCAATGCCGCTGTCGGGAAGCTGAGCAATAAGTTGTAAACGAGGTCGTTTTCGTCACGGAGCAATTCCGGATGTGCTTCTTCCTCAATGACGATGAGCAAATCTCCTGCCATGCCGCTTCGTCTGGCAGCATTTCCCTTGCCACTCATAGATAGCTGCATGCCTTCAGCTACTCCGGCTGGAATGTTGATGTTGATGACTTCTTCCTGTGTGGAAATACCTTCACCGTTGCAATGCGTGCATTTTTTGGTGATGATTTTTCCTTCACCTTGGCAATCGGGACAAACGGATTGTGTCTGCATACGTCCCAAAATGGTATTTGTGACGCGGGTCACAGCACCTGTTCCCCTACAAGTGGAACAAGTGGAATAGGAGCTGCCGCTTTCTGCGCCGGTTCCGCTACAATAGGTACAATTGACTGCTTTGCGAACCTTGATTTTCTTTTCAGCACCTTTCGCAATTTCCTGCAGGTTGAGTTTTACTTTTACCCGAAGGTTGGAACCACGGTTTACTCGTTGCCCACCTCTGGAGCTGCCGCCGAAACCGCCAAATCCACCGCCACCAAAATGACCTCCGAAGATGTCACCGAACTGTGAGAAAATATCTTCCATGGAGAAATCTCCGCCGAATCCACCGCCACCACTGGCAGCACTGCCTACGCCTGCGTGACCGTACTGGTCGTAACGCTGACGTTTTTCACTGTGACTCAGCACTTCATACGCTTCAGCGGCTTCCTTGAAATGCTCCTCAGATTCCTTGTTTCCTGGATTCTTATCGGGGTGAAACTGAATGGCTTTTTTTCGGTAAGCTTTCTTTATCTCTTCATCGGTTGCCGTTTTGGCAACGCCCAGAATTTCGTAATAATCGCGTTTTGTTGACATTTTTACTCTATTTTATTCTCCAACAACGACCTTAGCGAAGCGGATTACTTTCTCATTCAGAATATACCCTTTTTGGACACAATCGACCACTTTACCCTTAAGCTCCGGACTTGGGGCAGGAAAGGTGGTGATTGCTTCATGAAGGTCTGTATCAAAGTCCTTTCCTTCCGTTTCGAAGGTTGTCACGCCGTTTTGTTTCAGAAAATTCTGCAACTTACCGTAAATGAGGTCCATGCCTTCTTTGACAGCAACCACGTCCTGCGTTTCTTTTAGGACTGCAAGGCCGCGTTCCATATCATCAACGACAGTAAGTACACTAACCAGGACGTTTTCACCACCGCTTTTGATCAAGTCAATTTTTTCACGCATACTGCGTTTCCTATAATTGTCAAATTCAGCAATGCTGCGTAAATACGTGTCATTAAGTTGGTTGTACTTTGCCTGGAGTTCTTCCAATGCCATTTTCGTGCTGTCTAACTCGCTTTCGACAGGTTGTTCTTCGGTAACAGGCATTTCTGCTTCATGACTATCAACTGGCTGTTTTACAGCTTCATCGCCTTCGACGTTCAACAGGTGTCTGGTGCTGGTCTCTGATTTGGTATGCTTCATTTTTCTAGTTCTTTAATTCGCGATTAAGAGACAGCAAAAATCCTGCCTGAATACGCCCTTCGGACGATTTGGCAGGATTTAAGCAGGAAGAAAGACTGCTTGTCAGATTTTGACAAGGCAATACGTCAAAAGTACGGACTTTAAAAGGTCGCCTTTTTTCATGATTGCTGACAACTGCAAACCAGATTTCGGTCACCCCAAGCATTATCTACCCGTGCTACTAATAATTGAAACTTGTTTTCACGGATCCAGGGCAGTGGAAAACCAGCCTTGCTTCTTGGGTAGGAATGGCTCCATTCGTCGGCTGTCAGTTCGTATTCAGCATGCGGAGACTGAACCAGAACATTGTCAGCCTGACTATATTCTTCACTCTCTATTTCTTTGATTTCCTTGTAAATACACTCCATTGTTTCAATGAAACGTTTAAGTTCTGGCAAGCTCTCGCTTTCGGTCGGTTCTACCATCAAAGTACCATGAACTGGGAACGAAAGGGTCGGTGCATGGAAGCCAAAATCCATCAAACGTTTGGCAATATCGGTTTCGCTTATTCCTGCATTTTTGAAACCTCTGCAGTCCAGAATGACTTCGTGACCAACGCAGCCGTCTTCGCCGCGGAACAAAACCGGGAACAAATCCTTGAGCGATTCAGCCAGGTAATTGGCACTCAGAATGGCGATTTCTGACACCTTTTTCACACCTTCTGCACCCAGCATGCAGATGTAACCGTAACTGACGGGCAACATCATCGCGCTTCCATAAGGAGCCGAAGCTACCGTGTTCAGTCCATTGCCTGAATGCGGATGACCGGGTAGGAATTTCACCAGATGGGCGGCACAGCAAATCGGACCTACGCCCGGACCACCACCACCGTGAGGCATGGCAAAAGTCTTATGCAGGTTGAGGTGGCAAATGTCAGCGCCGATGAATCCGGGGGAAGTGATTCCAACCTGAGCATTCATATTGGCCCCGTCCATATAGACCTGCCCGCCGTTCTGGTGAATAATGTCGCACATACGGCGAATCAGTTTTTCAAAAATGCCGTGTGTAGAAGGGTAGGTAATCATGCAACCAGCCAGTATGGAAGCGTTTTCCCTAGCCTTTGTTTCCCAGTCGCTGATATCTACATTCCCTTTTTCATCGCAAGCCACCGTCAGGATGTCGAAACCTGCCTGAATGGCACTGGCAGGATTGGTGCCATGGGCAGAAGAAGGAATTAGCACCAGTTTGCGCTGTGTTTCCCCTTTATTTTTGAAATATTCGCGCAGAACCCTCAGGCCGGCATATTCTCCTGCCGCACCAGAATTTGGCTGAACACTGCAGCCGGCGAAACCGGTGATTACGGTCAGCATCTTTTCAAAATTCGAAATCATTTCCAGATAGCCTTGCACTTGATCGGCAGGTGCAAATGGATGGATGTTCATGAATCCGGTCTGACTTAGTGGTAACATTTCGGAGGCTGCATTCAGTTTCATGGTGCAGGAACCCAAGGATATCATGGAGTGGGTGAGGGAGATATCCCTGCGTTCCAACTTTTTGATGTAACGCATCATGTCCGTTTCACTCCTGTAGGCTTTGAAGACCTCCTCTTGCAGAAATTTATCCTTACGTAATAAGCTATCGTCGAGCGAAAGTATGGAGCCGAAGTCTTCACCTTGCGTGAAACTGGCCTGATTGCCAGCTGCTGTGGCGAAAATATCCAGCAATACATCAACATCGTCCACATCGGTGGTTTCATCGATGCTGATTCCGATTTCACCGCTTTCGAAATAGCGGAAATTTACGTCGTATTCGAGCGCCAACTCTTTGATTTTGGCCGCTTTGACAGTTGCTGGCAGTTTGATTTTAAGCGTGTCGAAGAAACTGTCGTTCAGTTGGGAATAACCGTATACGGCCAGCGCGTCGTTCAGGTAAGAGGCAATACCATGAATTCGCCTGGCAATGGTTTGCAGACCTTCGTAACCGTGATAGACGGCATAGAAACCTGCCATGCTGGCCATCAGTGCGGTAGCGGTGCAGATATTCGAGGTAGCCTTTTCTCTTTTGATGTGCTGTTCGCGGGTTTGCAATGCCAAGCGTAGGGCTGTTCTGCCGTTTTTATCCTTTGAAATACCGATGATACGGCCTGGTATCGAACGTTTGAATTCATCCTTGGTGGCAAAGTAACCTGCAGCTGGTCCTCCAAAACCCATCGGTATGCCAAAACGTTGGGAGGTTCCGTATACCACATCGGCTCCCCAGTTCCCCGGTGCCTGCAAAAGGCACAGGCTAAGCAGGTCGGCGCCCACGGCCACTTTCAATCCGGCCTTGTGCATCGTGTCAATGAAGTATTCTAGGTTATCCACCTGTCCCTCGGCATTGGGGAACTGCACAATAGCTGCGAAGTGGGCATTCGATGGTTTAAATGTAGTATATTCGCCAATCTCGATTTGAATGCCTTGCGGAATGCAGCGGGTGTTCAGCACCGCTTTCGACTGAGCAAAAACAGCTTGGTCCACAAACAATATATTGGCCCTAGCGGCTTCCTGTTCGCGGCTTCGAAGGTTGAAAAACATGTTGGCCGCTTCGGCTGCTGACGTGCTGTCATCCAGCATGGAAGCGTTTGTAAGTGGTAGGCCTGTTAGTTGGGTGATGACTGTCTGGAAATTGAGCAAAGCCTCCAGGCGACCCTGAGAAATCTCAGCTTGATAGGGCGTATAGGACGTATACCAGGAAGGATTTTCAAATACATTCCGCTGAATCACGGCAGGTGTGAACGTATCGTACCAGCCTGAACCGATATAGGTAGTGAAGCACTTGTTTTTAGAAGCAATTTCATGGATATGTTCAGCATACTGACCCTCCGACATGGCAGGCGCCAGATCCAGTTCTTCCGTCAAGTGGATGTCTTCAGGTATGGTTTTCTGAATCAAATCCTGCATGCTGGTGCATCCGATTTTTAAAAGCATTTCTTTTTGATCGTCCGGTTGAATGCCAATGTGCCGGGATGAAAATTCATTCATGGTAGGCTTCGTTTTTATTTTGTAAGGTCTATAATATCGTAATCAAGTTTGGTCAATCTTTCACATCCGTCTTTTTCAATCAGGAAGGTATCTTCAACACCAACGGCACCGACACCTTTAATGACGAATTTTGGTTCGATGGCTATGGTCATGTTCGCTTTCAATATTTCTTTGGAACGTGTGGCAACGATGGGTAACTCGTTGATGACGATGCCAACGCCGTGACCAACGAATTTTGCCTGTTGTGTGGTACCCATATAACAGTCTGCCAAACCGGCTTCGGTGGCCATTTTCAGTGACAGCTCCCAAAGGTCTTCACAAACAGCACCTTCTTTCATTTCTTCCATCAGTCTCAGTTGGATGTCTATGGAAACTTGATGGGCCTTATAGGCATGTTCAGACAATTTTCCGATGGAAAACGTACGGGTAAGGTCGTCCAGGTATCCGGTAAAATTACCGGCCATATCGATCATGATGCTTTTGCCGGGGAGTAATTCCAAGCCTGCAGCACCGATGGGGTTCGAAACGGTGCCTGCTCCACCCAGCGCGAAATCATACGGGGAGGCAACAGAGGCATTGTCACCCGTCAGAATGCTACCCATGAAGGCTTCCATATCGCCAAAGGTGCGGAAAAGTCCGAGGTTGCCCTCCAGACGCATCAGCCGTTCGATTTCGATGGAAAATGCATTGTCTGTCATTCCAGGCCTATAGACTTCCGGGATGCGTTTATAGGCTCTGACATGGGCTTCTGCAGAACTCCGTATCAAAGACACTTCGTAATCAGTTTTGATGCTGCGCACCTTGCGCAAATCGTTGGTGCCGTTCATCAGCTCCATACCTTCAAAGCAAGCTTGTAGTCTCATCCAGTCGCCGTGGCTCATTTCATCACCTTCCAGCATCAATCTTTTGGGTAAAGGCAAGCCATACTCCCGAAGCAAGTCGGGGAGTTGTTCAGGTTTGCGGATATACGCAATATTTTCACCAACCAGCCCGACAGGACGTTTTACAAAACGAATGGATGTGCCTTCGGTCGGTATGTAGTAATAACCGCTGAAAATACTTCCGTTAGCGTATAATATATTGACAGTCGTTGAAAGAAGGCAAGCATCCACACCGCTGATAATCAATTGTTCATGGATTTTTGCCAGTCTTTTCGAAAGTTCCTGTGTCATGAATGTTTGTTTTTTATGCAGACAAAGAACGGCATTTTAGGTCGAAATTTCAACAATAAAGTGAGGGAAATAAATAAAAGGTCACTCCCTGTTGGGCACTCCCTTACCTTTGAAATCCTATACCTAACCTTGAAATCTAGCGAGGACAGCCCTGCTACTTGCGTCGGCGTTTGCGAGCAAGCATATTATTCCTCGCTGCTTTCGGAGAGGAGCTTCAATAGGTCATTATGTCAAAAGAGCTTTTCCGATCGGCTAAAGGAAAGGGTTCGACGCCTTCTCTTTACCGATGGTCGTGGCTGGTCCATGACCAGAATAAACGACGGTTTCATCCGGAAGAACCAGTATTTTTTCCTGAATGCCCTTGATGAGCTGCGCATAATTTCCGCCCTGAAGGTCTGTCCGTCCGATGCTGCCCTCAAATAGGACATCACCTGCGAATAGGAAATGCTCTTTGGCATTGTACAGGACAATGCTGCCCGGTGAATGACCTGGAACATGCAGCACTTCAAACGTTTCAGCACCCAGTTTGATCTGATCACCTTCCTGAAGTACATTGGTTATGCTTGGTGCAGGGCTTCGCAGCTCCAGACCGAACATGCGGCATTGGCCGGCCATGCCCTTAAGCCAAAAATCATCACCTATATGAGCGGAAGTCCTTACATTCCAGGTTTCTTCCACAAAACTATTGCCGAACGCATGGTCCAGGTGTAGATGCGTATTGACCAAATGAACAACTTTCAAACCGTTCGATTCGATGAATGTACGAAGCTGATTTTCTTCGGCTGTGCTGTAACAACCCGGATCGATGATCATCGCTTCTTGATTGTCAGTATATGCCACGTAGGTGTTTTCCTGAAACGGACTGAATGTGAATTGCTTGATTTTCATGCTTTTGGTTTCAGACCAAGGGGGAGTAGACCACCTTCTTGGTTTTAAAAAACTCGCCTTTGAAATAATCGGAAAGCTTTATTTCGACCGATTTGTTTCTAAAGGCTGCCATTTCATGTCCGAGTTCACCGCCCTTGAGGCAAATGAGACCGTTTGGCAAGGCGTTTTTTTGTTCCTTCGAAATGTTTTTCCTGCAGCGGATAGCCAAATCGGCAAAGGGCATCACCGCACGGCTAACCACGAAATCGAAGGTCGCTTTTTCTTCTTCCACCCGGCAATGACGGATGCTGACGTTTTCCAAACCAAGTGCTGCAACAACTTCACGGGCAACGTTCAGCTTTTTGTTGATGCTGTCCACCAGGTGAAACTGAACCTCTGGATAATAAATGGCCAGCGGAATTCCCGGGAATCCTCCTCCTGTACCGACATCCATGATTTTGGAGTCCGCCTTGAAATGCAGGAATTTGACAATGCCCAGTGAATGAAGCACATGGCGTTCATACAAATTCTCAATATCCTTGCGGGAAATGACATTTATTTTTTCATTCCAACTTGTGTAAAGTTGGTAAAGTGCTTCCATCTGCTCCTTCTGACGGACATTCAGTTCCGGAAAATAGCGAAGAATCTGATCCATGTTATCGAATTAATTTTTCTAAAGGACTGTCGGGAGCAACAAAACCTTCCAAATCTTGGTACGTCAGTTTCACTTCAATCGTACCAACCGCATAAGCCGCGATTTCATAGGCATTAAAGGTGTAGACGAGTCCATCGTTGGTCAGATAAAAGTTTTTATACTGACTAATCTGAGTTATGTCAAAATAGCCGATTTGCTCAAGTTCTTCAGGTGATTCCACATTATTTTGTGTTTCCAACTTCCTGAGAATGATGTCATTGATAAGTGGTAGCGATGCTTCCGTAAACAAATCTTCTTCACCAATTTTTTCTCCTGTTTTCAGATCAATGACTGAATTCCGAAAGGTGGTTCCGCCGTGTGCACCACCTGAATACTGGTTTGATTCTACGGTATAGGAAAGCAGTCCGTTTGCATTGTACCGTATTAGTAGGTTTGTATTATCTTTCCAGGCAACGGCTGGTTGTGAAATGTTGTCCTGTGAATCTTCATCCATAATAATTTCTTCGGAAGATTCGTAGGCTTTGATTTTACCATTAATATACGACTTCATGGCAATTTCAGGCTGACTGGCCATATCAGCCACATCCGGTAGAAAATCTGCCAGCATGAGCCTGCGAATCTTTTTCAGGACACTGTCATCAGAATATGCAGTGGGAAATTGGTAATTAAGTTCAATGCTCAAAACAGGATTTTTAGCATTGTCATTCAAATGATGCACTTCCTTCATCGCAACGGTCCTAAAGGAGACCGTACTGACTTTTTCACTGTTTTTTTTAGTGCAGGAAACAATCATTAGAGATAGCAGGAGGATGGAAGTTGAAAGGTAGAGGATTCGTCTCATGATTCGTAGTCTGATCAAAAATGATTCCAAAGATACACTTTTTTCCTAAAATCGGACTGGAGTCACTTTCGGTCATAAAGTTATAATTGTGAAAAAAATGTATTAAAAAAATGGAAAAGAGTATCCTCATCAAGGCATAAAGTGTATTTTTGCAGTGGATTCGAACGTGGCTTTCCACAAACGTGCCTGCGGGAGTAAATGCAGTACCGTTGTCGACTTTAATCGAAATTGCCTGTATAGATGGAATGTATCAATTGGGGAACTGTAGAATATGCCGAAGCCTGGAACCGGCAGACAGAACTGTTCAATGCTCGCATCGAGGCCAAAAAGACTCAAAACGAACTTCCGGATCTGGTTGTTCTGTGTGAACACCCGCATGTCTATACCCTCGGAAAAAGCGGTGTCATAGAGAATTTACTGGCAAGCAACCAAATGTTGATCGATCGTGGCGTCTCCTTTTTTAAGACGGATCGTGGCGGTGACATCACCTATCATGGACCAGGTCAAATTGTAGGTTATCCCATCTTTGACCTGGATCATTTCAATATTGGCCTCCGTCAGTTTCTTTTTAACATTGAAGAAGCCATCATTCTTTTTTTGAAGGAATTCAATATCAAAGGTGAACGGTTGGAAGGTACAACAGGTGTCTGGATTGATGTTGATGTTCCAGGCAAAACCCGTAAAATTGCTGCCATGGGTGTCAAGAGCAGCCATTATGTGACCATGCATGGTCTTGCCTTGAACATCAATACGGATCTGAGTTTTTTTCAGATGATCAATCCCTGCGGATTTACCAACAAAGGAGTGACTTCCTTGTCTGTTGAAACCGGGAAAGAGCAGGACATGGATTTCTGCCGTCAATTACTTTTTAAAAAGATGTCGCTGGTTTTTAATACCTAACGTTTTACAATAGAATGATAGAATACGACTATACCCCCGAAGAATCGCTTGCAATTGCCCGTCTCATCTGGCTCCTCATTAACAGGAACGATGATGTGAACCGCAAAGAAGCAGATTATTTAGCGAAAACCCTTAAATTGCTTAAAATTGCTCGTGTGGATTTTGACCAAAGCCTTTCCACGCCGGTGGACGAAGCCTATTCCCTGGTTCGTTGCATGCCTACCTTGAAACGCCATGAATGTGGAAAGTTGCTGCGGTTGGCCGTGACATCCGACGGAGTGATTGAATTGGCTGAACTATCCATGCTCAATGATATTCTGGAAGAATCTGCCATTTTCAGACCGGACCGCAAATCGCAAAAGAAATCGGAGGGAGGATTTTAAACTTTAAGTCAAAATATATGTATAAGAAAGCGACTTTGGCACTGATCGTGCTTGCGTTGAGCAGTTGCTCTTCCGTGTTGTTAACAGGCAGAAAGCAACTAAATTTAGTTTCAGATGAACAAGTCCTGGCTTTGAGTGATTCCGCTTACCATTCTTTTATGGCTACTTCCGTAGTTTCGGGAAAACCAGTGGATAACGCTCGTGTTTTACGTGTTGGAAAAAAAATAACGACTGCCGTGGAAGCCTATATGAATGAACAAGGCTTATCCGACCAACTTAAAGGTTATTCCTGGGAATTCCATCTGGTAAAAGAGACCTCCGTCAACGCTTTTTGTATGCCCGGTGGGAAAATTGTTGTTTTTGAAGGCATACTTCCTGTGACTCAGACGGATGCCGGTTTGGCGGTCGTACTTGGCCATGAAATTGCCCACGCCGTCGCCAAACACACCAATGAGCGTATGAGTCAACAAATGCTGACTAGCGGTGGTGCAGCTGTTGTTTCTACCATTCTTCAGAAAAAAAGCCAGGGCACACAAGCCCTTATCGGTACCGGTTATACTATTTTAGCCGAATATGGCTTCACACTCCCTTTCTCCCGCAAACAGGAATATGAAGCAGATCGTCTTGGTCTGATCTTTATGGCTATGGCTGGATACGATCCGCAGGAATCCGTTAATTTTTGGAACAGAATGGCTGCATCCGGTTCTTCAACCGTGCCTGAATTGATGGGTACGCATCCCTCCAATGCCAATCGCATCTCCAATCTGCAGAAACTCATTCCGGAAGTTCAGAAGTTCTATAAGCAATAAGGAATTCATTTCAAAAAAAAAACGAGGTAGCCCAACCTCGTTTTTTATTGCTACTAACTGCTTAGTTGACAGCTTGAACGGCAGCCCTTGTTGCCTCCAGCATCGGATTTATTGAAACCGGTTCCCCAACTGCATGCATCATCCAAAAATCCGGGCAAACGCGACCAATCGGATAAATCCGTTGAATTTCCTTGCCGGGTTGCGCACTTCCAAAATGTTTTTCAAGTTGGAATTCTACCAGGTGACCGTACGGATAGTTGCTCAAATACAGTGGATACTCGATCATGTGGGAATAAATGGCCAGGATGGGAGCGTCCTTTTCACCTAAATAGGGTGCATAATACTGATTCCAGATATCCTTGGCATTCTTGATGACATTATCTTTCAGGCTTTCTACCGTCGCATCCGGGTTTTCGTACAACCATTTCCAGGTTCTGATTTCCACCAAGGAAACCCCCATGATTTCGTAACAACCCCAGAATATATCCAATGTCTGCATAGCCTGCTTGTTCGGGTCGGTGTTCTTATAGCCCAATACTTCCAGGTCACGTTTCTGGAATACAAACGCCAATGCTTCGGTAAAGGCCGTGCTGGGAATACCATTCATTATATAATTGTCCACCCGGTTCATCGAGATGGTTTGCTCCACAGTATGCCCAAATTCATGCAAGGCTATGTTGTATCCCTTGTATTCCATTCCGCCCGGCTGAAGGCGTGTGCGCAAGTGCGCCTTGTCTTTGCGCATCTGTGAACCCCATGCATGGCCGGAACCGCGCGAATTGTCCACTGTAACCAAAGCACTGATTTCATTGGCATCCTTTGGCGCAAATCCGAGTTTGCCCAAGATTGCGGGCATGCCTTTTTCGAAAGCCAGCGTAGTCGGGTAAAGTTTACGTGTTTTATCGGTCATTTCCTGTTCCGGAATGCTGCTTCTGCTCTTGAAGCCGTCATACCAAATATCAAATGGTTGCAATTCACGACCCAACCGTTTTTTGATCAATTTGGCCACTTCGGCCACCTCCGGAGAGCTTACCAGGCTGGTAAAAATCGATTCAATGTCGTCGGCAGAAACTTCCATATCCCGGTCGAATGCACGGACCAAAGCCGTCGGGTAACTTTTGCAATACGGATCCAACGCCCTCATTGACTTGTAGTTGGCTAGTAAATGCACATACCTCGTATTCGGTTCAGCCTGGGCCTGGGCACCGTCCACTTTGTTGGAGATAGGTTTCCAGGCAGTATTCGCATTATTTATGACCGATTCCGGGATGCTCTGGTCGATGATGCGTTTCATCACTTGATAGATGAGTTGCTGCTTTTCCAGTCCGTCTTTTTTATCTGCATAATCCGATTTCAACTCGTCCCGCAATCCCCAATGGGCAATCAAAGCGATACTATCCTTGAAAATCTGTCGATTGTCCTCGGTTCGAAGCGTATTCATCCATACATTATAATTGGAGATGTAATTTTCCGTTTCAGACAAAGCGGATGAAACCTTTTGATTCAACTCTGCTGGGATTCTGGAAGTGAACAGATCCCCCATTCGGGCATACGCCCATTTCTGACGGTCCCAGTCCTTACCCAGTTTTTTTTTCTCTTGAAGGCTGAAGAATGGGAAGTTCAGCAGCACGGAAAAGGCAATTTTCGACTGAAACATGTCGTCGGCAAAATGTGCATACGGATCCATCGCACCGAAATCCTCATCGATGGGGGTGTAGTCTTCACCTACTTCCTGCACCGGTTTCTTCAGATTCAGACTAATCAGATTGTAATGGCCGTTGATGGTTTCCAAATTTTTCTGAATGGTTGCAAACAGTTTGACCTTGGTTTCTGGGCTGCTCATGAAATGATTGATGCAAAAGTTCTGAAAAGCATCCGAGTTGCCGTCCACTTTTTTCCAGAATCCTGCAGCATTCCGGACACCCTTGTTCAATAGGGCAGTGTCCGCATCGGGTGACTTGGCGAGGATGGAATCAATAGTCGCCTGGATGGTTTTTTCCTGAATGGAACTCATGTTTTCATTGGTTTTTTTAGTTCCGCAAGCCGTCAGCAGAGTCACTGCAGCCACGAACATCAGCATTTTCTTCATGTTTTTACTTCATTTGATGGGAAGTCGGGTTTTCGGAAAGGATTTGTTTTAAGCTGTGAAAATACTGCTTTTTCCTGAATGCATCCGATTTCTCAAAGTTTTTCCTTTTCAGAACGTCATTTTTTTTATTCACTAACCCTCGCATCCCAAGGCCTTTGGGCGTTTGTCTCAAAAAAAGAATGATTTTTCTTGTCCATTAATTTGTTTTGTAATGTAAAAGGTTCTACTTTTGCACCCGCTTTCCAAGAGACCGAAACCGCAGCGAAGCGGTGTAGTGCGGGAAGCAGA